>Ga0105250_10000004_pt1 | contig 438653 bp, 379 predicted proteins | sample KBSS54metaG_FD_80425 | JGI IMG/M metagenome (GOLD analysis project Ga0105250, IMG submission 80425) | Switchgrass rhizosphere microbial communities from Kellogg Biological Station, Michigan, USA - KBS S5-4 metaG | ecosystem: Host-associated > Plants > Roots > Rhizosphere > Soil | place...
CATTGATGGCATATGGCTTCGATCGTTTGCCGCGGGCGGCGCGTGCAGCGGGTGTATCCGGTTTCATCGTGCCGGATCTTCCCTTTGAAGAAAGCAACGAGTTTCGTGCGGCGCTCGATGCGCAAGGTTTGGCGCTGGTGCAGATGGTCACGCCAGTGACACCCGACGAGCGATTGACGATGTTGTGCAGACAGGCCGAAGGTTTTGTGTACGCCGTGACTATGACCGGCACCACCGGCAAGAACGTTGCCGTGCCTAACGATGTACTGGCCTACATGGACAAAGTGAAATCTTTATCGCGTGTGCCGGTATGCGCCGGCTTCGGTATTCGCAGTCATGAGCAAGTGAAACTCATGACTGGTCATGTTGATGGTGTGGTCGTTGGCTCTGCCCTGGTTGAAGTGCTGGAGCGCAATGAAGATCCCGTGGCCTTTCTGCAGGGACTGCGCGGCTGATGCGCAAATTCATGTTATGTGTTGCGTTGCTAGTGCTCAGCGGCTGCAAACCTGCGGTGGGCAGCAAGGCATGGTGTGAAGATATGGAAGCCAAGCCCAAGGGCGATTGGACTGCCAATGAAGCCGGCGATTACTTGCAGCATTGTCTGGTGCGCACCGATCGATGATCGACCGGCGCTCCATGCGTGCTATAGGGGTGTTCTGTGGTTCCAGTGCGGGCATCGATCCCGCTTACACCACTGCAGCGCGCAAGCTCGGTGAATTGCTGGCGCAACAAAACCTCACGTTGATATACGGCGGCGCGCAGATCGGTTTGATGGGAGTGGTGGCCGATGCAACCTTGGCAGCAGGCGGGCGCGTCATCGGCGTCATCCCGCACTTGCTCATGGACAGGGAAATCGGTCATCCCGGTCTCACCGAGTTGCGTGTCGTCGAGACCATGGCGCAACGCAAGGAAGTCATGATGGAGTTGTCCGATGCCTTCATCGCCTTGCCCGGCGGCATCGGCACGCTGGATGAGTTATTCGAAGTGTGGACGGCGACGCAACTGGGCCTGCAAGCTAAGCCGTGTGGCTTGCTCAATGTGAATGGGTACTTCGATTGGTTAGTGGATTTTCTCGATCGTGCAGTAGCGCAGGGGTTTTTGCGCGCACAACATCGGCGTGAGTTGAGGCAGAGTGATGATGCGGCTGCCTTACTGAGGCAGTTATTTGCCTAATCGATGCCTGGGGTCGTCGCGTTGATGTAGGAGCGGCCCATGGCCGCGAATAAATACATTGCGGCTATGAGCCGCTCCTACATTGTTGGGAACAATAACGACAGATTCAATACGCCTTCGAATCCCCAAACACCAGCGCCACGGTCTTGAAGATAATCTTGATATCCATCCATAACGACCAATGGCGCATGTAATCCAGATCGTATTCGATGCGCTTGCTCATCTTGTCGATGGTTTCGGTTTCGCCGCGCAAGCCATTGACTTGTGCCCAACCGGTAATGCCGGGACGCACCTTGTGCCGGAACATATAGCCTTGGATGAGCTTGCGATACTCTTCGTTATGCGCAACCGCATGCGGCCGCGGACCGACCAAGCTCATCTTGCCTTCGAGCACATTGATGATCTGCGGCAGCTCATCCAGTGAAGTCGAGCGCAGGAAGCGGCCGAATGGCGTGATGCGGCTGTCGCGGCGCGTTGCCTGCTTCACTTCACTGCCGTTCTCGCACACCGTCATCGAACGGAATTTATAGACGGTAATCTCTTCGCCGTTCAAACCATAGCGATGTTGCTTGAACAGGATCGGTCCTTTGGAGCTGAGCTTCACCCCCACGGCAATTGCTGCAAGCAACGGCCAGATCAACAGCAAGCCGATGCTGGCCAGCACGATATCCATCGCGCGTTTCATCAAGCCGCGGGTGCCATCGAATGGTGTGTCGTAAATCGACAGCGCCGGCAAGCCATCGATCTCGACCACGCGCGCTTGAATGGTGTCGAACGACAACACGTCGGGCACCACGTATACCGAAGCGGTAGTGTCGCGCAGTTGATTGATCAGATTGTGCAGGCGCGTATCGTTGGCGACCGGCAGCGAAATGTAAATCGCGTCGATGGCGTTCTGCTGCACAAAGCTCACCACGGCATCGAACTGGCCAAGCAATTGTTGGTGACAGGCAGTCGGCAAACGCCGCGGGCTGCGATCGTCGAAGTAACCGACAAAGGTGCTGTTGCCGATGCGTTCGGTGCGGCGATTAAGTTCCATCGCCAATTCATTCGCACCGACCACAATGTGTCGCAACGGACGGCTGGCTCCGGCAAGCAAGCGAGTGACTCGCCACTTGGTCAACTCGGCAAGCAGAATCAAGGCTGGGCCGGCGATGCTCCAGCCCAGAATCAGCTTTACCGAACCTAGCTCGGCAATATGCGTAGCGGAGGCAATGAACAACATCACCGCGACCACGCACAACCATTCCAGACACAGTTGCAGCACCGACTTGCCGATCCAGCTCGCCAGGGTGGATTTATCGCGGCGCGGCGGTTCGCTGAGCAATTGCGCGCTGGTCATGAATACAATGATGGCCAGTGCAGCGCTGCTGTAATTTAGGGTCTGGCCAACGGCCAGCATCATCAATAGCAAACTGATGGCGGCGATGAAGGCGCGGCCGGTGCGATGCAGGATGGTGGCCAGCGGCGAATGCGCGCTGCCGATGCGAACGTAACGTTGCCGTAGTTTCTCCAGCGCATAGGCACTGCGCGAGGCAATGGCGCGGGTGGAAAGGTGGTCAAAGGCGGCGTTCATAACAAGAGGCTTCCTGAATCATTCCTACCGCTGCATCCGGGCACGCGGCGTTAACAGAGCAACAAGACTTCAAAGTGGGGCCTGTAATCAGGGTTACCCGGTCGTGACGATGCGGGCAAATGCTGAGGCGGCGACGATTATGTTGACGGGCAGTATAGGAATCGCCCTAAGACGCAACAAGGCAGCTCATGAGTAATTCATGAGACTTGAGTCGCGAATTTGTATGTTGACGGGATGAACAAGCTCTTGGAGCCGATGACGCTAAGTTAAACAGCGTCATTCCCGCGGCAGCGGGAACCCCGTTACCGACTTTTAGAACAGCAGGCGTTCGACGGTGACTGCCGCCATCAACGCCATGAACAGCTCCAGAATGAGCAGGCCCGCTTCAGTCAGGGTGTGGGTGAACGGATGGGCGGTGTCGTTGACGGGATAGTCGCCGCCGTCATAACAACGCAACCAGAACGAGGCATAACCCAGCATCGAGGCCACCAACGAACTGGTGAAGTAAAAGCCACATAGCGTGGAGAATTGCCAGGTCGGCAGCGGATGCGAGGTCGACCACAGCAGCATCGTCGCGCACAGCCAGAGCAAACCCATGCGGAAGATGTACTTGATCAGCGTGCCGCGCGGCGCCGCCGAGTGCGATCGGAGATGATTGACCAAGGGCTGATTCATGGTGTGAAGGTATTACGCAAGCGGTGCAGACATAATTCGCCATTCCCTGAACGCTCAATGGTCATAACGACGACAATCGAAATGAGTCACGGAGCGACAGAGCAGGCCGTGCGGAATACATCGGCCGCTCGCGGCAATTCTTAACGACAAAGCGGCAGGTTATTGCCGCGATGACTCCTCGATAGCCGCTTCGATAGTTGCGCGTCGGTGTTGCCGTCTTATATGTCCACATCGAGGTGGTAGTCATTCGACCTTGCCCCGACCTTGACACCGTGAACTGCTGCCTGCACCGTGGCGTTTTCAACTGGCTGCAGCGATGCAGCCTGCACAGGTACCCATGATGGAATTGCTGCACGCCTTCATCGACGTCATTTTGCATCTCGACAAGCATCTCACCGAGTTGGTCGCGGCCTACCAATACTGGGTGTACGGCATCTTGTTCCTGATCATCTTCGCCGAGACCGGGCTGGTGGTAACGCCCTTCCTTCCTGGCGACTCGTTGTTATTCGCGGTCGGCGCGCTGGCTGCCGTAGACCAAACCAATACCTTGCATGCGCCGTTGATCTGGGTGTTGCTGATGGCCGCAGCGATACTGGGCAACGAAGTCAATTTTCGTATCGGCGGCTTTATCGGGCCGCGCGCCTTCAGCGGTCAGTTCCGCTGGCTGAAGCAGGAATACCTGCTGAAAACCCAGGCGTTCTACGATAAGCACGGCGGCATGGCGATTGTGCTATCGCGCTTCCTGCCCATCATCCGCACCTTCGCGCCCTTCGTGGCCGGTGTGGGTCGCATGCGTCCGCTGCAATTTCTCAAGTTCAATCTGTTGGGCGGCTTTGGCTGGGTGAGTGCCTTCATCTGGGGTGGTTATCTGTTCGGCAACGTGCCGGTGATCAAGAACAACTTCGGCATCGTCACCATTGTCATTATCATCGTGTCCTTGCTGCCCTTGTTGTGGGCTGCGCTCACCTCAGTACGCGAACCCAAAAAGTAATTTCGCAGCGGCGCAACGTCCCGCAGCGCATTGCTGCCACGCTTGACGTCGGCGCACATTGGCAGAATGCTGCGCGCTAGCCGTTCTTCTTCAGCAAGTGTGATCACTTGTCATCACGAGGCTCACTTGAGCACGATTCGCATCGATTCCCGATACAACGGTCCGCCGAATTCTGCCAATGGCGGTTATGTGTGCGGCTTGATGGCGGCGCATATCAATCAGCCGCTGAGTGTGCGGTTATACAAGCCGCCGCCGCTGGATACTGATCTTGAGTTGTCGTTCGATACCGTTTCGGGCAAGTGGCATCTCAAGCGCGATGAACAATTATTGGCGGCAGCGAATCCTGCGCACGCCCATACCCGGCAACACACGCATGTGCCCAAGGCGCCGACGTATGTCGAGGCGCTGGATGCCGCCATTCACTACACCGGTCATCAACAACATGTGTATCCGCATTGCTTTGTGTGTGGTCCAAAGCGTGCAGTGAACGATGGCCTGCGTATTTTTGCCGGCAAGCTGCCGGCGACCAACGTGGTTGCCGCGCCATGGCTGCCGCATGCAGCGCTGGATAATGGTGGCGGCAAAGTGCGCCCCGAATTTATCTGGGCAGCACTGGATTGCCCGGGTTACTTCGCCTCGGTGATGCCCGGCCGCCCTGCCTTGCTGGGCGAGTTATCGGTACACATCGATCGCAGCGTGCATATCGAAGAGCCTTGTGTGATCGTCGGCTGGCAGATTCTGATCGAAGGTCGCAAGCACAAGGTCGGCACGGCATTGTTCGATGAAGACGGCGAACGTTGTGCGCTGGGAGTGGCAACATGGGTGGAGCTCGCTGGTCAGTAGCGTGATCTCATTTCGCGCGGGATTGCTGCGCGCGACGCATGCGCTCCTTGGTCGCAGGATGGGTAGCAAAGTAACTCAACGCGCTGCTCTCGTTGTCGCCGCCATGCTGTTTTTCCAGGCGTTCGAGCATGTCGGCAAAGTAGTGCGGCGCAATGCTGTGTGCTTCCAGCCAGTCAAAGGCATAGTTATCGGCTTCGATTTCATTGCTGCGCGAATACTTGGCCTGCGTAAGCAGCACCGGCATGTTGGCGACCATTGATGACATCGAACTGACATCGCCCAGCAGGCCGAACATCACCAATGCGCTCGCCGAGCTTTGCAGCACCATGCGCAGCGCATGACGATTCACCACATGGCCGACTTCATGCGCGAGCACTGCAATCAATTCATTGGGATTATCGGACAGCGCCACCAGTTCATCGGTCATGACGACGATGCCGGAAGGCAAAGCAAACGCATTGGCACCGATGACCTTGCCACCGGTGCGGAACTCCAGCCGATAACGTTGCTTATCCGGCAAATCGGCAATGATGCGATTGAAGTCGTTACGAATAGCTTGTTGCTGTGCGGCCGGCAGTTGCGTGGGTTTGAACAACTTCTCGTCCAGCAATTCAAGCGATTCGCGACCGAGACGATCGTCGAGTGATGTTGGTAGATGCATGGCAATGCGCTGCGCCAGTGCCGGCACGCCGTATTGAATGAATGCCCAGGTACCCACGGCGATGGCCAACAACGCCAGCAACGCATAGGACCATTGGCGTTCGAGATGAAACACCTGATGCTGCAAGCCATGCGCGCCGCCCTTGGTCAGCCAGGCGTCAAGCACGTCGTTATCCGGTGTTTCGATCACTGAGCCATCGGCAAAGCGCAGACGACGCTGCGTGTTGCCCACGCGCGGGCTGATTTGAATATCGGCCACTCGATGATCGACGCTGTGAGTTGCGCCTTCCATGTGCAACCAACCGTTATCGAATAGCTCAACTTCGACAGCCTGTGCCGCCGAAGTCTTGCCATCGAAGTAACGGCCATGGATGCGCATGCCGGGCATGACGATCAGTCTGCGCTACAGACCAAAGTCGACATCGAGGAAGTCGCCAAGCTCTTCACCGGTGGCGCTGACATTGGCGCTTTCTGTGGCGACAAATTCATCGAGATTGCCGTGCACGGTCAATGTGGTGTGTTCCAGTTGATAACGCAGCAATCTCACTTTTGCCCACGGCGAGAACAGGCCCAGTGTGAACACAACACCCAACAGATTGGTGAGATAAATTCCCACCAATTGCTTCGCCAGCAACGAGCTTTGCAATTGATGGCCTTCCACGCTGGTGTGGTTAAACGCTTCGTTGGTGATGCGTGCGCTGGCGACCGCCGCTGGCACCAGAAATGCCGCGACGAAACTCGCATACGCGATGATGCCCGCGACTACCGCCACGCTCATCGCCGATGGGTTGCTTAACAGGACGCGTGGATTCTGCAACGCATCTGCCGACACGCCTGCTGCCAGCGCAATAACAACCACGAGTAGGGCCAGCAATACGATCCAGGCAATCAGGCTCACCACAAACCAGCCTAGCGCCGCAAAGTAAGCAGCGTAATAACGACCGGGCCGTGCATTGAATTCGAATTTGCTACTGCCGAAGCGTGTCTCGCCGATGATGAAACGTTGCTTGGCAAATTGCACATACGGAAACAGTATGCCCAACGTCACCGTGATCAATGCAGTGAGGCCGATGTAGATTCGGATCGCTTGGCCATAGCTGCCGAGAAAGTTGAAACGAATGTTGCGCCACGAAGTCATGCGCATCTGAAAGCGGCGCGACTTCACAACTATGAACGGCAAGGCAATGATGAATGCCACCAGAAACGGCAGCGCCCACAGCGGATGGGTGTTCTGAAACAGGTAGTAGGGAAGAATCAACGCGCCTGCAATCAATCGACCTTTGAGAATTTTCTTTGGCTCGCCGTGATACTCAAACGACGAACCCGCCAGCACGGTGTTGCCGTAAAAGTATCGCAACCTTCGCACCTTGGCCCATGCGCCATAGATGCCAAAAGTAATTAAGGTGAGCAGCAGATTGACGATCCAGATGCGGAAGTATTCGCCACCGGAGCCGGTGAATTCGAATTGATGCGTCTGCGCTGGTTTAACTGCGCCAGCAGTTGATGGGTCCATGATCCATAACCTCGTTTGTTGTTCTTGAGCTTTGAGGCTACTGAATTTCCGTTGCGCTCACAAGCGACGGCGGCATTCAACGACGCAACACCACCACTGCGCCCGCGGCTAAACATGCGGCGCCAGGCCAGAATGGATCAATCACCAGCGCAAACCACAGCACGCCACTGAATAACAATGCCGACGCCAGAATGGTTTGATCGCGTCGTCGCGCGCTGGCGCGTAGTTCGCGTCGCAATTCTTCTACGCCATCGTTTCTAACATTGATGCGATAACGACCTTCGCTGGATTGCATCAGCACCTGTTGTATCAACGTAGGCACATTGCGAATGGCTTCGCCGAGATCGGGCAATTGCTTCTTCCACTCGCGGAATACGCCGCGCGGACTCATGCGTGCATGCATCCATTCCTGCAGGATGGGCTTGGCAGTTTTCCACAAATCGAGGTCGGGATAGAGCTGTCGCCCCAGGCCTTCGATTTGAAACAGCGTCTTCTGCAACAGGAATAGTTGCGGCTGAATTTCCATATCGAAGCGTTGCGCGGTTTCAAATAGACGCGTCAGCACCTGACCGAAGGAAATATCTTTCAGCGGCTTGTTGAAAATCGGTTCGCATACCGTGCGTACTGCCGACTCCACTTCGTCGACACGCGTGCCTGCCGGCAGCCAGCCCGAATCGACATGCAGTTGCGCCACGCGACGAAAGTCATGATTGAAGAAGGCGAGAAAATTCTCCGCGAGATAATGCTGATCGCGTGGATCGAGCGTGCCGACGATACCGAAGTCGATTGCAGCGTACACCGGGCGATCCGGATCATCGGTCAACACAAAGATGTTGCCCGGATGCATGTCGGCATGGAAGAAGTTGTGGCGAAACACCTGGGTGAAGAAAATCTCCACACCACTTTCGGCGAGACGCTGAATATTCGTGCCACGTTTGCGCAATTCATCCATGTCGCTGATCTGCACGCCGCGAATGCGTTCCATCACCAACACATTGCTGCGGCATAGGTCGAAGTACACATTCGGCGCATACAGCAGATGCGAGCCCTGGAAATTGCGACGCAACTGCGAAGCGTTGGCGGCTTCGCGCATCAGATCGAGTTCGTCGAGAATGGTTTTCTCGTATTCACGAACCACTTCGATCGCTTTGAGTTTCTGCCCTAAACTCCAGTATTTTTCGGCTTGCACGGCCAGCGCACGCATGACTTCCAGATCGCGCTCAATCAATTCGCGGATGTTGGGGCGCACGACTTTGACAATCACTTCCTGGCCATCCTTTAGTGTTGCCGCATGTACTTGTGCGATGGTGGCGGCCGCGAGCGGCATTTCATCGAACGATGCGAACACTTCGCTCACCGGTTGGCCCAATGCTGCTTCAATGGTGCGCTTGGCGAGCGCGCTGGAGAAGGGCGGCACTTTGTCCTGCAGCTTCGCCAGCTCATCGGCGATGTCCGACGGCAATAGATCGCGGCGAGTCGAAATCGCCTGACCGAACTTCATGAAGATCGGTCCCAGCTCCTGCAATGCCAGTCGCAACCGTTCACCGCGTGTGCCCTTGTGTCTGGCTTGAAACCACGCGCCGGGGGACGCCAGGTACGCAACACGCAACGGGCCGGCGAAGCGCGTGCCATGCACGAATTCATCGAGGCCATGTTTGACTAGGACGCGATGAATCTGCATCAATCGGGAGAAAACGCGGAAATTCATTGTTTGTTCTTTAAGCCTTGCGTGCCAATGCATTCAGACGCGCTGCAAAACGCTCAACGTCATCGCGCAGCACATCGACCTCGCGATTGAATTCGTCGGCTTCGGTCTTGCTCGGCACATCGCGACCTTCTTCGCTCAAATATTCGCCGACGTTCTGCAGCAACGTATCGCCCACACGACGACCGAAGCCGAGCAAGCTGCGCACCGTATTGCCGATTTGATGTGCAGTCACATCGCCGACGATGCGGGACAGTTCTTCTTCGATGTCCGGTTTGGCTTGCTTGAGCAGTTCACTGAAGTTCTGTGCCACTTCCGCATCGCCTTCAATGCGTACCGAGCTGCCGGCAGTAGAGCGGGCTTGTTGCGCGAGACTGAGCAATCCCAATGGACTGCCCGAGAGTGTGGCATCTACCGTCATGCTGTTCTTGCTCATGAGTTGTACGCGTTCGGCTTCGGCGCGCAACACAAACTCCATCGGCAAGCCGGTGAGCTGCAGGCGCATGCTCTTGCCGTTGAGTCGCGCGCATAGTGCACGTGCTGCGGAAGAGGCGGCGATGTTGCGATTCAAATTTGCTTCGAGTGCGGATAGCAGCATGAGTTCTACTTCCTCTCCCTGAGGGAGAGGGTTGGGGTGAGGGTGGAAGATAAGAAGGCGTTCTGGACGATTGCATCAGCATCTAAGTCAGGCCAATCAAAACTTGTAGCCGCGATGCAGCGCGACAATGCCACCACTTAAGTTATGGTACGAACACTGTTCGAAACCAGCGTCGCGCATCATCCCCAGCAAAGTCTCCTGATTGGGAAACTTGCGAATCGATTCGGCAAGATACTGATAGCTTGCAGCGTCATTGGCGACGGCCTTGCCGAGCTTGGGCAGCACATTGAATGAGTACCAGTCATACACTGGCTTCAAGCCGGGTGCGGTGGGATGCGAGAACTCCAGTATCAATAACTGACCGCCAGGTTTGAGCACGCGCAACATCGAACGCAATGCCTGATGCTTGTCGGTGACATTGCGCAGGCCGAAGGCAATGGTCACGCAATCAAAACTGTTATCGGCGAACGGTAGACATTCGGCATTGGCCAACGACCAACGCACATTGCCCACCATGCCTTTGTCGAGCAATCGATCGCGACCATTGGACAACATCGCGGCATTGATATCGGTGTGAATCACCAAACCCGTCGCACCCACTTGTTTGGCCATGCCAATGCTTAAATCGCCCGTGCCGCCTGCGACATCAAGCGCACACTGGCCCGGACGCAGACCGGTTTGCGACAGCGTGAAGCGCTTCCACAGCCGATGTGCGCCGCCGGACATCAGGTCGTTCATCACGTCGTACTTGTCGGCGACGGAATCGAACACGGCGCGAACCTTTTTCGCCTTTTCGGCCAGCGGCACTTCGGTAAAACCAAAGTCGGTTTTGGCGGCACTGTGATTGCTGGAATTTGAATTCATAAAGCTGAACGCGTGATTGCTAGAAGCCGGATTCTAACGGTTCGCGATGGTCACGGCCTGTTCACTTTTTCCCGGTAGCCTGTCCCTTCCTTTGGCCGGGGTGTCCGCTGCGGCTGCATTGGATTACAGTGCCACAGCTTCGGAATGGTTGGTTAAGTGCTAATCCCGGAGCCATTGGTCCTGTGGCAATTCATCAACAACCATTCAAACTGGCAAATCACAAGGAGCCTTTATGAAAAAGTACGGCGCGGAATTTTTCGGCACATTCTGGTTGGTGCTGGGCGGTTGCGGTAGCGCGGTGTTGGCTGCGGCATTTCCGCAGGTGGGCATTGGTTTGTTGGGCGTGTCGCTGGCGTTTGGTTTGACGGTAGTAACCATGGCGTATGGCATCGGCCATATCTCGGGTTGTCATCTGAATCCGGCAGTGTCGATTGGTCTGTGCGCGGGCGGACGTTTCCCGGCCAGCCAGTTATTGCCGTATATCGTTGCGCAAGTGCTGGGCGGCATTGCGGCCGGTGGCGTGTTGTATTTGATCGCCAGCGGCAAGGCCGGTTTCGATGTTACCGCCGGCTTTGCTGCCAACGGCTATGCCGAACATTCACCGGGCGGCTATTCCATGCATACCGCGTTGATCTGCGAAGTGGTGATGACCGCGATGTTCCTGATCGTGATCATGGGCGCCACCGACAAACGAGCGCCGCAAGGCTTTGCGCCGCTGGCCATCGGTCTGTGCCTGACCTTGATTCACTTGATCAGCATCCCCGTCACCAATACCTCGGTAAATCCAGCACGTAGCACTGGTGTTGCGGTGTTCGTCGGTGGCTGGGCCACCGCGCAATTGTGGTTGTTCTGGGTGGCGCCGATTGTCGGTGGTGTGTTGGGTGCAGCGATTTATCGCTTGATTGGTGGTGAAGCACCGCAACCTGTCAGTGAAACTGCTGCATTAAGTGCCGCTTAAAGGTTGGTCTTTGGTTTCTATATTCCCTCTCCCTCAGGGACAAATTCGTCTGGAACGAATTTGGTCGAACGCAGTTCGCTCGGAGAGTGCTGGGCAGGATAGCCCAGCAACAAAGGGCTAGGGTGAGGGTGAAGCAAGTTGCTTCATAGCTTTTAAGAGCACCCTCACTCTGTCTCTCTCCCTGAGGGAGAGAGGACGTAGCTGCAAACACCATAAAATGTTTAAGAGTGGTTGCGTTATCAATCAGCCAGACGTTACAGCCGCTTCGTCGGCACTGGCGTGGGATACGGCAATCCCAAATCTTTAAGACGATCCAGATACTGTTGCCACTTCTGCGCGTAGGTTTGCCCGAGCTCTTGCAGATAAGCCCAGGTGTACAAGCCTGAGTCATGGCCATCATCGAAGATCAAACGCAGTGCATATTGACCAGTGGGTTCAATGCCTTTGATTGAGACCTCGTGCTTGCCCAGTTGTAGTGTTTCCTGACCGAGGCCATGACCACGCACTTCCGCCGATGGCGAATACACGCGCAGATATTCAAACGGTAATTCATAGCTGCTGCCATCGTCGAAGCTGATGGCGAGCAGGCGCGACTGCGTGCGAAGTTTGATGGCGGTGGGGTGGGGCATGATTTGATTCCGACCTACAAAATATACCGCGACAAATCTTCGTCCTTCACCAACTCACCCAGATACTTGTCGACATACGCTGCATCAACGCTGATCTGCGAACCATTCTTGTCGGCGGCTTCGTATGACAACGTTTCCAGCAAGCGCTCCAGCACCGTGTGTAAACGTCGCGCGCCGATGTTCTCGGTGCGTTCGTTCACTTGAAACGCAACTTCAGCCAGACGTCGCACTGCATCGCTGGTAAAGCTGAGAGTCACGCCTTCGGTGAGCAACAAGGCTTGATACTGCGCGCACAACGAAGCGTGCGGCTCAGTGAGGATGCGCACAAAGTCGTCGACCTTCAGTGCTTCGAGTTCGACGCGAATCGGGAAACGACCTTGTAACTCGGGAATCAGATCCGATGGTTTCGACATATGAAACGCGCCGGAGGCGATAAACAGAATGTGATCGGTTTTCACCATGCCGTACTTGGTATTGACGGTGCTGCCTTCCACCAGCGGCAATAGATCGCGTTGCACGCCTTCGCGCGACACATCGGCGCCGCTGGTTTCCTGACGACGCGCGATCTTGTCGATTTCATCGATGAACACGATGCCGTTCTGTTCGGCGTTCTGTAATGCGCGAACTTTCAACTCTTCTTCGTTGATGAGCTTGGCGGCTTCATCATCGGTGAGCTGCTTGAAGGCTTCACGCACTTTCAGCTTGCGCGTTTTGGTACGGGAATTACCGAGGTTTTGAAACATACCCTGCAACTGTTGCGACAGTTCTTCCATGCCGGGCGGCGCCATGATTTCCACGTTGGAGGAAATGGCGCGCGTTTCGATCTCAATCTCTTTATCGTCGAGCTGACCTTCGCGCAGCATCTTGCGAAACTTCTGTCTGGTATCGTGATCGCGCGGCTCCTCAGGTTGGTCGTTAAAGCCCATGCTGGTACGCGGTCGTGGCAACAATGCATCGAGCACGCGATCTTCAGCGGCATCCATCGCACGCGGACGAACCTTGCTAATTTCTTCTTCGCGCGTGATCTTCACCGCCACATCCATCAAGTCTTTGATGATGGAATCGACTTCGCGGCCCACGTAACCCACTTCAGTGAACTTGGTGGCTTCAACCTTGATGAAAGGCGCACGCGCGAGCTTGGCGAGACGCCGGGCAATTTCGGTTTTGCCGACACCCGTGGGGCCAATCATCAAAATGTTTTTCGGTGTGATTTCCGCGCGCAGTTGTTCCGGCACCTGCATGCGCCGCCAGCGATTGCGCAACGCAATGGCGACGGCGCGTTTGGCGGCGTTCTGGCCAACGATGTGCTGGTCGAGTTCCTGCACGATTTCACGAGGGGTCATGGAGGACATGATGGAACCAATTGATAATTGCAAATGGATGATTGATAACGAAGGACGATCAGGTGGCTTGGGTTTCTCCGTTCGTGCTGAGCAGCGCAGCGTGTCGAAGGGTTCTTAAGAATCAAGAATGCTTCGACACGCTGCGCTGCTCAGCACGAACGGACGGGAAAGAGCATTAGAGGCCCGACTTCTCAATCGCCCCAAGTGACTCGATGGTCAAGTTGCGATTGGTATAGATGCAGATATCCGCCGCAATGTTCAACGAGCGTTCGACAATGGTGGGCGCATCGAGGTCGGTGTTCTGCACCAATGCACGCGCCGCGGCCAGTGCATACGAGCCGCCGGAGCCGATGGCCATCACATCGTCTTGCGGTTCGATGACATCGCCGTTGCCGGAGATGATGTACAGACTTTGCGTGTCGGCGACGCTGAGCAAGGCTTCGAGACGACGCAGGGCGCGATCGCCGCGCCAGTCTTTGGCAAGTTCAATCGCGGCGCGAGTGAGATTGCCGAACTGCTGCAATTTGGCTTCGAAACGTTCGAACAAGGTGAATGCATCGGCAGTGCCGCCGGCAAAACCTGCCAGCACTTTGCCGTCATATAAACGCCGCACCTTGCGTGCGTTGCCTTTCATGACGGTGTTGCCGAGTGTGACTTGTCCATCGCCACCAATGGTGACAACGCCATTGCGTCGCACGGTGAGAATGGTGGTGCCGTGAAATTGAATGCCGCTGTCGGCAGAGGGTTGGGACATGGCTTGGGTTTCGTTGTAGGGGTCGTTCGTGAACGACCCGCCTGCTTAAACAAGAGGGCCGCTCGCGAACGACCCCTACGAATTTACATCTTCGGTATCGGTCGTCTTGCGACCGGCACGCGGATGCGTCGCGTCGTATATTTTGGCGAGGTGTTGGAAATCAAGGTGGGTGTACACCTGCGTGGTGGAAATATTGGCGTGGCCCAGCAGCTCCTGCACACCGCGCAAATCCTGGCTGGATTCGAGCAGGTGCGAGGCAAACGAATGGCGAAACATATGTGGATGCACATGTTGGCCGAGCCCTTGTTTCCTGGCCCAACTGGCGATGCGCAGTTGAATCGCACGCGGCGTTAAACGTCGACCCTGGCGCGTGATGAACACGGCATCGGCATCCGGCAACGCCAATGCGCTGCGTTCCTGCAACCACTCCGTCAATGCGATGAGTGCAAATTTGCCGATGGGCACCACGCGTGTCTTACTGCCTTTGCCCAGCACGCGCACCACGCGATCGTTGAGATCGATGTCGTTCACGCCAAGCCCCACCAGTTCGGCGAGCCGCAGACCGCTGGAATAAAACAACTCCATGATGGCTTTGTCGCGCTTGTCGAGTTCGGCATCGGCGCGGAATTCGAGCAGGCGCGCCATTTGATCGGCGTCCAGTGTCACCGGTAACCGCTTCGGCGCTTTGGGTGCGCGAACGTCGAGCGCCGGATTGTGTTTGAGTTGCGCTTCGCGAATTAGGTAATTGAAAAAGGTGCGCAGCGACGACAGGCGACGTTGGATGCTGCGTGGACCGATGCCGCGACGATGTTCCGCTGCGGCAAAGCTGCGTAAGTGTTGGCTATCCAGTTGCAGCCAATCTTGCAGACCTTGCTTGTCGCACCAGTTCACGAACTCGCTCAAGTCATGCGCATACGCAGCGCTGGTGTGCGCAGACAGACGCCGCTCGCTATGCAGATGCGTCAGGAAGCGTTTGATCCAGTCTTGCGCGGCGTCATTCATGGATGGCGGCAGTTACAACGCACTTACCGCAGCACTGACCAGTTCGCCAATGCGCGTTAAAAAGTCTGTACTCATGGTCGACTGGAAACGTTCGGTTTCATTGCTGCCAATTGCCAGTAGTCCATATTCAGCGCCGACGCCCAGCGGCACCAACGCGGCCGAACCGATTTCCGGCGCGTCCTTGCCAAACAGATATTCGCGTTGCGAATCGCGAATCTGTCCGCAGCGCGGTTTGTTGGATTCAAAGAAAGTTTCGAACGGTTTCAATTCGCCGGCGCCGCGTTCAATCAGTCGCAGATGACGCGTGGTGAGGCGCGACAGCTCCGGCACATCGCTGCGCAGGCACACCATCAGCCAGTGCGAGGCGCCGAAGTCTTCACGCAACGAGGCTTCCAGGGCTTCGAATACTTGTGCGGCGCCATGTGCGCCCACCAATCGACACGAGAGTTTGTGAATCTTGGCGGACAGTGCATCGTTGCCCTGCGCAATGCTGACGAACTCGTGAATCTTGGCTTCGAGTTGCTGGTTCTTGTCGCGCAGCGCCTGCACCTGACGTTCGACTAACGAGATGGTCTGGCCGCCGCGATCATGCGGGACGCGCAGGCGTGTCAACACGCCGGCATGACGCTCGAAGAAATCCGGGTGGCGCATTAAATAATCGACCAGCACTTCTTCTGAGACCGCAGCCAGATCGAAGTCGCGAGCAGTAGTTTTTGTCATGGTAGGTCGGTGTGCCGCCTCGTGAGTTCTACAAATAAATCCAATAGCGAGCTTCAAATGTCGATTTGGCCGGTGTAAACCGTCACGGCGGGGCCTGTCATCCATAGCTTCTCACCCATGCCGGGCCAGCGAATGTTCAACGTGCCGCCGGGCAAATCGACGCGCACCGAGTCCCCGAGCAAACCACGTTGCCGACCGACCGCCACCGCGGCACAAGCGCCAGTGCCGCAGGCCTGAGTTTCGCCGACACCGCGCTCGAACACGCGCAGGCGGATATGGTCAGGCGCAACAATCTGCATGAAGCCGACGTTCACGCGCCGCGGAAAGCGTGGGTGCGATTCCAGCGCGGGACCTAAGGTCGCGACCGGCGCCGAGTCTACCGAGTCGACGATCAACACGGCATGCGGATTACCCATCGACACCGCGCCGATCTCGACCCGCTGACCGGCGACATCGATTGAATACTGCTGTGCTTGAGCGTCGGCGGTAAAAGGCAGCGCCGCGGGGGTGAAGTTGGGCACGCCCATGTCCACCGACACCTGCCCGTCGCCACGCAGTTCGGCATTGACCAGCCCGCCGGGGCTGTCCATGCGTAGGCGCAGTTGGCCGCGTTGTTCGGCCACCAAGCGCGCGACGCAACGCGCGCCATTGCCGCATTGTTCGACCTCGCTGCCGTCGGCATTGAAGATGCGATAAAAAATATCGGTGCCCGATTTGTGCGGCGCTTGTATGACCAGCGCCTGATCGAAGCCGATGCCGGTGCGACGATCGGCCAGCTGCTGCCACTGCGTGGTCGACGGCAGGTTGGCATCGCCCGCCTCCAGCACGATGAAGTCGTTGCCCAGGCCATGCATCTTGGTGAAAGAAAGCCGCATGGCCGAAGAATAGCAGCTTGTGCATGCCGTTGGCCGTACTGTCATGGTGCAGCGTCATCGCCATCACGTCGTCTTGCACGGCAAAAACCCGTGTCGCGAGGCCGATGGTTGGTTCGCGGCGCTGCCGTGTGCCGCGATCATCAATGTCATAGCGGAATCAATTGACGCTAAGCCATGTAGGACTATAAGTTAGAAGAATTCATGGGGAAGCGATGCATGCATCCACTTCCCGGCTGGGGGTTTGCGATGAATTGTGTAGACGGCTTTCCAATCGAATAGCTGAGGGAGTTTTGTATGCGTCATGTGATGGTGATGAACGCCAAGGGTGGATGTGGCAAAACGACATTGGCCACCAATGTCGCTGCGCACTTTGCGCAGGAAGGCTACAAGGTGGTGCTGGCCGATTACGACCCGCAGCGTTCCAGCCTCGACTGGCTGGAGGTGCGTCACGAAGACTTGCCCAAGATCAGTGGCGTCGCCGCGTTTGATGACGGTCTGCGCGCCGTGCCGCGCGACACCGACGTGGTGGTAATCGACGCTCCCGCTCGTACTCACGGCGCCGAAATGAATGAACTGGTGCGCCGCGCTGAAACCATCCTGGTGCCGGTTCTGCCCTCACCCATCGACATGAAAGCCTGCGCGCACTTCCTCGCCGAAATTCAGGAGCTTGGCAAAGTGCAGCGCGAGCAGGCGAAGCTGGCCGTGGTGGCCAATCGCGTCCGCGAGAACACGCTGATGTTCGACGAACTCGATAAGTATCTCGGCAAACTCAAGGTGCCTTACTTAAGCGCACTGCGTCAGTCCACCAACTACCTGCGCGCCTATCAGCGCGGCATGGGGGTGCTGGAATTGCCCGAGTATCTGGCCTGGCAGGACTGGCAGCAGTGGGAGCCGGTCACCAAGTGGCTGGGCAGCAAGAAGAGCCAGCCGGCGTAGTGGCTGAGTCAAGCAGCGTTATTAATTAATTAAGGTCTGATTTATTTCCCGCTCGCGTTGAGCCCTTCGGCACGCTGCACTGCTCAGGACGAACGGAACTAATCAGACCTTCCTAAAGAAAGGCGACTCATGAGTCGCCTTTTTTATTGCTTATCTAAAGTGAGGTTTGATTTTTAGATTGCTTCGACGGTAAGTCACTCGTTACTTCCGCGCCCGCTTCGCGTGCTGTGCTTCTTCGGCCAGGCTGGCGATGACGCCGTCCTTCACATCGGCATAACGCAGTTGCACGCCCAGTTCATTGCGCATGCGGGTATTGTCGATGCGGCGCGATTCGTCCATGTACGATAAAAGTTCCGGGCTGTAACTCAGTTGCGCCTCGTCGAGGGGGATCAGCGGCGGCGTGGGCAGATCCGCCAGGGTCGCGACCAGTTGCAGAAATTCGGTCATGCTGCCGGCGTTGCCATCGCTGACGTTGTAGATGCCGCGCACCTGCGGATTCAGCGCGGCCGCGACGCAAGCTTGCACCAGATCGTCGACATGCACGCGATTGACCAGTGGGGCTTCGTGCGGATGAATCGCCGGTTCGCGTTTACGCAGACGTTCCAGCGGCAATCTTCCCGGACCGTAAATCGCCGGCACGCGCAGCACCACGCGGCGGACTTTGTTTTCGGTACACCAGATGCGAGTGATGTGCTCGGCATTCACGCGGCGCATGGCGCGTTGCGTTTGCGGGTTCACCGGCGAAGTTTCATCGACCAGCGCGCCCTGCGTGTTGCCGTAAACGCCGGTAGTGCTGAGGTACACCAGCGTATTGGGCACGACTTCGAGTAGATTGAGAAAGCGATGCAAGCGCACATCGCTTTCGCCATCGGCGCGCGGCGGTGCGAAATAAAACAAGGTGCAATTGCGAAACCAGACCGGCGACAGTTCCTGGCGACTGAGCTTGTCCAGATCCATGATGATGGGTTCGACATGCGCGGCGCGTAGCGACTTGAGATTGGTGGTGGTGCGCACCAAGCCGTAGAGGTTGTATTCCTTGCCCAGTCGCAGCGCGAGACGCCGGCCCACATAACCGCAGCCGACAATGACGGCCTGTTTTCTGTCTTTCACTACGTCCTGCGCTCCTGGTGCGTTGCCGTCCTTTGCTGTTATTTTCCTGCGAACAAGCCTAGCACGCGCGCGCTGCGAATCCGATTTGCTGCTGTAGGCAGACCCGATTTATTCCATTAGTTTCGAGAACGGCTGGGCGCGTGCTGCGTTGGCATACACGATGCTGACTTATTGCCGATTGCGGCGATCGCTGCCCTGCCGCCGTTCGACGGTACGTAAGGCGCGCAGCCGCGGCAGCTGGGCACGACGTCCTACCGCTTGAATCAATGCATCGTTGAGCAGTTTGAATGCACGCTCGCGTTCGCCGGTGGCTTCGAGCAATTTGGCCAGCATCTGAAACGTTTCCAGTCGCGGCCGGATGCCGAGACTGGCTTCAAGATACGAACGCGCCTTGCCGTATAACTCATTGCGCAAGCAGCAGCGTGCGCAGGTGAGCAACAAGGCCGCATCCTGCGGTCTCTCGGCGAGCCATTTTTCCACGGTTTGCAGCAAGCTCAAGGGTTCATCGATGCCCTCGGTCTGCGCCAGTTCGCCGTACGCCAGCACCGCAGCTTCATCCCACTGTTCGTTGAGCAGTTCGCGCAACGCTTTCTCCGCCGCTGCCGACAGGCGACAAGCCATGGCGGCGCGCGCATAGGTCACTACGACGTCAGGACGTTTAGCCATGGACTTCGGCACTTCACGCCACGCCTGTTCCAGTTGTGCCGCATCGCCCAGCGTGCCCGCAGCTTTGAGCATGTCGAGATGCACCTGCGCCAACACTTCATCGACGCTGGCGGTATCGACGCCGGCGGTACTACGCAGCCGCGGCTCCAGTAATTTGAGTTTTTGCCAATCGCCTTGTTGTCGATAGATGCGCGCCAGCAGCCCTAAGCCGCGTGCATTCTGATGGCCGCTGGCATCGAGCTGTTCCAGTGTCGTCAAGGCGGGCGCCAATTGGTTACGCCGCAACAACATTTCTGCCTGCGTGATATGAATCGCAGCGCGTTGATCGGGCGCGACATCGAGCGCCTTGGCCAACCATTCATCGCGTCGCGCTGCTGAGTTTTGCAGTTCGGCAGCGCGTGCGGCGGCAAGGTAATGCACCAAAGGATTGGCAGCGCCGAATGCCGAGCGAGTCAGCGTCTGTTCGGCGCTTAACCATTCACCGGCGGAGAGCTCTATCAAACCTTGCGCGAGTTGTTGCTGCGCGCGTTCGCGTTGCCGCGCGGCGCGTTCTTCGGCAGTGCGACGACGCGCGCGAATCAGACGCGTGCAGAGTCGCGTTGCGATGTACGTGCCCACTAACAACAGCACGGCGATCGGCAGTGACATTTCAATCACGTAACCATGCAGACCAATGATGACGCGACCGGGATCGTTGAGCAGCCAGGTGGCAATCACGCCGCCCAGCAGCAACGCCAGTGCTACATACATGCCGCGCTTCATGGTTTGCTCGCCTGCTTGGTATCGGGCGTCAATCGCGACAGCGCCTGGATGCTCGAGGAAAGGTCGGGTAAGGGCGGTGCCGTGTTCAGCTCGGCAAAGCTGACGAGTTGCGTGCGCAAACGGCTGACGCTGGCGTCACTGGTATCGAAGGCACGATCCAGCCAGTGAATGCTGTCGTTGAGCGCAGCGACATATCCGGCTTGATCGTAAAGATAGGTGGCCTGTCGCGCGCTGAGCAGCAGCAACTGCAGATGACGCCGACGCAATGCTTGTTCATCGGCGCTGAGCGAGGCGCTGATATCGGCATCGGTTTTACGCACGGCGAACAGACTGGCCATGCTGCGCTTCAATAAAGCCGCTGCGCGCGCCAGACCCGAACTGGGCAGTTGGCGATCGGCAGCTTGGCCGGCGGCGAGGCTCGCCAATGGCAGGGTTGCGATCTGTTGTTCGGCCGCGTTGAGTTGCTGCTGGATGCGCGTCACTTCACTGCGCGGCAAGGCGCGCAATTGTGCGAGCTGCGCAGCAACTTGGCTGTGGATGACCGCCACTGCCGGATCGCTGCTGTTGCGCAGAATGGTTTCGGCAGCGGTAAGCGTGTCGATGGCGCTGTCGGCATCGTGCGCGAGGTTGAGTTGACCATTGGCCAGACGCAACAGGTACAGCGCTTCGCTGTGCTCAACCAGCCGTTGTGCCTGTTCGGCGCGCGTATGCAGATCACCGAAGTTATCGCTGATGGTGGTGAGTTCGCCACGCAGTTGAGTGAACTGCGTGGCATTGTTTTCATTGCTGAGATTCACCGCATCGAGGCGGCGTTGTATCGCCAGATTGTCGCGCTGCACGGCTTCCATCGCGATTTCCTGCGTGACGATGCGCGCGCGCAGAATGTCCACGCGCGCAATGGCATAGGCGAGTCCGGCCAGCGCCAGCACGCCGACGACCACCAACGCGTTGCGCGTTGCGCCGCGTGACGAGGAGTTTTGAACGTCTGCTTTGGCCATGAAAATAATTATGAGCAAAAAGGTTCAGGCGAGGGACGGTGCGAATCCGACGGCTATCGTAACAGTTGCAGGCGCAGCGATCGCATCGGTGTTATCTGACGAGATGCCTGCGTAATTCGTGTCTCGATTTGTTGCTGTTAGTTGCGAGCCCGGGTGTGCCAGCGCGTTAACGCAGTGAGCAACGCCGCATCTTCGGGACTATCGGCAATGATGCGTTCGCCATGCCACCCTGCTGTGCGCGCCGCTTCGGCAATGCGGGCACTGCCTGCCAGCAGCGTACAGCGCTGCGCCAGCGCCAGCGTATCCGCATCCAGCATGGCGTGTAGTGCGCGCAAAATATCCACGCTGGTAATGCTGATGATATCGAGTTGTCCATTGCGCAGTTGTGTCTGCAACATGGTGTAGTCATCCGCCGTCGGCGTGACGACGATGCGTTGGTATACCTCGATGACATCCACATGGCTGCCGCGTGCGATGAGCGTCTCGCGCAGCAATTCGCGGCCACCGCTGCCGCGCACAATGAGGATATTCGCCGGCGGCGTTTGCAGTAGCGGATGTGCCAGCAGCGTCTCGCTGTTGGCTGCGTGTTCGGGTGTGATGTCGATGTGGTGTCCGAGCGTCAGCAAGGCTTGCATCGTTGCTGCACCGACAGCGGCGATGCGTGCCTGCAATTGTGCCGCGAGCACTGCTTTCCCATGTTCAACAGCGTTGGTGCTGATGAAGATTAATAGGTCATAGAGTGAAGTGGGCAACTCCACTGCACGGGGTTCGATGGCCAGTGTTGGCAGGCGCAGTACATCGCCGCCTAGTTTTGTAATACGTTGGCACAATGGTTCAGCTTGCAGAGCAGGGCGAGTGACCAACACCTGTAATCCGTGCAGCGCTGGGACGACGTAAGGAATCATGAGTGTTGCAGGGCTGCGAGTAACTTGTCGGCGCCCAATGCCAATACCTGCTCGGCAAGTTGCACACCTAGTTGTTCGCCGTGTTGTCGCGCGCCGGCGAGCTGGCGACGAATGACCTGCGTGCCATCGGGCGCGGCAACCAGGCCGGTTAATTGCAACTGCTCCTTGTTCACGGTGGCGAAACCGGCAATCGGCGCCTGGCAACTGCCTTCAAGGCGGGTGGCAAAAGCACGCTCGGCGCGCACGCAATGTTCGGCATCGAGATTGTTGAGCGCGGCGCAGAGTTGCTGTGCGCGTTGATCATTGCGACGGCATTCAATGCCGACCACGCCTTGACCGGCCGCGGGAAGCGAACGTTCGACATCCAGATATTCGGTGATGCGCGCAGCAAGACCCAAACGCGTTAAACCGGCGCTGGCCAGCACGATGGCATCATAGTTACCTTCATCCAGTTTTCGCAGACGCGTTTCAACATTGCCGCGCACCGGTGAAATACGCAGATCGGGCCGCAACGCCAGCAACTGGCTTTGTCGACGCAAACTGGCAGTGCCGACATGCGCGCCCTGCGGCAAGTCGGCGAAACGCGTGTAATGCTTGCTGATGAATGCATCGCGCGGATCGGCGCGTTCCAGCATGCTGGTGAGCAACAAATCCGCTGGCAACACGCTGGGTACATCTTTCATCGAATGCACGGCGATGTCGGCGCGATCTTCCAGCAGTGCCAGCTCCAGTTCCTTGACGAATAAACCTTTGCCGCCCACCTGCGCGAGCGTGCGATCCAGTACTTGATCGCCGTTGGTGGTCATCGGCACCAACACAACATCGAGTGTTGGATGCGCTTGGCGCAGTCGTGATGCAACGTGTTCCGCTTGCCAGAGTGCAAGGCGGCTTTCGCGAGTGGCGATACGCAGTGTGGTCATGGTGTTACGTCGGAAGAAGCGTCGCTGGCCGGCGCATTGCGCAGTTCGGCGGCACGTTTGGCTTCCAGTGCAAATTGCAGCAGCGCAATGGCCAGTGCCAGCACGACCGGGCCTAGAAACAAGCCAATGGCGCCGAACGCAGCAACGCCGCCGAGCACGCCGATAAAGACCGTCAAGGTCGCGACTTCGGCACGTCCGGAGATCAGTAATGGTTTCAGAAAATTGTCGATCATGGATACCAGCAAGGTACCCCAGATCAGCATGAAGACTGCCGCCACCCAGCGATCTTGTGCCGCCAGCACCAAGGCTGCAGGCAACCAGACTATGGCTGTGCCGCCGAAGGGCAGCAGCGACAACAACGCGGCGATGACACCGAACACAATGGGCGATGGCAATTGCACGATCACAAAACCGATGCCGACCAACGCGCCTTGAATTAACGCCGTCAAACCCGTGCCGACTACAACGGCGCGCGTCACTGCGCCCAAATGCGTGAACAGCTCCTTGCGCTTGGCGGCCGGCATAGGAATCAGTTCGCGCGTGGCGCGAATCATGTCGGCACCATCGCGAATGAAGAAGAACATGAAGAACAGCGTCAGACACAAGCCGGCGACGGTGCCCAACGCACCGAGGAATAACTGACCGCTGAGATTCGCCAGCAGTTGCAGCAATCCTTGTGTTGCTTCGCCGGTCCAGTTGCGAATCTGCGCGCTGTTGATGCCCAGATTTCTATTCATCCAGCTCAAGGCATTTTGCAGCAGCGGATGATGGGTGAGTTGCTGCAAGTCGGCATGACCTTCAGTGCTGATGACTCCTTGCAGATAACTCAACAGCGCGCTGGCTTCGTGGACGAATGCGCCGCCCAGCGCGGCCAACGGCCCGAGCAGGGCGAGCAAGGCCAGCAAGGTCAGCAACAGCGCTGAATAATCGGCGCGGTTACGCAACTTTCGCATCAGGCGCACATGCGTGGGCGCGAGCAGGAATGCAAACAACATGGCCCACAGCAGCGGACCGAGAAACGGCGCGACGATGCTGTAGCAGGCCAATCCGACCAATAACGCAGTGCCCAACGCAAACACGCGCGGATAAAAAGGACCTGTCGGATCAGCAGTTGCGTTGCTCGGCGATATTTTTAATTGAGGTGGTGGTTGAAATTCCATAAGCCCGCTCCATCAATGTAGGCGCGCATGGTAGCGACTAATGTCGTGCGGCGCATGCGATGTCAGCACAGCGAAGCATGCAACGAGGTACACGCTGACTTGCCGCCGCTCGTCATGGCGACATACCATCTGTAGCGTAAATGGCCTAAAGCCGAGCGGACGCGCACGCGGGTGCGAGTGAGGAATCATGTCAGAACCGATCACCGCCAAACTGCTGGAAGAACTGCAGGCCGTCGTGCGCGACGCCGAAGCGTTGCTGGATGCGACCGCTGCGCAGACCGGCGAGCACATTGCATCGGTTCGCGCCCGCGCCGAAGAAACAGTGCAACAGGCCAAGGCGCATCTGGCCGATACGCAGGACGAATTGCTGCAAGGCGCACGCGATGCCGCAGCGGCTACCGAAGGCTATATCAAGAAGAATCCCTGGCAGACGGTGGGCCTCGCGGCGGGTGTGGGCCTGGTGATCGGTTTGCTGTTACGGCGTCGCGATTGAACCGGCGTGATTTAAGTGGTTTCGACCGCAAGCAACCTGACTAACTGGCAGAACGTCATGCAAGATTCCGATGCAGCAGATACCACGCCGAAAGGCCCGTTCAACGGCCTGCTGCATTCGCTTACTCAGATGTTTGCGACACTGGTGACGATGGCGCAAACGCGCCTTGAATTGTTGACCACCGAGTTGCAGGAAGAAATTCAACAAGCCGCACAGGTGTTGTTGTGGGCATTCATCGCGTTGTTTGCGACTGGCATTGGTCTGTTCCTGGCGGCACTAGTGGTGATTTTTGCTTTCTGGGATACCCATCGCGTGCTGGTGTCGATTATTGTGACTGGCGCGTTCTTTGCGATCGCCGCGGTTGCTGCGTGGTATTTGTCGAGCAAATTGCGCAACAAGCCGCGCATGCTCGATGGCACGTTGACAGAGCTGGCGCGCGATCGCGAACGTCTCGATGCCCGTCTCAGGAGCCGTTAGTGGGCGTCGATCCATTCAATATCGACAAAGGTGTGGCGCAACGCAGCCATGCACAACGCCGCGCCGAATTGCATGCGCGTTGCGAAGCGCAGCGGACATTGCTGGCCGAACAGGTCAATCAAATAGAGCAACGTTTTCATCGTACTGATGCTGTGCTCGGTTCGATTCGTAATGTATTGACCAAGCCCAGTGTTGTGGCGGGCAGCCTCGCCTTGCTCATGAATGTGGGTCGCGCAGGCTGGTGGTCGAAACTCAGTCGCGTTGCCGTGCTGTTTGCCACCGCGCGACGTGTGTATCAATTATTCAAACACAGATAGCAATCAGGCTGTAGCGCCGCTACGTCTCGTGTGTATTTTTAAGCCAGTGCGGCAATCTGCGTCTGCGCTTCCGGCAGAGCTTGCACTTCAATCGTCGGATTTGCCGCGCAAGCGGCGCAATACCGCGGCACTATGGCGGCGGCTGATCGGCAAGGTGACATCGCTGTCGCGTAACAGAACTTTGTATTGACCCTCGGCATCGCGTTCGATGCTGGCAATGGCGCGTTCCGCCACCAGCGCGTTGCGATGGATGCGCACAAAGTCTTCGTCGAATTCGATGCTGAGATCCTTGAGCGACTCATCGATAAGATCCGTGCCCTTGTGATGATGCACGGTGATGTATTTCTGCTCGGCGATGAAGTAACGAATCTGCGCGACAGGAATCAATCGCAACTGCTCACCGAGTCGCGCGCAAATGTGTTCGCGAGGCGCATCGCTCTGGGTTTTTTGCTTGAGCTGTTGAATGCGAGTGCTGGAGATGCGCGCCGCATGACGCAACGCCTTGCTCAGCTTTTCCTTGCGTACCGGCTTCAATAGATAACCAATGGCTTCGGCTTCGAATGCATCCAGCGCGTATTCATCGTAAGCCGTGGTGAAGATGACGGCTGGTGGGTCTTCGAGCGCATTGAGATGTTGTGCGACATCGATGCCCGACATGCCAGGCATACGCACATCCAGTAGTAATACATCGGGATGTTGTTGCTGACACAGTTGCAGCGCTTGTTCGCCGTTACCGGCTTCGCCGCTCAATTCGCAATCTTCCATCTCGCTTAGCAAGCGCTTGAGGCGATCGCGCGCCGGAGCTTCGTCATCGACAATCAATACGCGCATGAGGCTACTCGTGACGTTCTTGATAGGGAAAATGCAGCACGACGCGATAAAGCTCGTCGGTTTGTTGTAATTCCACGCGAGCATTGCCCGGCCACGCCAGCTCCAGGCGCTGTTGAATATTGTCCAGTGCAATGCCATGGCCGCGTTTCAAATTCGCAATGTTGTTCGAAAGCGGATTGCTCACCGATAGCTCGATACGCTCGCCATCGAAGCCACCGGCGATAACAATCGTGCCGCCTTCCGGCAAGGGTTCGATGCCGTGATACACCGCGTTTTCCAGCAGCGGTTGCACCAATAGACTCGGTACCAAGGTGCGCATCGGTAGCTCGGCGATTTCCCACTTCACCGTGAGTCGATCGCCCAGACGGAGTTGTTCGATGCGTTGGTAGATGCGCGCGATCTCCAGTTCTTCCTTGAGCGGGATCCAGGCGCGCGCTTCGCTTAGGTTGGCGCGAAACAAGTCAGCCAGATCTTCCACTGCTTCTTCAGCGCGCTCTGGATCGGAACGCGTCAACGACGCAATGGTATTCATGCTGTTAAATAGAAAGTGCGGCCGGATGCGTGCCTGCAACGCGCGAATGCGCGCCTGCGCTTCGAGTTCGACGCTGCGCCGCCATTCCGTGGAGACATGAAAGTAACGCAGCGCCAGACAACTGACGATGAAGCTGATGGCCAAGGTGCGCAGCAGAAATTGCGCGTGGCTACTAGGAAAAACATCGGACATCACACCGAAGCCCAGCCCGAAACGATTTCCCAGTTGATATACGGCTTCAGCAACAATCAATGCGGCCAACAACATTAATAACAGCGCTGCGCCATAAGCGCGTGAGGCCGGCAGTCGTAACAAGTAAGGTCGGGCGCGACACAACGCTGCCGCGCTGATCAGTCCTTGCCACAACAAGAACAATGAGGTGCTGGCGAGATCCACCCAGAAGTTATTGTGAAACGGTTGACGCGCCGTGCTCAGCACCAGCGCCACCAGTTCAACGATCAATACCACCGCAAGCGTGGTGTTGCCGGCGCAGAAGTCCGGCAAATGAAAGCTGGTCTGGGCAGGTTGCGCCGGAGCGCTGGGCTGAGTCATTACATTGACTGATTGTTAGGATTGATTATTTGAACAGCGCAGTCTTCAAACGAAACAAAGTCGAAATGTCTTCATCGCCATGACCTTGTTCAATCAGGCGGCGATATTGAATCAACGTCATCTCGATCAACGGTAACTGGGCGCCATGCTGCTGCGCCATGTCACGGCAAATCTGCAAATCCTTTTCATGCAGGCGCACGCGAAAGCCACCTGCGTAACTGTCGTTCATCATGTTGGGCGCGCGATGCGTGAAGTACCAACTGGCCCCGGCGCCCTTGCTGAGCGTGTCGATTACTTTATCCAGCGGCAGGCCTTCGGCTCTGGCGAAGGCCATGGCTTCGGCCGCCGCCTGGATATTGCCGGCGCACAGAATTTGATTAGTTGCTTTAGTGGCTTGACCTGAACCTGTCGGACCAAAGTGAGTAATGGTTTTGCCCATGGCGTTGAGCACTGGCAAAGCGCGTTCGAATGTCGCCGGCGAACCGCCAACCATGATTGCCAAGGTACCGAGACGCGCACCTTCAACGCCGCCGCTGACCGGCGCATCGAGAAAATCGCAATTAAGTTGCTGAAGTTGCGCCGCGCACTCGCGCGCCGTGGTGGCACTGACTGTTGAGCAGTCGATAATCAATGTGTTTGGGCGTAACGCAGGTTTGAGCAGCGTGACGACCTGCAACAAATCGTTATCGGCAGAAATGCAGGTGACCAATGCATCGCATTGCGCGGCGAGATCGGCAAGCGATGCGGCCGCGACAACATTCAATTCCTGCGCCAATGCAGCGGATTTGTCGGCGCTGCGATTCCACACCGCGACCAGCAAACCCTGTTTGTGAAGATTGCGCGCCATACCTAAGCCCATGGCGCCGAGTCCGATAAAGCCTGTTTTCATTGTGTTCAAAAAAATGGCGGCCACCAATTGGGGCCGCCATGGAGTGTAGCGTGAGCGATGCGCTTAGTTACACCAGGTATCCATCATCTGTTTGGCGGAGGCGCGCGCCTGATCGGTTTGCTTGTCGTCCATATACGTGCGTTCGCCTTTGTCGTCGGTGGAATACAGGCGTTGGGCATTCATGACATTGTCGTAGCGTTCACGTGCCTTGGTGCAACGCTCGGCCTTGTCGGCAGCGGTGGATTGCGCAGCTTTCTTGCCATCGGCACTGGCCTTGTCGGCTTCCTGTTGTACCTTCGCCGCGGCATCCCGCGCTTTCAAATCCGCCGCTACGCGGTCGGCGAGTGCGGCATTGTCGGTACGCTGGGATTTGATCTTGGCCAGCAATTCGGCCGGCAGCGTTTCGGGACGATCGGTGTATTGCACCTGACCCTTGCTATCGACGAAGCGATACACGTCGGCGTGGCTGGTAGAAACCGCCACCAGACTCAGGGCAAATGCAGCTACGCAGCGTGACATGAAAATCTCCAATGCAACGATTGACAGTGGCCAGCCTTAATCAGACCGACCGGATCAGACCGAATTGGCCAGGCCCAATGCGAGCGGGTGAACTCTGTCACAGAAAATGTTCCCGCCGCAATTTTGTCAAACCGGGGAAACGCTGCGTTGAACCGGGTCACAAACCCGATGAAGTAGGTGAATTGCGCAAGGAAGTTGGTAGCGCGGTTCATTTATGTAGGTAGGTAGTATCGGAATCCGGCAAGACATGCCTCGCCGGTGCGAATGCAATAAATATCCACCAATAAAAAACGGGCGCCTTGCAGCGCCCGTTTTGTTAGCGGCGACTCAGCAGTTGCCCGCTGAGCTGCGAACTTACATGTTGTAAGCGCGCTCGTCGTGGTCGGCCAGATCCAGGCCTTCTTCCTGAGCTTCGTCGCTGGCGCGGACGCCAATCGTAGCTTTCAGGACCAACATCAGAACCAGCGCCACAACACCGGACCAGACCAGCGCAGTGCCGACGGCCCATACTTGCGCCATGAATTGCGCACCGAAGTCATAGGTGGCCACTGCTTCAGCGGTGTAGTCGTAGACGCCAGTGCCGCCAAGGGCTGGGTTGACGAAAATGCCGGTGCCCAGTGCGCCGATAATGCCGCCGACGCAGTGCACGCCGAAGGCGTCCAGTGCATCGTCGTAACCCAGTGCGGCCTTGAGCTTGGTGACGCAGAAGAAGCACACCACACCAGCCACTGCACAGATTACGAGGGCGCCCAATGGGCCGACCCAACCGCAAGCCGGGGTAATGGCGACGAGGCCAGCCACGATACCCGAGCACACGCCGAGCAAGCTGGGCTTACCTTTGACGATCCACTCGGTGAGCATCCAGGCCGCACCCGCCACCGCGGTGCCGAACAGCGTATTGAAGAAGGCCAAGCCGGCAGTGCCAGCCGCTTCCAAGGCCGAACCGGCGTTAAAGCCGAACCAACCCATCCACAGCATGCCAGTGCCGACGGCGGTCATCATCAAGCTGTGCGGCGCCATGGAGACTTTGCCGTAGTTCTTTCGCGGGCCAAGGACCAGTGCGCAAACCAATGCAGCGATACCGGCATTGATGTGCACCACCGTGCCGCCGGCGAAGTCGATCGCGCCTTTCTGGAACAGGAAGCCAGCATGACTGAGTGCTGTCTCAGCGGCAGCCGTGTCGCCTTTCGGATAAGCATCTGGGCCATCCCAGTACCACACCATGTGTGCCATCGGCAGGTACGAGAAGGTGAACCACAGAACGCTGAAAATCATCATGGCAGAGAACTTGAAGCGTTCGGCAAAGCCACCGCAGATCAGCGCGACAGTGATGGCTGCGAAGGTCAACTGGAACACGCAGAACACGAAGTCCGGAATGTAGATGCCTTTGCTGAATGTTGCCGAGACTGCCGTCACGCCGTCTTCTCCACCCATGAACAATTTGTCCAAGGTGCCGATGAAGGGGTTATTGGCGGTAAATGCAGCGCTGTAGCCGTAAACAATCCACAACACGGCAATGACGCAAAAAATACTGAAGCTCTGCATTACGGTGGACAGGGCGTTCTTGGTACGCACCATGCCGCTGTAGAACAGCGCGAGGCCGGGGACGGTCATGAACAGTACGAACGCAGTCGCCGTCATCATCCAGGAGACATCGCCCTTGTTGCATTCAAAGCCTTTATCGCCGCACTTCGGAGTGGCGGACGGCGGTGCTTCCTCAGCAGCGGGAGCCGCTTCGGCAGGAGCGGCGTCAGCGGCCGCTGCAGCTGGTGCTGCGGCTTCGGAGCTGGCCGCAGTGGCGGCGGGTGCGGAGGTCTCCTGGGCAGATGCCAGGTTGTTGGTACCCAACATCGCCAGCGCGATGAGGGCGGCGCTCCACAAGGGAGTCAGTACCCTTCTAAGTGCCAGAGGTTTATTCACTGTCGTTCTCCTGCGGGATGATTAGTGCTGCAAAACTGTCGATCTACGATTCGTCAATTCAAGAGGCTCAATTCAAATCAAATGGTCGATACCAAGGGGCGTCCAAATTTCTCAAGTCACCAGTTCTAGACGTCTCCTTTCCCGAGACACCTTTTATCTAGACGTCAAACAGCGTCGATACCCGCCTCGCCCGTACGGATTCGCACCGCTTGTTGGAGGTCGATAACAAACACCTTGCCGTCGCCGATTTTCCCCGTGCGAGCGACATTCGTGATGGCTTCCACTACCTGCTCTGTAATCGAGTCGTCTACGGCGAGCTCGATCTTGGTTTTCGGCAGAAAATCCACCCGATATTCCGCACCACGATACAGTTCGGTATGGCCGCGTTGACGGCCAAACCCCTGTACTTCCGTGACGGTGATGCCTTGCACGCCGATGTCCGCCACGGCTTGGCGAACGTCATCCAGCTTGAACGGCTTGATGATGGCGGTGATCAGCTTCATCGAGGGCGCACTCCATTCGTGGTCATACACTGCATTCCGGGCTCTCTCCCACGACGGAGCTGAGCGCTAGGCGGACGATTGCATCTTCTGTGCCACGTCTACCGCTTCGCGCAGGCCGCAAAAATCGGGAGTGCATGGTCGATGTCGGCGATGATGCGCGCCATACTAGAGCGCCGCTCAGGAACAGATGACTCAATACGGTGCATTTCCGCTGCAGTTTGTCCGCTTCCCGTCATACCCGCTTCACTGTGGCGCAGGCGACGCGAGCAATTTGCGCTGGACGTCGCGGCGATGAGACGGGGAGCTGAGCGTGGTGACGAATTGTTGGGTTATTGGGCTTGAGCCATATCGGTCGGCTCCGTACAGTCCAGCCTCTGTCTGCAATCCGAATTCGCTAACGCGGGAGTCACTGACCACTATGGACGCACGCAGCATTGATGAAAAACTGACCGAACTGGCCGGCAAGCTCTCCGCGGCCCTGCCCGACAGCATCGGCGCGCTGAAGCGCGATGCGGAGCAGAACTTCAAGGCGGTGCTGCAATCGGCGTTGACGCGCATGGAGCTGGTGTCGCGGCGCGAATTCGATGTGCAGGCGGGCGTGTTGAAACGCACCCGCGAAAAACTCGAGGCCCTTGAGCAACGGCTTGCCGAGCTGGAGCGAAAGCCCGGCAACTAAGGTCTAGTCATTCGAAAAAAAATTAAAACGCCCGAAAAATACACAAAAAGAACAGACAAGGAAGTCACGATGATCGCCACGATTCTCAGCCGCGCGCAGTACGGCATGGACGCACCGCTGGTCAATGTGGAAGTCGACATTGCCAATGGACTGCCGTCCTTCACTATCGTTGGCCTGCCTGAAGCGGTGGTGAAAGAAAGCAAGGATCGAGTGCGTGCTGCATTGGCCAATAGCCATTTTGAACTGCCCTCCGGCCGCATCACCGTCAATCTCGCACCGGCTGATCTGCCCAAGGAGGGCGGCCGTTTCGATCTGCCCATTGCCATCGGCATTCTGGTCGCATCCGGTCAATTAGCCGCCAAGGGACTGGCCGGTTGCGAGCTATATGGTGAGCTGTCGTTGAGTGGCGAGCTGCGTCCCATCACCGGCGCACTGATTGCAGCACTCGCGGCCACACGCGCTGGTAACAGTTTGATCGTACCGGTAGGCAACAGCGATGAAACCCGCTTGATTGCCGAGTGCAAATCATTCGCTGCGGGACACTTGCTACAGGTATGCGCGCATCTCAATGGGCAACAAGCATTAGCCCTTACCGAGCGATTACTCGAGCCCGTGCAATCGCCGGCGCTGCCTGATCTTCGTGACGTGCGCGGCCAGGCACACGCCAAGCGCGCGTTGGAAATTGCCGCAGCCGGAGAGCACAGTTTGCTGTTTCTCGGGCCGCCGGGCACGGGCAAAAGCATGTTGGCGCAACGCCTGCCCGGCATTCTGCCGCCCCTCAATGAACACGAAGCGCTGCAAACGGCGGCAGTGCGCTCGTTAATCGGACGTGGCATTGAGGTGTCATCGTGGCGAGTAAGACCATTTCGGTCGCCGCATCACACGGCCTCTGCTGTGGCGCTGGTGGGCGGTGGCTCGCAGCCGCGTCCCGGCGAGATTTCGCTGGCTCACAATGGCGTGTTATTCCTCGACGAGCTTCCCGAGTTCGATCGTCGTGTGCTGGAAGTGCTGCGTGAGCCGTTGGAAAGCGGCGTGATCAGTATTTCGCGCGCCGCTCGACAGGCGGAGTTTCCCGCCAGATTTCAATTGATCGCAGCGATGAATCCCTGTCCATGCGGTTATCTCGGCGATGTGACCGGCAGGTGCAAATGCACGGCAGAACAGGTGCAACGCTATCGCGCACGAATATCCGGGCCGTTGCTCGATCGACTCGACATGCATATTGAGGTACCGCGCGTGGCCGCGACGGTGTTGCAGCAGCAGGATGTTCAAATCGAAACCAGCGATGTAGTGAGTGCGCGTATCGCCAAAGCCCGTGCCGTGCAATGGCGACGACAAGGCAAGTGCAACTCGCGCCTGTCGGCGGCGGAAGTGGAGGTGCATTGCGCACCCGAAACTGCCGCACGCAATTTGTTGTCGCAAGCAATGCAAAAGTTTTCGCTATCGGCGCGCGCCTATCACCGCATTCTGAAAGTGGCGCGCAGCATTGCCGACCTCGATGGGCTGGCGCAGATTCGCGCTGCGCATGTGGGCGAGGCTATCGCCTTGCGCCGGCTGGATCGTGGCAGCGCTTGATCGTTATCGATAAATCTTGCGAGCAATAAAAAAGGCCCGATCCAGTTACGGATCGGGCCTTGGTATACGAGCGCTGTTACTTGGCTTTGCTGACCATGTAATCTACTGCGGCCATGATCGATGCATCGGTCACGCTGGTCATGCCGCCCTTGGCCGGCATCACACCGGCTTTGCCGGTGAAACCATTCAGTGCGTGCTGATGCAACGTATCCATGCCCGTTGCAATGCGTGGTCCCCACGCGGCCTTGTCGCCAACTTTGGGAGCGCCGGCCAGGCCCGAGCCGTGACACGCCACGCAGGTAGTGTTGAATACTTCTTCGCCCGGCATGTCTTTCAGTGCTACTGGGGCGGCCACTTTTTCTTCCACCGCCGAGTTATCTGCACCGGAAATAGCGACCTTGCCCACGGGGGCGATGCGCGCAGCAACACTGGCCTTGAGCATCGGATCTTCAAGGACATTGACTTCCTGGGTGCGAGCCGAAATGGCGCTGGCCCCGAAATACAACCCAATGGCAACAATCACCAGAATGCCGAGCACCAACATGAAGGTGTCGAAGAAATGCTTATCGTGGGAAGGTCCGCTCACACCGACTCCGAATTGACAGGACCCCAAATTTAAGTGGGGTTAAAACTGGGTTGAAACCAAGTAGGAACTTATGAAGGCGCGCGAGTATAGCCGTCCGCGCGCGAGGCGGAAACTCCCGCTTGCTGACATCGTGTCGATTGACGGCCAACCGCGTGCAACCCGGCGCACCAACTCACTGCAAACCGAGTGGAAAAACGCGCCATAACAGTGTTGATAATTTGCCGATTCGCTTGGGTCGTGGCTAGCAACCGTTTAGACTGCGCGCCCTCCACAAAGCGCCCGTAGCTCAGCTGGATAGAGTGCTGGCCTCCGAAGCCAGAGGTCGTGGGTTCGAATCCCGCCGGGCGCGCCATTTCCATTTCCGGTCTGAAATGTTCTGGAAAACAATAACTATCAGTTCAGAAGCCGCAGGCCTTCGCACAAATGATCTGATCGCGGCTGAAGGAATTTGTCGCGAACTGATAAAGATGTAGGTCCAACTGGGCGCGCGAGTAATCAATTCGCTTAATTAATACGCTTCACGGTTCCAGAGCGGTTCCATTAACAATGAACTGGACTATCGAAGGCTAGTAACGCTCATTGGGCTGACGAAGATAGATATCGCTCAAGTCTGCAACATCAAAAGCAAATCGGTTCGATTCGATGAAGCGATGCCTGAGTCGCTGCTGCGACTCATAGCAACGCTGGCCGCACTTACCAACCAAGTGATCGCGCCGCAGCCAACGCAACCCGGATTGACGAACGATCAGTTGTGCCGGCTGCGTTTGCTGTTCTTCCAGACGATTGCGGCGAGAATGATCAGAAACGCGAGTAGACGAACAACGTAAATCGCGGGGCTGCCTTCGTTGGGCTTGTCGACCAACAGGAATGCAATGCGATTAAAGCCTTCCACGATGAACGAAATGCCAAACGCAAGAAACAGTACATCGCGGGTACTGCGCCAGAATTTCAGAAAGAACACACCGGCTGCCAGCGAGCAGGTCACGATGATGCCCAGCAGAAAACCTTCGATCATGGTTATTCGCTCTCCCAGATGAGGCCATACAACAGCACCAGCATGGCAGCGGCGGCGATACCGAGTCGCAGCCGGTACAGATCGGCGGTGGTTGGCAATAGCACCAGGTCAATGAACAGCAACGCGTTGGATAGCGTAAGCCCGCAGAAGCACAGGCCGCTCCACAACAATAAACGTTGTTTGCTGTGACGATAACCGCGCAATAACAACACCGCGCACAACAGGGTGGTCAACGTGCCGAGAATATAAACGCTCTCTGCCATGTCACTCCTTCTTCTTGAATTCGAACGCGCGCGCAAAATGTTTCACTGCATCCGAAGCTGCTTTTGCATGAATCAGGCCGGCTACGTGCACCAAATGCTGCCGATAGCTGGTCGCAACCTTTTCCATCAACCCATTCTGGTCCCACGCGCTGTTGTAGCGATAATGGTTTGCGGCAGTGGGTGACAGGCTGATCAAGCCATTGCTCAACAGCGCAGCGAGGATGCTGCGCGCGCGTTCATGGCTTACATAAACGCGCGCGGCAATTTGCTCTTCGGTCCAATCGACCTGCGGTTGTTCCCACAACAATAGCAGCGCCTCCAGATGCGGCACTGTATCGATCCTGCGTGATATGAAGTGCAGGACGTCATCCGGTACGTCGTTGTGCTTGGTCACTGCTACGCGTGATTGCTCGTGGATAAGGCCGCTGCACAAGGGTTCGTCGAATTATGCCTGGCAGTTGTTTTCTGAATGAAGTGTCGACCGCTGCTCAAATGCGTGCACTGGTATCCGGCCATCAAGTCTGTAAGCAAACCTCTCGTATTGATGGAACGGCTGTCTGCAATGCATGTCGGAGGAGTGGCAATTCTCGGCACAATCAATGGGTGCTGTTTGTTTAGTACGGCAAAGCGATGCAAGCGCAGTGTTTGCGTGAGCTGGTTCTTGTAGGCAAGTAATAGATGCAGCAAACGATATTGGGTAAACACACTATCATCGAGCATCGCGCGAGATCGATGGCGCCTCTGCTGGCGATTCTCTGGCTCATGGTTGCATTCGGTCAGCGCGTCCATGCAGAGCCGGCAACCTTTGATCTGCCGGGGCCAACATTGAAGGTCATGGTGACACGCGACAAGCTCACCTTGCCGCTGACCAAGGTGCCCACCTTGATGGCCGGCGACAAGTTGCAGGTCATTGCGCAATTGCCCAAGGAGCAGTCGGCCGAGTACCTCATCGTGGCCGCATTTCTGCGCGGCCCGACCAATCCGCCGCCAAAGAACTGGTTTTTCAGTTGCAAGGCATGGAAAAAATCCTGCGTGCAGAACGGTCTGATGTTGACCGTGCCGGAGGATGCGCAGCAACTGCTGGTGTTCTTTGCGCCGCATACCGGTGGCGACTACAAGACACTGATCGATGCGGTTCAAGGTCGGCCCGGCGCCTTCGTGCGCGCAGCACATGAACTCAATCAAGCGTCGCTGGATCGATTGCGCCTGGAGCAATACTTGAAATGGGTGCGACAGCTCGACGATGCCTCACCCATCGTCTTGAAGTCCGCAGCACCATTGCTGGCGAGAAGTCTCGCCATCAAAGTAGATGAGAAGTGTCTCGACCGCATTCCTGCGTTGCAGGCCACCTGTCTGTCGCAAGCGCAGAATTCGTTGATCCTCAACGATGGCAGCAGCGCATCAATGGTAGCCAGCCTGACCAGCGGCCCGGCCAGTGATCTGGCATTACAGGCGGGCAGCACGCCGCTGATGAACTCCAACTCCTTCGTTCCCTACATCGGTTCGCTGCTGGATATCGCGCGCTTGCTCGATTCATTCGGCACCGCGCACTACCAGTACATACCCGCGCTGTCGATGCTGCACGACGATCGCCTTGCGCTCATGTTGAATACACCGCCATCGTTTCATGAGCCGCAATCGGTGCTGGTCACGGCCATGCCGGTTATCGAACCGGCGCGCTTGCCCACGCTGCGCGCCATCGATCCAACGCAACATTACTGCGCGCGTAACATGCCGCTGGTGTTGCCGGTGGATGGCGCGCCGCTGGTATTCGCGACGCAATTTGCCCGCGACTTGAGCGTGACGGTGAAGACCGCAAGCGGTAAGGACATCGAATTACCGGCGCGGGCCGATGCACGTCGCGGCGGCATTGTGATCGACGACACACGCTTGCTGGGCGATGAATCGCCAGCTGCCAACAGCAAGGCGCAACTGCATGGTTACTGGGGATTCGAGCCGTTTCGGGGTCCCGAATTTGTGTTGGTTAATCCAGCCACGACCAACTGGAGCGTGGCGGCGGGTGATGAGACTGCATTGGTCGTGGGGCGTGAAGATACCCTGCACATTCAAGCAGAGGATGTGAGTTGCGTGGATGCGATTCGTTGGCGCGATGAAGCCGGTGAAGAACATCCCTTATCGTGGCAGGCAGTGAGTGCAACGCAACTGCAACTCAAGGTGCCGTTGAGCGATGCGCAACCCGGCGCAATCACCTTGTTGATACAGCAATTCGGTCGTGCTGATCCAGCCACATTGCGCGTCGCTACCTTCGCCGATGCGGGCCGTCTCGATACATTCACAGTGTACGCAGGCGATACCACTGCCGTTATCAACGGCGCGCGGCTTGATCAAGTCGAACGCGTCACCTTCAAGGGGCTCGACTTCGCGCCGGGAGAGTTGACCTCCAAAGCGGGCATCGATTCGTTATCGGTGTCGGCGCTGAATGCCGATGCAGCAGCGGCTCTCAACGCGGGCGACTCAGGCAAAGTGGTGGTGTTGCTCAAGGACGGTCGCAAGCTGCGCGCCAATGCGATGGTGTATGCCTCGCGCCCGGCAGCAGCGTTGATCGCAAAAGATTGGCAGCGCGGTGTCACCGAAGGCAGTGCTCAAATCGAATTGAGTAGCGACGATGAAGTACCGCTCGATGCCAGACTAACTTTCTCCATCCGCATCAAAGCGCCCGCGAAATTTACGCCGGATATGCAGGTGGAAGTCGCCACCGTGGATGGCGCATTTTCAACTTCACTGAGTCCTGCAAATGCTGGACTGACGTTACAGACGACCAAAGTAGCCGTCGCATCGTTTGAGCCGCTGCGTTCGTTGGGCGCTTCTGCTTTCGGCAAGCTGCAATTCAGATTGGTAGCGCATGGCGTGACAGGTGATTGGCAAAGCTTGGGCGTGTTGGTGCGGCTGCCAACTATTACCGATATTCAGTGCGCAGCTGATGTCGCAAGCAATTGTCGTTTGCTGGGCAAATCTCTCTACTTGATCGCATCGATTGCCGGCGATGCCGGCTTTACTCGCGCGCTTACCGTACCCGAAGGGTTTCCCGCAGACGCATTGCCGGTGCCGCGGCCGGTGGATGGTGCTTTGTTTGTGAAGTTGCGCGACGATCCCGAGACGGTCAGTCGTATTCGCTTTGCTCAATTGCCAAACGCAACATCGTCGCCAACGAATGGGTCAACTAATGCGCCGGTGAGCGCAACTGGAATTGCTTCACCGCCAAGCGCCACTGCCACACCGCAGTAGCTGCGTGCTTTCTGTGTATTGAACGTAGGAGTTTGCTTACAACGACTCCCTACAAACGGGAAGCTGGTTGCGTTGTCGCCTTTTTCCTGCACTGTCACACTTGCCCTGCATACTGCCCCTGCACTTTGGTTGAAGCGATGGATTTGCTCCCGCGCACGTGAAGAAGAGGGCTTCATCTAGACTGGCACAGCCGTCATCGCGTGGCGTGCACAACGCTTGAGAACAGATCGACCATGAAGTTGGATAAAAATCCTGATCGTCATTCAACTGAACCAGAGCTTGCTGCAGCATCGGCCGTGCACGCCGCGGCGCGCGGATCGGCTCAGGCAGAGATGTATCGCGACACACTGGAGCTCATCGCCGACGGCGTGTTGGTGACGGATGCGGTCGGGCAGATCCTCGCATACAACCAGATCTATATGACGATGTGGGCAGTGCCGGCGGAGGTGATCGAACGCCGCCATGCGTCGGCGCTGATTGCGCATCTCGAAACGTTGTTTATCGATCACGCCGCTGCGCATGCGCGTTTCGCCGCGGTGCTCGCGTCGCGCGAGATGCGCACCGAAGACGTATTGGCGCTGAGTGATGGCCGCGTCTACGAACAGATCACGATGGCGCGAGTCAGTGATGGCGCGCATGTCGGACGCGTGTGGAGCCTTCGCAATGTAACGCAACGTGAGCGGCTACTCGCCGCGGCGCGTATTACCGGTTCCGGAGTGTTGCATGAAAACGAACGCCTGTTTCGCCAGCTGGTTTCCAGCGTGACCGACTACGGCATCTTCATGTTGAATCCCGACGGGTACGTGGTGAGCTGGAATCCCGGTGCGCAACGCATCAAGGGCTATACCGAAGCCGAAATTATCGGTCAGCATTTTTCGCGTTTTTATACCGAGGCGGATCGCGATGGCGGCGTGCCGAAGCAGGCATTGGCGACGGCGGCGCGCACTGGCAAGTATGAAGCCGAGTCGTGGCGGGTACGCAAGGACGGCTCGTTATTCTGGGCCAATGTGGTCATCGATGCGATTCGCAACGATCGTGGCGAGATTCTTGGCTTCGCCAAGATCACGCGTGACATGACCGAACAACGCGCGATTCAGGAGCAACTGAATCAATCGCAAAAGATGGAAGCCATCGGTCAGATCACCGGCGGCGTAGCGCATGACTTCAACAATCTGCTCACCGTGATCCTCGGCAATCTGGAAACACTGGCGCGCCGCATGCCGCAAGAAGATGAGCGCCTGCGACGCGCCGCCGATCACGCCACACGTGGCGCACAACGGGCGGCGACCCTGACGCAGCAATTGCTTGCTTTCTCACGTCGCCAGCCGCTGAATCCCAAGCCTACCGATATCAATCGCTTGGTGAGTGCGGTGTTCGAACTCATGCGACGAACCATCGGTGAAAACATTCAGATCGAAACCGTGCTTGGCGAAGGCGTGTGGCATTCCGAGATCGATCCCAATCAACTCGAGAGCGCCCTGCTCAATCTCGCCGTCAATTCGCGCGACGCCATGCCCAATGGCGGCAAGATCACCATCGAAACCACCAATGCACATTTCGACGATGAATATGCGGTGCGCTTTGCGGACATCAGCCCCGGCCAGTATGTGTTGATCAGCGTGTCCGACACCGGCAGCGGGATGTCGGAAGAGGTGATGGCCAAGGCGTTCAATCCCTTCTTCACCACCAAGCCGATGGGCCAAGGCACTGGCTTGGGTTTAAGCCAGGTGTATGGCTATGTGAAGCAGTCCGGCGGTCATGTGAAGATCTACAGCGAACTCGATCAGGGCACCACGATCAAGCTGTATCTGCCGCGTTTGAAAGAGGGCGCGTACCAACAAGAACCTGAACGCCCGCTGCGTGAACATCTGGGCAAAGCCGACGAAACCATTCTGGTGGTGGAAGACGATAACGATGTGCGCGCCTTCAGCATCGACACGCTGCGCGATCTGGGTTATTCGGTGCTGGAAGCGCACGATGCCGAAGTGGGGTTGCATATCCTGCAGCGTCATCCCGAGATTCAAATGGTGTTCACCGATGTGGGCTTGCCCGGCATGAATGGCCGCGAATTGATCGAGCAAGTGCGTGAACTGCGGCCGGCGATGAAGGTGTTGTTCACCTCAGGTTATGCGCGACAGGCGATTGTGCATGACGGCCGTCTCGATCCCGGTGTGGAGCTGCTCACCAAGCCCTTCACGCGCGCGCAGCTTGCCGACAATGTGCGACGCATCCTCGATGATGTGTCGTCGCCGCAGAAACATGGCGTTGCCTTGGTGGTGGAAGACGATGCGGTCGTGCGTTCGTATGTGGATGAAGCGTTGGTCGAGTTCGGCTTCGATGTGGTCGATGCAGGCTCGTCGGCGGCTGCCTTGTCGACCATCGAAAGCCAACCCCGAATTGATCTCGCCGTAATCGATATCGGTTTGCCGGATGGCAAGGGCACGGCGATCGGCGCCGAGTTACTGCATCATTGGCCCTTCATCAAAGTGATCATGATCAGCGGTGATCCGTCGACATTCACCGGCTCGCTGACCCGCGATCGTCAGGTGGCGTTCGTCGCCAAGCCATTCAACAGAGAAGAGTTGCGCTTTGCGCTGGATCGGCTGGCGGTGAAGTACCGAGGGTAGAGAAGTTGTATTGGACTGAATTCAAGCCAATGCCGTTGCAACCTGTCATCCCCGCGAATGCGGGGATCCAGTTATTTTTGAGTCGCTTCGCGACGCCGTATTGACTGGATTCCCGCCTCCGCGGGAATGACGACATTATATGGATGCGCCATTACACGTAAACGGCAGCACCAGCCACTACCTCGCACCGCCACCAATATAAATCGCACGAAAATCGTTGACGTTATCAACAGCGATTGAGTTACGCGACGCTTGTCTGCCAGTGCAATCGATGTCGGCGGCAAGCTCAGCAAGGCAGAACCGCCACCGGATAGCAGGCATATCACCAGGTCCTGTTCGGCCAAGTCTTGCAGCAAATCCAGCATGCGCAACGCCGCAGCCTGGCCTGCGGCATCGGGCAACGGATTGCCTGCCTGCACGACTTCAACGTGTTCGCACGCCTCTTCGTGTCGATAACGTGTTCACCAGACCAGTGAGACGATTCTTATATTCCTGCGACCAATCTCGTTCGACGGCGCCAGCCATGGCTGCCGCCGCTTTGCCGGCGCCGATGACAATCGTTCTGCCTGCAGATGGTGGCGGTCAGTAAGTGGCAGACATCGGGCAGGATGTGCACCCGCCACTGCAATGTCGAACAGGCTTCTTAGTAATACAGCGGGTGACATCAATGCGTCGCGTCTGAAACAAGGTAATGAGTTGATTGCTGTCGTGGCTGCAACTATTGCTGCAACCAAATGATGCGCTGGAAACACGTCATAGCGCCAGCGTGGTGCCAGTTGGGTCAAAAGCTTGTTGTTATCGCTGCAAACAATCAATCAAGTTTGTTGTCGTCGTCAGATGAATGCTGATTTGCTGTGTGCATAAGCCTGACTGTTTGCGTCAATTCAACAAATGCATTGCAGTTTTGTTGGTGTAACGACAAAAGGTAGATGTGATAGCAACATTGGCACGTTGTTTTCATGTAACAAGTCACGGAACTGAGCTTGGATGAGAGTACTCTCATTCACAAGTGAGGCTTAAGTTAAAAAGCGCTGTAGCGATATAGAAGTTATAGTTGAGACGCGAGTTGATTCGATCCTTGTTTGAGTCGATTCCATGGAAGGGCTCAGAACAAGCTGGTGACGTTGATGGGTGCGGCTTCGTAATTGCGGAGGAGTGACCATGCAGTCCGAGATCGGTGACAATTCGACAGGCCGGCAGTCGAAGTTTGTTGAATCATTAAGCGCGTTTGGCAAGCAGCATAAGGCCAAACACTGGGAGGGCACCTTCGGTGACTTTCTCAACGACGTGCTACCGCAGGCATCGCGCGGTCTCGCACGCACCAGCCACCAATACATGTACGACATGCTGCGCTGGTACGGCAAAAGCTCTGCAAATACCGATGAAACCGTCAAGTCTCGCGAACTGTTTCAACGCGAGTTGTATGGCATCGACGAGCCGCTCGCACGTGTGGTTGATTACTTCAAGGCTGCTGCTGCGGGCTCCGATGTCGGCCGTCGTCTGCTGCTGTTGTTGGGTCCGCCCTCCGGCGGCAAGTCCACCATGGCCATCCTGCTCAAGCGCGGTCTTGAAGAATACAGCCGCACTGACGAAGGCGCGGTGTATGCCATCAAGGGCTCGCCGATGCACGAGTCGCCGCTGAATCTGATTCCCACCAGCTTGCGTGCCGAGTTCCGCGAATCGTATGGCGTGGAGTTATCGGGCGAGCTCAGTCCCTGGGCGCGCGATAAGTTAGAGCGCGAATACGAAGGCGACTATCTGCGTGTGCCGGTGGAACGTATATTTCTTGCTGAGGCTACCCGCATGGGTGTGGGCACGTATGCACCACATGATCCCACCACCGCGGATATTGCTGATCTGGTGGGCTCGGTCGACTTATCGAAGGTGGCTGAAGTCGGCGATGAAGGCGATCCGCGAGCATGGTCGTGGTCGGGAGCCGTATATGCCGCCAGTCGCGGCATGCTGGAGATGATTGAAATCCTCAAGGTGAAGCGCGAGTTCCTGTACTTGCTGCTGACCTTGACGCAGGAGAAGAACGTCAAGGTTTCGCGCTTCCCACTCATCTATCTCGATGAGACCATCGTTGCGCACACCAACCTCGCCGAGTTCCACAAGTTCCTGCAAGAGAAAGAGAACGAAGCCTTGCTGGATCGCATGGTGATCATCAAGGTGCCCTACGCGCTCTCTTATAAAGATGAGTCGCGCATCTATCAGAAGCTGGTATCGGGTACGCCCGCGTTCCGCGATGTGCATCTCGATCCGCATGTGCTGAAGCTGGCTGCCGTGTTTTCCATTCTCACTCGTTTGCAAAAGCCAGATAAGGAAGGCCTGGATCTGGCCAAGAAGCTGCGCATCTATGCCGGTGAAAGCGTTGAAGGCTTCGGCGAAAGCGAAGCGCAGCGTTTACGCGCCGAAGCGCCCGATGAAGGTCTGGGTGGCGTGAGCCCGCGCTTCATCATCAATGCCATCTCCAACGCGATTACGCGCACCGATGCCGACAGTCTCACCAGCATGGAGCTGTTGCTGGCGCTGAAAGATTCGGTGGAACACGATGCGCGTATGGATGCTAAGCAGAAGAAGACCTGGATCGACTTCCTGGTGCTGGCGCGCAAGGACTTCTACAACCGCTGGGTGAAGGAAGATGTGCATCGCGCGCTGTTTGCTTCGTTTGAAGAAGAAGCGCAGCAGTTACTGGAGAAGTATCTCGATGAAGTTGAGGCTTCACTGGATCATCGTGAAGTGACCGATCCCATTACTAACGAAACGCGTGCGGCCGATGAGCGCTTCCTGCGTCAAGTGGAAGAGAAGATCAAAGTTTCCGATTCCGGCAAGCATTCCTTCCGCCAGGAAGTCGTGCGTAAAGCGATGATGGCTTACAAGGCTGGCGACAAGTTCACGTTAAATAGTCATGCGCGCATGCATGAAGCGATCGAGCAATATCTGTTTGAAGAACGTCGCGACGTATTGCGACTGGTAACTTCCAGCTCGCGGCCCGACGATGAAGCACGCAAGAAAGTGTCTGCCGTGCAACAACGTCTGGTGACTGAATACGGCTACGACGAACACAGCGCCAAGGAAGCGCTTAACTACGTGACCACATTGTTGGCTCAGGAGTAACAAAAGTCCTGAGCCAGGAGGTTGAGGTGAGTGACGATTGCACGCTGACCAGATCGAATATAAACGGTTGGTATGAACTGTTTTCGCGCGGCGCCAGGGATTGGTTGCGACACAATGAAAAAGTCCGCGATGCTGTACGCCAGCATCTGCCTGAGATTGTCGCCGGGGCCGATGTGATGGGCAGCGGTTCACGCACGGTGAAAGTGCCGGTGAAGATGCTGGAGCACTATCACTTTCGCTTAAGCGATCAACAAAAACGCGATGGCGTCGGTCAAGGCCAGGCCAAGCCCGGCGATGTGCTGGCACAAGGTCAACCACAACAGGGTAATGGCCAGCCGGCTAAAGGCAAGGGCGGCAATGATGGCGGCGGCATCGAGTTCGTGCTGGAATTCAAGGTCGATGACATCGTTGACTGGCTATGGGATGAAATGGAGTTGCCCAACCTCAAAGCCCGCGTCGGCAAATCCGACTCCACCGATTGGATGCGTGAAGGCTGGGATCGCAAAGGCGCGCGCTCACGACTTGATCGACGTCGTTCATTGCGCGAAGCCGTGAAGCGTCGCGCCATTCAACCCGAAGGCCCGAACTTCTCCGATGACGATTTGCGTTTTCGTCAATTGAATCAGCGCGAGCAACCCACCATTCAAGCCGTGGTGTTTTTCATCATGGATGTATCGGGCAGCATGAGCGATGCCGATCGCAAGCTGGCCAAGACCTTCTTCTTCTGGGCCGCGCAAGGTTTGAAGCGTCAGTATCAACATCTCGATACGGTGTTTGTCGCCCATACCACCGAAGCATGGGAGTTCAACGAAGAAGAATTCTTTCAAGTCAGCGGTAGCGGCGGCACCGTCACCTCAACCGGCTTGAATAAGGCGCGTGAGATCATTACCGAACGCTACGATCCATCGCGCTACAACATTTACTTGTTCTACGCCTCCGACGGCGATAACTACACCGAGGATCGCGAGCCCGCAGAAGTGGCGATGCAAGAGCTGACCAATGTCTGCAACTACTGCGGCTATCTCGAAGTGACTTCGAGCGTGCAACAGAATTTGCAAACTGAAGTGGGTTTGCTATTCCGCGAATACGCCGAGCGTGGCAAAGCCGTGGGCAGCTTCGCCATCAATCAACTGGAAAACATCTGGGATGCGGTGCGGCATTTCTTCAAGCATCAGGAGGCGGCGTAGGTTTTCTTTCTTTTTTTCTTCTATCCCCTCTCCCGGTCGCCGGGAGAGGGCTAGGGTGAGGGTACTCTTCGGTGTAACGCAGAAACACCCTCACCCCAACCCTCTCCCTTAGGGAGAGGGAGTAAATAGATTCGGAGCACACATGAGCGAATGGCGTGACTATCTGCCGAAAGTTGAAAAGCTGGCGACTTCATTAGGTCTCAGCTTCAACCCCGTCGATTTCGAAGCGGTGCCGCAAAGTTTCATGATGGAAATCTCCGTGTACGGCTTGCCGGTGCGCATGCCGCACTGGTCGTTCGGCGTGCGTTACATCTACCAGCTCATTCAACATCAGATGGGCAACTCGCGTTTATTCGAAGTGGTGTTTCCCGGTAATCCCGGTCACGCCTATCTCGCCGAGAACAACAGCCTCGCCGAGAACGTGTTGGTCACGGCGCACGTGCTTGGGCACGCTGATTTCTCGCGCAACAATCTGCTGTTTAATCGCGCGCAATCGCAGATCAGCGAGCATATTGTTGAGCATGCCGCTAACCATGCGCGGCAGATTGCGCGCGCCATAGAAGAGTACGGCCCGCAGCGTGTTGAGATCGTGCTGGATGCGGCATTGGCGCTGGAACAGCACATCGACACCAATCATCGTTTGCGTCGTGAACGTTATCCTGAGTATCTGGCCGCGAAGCCGTTACATCGCGATGATGAATTCGCCAAACGCTTCGCGGCGCTCGATCCCGAGTCGGCAGCACCCACGTCGGCAGTGCATCGTCAGCGCGCGCCGATTCCACCGCATCATGAAAAAGACATGCTGTGGTTCATCGCGCAGTACGCACCGGAGTTGGAAGGCTGGGAGCGCGATATTTTTCTCGCCGTGCGTGAAGAGTCGTTCTACTTCTATCCGGTGTTTGCCACGCAGATCATGAACGAAGGCTGGGCTTCGTACTGGCACGCGCGTTTATTGCGTGAGGCTGACTTCATGCCGCAAGCCGCGTATCTCGATGCCATCAAGTGTCACTCCGATGTGGTGCGACCGTATGCGCCGGAGCAACACATTGCGCTGCAAGTGAATCCCTATCATCTGGGCTTTACGATGTGGGAGAAGATTATCGAGCGCGATGGCATTCAAGCGGCGCGCAACATCATGCAGCAGGACGATGACTTCAGTTTTGTGCGCAACTATCTCGATGAAAAGCTGGCGGATGAATTGAACCTGTTCAAGTTCAACGCCGAATCGAATGGTCGCGTCGAAGTGAAGGAAGCCAAGTTGAGCGATCTGCATGAAGCCATGCTGGCGCCCAAGTACAACTTCGGCGCGCCGTCCATTGCGGCTTCACACATCAAGACCGACGGCAGTCTGGAGTTGCAGCACGATCATCTCACCGATGGTCGCGGGCTGGATGTGACGCGCGGCAATAAGGTGCTGGAGTACATGCACCGCGTGTGGCGCCGACCCATCATTCTGCACACCATCGATGACAAAGGCGCGCCGTTGGATATGCGCGTGGGTTGAGTACCGATACGAGTGGTGATATCCAATACGTGTTGTAGGAGCGGCCCATGGCCGCGATTAATAATTCGCGGCCCCATCTTTTAAAAATGGCCGCTCCTACAACGAATTTACCGCCACCCCGCCTTGCGCGCATTGATCTCAGCATCGGCATCCAACGCTTCACCAACAATTTGCTGGTCTATTAATGACAGTACCATCTCAGGTGTCGTCGAAGCGGCTTGTCTAACTTCGCTTGTTGGAGCTTTGCTCGCGGGTGTAAGCAATTGCACCTGCCATGCATTGTCACTGCGGCAAGCCAGTCCCGCTAACGGTTGATCGTTACGAACCATGAAGCTGCGGCAATATTCGCCGGCATGATTGCGAAAGCTGATGCCGATTTGTATGGCTTGCGCTGCGCCGGCGGTGCTGGTGAGTTGCGTTGTTAATGCCTTATCCAGCTTGCCTTGCGCAATCAGCGCACCATGATCGCCGGCCACCAGTTTGTTGAGCTCATTGCTGCTGAAGTTCGCATACATGCCCAGCGCGAGACCGACGAGCAGAGACGCCGCCATGGTGCTCCATTCGCGGGTATTCCACTGGCCTGTCTTGTGGCGCGTCTTGCGTCGCTGTAGCGGCGCAAGATCGACCACGTTGCCAAGCGGCCCACCGGCGGTTCGCGGTCGCAGCGCCGCCAGCAATCGATCGGGGATGGGTTCTGACAATACGCCCGACATATCGCGACTGAGTTGCGCGCGTAATGCCTGATGTTCAGCCACTTTCGCGGCTGCAACTGGGTCGGTGCTCAGACGTTGTTCCACTTGCGCCGCTTGCGTTGCGTCCAGCTCGCCATCGGCATACGCCATCAAGGTTTCGTCATCGAGTTCAATCGAAGTATTCATTGCATCGCTCCTCCGAGCAGCGCTTGCAAGGCTTCGCGCCCGCGCGCCAGTCGGCTGGTTAACGTACCGATGGGAATCGCCATCACCTGCGCGGCCTCCTTGTAAGACAGTCCTTCCACCAGCACCAAGCTCACGGCAGTGCGCTGTTCCTCCGGCAGCTGATTCATCGCTGCCTGTACGGACAGGGCTTCGATCTGCATGGCTGATTCGGTGTCGGCGAGCAGGTCATTCATTTCGTTCACATCCAGTTGCGGTCCACGACGTTGCCGGCTGCGCACTTCATCGATCCACGCATTGCGAATGATGCCGAACATCCAGCTATCCAGGCGCGAGTCACTGTCCCACTGGTCGCAGCGCGTCAACGCTCGTTCTAGCGCAATTTGCACTATGTCATCCGCGTCGTCGGGCTGACGGGTCAAGTTACGGGCAAAACGCCGTAAGCGGGGTAGCAGTTCAATCAATTGAACTCGAATGCGTTCGAATGTTTCGCTCATAACTCTTATTGTGTATACGAATCATCAAACCGGTTTAATCCAGCGGGAGCTATTTTTTCTGGATGTAACTCTGCTGCTGCTTTGTAGGTCGGGTTTAGCTGTCTTCAGCGCTACCCGACATCCGACGTCGCTGTTGGGTAGCGCTGAAGACAGCTAAACCCGACCTACAGGCACGCCAACATCAAGGTCGGGACTAAATAGGCGCAGTGCAACGTATTACTACTATGAATAAACAACTCGATTCAATCTCGCGCCAGCGTCACTGGCAGAAACTGCTACGCGCTTGTTGTTTGCTGCTGGTGGCAAGTACTGCACAGGCGCAGTTGGCATTGCCGGCATTGCCTTTACCGGCGACACCGAACCCGCGACTGCCGGTTGGCGCGGTGCATGGCGCAGTCAATGAGCTGACACAACTCGATTCGATCATCGTCGATGCCGCTAGTGAAGTGAATTCGCAATCGCAAAACCTGTTGCGTGCGGCCCGTGTGCAGAAGCTGTTGCGTGAGCATCGCGATACATTGGAAGCCGACGCCAATGGCGCGCCGGTGCTGCGCAGTCAGGTGCTGTTGTTATCGCCGTCATCGCAAAGTCTGCGCATTGCCACTGCGGCTGGGTTCATCGCCGTGCAGGACCAAACCATGGATGGGTTGGATCTGCGTGTGATGACACTGCAAGCCCCGGCGGGCATGAGTGCGCGTCGTGCTTTGCAAAGGCTGCGCCGACTCGATCCCACCGGTAACTACGACTACAACCATGTGTATACGCAGAGCGCAGCAGCGACAGTGCCGACCGCTTCAGCCGGCGAGGCTCGCCCCAGGTCATTTCCAAACACGCGTGTTGGCTTGATCGATAGCGGCGTTGAAGTCACGCATCAAGTGTTTCGCAATAATCATGTTTACACCTGGGGCTGCGATCAGCAGGTGATGCCCAGCATGCACGGCACGGCAGTGGCTTCGTTGCTGGTGGGGCAGAGCGAACACTTCAACGGCGCAGCACCGGGCGCCATGTTGTATGTCGCCGATGTGTATTGCGGCCAAGCAGTCGGTGGCGCGATGACCCGCATTGCCGGCGCGCTAGGGTGGCTTGCACAACAACAAGTGCCGGTGATCAACATCAGTCTGGTTGGACCGGACAACGCATTGTTGAAGCAATCAGTGGCGCATCTGATCACGCGCGGTTATCTCATCGTCGCCGCAGTGGGCAACGATGGCCCCGCTGCGCCGCCGTTATATCCCGCCGCTTATCCGGATGTGATTGGTGTCACCGGCGTTGATGCCCAGGGTCGGGTGTTGGTTGAAGCAGGTCGTGGCAAACAAGTGATACTCGCTGCGCCGGGAAGCGATATGGCCGCGGCAACCTTGCAGGACAAGTTCATCAACGTGCGCGGTACTTCGTTTGCCGCGCCGTTGGTGGCAGGTTTGCTTGCGATTCATCTCGATGCGCCGCAATTGCAGGCAGCGAATGCTGCACGTACTGAGTTGCTGAATAGTGCGCGTGATGTTGGCGCGAAGGGAGTTGATACCACTTACGGTTACGGCATTGTGGGTGAAGCGTTGCGTATGACAATGCCCGCGGCAAGCAATTAATCCTGTAGGTCGGGTTTTAACCCGACATCTGACATCGCCGTCGGGTAGCGCTGAAGACAGCTAACCCGACCTACAGAAATCCCTCGAATTACATAATTACCAAAATTTCCAAAAAAATTTCCTAGCACCGGGAAGAAACCTCCAAGTTGATTCGTATCACTAGCAAAGGTTGCGGAATGGCTGCAGCCAATCGCAGGAGTATCAACATGAAGACTCAACATATATTTGCTGGTTCGATTCTGGTGGCGGCGATGGGCTTAAGTTCTCTCGCCAATGCGCAACTGGTTGGTGGCGCGGGTGGTGCGTTGAATGGTGGATTGAATGGCGCGATGGGCGGTGGCTTATCTGCGGGACACGGCATGATCGGTGGCGCCGGTCGCGGCAGTTTGGGCGGTAATGTTGGCGGCAACCTAGGTATCGATGGTCGTGGTGCAATGGATACCGCAAGCGATGCAGGTTCGCGCATCAAGTCGCGTGCCGAGCGCACTACGGATAAAGCCAAGTCCACTGTGGATGCAACGAAGAGCACCGCGGCAACAGTGGCGGACAAAGCCAAGGACACTACGGTTGAAACCACCATGCAGGCCAAAGCAACCGGTGAAGTCGCAGCAAGCGCAGCGAAAGAACAAACCCTCAATGCAGCCGGTCAAGCCAAAGCGGCCGCCGACGTAACAGCTTCCACTTCAGTTGAAGCGGCACACAACGCTACTACCGGTGCTAAAGATGCGGCGCATTCGGCCAAGGATAATGTGGCAAGTAATGCAGCGGCCACCGGCTCAACAACCAACTCGGCAGTGACCGGCTCAGCAACGGGCATGGCCAACAACAGTCCTTCTATTGCAGGCGCCGGCAATGCGGCGACGAATAACGCTGTCACTGCACCGGCAAGTTCGCTGCAACAAACCGCCCAGCAAGCAGGCTCGGTGCATGCCAATCGTTCCGGCGCCAGCGCGCAGCAGGGAACAGCAAGCAGCTCCATGGTGCAGCACGATGACTTCGATATGGAATCGGCCGCGGCGACAGACAACAGCGCCAGCGTCAAAAAGTCGGACGGCAAAGTAGCGGCGAATAAATCCAGTTCGTTCAGTGCAGAGGCTGCTGCTAAGCGTTGATTAACGTTGTGTCGTTGATTAGTTTGCCCCCACCCTAACCCTCCCCGCGTGCGGGGAGGGGACAAGAGGAGAGGTCAAAGAGGGAGTAATCGATTTCTACTTCAAACAATGCACGCTCGCCCTCTGCGCCGCCGTATCCAGCAACACCACGCCTTCAGACTCACTGTCCATCTGTGTCAGCAACTCACCACGTGCATTCCATGCCGCCGATTGACCGACGCTGGTGAAATCATCGCAAGGGCCAATGCAATTGGCCATGATCACCTGCATATTGTGTTTGCGCGCCACGGCCGGGTAATGCGTCATCGCCTTGGCAATACCGCCGGCTGACTTTGCCACGCTGGCTATGTAGAGAGTTGCGCCTGCGCTTGCCGCGGCATCGGCATGATTCATCTGCAGTGATTCATAACAAATGGCAGGCGCCAGAATCTGCGTATCAGTGGTCAACAACAACGACGTTGTGCCAGGTACGAAGTAGGGTAGTTCATCCGCATGCAGTTGTTGCTTGGCGTAGGTGCGAGGTGGCAGATGCGGTGCAAGCCAGATCATGCCGATCTGCACACCGTTGGTAACCGCCACCGGCATGCCGACAGCAATAATCATGTCGTGCTCATTGCAGCATTGTTGCAATACATCCAGACGCGCATCGTTCTGGTTGCTCGCCAATGTGTTCGCCAGGCGTGGTTCGTAACCTGTAAGCGATAGTTCGGGAAAAAACAGCACTTGTGCACGCAAGGTACTGGCAAGTTGAATCAGCGCCAGATGCTTGTCGATATTTGCGGTCACATCACCGGCAATGGGCTTAAGTTGAGCGGCACAAATTTTCATGATGAAGATCTCGCGCAAAGCGTGTTCGACTGCATTGATGCTTGATGAAACAAAGAACGGGGACGCTTCGACAGGCTCAGCGACCGAATGTAGAGTTCCGGTCGCTGAGCCTGTCGAAGCGTCTGGATTGTTCTATCGAAACACCGATGACATGCTGAATAACCTGTTGCATCCAATCTGCGAGTCCATGCAATCGTGAACTAAACTTAAGCATGCGCCCTGCAGCTTGCCAGCACAATTGCGCCGCGAAGCGCAGGGCCTTCGTACAATTTTTACCACGTCATCGCCATGAGTGCGATTCGCCAATGGCAGTCAATCGCTTCGATCCTTTTGCATTCGTACGCACACTGGTGACGCGCTGGGACGCGGCTGCGGTGATTGTGGTCATTGGCCTGGTGGCGTTTCTCGGCGAAGCCAGTCGCGGCTTGTTCGAACCGTTGGCGCATCTTGAAGCCACGCCGCTGTCGTTGCATCCCAGTCATTTGCCCGAGTACGCAGCGCGCACCACGTTGCGTATGTTTACTGCATTAGCGCTATCGCTGTTGTTTACGCTGACGTATGCCACCTGGGCGGCGAAGAGCGAACGCGCCGGCAAGCTGTTGGTGCCCATGCTCGATATTCTGCAGTCGGTGCCGATTCTCGGCTTCATCTCTATCACCGTGGTGTTTTTCATGTCGTTGACACCCGGCCGTGTGCTGGGTGCGGAGTTCGCGGCGGTATTCGCCATCTTCACTAGCCAGGCCTGGAACATGGCCTTCAGTTTTTATCAGTCACTGCGCACCATCCCCGATGAGTTGCGTGAAGCGGCGCAGTCATATCGATTGTCGCCCTGGATGCGCTTCTGGCAACTCGAAGTGCCGTTCGGTATGCCGGCCCTGATCTGGAACATGATGATGTCGATGTCCGGCGGCTGGTTCTTCGTAGTGGCGTCGGAGTCCATCAGCGTGGGACACACGACGGTGGCATTGCCGGGCATGGGCTCATACATTGCGCTGGCCATCCAGCAACGCAATCTCGCGGCGATCATGTGGGCCATTGCCACCATGCTGCTGGTGATCCTGATCTATGACCAGTTGTTGTTTCGTCCGCTGGTGGCGTGGGCAGATCGCTTTCGTATTGATCAGGAACCTGGTGCATTGGCGCCGCAATCGTGGGCGCTGACCATGATGCGTCGCTCACGCTTGATCGGTGGCTTGACGCTCACCTTCCACGCGTTGGTGTTATGGACCAGTCGCGCCGTGCCGCAACGCGAGTTGCTGCCATCCATACCCGAGCATCGTCACAAACAATGGGACGCCTTGTGGTTTGCCGTGCTGCTGACTCTGGTGGTACTGGCGCTATGGCACATCGTGCGCGTGTTGATCGCCAACACCAGCAGCGCTGAAGTGGCGGAAGTCAGCGGCCTGGCCTTGCTCACCATGCTGCGTGTGTTTGTGTTGATCACAGTGGCGAGTGTGATCTGGGTGCCCATCGGCATTTGGGTGGGTCTGCGTCCGCGCGTGGCACAAGTGGTGCAGCCCATCGCGCAATTTCTTGCGGCATTTCCAGCGAATTTGATATTTCCCATGGTGGTGTATGGCATCGTCAGATGGCGTTTGAATGCCGACATTTATTTGAGCCCGCTGATGATTCTCGGCACGCAGTGGTACATCTTGTTCAATGTGATAGCCGGCGCTGCTTCACTGCCTGCTGAGCTGCGTTATGCGGCGGAGAACTTCAGCGTCAAAGGCTGGTTGTGGTGGCGCAAAGTGGCATTGCCCGGCGTGCTGCCTTTCTATGTCACCGGGGCCATCACCGCTTCGGGCGGTTCGTGGAATGCCGCCATCGTTGCGGAAGTCGCAAGCTGGGGCAATGAACAAGTGCGTGCACACGGCTTGGGTGCCTACATCGCCGATGCCACCACTGCCGGTGATTTTCATCGCATCGTGCTGGGCATCGCCACCATGAGCATTTTTATTCTCGCGATCAATCGATTGTTCTGGCGACCGTTGTATTACTACGCCGAGCGCAAGTTTCGGCTGACGTAGCGTTTAGACAATGTTGTGTATTCGTTACTTCCCCCACCCCAACCCTCCCCCGCACGCGGAGGAGGGGACATTGACTCCCTCCCCTGCTTGCGGGGGAGGGTTGGGGTGGGGGCATCTGATGTCAATTCCTTAATACGCTTGATGTTGAGCTATTCAAAGTTGAGTTGAGCAATGAACACCGCTCCCCTGCTGCAAGTCAGTAACGTTCGCAAAGCCTTCGCCAAACCCGATGGCAATGAGCTGCTGGTGCTCGAAGGCATGAACTTGCAGATGAGTGAAGGCCAGATCGTTGGTTTGCTTGGTCGCTCCGGTTCTGGCAAATCCACACTGCTGCGTTTGATTGCCGGACTCGCGCAACCCTCCGCGGGCACGCTCAATTATCGTGGTCAGCCAATTACTGGGCCCGCATCAGGCATTGCAATGGTGTTCCAAAGCTTCGCGTTATTTCCATGGCTCACCGTTTTCCAAAACGTCGCATTGGGGCTTGAAGCGCAACGCATGCCCAAGGCCGAGATTCGCCAGCGCTCGCTCGCCGCGATCGACATGATCGGCCTTGATGGTTTCGAATCGGCTTATCCACGCGAGTTATCCGGCGGCATGCGGCAACGCGTCGGCTTCGCACGCGCGCTGGTGGTTCATCCCAATATTTTATTGATGGATGAACCGTTCTCGGCCCTGGATGTATTAACGGCAGAAACATTGCGCACCGACTTTCTCGATCTGTGGTGTGAAGGCCGTATGCCTATCAAGGGCGTAGTGCTGGTCACGCACAACATCGAAGAAGCGGTGCTGATGTGCGATCGCATCCTGGTGTTCGGCAGCAATCCGGGTCGCATCTTGAGCGAGATCGAAGTGACCTTGCCACAGCCGCGCAATCGTCTTGATCCCAGCTTTCGCGAACTGGTCGAACGCATCTATGTCGAGATGACCGCCAAGCCGCTCAGCAACAACGCTGGCAATCGTCAGGAACGTTTTGAAGGCACAGGCATCGGCAGCGTATTGCCGCGAGTATCATCGAATGCTCTGGCTGGTTTGATGGAGGCAGTCGCCGCTGAGCCTTTCAACGGCAAAGCCGATCTGCCGGACATTGCGTCAAAATTACAAATGGAAATCGATGAGTTGTTTCCCATCGCTGAAACCTTGCAGATGATGCGCTTCGCCGAACTGGCAGGCGGTGATATCACACTGCTCGAAGCAGGCCTGGCCTTCGCACAAGCCGAGCTGGACGAACGCAAACGTATCTTCGCGCAGCACTTGCTCAACTATGTGCCCTTAGCGGCGCACATTCGCCGCGTACTCGATGAGCGCCGTGCACATGTCGCGCCCAAGCGCCGCTTCACTGACGAGTTGGAAGACTTCATGAATGAAGCCGCCGCCGAACAAACCCTGCGCGCCGTGATCAGCCTGGGACGTTACGCCGAAGTGTTCGCGTACAACGATGAGAATGCGGTGTTGAGTCTGGAGAATCCGACGTAGTTGGTAAAGAGATCTGCCTAGCGTGCGAGCGTGTGGTCGCTACTTCAGTTTGGAACGGCGATAAATGCCGCCGTCCGACCATCCGGGCCAATGCCACTGCCGACAATAACGCCGTTGTCGTTGATCGCCTCGGCATAATACAAGGTCCAGCCCGCGCCGGATGAATCGAGGCGGGTGGCAAGATCAACGGGCCCCGTCGCAGCCGTTCCCACCATCGCATAGCTGCCCGAGTTGCTCGTCGCATAGCCAACAAATATTCCATCTTTGTTGATGCGTATGGGAATCGGCGTGAGGTTTGCTACGGAAATGAGGACAGGCGTTGCTGCAGGCGACGACCAGTAGTACATCATCGTCACGCCGCCGCCTGGTTGTTTGATGCCGATAATCTTTCCGTCGCTGCTGATGGCAATGGGGTTGCCAATGGTTCCTTGCATCGCAACCGGTGTTGCAGTGTGATCGGCCCAATAAATTGGCACGATGCCCGATGATGTATTGGCATAACCGACGATCTGTCCTGCTGCATTGATGGATTGCGCGGTCACCGATGAAGCGCCTGCCAAACTCGCCAGCATCGAGGTCGTGGTGGTCGGACCAGACCAATAGGAGCTACCACCTACTGCAGCACCAGTGCGCGAATAAGCGAACGGATAACTATTCGAAATGCCGGTCTGATAAATCCCGGTCGCGCTGCCCAGTGCGGGATCGAGCATCGTCAGCGTCACGTTGCCAGAAGCGTCGGCGTTTTGAATAACCACTTCATCATTACTGGTTACTGCGAGTGCCAGACTTCCATCCATCACCGCCCCGCCGGATAGTGTCCAATAAAAGCCAATGCTTGCAGGGTTGGCGCTGCCGTTTCTGGCTGTGCCCACCACCACATTATTTTCGTTGATATCCACAGGCGTGGCCGAATAGCTCGTGACCGGAACGAATTCAGTGATGTGATAAGTCGGCAGTGAGATCGAGGAGGCGGAAGATGACGATGAGGAAGACGAGACACTTGAGCTTGAGCTGGATGAGCTGCTGCTTACTGAACTGACGCTACTCGAAGAGGACGCGCTCGAGGTACTGCTGCTGGACGACGAGCTGCTTGCCGATGACGATGAGCCGCCCGATCCGCCACACGCAGCAACCAGCGTGGCTACCATGATCAGCAAACCATTCAGTCGAATGTGACGCAGCGGCATGCAATATTCTCTTCGAGTAGTTTTGGCACACCACAGTCGGATCGGCTGCATGAAGCAATAAAAAAGGCATCACCGACGAACGTCCTTGAATCATTAAGCAACTTTAATAAGGCATCTCGGCCGGCGGGCAGTTCTGATGTGGTTCGGCACTTTTATATCAGCCATACTGAGGCGGCACATCTGACGTTCGTCATATGCCGCAATGGAAGTCACTCCCGCTGCCGATTGGTTGTGCCTTATGGTGTCGCCGGATTTACTCGAGCTTGTCAGCAGCATTTACGACGCGGCATTCGACCCGGCGTTGTGGTCGGCGACGCTGGTGAAAATCACTGATGCCATTGGTGGCGCGCAGGCCATGATGGGCGTGCATGATTTCAAGACTCGCTCATTGACGGCGATTGCACCGCGCATGGACCCAGGGCATATGAAAAGCTACGCCGAACATTGGGGCGCCAGCGACATTCTTTGGCAACGAACCAATAGCGCACCGGTGGGCAGCATCTTACTGGCGGAACAGTTCGTCACGCGCGATGAATTAAAGCGCACCGGCATCTACAACGAATGGTATCGACCGATGCGGCTTGGCGCGTCCGGCCTCGGTGTGAATCTGCCTGCGGCAAATGGTCTGCCAGCGGTGTGTGGCATTAAACGTCTGGCGGGCGACGACAGTTTTAATAGTAATGAAGTCGCCATCTTCACCGCGCTGGTACCGCACCTAATTCGCGCCGCGGAAATCAACCAACGGTTGTGGGATCTCAGTCTTGCCGAAGCTTTTACGCAGGGTGAGATCGACAGTCGTCGGCAAGGCGTATTGGTACTGGATGCTTGTCAACACATTATGTACGGCAACAGCATCGCAACCGATTTGCTCAACCCGACCAATGGATTAAGTGTTGCGGCTGGCGCGCTATCTACAACCGACAAACACGCCGCAGATGTATTGGGTCGCTACGTGCACGGTTGCATCGGTGCCGGCGCAATACGCGGTGGCTCGCTGACTCTGCAGCGGAGAAACAAGTCGCCGCTGCAACTATTGGTGGTGCCGTTCCCACGCGGGCAGCGCGCGATGAACACGTTGTGGCATCAGTCGGGACCACCGGTAGCCATTGTGTTGATCGACGACCCAGAACGACAGGCCGAGTTGCGGCGAAAGCTGTTGCAGAGTCGCTATGGATTGACGCTGACAGAAGCGCATCTGGCATTGGAAATCATCAAAGGCGATGGCCGCCAGGCAGCTGCTTGGCGGCTGGGCATGTCGTTGGGCACAGCGCGTATTCATTTGCAGAGAATCTTTCACAAAACTGGCGCCCATCGACAAGCTGAGTTGGTACGAATTATCGGCAGCCTGGTTGCAGACCATGTTGGTTAGTGTCGGAATCAGACGGGCCGCTATGGCAAATCTATTCCAGCAATACGTTGTGGATGATCCTGGATTTATTCATCAAGTAACGCGTGCCGCTTTCCGCATTCGGCACTGCGAAGCATTGACATCTTTTGCTTGTTGGCCGCTGTGGTATCTGGCGTCGACGGCAACAGCTAAGACTTGCTAACAACCACCAGTGCGTGCTCGCACGCTTGTTCGGCCAACGGCATTAGGAGAGTATCAGCGTTCGATTTTAGGCGAGGTGTAAGGGATCTCCGAACACTCAACGTTGACCAGTGATTGTGGCATGGATCGGCCATAACTTGCCGCTCACCGATTGCATTCAATTTTGCACAAAGCGGTCAGTCAAAGATGATCGATGGAGCGATGTCGGATCAATGTCACCTCATATTGAATCCGCACGTTGCCTGAATGAAGAATTGTGCTGAGGCAACTCACCGACACGGTTACTTTGGCAGTTAACCAATTGTCCAGTAAGTGGGTAAACTGCATCAAGAAACAGTGGCTTTGAACCATCAGGATATTCGCGCGGCCCGATAAGAGATCTGGGATTTAGTTTTGATGGCGCGACGCTATATGTTGCCGCAGGAGCCCCTTATCGATTTGATGAGCTTGATGGCCAAACGCTGGTACTAAAAGGATCGCTGGCGGGAGATGCCTATCCAGTCAGTATCGACACATGTTGGAATGGGGTGGTCGCGGGTGGTGCTATTTACGGCGCAAATGCAGGAAATCTCTGGGTATACAATGGCGCCGGCTCACTGCTTGGACTTTTATCTTCCAATAGTTCTCACACGCTAGTCGACAGAGGAGCAAGATTCTCTGGTGACTGCACTCGACTTATCAGTGTAAGCAACGATGGTTCTTTAAATTCGGAAATTCGAATCCAAGCGGCTCCATAAAAGAAAGGGAACCAATGGCACATGCATGAGCATTGCTGGGCCGAATCAACCGGAGCAGCTAGGGAACCTCTGAACGATTGATCTGCCATGATGTTCATGCCAGTTTACGACATGAAACAACAGTCACGGTGGCAGGCCGCTTTAGGAGGCCATCAACGAGCGTTGCCTCAACAAGTACAGATTAGCTCGCCTTGCCGGCATGGTCACTTGGCTCGCATTCTTCGCCAACCCTCGATATCGAGTCCTGACAAAACCAAATTGCCGCTTGATGATTCGGAACAGGTGTTCCACTCGCGCCCGTATCGATGACTGCTTGTAATTGCGCCGCCGTTGCTGGCTGGACAGATCATGCCCCGACTTGCGTCTGTCCTGCACCCGAACGTCCGCTCTAGGCAGTTTGAGTGACCGCTTACGGTAATAGCATTCGGCGACTTTTGGCACAAAGCAAACTCCCCCATTATCATCAGCTCGAAGTCATCAGCTCAAAGATTTCTCGCGTGTCTCGAAATGCCAGACTCTGCAACATCATTTCGAAGCAGCAGTGAAAGCAGGTTGTCAGCAACACAACCAATTCGACAACTCACTGTGTTTGCCATTATCCCTTCGGCACAAAGAAAAAATCCCCCACCTCGTGCCCCGCACCTTTGATGGATTTGAAATCTGGTGTCTGCACAAACTTGTTTTGGGCAGCGGCGCTGATCACGCGTTTGCGGATGCGGGCGAATAGTTCTGGCGCGGCGAGGATGGCGTCTTTATTGCTCTCTAGTTCTTCGAGGAAGGCGCGGGCGAATACGGAGTTGTTGCCGCCGCCGATATCGAGCACGGGTTGATTGCCGCCGGAGGACAGCAGCAGTCGTGAACGGCGTGGCAGTTTGTACTTGATGTACTGCGCGCTGTAGCCGGCTTTGTCGTCGACAAATAAATAGCTGGGATCGGTGGCAAGCAAACCGGCATAGCATGAATCGGCAACAACGAGTACGCGTGTGGCTTGTATGCGGGCGATGTGCGCGGTGATTTGTTCGTTCGGTACCCAGAAGGTATCTTGCGGTGGCGCATCGGCATTCACCGGCAGCCAGTAGCCACTTTCGCCGTTGAGGGTTTGCAAACGCGTGCCGTGACCGGCGTAGTAGATAAGCAGATTGTCATTGGGTTTAAGCACCGCGTTGAGTTCGTTCAATGCCTGCAACATCAATACATCGCTGGCGTCTTCGAGCGTTTTCACGGTGAAGCCGTACTTGTCGGCCAGTACTTTCGCCGCGCGTTGTACGTCGCTGATCGGGGTTTGCAGGCTATCGATGCGTTGATAGTGTTGATTGCCGATCACCAGCGCATAGAAGCGACCGAAGTCCATGCCTTGCACTTCGCGTTTGCTGGCAACGGGCAATGAACTATCGGGATTGACCGGTGCGCCTTGTGGCGTGCGCACGCGGCTGATGCCGGCGAGGCGCGAATTATTATTGGCGCGTTCGGTTTCCAGCTTGGCGATCCAGTCTTTCAGTGAAGTGACTTCAGCGTTCAAGCTGCCCGCAGCAGCATTGGATTTATTTTGATCGCTGGCCAGTTTGGCTTCGGTTTCCTGCAACTGTTTTTTCAGCAAGGACAGTTGCGAATTCTTTTCGGCAAGCTGTGCTTCGAGTTCGGTGCGCACTTGTTGCGCTTGCTGCGCCGACGCCGATTGATACATCAGATTGTCTTCGGACAAACCCCAGGCCAGACGATAAAGGTTCAATGCTTTGAGCTTGTCGGTTTCAACGCCGAGACCTTGTTCGTACAGCGCAGCCAGATTCACATTGGCGCGCGCATAACCTTGCTCGGCGGCTTTCTGATACCACTTGAATGCTTCAGCGTAATTCGGTGTGGCACCCATGCCGCGTTCATAAATTTCACCGACGATGGTTTGTGCTTCGGCATCGCCGCCTTCAGCGCTCTGCAACCACACGGCCAGTGCGGTCTTGAGATCGGCGCGATCGAAGGCCACATACTCGCCGCCACGAATACGGCAATCGCTGGCAGTGGTGCGCACCGGGCGACGCGGTGTAATGAACGAGCCATTGCCCAATTGGCGTACTTGTCCGGGCAACAGGCAATCGACGATTTCCAGATCCTGACGTTTGATCATGCCCTGCGTAGCCTGCGCCACTTCTTTTTCAGAAGGCGGCGCAGCGCAGGACACCATCAGCAAACTGGCTAAGGCTGTGATAACCGGTGCTGCGCTGAGGCGGCAGGTGATGAATTTCATGTGCATGATGCTGCTCCTTGAAAGGCGATCCGTTTACAGTAGCCGGATGATGGCAATGCATGTCGTTCGTAATAGTCCGGGGGCGCAGCTTAACGCAGCCGCAGCTCGATGCACCAATCCGCGGGCGTCGGTTTGTGCGGACAGTGTGGTGTATCGCGTCTTGTGTATGTGTTTGTTGTGCTGGTTGCAGGGCTGCAGTTCGCCGTGGCTGCGGATGAATCATCGCGCGGAGCAGGCCGGCGTCACCCGGCATATCGTCGCCGGTGCAGGATTCAGTCACACGATATTTGTCAAAGCAGCAATGAACGCGATCACGATGACGCCGCCACTGGATGCAACGATGCCGGTATTCATCGAAGGCGATGGCATGCCGTGGCGCAACTATGGTTGGCAACCCAATCCCGATCCACGCCCTGATCATGCGCTGGCGTTCAATCTGTTTTTACAAACGCCGGGCAATGCCTGGTACATCACGCGGCCGTGTTACGACGATTCATTGACAGATGCTGCGTGCAACTCGTTGGTGTGGACCGATGCGCGTTATTCGGCAGCCAATGTCGACAGCATGGTGGCGGCGCTGCGTCGTTTCGCTGCCGAGCAGCAGGTGCAGAGATTGTTACTGGTGGGGTATAGCGGTGGTGGCGCGCTGGCCGTGTTGATTGCGGCGCGCATGAGCGAAGTACAAGGCGTGATCACGCTGGCGGCGAACCTCGATCAAGTAGCGTGGACGCAGGTGCATCACTATTCACCGTTGCATGGTTCACTCAATGCGGCGACTGATACGGGCAACTTATCAGCGCCACACTTGGCGTTGCATGGACGTCGTGATGACAATGTTCCCTTGGCAACGTTGAGTGGGTTTGCAGCAACCTCTCCGGCGACGCAGTGGCGATATTTCGATAAATATGACCATGTGTGTTGCTGGGAGCATGATTGGTTGAAGTTGTGGCCGGAGGCGTTGCGGTCGCTGGATTTGCAGTGAGACAGGTGCGCTTTTCTTTATCGTAAAAACAAACCGCACGGTGCCAAAACTTGTCATTCCCACGAAAGTGGGAATCCAGTCAATGTAGTGTCGCGAAGCGACTCGTTGTATTACTGGATCCCCGCTTTCGCGGGGATGACGTACTTATAACTTTGTTCGCTCAAATAAGCCTGCTATCTACTTCAACGCCTCTCGCACCGGCTCATAACTCGCCAGATAATCGCTGCGTTCGCTCATCATCTTTGCCAGCTCACGTTGTTCTTCTGGTCGCGACGCCAGCGCCTTCAAACCGGCATCGGCAGCGCGCCGCAAGGCGAACGTTGCGGCGCGATTGCGTGGATGCAAGGCATACGCCTTCGCATACTGATCGACGGCATCTTGCAGCGCCATCAGGTTGTGCTCACGCTCGTAGAAGTCCCACAGCTCGTTGCCTGAACTCAGATAGGTGTTGAACTGTTGCTGCGTACTGACTGGCAATGAACTGAAGGCAATGGCAGGACCCGCTTCGCGATAACTTTGATAAGCGAAAAAGCCGGCCACCAATGCCAGCACGGCAAGGCCGGCAAACAGCGCTTGCTGCAAACGCGAATAACCATTCAGCTCGCGCAAAAACGCGCCGGCATCTCGGGGACGTTCGCGGCGACTGAAGCGCAGGCTGCGTTCGAGCACGCGCCACTGGCGATGCGTCAAGCCCTTGATGGGCGCAGGCACCAGTTGATTTTTTTGTGCGTCGACCGCGCTCTGGCGTTGATAAGGATGGTAGCCGGTAAGCAATTCATACGCGATCAGCGCCAATCCATACACATCATCCGATGCATCGGGATCGGCAGCCTGCATCATCTCGGCGGTGGCATAGGTCGCCGTATACGCACCCAGCGCGACGGCATCGAAGTTATCTTTTACCGCTTGTTTTTCAACAAAAGCGGGAATGGCGCGGGCGATGCCGAAGTCGAGCAGCTTCACCACGTTATCGTTAGTGACGAACACATTGCCGGGCTTGAGATCGGCATGCACGATGCCGTTGCGATGTGCATACGCCAGCCCTTCGGCCATACCGATGATTACCGGCATCACCAACTTTGGATCAGGCTTATTGCGGCGTGCTTCGCGCACCAGGCTTTCCAGCGAATGACCTTCCAGCAACTCCATGGTCATGTACGCGGTGCCGGCATCGCGATCGAAGTCATACACCGTGACGATGTTGGGATGTGCCAGCGTCTGCGCCTTGCGTGCTTCGCGTTGCAGCGCCATCCATGCTTTCTCATACAGCGCGAGTTCGGCATCGAGAATTTTGATGGCCACCAGCGGATTGGGATCGCGCGCTTCGGTCTTGCGTCGATCGATGGCGGAAAACACCACGCCCATGCCGCCTTGACCAATGCGTTCTTTCAATACGAAGCGCTCGCGTATGACAGCGCCGGGCACCACTTGCAGCGGCGGATAAGCGCTCTCCCTGCGCGTACCAAACGCAGCATGCAGGCGATCGTGCATCACGTCGGTTTTAGGATGCGACGCCGGCGCCGAACCCGTGCCGAATTGCATGAGGTTGTCGCCGGTGGCTTGCGGTACCAGCGTCGGTGATTCCGGCTCCATCGCTGCGATGGTGCGCAACAAGGTTGGCGCGCTGTTACCGACAGCCACTGAGTTGTCGGTCTTGCTGCGCAGCGCATCAATTAATTGTTCGGCGGCCGCCTCGTCGATCATTTTTTCATTCGCGGCTTGTTGGAGATCGACGCACACCTGTTCGACATTGAGGCCCAGCGTGCGCAGTTGCTGCGCCACTTCCGGCAAGCTCATCTGTCCATCGCGCAGGTGCGTCAAGATTTCGGAAAGGAAAATATTCATGCGTTGTTGCTTAAAGACGAAAGCCGGTGCTTGTTGTAGGTTGGAATTCATTCCAACAAAAACAATGTCGGGATAAATCCCGACCTACCAAAGACCGATTCATTCAGGACTCCCTTTAAGGATGTTGGGTGCAACCGCCACTGCGTTCCTTCACCTGTTTTGGATGCGCGAAAGTATTCGCATGAACAGCAACTAGCCAGAGTGCCGCATCCGATCCAGCTCGTCCTGATAGGCTTGTGCGAAAGCAACGCCGAACAACTGGCTGAAGCCACCATCGGTTTGTTTGCGCAATTCGGCAAAGTGTTTGTTGTATTGCTGCCAGGCAGCGTTTTCCGGGCTGCCGAATAAGTTGCCGAATAAACCGCCGCCCTTGCTGCTTGCGGGACCAAAACGTTGTGGATCGAACTGCTGCATCATGTTGAAGAACGCGGTGTTGATGGCGCGCTGCATGGCGGCCTGATGACACAGCGCATCGTTGAAGCTGCTGGTCACCGCCTCGGCCGGTTGCAGATACGCCGGATTGCGTTTCACCAGCAAGTTGTACAGCGCATCTTCGACATTGGCGGAAAAGCGCAGTGGATTGTTTTCGGCCGGCTTGAACTTGGTGACACTCAAGCGGAACTCATCTTTCATTGCTTCGCGCTGTTGTTGCAGATCGAGCAAACCTTGCAGACATTCGCGCAGAATCTGCGTGAGCGTGTCGGTAACTTTGGGCGTGATGTCTTGATCGGATTTATCCAGGGCAGATAACAACAGGCTTTTGACGCGTTGCGTATCCAGCATGGGTGAGGAGGCTGCCGCTTTAGCGTTGGAAGCATCCGTTTGTTGCGGCATGGGCGATGTCGGTGCTGCGACTTTGGCAGCGCCGAAAATATCGGCGTATTCGGGATCGACCGTGATCTGTCGCTCCATGACTTGATGCCGTCCCGTGCTACTCACCTGATCGCGCGGCGCAGGTGGCGCAATGGGCTTATCGCTCAAGTTCAACGCAATGGTTGGTGCAGGCGCCTGCTCATCGAGCCAGACAGTTGAAGCACGATTCGGCATCATCGCCGTGGTGTGTTCGAACACTTGTTCCGTGTTTATTTGTCCGTGGCTCAATTGCTCAGTCGGCTGTTCGATGGCTTTGGCCAGGGCTTCTTCAGCGGGCAATGGTGAGTTCAAATATTCGCGTTCGAACGATGCCACATCGCGATTGCCCAGCAATACCGACAATACCGCATCGGTGGGCATGGCCAAGGGTGTGGTGCGCGACACGGCTTCGTTGTGATCGAAAGGATTTGCAGCGGGTTGCGAAGCAGGTGGCAAGGGTGTCTGGGATATGCTCTGCTGGATAGTTTGTTGAGCAGGTGGTTCGACGGCGATTGGCGCGGTGGTGCGTTCGGCGGGATTGTCGACGCGTACGCGTATTTCAACGGTGTCGAGAAACAGCCGATCCATGTCGGTGAGCGCATACCACTGACCGCGCGTGAGGCGGTTGGCGCGCGACTTCAATGAAGTGCCGTTGGCGCTGCTGTCAACGACAAAAAAACGATTGTTGCGAAAATGAATGCGGGCATGCGTGCCGGAAATATACGAGTCGGGAATGACCCAATCGTTATCGGTGGAGCGACCGATGCTGCCGCCCGCTGCAGTGAAGCTTTTGCGAGCGGCATGGCCTAAATTCGCGGCCTGCGGTCCTACTACTTCCAGTGTCAGAATCATGATCGACCCATACTAATAATATCCAGCGCATGGCTGGGTGTGCTTGGGCCGAGAACATACCCTGTTTGCCGCGTGAGTGCATCCTTGGGTGGTGGGGCACGTAGTGGAGCCTCGTCATCCTCGCGAAGGCGAGGATCCGGTGATGAATGCGTCGCTGCAGCGGCACGGTGTTGACTGGATCCCCCGCTTCCGCGGGGATGACGGTTATAGGGAGTGATGCGAGCTTGTCGCGAGTTGGACACGTTATAAGGCCGATATTGGCGTAAATAAAACGCATGGCTATAGTGAAAAAGATCGCTTACCCGTTGGACTCAATCAATCCGGTTCGTTGCAATCGATTCATTTGGATCGGACTTAAGTACACGCACAATCAATAACTAAGGGCAGGGGCAATATGGATATCCATCTATCCGGCAATGTATTCGGAGCTTCACAGCGTCAATCTTCCGACCATCGCGCTCGGCGCTTAGCAGCATGGTTAATCATCGCTGCGACCGGCTTGCTATCGGCCTGCCATCGCACGCCGCCCATAGCCGCCGATGCCATCGGCACGTTGGCGGTACTGTTGCCCGAGTCGCCGGCGAATGCCCAGAACATCAGCATCGAAGTGCCCGATGCAAAGATGACCCTCATCAATTCAAGCAATGTCGAAGTGGCGCATGCCGCCACCAATCTGGCCGGACAGTTCCGTATCAAGGGGGCGGTGACCGGCAAGTACAAATTGTGCTGGGACATTCAGGGCAGCAGCGGTTGTCGCGACGGCATTGAACTTATTGATGCCGAGAATTACCTGGGCAAGATCGCGATCCGTTTGAAAGAGCCGCTGCTGTATGGCCGCGTACTCACGGGTGATGGCCGTGCCTGCTGGGTGACCGATCCATTCTTCCAACTCGATGTAGCGACCAAAGTGGATGTAACCGATAACGCCGGCAACGCCGCCGCGCAACCAGTGCGCGCCAATGTGCATGGTGATTATCTGTTCCCAATGAAATCGGTCGGTGATTTCGCCGTGCATGCGCAGTGCGAAGCTGCTGAGCAGAAAGCAGCAGCGACCTTGCGCACGGGTGCAGCCCGTGCCGATTTGAATTTCACCAATCATGCGCCGCGCCTGGTCTCCATCTCTGCGCGTGCCTCCGGCAAAGGCGTAGTACGCGTTGCGCCGGGCGCATCGGTGGATCTTGCTGCCGATGTACGCGATCGCGATGGCGATACGGTCGAATATTTGTGGCGCGACGTTGACGGTCAAGCTGCCGCGCCCATCACTGCCAATTCATTAACGCGCGTTGCACCATCGAATGCGCAACGACAAACCACTTACCTGATGGCGCGCGATGGTCATGGTGGCTTCACCTATAAACGCTTCGATATGGAAGTGGGCGATGACACCGTGCAGTACTCCGGCACTGTGCTGGATGAAGTGACGCATGCGCCGGTGGCCAATGCACAGGTGCAATTCGGCGCGACCACCGTCACCACCAATGCGCAAGGCTGGTTCAATGTGAGTGGGCCGGTGGTGGCGGGCGATCGCTACGTGGTGAATGTGCGTCATCCCGATTACGCCTTGTTATCGCGCGTATTCGATCGTTCGGCACGTAGCAATGTATTCGAGTTGATGCGTGCGCAGATTCGCACGCTGCCGGTGAATGGGCCCATTGATCTGGTCGACACCGACAGCAGTGGACCGTGCGGCATCGGTAAGGGTGGCGATAATCCCACGACTGGTCCCACTACGGGAAAACCCAATGCCGCAGTGGTTACTAATAAGGTGCCGACGATCGAGTATGTCGATCCCGATGCAAGCGACAAATTCAAACCACTCGATCCTGAGTTCCTGCGCAAGTTAACCGCGCCGCGTCAATGCGAGCAACTGGGCGCGCAAATTAGTATTGCGGCCGGTGCACTCGAAGTGGAAGGCGCTGCCGGTATCGCGCCCACCGGCACGATTCGCGCAGCCATGACCACGCATGATCCAACGCGTCGCGCCCTGCCGGGCGATGCGCGCGCCATCGATAGCAATGGTCGTGAATCGGAATTGCTCAGCTACGGCGCGGTGTATGCCGAGTTTCGTGATGCCAGCAATCACAAGCTGAATCTGAAAGCCGGCGCGGTGGCGGACATCACCATTCCCGTGCCGCCGCAACAACGTTCCACTGCCAAGCCGAGCATCGACTTTTGGTCGTATGTCGAGACCACCGGCAAGTGGCAGTACGAAGGCAAAGCGGTGTTAAAGAACACGCCGACCGGTCCTGCGTACGTGGCCAAGACTAAGCACTTCTCGTACTTGAATATGGATGTGGCGGGCAACGATCCTGCAACTGCGACCTGCATACGCTTCACCATCGATCCGTCGCTCACTTCATGGAGCAACCTGCGCATTCGTTCGACGGTGTCGTACAACGGCAATCAGGTGATCACCAAGGAAACGACGTATGACGGCGCTGCGTACAACGCCATTTTCCGTATTCCCTACGGCACGTCGTTCCCGCCGAACACCGTGCGTCTGGAATTGTTCGGTGAATTCAACGGCCACTCGGTGGCGTTGGTGGATAACGTCATCAACACCGATGCAAGGCCGAAGATGACCGGCACAAATCTATGGCCCAATCCCGATTACACCGAATGCGGCAATCCCATCGTGCTTGCGCCCGCCAGCGGTGTGGTGCCGCAGTACGCGAGTAACGATGCAACCCATCGTCCGTACTTCCTCACCGGTCCAACCGGCAGCTTCCTGCCTGACGATCCTGCTGCGGTGGTGGCGACCTACTACCCGGCCATCGGCATTGCCGATCCCGATCATTACAAGCTCAGCGATTGGTGGGCCGCGCATGGCTTTAACGCCGATGGCACCAGTGCTACCGGCTATGCGCGTGCTGCTTACTTGAATCACAACGACCTTGGTTTCGGTCGTGACATGCATTGCAAGAAGAGCGGCTCCAGTCTTGCTTGCTACGTCACCAACTACGGCGCGCCGAATCAACAACCCAGCAATGCCGACGCAGCGCTGGCGCAGGATTCATCGCAACGCGGCGCCACGGTTGCCATGACGTATGACTCGTCGGTGCCCGCTGCCGATTCAGTGCAGTTCTATGTGTTCAGCAACAAGGGCAGCGATCCTGCCGATCCTTATGGTTCGGCCACCATGCTCAAGTATGCTGATCTCGATGGGTTCGGACCCAAGCCCGTGCCGCATCTGTGCATGGTGTGTCATGGCGGTAATCCCGGTACGTTGGCGGGTAACAAGGTGCAGCACTCACGCTTCCGCGAATTCGATCTGCCGTCATTCCGATATCCAACGGCAGTGGCATGGGATTACGGTCAGGCCACGCCGGCCGTGATTGATCCCGTGCAATTCGGTTCGTTGAATCAAATGGTGCGTGATGCGACGCCTGCCACCGCACCGATCAACAAGCTGATCAACGCGTGGTATCCGGGTAACAACTTCACCACCATGCCGCAGTTGCCCACGCCTCCGGGTAATGCAGCAACGGCCGGCGATTGGGCCAATGCCGCGAACGTGGACGGTTATCACAATGTATATGGCAAGACCTGTCGCACCTGTCATGTGGCGCGCGACAGCGATCAAGCCACGCCGCCATACATTACCTTCAACACCAAGACCAACTTTGCCGGAACCAGTTATGCGGTGTGCGGCAAGGATTATCGCGTGATGCCCAATGCCATCATCACTTACAAGAATTTCTGGCTGGATACGCCACGCGTAACCAAGTATGAAATCTTGACCGGTGTGACGGTGGGCGCGTGTCAGAACGATACGTTGTGATGAATTGGCGATAAGCCATTAATGAAGCGAACCCCACAATCGAGTTGGTTGTGGGGCTTTTCTTTATGAATGCTTTGTGAAAATAAAGATGAAGTGTCAGTAATCGTCCTCTCCCCCTCAGGGAGAGAGACAGAGTGAGGGTGTTTCTTAAAACGTGACACCTTTTCCACCCTCACCCTAACCCTCTCCCTGAGGGAGAGGAGAAGGCGTGACGTTCTGTGTCTTGTGTAGGAGCGGCCTCTGGCCGCGATTGATTTAATTCGCGGCCAGAGGCCGCTCCTACAGTGATTTGATCTTGATCTGTACACCCGTAGGCGCGAGGCACGCTTCGCCCTTCCAACTAACTATTTCAAAACTCGTAACGCACGCCCGCAGAAATGCTATGCAATGAGTAATCCTGCAGATCGCGATACCAGCGATAGTTGCCATACACCTGCAAGCCGCCGCGTTGGGAACCGCTCAACACGGCCGAGAAGCCGGCGGTGTAAACCTGGTAGGACTTATCCGCCGGGTCGGTGTGAATATTGAATTTCGCGGCGTCGGTAACCAGATCGGCCACACCGGCATAGATCGCGCGAATGTCACGCGATTGATCGTGCAATTGGCGATGCCATTGCGCATCCACATACGGCGTCCATACGCCATAGCTCGGTGTGATGCTGTACTGAATGCGCAGCGCGGGAATCACTTCCAGTGAATTGATGCGTTGTTCATCGACAATGAAATTGAAGCCGGCGTCATTGATATCGGTTTCAGTAAATCCATTGATCGTGATGTGACGCCAGTCCAGCGAAACCGAGGGTTCAATGATGAACTTCGGCGTTGCGCGCCAGGACAGACCGATCGAGTCGTAGCTCGACCAGCTATGCGAATCGATGCTGCTGACGTTCACGGTGTTGTGATTGATGGTTAACGGAGGCAGCAACGCGCCCGATGCATAGGTGACATGCCGATCCATGTCGAAGCGCATTTTCTGATAGCCGAACGAGGCATTGAAGAACCAACCAAATTGCTGATTGAGATCCTGCTGGTAAAGCACATACGGCATGGCCGAACCGCCGCGCGATCGGGTATCGGCATTCACCACATTAATGGTGGTATCGCCCAAGGTGTCGATGAAATTCAGACTCTGGTTTTGATAGCCAAAGATCACGCCGGCAACCCAATCGTTGTTCAAGCGCTTGTCGGCGCCGATAGTGAAATTACGACCAATGAAGTCGAACTCGTTTTGACGAGTAGTGACGTGATGTTCGCCATCGGTGTAGTCGCCATTAACGAACATGCTCCAGCCCGAGCTTTGTCGATCGCCGCTGGCGCCGCCGCCATAAGGAATCGTTCCATATGAAAAGTTATCGGCAATGCGTAAACCGGTGCTGCCAAAACGCAAACCGCTGATACGGGTTGCGAGATTGGCAATCTGCCCGCCGGTAAAGGCGGTGGCTTGTGAGCCCAGTGCAGTGAATTCTTCACCGCTACACCACTGCAACGCGCGGCCCAGCAAGGTGGGATTGCCACGACCCAACGTGCCGGGAGTGATGTTGCCGGCGGTGACGCGACCGGCAGTGATGTCATTGGCATTGATGACGACTTCATTGATGAAGTTCCATACTTTCAATGCATCTCCGGTGCAGGCGTTTGGAGCGAATGTTTGAACGCCGCAGATCGGCTGCAATTGATTGTAGATGGCCTGCGTCGCCACTGCGGCGTCCACTTCGATCTGATTGGAATAACCGCCGATGAGGTTCAGCAGATCGGCATGCGCCGTCGTCGATACTGCAATTGCACTTAACAGGCTTAAACTCACTGCATTGCGCAGGTGCTTGGTTCGCGAAAGGATCTCGGTGTGATTGCGTGGATTCATTCCGTATATCTCCCATAGGCTCATGATGAAGCGCGCCAGTTTTCACGATGCGGAAGCTGCGCAGAATTTTGTTGACGCATGCTGCAAGCGATTCGTGCTAAAGACTCAGACAACCATTGTGACACGCGGCATCGCATGGGGGAATCGGCAATTGAGCGTAGCGGTATGACACGCCGTGACCCTGAGCTTGTTCAATGCAAGATCAACAAGCTGGTTCGTGCCCGGCATGTTCAAGCAGTGCTGAACGAAGCAGGTTATTGACTCCTGACCCGATTGCGGCCGTCCTGTTTTGCCGCGTACATCAGCTCATCGGCGCGTTGATATAACTGCACGCTGGTCATGCCTGGCGTGTAAGTGGCAACACCCAGCGACAAGGTGACGCTGAGTTTATGAGTATCGGTGCTGAACTCGCTGTTAGCCACCAAAGCCCGTAATTCCTCGGCAAATTGCACCGCTTTGTCGAGCGGCGTCTCGGGCAGAATCAGACAGAACTCTTCGCCGCCGTAACGACCCAGACGATCATGCGCACGCAGACGCTTTTGCAACAGGCTTGCCACACTACGCAGCACCGTATCGCCGGCCAGATGGCCGTATTGATCGTTGATGCGTTTGAAGTAATCGATGTCCATCATCACGATGGATAGCGGCCGACCATGACGCTGCGCCTGCGTGAGATCAGCGGTGAGTAGTTGATCGAGTTGTTTCCGATTGCAGACACCGGTGAGTCCATCGGTGATGGTCATCTGAAAGATGATCTCGTGATACTGCGCTTCGATATCGCTGCCGGATAAATATTTGAAGATGGTGTCGCCGATCATGACCTGATCGCCGCAGCGCAGCAGGTAAGCAGATTTCAACTTTTGCACGTCGTTGATGTACGTGCCGTTGGTCGAGCCGAGATCCACCAAGGTGAGTTCGTTGCCCTGACGTTCGATGCGGCCATGTTTGCGCGATACGCAATCGCTGGCGAGCACCACATCGTTATCCTGACCGCGACCGATGGTGGTGATGGCGCGATTCACCAGAAAGCGTTTACCGAGATCGGTTTGGTCCGGCGCGTGAATGATGACTAAGCAATCCTCGCCGCCACCCAGCCGCTCCGCACGCTGCTGGATAGCTGTTACTCGCGTCTGGCCGTCGAACTGGCCATCAAAATCGGAATTCTCCGGCACGGATAACACTCTGCGGTTTGGTGGTTCTTATCGGCGGAGCAAGACTAAACGCAAGGCATCACGCAGTCCAGCCGATGCGTTCGTCGCATGTTGGGAGGGCGCGACCATCTGTCTTAACGCGCGCCCCTGCCTTAAAGGTCACCGTAGGGGCGCAATTCATTGCGCCCTGCATGGCAACGTTGAACACGCTTAAGGATTACTCACCGCACTAAATACCTTCTGCAAGATCTTGCTGCTCTGACCCACCGGGTCGGCACGAATGGCTTGCTCTTCCTGCGCGATCATCTTGTACAGGCCGTTCAGCGCCTGCGTGGTGACGTAGTCATCCAGATTGGCCGACTTCGCATCCAGCAAGCCGAACTGTGCGGCCTTGCCGGCCAGATCGTTATAGCTCTTAGTGGCACCAGTCTTGGCGGTGGCTTGCATGATGATGGGCTTGAACTTGGCGGTCAGCGCGGTTTCGGTCTTGGCGCGGAAGTACTGCGTCGCCGAATCCGGCCCACCAGTGAGAATGCCCTTGGCATCCGCGAGTGTCATCGACTTCACCGCATTGATCAGCAATGTCCTGGCTTCCGGCATGGCCGCTTCGGCGGCGCGGTTCATGGTGAGAATGGCCTCATCGGCGATGAAGCCCATACCGAACTTGCGCAAATTCTTTTCGGTTTTCTGCAACACCGGCGGCAAAGGAATTTTTACCTCGGGATTGCCGAAGAAACCATCTTGTTGCGCCAGTGTATCGACGGCTTTGCCCGCGCCTTGCGTCAGCGCCGTGCGCAATGCGGTGGTCGCATCCTTGTTGGTGATGCTGCTCAGATCAATGGCCATTGCCGTGGCGGTGAGCAGAGTAGCCATCATTAATGCCGGCACTAAGCCTGGTGCAAATAACTTGCGCATGGATCGACTCCCCGTGAGTAGGCGCTCATTTAATCATGAGCCAGCAGCGAAACGCAGACCAAAACCGCTTGATCGGTGCCCATGTCTGGCTTAGCGTGCGTTACATGTCAGAGCCCATGTTTATCGATTCAACCCTGAGCGGCAAAGTGGTCGCCGTCCCCGAAACGCGCCAGCTCGATGTGTTCTGCGGGCTGCTTGAACGCCGCGGTGCCATCGTGTTGCGCTGTCCCTTGGTGGCCATCAAGGATGCGCCCGATCCACAACCCGTATTGCAATGGATCGAATCATTCAACGCAGGCGCGTGTAGCGAGTTGATCCTGCTTACCGGTGAAGGCCTGCGACGTTTGTTGTCGTGCATCGATCAGCATCGACCGGCGTTGAAGCAGCCATTTCTGCAGCGCCTTGCCGAGGTACGCACGATCACGCGCGGACCAAAGCCCGCACGAGTGTTGCGCGAGTTGCAATTGCAGCCGACGTTCAGCGCGGCAGCGCCGACCACTGCGGGCGTGATTGAAACGTTACGCAGCATCGATCTGCGTAATCACTGCGTTGGTGTGCAATTGTACGGCAGTGAGCCAAACTTGCCGTTGATCGATTACCTGCAGAGTGCCGGGGCGCAGCCATTGGTAGTCGCACCTTACGTGTATGCTGATGCGATTGACGATGCACAGGTGCGCGAGTTGATAACGCGCATGACGAACGATGAAGTGGACATCATTGCCTTCACCAGCATGGCGCAAGTGAATCGGTTGTTTGCAGTGAGTGATGCAGCGTCGCTGCAAGCCGCATTCGCGAAAGTACAAGTGGCTGCGGTGGGTCCGGTGGTGCGCGATGCGCTTGCGGCGAAAGGCATCGTCGCCAACTGCATGCCGGAAGAATCCTTCTTTATGAAGCCGTTGGTGGCGTCGATGGAAGGGGTGATTGATTGAGACAGATATTGCCGAGGTCGCCGATAATCGATCAATAGTCATCGATGAATTCTCTTGTAGGTCGGGTTTCAACCCGACATTGCTAAGACGTCGGGTTGAAACCCGACCTACAAGAAAAACACAGGGGCGCATCTTCGCCATCACCCGGTTTAATGTACTGCAACTCCTTACGGATTCGCCCGCAACTGCGTCAACACATGATCCACTTCATCGCCGCTGCCGAGTATCACCGGCACGCGTTGATGAATTGCAGTGGGCGGCACATCCATGATGCGCTGTTCGGGTGTGGCCATCGCTTTGCCGCCGGCCTGTTCGATCAGGAATGCCATTGGGTTAGCTTCATACATCAAACGCAGTTTGCCGTTCGGCGCTTTCTTGGTTGGCGGATACATGAATACGCCACCCTTGAGCAGGATGCGGTGCACATCCGCCACCATCGCGCCGACGTAACGACTCGAATATCCATTGGCCTGCGCCCAATCCAGATACTTGTTATAACCAGTGGGAAAGGTAAGGCGATTGCCTTCGTTCAATGAATAACTTTTGTTGGCTTTGGGAATCTGCAGCTTCTCCGCCACGCGCACAAACGCGCCGATAGCCGGATCAAGCACGAACATATCCACGCCCATGCCGATGGTCATCACCAATACCGTCGACGAACCATATAACACATAGCCGGCAGCGACTTGTTTTACACCGGCTTGCAGCCAGCCTTGATCGCTGTGTTGCGGATTGTCGTAACGCAAGATACTGAAGATGGTGCCCACACCACCGCACACATCGAGATTGGATGAGCCATCGAGCGGATCGAACAGCACGCAGTACTTGCCGGCGCCGACTTCACGCAACATCACCGGCTCTTCATTTTCTTCCGATGCCACGACGGCGACGCCATCGCGCTTGCCCAGAGTGCGCAGTAACACGTCGTTGGCGATCACATCGAGTTTTTGTTGTTGTTCGCCTTGTACGTTTTCATTGCCTACGTTGCCGAGCACATCGTCGAGGCGCGCGCGACGCACGCTGTTGGCAATGATTTTTGCCGAGATCGCCAACGCCGATAACACCCAACTCAATGTGCCGCTCGCTTCGGGAAAGCGCGATTGCTGTTCGAGAATGTGCGCCTGCAGCGTAACGATGAAATCCTGACGGGGTTGAATGTCGGTGGCCTGGGCCGCGGTGGCGCTCATATAAGTCCTCACGGGTGCATAAAAAAGTGATTAAACGGTTGCAATGCAGGCCGTGCTGACGGGAACCATTGGCGGCCGGGCACGCCATTTTATAGCAATGGTTATGACGAAGGATGTATCAACACCAGTTGATCGCTCATTATCTGTCAACCGACCATCGCTCCATTCGTTATGTCCGGCGGGATCGTACGGCATGTTGCCTAGCCATTTCGGAGGTCTGCTATGTTGCCAAAAAAATTAACCCGGAAAATTTTGTGTGCAGTGCTGGCCCTGGGTGCCACGACAGTACTGCCGCTCAGCGCAGAAGCTGCAGTGAATATCGATGTGCGTATCGCGCCACCCGCGCCTCGTGTTATTGCCGTACCTGCACCGCGACCCGGCTACGTGTGGGCGCCGGGCTACTGGCGCTATCGTGGTCATCGTCATGTGTGGGTAGATGGTTACTGGATACGTGAGCGGCCCGGCTATCGCTGGGAACCAGACCATTGGGAAGCGGTGGGTCCGGCATATCGCTTTCATCGCGGCTATTGGGTCAGATAACAGCCGAGCGAAACTGATAAGTGCTTGAAGGGCGATAGGGCAGCGCCAGCCCAAACCAGTGATGAAAAAGATCTCAACGCTCAACACTGCGCGTTGAACAGCGCGTAAATATATTTTTTGCGTCCACGAGCTCTTTATCGATGACGGGTTATGCTTGCAACCCGTTGCGTCATCACCTGCCATAGGTGTGATGACTTTGTTTATAAATGAGGCGAGCAGCATGGCGAATGTGCATTTGATTGGTGGTGAAAAAGGTGGCGTGGGCAAATCTCTGGTGTCGCGACTGCTGGCGCAATACTTTATCGATCGCGAGTTGGCGTTCAAAGGTTACGACAGCGACAAGTCACACGGCGCGTTGTTGCGGTTTTATACCGACTATGCGCAGCCAGTTGTCGTGGATAATTATGCCGCTCTCGACGCAGTAATCGAAGCCGCAGTATTGACGCCTGACGAGCGAGTCCTAATCGATCTTGCTGCGCAGACGCATTTGTTCTTGAGTCGTTGGATGGACGATTCGGGCTTGCTCGATATAGCTCATGACATGGGCCTCAAGCTCACTTACTGGCATGTGATGGACAGCGGGCGCGATTCTGTGGATCTGCTGCGCAAATTGCTGGATCAATTTGGCGATCGCATGAACCTGGTGGTGGTTCTCAATGAAGTGCGCGGTGATCAATTCGATATTTTGCAGGCATCCGGTCAACTGGAGCGTGCGCAGGCACTAGGCGCGACTGTTATCACTGTGCGCAAGCTGCAAGACAGCACCATGCAAAAAATCGACGCACATAGTTCCAGCTTCTGGGCGGCCACCCAACAAACCGAAAAAGCCGCTACGGGACTGGGATTATTGGAGCGGCAGCGGGTGAAGAACTGGTTGCTGAAAAATTACGAACAGTTCGATCAACTGGGCGCATAACGCCACTCTTGCGCGAGTCAGCAGATCACGTGCTGGGCACGCCACTGCGCGTCAACAACGCAGCTCGTTGCCTTGCCATCTCGCGATGCTTCATGTCCAGATACTCCTGTCGCTCCAGCTCATGCAACTGCAACGGATATTTTTCGATGCTGGTGTACCAGTCATTCAGGCGCTTCTCAAACTGTTTATCAGCAGGCGAAGTCAGCGCGCCCAGGTAGGCAACGATCGCCAGGTAGTAACGCATGGTATTGCGTTCGACCACGCCGCGTTGCCCGCCCACATACTCAGGCTGTCCGTTGTCCAAAGTGCCAACACGCGTGAAGCCAACCTTGTGACGCCCGATGGTCGCCAGATAGCTTTGCATAGCCAGCTTGGCCGTCATGCCATATTGATAAGCGTATGACAGATGCAAGAAGCTATGCCTCGCATCCAGCGGCGTCACTTCCAGCACAATTCGATAGTTGTGGGTGCCCATTGGTCCTGTCGGTGCATCCAGCACGATGCGTTGATAGTTGCTGTCAGCGGCAGCAACGGTGTACCTGAATTCGAACGCATACGTATCGGCTATTGCTTGATCGAACTTGCGCCCGACAGCGAGTTGAATGGTATCGCCCGATGACGATGTATTGCTGCGGCAATTTTTTACGTTCAAATGCAGTATCAACAATTCGCACCATTGTGCCGTGCCGCGTAACGCGGGGCCGGCTGAAGAATAGGGTGTATCGAGACGCGCATAGACATCGCCTTGCAACGTGCTGCCCTGATCGCGAGATTCAAGATACAAAGGTTGATTGAAGTGATTACTGTCCAGTTGCGGACGCAACGCCGCATAGCGCCCCTGCAATTCAGCCGCGGACTGAGCCTGCACGCCGCTCGAAATCAACAACAGCAAACCCGCCAATGCAGAGATTCTGGTCACGCAGCACCTGCAGTGAAGTTTGCACAACCATATGGCGACTATGCTGTGTCCGCAGCCGTGAGGAGTTGTTTCATGTCGTCAGATGTAGCTTACGCGTCGACGATTAACGCATCACTGATCGGCGACAGAGTCGCAGGGCGCGGTAAATCACGCCCCTACAAGACCCCGTAGCGGCGCAATTGTTGGGCCCTTCTTGTAAGTGCTACGGTCTGCGCTGCGACTTGATGACTGCGCTGAATTTTCGAAGCGCCCCTCTCTCACCCCAACTTAGGAAACAACTGCAGCAATCCACCAGCAATAAATTCCACTGCTACTGCGGAGAGTATCAGCCCTTCGATTCGCATCGCGATGTTGATTCCCGTTTGACCGAGTCGATTGGAAATGCGTTCGGCGAGGAAAAAAGCAATGGCGACGCAGGCGGCCAGTAACAGGACAATGATCAACAGCGCCAGTTTGTCCAATAGAGATTGCGCTTTGTGAGCGTAAATAATCGTGGTGCTGATTGCGCCCGGGCCGGCGAGCAGTGGGATTGCCAGTGGTACGACGGCAATGTTCTGCTTTTCTTCACCCTCTCGACCTTCTTCTACGGTATAGCGGGTGCCGCCTTGTTGCGCATTCAACATGGCAATAGCCATTAATAAAATCAGAATGCCGCCGCCCACTCGAAATGACGGTATGCCGATACCGAAAAACTGCAGCAGATAATCGCCCACGAAAATACTTAAGGCCAGCACCACGGCAACCGCGATGGCAGCAGTGCGTGCGATGACGTGGCGTTCCGTGCTGGACTGGCCGCGCGTGTACGCGATGAAAAGTGGAATGGCGCCGATCGGACTGACGATCACGAATAGCGCGGTAAAAATATGTAGATAGTCGGTTAACGGGCTCATGCTATTTCACGTCTTGCAGCACGAACGAGAATACATTGGCGACGCGGCATTAAACCACGAATAGCTCTCCGCATCTGGATACGGTGGTGGTCATCTGCGCAGGTTGAACTGCTTGAGAAAAGGCGCAAGTCAAGTTCGTAGCGTTGTGATGTAAGAGAAGCACAAACTGCGTGTCTGCACTAACCGTCGCTCAGCCTCGCACTGAGCGCGCTACGCCGCGCCTTGGGCTTTTTGTTCCACCAGAATGGTTTTCAACTCAGGAAGGCACGAACCGCAGTTGGTGCCGGCTTTCAGTTTCTGGCCGATCTGTTGCGGCGTCTCCAAGCCGTGCTTTTTGATTGCTGCACAAATGGTATTGCGACCGACGCCGAAGCACGAGCACACGGTGGGACCTGCATCGCCGGCCGGATCAACCGAGCGACCTGCAAGCAAGCCAGCGCGATCGATCTCCGACAACTTGCTCTTGACGAACAAACTGGCAAGCCATGAACGCGAGGGCAGATCGGGGCGCGGTGATACATACACGCAGGCTTCGATGCGATTGTTGATCAAGTATGCGGCACGATAGATGCGTGTGCCGGGATCGAAGTACTCAAGAAAATCCGCATCATCTGCAGCGCCGAGCAGTTTGCGCGCCCACGGCGACCAGTCGCTGTACGCACGACGGCCGGCGATCTCATGGCGAATGAATTGTTCGCCCTGTGCCTGTGTCCACCAGATGGCTTCTTTGGCGCTCACAGCTTTGCGTGACAACACAAAACCTTGCCATGAAATCACAAAGGGTTCGACGCGCACCGGTGTGTGCTTGAGTTCAGGTTCGCCGGAGATGGGATCTACGACAGGATTCACGACTGCGCCGACGCGCGCATCAGAGGCAAACGCGCCATTCCAGTGAATGGGCACGAACACCATGCGACGCGGCATTTCGCCGCTGCATTTAAGACGCGCCACCATCGAGCCCCAGCGCGAACTCACGCGCACCAGTTCGTTTTCGCGCACGCCATATAGCAATGCATCCTGTGGATGGATATCCACGTAAGGTTCGGGGATGTGATTGTTCAAGCGTGCGGCTTTGCCGGTGCGTGACATGGTGTGCCAGTGATCGCGGATGCGGCCGGTGTTCAACGCCAGCGGGTACTCCTCACTGGTGGCGTGCTTGGGGAACACGGGTTTGGTCGCAATGAAACGCGCCTTGCGATCACTGAAAGAAAATTGTCCGGCGGCATACACACGTTCGGTGCCATGCGATTTTTCCAGTACCGGCCATTGCACGGGTTGCAGTTCGTTGTACTCCTGTTGCGTCAGGTCTTTCATGCCATACAGGTTGAACACGCGCTCGCCATTGTTCTGGCTGGCGGACAGCGCCGCGTGCTCCAGAAAAATTTCATGCGACGAGTTGAAGTTGAAACCCTGCGTGAAGCCCATGCGCTTGGCAACTTCGCACATCATCCACCAGTCGGGCTTCACTTCGCCCGGTAATGATAGAAACGTGCGTTGTCGTGAGATGCGTCGCTCCGAATTGGTGACGGTGCCGTCTTTCTCGCCCCATGCAGCAGCGGGCAACAACACATGCGCATGCGCATTGGTATCCGTGTTGATGATCACGTCGGATGACACGACCAGCTCGCACTTGTCGAGCGCGGCTTTCACTTTATTACTGTCGGGCAAACTTACCACTGGATTGGTAGCCATCACCCATACCGCTTTCACCTTGCCGGTGCCGATCGCTTTAAACAAATCCACCGCTTTCAACCCGGGCTTATCGGCTATGCGTGGACTATCCCAGAAGGTTTGCACGATGCGGCGATGTGCGTTGTTATCGAGATCCATGTGTGCAGCGAGCATGTTGGCAAGGCCACCGACTTCGCGGCCGCCCATGGCGTTGGGTTGGCCGGTGATGGAAAACGGCCCCATGCCTTGCTTGCCGATGCGGCCGGTGAGCAGGTGACAATTGATGATGCTGTTGGCCTTGTCGGTGCCCTGCGATGATTGATTCACGCCCATGGAATACATCGTGATAGCACGCGTAGTTTGTGCGAACAGTTGGTAAAAGGCCGCCACTGCTTCCACACTCAAGCCACAGGACTTGGCAACTGAAGAGATCGAGCCCGCCGTGTTGTCGGCCACTATCAGTGCTTTTTCCAGACCTTTGGTGTGGTCGTGCACAAAGCTCTGATCGGTGACGCCCTGTTGTTGCAGGTAACTTAACAGACCATTGAACAACCACACATCGGTGCCGGACTTGATGGGCAGATGCAGGTCGGCGATTTCACAAGTGGAAGTACGACGTGGATCAATCACCACGATCTTCAATTCAGGCCGATGTTCGCGCGCACGCACAATGCGTTGAAACACGATGGGATGGCACCACGCAGTATTCGAACCCACCAGCACGATCAAATCGGCGTGATCGAGATCGCTGTAGTTTACCGGCACCACGTCTTCACCCAGCGAACGTTTGTAGCTCGCCACCGCGGACGACATGCATAGCCGTGAGTTGGTATCGATATTCGCCGAGCCGATGAAGCCCTTCATTAATTTGTTGGCGACGTAGTAGTCCTCGGTGAGGATCTGACCGGACACGTAAAACGCCACGGCATCCGAACCATGTTCGTCAATGATCTTGCGAAAACCGGCAGCCACCTTGTCGAGCGCGGTGTCCCAGTCGCTGCTGTGCAACTTGCCTTCTGCATCGCGCAACATGGGTTGCAACAAGCGGCCATCGAGGTCCAGTGTTTCGCCCAGCGCTGAACCTTTGGAGCACAGGCGGCCCAGATTTGCGGGATGTTCGCTGTCGCCACTCACCATCGGGCCTTGCTTGGTGAGCGTCACCTTGACGCCGCAGCCAACGCCGCAATAAGGACAGGTGGTTTTGACTATCTCGCTCACTACACGCAGATCCGATAACTCGTAGGGGCAGTTCGCGAACCGCCCGGTGATTCAATATGCGATGACATTGCAACTGCGTAGGTTGGGCTGAGTCCGCGAAGCCCAACACTCAAGCAACCTTCCACAAATGTTGGGCTTCGCAGACTCAGCCCAACCTACAACGGAAAACAGCACTATGCCGCCGAATCCGCAAACGCCGCACCAAACAACAGATGCTCGCGCATGCTGCCGATGTCTTTGGCCTCGTTCATCAATTCAAAGTACCACGGGCCATCCTTGGTGTCGCCGTACAGCACACAACCTTTCACCAGATTGCCTTCGATCACCACGCGCTTGTAGATGCCACGCTTGGCATCTTTCATCACCAAGGCTTCGCTGTTCGCGCCGCCAATGAAATCGCCGGCGGAAAACAAATCGATGCCGGTTACTTTCAACTGCGTGGACGTAATCGAGCCGCGGTAGTACGACACGCCTTTTTCCGCAAGATGAATCGCACAGATGCGTGCCTGTTCCCAGATCGGCGCTACCAGACCATACGTCAGCTTGCGATGTTGAATGCATTCGCCCACCGCATAAATCGTGGGATCGTAAGTCTGCATGCTGTCGTCGACCAGTACGCCGCGTTCGCAACGCAGATTGGCCTTTTGCGCCAGTTCAATATTCGGACGAATGCCGGCAGCCATCACCACTAAGTCGGCTTGCAGTTGTTGGCCATCTTCAAAGCGAATGCCGGTGACACGTTCTTGCCCAAGAATTTCAGTAGTTTTCGCCTGCATCAGAAAGTGCAAACCACGTTGTTCCAGGGAGGCTTTAAGCAGATCGGCTGCCGCTTTGTCCAACTGACGTTCCATCAAGGTATCGAGCAAGTGCACGACCGTCACTTCCATGCCACGACGTTTCAAACCATACGCCGCTTCAAGACCCAGCAAGCCGCCGCCGATCACCACCGCGCGCTTGTATTGCTTCGACGCCGTCAGCATGGCATCGACATCGCTTAAGTCTCTGAAGCTCACCACGCCAGGCAAGTCCTTGCCGGGCACGGGCAGCATGATGGGATTCGAACCGGTGGTGAGCAGCAAACGATCGTAAGCAAATTCTGCGCCCGATGCGGTCTTCACCACACGTCGCGTGCGATCGATGGCGACAGCGGCATCGCCGGCATGCAAGGTGATGCCTTTTTCCACATACCACTCGCGCGAGTTGATCATGATGTCATCGGCTTTCTTTTCGCCGGACAACACCGGCGACAACAGGATGCGATTGTAGTTGCCATGCGGCTCGGCGCCGATCACGGTGATGTCATACGCATTGGGTGCAAGCTGCAACAGTTCTTCCACCGTGCGCATGCCGGCCATGCCATTGCCGATCACTACCAGCTTGCGACGACCGCCGCGTTTGAATGGCGTACTTTGCACCCAGATCTGGCCATTGACGACGCGTGCCGGATAAGCAGCGATAGAATTATCCGGATCTTCCTGGCAGCGACCGGTGAGCAGGTTGTAGTGATGCTTGTAGATAGGCGACGCCACCACCAGCTCACCATTCAAATCACCCACCAGTCCGCGCGAAATCACATTGGCTTCAGAGGCGGGATCGTAATTATCGACCGCAAACACCATGTCGTCGAAACGGAAGATGGCGATCTGCTTGCCATTTACCAATGCACACACGCCGGTGTTGGGCGTGATGTCGTCGAAGGCACAGATGTTGTGCCAAGGAGTCTTGATGCCTTCACTCATTGTTGGGCTGGCCATGATTACACCGCTTCCTTCAAGCTGTTTTTGCTGTCTCGCTCAGCCAGTTCTTCATTGGTGGCGGGACGAATCTGTCCGCGCTCCTGCACGAACACCACGCGATTGTCGGTGGCATCGCTGTTGATGAAGTGACGGAAACGTTTCAAGGTTTCCGGTTCGTTGATGGCTTTCTTCCATTCGCACTCGTAAGTGCCGACCACATTGGCCATGTCGGCTTCCAGCTCCGCATTGAGATTGAGCTTGTCTTCGATCACCACCTGTTTTAGATAGTCGAGTCCGCCTTCGAGATTTTCCAGCCAGGTGGATGTGCGTTGCAGACGATCGGCGGTGCGTACATAGAACATCAACACGCGATCGATGTACTTGATGAGCGTTTCTTTATCGAGATCGCTGGCAAACAAATCGGCGTGACGCGGCTTCATGCCGCCATTGCCGCAGACGTACAAATTCCAGCCTTTTTCGGTGGCGATCACGCCGATGTCCTTGCCCTGCGCTTCGGCACACTCGCGCGTGCAACCCGAGACACCGAACTTGATTTTGTGCGGTGAACGCAGACCTTTGTAGCGATTCTCCAGTTCAATGGCGAGACCCACGCTGTCTTGTACGCCATAACGACACCATGTCGATCCCACACAGGATTTCACGGTACGCAATGATTTGCCGTAAGCATGACCCGATTCAAAGCCGGCATCGGTGAGATCTTTCCAGATCAATGGCAGCTCATGCACCTGCGCGCCGAACAGATCGATGCGCTGACCACCGGTGATCTTGGTGTACAGGCCGAACTTCTCAGCGACCTGGCCAATGACGATCAACTGTTTTGGTGTCAACTCACCACCGGCAATGCGCGGCACCACCGAGTATGTGCCGTTCTTCTGCATGTTGGCGAGGTAGTAGTCGTTGGTATCTTGTAACTGCGCCTTGTCGCGCTTGAGCACGAACTCGTTGTAGATCGACGCCATGATCGAAGCCACGGCGGGCTTGCAGATATCGCAACCATGGCCGTGACCATGCTTGCGAATCAAGTCATCGAACGACTTGATCTGGCTCACCTTGATGAGATGAAACAATTCCTGTCGTGAATACTTGAAGTGTTCGCAGATGTGGTTGTTGACGCTCACGCCACGACTGGCGAGTTCCGCTTTGAGAATCTGGCCGACCAGCGTGCTGCAACCGCCGCAGGAGGTGCCGGCCTTGGTGGCCTTCTTCAATGCACCGAGGGTGTTGCAGCCGGCATCGATAGCGCCGCACAGATCGCCCTTGCTGACGTTGTTGCACGAGCAGATCTGCGCCGAGTTGGGCAACGCTGCAACGCCTAGTGCAACCGGCTTCTTGCCGCCTTCGAATACCGGCAGAATCAATTCTTCAGGATGCTCGGGCAAGGGCAGGGCATTGAGCATCATCTGCAACCAATTGCCGTAGTCGGCGGCATCGCCGACCAGAATGCCGCCGAGCAAGTACTTGCCGTCTTCGCTGACGACCAATTTTTTATATGTCTGCTTGCGCTCATCGACGAATGAATACGCACGCGCACCGGGCGACTGGCACAGCGCATCGCCCAATGAGGCCACATCGACGCCCATCAATTTCAACTTGGTGCTCATGTCGGCGCCTGTGAATGCCGCGTCTTTGCCGAGCAGATGATTTACCGTGGTTTGCGCCATTTGATAACCGGGCGCGACCAGTCCGTAAATCTTGCCGCTCCATAACGCGCATTCGCCGATAGCGTAAATGTCGGCATCGGAAGTCTGGCATTGATTGTTGACGACAATGCCACCGCGTGCGCCGATTTCCAGGCCCGCGGCTTTGGCCAGCGCATCCTGTGGACGAATACCGGCAGAAAAAACGATCATGTCGGTTTCAAGCACACTGCCATCGGCAAACACCATTTTGTGGCGCGCTGCTTCGCCATCAACAATCTCCTTGGTGTTCTTGCTGGTGTGCACTTTCACACCCAGCTCTTCGATCTTTCGCCGCAGCATCAAGCCGCCGGCATCATCGAGTTGCACGGCCATCAGGCGCGGCGCGAATTCAACCACGTGCGTTTCTACACCCAGATCCTTTAATGCCTTTGCCGCTTCCAGACCCAGCAAGCCGCCACCAATGACTACGCCAGTCTTGCTGACTTCACCCGCAGCTTTGATGGCTTCCAGATCTTCAATGGTGCGATACACCAGACAATGTTCGCGGTTGTAGCCGGGCACCGGCGGCACGAACGGATATGAACCAGTGGCGAGCACCAACTTGTCGTAGCTCAGCTCATGGCCTTGCGATGAACGCACAATCTTATTGGCGCGATCGATGTGCTCGGCTTTGGCATTCAAGTGCAAGGCAATATCGTGTTGCTCGAAGAAGCCGTCTTTCACCAGCGATAGATCGTCAGCCGTTTTGCCGGAAAAATACCCCGACAACTGCACGCGGTCATACGCAGGACGCGGTTCTTCGCACAGCACAGTGATGGCGTGGCCGGGTGATGCGGCCACCAGCGATTCCAAAAAACGATGACCGACCATGCCATTGCCGATCACCAGAATGTGTTGAGTGTTGCTCATAAAAGTCTCGTATGGCTTAAGCAGCTTTTTTCGAAGTGGGGCGGGTCAGCGTGGCGTTGGTGCCATGACGATCGGCCAATGCCGCAGCGTAGGCATCACGTTCTGCCGATTTGTGGCCGGCGTTGAAACGCACGGCAATCGCGCACAGCGAACTGGCGGCAACCAGCAAGCCCAACGTGCCGAGGCCCGCTTGCGTGCTGATACTGTCCTTCATCAGAAAGCCGGCGAGCACCGCGCCCACATTGCCACCTGCACCAATGATTCCCGACACGCCGCCCTTGGCTTTGCTGTTGATGAATGGCGTCAAGCTATACGTCGCGCCGCAAGCCATGTGCGTGAACAGGCCGAACACGATCATGGTGATGAAGGCGAGTTGTGCATTGGCAGCATTGGCGAATGCCATGAGTCCCAAGCCTTCGGCAAGAATCAAGGCAAACAACCAGCGGGTGCGGCCGTCAAGTCCCTTGTTGTGCGCGATCTTGTCGGACATCAATCCACCCAGTGCACGGGCAAACAAGGCCAGCAAACCGAAGCAGCCGACATAGAGACCCGCGGTCTTGATATCCAGTTTGAACGTGTCGACAAAGTAGATCGACGCCATGTTGTGAATGGTGAGTTCCACACCGAAGCAGGCGCCGTAGGTGACAAACAACATCCACACGCGATAGTCGCTGGCAGCCAGCCGAAAGCTCTGCCAGCCGCTGACCGCTTTGGCGTCATCGTGATGCGGCAGATCTTTCAGGTTGCCGCGCGGCGTGTCTTTCGCGCAGCGGTAGTAGAACACCGCCATGCCCAGCATCATCAAGCCGGGTACAAACATGGCGATGCGCCAGCCCATGGTTTGTTCAACACCGAAGCTGACGATGGCAGCAACGATCAATGGCATCAACGCTTGTGTCGCGCCACCGCCGGAGTTGCCCCAGCCGGCGCTGGTGGCGTTGGCAGTGCCCACTACATTGGGTGCGAACATCGCGCCGGTGTGCAATTGCGTGATGACGAACGAAGCGCCGATCGCGCCGATGCACAGACGAAAGAACAAGAAGCCTTCATAGCTATGCGTGAAAGCAATACCCATCACCGGTAATGAACCCAGCGCCAGCAGCCAGGTATAAGTCAGGCGTGCGCCGTACTTGTCGCACAGCGGGCCGACGATCAAGCGAACCAGGATGGTGACCATCACCGCCGCGATGTTGATGTTGGCGATCTGATCCTTGGTCAGGCCCAGATCAGTACGAATGATGGGCATCAGCGGCGCGACGGCAAACCAGGCGAAGAAGCAAACGAAGAACGCCATCCAGGCCAGATGGAAGGCCCGCATCGGAATGGTGGTGAAGTTCAGTAGCTGTAAGCGAGTTGCACGACCGTTCATCTCTTCCAACCTCACGCCCAATAGATGAGCCACAAAATCGAGGCCAAAAAAAAACGCCGCTCGAATGTCATCGAAGCCCGGAGTGCTTCAGTGACAGTCGGCGGCGTTGCCAAGGAGACCCCTCGCCAGAAAGGAGAGGTCTCACCAGAGTTGCGGGGGGATGCGAACTCTGAGTAGTTCTATCAATGCAATGCCTGTGCCACTCGCATGCGCCTTTGCGGAATCAGCAACTTAAGCGCGATGCATCGCGATTAGGGCCGGTTTTTAGCCTGTTTCTGAACTCAAACAGCGCAGTGCTGGCCCACCTCCGCACGTTTGTTGTGCGGTGCGATGGGTTTAAAGATAGGCTGTCGAACGCCTTTGATTTTTTCTTATGCAGGGACGAAGCATGCCTCGCCCTTCTGCAGATTCCCTCCAACAGCGACTAAGCGGGCGGCTCGGCAGTCGCCTTACATCCACGCAACAAGATGCACGCATCAACACATCACGATCAGCGGTTGGTAACCGACCTTGCGCAACACCTCGCGCAAACCGGCTTCGCCTTTGTTGCCGCCGCGCGATTCAAGCAATGGCTCTGCGCTGCCGATTGGCAACGCTGGTCTGAGTTCGCCGCGAGCTGGAACGATCTCGGTGTCGATACCTACATGGCTGACGGTGGTCGCTACCGCCGTCGTCGCTTCGAAGCCTATGCCGTATCGGCGCACAGCATCCAACGCAAACCGCGCCAGCCGCATTATCAAAGTCGCGATTACAACGCAGTGAATGGCGGCATCGAGCGCTGGTTTTTGCCGTTTACCGAACCCATAGCGGCGCATCCCTTGTTGCTGGCGATTCTGCGCGGCTGCGAACAGCTATTTACGGCGTTAACGCCGGCGGTATCGCAGCCGGCGCAGTGGCATGTGGAGTGTCATCAGTTTCGCATCGAAGCGCGTGCCGACGCGCCCGGCCAACCCACACCTGAAGGTCTGCATCGTGACGGTGTCGATTGGGTGCTGGTGTTATTGATCGCGCGTGAAAACATCGCCGAAGGCATCACGACTATTCACGACGAACGTCGACAGCCATTGGGCGAATTTACTTTGATCGAGAGTTGCGATGCGGCGTTGGTCGACGATGCGCGCGTGTATCACGGCGTTACGCCGGTGCGGCCATTGAACCCGGCATTGCCTGCGCATCGCGATGTGTTGGTGGTGACGTTTCGGCGGGGATGATGCCGCGCTTCGTAGGGGCGGTTCGGGAACCGCCCTTTGCATATTCAAAGCAGGGTCGTTCGCGAACGAGCCTACGATGTTACACATGGCGCAACGCTTGCATGCTGCTGTCCATTTATCAACATCGCCGCTCGATCATCGTGAAATCCCTGCTCAACTATCTACGCACGCTGCCCACTGCCAAACAGGTGCTGTGGTGTTATCTCATCTGGTACTTATCAATGTTGGCGTTTCACTTCGATGCATCGCCGGGTCTGTGGTTGACCTCGCTGGGCATCAGCGCCGTCATCGGCATCGGTTTGATACTCAGCGTATCGGGTAACGGCAAGCCGGACTTCTGGACGACGGCGCGGTTATTTCTGATGCCGTTTTGTGTATCGAGTTTTTCCGCGCTGGTTAAAGGACAGGGATTTTTATTGATCTTCTCGCCGGTGTGGCATGAAGATTTGATTGCAGTCAGTGCTTGCGCGGCGTTCGCCTTGTCGTGCTTTCTGTTGCGGCGACAGGAGGGCGCAATGAATTGCGCCCCTACGGTGGGCAACAAAATCTTGTAGCGGCCCAATGTAGATGGACCAGTTGTAGGGGCTCGCCATTCCAATTTAAGTGGTCGAGCCTTCCTAATGACTACCACCGCAACAACGTATTGCCAAACACCGCGCCCAGCAGCGCAGGCATCGACATGCCCAGCGTGTACCAAGTGGCTACAAATGACACGCTGCTTTCATTGCACAACAGACAATAAGCGAATGCGGCAATCGCGCCTGACATCAAGCCGGCTGCGCAAGCTGCAGTGCGCAGATCAGTGGGCGCCGCACGGCGCAGCGTGCGGCACAGCACCGCGAATACCGGAATGGACAGTGCGCCTATGTAAATTGGACACAGCGTGGCGGAATGACCCATCCAGGTGGCCATGCGTGCATCGCTCGGCAAATGCAGTTGCGTGCGAACGGCCATGAAGGCCAGCAGGGCGGCGGGTAATAGCGGCAAGATCGCCAGCCAACCGAGTTTCATACCGGGCCGCGCCAGGCGCTCGCAGAGCAGATAAGCGGTAAGCGCCATGCTGATCGTATAAGTCCACTTCATCCAGAACGGCCAGCTAAATAAAGCGGCGTTTAAATCCTTGCGCACGCCGACCAGCACGATAATCAGCACAGCAATGGCAAGTCCCACCAGTGCGGCCCAGTTGAGCAGGCGCGCAATCATGTCCTTGGGAGTCGGCTGCAGATTCTGTGTAAGCGAGTTGATGAGCTCGTCGGTGCGCATGTCAGTGCCGGTCGCCATTCAAGTTATTGGTCGTCTGCGCCGAACAACGCGCTCAATTTTTTCAAACCACGATGCACGCCGACCTTGATGCCGGAGACGGATTGCCCGCTGCGTGCCGCCGCTTCTTCTACCGACAGCCCTTCGATGCGCGTCAGTTGAATGGCGGCACGTTGCGCTGCAGGCAGCTCAGCCAGCAATTCCTCGACATCGCGGCTGGCGTCTTCGGCTGCCATCACCTCGACACCGAACAGTTCGCTGCAATCGTCGATGTTGATGGTGATGCGCAATCGTTGTCGGCGCAGGTAATCGATCAATTTATAACGCGCCACGGCATACGCCCAGGCCGTGAATGCCTGGGTCGGATCGTAGGTTGCCCGACGCGTATGAATGGCCAACAAAGTTTCCTGCACCAGATCCTCGACTTCCGCATGTTCATAAGAGAGTCGTCGTTGAAAGAACTTGCGCAGCAGTTGCGACAGGTCGGTCAATAATTTTCCATGCGCCTGCGCATTGCCTTGCAGCCCGAGCAGCATCAGTTCACGCAACTGAGTCTCGACGCTTTGCAGCACGGTGGAGGCGGGTATGGAACGACTCATGGACGAATACGGATGACCTGGGATGTTGGTTACAGGTATGGTCAAAAATCGAACGAAAAAGTTGAAATTATTGTGGCACGCACTGTAACCGAATCGTTGCCGCTTGCGTATTGGTCTGGGTCAGCGTCACCGAGTCACGTCTCTCGCTGAACAGATTTAACTACATCGACACCTGATAACGGAGATCATCCAATGAAAACTGCAAACCTGATGCTCAGCTCGCTGGTTCTCACTGCCCTTACCACCGGCGTGGCCCTGGCCGATGACATGGCCAAGGCCAAGCCGGAAATGGAAAAGTGCTACGGCGTGGCGCTGGCCGGCAAGAACGATTGCAAGGCCGGTCCCGGCACTACGTGCGCCGGTACATCTAAGACCGACTATCAAGGCACCGCCTGGAAGAATGTTCCCAAGGGCACCTGCGTCACCATGAAGACGCCGCATGGCATGGGCTCGTTGACTGAAAAAGCCATGTAACTCAATTTCCATTTCACTCTTAATAGCATCGTTGCCCCTCTCCCTCAGGGAGAGGGCCGGGGTGAGGGTGAAGCCGACAATGTTTAAGAACACCCTCACTCTGTCTCTCTCCCTTGAGGAGAGAGCACGCTTTTTCAAAGGACGGGTGCGTTCGACTAAGCACCATTTCAATTTCGCATCATGAATAAGATCACCGCCGGCCTGAGTTTCAAGCCCGAATACTTCGATGCGGCGTTGTTCTGCACGGCCGCCGGCATGTGGTATGAAATTCATCCGGAAAATTACATGATTGCCGGAGGCCCACGCCTCGCGATGCTCGATGCCATCGCTGCACAGCATGCAGTGTCGGTGCATGGGGTGGGCTTATCGCTGGCTTCCGCGGAGTTGCCGGATGCGGTTCATCTAAAGCGTCTAGCTGAAGTGGTAAAGCGTACCGACGCCTCCCTCGTCTCCGAACATCTGGCCTGGTCGGTTAACTCCGGTAATTACTTTCCCGATCTGTTGCCGTTTCCGCGCAATCGCGAAGCCTTGCAGTGCATTGCGCGCAATATCGATATTGCGCAGAACGCATTGCAGCGGCGAATTCTCATCGAGAACCCTTCTTTGTATGTGCAGCTACAACATGATTACTCCGAAGCGGAGTTTTTAACTGAATTAGTGAATCGCACTGGCTGTGGCTTGTTGGTGGATGTGAACAACGCCTACATCAGTGCACACAACGTTGGTGGCAACGCGTCTGCATATCTGGCGCGACTGCCGGCACATGCGATTGGGGAGATACATCTAGCGGGACATGCGCCCGATGCGGATACCGATCTGCTGATCGACACGCATGGTGCAGCAGTGTCGGAGGCGGTCTGGTCGTTGTACAGCGAGTTGATTGAACGCATTGGTGCGCGGCCAACGCTCATCGAGCGTGACGATAACTTGCCGGCGTTCGATGCGCTGCTTAATGAGCGAGAACGTGCTGCGCAGTTGTTGATTGATGCTGATGTAGGTCGGGCTTTAAGCCCGACTGGGACGGAGATGTCGGGTAACGCTGAAGCAGCTAAACCCGACCTACAGGGAGTTACCGCATGCCTGCGCTAACTGCATTTCAACAAACCTTTGCGCAAGGGTTGTTGAATCCGGAATCAACATTGCGTGAACACTTCGGTGTTGGCTTCAGCGTATATCAGAACACTGTCGCCAAAGGTCTGGTCGATGTGCTGCGCGCCAACTATCCCACGGTGGAACAACTCGTCGGTGCGCAATGGTTCGATTCCGCGGCATTGCAGTACACGCATGAGCACTTGCCGACGCAACCGGCGTTGGCGTTGTATGGCGAACACTTCGCTGCATTCATCGCTGCGCCGGCGCAGCTGCATGGCCTGCATTATCTGTCTTCGGTGGCGTTGCTCGATCGCTTATGGACTGAAACGCATTTCGCTGCGGATGCATGCGTGCTGACAGCAGCGAGTTTGCAAGCCATTGCGCCGGAACAATTGCCGACGCTTAACTTGCGCTGGCATCCCGCCCTGCGCGTAGCCTGGCTGCCGAACGCTGCGGCAAGCATCTGGCAACACAATCGTCCACCTGCATCGCCGCCTGAAGAGTTTGCAATCAGCGATGTTGAAGAAGGCTTGCTATTCACGCGACCGCATGGCGCGGTGATCGCGTTGCCTGTTCATCGCGCCGAATACGAATTTTTGCAGCAACTGGCTGCCGGCTTGACATTGGGCGACGCGGCCACGGCGGTGCTTGAACAACATGGCGATGCTGACGTTGCATCGATGCTGGCGAAGTTGATTCAGGCGGGTGCTTTCGCGGCGTTGGTGTAGCCAGTGCTTTCAACATACTTCAAGGAAATAACAACATGACTCACTCGATTACCAGCTCCGGCAATCATCCTCTCAATGCCTTCGCGGACTTCGCTGCGCGCAGTCTGCCCGATTGGCTGTTGTTGCTGATTGCACGGCTCGGCATCGCCAGCGTGTTTTTTCTCTCCGGCCGCACCAAGGTCGATGGCATTCTGCATATCACCGATTCGGCGTATTCATTGTTTGAAACCGAGTACAAGCTGCCGCTGTTATCGCCCAATGTGGCTGCGCATGCGGCGACCTATGCCGAACATTTCTTTCCGCTCTTGCTGGTGCTGGGTCTGGCCACGCGCTTCGCTGCACTGGGTTTGCTGGGCATGACCTTGGTCATTGAAGTGTTTGTCTATCCTGACGCCTGGTCCACCCACTTGAGCTGGGCGGCCATCTTGTTGCCGCTGGTGGCGCGTGGCGGCGGCGCGGTGTCGCTGGATTGTGTGCTGGGTATTCGTTAGCAGTGACGAGGTCTGCGGTGAGATAGGGCACCGACTAATCTCTATGCAAGTTGTCATGTCGCCGCCAACTCGACTCGCTATACTTCGCGGCCGTTAAACCTGCCGGACGGTACCCATGAACAAAGTGATGACGACATTGCTGGCGGCGGTGCTGGCCATGAGCGTAACGCTCGCCGCCACGGCGCAGCAGAGCCTCAGCTTCACAACGGTGGTCGATAACCTCGATCTGCGCAAAAACACCAAGCTGCACGCGCGCGAATACTGGAAATCGATTCAGGACCAGCAGGTCACGTGGGCCGGCGAAGCATACGACGTGCAAGGTGGCGCAAAGTCGCGCGTCAAGATTTATATCGCCGACAAATCGCGCCCCTTGTACAAGGGTTACAACATCGTAGTGACCACTAACGATGTCGAGAAGGCGGCGAACATCAAGAAGGGACAGCGGGTGCGTTTCACCGGCGCGTTGCATGACTACAATGCGCGGCGTGCCGGTGCGGTGTTCGAAGTCACCGATGCACAATTGCTTTAACAGAGCTGTTTGACAGGGACGAAGCCAGCAGCACTTAAGTTGCGATGATCGCTATTTTCCATCTGGCCGTGCGCCAGTTTGATCCGATGTAGATGCAATGAGTCCCACCGATCTTGAGCAATATCTGCATGTGCACTTGCCGCTTACCAAGGCCATGCAAATTTTCGTTGTCAGTATGAAGCCTGGTGAAATCATTCTGGGCGCGCCGCTGGAACCCAACATCAATCATCAAAAGGGTGTGTTTGGCGGCAGCGCCGCCACGCTTGCCACGGCGGCTGCGTGGTCACTGGTGCATGCACAACTGGTGGCGGCCAAGGTGCCCGGCCAGGTCGTCATTCAGCGCAGCACCATGGAGTTTGTGCTGCCGATGAAGGATGAGTTCGTCGCGCGCGCTTTCGTGCCACATCCCGAAGCATGGCCGAAGTTTATGCAGATGCTGAAGCGTCGTGGTCGCGCGCGTATTTCGGTATCGGCGGAAGTCAGTTGCGGCGGACAGGTGTCGGGCGACTTCGAAGGCGAGTTCGTTGCGCTCGACAGCGAGCGCGGCTAGTTGCTGCAGACCAATCGCAATGCGTAAGCGATAAGCAAATTTAGTCATTCCCGCGCAGGCGGGAATCCAGCCGACATTGTGTCGCTAAGCGACTCATTACAACTGGATCCCCGCTTTCGCGGGGATGACATACTCCATCTTATGGGGGTCGCACCCTCAAGCAAACGACCTGATGTATTCATCCACTGCAGTAGGTTCGAATACCTTGCCGTCGAAAAATCCTTCCGCAGCGAAACTCAACGCATCTTCGCCGGGAAGCGAGAAGTGGTGGTCGGTGGTGCGTTCGGTTTTGAAATCCGTCATTGGCGGCTGCACGTCGGTGTTGAGCAGGGCCTGACGATAAAGATCGGGTCGATACGTGGCGCGCGCCAATTGTTGTGCTTCCGGCGAAGGCGCGATCTGACCCCAGCGCACCATCTGCGAATAAAACCATAACGCATGACTGGCCCAGGGAAAGGTGGCTGCATGACGCGCGCTGACGAAGAACTCCGGTATGTGTACCAACGAGGTGCCGATGGCGTAACGAAGCTGATTGCTCAAACTGCGTCGCAAGGTTTCGGTGGGTGCGCCGATGTAACGCGGCAGCGCCAGTAATGCGGCGAGCTGGGCATGATGCTCTGGTTGTTCGCACCACAGCGCCGCGCGATAAATCGCGCGAATCAATTTCGCAAGTAGTTCGGGATGACGCTGTGCCCAGTCGGCACGACAACCCAGCACTTTCTCCGGACTGAGACGCCAGATGGCCTGCGTGATGGCGCAGATGATGCCTGCACCCACTTCCACCGCCAGCGTATTCCACGGTTCGCCCGCGCAGAAGCCATCGATCTGTCCATCGCGTATCGCATCCACCAGCAAGGGCGGTGGAATAACCACCAGATTCACATCACGATCGGGATCGATGCCACTGGCAGCAAGCCAGTAACGCAGTTCGTAGTTGTGACAGGAGAAGGGATACACCATGCCGAAGGTGAGCGGTGGTCGGCGCGCCTGTTTGTGTTGCGCAATGACTTGCCGCAGCGCCTTGCCCTGTATGACGGGATCGGCGCCCAGCCGCGCGCCATGCGCAAACATGTCCTGCCACAGACTGTTACTCACCGTCACTGCGTTACCGCCCAATCCCAATGCAATCGGCGCAATCATCGGCATGGTCGGATGACCGATACCGAGCGATGCCGCCACGGTCATCGGCCCAAGCATATGCGCTGCATCGAAGTGACCGACCATGAGCCGATCGCGAATGTTGGCCCACGAGGTTTCGCGCACCAGCGAAACTGCCAGGCCTTCTTGCGCCATGAAGCCTTCCTCGACGGCGGCGATCAGTGTGGCGCAATCGAGCAGCGGCACGAAGCCAATGATGAGGTGGTTATCGGATGACATGATTCAAGCGCTTAATTACGTGCTGCTTTAGAGGAGCTACATGAGCGGTCTGGCGGCAGTGATAATGTTATGCGCTACATCCGCCAGCCTGAGATTGTCTTGCATAGCTGCCTTGCGAAGCTGCGCATACGCTTCGTCTTCACTGATGGCGCATTGCTTCATCAGGATGCCTTTGGCACGTTCCACCAGCTTGCGTTCTTCGAGTTGCTGCCGCGTACGGTCCAGCTCATCGCGCAACTGATTGAAGGCATTGAAGCGGCTGATGGTGAGTTCGAGGATGGATTTGACGCGCTGCTTCTTGAGCCCATCGACCACGTAAGCGCCAACGCCGGCGATCACGGCTTGTTCAGTCATGTCGGCATCCGACTTGTCGACGAACATTGCAATGGGTCGGTGCACCACGCGTGACACCTGAAACATCTGTTCCAGTACATCGCGATTGGGATTTTCCAGATCGATAAAGATGACGTCGGGTTGCACCTCGACAATGCGCTTGAGCAGATTCTGCATATCGCGCACTACCGTCACATCGCTATGGCCGGCTTCGCGCAGACCATCCTCCAGAATCGCGGCGCGCGTTACATTCTGGTCGATAAGCAGCAGTCTTAAAGACGAGTCGGGCATGCAGCACACGAGGGTTGTCAGTGCTGTGCAGCATACCCGACTCAATCACCGCATCAACTGTTACCAGAGAAACTCGACTTGAGCCCAGAACTTCTTCGTATCGTTCAACAAGCTTCCTGCGTTGCCCGGAATCGCTTGAATAGGCGTGCCGATCTGATAGTCACCATACTTTAACGTTGTGGTGAAGCGCGTCCATTTGGCGGCGATCTGGTAGTTATGTTCGTGGCCATAATCCTGTGCTAGGCGAGTGCTCTTGTAGTCGTGATACACATAACTCAACGATACAGTCTCAAACGGTGGCAATTTCTTGGTAAGGAACGTGACGCCACCATATTGATCGTTGATGCCGTTCGCCGGTGTCGTCAAAAACTTATCTACCCAACCTTGGAATTTGTGCAAGGTAGCCAATGGTGTGGAGAAGCCACGTACGCCATCGCCGCCCAGTGTTTCGATGCCGCCAGTTACGGTCCATTGCCGGAACGTTGCCGCCAATTCACCAAAGTAATACTGATTGTGGAAGTCGCCGGTCGGATTCCTGCCGTACTGCTGTTGCTGAGCATACGACGCTGCATAGGCAAGCTTGATCTTGCTGATATTTCTGACTCCGGCAAAACGCGCTCCCAGAGTCTGAGTTGATACACGTGCTGGGTTGAGCGGATTGGCTTGAGCAGCAGTTAATCCTGGAAAATTGGCATTAGGCAAGGCATCGAAATGCAGGAAGTAACCGAAGCCAGTGAGTTTGCCGATCGGAAATTGATAAGACACATTCGCGAGGCCAATGTCGCCTTTCCAGGCACCTTGTGGTGAATCCGGTCCGTAGATGCGGTTGACGCGATTGGAGTAAGTCAGATCTACGGTCAGGTTGTTGTTGAGCTGCTTGTTGACGACACGCAATGCGTCGAACGTGGCTTCGTTCTGGCGCCAGCCAACGTTGCCGATAAAGCGATGATCGTCGAGTATCAAACGTTGCCGACCCAGCGTGATCGTGGTGTTGGTGATGCTGGTGTTGGTGAGTTGGAAGCGGTTCACTTCATACGCTTCGGGATCGGCGACTACCGGATAGAACGTATAGCCGGGCACGCTGTTGTCGCTGCGATAGTGGCTGTTGATGGGTGTAACGAATTCACCTTCTACGAGTAAGGCGGTGTTCCAGGCTTTGCCTGTTTCTGCGCCCAATCGTGCGCGCACTGTAGTGGCATGGGCATCTTCGGCGATACCTTTCTGGTCTACCCATTCGTAACGCGCGCGAATATCGACAATTGGCTTGATTTCTCCCAGCGCGCCCATGATGGGATTGGCGTATGCACTATTGCACGCGGTAGCTACCGCCAACGCAATCGAAAGGGTTGTGGTCTTATTCATCATCAGCAGGCGAGTCATTGCGTGCTCCTGTGGTACTTCGGTAAGTTGCAAAAGATCGTTGTTCAAACTATTCAAAACTGGGTTCGATGAATCGAACCCCTACGCGTATTCAATTAATCGCCTTGCCTCATCCTGATAGCGAGAGAAGAGCAAGAACAAACCATCACGCCACTTTATTGGCGTCGTTGATTTCGTACTCTTCAAGGAAACTCAGCAGCTCCTCGCGGTAATGCCAGTACTGCGGATGTTCGAGCAGCGCTTTGCGGGTGCGCGGGCGAGGCAGATTCACTTCCATGATCTTGCCGATGCGCGCATGCGGACCATTGGTCATCATCACGACGCGATCGGCCAACAGGATGGCTTCATCCACATCGTGCGTGACGCAGATCGCCGTGATCTGGCTGCGCTTCCACACTTCCATCAACACTTCCTGCAATTCCCAGCGCGTCAACGCATCGAGCATGCCGAAGGGTTCATCAAGCAATAACAGTTTGGGTGACAGCGCAAACGCGCGGGCGAGACCCACGCGTTGCCGCATGCCGTTGGACATGTCGCTGGCCAGCTTGTCCATCGAATCGGCAAGACCCACGCGACTTAAGTAGTACTCGATGACATCGATGCGTTCCGCTGCGGCGGCATGCGGATACACCTTCTCCACACCGAGCGCGACGTTCTCGCGAGCAGTGAGCCACGGTAACAAGTTCGGCGATTGAAACACCACGCCGCGATCGGGGCCGGCATTCACCACTTCGCGACCATCGAGCACGATGGAACCGGCGCTGATGTCATTGAGGCCTGCCACCATCGACAACACCGTCGACTTGCCGCAACCGGAGTGACCGATCAACGAAATGAATTCGCCCTTGCGCATGTTGAGCGCGAATTTATCGACCACCGTGAGCGGGCCTTTGGGTGTGGGATAAATTTTCGTGGTGTCGTAGAACTCCACGTATCTGTCGGCATCTTGCGCAGGCTTGGGTTTGAGTTCGTTGCGCACTGCATCGGGTAAACGCTGTGCCGTAATCGGTACCACCGTCGGCGCGGCGCGTTCCTCACCTTCAGAGGCACGTTCAGCACCCATGTCGAGCAAGTACTGCGTGATTTCGGCGCGTAATTTTTTATACGCCTCGTCGTGATTCACGCCTTTGCGATCGCGAGGTCGCGGCAGATCCACTTTGAATTCACGCGCCAGCGTCGCTCTGGGTGCGACGGTCAACGGAATGATGCGGTCAGCGAGCAATAACGCTTCATCCACATCGTTGGTTACTAGGATCACGGTCTTCTTGTCTTTCTCCCAGATACTTTCGATTTCATCCTGCAATTTGCCGCGTGTCAGCGCATCGAGCGCCGACAGAGGTTCATCGAGCAACAGAATTTCGGGATTCATTGCCAGCGCGCGCGCCACGGCCACGCGCTGCCGCATGCCGCCGGATAATTCGGCGGGACGACGCTCTGCCGCATGCGACAGACTCACCATGTCGATGTACTTGTTGACGTGTTCGAGCTGTTGTTGCTTGTTCCATTTCGGAAACACCGCCTCAACCGCCATCAAAATGTTGCCGCGTACCGTGAGCCACGGAAACAATGAATAACTCTGAAACACCAGGCCACGATCATGCGCCGCACCCGTAATAGGTTTGCCCTTGAGCAACATCTCGCCGCTATCTGGTTTGATGAGACCGGCAATACTGCTGATGAGCGTGGTCTTGCCGCTGCCGGAAAAGCCGACAATCGCAACGAACTCGCCCTCTTCAATGCTGAGATTGACGTTGTGCAGTACTTCAGTGACATGGCCATTGGCCAGGTAACGCTTGCAGAGGTTTTTTAGTTCAAGGATGGGCATGATGGCATCCATTAACGAGTGAGAGAGTTGGTTGCGTAGGGGCGGTTCGCGAACCGCCCTCTGTTGCGCACCCTGAAGGGCGGTTCACGAACCGCCCCTACGCAATGCCTTAATGTGTTGATGCGGTTCATCGTTCTCATCGCCATCAACGTCGACCACTAAAATTCACCATGCTCTGAATCGTGAACATCACGCGATCCAGCAAGAAGCCGATGATGCCGATGGTGAACACGGCAACCATCAAGCGACTCAATGAATCGGAGCTGCCGTTCTGAAATTCATCCCACACGAATTTTCCAAGACCAGGGTTTTGCGCCAGCATTTCTGCGGCAATGAGCACCATCCAGCCCACGCCCAGCGACAGACGCAGACCGGTGAAGATCAACGGCAGCGACGAAGGAATCACCAGCTTGAACAGTTTGGTGGTCCACTTCAGTTGCAGCACCTTGGCAACGTTGAGCAGATCCTTATCGATGCTTGCCACACCGAGCGCGGTGTTGATCAAGGTGGGCCAGAGCGAACACAACGCGACCGTGACCGATGAAGTGATGAACGATTTCTCAAACATCGGGTTGTCAGTGACGTACATGGCGCTGACCACCATCGTCACAATCGGCAACCACGCCAGCGGCGACACCGGTTTGAAAATTTGAATGAAAGGATTCACCGCGGCATTAATGTTGGCCGATAGACCGCACAGGATGCCGAGCGGGATGGCCACCAGTGAGGCCAGCACAAAGCCGGTGAACACTGTTTTTAAGCTGGTACCGATCTGGTCAATATAGGTCGGCTTGCCGGTGTACTTCATCTTGCTCGGTTGCGCGGCAGGGTCTTCGGCAAGACGTCCGGCATTGCGTTTGGCTTGTCGCTCATAAAACGCCGCGCGCTTTTCACGCTCGGCTTTGTGATCGGTCCACAACACACCGACTTGATTCCATACCGCGCTGGGCCCAGGAATGGTGCCGAGGCTGGTGACGATGCGCGATGACATCTGGCTCCATAACATCAGGAATACCAGCACTGCGACCACGGGCACGCCGGCCAGACGCCACAGATCTTTAAGTTGGCTGCGCGGACTTTCACCGCGCAGCATGCGCATGATCGGCACGAGAAAGCCGAGGCCCGCCACATTCAACACGCCATAGGCTTGTTCGAAGCGACGCGCAGTCCGTGCGGCTTTGCTGCTACTGACAACTGGTTTGTTTGCAGGCACAGCGGTGCCTGCAGGTATAGCCGGAACATCGGCTTTGATCGCTGCGTTCGATGCAGACATGGGAGAGTCCTCGGATGACATATGGTGCTATGAGTCGTGCGGGGTGTTTCACTTCCGTTCGCCCTGAGCTTGTCGAAGGGTTCTGAAATCAAAAAGTCAGAATGCTTCGACAGGCTCAGCACGAACGGAATTGAAGGCAGTTACTTGATCACGCCGCCTTCAACTTTCTGGCCGCCTTTCAAGCCCAACGCAAACTTCTCAACGTAGGCGTTGGGCTGCTTGCCGTCGAACTCGATGCCATCGAGCTTCGATTTCCACGGTGCGCGATAACCATCTGAAGTCATGGCGGGGAAGTCGTCTGCCTTGGCCTTGCCTTCTTCGATCAGCAGTTGTGCGGCCTTCATGTAGATGTCGGTGCGATTGACCTTCTTCGCGGTTTCGGCATACCAGGCATCAGGCTTTTGTTCGAGCTGGCCCCAGCGACGCATTTGCGTGAGCGTCCATACGCCGTCGCTGATGAAGGGATAGCTGGCGAAGCCGCGCGAGAACACGTTGAAGTTTGGCGCGTTGCGTACGTCACCCTTGCCATATTCGAAGCTATTGAGCAGGCTCTTGCTGATGACGCGCACATCGGCGCCCACGTAGTCGGCACGCGAAATAATCGCCGCAGCTTCCTTGCGATTCGCGCCGTTGTTGGCATCCAGCCATAAACCAGCGCGGATCAGGGCTTTGGTGATGGCTAACGTCGTGTTGGGATTTTTATCGGCAAACGCTTTGGTCACGCCGAAAATCTTGTCGGGAATGGTGTCGAAGAATTCATCGTCGGTGGCGATGGGCACGCCCACGTTCTTGAAGATGGCTTGTTGATTCCACGGCTCACCCACGCAGTAACCGCTGATGGTGCCGGCTTCCATCGTCGCCGGCATTTGCGGTGGTGGCACCACATTCAATTGCACGTCGGCATTTACTTGGCCCGACAAATCGCTCGCCGAATAAAATCCAGGATTCAAGCCACCGGCCGCCAACCAATAACGCAACGAATAGTTGTGGCTCGATACCGGGAACACCATGCCCATCTTCAACGGCTTGCCCTTGGCTTTCAGATCGGCAACCACCGGCGCGAGTACCTTGGCGCTGATCGGATGTTGTACTTTGCCGGCAGCATCTTTCGGCAAGGTGTCCTTGATCTTGTTGTAGATGTCGTTGGAGATGGTGATGCCTTTGCCATTGATGGCCATGCTGTACAGCGTGTACATGTCGGCCTTGGTGCCGATGCCGATCGTTGCGCCCAATGGTTGACCCATGAGCATGTGCGAGCCATCGAGTTCGCCGCTGATGACGCGGTCGAGTACGACTTTCCAGTTGGATTGCGCTTCGAGCGTGACGTACAGGCCTTCATCTTCGAAATAGCCTTTTTCATAGGCAATCGCCAGCGGCGCCATGTCGGTGAGCTTGATGAAGCCCAGCTTGATCTGTTCTTTCTCCAGCTTCAGCGGCTTGGCATCGGCGCGTGCACACAGCAGCGTGGCGGCAACGGCTAGTGCGGCAGCAGTCACTGCGAGCTTGATGCCGTCGCGACGCGTAAACGTCGCTGCTGAGTGGGCTGTCAGTGCAATGGCTTCTGCAGTGCCTGCTGATCGGAAAAACTGACGAGACTTGATCATGCTTCGCTCCAATGTGTGCATCGTTCTTTCACGCCGTTCCTGCGTTGCGCATGGCAATGCCATGACCATGTGCAAATCAAGAACGCAAAAAAAAGCCGCCGTCGCAAAGACACGCAAGGTGTATTGCTAACGGCGGCATTGCCTGTTTGATCCAACTTTGGATCGGGTGAACGGTCGCCCGCTCTTGCTTGCAACTAAGCAAGCGCTGTGCCAAATGCCATCGGCGTGAAAAAAAAGCGGTAATTCCAGTGTTTTCTGCTGCGACGGAAATTTTCAGCGCGCGGCAAACTGCGCTGTTTTGCATCGCAATGGAGCTATTATTCTGGTGCGCCGCACAAGCATAGGGCCGCATTACATATCGATGGTGATCACCATGCTGTGGATTTTCTGTGCGCCGCGTGCGCGTCCGATGCGTCTTATCGCGGTTGATCTAACGTAGGTTCAACAATGTCTCGTATCGATATAAATCGTTGCTCCGGACCATTGCTGGCACTGATAGCAGCAATGCTGTTTGGCGCCAGTACGCCGCTGGCCAAGCGACTATTAGGCCAGGGCACCGATCCATGGCTGCTCGCCGGATTGTTGTACTGTGGTTCCGGCCTGGGACTCGGAATCGTTCGCGCATTTCGCGCTAGAAAAAACGTAGCAACGTTGACTGGAGCCGATTGGCGCTGGCTGCTTCTGGTGGTGCTATTCGGCGGTGTGCTGGCGCCGCTGTTGCTGATGTTCGGCTTGGCGCATAGCACGGCTGCCTCTGCATCGTTGTTGCTGAATGTTGAAGGTCTGGCAACCATGCTGATTGCGTGGTGGGTGTTTGGCGAGCAGGCGGACGCACGGCTCATCGTCGGTGCGCTGGCTATTCTCGCCGGCGCCTTGTTGATCTCGTATGCGGGACGTGCAACGTTGAGTGTCGGTACGCTGGCGGTGATCGGCGCGTGTATCTGTTGGGGTATCGACAATAACCTGACACGCAAACTATCGGCGGGCGATCCATTGCAGATTGTGGCTGTAAAAGGTGTCGCGGCGGGAGCGATCAATGTGCTGCTCGCAACGATGAACGGTGTTACCTGGATTGGCGCGATGCAGGTTGCCTCAGCGCTGGCCATCGGATTCGTCGGCTACGGATTGAGTGTCGTGGCGTTTGTCGTGGCGTTGCAGAAACTGGGCACGGCCAGAACCGGCGCGTATTTTTCCACGGCGCCATTCATTGGCGCGGTGCTCTCGATACTGTTGTTGGGCGAGTCCGGGTCGCCGGCATTGCTAGTCGCCGCTGCGTTGATGGCTATCGGCGTGTACTTGCATCTCACTGAGCATCACGATCACACGCATAGTCACGAGTTGCTCGAGCATACGCATCGCCATGTGCATGACGAGCACCATCAGCATGGCCATGATGCTGAAGTCGATGAGCCGCATACGCACTGGCATCGACACGCGCCGATGACGCATCATCATCCGCACTATCCCGATATCCATCATCGACATGGTCATTCCTGATCTTTCGGAGTCGACCATCACAAGATCTTGATGACAAGTCCGACGATGGCGCTCACTGCAATGACTTCCATGACGTTGCGCTTGAAACGAAACAATGCCAAGCCTGCCAATAGCGCAATCACTGCGGATGGCCAATCGAACCTGCCGGCAAAGCCTTGCGGCCAGAGCACGTGGTAACCGAAGAACAATGCCAGGTTGAGAATCACGCCGACTACGGCGGCGGTAATGGCGGTAAGCGGTGCGGTAAATTTGAGTTCGCTGCGCGTCGATTCAACCAGCGGGCCGCCTGCCAGGATAAAGGCGAAAGACGGCAGAAAGGTAAACCACGTCACGATGACGGCTGCAGTCGCACCGGCCAGGAAGGTCATCTCAGGTCCGAATAATTGTTGTGTGTACGCGCCGACGAAAGCGACAAACGTCACCACCATGATGAGTGGTCCTGGTGTGCTTTCACCCAGCCCCAGGCCATCGATCATTTGCGTAGCGGTAAGCCATCCATATTGAGTTACTGCACCTTGGAACACATAGGGCAGCACAGCATAGGCGCCACCAAAGGTCAGTAATGCCGCTTTGGAAAAAAACCATCCCATTTGCATCAGCGTGCTATGCCAGCCTTGCAATATCCACAGCAACCACATGGGAAGCAGCCACAACAATGCGCTGATGAGTCCTATCCGCAGCAATCGCGGCCAGCGAAACAAGGCGTGGGTCGGTACAGGGGTATCGTCGTCGATGACGGCGGGACCATAGGAATGGTTTGCTGCGCCATGCCCGTTGATCGCGAATGCCTCAGGTCGCCAGCGGCTGCCAAGATAACCCGCCACCGCGGCGCCCAGCACAATCAACGGAAAAGGCACATTGAACGCAAACAGCGCAACGAATGCTGCAGCGGCGATCAGCAGCAGTTGTTTATTTTTAAGCGCGCGTTTGCCGATGCGATGCGTGGCCTGCAACACAATGGCCGTTACTGTGGGCTTGATGCCATAGAACAAACCCGCCACCCAGGTTACGTGACCGTAAGCGCAATACAGCCACGATAGCGCAATCAAAATGAGCAACGAGGGCAGGACAAATAGTGTGCCCGCGACAATGCCGCCCCAGGTGCGATGCATGAGCCAGCCAATGTACGTGGCCAACTGCTGCGCTTCCGGTCCCGGCAGCACCATGCAGTAGTTCAGCGCATGCAGGAAGCGCCGTTCTGAAATCCATCGCCGTTGCTCCACCAGTTCCTGATGCATGATGGCAATCTGACCAGTGGGGCCGCCGAAACTGATGAAGCCCAATTTGAGCCAGAATTTGAATGCGTCCCAGAACCCGATCGAGGTTGATGCTGCTGCCGGCGACTTGGCCTCCATGGGATCAGCCTTTGAGTTGTCGTGTGAGCTGGTTGCCCCGCTCAAGGCGCTGATTCACTGCGTCCCATTGAACGTTGGCAAAGAAGGCATCGATATATTTTGCCGCCGCAGCGCCGAAGTCGAGCGCATAAGCATGCTCATACATGTCCATGACCAACAACGGCATGCTGGTAGCCAAGGATTGCGTGTGATGATTCGAGCCGATGGTGCGCAGTTCACCCGTGAGCAATTCGTAACACAGGATCACCCAGCCGCTGCCGCCGCCGAGTGCGGCGCCGGTACTGCGAAAATGTAACTCCCACGTATCGATGCTGCCGTAAGCAGCGTTGAGAGCGGCGGCAATGGCGCCAGATGCTTTACCGTTGCCGCCCAGATTGCCGAAATAGGCTTCGTGCAATGTCATGGAGTTGCGATACATCAATTCGCTTTGGCGTAACCCACCCACCACAAAGGCAGGCGTGTCTTTGCTGACCTGCGCCAACTCCTTTTCCACCTTGTTGAGATTGTTCACCGCACCGACGTAGTTGTTGTCGTGATGCGAAACCAGCAGTTTCTCGGACAGGCCATTCAATTTGGCGGGATTGAATGGCAGCGGCTGCGGAACATGTTGACCGCGGAAGGCAGGTGGCGCCGTGGGAGCCGGCGTTACTTCGGCGTTTGCTGTAGCGATGGAATTGGCGAGGGTGGCAATAGTCAAGCCACTGACCAAATCGCGGCGTGAATAGGACGATGAGTTCATGAGCTTCTCCGATGTAGCGATGGAAAGAGCGTCGAGCTAAAGATACAGCAGCGGTGTGATGGTTAAAGATATAGAACCTTTTTCAGCGACAAGACGAAGCCTGACGCAATGTGATTCACGTCATTGCCGGTTGTGCGGTAGTCGCTCCCACCTATGAGTGCACCGATGGTGGTAATCAACAACCCAATGCTGCAACGACGAACTAAGACCAATCCTTAATCATCGTCATGCCAACTCCTGCGTTAGCTACCCGCTTCACGATGAGATTTCCACATGCCTTGATTTCATACGATAGACCGTGAGTTGTCACACACTCTCAGGCGCCGCGGCTGACTCTAATGAAAGAACCAACGCAGCGCCGAGTCATAGGCGATTGCAGCAGGGATTAACTGGAGTGCGCGATGACAATGACGAGCAGCCGCGATGCGGCAGAGGCTGGTGCCTGGCTATGCGGCATAGGTACTGCCCCGCTAATCAAAGCGGAAGTACTTACTAAAGACGTTCCGCTGCTGGTCGAGAAACAAGCACAGGATTTCAAAGGAAGTGTGTTGTGAGCGCAGGCAAAGTCATTCAAAAAGATCGTTCCGCAGCCTTGCCCACGTTTATCAGTCGCGCTCTGCTTGGCCTCTCACTGAGCGCAATGCTTACTGGCGGCTTGGCGCAAGCACAAGTACCGCCCGATGCCGGTTCGTTGAAGCGCGGCATCGAACAGGATCAGCGCAAAGTCTTGCCGGACAAGGCGCCATCGCCGTTTGCACTGCCGCAGCCGATGAAATCTCTCGGTGGCGCCAGCGTCACCGTGACCACGTTTCGTTTCAGCGGCAACACACGCTTAAGCGACAAACGACTCGCTGAAGTAGTGAAAGAATTCTTGAATCGTCCGCTGGACTTCGCCGGCTTGCAGAACGCGGCGCTGGCGGTGGCCAACGCTTATCGCCAAGCAGGTTGGGTGGTGCGCGTGTACTTGCCGGAACAGGATGTCACCGGCGGCACCGTCACCATTCAAATCGTGGAGGCGAGCTTTGGCGCGGTGCGTGTCGAAGGTGAGAGCAATCACATCTCCACTGAACAGGTGAAGCGCGTGATTGAACATGCGCAACGACCCGGCAGTGCGGTGAGCGCCGATGCGCTGGATCGCGGCTTGTTGTTGGTGGGCGATCTGCCGGGTGTGACTGCGATGGGTCGCTTGAGCGAAGGCCGCAATCCCGCTGAAACTGATTTGATTCTTACCGTCGACGATGCGCCGATGGTGAGCGGCAAGGTGTATGCAGATAACGCCGGTGCACGCGTGACCGGCGCCGCGCGCGTGCTGGCCGATGCCGGCATCAACAGTCCCTTTGGTTTTGGCGATCGGATCAACGCGTTGTTGCTGCACAGCGAAGGCAGTGACTATGTGCGCGCCGGTTATTCCCTGCCGATCGGTTACGGCGGCTGGCGCGTTGGCGTCAATGCTTCGCATCTCGGCTATGACATCGTCACCGATGAATTCAAAGCTCTCGATGCACATGGCACGTCCGCCACGGTGGGCGTGGACGCCAGTTATCCGCTGCTGCGTGCACGCCGCAAGAATGTGTACTTCGAATTCAATGCCAATAGCAATCGCTTCAATAACAAGTCGGTTGGCATCACGACGACCAAGTATTCCACCAAGGTGGCCAGTGTTGCATTCAACGCCAATCTGTTCGATTCATTGGGCGGAGGTGGCGCCAACAGCGCCAGCATCACCTATGCACAAGGCAAGGTGGACCTCGCCGGTTCGCCCAACGAAGCGCTGGATGCATTGACCACCAACACCAATGGCGGCTTTCACAAAATTCTGGTGAGTGCGGCACGACAACAAGCGGTGACGACGCGCCTGTCGTTGTTCGCCAGTGTTGCCACGCAATTCGCCAGCAAGAACCTCGACTCGTCGGAAAAACTTTACTTGGGCGGCGCCAACGGCGTGCGTGCTTATCCGGCCAACGAAGCAGGTGGTTCGGAAGGGTTGTTGTGGAATATCGAAGCGCGCACCAGCTTGCCGTATCGCATGAACGCCACGGCCTTTTTCGATGCCGGTCATGTAAAGGTCAATAAGGACAACGACATCATCGGCGCCGCCACGGTGAACAGCATTTCGCTGAAAGGCGTCGGCGTGTCGGTGGGCTGGACCGCGAACTTCGGATTGAACATCAAGGGCACCTGGGCGCGGCGCATCGGCGACAACCCCAATCCGACCATTACCGGCACCGATCAAGATGGTTCGTTGTTGAAGAACCGTTTCTGGATACAAGCCTCGCTGCCTTTTTAACTGGCCTTTCTGATCGCCACTACTGATAGCACAAGCAAAGAAAACACCATGACTAACGACACAACCAACAACGCTTCGCCCGGTTTGTACAAACAACTGTTTGCGCTGGATCGCGAGCGTCACGCCGATCTCAAGTTATTGCCAAGCAGCGATCGCTCCTTCGCAGCCGATCTGTTGCTGATACCCATCGTCAACAACGAATTCGGCGACACCTGCCGCGAATATCCGATCGTGTTCCTGCGCGATGCGGGACAGACGTTGATCGCAGTCGCGCTTGCCGGTGTGCCGAATGGCAAGAATCTGTTTGTCGATGCCGATGGTCAATGGCAGGCCGGTTACATACCCGCATTCGTGCGTCGCCATCCCTTCGTGTTTATCAAGACTTCACCCGAACAACTGACGGTGTGCATCGATGAAGCCAGCAAGGCATTAAGCCGTACCGAAGGCACGCCATTGTTTGCCACAGATGGTGCGCAGACGCCGTTGCTGGAAAAAATCATTGCCGATCTTTCCGCCTATGAACAACAGGCGCAATTCACGCTGAGCTTTGTGCAACGACTGGAAGCCACCGGCGTGCTGGTGACGGCCAGCGCGCAAGCCGAGCTGGATGGCAACAAGCTGGTCATCAATGACCTGTTGATGGTCGACGAAAACAAATTGCGCGCCTTGCCAGAGGCCACCATCAAGGAATGGTTCACCAGCGGTGAGCTGGGGCTGATTTACGCGCATCTGATTTCACTGGGCAATTTCGTTGCATTGCTGCGTCGGCAATCGCGCCTCGGCGCAACCGGTACTTCTCCTTCCTCCGCTTCAAATTAAGTTCGGTGTCCGATGAACAAGCACGGCAGCATGAATCGTTTCTATCGTCTGGTCTGGAGTGATGCGCGCACCGCATGGGTGCCGGTCGCCGAGATCGCATCGGGACGTCGTAAACGTGGCGGTCGCGCGCGCGTTGCGGTGGCAATGTTGTTGGCCACCTTGGGTATTAGTGCTGCGTATGCCGATGGGCCGCCAAGCACAGCAACTCTAGGCATTGCACCGCCGGTGCATGAATTGCCCACGGGCGGCAATGTGGTGGCCGGTAATGCAACGATCAATACCACCAGTACCGCTGACACGGCAATTCTAAATATCGATCAAAGCTCGCAACGCGCCGTTATCGATTGGAATACCTTCAACGTCGGCAGCGCTGCTGAAGTCAATTTCAATCAACCCAATGCCAACGCGGCCACGCTCAATCGCGTGCTCGACAGCAATGCCAGTCAGATCTTCGGCAAGATCAATGCAACCGGCCAGGTATTTTTGATCAACCCGAACGGCGTGTACTTCGGCAAGAGCGCACAGGTTGACGTAGGTGCGTTGACGGCCACCACCGGCAGCATCAGCAACGATGATTTCATGTCGGGCAATCTGCATTTCAGCAAGGGCGGCAATGGCGCCGTTGTCAATGAAGGTGAATTGCGCGCGGCGGTGGGCGGCTACATCGCCATGCTCGCGCCGGAAGTACGCAACAGCGGCGTGATCGTCGCGCGTCTCGGCACCGTCGCCTTGGCGGCGGGCGATGCATTCACGTTGAACTTTGATAACAACCATCTCACCGGCATCACCATTCAACCGGCCACCATGAAAGCGCTGGTGGAAAACAAAGGCGCAGTGATTGCGCCCGGCGGTTTGATCGTGATGTCCGCGCAAGCCTTCGACAAGTTGCAAGGCGGCGTGGTCAACAACTCAGGCTCCGTTGAAGCCACCGGCATGGCGATGAAAAACGGCCGCATCGTGCTGGAAGCCAGTAGCAGTGTGATCAACAGCGGCACGATCAGCGCTAACGCAGGTGCTGATGGCAGTCCTGCTGGCAGCGTGACCATCAACGCGCCAACGATTGAAAACACGGGTCGCATTGAGGCAAGTGCAGTGACGAACACCGTTGTTACCGGCGGCAGCATTGAACTGAACGCCGACATGATCACGCAAAGTGCCGGTGGCGTACTCGATGTTTCCGGATTTACTGGCGGTCATGTTGAGTTGAATGCGACGCAGGACATCACGCTGGCTGGTGTGGTGACTGCAGCTGCAACCACAAACGCTGCAGCACTCGTCGATGCAAACAATCATGGCGGCGATATTTCGATCACCGCTGCACACAATGTGACGCTGCAAGATGCAGTCGTCGATGCTTCCGGTGATGCAGCCGGTGGCCAAATCATTGTTCAAAGCGGTCATCAAGATCCAAGCGCGCCTGCCGGCAATCCCAATACGCTGGCATTGCTCGGCGAAACGCAATTACGTACTTCAAGCCGTCGCGGTAAAGGCGGCAGCGTCGCGCTGAGTAGCGATCGAGTTGGTTTATTCGATAGCTCATCCATCGACGCGTCCGGCGCCACCGGTGGTGGCGATGTGAAGGTGGGCGGTGGCTTCCACGGAGAAGATGCGTCCATCGTCAACGCACGCGCTGCATACGTTGGCGCCGATGTCATCATCAAAGCCGATGCAACAGCGCAAGGCGATGGCGGCAAGGTCGTCGTATGGTCGGATGATAGCTCGCGTTTCCTCGGTGAAATCAGCGCGCGCGGTGGTGAGCGCGGTGGCGATGGCGGCTTCGTCGAAGTATCGAGCAAGGGTGTGCTCGACTTCCGCGGCGACGTGAAGACACAAGCGCCGCAAGGTCATGTCGGTACGTTGCTGCTCGATCCTTACAACCTCACCATCAGCAACGGCAGCAATACGAATGTCAGTGGCGCAACGCCGTTCGATGCCACGGGCACAGGTTCCATCCTCAATGTATCGACGCTGCAAGACGCATTGGCGAATAGCGATGTCACCGTCACTACCGGTTCGAGCGGTGGTGAAACAGGCAATCTCACCGTTGCGAACACCGTCGGTTGGTTCACCGATTATTCGCTCACGCTTTCAGCCGCCGGTACCATCACTGTCAACAATGGTGTATCGGTAATCGCAGCAGGCAACGGCAATATCACGTTCACCACTACCAACGGCGACATCATCAACAACGGCGCGGTTCGCACCTATGGCGGTAACTTCACCGCCACAACGCTCGCCGGCGCCGGCGGCGCGATCTGGGGCAGTGGTAGTTACAACATCGTCGGCACGGCGAGTTTCACCACTGCCGGTAACATCGGTCTTAGCAACGTAGCTAACAAGTTCGGCAGCGATGTATCGCTGCTTGCAGGTGGCAGCGTCACACTCGTCAACTCTCAAGCTACGGTTCTCAAGGGCGCTACTGGCGACGCCAATGGCATCAGCATTACCTCCGGTGGTTCAATCACCACCGGCATCTCACCCAGCGGCATTACCACCGCCGGCGCGTTGACGATGACGACGAATTCCGGCACCAACGGTTCCATCAGTTATACCGGCGCGGTTAGTGCGAGCGGCAACATCACGTTCTCTGCCGATGGCAATGGCGCGATCTCGTTGGCCGATATCAATGGCGCGGCAACGTTTGTGTCAGTCGTTGCTGGTGGCGCAGTTACCATCGGTGACAACAACACCGGCTCACTCACTTTCGATTCCGCAAGCGGCAATGTTTTCAGCGGCACGGCAGGTTCAAGCGGACAAGCCAGCGGCGCAGTGACTATCAAAGGCAGCTCGATCACGATCAACGATCCGTTCGTGACCAAGGGTGGCAATCTCAATCTGATTTCAACCTCCGGTGCAGTCACTGCCAACAGCGGCGCGAACATCACCACCACCGCTAACACCGATACGGGTACCGCATCGGGCACGGTCACGGTGACGGCGGCGAATGGCATCACCTTGCAGAACATCGTCACCACCGGTGCGGATAACTCACTGGGTGTGGGTAGTAACGCTGCCGCAGTCACACTCACTGCGACTACCGGTAACGTCAACGTCGGTGCGATCACCACCAGCGGTGGTTCGGCAACAACGGGCGCGACGTCGAATCGCAATGGCGGTAACGCCGGCAACATCGTCATCACCTCATCAACCGGAACCACTTATCTCAACGGCGATTTGAATGCGATCGGTGGCGGCTACGTCGGCACGGCCACGCAAGGTCTCGGCGGCTATATCGATATGGAAAGCGCCGTAGTATTGACAGCGAATCGCGTGGTATCCAGCGGCGCGACCTCCGGCGATATCTTGTTTAAATCAACGGTTGATTCCGACGGCACGGCACGCAGTCTGTCGGTGACGGCGGGTATCGGTTCGGTGATCTTCAACAAGGCCGTGGGCGGCAGCGCAGCGTTGTCGTCACTCACCGTTGCTTCTTCAACGCAGACTTCTGCGCGCGGCAACATCACCACCAATGCGGCCGGTGGCGTGGCGATTACCGGCACTACCATTCGTCTTGGTGACGATACGGTGACCAATGGCACCGGCAACATCACCGTCGATACCTCGACCGGCAACGGCACGGTCACACTGAGTTCGATCAACACTTATCTCGATGACGCGGTGACCTTCACACGCGGCACCGGCCTCATCAACTTCACCAACTACCTGTACAGCAACACCAGCGAACGCAACAACCTCACCTTCAATGGCGCCAGTGGCGGCGCGATTACGGTGGGTATCGACGTGGGTGGTACCGGCGCTGGCGCCAACACTGCGCTTGGCGACATTCTGGTCAGCACGGGCACGGATCTCACTTTCTCGCGCGGCATCGTCGCGAAGAGTCTGGTAGCGCTCAACAGCACCGGTCGCTTGTCATTAGGAGCGAGCGGTTGGGGTAGCTACTTCGATGGCGCATCGGGTTTTCAAATCGCTACCACCGGCACCAAGAACAATTACGCTGGCGATGAAAACATTTCGATTCTCAACAGCGTCACGCTGACCAATAACAGCGCGCCTCTCAGCATCACTGCGCCTGGCACAATTTCATCGGCGTATGCCTACAACACGCTGACCACTGCAGGCGGCAATCTCACGCTGACCGCAGGTGGCAGCTTGACGTTGCCATCCAATGGTTCGCTGGGCAGTAGCGGCGGTACGATCACGCTGACCGGCGTGGGAGTCACGCAAGCACAGGACGACACCGTCAATGCCGGCAGCGGCAAGATCCGTGTCGACGGCGGCAATGCGGCGGTGAGCTTGAACGGTACGTTGATCACCACCAATGCAGATACCGGCAGTTCACCTGCGGTATTGATCACACGCGCCAGCACCGTGTCATTGCGCTCGGTGACGGCACAAACCGGTACCTTGCAAGTGGGCCTCGTGGGTTCCACCAACAGCTTGGCGACATCGCAATCCTTGGGCAGTTCCGGTTCACTCACGCTGACCGGCAACACGAGCTATTACTCGCCACGCCGCATCACCGTCACCGGCACCGGCAACAACTCCAGCGTCAGCTATACGATCACGGGTACCGATGCGAGCGGCAATGCGGCGTCGCAAACCATCAGCGGCGCGAACAACGGCACTGCGACCACTACTCAATACTTCGCCACCGTCACTAGCATCACCACCAATGCTGCCACAGTGGGCAGTGTGACCGCGGGTGTGGCGACTGAAGCGACCTCCGGCTCGCTCACGCAATACTTGCCGGGCGGTTACACCAACGCCATCGACATTCATACCTTGTCGGCGGCATCGAGTGCAGCGATCTCGTTGACCAGCACCTCGAACACCATCGATCAATTAAGTTCGTTCTCGGTGGGCAGCAACCTCGATGTGGAAGCGAAAGGCCGCAGTGCAGGCATGCAGCTCACCGGCAATGTCGCGGCCACCGACGTCGTCATCAAGACCGGTAACGGCGCGCTGGTGCTGGGTGATTACAACATCACGTCGACGTCTGGCAATGTCTGGTTGCAAGGCACCGGCGTCACGCAAACCAGCAACTCGACGATTACCTCGGCAGGCACCACACAGATCTACGGCAACGATTATCAGAACGGTACGCGTGGCAATGTGACCCTTGCGGGCTCCATCGTGTCGTCGAGTCATGTGTACCTGTATTCGACGTTGAATCTGACCTTGCCGAACATCACCGTCGGCTCGGCTGGTTCGCGCGGCTACTTGGTCATCGGCGATAACAGCAACAACTGTTCACCCTGCAATACGTATAACGGCATCTACGGCAACATTTCACAGAGCGCGGGCACGGCGATCAAGATCGGCACGCTGCAAGGCTTCCAGGTCGCCGGTTACGGCACCACCGATCTCACCAATGCGAACAATGAAATTCAATACCTCGGTTATTTCTATCGCGGCGGTACTTTCAGCGTCAACGATGCCGATGTCGAAGCCAATGGCCTGACCAGCACCAGTTCCATTTCGGATGGTACGAACAACACCGCGATCAGGATCAAAACCAGCGGCGCGTATAACTTGAACGGTCAGCAGTTGTATGGACAGGGCCTGACCATCAACGCCAGCTCCATCAGCGGTAGCGGCAATTTGTATGGTCACTCAGGTTCCGGTGGCAGCATCATCCTGATTGCCAATGGCGGCAATATCACCTTGAGTGGCGACACCTATACCAACGGCACGGGCGCTGATCTCGTGATTCGCTCGTCCAACAATCTGCAACTGGGTTCGCGTACCCACATCGGTAACTCGAACCTCACCTTGGGCGCGAATGCCACCACCGGCACCCTGTCTGCGAGCCAAACCGTTTCAGGCGCGGGCAACCTCACCATCAACGGAACCTCCGCAAGTGGTGGTTCGGTGGCGTTCACTGCCGGTCAACGCATCAGTGTGACCAGCGCCGGCAACGATAGCGGCATCACTTATACCGTTACCGGCACCGACATGTTTGGCAAGGCGCAGACTGAAGTCATCACTGGCGCCAATGCCGGTGCGGCTTCGGGTGCCAAGTATTTCAATACCGTCACGCAGATTGCCGCGAGCAGCGCTGCCGCAGGCACAGTGAGTGTCGGCACTGCGGTTGAAACCATCGCCGGCAACGTTACGCAAACCGGCTACATCGAAAGTGCGCCGACGTTGCAAGGCAATGTCATCGGCTCCATCACGCTCAGCAATGGTTCCAACTCGTTCCAGAACATCGGCACGCTCACCTCCGGCGGCAACATGACGTTGTATAGCGCCGTGAATCCGCTCACTGTCACCGGTGCGACTACTTCTACTGGTGGCAACGTTGCGATCACCAGCGGCTATGCGCTCACGGTGAATAGCAGTGGCAGCGTCAATGCCAATGGCAGCGGCAAGAGCGTCACGCTCACCAGCGGCAATGCTTATGCGACCACGATTCAAGGTGCATTGTCGGCCGACACCGGCGGCATCACCGTCAACTCCGGCGGCACTTTCACGAACAATGCAACGGGCACGATCACCACCACCGGTGGCGTATCGATCAAGACTTATTGGGACGGACTCAACGCACGCAATCTCACACTCGGCGGCAACATTACTGCCGGCGCGAATGGCATCAAGCTCAACTCGAGTGGCACCATCACTCAATCTGCGGGTGCGCTCAGTACCACCGGCGCCGTGTCCGGTCCTGATTCAAGCGGCGGTGGCGCACCCGGTGTATCGAATCCTTCGGCGCGTGGTGCGGTGACGCTTAACGGCAATAACACCGTCGCCAGCCTTGGGCCGTTCTACGTTTACAACACCAGCGGCAGCGCTTTCAGTTTCAACGACACCACCGGCGGCTTGACGCTGGCCGGATCGATCGCCACTTCGAATGGCAACATCACCATTACCACTGCAGGCGGCGCGTTGAATCTCGCCACCTATGGTGTGTATGCAGGTGAACTGGCTTCCGGTGGCGCCAACGTTGCACTCACTGGTCAAGGCATCACCCAAGCCTCTGGCACCATCAGCGCAACCGGTAGCTCGGATGGCACCACACCTCGCAATGGTTCCAGCGGTGGCACCATCACGCTCACGGGTTACGATGGCGTGAGCTCCGGTGCGATCAGCTTGGGCGGCACCATTCAAACAGCGAACAACACCACCTCGGCGGTGACGATTCGCGGCACTGCTGCATTGGCATTACCGAATATTTCCGCACCGAACGGCAGCTTGAATGTGGGTGATACTTCGCAGAGCTACTACCACATCACCGGCGCGATCACCCAAACCGCAGCGACTTCGCTCGATATCAAAACACTCAACGTCGCCGGCGATAGCTCTGCAGTGCTCGCCAACACCGGCAACAAGATCGTGCAGCTCGGCAACATTGCCGTCGGCGATAACGCCGGTGTTAATTACGACTTCGATGTGTACAACTCCATCAATGGTTTGTCGCTGACACAGAGTGTTGTCAGCGCCGGCGGTGTACGCATCATCACGGCACAGGGCGCAGGCAGCAGCGGCGCACTGGCGATCGGCAGCAACAACGTTTATGCCATCGGCAACATTTATCTCGGCGCGCTAGGCATTACGCAGGGCGCAGCTTCTACTATCAATGCCAACAACGGCGGCAGCGCCGGTTCGGGTGGCGACATCACCATCGACGGCGGTGGCAGCACCAACAACATCACGCTGGCCGGCACGGTACGCACCGATGGTTCGGGCAAGTCGTTGTCGGTGATCAACGCAACCAATGCAACGCTGAATGTTATCTCGGCAACCGCGGGCAATGTGGTGCTCGGCACCAGTGGTTCACCATTGACCGGCAGCATCGCGCTGGTACCAACCACCGGCGTGGTCTCGGCAAACACGTTGCTGGGTTATGCAGGCATCGTCAATCTTGGCGTGTCTAACATTGATAACGTGGGTGCATTCACCTCCACCGGTGCATTGACACTCATAGACTCAGGTGGCGCCGGCAGTGCCGGTCTCAAGCTCACCGGCAACGTTACCGTGGGCGCAGCGAGCAGCATTGAGTCCACCGATGGCGTGCTTGATCTCGATACACGTACGATTGATGCTAGCGGCGGCACTGGTTACGACCTGGTGTTGAAGGGCGTGGGTGTCTCGCAAACCACTGGCTCAATGATCAAGTCCACCACCGCCACCATTACCGGCGGCAGCGGCAACATCAATCTGTTCAGCGTGCTCAATGATTTCACCGGTCAAGTGACGGTGAACTCCACGGGCTCGCAAGTTTCGATTCAAGATGCCAACCAGCTCAGCATGAATTCGCTGACCGGTAAGTTGGCAAACACCACTTCGTTCACGGCATGGGCGGGCACCAATCTGGTGTTGACGCCGGAGAGCATTACCACCACGACGGGCAGCATCGACTTCCGTTCGTTGAACGGCAATCTTTCCACACCGGGCAATATCACCACCGGCGCAGGCAGCGTGACATTGATCGCAGGCGGCACGGGCAGCAACGGCAACGTACAAGTCAACAACACGATCACTACCGGCAGCGGCAATGTGACTGTGCAAGCGTCGAAGCAAGCGAATCTGTCTAACAGCATCACTTCGACATCGGGAAATATTTCTGTCACCGGCGATACGGTGATTCACTCCACCGGTTCGCCCGGCAGTCCGCTCACCTTGCAGACTGCCGGTGCCGGCACGATCACGGTGAGCGCTGCCGGTACGGGCGGCTTTGTGATGGGTCAGTACTACAGCTATCAATCCGGCAGTGGTGCGATCTCGATCACGTCGGGCGCGACAGCAGACTTGGCCAACATCACCAGCACTAGTGGCAATGTCACGGTGAATGCAGTAGGTGCGGTTCAACAGCTCGCCGGTTCAAGCATCGTGGGCAATGCCTTGACGGTGGCGGCCACCAACAACGGTGCGATCACTCTCGCCAACGCCAACAACAATGCGGCTTACATCAGCCTGCGCAGTTTGAATCTTGCCGGCAATGCCGCTGGCACCGGCAATATCACCTATAACGACTTGAATGCCGTCGCAGTACGCCGCATTCAAACCACCGGCAACGCAACACTCACTGCCGGTGGTGCGATCACCACCGACACGGGTACTGGTCCGGGCACGGTCGTCGCGAATGCCTTGTCGGTGAAAACACTTAACGACAGCGCTGCGGATATCTCACTCGTTGCAGCAGGCAATGATGTCAGCAGCATCACACTCAAAGTGCGTAACGCCGCCGACACCGCAGATGTGGGTGTTGCCAATACCACCGGCAACATTGATTACACCGATGCAAACGGCTTCACCATCACCGCCATTCAATCCGGCGGCAGCGCCGAACTCATTGCGGGTGGCGCAGTTGCACAAACCGGCGCGATTCTGCTGTCGGGTCTGGGTCTTTCGGGTACCGGCAGCTTCACGCTGAACAATGCGTCTTCTGGTGTGCCGATCAATCAAGTGGCCACCTTCGCCTCCAACGCGAGCGGTGCGGTTAATTTCTCCAGCAACCGCGCACTCACGATCGGCACGGTGATTGCCGCAGGTCCAATCACCGGCATTACCAGCAATGGTGGTTCAGTCACGATCTCCGCAACCAGCATCGACTCAAGCGCAGGTCCCATCGATACACGCAGCTCAACACCGGCAACAGCCGGTGGTGCAGTGACCTTGACCACTACAGGCACCACCAGTAGCGGCAACCTCACGGTTGGTGACATCAATACTTCGGGCAGCGATGCCGGTGTTTCCACCAACGGCAACGGCGGCGCAGCAGGTGCAATCACCTTAACCACTACCGGTAATACCTTGTCGGTCAGTGGCGCAATCACCGCGCGCGGTGGTGCAGGCGATGGTAGTGGCACCACGGGCGCCGATGGTCTGGTTGCGCTCACCGCGAACGCAGGTGCAGTCACGCAAACCAATGGCAGCGGCACACACGCCATCGATGCGGGCAAGTTGTTGGTCAGTGCGTTGAATGCATCGAGCTTCCTCGATACCGGCAACAGCACCGACTTCGTTGCTGCGAAGATCACCGGCGCAGGCCAAGGCTTTACTTATCGCAGTGCCGGCAACTACACCGTGGGCGCAGGCAACGGCACGATCACCGGCTTGAGCACGCAAGGTGGCGCGATTGATCTGGGTTCAAGCAATGTCGCGATCACCGATGTCGAAACGATTACGACCAAGGGTGGTAATTTCTCGGCGAACAATATCGGCGGCTTCGACTCGACAGGTGTCACGCTCTCGACTGCGGGCGACATCACTTATGCAGCCGGTGCTTACAAGAACGGCGGCGCAGTTAGCATCACGACGACCAGCGGCAACATTACAACAGGTCCGATTGTCACCAGCGGCGATAGCAGTGCGTCAGCAGCAACCGGTGGCAGCGTCACACTCAATGCCAATGGTGTGTTGACCACGGGCAGCATTACCTCTTTAGGCGCAGGCACCAGCGCGGGCGGTGCGGTGAATCTCACTGGTTCAACCGTGCGTCTTGGTGGCCAAGTGAGTTCGGGTGGCGGCACTGGCGGCGCCTCGCAAGCAGCGGGCGGCAATATCACTGTGACCGGCCCGGCGGTGTTGTACGGCGGCGATTTGGTGCTGGATAGCGGCAGCGGTGCCGGCAATGTCACGTTCACCAGCACGATTGATAGCGACAACATCGGTTCGATTCGCAGTCTCACGATCAATGCCGGTACCGGCGATATCAATCTGCAAGGCGCGCTGGGCGGCAATGTAACGCTCAAGAACGTGGCGCTGAACTCAAGCGGCACCACCACGATGGGCGGTGCAGTGACGGCAAGCAGTCTCACTACTGATGCAATGGGTACGACTCATATCAATGGTGCGAGCGTCAACACCACCGGCAATCAGATTTATAACGACGATGTGATCCTGGGCGCCAACACCACACTCACCAGCGGTGGCAACGTCAACTTCGCGGGCACCGTTAAATCCGACGGCACGAATCGCGCACTGACTGTTCATGGCAGTGGCACTACCACCTTCACTGGTGCAGTGGGCGGTAGTGGTTCTGTCGCGGGCGATAAACTTGCCAGCCTGGTCTCGGATGCAGGCGGCACGACAGCCATCAATGGTGGCTCTGTCATCACCACCGGCACGCAAACCTACGGCGACAACATCACACTCGGTGCGGATACCACGCTCACCGGCAGCACGATTACTACGCAAGGCACCGTCACGGGCAACACGCGCACCTTCACCATCACCGGCAATGCGGTGTTTGGCAATGACATCGGCGATACCGTTACCGGTGTTGCAACACTGGCGGTGAGTGGCACTACGGCGATCAACACCAACACCATCACGTCAACCGGCGCGCAAACTTACACCGGCGGCGTCACCTTGGGTGCAGATGTCACGTTGACTGGTGTGGGCGTGAACTTGGCCAACACGGTGAAATCCGATGGCACTAATCGCGCACTGACAGTGAATGACAGCGGCACCACCACCTTCGGTGGCGCAGTGGGCGGTGATGGCTCAGTAGCAGGTGACAAACTTGCCAGTCTTGCTACCAATAGCGGTGGCACCACTGCCATCAATGGCGGCAGCATCATCACCACTGGTGCTCAAGTCTATGGCGACAACGTGACCCTCGGTGCAGATGCATCGCTGACCGGCAGCATGATCACCACGCAAGGCACGGTAACGGGTAATAGCCATTCATTGGGCATTACCGGCAATGCCGTAGTGGGTAATGATACCAGCGACAGCATCACAGGCGTGACGACCTTGGCTGTGAATGGCACCAGTGCCATCAACGCCAATACCATCACCAGTAGCGGCGCACAAACCTATAGCGGCGCAGTGACCTTGGATACGGATGTCACGCTAACTGGCGTGGGCGTGAACTTGGCGAGCACGGTGAAATCCGATGGCACCAATCGCGCGCTCACCGTGAATGACAGTGGCACCACTACCTTCGGCGGTGCAGTAGGCGGCGATGGTTCGGTAGCAGGCGACAAGCTTGCCAGTCTTGCTACCAACAGCGGTGGCACCACTGCCATCAACGGCGGCAGCATCATCACCACTGGCACGCAAGTCTATGGCGACAACGTCACGTTAGGTGCAGATGCCACACTCATCGGCAACACGATCACCACACAAGGCACCGTCACCGGCAACACGCATGCATTGGGCATTACTGGTAATGCAGTGTTGGGTAACGACAGCAGCGATAGCATTACCGGTGTAACCGCACTGGCTGTGAGCGGTACCACAGCGGTGAACACCAACACCATCACCAGCAGCGACACGCAGACCTACACCGGCGCAGTGACCTTGGATACCAATGCCACCTTCACCGGTGCCGGCGTGAACTTCGTCAGCACCGTGAAATCGGATGGCACCAATCGTGCGCTGATCATCAACGACAGCGGCACCACTACCTTCGGTGATGCAGTGGGCGGTGATGGTTCGGTAGCAGGCGACAAGTTGGCCAGCCTGGCGACCAACAGTGGTGGCGCCACTGCCATCAATGGCGGCAGTGTGATCACCACTGGCACACAAACCTATGGCGATAACGTCACGCTCGGTGCAGATGCAACACTCACGGGTAGCACGATCACCACGCAAGGCACCGTCACCGGCAACACGCATGCATTGGGCATCACTGGTAATGCGGTGTTGGGCAATGGCAGCAGCGATAGCGTCACCGGTGTAACCACGCTCGCAGTCAGCGGTACAACCGCAATCAACACCGATACGATCACCAGCAGCAGCACGCAAACTTACACGGGTGGTGTCACGCTCGGTGCAGATGCCACACTCACTGGCGCCGGCATCAACTTCGCCAGCACCGTGAAATCCGACGGCACTAATCGCGCACTGACAGTGAATGACAGTGGCACCACTACCTTCGGTGGTGCAGTCGGCGGTGATGGTTCGGTGGCAGGCGACAAGCTGGCCAGCCTGGCAACCAACAGTGGTGGTACGACGGCCATCAATGGCGGCTCTGTCATCACCACCGGCGCGCAAACCTATGGCGATAACGTCACGCTCGGTGCCAACACCAGCCTTACTGGCAGCACGATAACGACACGGGGCACCATAGTTGGCAACACGCATTCATTAGGCTTCACCGGCAATGTAGTAGTGGGTGATGACAGCAGCGACAGCATCACTGGCGTGACCACACTCGCCAGCAGTGGCACGACCGCGATCAACACCGATACGATCACCAGCAGCAGCACGCAAACCTATACGGGCGACGTTACGCTCGGTGCGGATGTCACGCTCACCGGTGTGGGCGTGAACTTAGCGAGCACGGTGAAATCCGACGGCACCAATCGCGCGCTGACAGTGAACGATAGCGGCACCACTACCTTCGGTGGTGCAGTGGGCGGTGATGGTTCGGTAGCGGGCGACAAACTCGCAAGCCTTGCTACCAACAGTGGCGGCACCACAGCCGTCAATGGCGGCAGCGTCATCACCACCGGCACGCAAATCTACGGCGACAACGTAACACTGGGTGCGAACAGCACACTCACCGGCAGTACGATAACGACGCAAGGCACCGTCATCGGCAACACGCATGCATTGGGCATCACCGGCAATGCGGTGTTCGGTAATGACAGCAGCGACAGCATCACGGGCCTCACCACACTGGGTGTGAGCGGCGCCACCGCCATCAACACCGGCACTATCACCAGCAGCGGTGCACAAACTTACACGGGTGCGGTGACATTAGGTACAGACGCGACACTCACGGGTAGTGCAATCAACTTCGGTAGCACGGTCGATGGCGATGTAGACAACACTCGTAGTTTGAATCTCGTTTCCACTGGCGGCACCGGTCAGAACTTCGTGGCGGCTGTCGGCGGCACTCATGCACTGGATACATTGCGAATCGAATCGGTGGGCGTTGTCACGCAAGGTGCACCGATTCACGCAACGCAATTGGCAATCAAATCGGCCGGTAACGTGACGCTGACCAACGCCAGCAACGCAGTCGATGTGCTGGCTGCCTTGCTCTCGGGCAATGCTTCGTTGAGCTTCGTCGATAGCAGTGGTGTGGAGATCGGCACCATCGGCAGTGGCGGCCTGCAAATCATCGGCATCTCCGATGGCAGCGGCACGTCTACGGTATCGATCACCTTAGGCGGTGCGCTTACTCAAGCAGCGAGCTCACCAATTCATCTGCATGGCGATCTTGCCATCGATACCAGTGCTTACAACGCCGGCGATGTCACGGTAGATAACACCGGCGCAAGCGGCACAGTGCTCGGCAATTCACTGATTGCCGGCGACTTCACGCTTGCCAGTACGGGCAACGTTACACAGGCGTCGGGCGCTCACTTGCAAGTGGGCGGCAACTTCGATGTTAACGGTGGCGGTTCCTTCATCGAAGGCAACTCACCCGACAACTTGATTGGCGGCGGTTCCGCATCGGTCTCGGGCAATCAGATCCGATTGTACGGCGTGATCACGCTGACCATGGATTCCGGCACCGGCGATCTGCTGGCATCGGCGTTCAACGGCACCAGCACTACTACGGCCTCGATCGTGAGCGCCAATCTCGGCGCTGGCGTGCAAGTGGTCAGCGCCTCGGGCGGCAAGAGCATCAGCCTGGTTAACTCCGGCGCGGCAGTGACACTCGGTGAGACCAACAGCATCGGTGGCTCATTGAGCATCACCACGCAGGGCACGTATTCGAATGGCGGCACGGCAACGGCGACCGGCATCAAGCAAGGCAGCGCGCTGAATCTCGACGCTGCATCGTTCACCGTGCAACAAAGCGCGGCGAATGCCGGCTCAGTGATCGCCGGCGCGGGCAAGCTGGATCTCAGTGATACAAGCAATGCCTTCGCAGGCACAGTGTCGATGACTGCGGTCGGTATGGACGCCAAGCTGGCTGCTAACACCAACATCGATCTGGGCACTGTCAACGTGCAGAACGTAACAGTGGCAACCACGCAGAACATTACTCAAGCCGCTTCGCGTGCAGTGCAAGCCAATACTTTGTTGCTGCGCAATGCGCAGAACGTCACGCTCAACAATGCCAACCTGGTGAACACACTGGCTGCAAGTGGCATTACCGGCGCGATGAGCTTCAACAACGCACAAGCTTTGTCGGTGGGCACGGCCAGCACAGTAGATGGCATCAACAGCAGTGGCTCGGTATTACTCAAGACCACCGCAGGCGACCTGGTGCTGGATAAGGGCATCACGGTTTCCGGCAGCTCTAATATCACGTTGGTCGCTGCGGCCAACTTCACCAACAACTTGGGTGCAAGCGCATTAACGCTCGGCACGGGTCATTGGCAGGTGTGGTCGACTGATCCAAGTCTGGACACGCTCAATGGACTTGCACCGAACTTCAAACAGTACAACGCGACCTACGGCAGCTCCACCGTGCTCGGCAGCGGCAATGGCGTGCTGTACACACTGGCACCACAACTAACGTTATCACTCACCGGCACCGTAGTGCGCACGTATGACGCCGATGTCGATGCGACGTTAACGCAAGGCAACTACAACATCAGCGGCACAGTGGGCAGCGATGCGGTGGTCTTGGGCACCAGCGGTACCTTCGACAACAAGAATGTCGGCAGCGGCAAAACGATTACTGTGAATCCAGTTGTCGTGTCGGCCAGCGATGGCGCAGTGCAAGTGTATGGTTACCGCATCGACAGTGGCTCGGCGACCATCAGCGGCGCCATTGGCCAGATCACCCCAGCCACCATCAGCGCGGTCACCGGCATCGCGGCCGCCAACAAAACCTATAACGGCAATACTGTAGCGACGTTGGATACCACGACGTCGGTGGGCTTCACCGGCAAGTTTATTGGTGATCAACTCAACGTGGCCAGCGCCACCGGCACATTCGCCAGCCCAAATGCCAGCGCCACCCCGATCACGGTGAACATCACCGGCATTAGCTTGGGCGGCAGCGATGCGGGCAACTACACCTTGTCGAGTTCGACGGCGAGCACCACTGCACTCATCAACAAGTACGCGGTGGATCTAAGTGGCACGCGTGTGTACGACGGCACGACGACCGTGGGCGCAGGCTCGTTGACGCTGGGCACATTGGTGGGCAGCGAGACCTTGAACTTGAGCGGCAACGCGACTGCTGCCAGCAAGAATGTCGGCACGCAGACATTGAACAGCAGTGGTCTGACATTGAGCGACGGTACGGGCCTTGCGAGCAACTACACCTTCACCGGTGGTACGCAGACAGTGGCTATCACCAAGGCCAATCTCACACTGAGCACCAGCGATGTCACCAAGACTTATGACGGCAGCTTAAGCGCGCTGGGCACGGCGGTGATCGCCGGCGGTACGCAACTGTTCAGCGGCGATAGTTTAAGTGGCGGTAGCTTCGCCTTCACCAACGCCAATGCCGGCACGGGCAACAAAACTGTAACGACCACGGGCGTGACGGTGAACGATGGCAATAGCGGTGGCAACTACACCGTGACTTACGCCAACAACACCACCAGCACGATCAACAAAGCCGCGATTACGGTCAGCACGTCGAATGTCACTAAGACCTACGACGGCACGCTCACTGCAGCAGGCACGGCAGTAGTGACCTCGGGCACGCTGTATCACAACGTCAGCAACAGCAACGCGCTGGATAACTTGAGCGGTGGCACCTTCGGCTTCACGGATGCTAATGCCGGTACGGGCAACAAGACCGTCACCACAACGGGCGTGACGGTGAATGATGGCAACAGCGGTGGCAACTACGTCGTAACGTATGCCAACAACGCCACCAGCACCATCAACAAAGCCAACCTCACGATAAGCACGTCGAACGTCACCAAGACCTACGATGGTTCGCTTAACGCAGCGGGCACGGCAGTGGTGACTGCAGGCACGCTGTATCACAACGCCAGCAACAGCAATGCGCTGGATAATTTGAGTGGCGGTACGTTTGCCTTCACCAATGCGAATGCCGGCACGGGCAATAAGACCGTGACGACTACCGGCGTAACGGTGAGTGACGGCAATAGTGGCGGCAATTACAACGTTACGTATGCCAACAACACTGCCAGCACGATCAACAAAGCCGCGATTACGGTGAGCACGTCGGACGTTACTAAATCATACGACGGCACACTGGCCGCGCTAGGCACTGCAGTAGTGACTTCGGGCACGTTGTACAACAACGCCAGCAACAGCAATGCACTGGATAACTTGAGCGGCGGCACCTTTGCCTTCACCAATGCCAATGCCGGTACGAGCAACAAAACCATAACGACCACGGGCGTGACGGTGAATGATGGCAACAGCGGTGGCAACTACACCGTGACTTACGCCAACAACACTACCAGCACCATCAACAAAGCCAACATCACCGTGAGCACGTCCAACGTCACCAAGACTTACGACGGCACGCTTAACGCAGCGGGCACCGCAGTGGTTACTGCGGGCACGCTGTATCACAACGCCAGCAACAGCAATGCACTGGATAACTTGAGCGGCGGCACCTTTGCTTATACCGATAAGAACGCAGGCAGCGGCAACAAGTCAGTGGCGGTCTCGGGTGTCGCGGTGAACGACGGCAACAGCGGCGGCAACTACAACGTCACTTACGCCAACAACCTCACCAGCACCATCAATCCTTATGCAGTGAGTCTGACCGGCACGCGTGTGTACGACGGCACCACCACGGTGGGCGCGGGCACGTTGACGCTGGGCACGTTGGTGGGCAGCGAAACGTTGACGTTGAGCGGCAGTGGCACAGCCGCGAGCAAGAACGTGGGACTTGAGACTGTCAGCATCAGTGGTCTCACCCTGGGTGATGGCAGCAACGGTGGCTTGGCCGGCAACTACACCTTCACGGGCGGTACGCAGACGGTGAACATCACCAAGGCAAACATCAGCATCACCAGCAGCGATGTCACCAAGACCTATAACGGCACAATGGCTGCGGTGGGTGCGGCGATGGCCACCAATGGCACGCAGTTGTTCGGCACCGATACCTTGAGTGGCGGCGCCTATGCCTTCACCAATGCGAATGCCGGTACGGGCAATAAAACCGTGACCACCACCGGCGTGACGTTGAACGACGGTAATAGCGGTGGCAACTACACCGTCACTTACGTCAACAACACCACCAGCACCATCAACAAAGCCGACATCACGGTGAGCACATCCAACGTCACCAAGACGTATGACGGCACACTCACTGCTGCAGGCGCTGCAGTGGTGACGTCGGGCACGCTGTATCACAACGCCAGCAATGGCAATGCACTGGATAACTTGATTGGCGGCAGCTTCGCGTTCGCCGATAAGAATGCGGGCAGCGGCAACAAGAGCGTGACGGCTTCGGGCGTTACCGTGGTAGACGGCAACAGCGGCGGCAACTACAACGTCAGTTATGCCGACAACACCACCAGCACCATCAATCGCGCGACGGTGACCTTCACCGGCACGATTGCCGATAAGGAATACGATGGCAGCACCACGGCGACCTTGTCGGGTTATGTCTTGATGGGTTTGATCGGCGGCGAAACCTTGAATGCCGGCGCCACCACAGCGAACTTCGTTGATAAGAATGCTGCCGTGGGCAAGACCGTGAACGTCGGCGGCATCAGTCTCGCTGATGGCGGCAATGGCGGTCTGGCGGGCAACTACCTGGTTGCCAGCACCGCGACTTCAACAGCCACCATCACACCGAAACTGCTGACCATCAATGCAGTGGTGTCGGACAAGGTATACGACGGCACCGTCAATGCATCGCTGCAAAGTTATGGATTGTCAGGGTTTGTCGGTAGCGAAACCGTCAGCGGTGTATTCACGGGCAGCGCGAGCTTCGCCGACAAGAATGTCGGCATCAACAAGGCCGTGACCATCACTGGCATCACGCTGGTGAACGGCGTCAACGGCGGCCTGGCTACAAACTATGCGGTCACCACTAATGCCAACAGCAACGCCAACATCAGCAAGGCGAACTTGAACATCGCCGGGGTAGTTGCCGAAAACAAAGTGTACGACGGTACCTTGATTGCGAATCTCAACACCACTGCGGCACAGATCACCGGCAAGTTCGGCAGCGACGATGTCAGCGTCGGTTCGATCACCGGCACCTATCTCACCAAGGACGTGGGCGTTAACAAAACCATCGGTGCGGGTACGGTGATACTCAGCGGTGTGGATGCGGGTAATTACAACCTGATTCAACCGACGAGCTTGTCATCGAGCATCACGGCACGTGCGTTGACTGTGACGGCAGTGGGCGATAACAAGGTGTACGACGGCACCATGGCTGCAATGGTGAACTTGAATGACAATCGCATCAGCGGCGATGTGTTGAACGTTTCCTCAAGCAATGCCTTCGCCGACAAGAACGCCGGCAATGGCAAGTTCATCGATGTGTCGAACATCGCGATCAGCGGCACCGATGCGCACAACTACACCGTGAATAGCACGGCTGCGACCATGGCGAATATCACCAAGGCCAATCTCACCGTGACCGTAGTGGGCGTCGACAAGGTGTACGACGCCACCACCGCGGCCACTGTTACATTGAGCAGCCAAGCCATCGGCAGCGATGTGGTGAACGTGGGTTACACCAATGCCACGTTTAACAACAAGAACGTGGGCCAAGGCAAGCAGGTCAGTGTCAACGGCGTCAGCATCAGTGGCGCCGATGCTGCGAACTACGCGATCAACGGCGGCGTAGCGACCACCGCCAATATCACGCCGGCAACCTTGACGGTGAATGCAGTTGGTAACAACAAGACCTATGACGGCAAGACCGATGCAACCGTGGTGTTCACCGATAACCGTTTCACTGGCGATCAAGTGTCGATGGCCGATACCGCCGCGAACTTTGATACGCCTGAAGTGGGTGCTGGCAAAGCCATCAGCGTCACCGGCATTCATGTCACAGGCGGGGCCGACGCGGGCAACTATGTACTGGCTAACACCAGCACCGATACCACAGGCAGCATCATTGGCAGCGTCACCAGCGTGGCGACTGAAAGCGCATCGTTGCCACCGATGCCCGCGATTCCACCGATCAACGTGACGGTGCCCAGCGCACCTGCGCCGGTTGTCGATCTCACCTTGCCTGCTGGCTTCGGTCGTGCACCGGGCGGCTCGAATAGCAATGGAACTGGTACGGGCGGCACTAGTACCGGCACCAATACAACTGGTGGCACGAGTGGTAACTCAACCGTTGGTTCAACCGCCGGCAACTCAAGTACCGGTGGCAGCAACTCGAATAGTGCTGGGTCTAATACAAGCACGAGCACGAGCGGCACTGGCGCAAGTAACGCCGCTGCTGGCACCAGCAATACCAGCGGCACAACTGGCGTCGCAGTGAATGGAGTTACGAGTGCAGTAGTGAATGCCAATGCAAGCGCCGGGACTGGTGCCGGCAGCAATGTCGGTTCAACCGGCCCAAGCACCAGTGGCAGCAGTCCAGCAACTGGCGATGCATCAGGCACTGCCGATGGTAATGGCAAGGGCGCGGGTGGCGTGGTGGCAGTGACTGTCGATCAGCCTGCTTCGGACAAGCAACCCGGCGTCGTGTCGGTGAAGATACCGGCTGATTCGCTTGCGTCGGGCAAGAGCGTGAGCTTTGCCTTGCCGGATGCCGTGATCGAAGCCATCGGCAACAACGAAGCGCGCGTGACTCGCAAGAACGGCAAGCGCCTACCAGCATGGTTGCAATACGTACCGGCCAGTAAGTCGTTCACCATCGCGACCATGCCTGCAGGTGCGCTGCCGATCGAAGTATCGGTGCGCGCCGGCTCGCAGCAATGGATTGTGGTGATCAGCGCCAGCGCGACGAATTAGGGTTTAACGGGCCCTGGGCGGTCAGCGTGAAGGCGGACTCTTGTGTGAAGGCAAGTGTCCGCTCTTGTCGCAGTGTGCGCTGCTTGCCGCATCTTCATCGATGGAATGCGCTTTCCTTTTCAACATGCCTTGTTTGGAACGCTCCGCCAGTTGCACATAGAACGCCGCAACCTCACGCAGATCCTGTTCGTCGAGATCTTCAATGCCAATCATGCGATTGCTGGCGGCCTTGCTGGATGCAAGTAATTCATTCAACTTTAGATGAATCGCGACGCTGTCCTTGTTCTGACTTTGTTGAATCAGAAACACCATCAGAAAGGTGATGATGGTGGTCGCCGTATTCACCACCAACTGCCAGTTTTCCGAGTAATGAAATACCGGACCCAGACATCCCCAGATCGCCACCGACACCAATGCCAGACAAAATGCACCGGGCGAGCCCGCCCAGCGCGTAACGTAACTGGCGAAGTGATCGAATGCCGAAGTGATGACCGAACGTGCGGCATAAGTGCCGCTGCTGGAGTTGGGCATCGAGCCCATCTGGGCAGCGGGATCTTGTTTGGATGAGTTCATCTCAACTCCATAAGCGACTCAGGTCGCTGTCATCCGGCAATGCAAATGCATTGCAGAAATAGCTCGCAAGTATCTTGATGGAGATGCTTGCACTCGCCCATGCGCATCGCTATGCATGCGTGGCGCAACTATGTGTCAGAAACACCGGACGCGCGCATGGCTCACGAAGCTACCTCTTGCTGAAGGGTAGATGGCCAAAGTCCAAAGTCGGCAGCAGCGATTCGAGAATCGCGAACGGCGACTCCTCGGTGGATTCGGCAAATATATCCAGCGCTTCGGGTTGTTCGGTCAACGCAAAGGCGACTGGCCAGTCGGGAAAACGCCGACCATTATCGAGTTTGCCTTGCGCCAGTATTTTCACCTGCGAGTGACGCGCATCGAGAATGATCCGTTGCAATAAGCTATCGAGCGTGTCCTTGTCGCCTTCGAGATAGTGACAAAACTGCAGGCCGTCGAAGATCAGCAGGCTAGTGAGTCCCAGCACGAAGTTGTTGTACTTGGCGGTGCGCAGAATGCGCGGAATACACGCAGGTCCCGACTCGGCCAATGTGCTGGTGTAGAGGTAGCGGTAGAGCGCTGTCATGATGGATCACGCCAGCGTGATGCATCGCCTCTTGCCGCGAGAGCGGTGCATGCTGCCCCGATTGTTTGGCCATCCAGGCAACGATCGTGTCGCGCTCTGGAATGGTTGTGGTGTGGGATTGTTCATGGATAGTGTTATAGGTTCTATAAACGGTCACGCTTGTTGAGATATATCCAAACTTTCATCCAACGTTTATCGATGGCGTTGGTTGACAGAAGTTTTCGACACAAGTCATGCGATGCACGCAAGTGTTAGACGGGGATGAGACAAGCACCTTCGTCGGCATGTCGGGAGACATGTTGTCCGACTAATCCCACCTCAAGTGAATCTGTCGCAGATCGGCATCGCCGACACATTAATAATTGTTTGTATTCTCGTGGCGACAGGAACGGCTCTACTTATCGGTGCCTAGCGGTGCAACCGAATCGCCGGGTTTGTCGGCAGCGGGCAGATCCTTCCGTGAACCGTAAGTGTGCGCATATACCCAGGTGAATTCCGCGCCGAGCAGAAATAGCTGCGCTGAGTAGTACACCCACACCAGCACCACAACCAATGAGCCTGCTGCGCCGAAGCCGGAGACCACGCCGCTCTTGCCGATGTAGATGCCGATCAGCAATTTCCCCACTGCCAGCAGCAATGCAGTGACGCACGCGCCGATCCAAACATCTTTCCATTGCACCGCTGCACGCGGCATGAATTTATAAATCATGGCGAAGATCAATGCGGTGAGCGCAAAGCTCACGATCAGATTGATGGTCTGCGCCATCAATTCCCAACCCAGCACGCCGGAACTCCACTTGCCCAGTGCGGCGATCGCGGCGCTGAGAATCAGCGACACGATCAACAAAAAACCGATGCACAAGATCAAACCGAACGAGAGCAAGCGCGCTCTGATCAACGCCACAATACCGGAGATGTGATTGCGCGCCGGCGCACGCCAGATGCGGTCGAGCGAATTCTGCAATTCCGCAAACACGGTGGTCGCGCCGATGCCGAGCAGCACGAAGCCCACCAGCGTTGCGGCAGCACCTTCCGCCGGACGATTCACGCTTTGCAATAAACTTTGAATCGCATTCGCGCCGGCTTCGCCGAACAGTTCGCGCAATTGCCAGAAGATTTGTCCGCGCGCCGCATCCTCGCCGAAGACCATGCCGGCAATCGCGATCACGATCAACAACAGCGGCGCAACGGAAAACAGCGTGTAATACGACAAGGCGGCGCCCATGCTCGACGCGTAGTCGTCGATCCATGCCTTGATGGCGGCTGCAATAAGCGCCCTGGTGCGTTTGAAAGGCATACTGTTCACGACATGGCGAAAGCATCAGCGAATGCGGCCGATAGCATTGTCGCGATGACCAACGACAGAGTAGCGATGCGATCACCATCACTGCGTCGGCGCAGGCCTGCATTCACAGCACGGAATGACTGACGTGCAGCATGGCTTGTGGTACTGCTTGTCGTTGTATCTTTTAGTGCTCGCAGCGCTGGTGCAATATCGCTATCGCGGCGATCTGTTCGCATTCACAACCTGTCAACAGGCGGCAACCCATGCGCAATGCGCTCGTTATTCAGCATGTCGCGTTTGAAGACCCAGGCACCCTGGTGCCGGTATTGCGCGCGGCCGGCTTTCACATTGAAACCCTGTATGCAGGTGTCGACGATCTAGGTGCGATCGATGCGGTAGCGCCGGATTTCTTGATTGTGCTGGGCGGGCCAGTGGGCGTGTATGACACGGAAGAGTATCCCTGGCTGCTCGATGAGATATCGCTGCTATCCAAGCGCCTTGCTGCACAGCGACCAACCTTGGGTATTTGTCTGGGCGCGCAATTGATTGCAGCCGCGACCGGCGCGCGCGTAAAGCCCGGCATGCACGGCAAGGAAATCGGCTGGTCGCGATTATTTCCGGTGCCCGGCGCGCAGCACCTGCACTTGCTGCATGCATTGTTCGGTGACTCGCTGCGAGTATTGCATTGGCATGGTGACACCTTCGATCTGCCGACAGGCGCGGTGCATCTGGCGAGCAGCGATCAATATGCGCATCAGGCATTCGTCATCGGCAACTATGCCCTTGCATTGCAGTTCCATGCCGAAGTACGCCTCGCTGCATTGGAGAGCTGGTATATCGGTCACGCCGCAGAGCTGGCGCAAGCGCACATCTCTGTCAGCCAACTGCGTGTCGATGGCCGCATTTACGCGCCGGCGCTGGAAAATGCGGCACAACCGTTGTGGCAAGGCTGCCTGAATTTTTTATTTCCGAATGAGCGGCCGTGAATTCTCTATTTCATCATTAACGGAAGGTTAATTCCGTTCGTCCTGAGCAGCGCAGCGTGTCGAAGGATTCTTTTCCCGAGAAATCCCAGCAGTAAGATCGTTTCGACACGCTGCGCTGCTCAACGCGAACGGATTTCGATTTTGAGATAGGTTCTAGTCTTGAATGTTGCGCTTCACTCGCTGCTCACGCCTGTGCGGCCTTGTTACGCACCGGCAGCTTCCAGCCAGGTCGGACGAAGTGACAGGTATAACCTCCGGGATTACGCAATAGATAATCCTGATGTTCGGGCTCGGCCTCCCAGAACGGGCCTGCCGGCGCGACTTCGGTAACGACTTTGCCGGGCCACAGTCCCGATGCGTCGACATCGTCAATGGTGTCTTCGGCGATGCGTGCTTGTTCATCGCTGGTATAAAAAATCGCCGAGCGATAACTGGTGCCGATGTCGTTGCCCTGTCGATTGCGAGTCGTCGGGTCATGCAGTTGAAAAAAGTATTCGAGCAACTGTCGGTAGCTGATCTTCGCCGGGTCGAACAGGATCTCGATGGCTTCGGCATGCGTACCGTGATTGCGATAAGTCGCGTTCGGCGTATTGCCTCCCGAGTAACCGACACGGGTGGACAGCACACCCGGATAACGGCGAAACAAATCCTGCATACCCCAGAAGCAACCTCCTGCCAACACTGCGCGTTCTTCGCTCATAGCGCTCTCCCCGGTGAAGTCGATTGCCTTCTTGTAAAGCAGCGCTTTGGCAAACACAAGGGTTGGCGACAGGCTCAGGATGAACTCTGGTAGAAATCTCCAAGTGCTTATATCGGGGGTGTTCAGACTAAAGAAGATTTCTCCTTTCGGTTGAAATGACAACTAATGAGGCGTTTTCCAACGCCAAACAACCAGTTTGATTTCATCAATCAGCGACAAAGACTGTCTCCACCATCTTTCGCGGTTCGCCCACCATCCGTTGCGGGTAGCCAGCGCTCATATCACTCGCCACGCCTTAACTCCTTGTATTACATGGCTTCAGCACGTTGGCATAGGCCTTGCTATCTCTATTCGCGGGAGTGCTGTGCAGGCTGCGCCTGTCGTTCGACCATATCAATTTCAAAATTTGTTACTGACGTTATTTAGGAGATACACCATGAAGACCACTCTTCTTTCAACCGCAATCGGCAGCTTGCTCATGCTCGGCGCGGTGAGCATGTCCGCGCATGCTGCTGACGATGCTGCTAGCGAAAAATGTTATGGCGTTGCCAAAGCCGGCAAGAACGATTGTGCAGGTGCTGCACATGCTTGCGCAGGTCAAGCCAAGGCCGACAGCAGCGCCAAGGAGTTCGTCAAGTTGCCGAAGGGTACTTGTGAACGTCTGGTTGGCGGCAGCCTCACTGCCAAGTAATCGGCAAGTAATGGGAGTGAGCAGATGATCGGCATGCGCGTAAACACTGTCGCTATGTCCTCTGGATCGATTCCGGCGCAAGCCGGGATCGGTCTGCGGTCAGTACACCACGAAGACATCGTGCGTGATCGGCCGAACATCGGTTGGCTGGAAGTGCACAGCGAAAATTACTTCGCTGATGGCGGCGCGCAGATTGAACATCTGGCCAAGGCGCGTGCGTTGTATCCACTAAGTCTGCATGGCGTGGGGTTGTCGCTCGGTTCAACCGATCCATTGAATACAGAACATCTGCGCAAGCTCAAACGATTGATGCAATGGAGCGAGCCTGCATTTGTGTCCGAACATCTATCGTGGTCATCGGTTGGTGGCCTTTTTCTTAATGACCTATTGCCACTGCCCTATACCGAAGAAGCATTGCAGCACATGATCGAGCGCGTGCAGCAAGTGCAAGATTTTCTCGGTCGACAGATACTGGTCGAAAATATTTCCAGCTATCTGCAATTCAATGGTGAACAGTTACCCGAGTGGGAGTTTCTCGCAGCACTGGCACGCGAATCCGGTTGTGGCTTGCTGGTGGACGTCAACAACGTTTACGTCAGCGCCAGTAATCATGGTTTTAATGCTCATGATTTTTTGTCTGCGTTGCCGCCCACTGCAGTGCACGAGCTGCATCTCGCTGGTCACTCCGTCAATCGTTACGGCGAGCGCGCGGTTGGCGCGAATGAAACGGGAGTCTAGCCCTTCATTCACATAGGCGATAGGCGCCTCATCGAACAAATCGCTCAGGCGCTTTTCGTTCTCGCGCAACTGCGCGTCCATATGCATGCGATCTAGCTCAGCGGCCGCGCGTGATGCAAAGATACGAAACAAGGCGAGCCGTCGTTGATCATCGGGCAATGGATCTTCGTCCAGCGCACACAAATGACCGAGGATGCGTGGCGATGGCCGCATATCGAGTCATGAATCCTACCGCCAGCAATGCGCCGCCGATCACCTCGATACTGACTCCGGTGTACGCAGCGGTGACGGGATTCATCCAACTCACCGGATATTCATTCGCGGCCAGATCAAGCGCCGTTTGCCAATGAGTGAGCTTGAGTACACCCGATACAAAAAATAACTCTGCCAACCAAAGACGAATGCCCAACTCGATTTTTGGCCAGACCAAGCCACGCATGACGTAGAAGAAGAAATCCGCACTGCGTGAAAAGAGGCGCAGTAATAGCGGAGCACCTTCACCGAGGAAGGCACCCGTGGACGCGGACGGTTGTGCGTGGCTCATAGCGGCTGCTCGAAATTCTGCTGACTGATATTCGGATTGCGAATGAATGAGCCGATAGTGCAACCCTCGTGCCGGTTGCGGCATCAACAGAAAAAGCCCTGAATTTCCCGTGTTTATTCGAGTGCCGACATGGACATCGCGCGCCGCCCGCCGCTATTGGTGGCAACGCCGCAATCGGTCGTGGATTTGAACCGGAATCTATGGTCAGCCGGAATTCAAATTGGTGGGCCCGGCTGGATTCGAACCAGCAACCAAGAGATTATGAGTCTCCTGCACTAACCGTTGTGCTACAGGCCCGCACTGTCAGAACTTTTGATGCATCGCATCTTGTCGCTGTTGAGACTGGGCGGTCTCGTGCTACAGGTTCAAGCTTTGATGCGCTTCGCAGCATGCCTGGTAAAATTTTTATTGGCTGGGCGGCTGCGAAGGCGCTGCATTCTAGGTAGTTGCAGCTTGGTTGTCATGTTTTCTCGCGCTGCGGTGTGCTCGCGGTTACATGCTGGCGCGTACGCCTAGTTGCAAACCCTTGTAATCCAGTCGGACTGCGCCGGGATGATTGTCGGACGAGGAATCGACGGCGATGGCGAAGCTGCGGTAGTGCAGGCCAATGCCCAAGTGCTGGTTGTACTGCCATTGCACGCCGGCGCGCCAATCGGTGACATGACCTTTCACATCATTGCCATGCGCGCCGACCCAACGGTAACGGCCCAGCAGTTGCCACTTGCGCCACACTTCCCAGCGGCCCTCTACGTCGAGCAATGGCACTGGCGCCACGCCTTCGTCGGCTTCGCGCTTGATGCCGCTGTTGGGCGCGAACACATTGGCTTCGACGGAGGAAATCTGCACGTCCAGGCCCAGATCCAGTTCATAGCGCGGCGCTTTGAGCAGGCGATAGCCATAGCCCACCCCAAGCATGTCGAGATTCAGTGTGCTTTTGACGACCTGGCCAACGGTGTAAGTGTTGTTGTCGAACACCACAGTGCGCGTCAATGTCGCGGTGCCATCGCGTCGCGAGCTGAAGCCATTGATGCGTATCAAGTGACGCTGGCCGGGCAACAACGTCAGCTCAATATCGGGTCGCAAGCCGCCTTTCGATAAACCCACATCAGACTCGCCGTCCAGCGTCGTGCCCGGCTGTGAGGGAGTGGCATCGGCGCGCAGAACGGTGTTGATGCCCATGCTCCACAAGCTGACATCCAGGCGCAGCCGATCTTCGACCAGGTGCGGCGGCGGGGTTTGCTCCCACGGCATTTGCCGCGTCTCGGCATGCGCGACGCCAAGGCCGGCAAGGTTCAGCCCCAGCAAGGCGGCGCTGAAGATAAAGGTGATGGATGCTGTGCGCATGAAAGCTTCCTGGATGAGATCGTCGCAGTGGTTGCCGACGATTCTGACATGCGCTCAGCGTCGTCATGTCTTGTCGGCCACGAAAGACGGCGCTACGCGTGACGCAGCGCACATCGGCCGGCCTGTCGGCAACTTGGCAAGCTCTAATCAATTGTCATTTCGACCGAAGGGAGAAATCTCCTTTGTTATGAACACGTCTCATATCAGACATTGGCAAGATTTCTCCCTTCGGTCGAAATGACAGTGGGAAATTAATCAGACACTTGTTGCAACGATGGATCAAGTTGACGACAGGCCATACACTTGCTCGCTCCACACGGTCACATGTAGATGTATTCATGACTGCCAAGATTATCGATGGCGCTGCGGTTGCAACACGGTTGCGTCAGACGCTGGCCGCACGCGTTGCCACCTTGTCGAGCAAACAGGGCCGGGTGCCCGGGCTGGCCGTCGTGCTGGTGGGCGAAGATCCCGCCAGCCAAGTCTATGTACGCAACAAGGGCAAGCAAACCGTGGCAGTGGGTATGCGTTCTTTCGAGCATCGTCTGGATGTAAGTACCAGTGAAGCCGAGTTGCTGGCGCTGGTGGCGCGCCTGAATGCCGATGCAGCAGTGGACGGCATTCTGGTGCAGTTGCCCTTGCCGAAGCAGATCAATGCGGATCGCGTATTGCAGGCCATCGATCCCGATAAGGATGTCGATGGCTTTCATCCCATCAACGCCGGCCGCTTGATGATCGGTCAGCCCGGCTTGGTGCCGTGCACGCCCAGCGGCTGCATCATGTTGTTGAAAGAAGTGTTGCCTTCACTGACTGGATTGAACGCGGTGGTGGTGGGCCGCTCTAACATTGTCGGTAAACCGATTGCGCAGTTGCTGTTGCAAGCCGATTGCACCGTCACCATCGCGCATTCACGCACCCGCGACCTGCCTGCAGTGTGCCGCACCGCAGATGTGCTGATTGCCGCAGTGGGCAGGCCGGAAATGATTCGCGGCGATTGGGTGAAGCCCGGTGCAGTGGTAATCGATGTCGGCATCAATCGCATTCAATTGGCCGATGGCAAAACCAGGCTGGTCGGCGATGTGGCTACTAGCGAAGCCTTGCCGCATGCACTGGCCATCACCCCGGTGCCGGGCGGCGTGGGACCGATGACCATCGCCTGTTTGTTGAACAACACCCTGACTGCATTCGAACGACGTTACGGAGCTTGAGCCATGACAACTTCCGCCAGTGGTTTTGATTTAGGACCGATAGATGAGTCGACACGCCAGGCATTGGCCAAGCGCTTAAACGACGAAGAGCGGCGCGTGTTGCTCAATCAAGGCACCGAGCCGCCATTCTGCGGCGGCTTGCTCGACAACAAACAAAACGGCGCGTATTGCTGCAAGCTGTGTGGGTTGCCGCTGTTCAAATCCACTGCCAAGTTCAACTCCGGCACTGGCTGGCCGAGTTTTTACGAGCCTTACGATCCCGCGCATATCCGTGAGCTTAAGGACAGCAGTCACGGCATGGTGCGTGTGGAAATACGCTGTCGGCGTTGTGATGGACATCTCGGCCACGTGTTTGAAGATGGGCCGCGTCCTACTGGATTGCGTTATTGCTTGAACTCGGTATCGATGGACTTTGTGCCGGAAGGGGAGCCGTTGGAGTTGAAGAAGTAGTGCGTTGGTTGATACTGGCAATCCGGTCTGGCGCGACTTGGATACGAATTCAGCATCATTGGCAGAATTTGGCTCTTCAGCATTACAAGCACCGCAGGGGAGTCGCCCCACGTCGCCGCTAAGATAGCTCTTACCAATAGATTCCGCTTTATCTTCGCGACGTCATCAGCCCAGTCTGGAGTTTGATATTGCGAGCATTTTCGACGGCAGGTTTGTCCTCTAGGTCAAATAGCCATTGTTGTGGTCCCAGTTCTGCAATGTGAACTTTATCTCCATGCAAAACTTGATCGTAGATCCTGCGCAGTGTGTCATCACTGCAGCCCTCAGCTACAAAGCGGAACACTGAGGCGGCGACGTATTCATGGCTCAATTCAAATGATAACCAACGACGCTTCAGCATCTCCGCAACTTGTCCAGTTGTATTTGATCCACCAAAGATGTCCACTACCAAATCACCGGGCTCAGTTAGGAACTTGATAAAAAACTCAGGTAGCTTTGTTGGAAATCGTGCAGGATGGCCTTTAAGCCCAACGTCTTTACATCCCCGAAGGTATTGTCCATTTGATTCTGAGTTTGGAAAGGACAGTAGATTTGATGGGATCGCGCCACCATTGTCCTTTCCGAATCCTTTGCCAATGTCATGTCCAGATGGCCGTTCTTTTGGGGAATAAAAAGCGTCAGGGTTCTTAAGAAGCTTCTTCATCCTATCGCTGTACTCAGCTAAGACATTTGAGACATTAGCCTTTGGCCATTCTGTCTTGCTAAACCACCACACCGTATTCACGGAATCTTTGGCGCGCATTTTTCGTTTGTTAACCCACTCAATAGGGCTCGGAAGCTTTGACGGGTTATTCCAATAGAACTCTTCTGCTAGAAAGAACTTCAGATCGTCGCAAAAGCGAAGCAACACGCGAAAGTTGTAGAGGCTGCGGACAGGTGCGCCTCTTTGATAGGCGCCGCCTAAGTCTAGGACAAAACTTCCGTCATCCTTGAGCTTCGTATAGACCAGACGGGCAAACTGTGCTAGCCAATCGATATACTCATGCTGCTCCAGATTTCCGTATTCCTTCTGTCTTAAAAGAGCGAAAGGTGGGCTTGTAACTACAAGATTGACACTGTTGTTTGGCAATTTGGTAAGTAACTCTAGCGAATCTCCACAACACGCAGCACCTAGGCGGGTCTGATAACGAACGAAGTCCTGAAGAGCGTCTATGTGCGTGGTCATAACTGGTTCATCTCACGGTACTGGTTTTAAAAAGCTACTTAAAGTCTGTGGACGTATAGTCATCATAAACTGAATCATTAAGGGGTGCTACGGACAAGAAAAATATTCGCCACTAACATGCGAGCTGCTCGTTTTGCACTCAATCTATCCCAAGAAGACCTTGCAGAGTTGTGTGGACTGCATCGAACTTACATAGGCTCAGTGGAGCGTGCCGAAAGAAACATATCAATAGACAATATGGAGAAGATTGCAACCGCGCTCAAGACTGAACTCCGCGATCTTCTAACCAAGGCATCACGATGAAAGCTCATCCGGATGTCAAGAAGATGGAAGCTCTGCTCCCCTACGTTCGTCAATATCAAGAGCTTGCTTCCGAACACGGCATCGACGACATCTTTCAAGACAACGGCGGAAAGTTGTTGCAAATGCTTCTTGTTACTGGGCTGACAAGCCTACGTGAGCGAGAAGGTAATGACGCTACGGACGAGGAAGGAAACGAGTACGAGTTGAAGTCAGTAAATATTAAACTGACACGAAGCTTTTCAACGCACCACCATCTCAATCCAGTGATCCTAGCGAAGTATCGTAATGTAGATTGGATCATGGCAGTGTACGAAAACATTGAGCTACGACGGGTCTATCACCTTCGGCCTGCCGACCTTGAACCACTATTTACAAAGTGGGAAAAGCAGTGGAACGAGCGTGGTGGCAAAGATCTCAACAACCCAAAGATTCCTATTTCCTTTGTTGAGGCACAGGGTAAGCTTATTTATAACCACGGAGGGTTACCAGACCCCAGCCCTATAGACCAGCTATTCCAAGACTCTAAGTGAAGGGATGAATCTCAAGATGCTACGAGGCGCGACTCAGTTCATCCACGCCAGCGTAGTGATTCGCCCAAATCGGCTTAGTTGATACATCAATCCAGTACGCACTTGTGCATGGATTTCTCCCTTCGGTCGAAATGACAGACTCAACGGCAATTGGGACTCGGGTCGGAAGTCGCGGTTCTTGAACAGCCTTTTTTCTTACACGGTGCCACTAATCAATACGCCTCACCACAAACTCATCTGTCCACCTTCCGGCACTGGCGCAATGAATTGACTGGTATCGAGTCGCTGACGTTCATCGACATTCAAACTGAAGCGATGACAAGCGGCGGCAAAACGCTTGGCCAGTAGCTCTGCATACACACCCATGCCTTTCTGGCGAAACGAAAAACGGGGATCGTTATCGCGGCCACCGCGCATTTGATTGATCAGGGACATCACATGCTGTGCTTTGAGCGGTTCGTGAGCGTTCAGCCAATCGCGAAACAATTGCTTCACTTCAAACGGCAATCGCACCAGCAGGTAGCCCGCGTGACGCGCACCGGCCTGCGCTGCAGCTTCGAGAATGTGTTCCAGTTCATGATCGGTGAGCAGCGGAATCACCGGCGCGACCATCACGGTGACCGGCACGCCGGCTTCGCTGAGCGCTTTGACGACACGCAGTCGCGCGGCGGGCGATGCCGCGCGTGGTTCCAAGGTACGTTTCATGTCATTGCGCAGCGTAGTGATACTGATAGCCACCGACGCCAGATTCTTCGCAGCCATGTCGCTGAGAATGTCGATGTCGCGTTCGATCAAGCTGCCCTTGGTGACGATGCTTACCGGATGTCGGCAGCGCTGCAGCAGTTCGAGAATGCCGCGCATCAAACGTTGTTCGCGCTCCACCGGCTGATAGGGATCGGTGTTGGTGCCCAGCGCAATGGTCTGGCATTGATAGTTGCGATGCGCGAGTTCGGCTTCCAGTTGTTTTACTGCATCCGGTTTGTAAAACAGCTTGGTTTCGAAATCGAGGCCGGGCGATAAATTGAAATACGCGTGCGTGGGGCGCGCGAAGCAATACACACAACCATGTTCGCAACCGCGATACGGGTTGATGGATTGCGAAAACCCCACATCGGGTGAATTGTTGCGCGTGATAATGCTGCGGCTGTGTTCGATCTGCAGCGTCGTATGCAGTCGCGGTAGATCGTCATCTTGAGATGAACTTTCATGCGACCAGCCATCATCAACGCGTTCTACTGACGTGGTTTCGAATCGTCCGACGAGATTGCTGACCGCGCCACGACCCGTACGCACGCCATCGGCCGGAGAATGCCGCGCGACATGCTTGCTGATGGAAGGGTTGCCCTTGGTGGCCATGGTGTAACCATACTGTGTTTATAACCAGTATTGCAAGAGGTGGTTCAAACTTGATGGCTACCTCCTACGTTCTGTAGCGATCAATCATCAGCATGACTTACGCGTCAGGTATATTTCAGCGGTCATTGTTCACATCGCCAATGATCGAGCGCACCAGGGCAAACCGTTGAAAGATCGTCTTGCAAGTATTTCTACATTCGTCATCGCGGTGCTGTGTTCAATGTCAGCGACACCGGCACTCGCACATTCTCAAGTTAACAACCTGCGAAGTACTTACTCGTTCCTGGTTAGCAGTAGAAATGCAAAAGGCGTGTTGTATCGGGCGACCAGCGGCGATTTAAAAGGCGCGTGGTTGCCGCTTAGCTTCTACGACTCACCGGAATATTGGGGTTTGTATGTGTGTAGCGGCGAGCAGTTTCCCTGCGTCGTCACCGATACCTATGATCCATCCGACTTCAGTTTGAAGCCGGAATCGGGTGCAGCCGGTGACTTGCAAACAGAACGGATCAACATTCACAACGGTATCAACATCTACGATGCCGCTACTTGGCAGATTGCCGTCATGCTCGGCGAGGTGATCAATAAATTTGGTAATGAAACAAAGTCCAGCGCCCGAGAACTGGTAGAGAATCAAAACCGACTGCTTGCCTTGGGTTATAGCGGTGATGCCCGAAAGGCGGAGCTGCACTTGATTCGCGCTGCCACACAAGGAAGTACGTTTGTTTACAACGGTCAGAGCATGGCGCGTGGTCCGTCCGCTTACGCGTTCAGAATGATTCCGCGCGATTATTTATCTGTCGATCCACTGAGCGGCACCATGTTTGAACCTTGGATCACAGCGAAGGAGTTGCCAGCAATAAATTCCGATTATCGGCGCGGCATGATTACTTGGGCGGACTGGAAACCGATAACGGGAGAAAATGCTTGGGCTTTCTTGCTGGGGCCGTTGCATGCAGCCTATTTGCACTTCGTTGTTCACGAGCAAAAGGCTTCAGTACCGTTTCATGATCTGGCTATCCAGAATGCAATTGCAATTCTGCCGACGTTTGCGCTCATGCAATCGCCCATAGGCGCGGTCTACTATGCGCCGGCTGGAACGTTGAAAAATCAGGGCAAGAGCGCCGTTAATCCCCACGAGGTTTCGGTTGAAAATAACTTATCGCTGTATGCAGGGCTCAATGTGCTCGACGAGACGCTGCGCGCAGTACTGAAAAATGATGACAGCCTCACTAGCCAGGATAAGTCAGCCATTAACAAGGCGCTTGGCACGATCAATGTGATGATTCACGGAGGAAGCACTGCAGAAAATAAATCCACAGAAGGATTGTTGGCGTTTTTCAGAACCAAAGCCTGGCGCGATGGCGAGTTCATTCAAGGCGGGTTGGCCAACGATCCTGCAGAAAAATCGACATGGGTGCCCACCTTGAATCCCAAAGCAGTCGATGTAATTACCTGGGGTGTTGCTGCGTTGGGTCCGCAGATGATTGATGAATGGTTTGGTGCCGGTGCCGCATACAATAGTTGGCAGCAGCTAAAGAGTTGGGGTGCCTACGGCGTGGGCAGCACATTGTGGGGAGTGGGATATTCCAATCAGGATAGTAACGGCATGAATGCGGACGGTACTTCCCGGCAAGGCGTGTTGTCTGCTGAGTGGACTGCCGGCGCCATCAACATGCTGCGAAGCATGATCCGTTATTACACCCGTACCAAGAACACATCGAATGAAGCATTGTTTAATTCATATGTGTTGAAACTCAAGGCAGACGAAGCGGCGATGCTGAGTGGTGTACAACAACTGCGCGCTGCCAATTACCTTAAGACATCGTTTCCCGGAAAACCACCAAACTACGCAAGGCTGCTGCAACCGGCTGCTGGTGCCTATTTATATGCCAGTAGACGCTATGCGATTCCATTCGGTTGGTATGCCAATCCCTTGCCTAGTGTTTGCTCATCCGCATGGATCATCATGTTGGCGGATGACTTCGACCCTTTCGTCTATGGCGGCAAACGGCACTAAGTGAAGTCTTTTGTCTTGATTAGTTACTGCGATCCGGAAATTTGTCCATCGAACGCAGTGCCGGGAAGAGTCGCGTCCACAATAACGACACCGCCACCGTGACACTGCCACCGACAATCACTGCAGCAACGGTTCCCCACCAGTGTGCGGTGGTGCCGGATTCGAATTCGCCGAGTTCATTCGAGGCGCCGATGAATACCGAGCTGACGGCGCTGACGCGGCCGCGTATCGCATCCGGTGTCACCAGTTGCACGAGATAGCCGCGCACAAACACGCTGATCATGTCGCTGGCGCCGAGTATCGCTAATGCGATCAACGACAACAAAAAGTGGGTCGATACGCCAAACACAATGGTCGATACACCAAAGGTCAATACACTGCCGAATAACCAGCGACCCACATGACGAGTGATGGGCGTGGCGCTTAACCACAATGCCGACACCAATGCGCCGAGACCGACGGCGCTGCGCAACATGCCCAGGCCGGTTGGACCTACGTGCAGAATGTCGCGCGCGTAAATCGGCAATAGCGCCGTTGCGCCGCCAAATAACACGGCAAACAAATCCAGTGAAATGGCGCCCAGCACCAACGGTTGCGAGCGCACGAAGTTCAACCCGCTGAGTAAGGAATGCGAGCCGGCATCCCTATGTGCGGCGGGCGTTTCGCTGGCGACGCGTGGCGGCAACTTAATGTTGGCAATCGTGGCGGTACAAATCACACCGCATATCAACGTGGCGACATACACGCTCTGTACGCCGATCAACACCAGCAAGCCACCGAAGGTCGGACCCAGAATGGTCGAGCTTTGAAACATGGTGGCGTTCATCGCCACCGCACGACTGAATTGTTCTTTAGCAACGAGATTGGGTAGCAACGATTGACCGGCCGGCATGGAAAACGCGCGTACCACGCCCAGTAATGTCATGACCACAAAGATGGGCCAGACATGATTGGAACCCGACCATGTGTACACACCCAGCGCCAACGCGCACAACGCCTGCATGCAATAACACAGTATGAGAATGCGCCGTCGATCGTGATGATCGGCAAGATGGCCGGCGGGCAATATCAACAGCACGAATGGCGCGAATTGCGATAAGCCGATCCAGCCCAGATCCAATGCGCTGCCAGTTTTTTCATATACCTGCCAGCCCACGGCCACGGTTTGCATCTGTGCGCCGATGTTGGCAAACAATCGCGCCAACAAGAACAACACCACGTTGCGTTGTTTGAGCAGAGCAAGTCCTTCGGCAGGCAGGCGCATGAAATCGATCCCGAGTAGATGGGCTGGCAAGAATAGCGGAGACTTCGTGCTGCGTTTGATTGAGATGCGGACGCTTCGATAGGCGCAGCGGCCGGAAAGTCTATTTCCAGTCGCTGCGCCTGTCGAAGCGTCTTGAATTCCGAGATCCTTAAGTCACTCACGTTCATTCAGAACGTCGACTTGGTCGTCACCGAATACTGCACCTTGCGATCCGGGCCGATGGCGTTGATCGGATACGCCACATCGACATGGAAGATATCGCCGCCGCTGGAGCGGATGTTGCCGAAACGCAAACCGAAGCCGACGTCGGTGAGAATTCTTTTGTTGTCGGCCAAGGGATCGGTATCGCCGGAAATTTTGCCGATATCGACAAACGCGGCGCCGCCGACGCTCAGCAAGCGCAGGATTTGTATGTTGGTATAGAAACGCTGCTCGGCGGTAAACACGGTGCGTTCCGAGCCGCTGCGATAACGCAGATCGTAACCGCGCATGCCTTCATCGCTGCCGAGAAAAATCTGTTGCGAGAGATCAGGATGTTCCATGTGCACATGGTTGAGCATGGCGACGAACATGGCTTTGGCCGTCTGCCGTACGTCGTAACGCAGTGAGCCGCTGAAGGTGGTGGCGTGCCATTGCCCGCTTTCATGGCGACCATCGATACCCAGCTTGACCAACAAGAACTGCCGCGCGCCGAGTTGGTAGGCATCCTGTGCGGTGGCTGTCACGACTACGGCATTGCGATCCGAGCCGGTCGAACTCGATGCGAGACCTACCATCACCTTGAAGGAGCGGCCCAGAAACAAATCTTCGGTGCGACCGATCTGATCGCGATTGCGCACCACCACGTAGTGATCTTCGAACCACTGCAGACCTAGCCACGGATAATGCAGCTTGAGGTTCTCCGGCAACAGCGTGGTGCCGCGTTCCGGATCGGGCGAAAAGCTTTGTTCATCGATGCGATAACCCACCAGGACGCGTTGCACCCAGTCAGGACGGTCGTTATCGCCATGGCGCAAACCGGTTGACCAGCCCAATTGAGCGTCGGCCATTTTTCGATCGGCGCGATATTGATCGATGGCGACACCTTGACGAAAGCGTTCTTCACGCCGCACATCGGTGTTGCTGGTGATGCCGCCGCTCCAATGCGTATCCAGCGAATAAAAAGGGCGCATGATGCTTAACTGCTTGGTGCTGCCATCGCTGGTATCGCCGTACGCGGTGTCGAGTGCCCAGCGCGAACTGAACAAGTTGGGATCGCCGTACGCAAACTTCCAGACGCTGCGATCCACGTCGTTGGTGCGATCGACGGATACGCTTTTACCCAGGCCCAGCAAATTGCCTTCTGAGATTTGAATGCCGCTGCGGGTTTCGCCGCCGCTGTGACTCAAGCTCGCGCCGGGATTCAACGTCCACACATCGTGCACGCGCACCAGCAGATCAACCGTATTGGTCTCGGGATGATAGGCGATGGGCATGACGGTGGCGTCTTCGAGATAACTGCGATTGCGTAAGTTGCGCGCGGTTTCATCCAGCACACGTCGTGAATAGCGCTGGCCCGGCGCGAACAGCAACTGCGGCCGCACCGTGCTATCGCGTGTATTGATGTGCAGCGTGTTGGCCAGTCGGAACAATGAGCCGGATTCCTTGGGATTCTCCGGATCGAACACATCCACTACCTTGATATCGATACGACCGATTACCGCGCCGCTGGTTTGTAGCTCCGCATCGCTGGGAATCGCTGCGGCAGTTTCGGTCACGCTGGGCGCCGCAGGCCGTTCCTGCGGCGTTACCGTTGTGGCATCGCTGCCGCTGGTCTTGTCGGGCTTGTTGGTGTCGGTGGGTACATCAGTAGTGGGGGTGCCAGTCGCGGCAGGATCGGTGGCGCTCGCGGGTGGAGCGTCGGGCGCAACTGCTTCACTGATGTCGACATCGCGTTGCTGCGCAATCGTCACCGATGAGCAAAAACACATGCAAAGCAGGGCCGCTATGTTGGTACTGACCCTGGAAACCCCACTTTCGGTCACATCTATTCTCCAGGGACTGTTGCTGCCTGATGGTTGGACAGTGGCCCGTTTGTTATGCAATCTGCTCCCCGTGCAGCAATTCAACGGGTTGTACCCAGATCCAGACTAGGCAATGTCGATTGATTTGCCGCGATGACTCCGTCACAAATAAAGACCGACCGATGACTGATCAGTTCGGCTGCTGTCCCCGGAAGTTAAGCAGCATCAGGCGAATTCCTACATCGAGTGTGAAGTAAGCGTATGAACTTCGAAGATCGTCGCCTCGCCAAGCGCCTCATTCAGGGCGAGGAAGCTGCGTTCAACGAATTCTTCAACGCGTACTTCGGTCGTCTTTATCGCTTTGCCATGACGCGCATGCGCGATGACGACGCGGCGCGCGACATCGTGCAGCAAACGCTGTGCCGTGCATTGCGCAAGATCGACACTTATCGCGGTGAAGCGGCGATGTTCACCTGGCTGTGTCAGATATGTCGGTCACAACTCAGCGATCATTTCGAAGCGCAAGGCCGCTATGCCAGACGCTTCGTGCCGGTGGAAGACGATCCGCAGATTCAAGCGGCGCTCGATGCCATGGCATCACCAGATGCCGATCCAGAGCTGATGACCGGTCGTTCCGAAATAGCGCGACTGGTGCAAGTGGTGCTGGACAGTTTGCCGGTGCGTTATGGCGATGCGCTGGAGTGGAAATACATCGAAGGGTTATCGGTGGATGAAATTGCGCAACGTCTGAATCTGCAACATGGCGCTGCGCAGTCGCTGCTGCAACGCGCACGCCTGGCGTTTCGCGACATGTTCGAAAAGCTGTATGGCGCGAGTCATGCGCTGAAGTTGTTTCAGGATCCGGTTTGATGGGTGGTAGTGATGTCGATGGGTTTGATGAGCGATATCCGTGTCATTAACGTTAAATCGAGTGCGCGGAGGAAGAGAGATGAAAGCATCTGATTCCAATGAGCCGCCTCATGGCAATCGAGGCGAGCAGAACGACAAGTTGGCACAACTGCTGGCCAAGGCCGGTGCGCGTCCTGCGCCAGCCGCGCGCATCGAAGCGGAAGTACGTGCTGCCGTGCATGCCGAGTGGTTGCACCTCACTCAGGGCAGAAAGCGCAAGCAGCAGCAGCGTTGGCTGGCCGCCGCAGCCGTGTTGGTCTGTGCGATCAGTGCCGGCTTGTGGGTGCGCCATCCGGCCAATGTGGATGATGTAACGGCATCGAGTGCGGGCGCGCTGGCTGTGGTCACGCAACTGCACGGCAACGCGCAGTTGAATAACGCAGCCATCGCGACAGCACAGATTCATGCCAATGATGTGCTGCGCAGCGGTGAGGATGCCGGCATGCGCATCGACTTGAGCAATGGTGTGAGTGTGCGTGTGGCTGCCAATACCGAGTTGCAGTGGCGCGATGCGAATTCGCTGCAGTTGTCGCAGGGCATGGTGTATGTCGACAGTCATGCCAATGCGGCGCCGCTGATCATTCACACCGAGCGTGGCGATGTCACGCATCTGGGCACGCGTTATCTGGTGGATGTTAAACAGCAGTCGTTGCGTGGGCAGTCGCTGCACGTGGCGGTGCGTGAAGGCAAGGCACTCATTCGCGCTACCGGTGGTGTGGATAACCAGATCACCATCGATTCATTGCAACAGGTGAATGTGGGCGCGAACGGCGACGTCGCGCGTGGCGATCTGCAACTGAACGACAGTCTGTGGCAATGGGCTGATGCACTGGCGCAGCCATTCATGATCGAAAACCGCAGCGTTGCCGACTTTCTACAATGGGTGGCCAGCGAGACGGGTTGCGAACTCGACTATGTCAGTCCTGCGGTCAAAGCCGCGGCCAGTCATACCGTGCTGCATGGACAAGCCGGCACACAGCCGCCACTGCAAGCTATGCAGACCGTGCTGTCTACTACTGATTTTCATGCGGCAGTGTCAGGCCGGCAGTTGGTGATTACCCAGCAGCGCTGAGTGTTGTGCGTGATCGTCAGAGAGCGCGCAATCAATTGCGCCCCTACGAGAAGGCACTCCATGTCTTCACTCCCCCGCAAGCGGGGGGGGTTGGGGTGGGGGTAATCAGCAGCATCATTTTGTTCTGCGCTGTACGGGTGAAGTAAGATGCGCGCCACTTTACGGCGCACATCTTGATGACCTCACGCATTCTGGTTCTCACATGGTTGATGCTTGGTCTGTGCGCTGCACCGGGCGTCACGCTTGCCATCGATACCGGGCCACACAATTGGTCAGGACGCAAGCTCAGTGCAGTCCTCGATGAATTGCGTGCGGCGGGATTGCCGCTGTTGTACAGCAGTCAAGTAGTCGGCGATGACTTGGTGATCGCCACCGATCCCGGTGGCGTGTTGCAACTGGAACGACTGCGCATTGCACTGGATGACTTGGGGTTGGCGCTGCAAGAGCTGAATGGCGGTCAGGGTTATGCCATCGTGCGCAGCAATTTACCGCCGGGCTCACGCACGCAAACCAATCACATCGATACCGCAGTGCTCGACGAAGTCAGCGTGTATGCCAGTCGCTATCAGCTGACGCGCAGCGACACCACCGCCAATAATCTGTATGTGCCGCGCGATAGTCTGGAAAAAATTGCCGGCATCGAACAGGACGTGCTGCGCAGCGTGCAGTACTTCCCCGGCACTACCGGCAACAGCGTATCGGCCCAGTCACATGTGCGCGGCGGTTACGAAGATGAAAACCTGATTCGCTTCGATGGTGTGGATTTATACAAGCCGGTGCATCTGAAAAACTTCCAGGGTTTATTCGGCTTGCTCGATCCCGATAGCGTGCAATCGCTGAATTTTTATAGCGGCGCGTATCCGGTGCAGTTCGGCAATCACAATGCGTCGGTGATCGATATTGCGCCACGGATCAGCCGTGATAACGAATACACGCTGGGCGGCAGCTTGTTGTATTCACGACTGCTGGGTGTGGGCAGTTACCACGACGGCGACGGTCACTGGATGGTGGGTTATCGCCGCAGCAATGTGTCGGCAGTGCTGGATCAAACCGAAAAAAATATCGGCGAGCCGCATTTTGAAGATCTGTTGCTACGCCACAGCTACGCATTCGACAGCGGCGAACTGCGCATGGGCTTGCTGATGCTGGATGACGATCTCGAGCTACAGCTTGACGCGCGCGGCCAGCAAGCCACGGATCACGATCACGATATTTATCTGTGGTTGGGTTGGCAACAAGATCTGCGCAACGACCTGCATTACAGCGCACAGCTCAGTCACTCGCAGATCAGCAACGCACGCAGCGCAGATCTTGCGGTTGACACCGTCAATCAAGGCAGCTTGTTCGACCGTCGCAATGCGCAGCTTTATACTCTGGATAATCAACTAAGCTGGCAGGCCGATGCACGCACGCAGTGGTTATGGGGCCTGCGCGTTAATCACAGCGAAGCCAATTATCACTACAACAGTCACGCCACTTACTTTGCGCCGCTGGCGACCACCTTCAACAAGTCAGCGACAACGCAATCGCAATTCGACGCGGCTTATCGCGATCCTGATTACGCCAGTTGGCTCAGCGTCACCCGCCAGCAAGGGCCGCTTCGCGCTGAACTCGGCGTGCGTTACGACGTATATCCTTATCTGCGCCACGGTGCGCAACTCAGCCCGAGACTGAACCTGAAATACACCGTGAATGCAGCCAGTGCGCTGCACCTCGGCATCGGTCGCTATGTACAGGCGGAAGCGCTGCACATGCTCGACAGCAGCGCTGCCACGCCGATGTTTCATGAGCCGGAGCGCATGCAGCAATACATCGTCGGCTGGACGCAGAACTTGTCGCCGACTCTGCAACTGCGCGTCGAGGGTTACCACAAGGATGGCAGCCGCATCATGCCGCGCAGCGAAAATTTGCTGAGCTTCATCACGCTGGCCAGTGAACTGGAAATCGATCGCGTACTGGTGTCGCCCACGCGTTCGCGCGCACAGGGCATTGAAGTGTCGCTGATTGCACCGGCACAACAGGCCTTAGGCTGGTGGTTGAATTACAGTTGGTCGCGTGTGCAGGACCAGATCAACGGCGCCTATGTGCGTCGCGTGTGGGATCAACCGCATGCCGTCACTGCCGGTGCAAGTTGGACCGGCAAGCGCTGGCTGTTCTCGGGCGCCACAACCTGGCATACGGGTTGGTCTTATACGCCAATCACCCTGAGCGCCGATGGCAGCGCTGCGGTGCTAGGGCCACGCAATGCAGATCGTTTCAACGCGTTTGCATCGCTGGAATTGCGTGCGCAATATTCGCTGCCGGTGCGTAGCGCGCAATTGCAATTGCAATTGTTCATCGAGTTGCGCAACGCGCTGGCACGTAACAACGAATGCTGTCGCGATGTCGATGTCAGCACGACCAGCGGCAGTCCTTTGATCTCCATTGAAAATAGTTCAGGCCTCGGTCTGATTCCGCTGGCAGGATTTAATTTGAAGTTTTAAGCGCGGAGTAGCTTCCCCCACCCCAACCCTCCCCGCACGCGGGGGAGGGGGTAGTACTTGCCCCATCTTCACGGAGAGGGTGTACGTTCATACCCTCCTCCGCTTGCGGGGGAGGGCAGGGAGGGGGCAACAAACATTGTCGTAGGTCGGCTATTTAGTCGCTGCGTCCGATGTCGCCGCCTTGGCATTCTCTGCAGCCTGCTTTGGCTTCGGCATGCGCAGCTTGATGTGATATTGATCGGCAAGCTGTGCAAGGCTGGTTTCATCCAAGCGTGTCATGTTGATGATGGTGGCGCTGCCGAACATGCTGGAACGCGGCACCACCACTTCATCCATGCCGAAGCCGCAGACGCGACCATCGTGATTGTGATCGACGAAGGCAATCGATTCAGCCGTGCCGATATCGAACAGTGGCGCCGATAGTTCGAGGTGATAAAACTCGTTCCTCGATACCCACACCAGCAAATTGCGATCATCGAGTTCGCGCCAGTCATCGATTGAATTGAACCAGGCGCAGGCATTGCCGTCCGGCTTCGTTGCTGCTGCAGGTTTGGCCGGCTCGGCCGCCATGCCTAAGCTCGTCCATAACATCAGGGTCGATAACGTCAATTGCTTACTGTTCATAAATAACTCCGCGGCTGGGTCAACTCGAATGCGCCTTGAATACGCAACGATGCCAAGGCAGCGCACGCTGTTGCAGGTCGTGAGTGTCCGATTGTGGCTGGAAAGTTTACGACTATTTCCGTCAGTTCAAGTTCGCAATCATCAACACTGCGGCTGGCGCGATACCTAAGCAAGTGAGTACACTGCGCGCCCGTTCAGTTCAGCTTCACGTTACTCGATTTTTAATTAATGACCGTTCGCCGCGTACAATTCTGGGCCTGGTGGTTGCTGCCGTTTCTGGTGGCGCGCGCGTTGATGCCTATGGGATTCATGGCACAAACACAGCCCGGTGTGGGCGGCAAGCTGCAGATTGTTTTTTGTAGCGCATTTGCCCAATTGGGCGAGACTCATGATGATCATGGCAATAAAACACATGATCGTCACAACGATTTCTCCTGTCCCTTCGCGCACGTGGCCGCTGCGCCGTTATCAAGTTTCAACGGCAGCGAACTGATTTCGTTCTTGGCCGCCACGGCCATTCAACTTCCCGCGATAACGCCGTACTACGCAGTCGGCCCGCCTCGGTTCATCGCCACCCGCGGTCCGCCTCGTCTCGCCTGACAGTTCAATCACGACCGCGTGATGGTGCGTACAGGCTAGTGGCAATGCAATTCCTTTGTATGCCATCTCACTGCATCGAGTAGCGTTGCTGCTCATCTCACGCTGGTTTATCCGCAGTCATCGCGACTGCTGTAAATTTTCTGCGAGATATGCGATGCAATTACGTTATTGGTTACTGCCTGGTTTGCTGATTGCGCCAGCGTCTTCGGTGTTCGCCGACACGGCGCTGGAATCCACCGGCATGCTGGAGTCGGTGATCGTTACCGCGCAGCGTGCGGTGCCGACTTCCTTGCCCAGCGAAATTCCCACCACGATGGCGAGCATTACCAGGGAAGAAGTTGAGCGCACCATCAATGCCACTGATAGTGAAGATGCCATCAAATATTTTCCCAGCCTGCTGGTGCGCAAGCGCTACATCGGCGACTACAACCACGCAGTGTTATCCAGTCGCGCCTCGGGCACTGGCAACAGTGCTCGTTCGGCGGTGTATGCCGATGGCATTCTGTTATCGAACTACCTTGGTAATGGCGCGACCTACGCACCGCGGTGGATGCTGGTAACGCCGGAAGAAATCGAACGCGTCGATGTGATGTACGGGCCCTTTTCCGCGGCGTATTCCGGTAATTCCGTCGGCGCCATTGTCGACTTTGTCACGCGCATGCCGAATAAATTGGAAGCACACGCCAAAGCATCCTACGTGGTGCAACCGTTCGAGTTGTACAGCACCGATGAAACGTACAAGGCGCATCAGGAAAGCGCATCGATTGGCGATCGCTTCGGCGACTTCTCGTTCTGGTTCAACTTCAACCATCTGAACAGTCATGGGCAGCCGCTGACGTTTCCGACCAAGAACGTGGGCAATACAGCATTGACCGGTGGCGAAACATCAGTGACCGGTGCAGTGGCGGGGCTCAATCGCAGCAACGTGCCCTGGTACATCATCGGCACTGCCTCCGAGTACACCACTATTCAGGATCATGCCAAACTCAAACTGGCCTATGACATTACCCCCAGATTGCGTGCCAGCTATCTGCTGGGTTACTGGCAGAACGACTCGGAAAACCGACCACACTCGTATCTGAAAGACACCAATGGCGACACGGTGTACAGCGGCAATGTAAACATTGACGGCTATCGCTATTCGCTCTCGGCCACCGACTTCAATCTGAGCAATGAAGAACTTACCCATGTCATGCACGGCCTCTCGCTCAAGAGCAATACGCTGGGCGTATGGGACTATGAAGTAGCTGCCAGTCTGTATGACTTTGCGAAGGACAAGTTGCGTGTGCCGACTGTGGCTTTGCCTGAAGCCAGCACTGGTGGCAATGGCACGATCACGGATCAGAATGGCACTGGCTGGAATACACTGGCCATCAAAGGTGTGTGGCGTCCATCGGGCATCGATGGTGAGCACATCTTCGACTTTGGCGCGCAACAAGACAGTTATAAGTTGCATATCTTGAAGTCGAACATTGTTGGCAATTGGATTGCCGATGGCGCCGGAGATACCAGTACGGATGTCGGCGGCAAGACACGCACCTGTGCTGTTTATGTACAGGATGCGTGGTCATTTGCTGCGCAATGGAAGACCGTGCTGGGTGTGCGTGTCGAAGACTGGCAGGCATATAACGGTTATACCGTGAACGGTTCCCGGCTCGACTACGCCAGCCGTCGTACCACCTATGTTTCACCCAAGTTGGCAGTGGCTTTTCAGGCAGCCGACAACACTGCGCTCAAGGCTTCGCTGGGTCGCGCAGTGCGTCTGCCGACCGTGAATGAATTGTATGGCGCTACATCGGGTGGTGGATTGACCGTCATCAATGACCCCAACCTCGAGCCGGAGAAATCCTGGACTGGTGAACTCACATTGGAACAGCAACTGAGCAATACGTCGTTGCGCGTAACGGGTTTTTACGAGGTGGTGAAAAATTCTTTGTATTCCGAGCGTGTTGTAGTTGGCAACAGCATCGTGACTCGCGTTACCAACCTGGAAAAAATTGCTACGCCGGGCGTTGAATTGGCGATCGAAAGCAACGATCTACTGCTCAAAGGACTTACCGCTACTGGCAGCGTCACGTGGGCGGATTCAAAAATCAAAGCAAACGACGGCTATGTGAATGTACCGGGCGACACCATCGGCAAGTTTCAGCCGCGCGTTCCTCAATGGCGTGCGACCGCGTTGCTTGACTACCGTGTAAGCGAACACTTCAACGTGGCTTATGGTGCGCGCTACAGCGGCAAGCAATTCAGCACGCTCGACAATAGCGATGTGAATGGCTTTGCCTATCAGGGCTCCAGCAGATATCTCACCACCGATCTACGTGTGCGTTATCGTTTCGCCAGACAATGGACTGCCGCGCTGGGTGTGGATAATCTCAACAACTATCGATATTGGAATTTTCACCCCTATCCGCAGCGCAGCTACACGGCAGAACTAAGGTGGGATTTGTGATGAATGCGAAGTATCCGGCGCCTGTATCGATGTTATTTGCGAACCAGAGTATTGATGTGGAGATCATGATGCGTGCGAGTAAACCGATTGCCGGATCGATTATTGCCTTGGCGCTGCAAGCCATGGCAACCGCGACATTCGCCTGCGATTTGAAAGTCGAATCCGCATGGATTCGTGAAGCGCCGCCGAATGCGATGGCCATGGCGGGTTACGCCAAGCTAAGCAACGCCAGCAGTGCCGTACTTAAGCTGCAAAGCATCACGTCAAAGGCCTTTGCTTCGGTCGATGCGCATGAAAGCTTTACTGAGAACGGCATTGCCAAGATGCGTCCAGCAGTAGTGGAGATTCCCGCCAAGGGCACGCTGGAATTTACCGAGGGCGGCAAGCACTTCATGCTGATGGGACCGAAGCAAGCGCTGAAGAAAGGCGATGTGGTGACGTTGAATATGACGGACTCAACCGGCTGCACGACCGCAGTGCCGTTCAAGGTCGGTGCAGCGGCATCTCTCACAATGGACCATTCCACCATGGATCATTCGAAGATGGATCATGCAAAGATGGATTGAGGAAGTTTTCTGATCGATTCCATTCGTCCTGAGCAGCGCAGCGGTGTCGAAGGATTCTTAAGAACGTTTCGACGCGCTACGCTGCGCAACGCGAACGGAAGATATTTTTTTGCGTATGCAGTATGAATTCTTTATCTCATGACTAAACAAACTGGCAAAGCCGGCAATGGTGCAGCGCTGATCAAACTGGCGGCAGTGTTGTTGCTGGGCGTAGCCGCAGGCGCTGCAATGTTCATTGCTACGCTGCGTTCAACGCCTGATGCGCCCGATGCCGGCAATGCCGTGTCGGTAGATGATTTGCAGGGATTAGTTGATCAACGCAATGCCAGTTTCAATCCTGCTTCATTACAGGGGCGTTACGCGGTGGTGTACTTCGGTTTCACCTTTTGCCCCGACGCCTGTCCCACCGCGTTGTATAACCTGACGCTGGCACTGAGTCAGCTCGATCCGGAGGCCAAACATATTCAGCCGATCTTCGTTAGTATCGATCCAGCGCGCGATACGCCTGCGATGTTGAGTCAATATCTGGAACACTTTTCGCAAACCATTACCGGCCTCACGGGCACGATACCGGCATTGCAAGTCGCAGAGCAGCGTTTCGGTGTCGTTGCCGTTGAGCATCGCGACGCCACGTTGCCCGGCGGCTACACCATGGATCACAGCAATGAATTTCTGTTGTTTTCGCCAACAGGAAAATTATTGCTGCGCATGCCTGCAGATCAACATGCAGATGCACTGCTGGAGCAGCTGCGTGGTTTAACCAAAGGCGAAGCGGTGTGATCATGTAGGGCCAGCACGCCCGGCCCTTCTTAAGGTAAGAGCGGGCGAGGTAAGCCTCCCCTAGAAAATGAATCTTTCTTCTTGCAGGAATCTATTGGCCATGCGTGAACAGCAATCTACCCATCAAGTGTTGATGATTCGTCCGGTGCGATTCAGCGGCAACGAACAGACTGCGGCGTCGAATTCGTTTCAACAGCTTACTCATGACGCACATGATGCACAGACGCTGGCACTGGCCGAGTTTGAGGCGCTATTGCAATGTTTGCGCGCCGGTGGCGTAACCGTGCATGTGCTGGATGACCAGCCCGAACCGCATACGCCTGATTGTATTTTTCCCAACAACTGGGTGAGCTTTCATGCCGATGGTGCCGTGGTTTTATATCCCATGCAGGCAGAAAATCGTCGCCTCGAGCGCCGCATGGATGTGCTGCAACACCTGAGTGATAAAGGCCTGCGCATCCAACAAACCATCGATCTGACCTCGCACGAAGCCAATCAAAAATATCTGGAAGGCACCGGCAGCATGGTGCTCGATCGCGTCAATCGTTTTGCTTATGCCTGCATTTCGCCGCGCACCGACCTGGATGTGCTTGGCGAATTTGCGCAGCGACTTGATTATGAGTTGGTCACCTTCGATGCGATGGATGTGACTAGCGTGCCGATTTATCACACCAATGTGTTGCTGTGCATCGGTACGCGCTTTGCGGTGCTGTGTACTGAAGCCATTGTGGAAAGTGAACGCGCTGCGGTGTTGCATGCACTGCGCAGCACCGGCCATGAGGTTATCGAAATCTCCATGGAACAGATGCAGCGTTTCGCTGGCAACATGCTGGAGCTGCGAGATGCTGAAAGCACGACCTGCGTGGCCCTGTCGCAATCGGCTCACGATTCGCTCAGCGCTGTGCAGCGCGAACAATTGCAGCGACTGGCAGGACCAATGTTGGTTGCGCCTATTCCCACCATCGAACGTCTTGGCGGCGGCAGTGTGCGTTGTATGCTGGCGGAAGTGTTTTTACCCACTCGCTGAGATCTGTGTAGGAGCGGCCCATGGCCGCGATCAATCGCGGCCATGGGCCGCTCCTACACAGAGGTCTTTGGCTGCTAGAATCCCGCCGAGTTAGTGGGAGCGCGACGTGCTGGACTTCATCATCAAAATAATACTGGCCTACATGCTCGGGTCGCTGCTCGGCTCACTGGTGATCGGCAAGCTCAAAGGCGGCGTCGATATTCGCACACAGGGCAGCGGTAACGCCGGCGGCACCAATGCGTTGCGCACGCAGGGCTGGAAATTTGCGGTTGGTGTGATGTTGATCGATATCGGCAAAGGCTGGGTCGCGGTGGCGTTGTTGCCATGGTTGGTCTTGCCGGGTTTAGACGCCGAGGTCATCGACCTGCGTTGGTTGCAAGTAGGTTGTGCGATGGCAGTGGTGTTCGGTCATGTGTATCCCTTGTGGTTCGGCTTTCGCGGCGGCAAAGGCGCAGCGACTTTGGTGGGTGTGTTGGCAGGTTTGATCCCGGCCGCGCTGCCTTGCGTGCTGATCGTGTGGTTGCTGGTGTTGATGCTGAGCGGCTACGTCGGCTTGAGCACCATGCTGGCAACACTGAGCTTCAATGTATGGGCGTGGTGGGCAGGTTATGGCTTGCGCGACGCCATCACATTGTTTGGCGTGTCGATGGCGGTGTTGGTGATTTACACGCATCGCGGCAACATTCAACGCATGCGCGCCGGCAGCGAGAATCGCGCGCGCAAATTGTGGTTGTTCAAGAATCGGGTATGAGTCGCTGGGACATGCCAACACAATCGCTCCGCCCCCTCTCCCTAAGGGAGAGGGCCGGGGTGAGGGTGCTCCGCAGGTTTTCTATGCCCTCACCCGCGCTATGCGCGACCTCTCCCACAAGGGGAGAGGTGTTAGAAATTAAATGCACGTGACCAATCAATCAGAGCCCATTGACATCCCCCGTCGCGAACAACTGCTCAAGTTGCTCGCCGATGGCGCAACGCATTCCGGTGAGCGCCTCGCCGAGCAGTTGAACATCACGCGCGCTGCGGTGTGGAAGGCCATCAATGCGCTGCGCGAACTCGGCATCGATATCGAATCGCAGCATCAAGGTTACAAATTGCCGATCGCAGTTGATCTATACGACGCGGCACGCATTCGCAACGCAATGCATGATCACCTCAACTTGCAACGTATCGATGTGTTGTTCACCGTCGATTCCACTAATCGTTACATTACCGATCATCCTGCGACACGTTCCGATCAAGCCGTGTTATGCGTGACAGAAATTCAGCAAGCAGGCCGCGGGCGTCGCGGCCGCAGTTGGGTGGCGCCATTCGGTTCGGGCATTTGCATGTCGTTGGGCTGGTTGTTCGACAGCATGCCGCCGGCGTTTTCTGCGTTGAGTCTCGTCGTCGGTGTGGCCCTCACGCGCGCCTTGCATAGTATCGGCGCGCACGAAGTCGGACTGAAATGGCCTAATGATTTGCTGTGGCGTGGCCGCAAGCTAGCCGGTGTATTGATTGAAATGCGCGGTGAGCCCGATGGCCCGGCACATGTGGTGATTGGCATTGGTCTCAACCTGCACTTACCCGAGGCCAGTAAGCAACAATTGCTCGAACAACAGGCGCCTGTCACCGACTTGCATGAGGTGTGCGGTACGCAATTACCCAGTCGTAATGAATTGGTGGCGTTGTTCACCACACATCTGCTGCAAGTGCTCAAGGTATTTGCACGCGACGGCTTCGCGCCGTTCGTCAATGAATGGCAGCGTTACGATGTGCTCAGCAAAGCGGAAGTGAATGTGCTGCAAGCCGATCGCACGGTTGCCGGCATTGCGCGCGGTGTGAGTGAAGATGGCAGCTTGCTGGTGGAAACCGCGCAAGGTGTGCAGCGGTTTGTGTCGGGCGAAGTCAGTTTGCGAGCGAGGTAGCCATGCGTTTGCTGTTAGACATCGGCAATACCCGCATCAAGTGGGCGCGGCAAAGCAATGCTGGTTTAAGTCAGCAGCAAGCCATTGCGCTTGTGGACTTGAGCGCCACTCAGCTTGAAACACGTGTGTTTGCATCCGACCAGCCGATCACGCAAGTGTTGGTGTCGAACGTCGCAGGTGAAGCGCTTGCCGAACAAGTGCGCCAAGCGGCACGCGAGTGCTGGCAACTCGATCCATTATTTGTTGTGTCCAGCGCCAGTGCCACCATTGCCGGACGCACTTTGCACAACGCCTACAACGAACCCGTCAAACTGGGCGTGGATCGTTGGCTCGCGATGTTGGGTGCGGTGGCGATGTCGCCAGTTGCGGCATTGGTAGTGTCGGTGGGAACCGCGATGACACTCGATGCCGTCGTACCAGACGCTACGAATAACACGACGCAGCATCTCGGCGGTTTGATCGCGCCCGGCCCGGACTTGATGATACAAAGCCTGATGCATAACACCAGTGACATCGCCACTCGCGCACAGCAAGGCCAACATGGGGAGCATTTTTTTGCCGACAACACCTTGGGCTGCGTGTATCAGGGCGCAGTCCACGCAGTTGTCGCTTTAATCGAGGCCGCTCATACACGCTTGCGCACGACGCAAGAGGATGCGCGTTTGTTGATTACCGGCGGCGCAGCGGCGCAGATTCAACCGCATCTAGCGACGTCTGCACAGGCGGTGCCCGATCTGGTGTTGCGTGGCTTGGCAGCATTGAGTTAGTGATGCCGAATCTCGCGGCGGAGTTTGCTGCTGTATGATCCGGCCTGGTCGCGCGCGAGGGTTACATGACACATTGCATTCACCGCTTCATCGCTTGCTGCGTGCTGAGCATTGCGTTGTGCGCACCCACCGTGTGGGCCGCAGACGCGGCTGCCGGCAAAGCAGTTGCGCAAGCCGAATGCGCGGCATGCCATCAGCCGGTCGACTGGAAGGGAGAGACCGATGCCAGTTTGCAATCGTTGCTGCGTGATGTGGTATCCGGCAAAGTCAAACACCATAAAGCCAAGGTTGAATTGAGCGATGACGACATCGCCAACATCGCCGCGTACTGGCTCGCGCCAAAAAACAGCAAGTCGAAATAGCAATTCGAATTAGAGATAAAACCACTCATCATGCGTTCGTTTGCACTGCTGCTGATTCTGGCCAACATCTGCTTTTTCTTCTGGGCGCACTACGTCGATGTACCCGAAGCATCATTGGCCACATCGCTTGCGCCGGAAAGCAAACCATCGCCGCGCCTGATGCTTGCCAAAGAACGCAGCGGCTCAAGCGAAGCAACACACATTGCCAACGAATTGAGTTGCATCAGCGTGGGCCCGTTCAGCGCCGGCAATGAACTCGAACAAATACAAAAGCGGCTGCAAACCGCTGGGTTCAGCAGTACACCGCGCACTGAAACCGGTGAAGTGTTCGTCGGCTACTGGGTGAGCCTGCCCGGTTTTGCCACGCGCGCCGAAGCCGAACAAGTGTTGGCGCGTTTGCATACGTCCGGTGTCAGCGATGCCTACATCCTGCCCGAGTCCACTTCACCCGAAGGCAGCAGCAATGTGTTGTCGCTGGGCTTGTTCTCCGAACAGGCGCGCGCTGAAACCCGTCGCGATGAAATCGCCAAACTGGGTTTCGAGCCGATAGTGCAAAACCGTATCCGCAACGGCGAAGTGCACTGGCTCGATGTCACTCTGCAAGAGCCCGGACAACTGGTCGATCCCTCGCTATTGCAACCCGAATCCGGCGGCATCGTGCGTCTGGAAACTCGGGCATGCCCCGAAGCCCCAGCCGTCGCCAGCGCCAACTCATCGCAAGCATCCAGCAAGCCCGCAAATCACTGATCTTCGTAGGTCGGGTTTTATACCCGACATTCCGAAGACGTCGGGTATAAAACCCGACCTACAAAATACGAGACCACCGTCATCCCATTTACCCGTGAATTCGCCCACCCGACCCGCTACAATCGCCGCCCGCGCCGCTCAGCGCGTTTCTTCTGGCATTCGCCAAAGCCGGCTTAGCACAGTTGGTAGTGCACCTGATTTGTAATCAGGGGGTCGGGGGTTCGAGTCCCTCAGCCGGCACCATTTCAAGATTTATAAATACCGGCGATTCCGCGACCCGGCGACGTTTCTGTGCACTAAAGCAGCTCTCTATGTGATTTAAGTCGTAAGCATTTGATACCTGCCGAAGAGTTCGACGCACTCACTGAGCGCTTCATCGAGCAACACCAAGTTCAGTGGAATGCCTTCATGAAGAAGATCTGCTGACTATGTGGCGACCGCCGATAGACCAACAATACGCCGTGCAGTCGAGTATGGTGCAGCATGGCAAGCGCAATTTTAGTTACGCAGGAATGCCCGTATCAGCTTCAATCTGTCGCACCCACTGTTGCACCGGACGGCGCTGAAGGGGTGTGGCACCGCTACGTGATTTCACAGGGCAAAACAGTCGTGACAGGTCTGCGCTCCGGCTCCGTAGCTGAAGTGGACTATTTTCTGCGCGATATGATCGAACGCTTGAACGAACGCCGCATGGGCAAAACGCGTCCGCGCATCAAACCCGCGCAGCCCGCCTCCTGAATTTATTGAATGCTTGATCGGTATTGAGCGCAACGATGCGTATACCGTTACCCTCCGGATTAAATTATCCGTTCTCTTACAAACCCGAGATGGCAGCAGTCCTGCGGCCTTACTTGCTCGATCCGCACGCGCCTGCCGACTACCAGTCACTGCACTTCTGGCTGAGCGGATTCTGGCAACGCGGCGAAGCAATCCAGACCTACACCATTAAGGTCTCTCTTTCCGATAGTCAGCAAGCCGCGCGATCAGCCACACGATTCAGCGCAGTAAGTTTTAAGTCTTCGAAGCCCAACATCACACCAGCGAATTTGAATAGAGATGTCGGACTTTACAACCTACGCATGACTGCTTCTGCGATCAACGCGTTAACGCGGCACGCACCGTGGTCAGGCGCAGTCTTTGCAATATAGATATCCCAGGTGACCAGCAGTGCTATGGTGCAAAGACATCAGGAGACGTCCATGTCCACTACCAGCCCCAAACCGCGCAGCAACCCGGAAACGATTCCATCCGGCAGCGGTTTGATTGTCGACCATCGGGATCGCATCCTGCATGAACAGGCCGCAGCACTGGAGCAGCGCCAGCGCAATCTGCTCGAACAGACATCGATAAGAAATTCAGCGCGGCTGCGCATCCGCATCTGGGAACAGCTGCATCAGATGGGCCTGCCTCTTGAACATGATCATCGCCTGATACCCGTGATCGCTGTGCAAACCGATCTGAGCGTCGAGCAGGTGAGTGGGGAGCAGATGAGGCGCGCCATGCAAGAGACCACCAAACCCTGAGCGCGGTAATGCGTAGCTTGCTTGAAGATTGGTCCGTTTCGGATTCGCCAGAGCACGGCAAATGCCTCTTTTGCACTACCTCACTACCTCACCACCTCAACCCCACCTTAGCCCCATAACTCGTAATCCCACCGGTCTGATCCACCTCCAGCGCAATGTTCGGCAGACCAAAGTTGAGATTCACGCCGCCGAAGTATTTTGTTTGATTGATGCTTTCGCCATGTAGTGTGGGTACGCCATTGGGTGATGCGTTGGTCCATACTTCACCGACGCCGACATAGGGCGTGGCGAAGGCGAAGCCTTTGGAGATGGAGAGGTCGACGCTGCTGGTATGCAAGTCGAGTTGATCGACGCCCGTCAGTTTCGAATAGGTACCGTGGATCGCTACGGCGGGGACGGCGACGCCGCCGTTGATGAAGGCCCAGCGTGCTTCGCCGCCCCACATGCGGACATTGGAATCGGGAATGGCGGTGTAGAACGCGCCGATGTCGATATGGAACGGCAGGCCTTTGGTGACGCGCAGCATCGGCACGGGCAGGGTGCTGGAGAATGAGTTGTCGCCGGTGGCCTTTCGCCATGCATCAACATGATCGAGCGAGGTGCCGGTGACCGACAGACTGACGTCGAAGCCAGTGATGCCCAGTGATTCGGCGGGTGCGAGCGATTTGTATGACAGGGCGGCGCCCAGATCTTTGCTGAAATCCCTGAATTCGCTTTGTGCGAGATTTTGCAGGGCGTCGATGTCGTTGCTGGCGGCAACCGGCTTTGCGGTTAGGGCGGTCAGTAGGGCGAGCGGCGCAATGACGTGTTTCAGGTAATTCATAGGTCCTCAAATAGCTACAGGAGATCGCTGGATGACATCGCGGCGAAACTAGGGAAAGTCTGAATAATTCCGTTCGTCCTGAGCCTGTCGAAGGATTCTTCAACGAAAATCAAAGAACGTTTCGACAAGCTCAACGCGAACGGGGAATAAATCAGACCTTCCTTAACAGTCATTATCGACCGGTGCGTGGATCGAATGGTTCGTGTCGGGCCGCGCGGACAGCGCATTTCGAGTGCATTTCCTACAGACCGTGTTGCTGTTGGCGATGACTTCATCTGCACATAGCCAAAGCATCTGGCCGGAAAAGGGCCGCTCCGCTAAAGTGCGCCGCCATGTACAAGTACGACCAAATCGATCAGCAGATCGTCACGCAACGGGTGGCGCAGTACCGCGATCAGACGCAACGTTTTCTGGCCGGAACCCTGGCCGACGAAGACTTCCGCGCGCTGCGTCTGCGCAACGGCCTGTATATCCAGCGCTTTGCGCCGATGCTGCGCGTGTCCATTCCATATGGCTTGCTGTCCAGTGCGCAGGTGCGCATGTTCGCGCGCATCGCGCGGGAGTATGACAAGGGCTTCGGCCATTTCACGACGCGTCAGAATATTCAGTACAACTGGCCGGAGCTGGCCAAGGTGCCGGACATTCTTGAGCTGCTGGCCAGTGTTGAAATGCACGCCATTCAAACCAGCGGTAATTGCATTCGCAATGTGACTTCCGATCCCTTGTCCGGCGTGGCCAGGGACGAGATCGAAGATCCGCGTCCTTGGTGCGAGCTGGTGCGGCAATGGGCCACTGTGCATCCGGAATTCAACTTCCTGCCGCGCAAGTTCAAGATCGCCATCACCGGCTCGACAGCCGATCGCGCTGCGGTACGTGTGCATGACATTGGTTTGATCATCAAGCACAACGCGGCCGGTGAAATGGGTTTTGAAGTATTGGTAGGCGGTGGCCTGGGTCGCGCGCCGTCGATCGGCCAAACCATTTACGATTTTGTGACGCCGCATGACTTGCTGGGCTGCCTGGAAGCCATCCTGCGTGTGTATAACCTCGAAGGTCGTCGCGACAACATTCACAAAGCGCGCATCAAGTTCGTGGTGAAGGCCAATGGCGTGGAGAAATTCCGCGAGATGGTCGATGCCGAATGGGCTGCGTCGAAGTCGTATGCGCCGGTGCTCAGCGATGCGGAAATCGCGCGCGTGAAATCCTACTTCGCACCACCTGCATACGAGAAGTTACCAGACAGCGATGTCGTCACTGGCAAGGGCAATGACTTCCGTCGCTGGTATCAACAGAACACGCGTCCGCATAAAGTGCCGGGTTATCGCGCCGTAGTGGTCTCGCTCAAATCCATCAAGCGTCCGCCCGGCGATATCACCGATGCGCAACTCGATGCAGTGGCCGATATTACGCAGCGTTATTCCTTCAATGAAATTCGTGCGACGCATGATCAGAACTTGGTGCTGGCCGATGTGCGCCAGCAGGATCTGTATACCGTGTGGCAGGAACTCACCAGGATCGATCTGGCGACGCCGAATGTCGGCACACTCACCGACATGATTGCCTGCCCGGGTCTGGATCTGTGCTCGCTGGCCAATGCGCGTACTTACACCGTGGTCGACTTGATCAACGAGCGTTTCGATGATCTCGATTACCTGTATGACCTCGGCGAAATTCAATTGAAGATGTCGGGTTGCATGAATGCCTGCGGTCATCACCATGTCGGTCACATCGGCATTCTCGGTGTCGATAAGAGCGGCGAAGAGTGGTATCAAGTCACCATCGGCGGCTCGCCCAACGGCAAAGATGCTGACCTGGGTTCAGTGATCGGTCGTTCATTCAAACAGGAAGAAATTCCCGACGTACTGGAGCGTCTGTTCCGCGTGTATCTGGAATTGCGTCAGGAAGACGAGCGTTTTGTCGACACCGTGCGTCGCACCGGTATTGCTCCCTTCAAGGCAGGTGCGTATGCGCAAGCTAATCAAGCAGCGTGAGATCGTCGAGAACACGTGGCGTCACGTTGAAGAAGATCCCAACGCATCCGCGATCATTGTGCCACTGGCACAGTGGTTAACCGAACGCGAAGCGTTGCTCGCCTCGGGCAAGCAGATCGGTGTGAAGCTCATGCCGGCCGACAAGGTGGAGGCACTGAAAGACGATGCTGCGAAATTGCCATTGATCGCGCTGCACTTCGGTGGTTTGGGCGAAGGTCGTGGTTATAGTCAGGCGCATATTCTGCGGCGTCGTTATGGCTTCACCGGCGAGCTGCGTGCGGTAGGCAAGGTGCAACGCGATCAATTGTTCGTCATGGCGCGTTGCGGTATCGATGCGTATGAATTGCCGGAAGGCGCCGATCTCAATGTGGCGTTGACGGCGTTTGATGATTACACCGTGGCGTATCAGCCCGGCATCGATACCGTGGCGTTGCATCTAAGACGACGCGCGGGTTAATCCGCAATGATGTGGGTCGGGTTTTAACCCGACAGCGATGCCAAATGACGCGAAGATGTCGGGTAGCGCCGAGGACGGCTAACCCGACCTACTTACTTCCCAACTGCTCCGCCAACTCCGCGGATCGCAACGCCGCTGCCTTCACCGCATCGTCCACTATCCGCTGCATATCATTCGCGGCAAATACTTTCAGTGCGGCTTCGGTGGTGCCGCCCTTTGAAGTGACTTGTTCACGCAACACGCCGGGCGGATCGCTGACTTCGCGCGCCATCAAGCCTGAACCGTAAGCCGTTTCAATCGCCAGCGTGCGTGCGGTGTCTTGCGGCAAGCCCAGTTTGACACCAGCCGCTTCGAGCAACTCCATCAATAAAAAGAAATACGCCGGACCGCTGCCGGACACTGCAGTCACGGCATCGATCAAGGTTTCCTGTTGCACCCAGACGGCTTTGCCCACGGCGCCCATGATGCGTTGCGCCAACTCGCGCTGAGTTGCAGTAACTTGTGGTGGCGCAAACATGCCGGTCACACCGCAGCCATTCAACGCCGGGCGATTGGGCATGGTGCGCACTACCGCAAGGCCACCCAGCCAGCGTTGCAGGGCATCGGCGCGAATGCCGGCCGCGACGGAAATCACCAATGGCTGTTGCTTGGTCAACGCCGGCGCCAACTGTTGTGCCACGCTTTGCATTTCCTGTGGTTTGATGGCCAGCACGATGACTTGTGCCTGCGCTGCAGCGGCGAGGTTATCGCTCGTGGTCTGCACGCCATATTGCTTCATCAAGGATTGCCGCTGCGCTTCAATCGGATCCGACACCACGATCTGCGTTGCCGGCAAGCCCTGTGCAATCAGGCCGCCGATCAGGCTGCGCGCCATGTTGCCGCCGCCAATGAAGCTCAAGGTTTCTTTCAACATCTGCTGGTCCTCAAACGAATTGCCGAATATTACAGGGGTTGGCTGGTTATTCACTCGGCAGAGTAAGTATGTTTGCTTTGTCTTGATGTTTGCGTAGGGGCGGTTCGTGAACCGTCCCTACGAAGCACCAGACCTATTTGCCTAGCAACCCCTGCATCGCCAGATGCATCGGATGCATAATCGAGCAGCGGCCCGCGCACGGAGATGACAACAATGGGCATCGACAATCAGGACAACCCGGCGCGCATTGCATGGCTTACCGGCGTGACTATGACCGCCGCGTTTTTGATAGCCAATCTCAGCGCCGTTCATACCACACGGGTGATCTTCGACAATGTGCAATGGACCATCGCGCAATTCGGCGCAGCCTTGCTTGCATGGCTGGGTTATCACCATACGCACGACGAAGATCGCAGCACGCGACGCTGGTTTTTCTTCGGGTTGAGCAGCTACGCGCTGGGACAGTTGTTGTGGGATGTGCAGGTGCTCATTGGCTACACGCCATTCCCCGCGCCCTCCGACGTGTTCTATGCGGCATGCGCGCCCTGCATTGCAATCGGGTTGTGGCTGGCGGTGCAACGTCGTGTGCAGCCTGCGCGTGCGCATCTGTTGCTGCTCGACATCATCATGCTGGGTGTGCAGACGCTGGCCATCATTCTGGTGATCTATATGGCCAACATGCCGGTGGTGTCGCCGCCGCAATTGCTGGGGCTGGCGGTGTATCCGATCGTGATGTTCGGCACTGCCATCGTGGCGTTGATGATGGCCGCAGCGCTGGGCATGCGTCTGGCATGGCGTTGGGCATTGCTGCCGCTGTCGCTGGTGCTGACCGGCGTGGCGTGGATGAGCTGGAATATCGTGGCGATCAAAGGCACGCCGCAAAGCGGTTCCTGGCTGAATTATCTGTTCGCAGTGGCGTCGTTGATGCGCGGTCTGGGTGCGGCGCGCTGGGATGTTGCCAGTGCCCAGCCGGTTGCCAGACAACGTCGCGATGCCGTGCTGTTCTTGCTCATGCCGCTGCTGCCGGTGATTGCAGCGGTCACTACCGTGTTTATGGTGTGGGATGCTGCTGATCTGCCGCGCATCCTGCGCGTTGCAGTGATGGTGGCATCCGCTGCCGTCATCCTGCTGGCCGTGGTGCGACAGGCTTATGCGTTGACGGAACGCGAACGTCTCCTGCAAGCCGAACGCAGCATGGTCGAGACCGAGCAGCAATATCGCGTATTGGCGCAACGCTTCGAACTCGCGACGTCAGCCGCCAAATTGGGCATCTGGGATATCGATCTCACCAAACGGCGCACGGCAGTGTGGGAGCCGCGCATGTATGAACTGTTCGGCTACAACATGACCACCGAGTTATCGCCGTATGACATCTGGGATCAGGCGTTGCATCCCGATGATGTAGCGCGAGTACGCAAGCAATTCGCTACGGTAATCAAAGGTGGCGGTGAACTGGTGCTGGAGTACCGCATCGTCACGCAAGCGGGTGAAGTGCGTTATCTCGAAGCGAATGGCATCGTGTTGCACGATACAGCCGGCAGGGCGATGCGCATGATCGGTGTGAGCTGGAATGTCACGGACCAAGTGATGGCGCGCCGCGCGCTGGCGGAAAGCGAAGCCGAGCTATCGGCCATCTTTGAAAACTCGGTGCTGGGCATAGTGCTGGTTGACGAACAGCGTAACATCCTGCGTCACAATCGCGCCGCGCGCCGGTTGCTGGGTTATTCCGCTGCGGAAGCGGCGCAGGCGCGCGCCGAGGACATCATTCATCCGGAAGAAAGCGAGTTGAGCCTGCAACTGTTCAATGCACTCAAAACGGGTCAACGCGATAACTATCAACTGGAGAAGCGTTATCTGCGTCGCGATGGCGTTGCCTTGTGGGTGCGAGTGACGGTGTATCCGGTCACCCTCGCCGCGCGACACGACTATGTCGTGTTGATCGAAGATATTTCGCAGCGGCGTGTGACGGAGGAACAACTTAGCGCAGCACAACAAAGCCAGTTGCGCGCGCGTGAAGAGTTTGCCTTTACCTTGCTCAAGGCGCAGGAACAGGAACGGCAACGCATAGCGTATGAGTTGCACGATGGCTTGAGTCAAAGCCTATCGGTCATCAAGAACCGCACCGAACTGGCTCTCGCGCAATTACCCGGCGATTCGCAAGCGGCGCTGCAACTGCAGAGCATCTTGCGCGTGACTAGCGATGCCATCGCCGAGGCCCGCGGGCTCGCGCATAACTTGCGACCGCTGCACATCGAACAACTGGGGTTAACCGCGGCGCTGGCGCAATTACTGAGTCAATTCGCCGAAGCCAGCGGCATTGAGGTGGAATCGCGTCTCGAATCCATCGACGATGCGATTCCTGTTACGCATGTCACCCATGTATATCGCCTGCTGCAGGAAGCGCTCAACAACATCGGCAAGCATGCACAGGCTACGCGCGTGAATGTCAGCACCGAGCGCGATGTGCATGCCGTGCGCATTGTAGTCAGCGACAATGGCCGCGGCTTCGATGTGAGCGCAGCAACCAGAACCGGCGGTCTGGGTTTGAACAGCATGACCGAACGCGCGCACATGCTGGGTGGACAGATAGCATTTACCAGCAGCGCGTCAGGCAGCAGTGTGCAGATGACAATTCCCATCAGCGAGGTTCCGCTTGTCGATGCCGGGATCAACGATGAGCCGCTGCGGCGTGCTGAATTGAGGATGCATGAATGACAGACAAGGTGCGCATTCTGATCGTCGACGATCATCCCTTGTATCGCCAGGGTTTGCGACAAGTGATCGAGTCGAATCCGCAGTTCGAGTTGGTGGGTGAAGCCGCGACCGGCAAGGATGCACTGCGCTTGATCGAAACTTTGCAACCCGCGTTGGTGATGCTCGATGTCGGTCTGCCGGATATGACCGGGCTGGACATCGCCGCCGAAGTGCAGGCGAAACGCTGGCCGGTGCGGCTGGTAATCCTCACCATGCTCAAGGATGAACTGGCTTTCAACAAAGCCATGTCGCTGGGCGTGCAAGGTTATGTGCTTAAAGAAAACGCCGTCACCGAAATCATCGCCTGCGTCAGTGCGGTGGCGGACGGCAAGCCCTATATCAGTCCGTCATTGTCGGGTTTCTTGCTCAAGCGTCATGATCGTGTTGCCGGCCTTGCCGGTCAGAAGCCCGGTATCAACGATCTCACCATGGCAGAACGCCGTATTCTCAAGCGCATCGCTGAAAAGAAAACCAGCAAAGAAATCGCGGCGGAGTTGTTCATCAGTCCGCGCACTGTGGAAACACATCGCGCCAATATCGGCGCCAAGCTGGAACTGAAGGGCAGCAACAGCCTGTTGCAGTTCGCGTTGGAGAATCGCGAGTTGTTGAGTGGTTTGGAGTAGGGGTTTGAGTCGATGACTATTCGCGACGTGTGATTGTTTTGTAGGAGCGGCCTGACTCGATTGATGGGGCCGCGATTAATTGTTCGCGGCCATGGGCCGCTCCTACAAAAGATTGATCATTCCGTCGCACCGTGACACTTCTTAAATTTCTTGCCACTCCCACAAAAACACGGATCGTTGCGACCCAGTTTGGGTGCTTCGCGTCGATACGGCTGCTGTAATTCATGGTGATGATGATCATGATCGTGGTCATGATCGCAATCAGGGCCATGCACATGTTCGTGTTCTTGTTTTTCCATTGAGCAATCTCTCTCTGAGTGGTTTCTGAGTAGTGATGAAGTGTCGGGTTGAAACCCGACCTACAGTAGAGCCTATCTCCCACGCCTTATCAATTTATCAAGCCGCGCTCGGATCCCCAGTTCTCCGATCCTAAGTATCCCCACGTAGATCCGCTACGTAGCGATACGCGGTCCGAATGCCGGAGCGTCGGCATGTTCGCAAAGCGGCGTAATCCGGATACTGATCCTATGGAAATACGGAGTGCCGCACGATGAATCTGTTGATCGTTGATGACCATGCCGATACGCGCGCGGTGATTCGCAGCTATTTAAGTCCGTTGGCTTGCAGCGTTATCGAGTGTGCCGATGGCAGCACGGCGATCGAGATGAGTCGTCGTACTTCGCCCGATGTGATGACGCTGGATCTGCGTCTCGGCGCTGAAGATGGTCTTGCCATTCTCGAATTCGTGCGCGCGCACTTTCCGCATATTCACGTTGTGGTGGTCACGCAGTTCAAAGAGCCAGCCATCGCCGAGCTGGTGGTGCGACTGGGTGCGGTGGGTTGCTTTGCCAAATCCGATTTGGGTGAGCTGCGCGCCTACTTGCAGCGCTACCTGGTGAATGGAGCGACACCATGAGCGATAGCAATGATGATTTATCCGCGCCCCTCGACACGTTGTTGTTCAATTCCGCATCGGCAGAAATCCAACGCGCAGTGCTTGAGCTGCAATTGCCGGTGGTGTTGACCACGGGTGCGTTATTGCTACTCGCCGCCGCGCTTGATTTGATAGCGCCGACGCCTGCGCTGATTGCGATTCTGGTGGCAACGGTGGCGTTGCTGGGTGCGTGGTTGTTGCGGGCGCAGTTGCCGTTGTGGTCGATGCAACTCGCATTGCTGATCGCTGTGGCCACCGACATGTGGAGCCTGAGCAGTGGCGGTAACACATCGGCCATCATGGCAACCGGCGTCATTGCGTTGGCGATGATCGCCGCGCCGGCAACGCGCATTGCAAAAGTGGTGGCGCTGTTGCTGATGGTTGGCGCGGCCATTACCGCGAATCTGGGTGCGGCTTTCATCTTGTTGCTATGCGCCGTGCTTGCCGCATGCGCGGTGATCGCGCCATTACGCACGCAATTGGCCGAGCGCGATGCAGCGCGTCGTTATGCCGAGTCATTGCTGGCAGAGCGCGAGCGTCTGCTGGTGGATTTTCGTCAGCGTAATGAAGGCTTCCGGCGTTTGCTGGAAAAGGACGCCGAACAGAAGTCGACGCAGTTGCAGCGTACCAATCGCGAACTTCGTGAAGCCAACGATCATCTCGAAGCGTTCAACTACATGGTGTCGCACGACATACGCGCATCATTGCGTGTGCTCGACGGCCTGGCCAATGTGTTGCTGGAAGATATTCATAGTCATCGACCAGCCGTGGCGTTGCAGAATCTGCATCGCTTGCATACGTCCATCGGCAACATGCATGGCATGGTGAAGGAACTGCTCAATATGTCGCGACCCGATCGGCGCGTACAGCGACACCGGGTGGACCTCGGCGCAATCATTCACGAATTGGTGCAGGATCTGCGCACCGCCGAACCGCATCGCAAGGTATCGGTACAGATTGCCGACAATCTGATTGCCTATGGTCAGCCCGATCTCATTCGCGAGGCGTTGCAGAATCTGTTGTTCAATGCCTGGAAATTCACCGCGCAGCGCCCAGACGCGCACATCGAATTCGGCGTCAGCGACCAAGGCGAACCTGAGCGCGTGTTCTACGTGCGTGACAATGGCGTGGGCATCGACATGCAACGCGCTGCCGAGATGTTCCAGCCCTTCAAGCGTCTGCATGATGAGCCACACTACGAAGGTACGGGTGTGGGTCTGGCCTCTGTTAAACGCATCATCGAAAGGCATGGTGGTCGCGTCTGGGCGCAGGCCGAGCCAGTGCAAGGCACGAAACTGTGCTTCACGCTGGGTTTGCAGTCAGTCGACGAGCAGGTAGATGCGGTTCGCGAATTGCATTGAATCGAATGGCACAGATTTGTAGGTCGGGTTTAGCTGTCTTCAGCGCTACCCGACATCTGACATCGCTGTCGGGTTAAAACCCGACCTACAACAGAGTGCAAACGTCCGCGCAATTATTCTGTAGGTGGGATTTAACTCTTCAGCGCTGCCCGACTTCTTAAGCTCATTGATTGCGGCCAAACTGCAACTCGGCCAGCCGCGCATACAGCGGACTGCTCAGCAACAGTTGTGCATGCGTGCCGATGGCAACGAGCTGACCATGATCGAGCACGGCAATGCGATCGGCCTTGAGCACCGTGGCAAGTCGATGTGCGATCACCAGCGTGGTGCGTTTTTCCATCAAGCGTTCCAGCGCGGCTTGCACCAGTTGTTCGCTCTCGGCATCCAGCGCGCTGGTGGCTTCATCGAGCAATAGAATCGGCGGGTCGCGCAAGATGGCGCGCGCAATCGCAATGCGTTGCCGTTGTCCACCGGATAAACGCGTGCCGCGCTCGCCAAGATACGTGTCATAGCCCTGTGGCAATTGCATGATGAAGTCATGCGCAACAGCATCGCGCGCCGCCGCTTCGATGTCGGCATCGCTGGCATTCGGCCGTCCATAACGAATATTTTCGCGTGCGGTGGTGCCAAACAACACCGTGTCCTGCGGTACCAGCGCAATTCGCGCGCGCACCTCGGCAGGATCGGCATCGGCAATGTTTACTGTGTCGATGCGAATGTAACCAGCTTGCGGATCGTAGAAGCGCAGCAGCAATTGCATGACAGTGCTTTTGCCTGCGCCGGAAGGTCCCACCAATGCGACCGTTTCACCCGGCTCAATTTGCAACGCAAAGCGCTGCAACGCCGCTTGGTCAGGTCGCGACGGATAACAAAACGATACGTCCTGGAATTCAATGCGGCCTTGCGCCTTGTCATGGATTGCGCGCGGTAACGCGATGGCGTTGTGTGGGGCGCGAATCTCAGGCTCGGCGCGATGCAACTCCATCAACCGCTCCATCGCACCGGCTGCGCGCTGCACATCGCCCCACACTTCGCTGAGCATGGCAGCCGCCATGGCCATATATCCGGAGTACAACAGAAACTGACTGAGTTCACCGAAGCTCATGGAGTTTGCCAGTACCTTGCGTGCGCCCACCCACAACACCAGCGTCACGGCAACGAACACCAGAATGGTGCCCAGTGCAGTGAGCACGGCACGGGCACGAATGCGTGCTAGTGCAGTGATGAATGAGTCTTCCACTGCTTGGCCATAGCGTTGACTGTGCAAGGGTTCCAGTTGAAAGGCTTGCACGGTTTGCATGGCGTTCAAGGTTTCGTCGGCCATGGCGCTGGTGTCGGCGATGCGATCCTGCGATGCGCGCGACAAGGTGCGTACCTTGCGACCCATGATCAACATCGGCGCGATGATCAAGGGCAGCAACACCAGGAAGATCAACGTCAGCGACGGACTGGTAATCACCAGCAGCACCAGCGCGCCGACCAGCGTGACCACCGAACGCAACGCCATCGATAAACTCGATCCCACCAGCGATTGCACTAGCGTGGTATCGGTGGTGAGGCGCGACAACACCTCGCCGGTACGGGTGACTTCAAAGAAGGTCGGATCCATACGAATCACGCGCGCATACACGGCGCTGCGCAGGTCTGCGACCACGCGTTCGCCCAGCCACGTGACCATGTAGAAGCGCAAGGCAGCAAATGCACCGAACGCCACTGCGGCAAGCAGGAACAATACGAAGTAACGATTGATGGTGGCGACATCGCGTGTCGCCATGCCATCGTCGATGAGATGTTTGAAGGCAATCGGTAGCGCCAACTGAGCGCCAGCAGCCACCAATAAAAAAATTGCCGCCCAGAACAAGGTGCCGGCGTAGGGCTTGATAAACGGCCAGATGCCTTGCAGGGGCTTAAGCGATTTGGCTTTGGGACGGTCGGGAGGAAGTGAGGGTGGCATATTGAGCAATCAATCAATGCTGATCGTGCATGCCCCATCGACTGCAACGGTTGCGCAATCCCGCGCGTACTTTTTCGCGTTCTTCAGGCGTCATCTGTTCCCAGCGTTCAAACAATCTGCGTTGTCGACGCCAGCGTCCGCCGCGATGACCGTGAAAACCGCCAAACAAGATGCGCGACAGAATCAGCAAGCCCAGTGCCTGTGTGAATGTGATGGCAGGCCAGCCAAACAAACCGGGCAGCAAGTGATTCCACAGTGCCATCACTGCCCAACTGATCGCAGCGATGACGACGGCGATCATGACTGCGCACTTGATCATGCGCGCCAGCCAGAAATGCTTCATGGCGACACTCCTCCAAATTCTCGATAGATGTGCTGCAGTTGCTCGCGCAGCGCGACCACCGCAGCATGTTTGCGCGACAACAAGGTGTTGACGCTGACGCCCAACTCGACCGACAGCTCTTTGAAGCTGCGGCCTTCGAATTCATGGGCAATGAATACTTCGCGTTGTAGGGCGGGCAACGCAGCGATGCTGGCTTCGATCTGTTCCATCAACATGCGTCGCGCGAACAACGCTTCGGGACCCGCTTCCTCGCTGGGCAACAGCTCATCCCAATTCAAGGTTTCGCCATCGGCATCCACTGCGTCGGCGAGCGGTTCATGACGCTTCTTGCGAAAGCGATCGATGATGCGATTGCGTGCAATGCGCATCAGCCATGCGCCCACCTGTTCGATGGGTTGCATCAGTCGGTATGCGCCTACCAGTTCATAAAAGACTTCCTGCAGGATGTCTTCCGCTTCGCCGCTATCGGTGACATGACGTCTGATGAAACGTCGCAGCCGCGCCTGCTCGCGGGCGATGGCATCGGTAATGCCCTGGTCCTGCGCGGTTTTGATGTCGGGAGTTGCTGTCATCGCTGCCATATTGAGCTAGACGCGGAGGAAGGGGAAATATTGGTTTGCCTGTTAGTAGGAGCGGCCCATGGCCGCGATCAAAGACATTGCGGCCATGGGCCGCTCCTACACGGTTCATTCATATCTTTGACGCACGATTGCGTTTGTAAATTGTCCACCAATAAAACCATCGTCATGGGGGTTCAAGCATGTCACAGCTGCTGCGCGTTTTTCTGAGCTTGCTGCTTTTCCTGACCGGGTGCGCGCACCTTGGTGATCACGCCGCCACTGGCGAACAGACAGCTTCGTCGCAGCCACGACAGATGCTCAATGAGGGCTACAGCTTGCTGTATCAAGATGCCGGCAATCTCGATCTCGCCGAGTTGATCCTTTATGTAAAGGTTGAATCGGACGCAGTGGATAGTGTCGTCACCGCAGCGGCGCAGATTGGTGGCGACGTGAAAAAGCAGTTGCAGCAAATCGCCAAGGATTATCCGGCTGTGCGCATTGATCTCGATCCATTGCCGGAAATGGAAAAACGCAAACGCGCTGCAATCAGCAAAGATCGCGCGCGTTACTTCGCGCCAATTGTGGGACACGGCGGTCGTGAATACGAACGCACGGTGCTGATCGGCTACAACAATGGCGCGAATCATGAACGTCATTTATGTGAGGTCATGGCCGAAGCGGAACCCAATGCCAATCTGAAAAAATTTCTGCTCAACACGCAACGGCGTTATGACGATTTATATCGACGCACTAGTGCGCTACTGGAGAAGGAGTATTTCAAGTAGCGCGGACGCCAAGTTAAAATTTGCGGCATCTTGTTATCGCTTTAAGAAGCGATATGTACCCACCACCATTGCGTGTTACAACATGACCGCTCAACAGTCGACCAGGCAATAAGTTCTCATGCTGTCCGCACTTCATTTCGACAACGCTTTTGTTCGCGAGCTGCCTGCCGATCCGCAAGCAGGCGGCCGTTCGCGGCAAGTGCCAGGCGCACTGTATTCGCGAGTCATGCCGACACCGGTTGCTGCGCCAACCTTGATTGCCTATTCGCCGGAAGTGGCGCAGTTGCTGGAGCTGGATGCAGGCGATATCGCGACACCACAATTTGCTGCCGTGTTCGGCGGTAATGAATTGCTGCCCGGCATGCAGCCTTATGCTGCGAATTATGGCGGTCATCAATTCGGCAATTGGGCGGGACAACTCGGCGATGGTCGTGCGATGTCATTGGGAGAAGTGATCAACTCGCGCGGGCAGCGCTGGGAGTTGCAGTTGAAAGGCGCAGGACCAACGCCGTATTCACGCATGGCCGATGGTCGCGCGGTGCTGCGCTCGTCGCTGCGTGAATTTCTATGCAGCGAGGCCATGCATCATCTGGGTGTGCCAACCACGCGCGCGTTGTCATTGGTACTCACCGGTGATGCCGTAGTGCGCGACATGTTTTACGACGGACATGCGAAGCCCGAGCCGGGCGCCATTGTTTGCCGCGTTGCGCCGTCGTTCATTCGCTTCGGTAACTTCGAGTTGCCGAGTTCGCGTGAAGATACGCCGTTGCTCAAGCAACTCATCGACTTCACCATTCGTCGCGACTTTTCTGAGTTGGAAGGGCCGGAGCTGCAAGGATCAGGACAAGGTTCCAGTGAGCAGCTATATGGCGACTGGTTTGCTCAAGTATGCGAACGCACCGCGATCATGGTTGCGCACTGGATGCGCGTGGGTTTTGTGCATGGCGTGATGAATACCGACAACATGTCGATACTCGGCTTGACCATCGATTACGGCCCCTATGGCTGGATCGATAATCTCGATTTCGACTGGACGCCTAACACCACTGATGCGCAAGGGCGACGTTATCGCTTCGGTCAGCAAGCACCGATTGCCTACTGGAATTTGACCTGTTTAGGTAACGCGCTGGTACCGGCGTTTAGCTCGCTTGATCCATTGAATGCAGGCCTGCAGCGCTTCATCGATGTTTATACGAGTACTGAGCGCGAACACATTGCCGCCAAGCTCGGCTTGCATACGTTCCGCGATGAAGACCTGGAACTGATGCAAAGCTTGTATGGTTTGCTGCAAACCGCCGAAGTGGACATGACGCTGTTCTTTCGCGCCTTGAGTGAGCTTGATATAGAGGATGCGCCATCGCTGCTGATCTTCAACGATGCGTTCTACGATGAAACGAAACGCGATAACGCAGCGCTGCAATTCAACGCATGGCTGCAGCGTTACGCAGCGCGTGTGCGTGAAGACCTTGCTGCAGGACATTGGTCAGCCGAAGCGCGTCGACAACGCATGCGTGCAGTAAATCCACGTTACGTGCTGCGCAATTATCTGGCGCAGCAAGCCATCGATCGCGCCGAGCAAGGCGACTATGCGGGCATCCATGAATTACTCGATGTGCTGCGTCGTCCTTATGACGATCAGCCGGGACGCGAGCAGTTCGCACAACGGCGTCCCGATTGGGCGCGTCACAAGGCTGGTTGTTCGATGCTGTCGTGTAGTTCGTAGACTAACTGGCGTTGCGATGTGCCGGCATGGCCTGTGTGGCATTGCCGATGGTCGTTGTTGTCGATTCGGTGGACGCAGAAGCGATTGCATTGCCGGCGGTGAGTACATCCGCGACGGTGTGATCTTGCAGTGGCGTGGCTGGATCTACGCAGACACGATTACGACCCAGTTGCTTGGCGCAGTACAGCGCCGCATCGGCTCTATCCAGGCATTGCTCGAAAGTCTGGTTGCGGCCGTGCTTCCATTCGCTCACGCCAAAGCTGGCAGTGCAGTGCAGAGTTTCTGCGCCGATGGATAGGTTTAATTGTTCGATGCGCTGACGCATGCGTTCGGCGGCGGCATACGCGCCGTGCAAATCGATATCGGGCAGTATCACGATGAATTCTTCGCCACCCCAACGCGCCGTATGATCCTGTTGTCGCACGCATTGCTGCAGACATTGCGCAATCGCCACCAGCACCAGATCGCCGGCGGGATGGCCATGATGATCGTTGATGCTTTTAAACAGATCGATGTCGGCGATGATAATGGATACCGGCGCGTGTGAGCGCCGGGCACGCGCCAGTTCACCGCGCGCCAACTCCAGCAAGCGGCGGCGATTGCGCAGGCCGGTGAGTACATCGGTGGTGGCGTGGCGATGCAGACTGCGTTCCGCTTCGGCCACCGTCTGTGCGTAAACGAATGCCAGCAGGGCGGTGATGGCGAAGTAAGCAGCCAGGTTGAAGGTATGCAGTACGCGCGCGGTGGGCAACGACAGCTCGTGAAGTGGCGGCATATCGCGCAGCCATTGATCCATGATCAGACAGCTAATGCTGGTCAGCACCACCATCGTGATTTTTTTGCGCACGCCGCGTCGTGTGCCGATGGCCGAGAGCGGAATAATCAGCCAGGCATAAAATTCGAAGCCGCTGCTCCAGCCCACGGCGCGGGTGGCGACAATGGCGTGACCCAGCAATTCGAACAGGACGATCCAGCCAATCCAGCGGTGCAGCTTGTTGCGCGCCAATGCGACGCAGCTTGCATAGACGACGATGCCGAACAAATTAACCCACACCATCAACGCGACACCCAGCAGCGCGAAGATCACGGCGAACAGCGCATGCATGGCAATTGCCACACTCAGGGCATAGCGGGCAAACCTCCCAAACCGTTCATTGGCGACGAAGGCGCCAGTTACGACAAACTCGGTGGTGGCGTGCGACTCGGGTGCGCTGTCGGCGTTGAAGGTCATCGAGAGGATTCGTACGGCGGATAAACAGGCCTGCTTTTTATCCGGTGCTCGCCAAGGGCGCTGTCGATGCGGCCACAGTTCCAGCAAATTCAGGAGGTTTCAGGGCGTTTTGTGTGATTGCGCCGACTCCAGCCCAGGTAATGAACCCGACGCGGCTTCGGACGTAGGTTCCGGGATGTAATAAAGATCGATGGACTTGCCGATGCGTTCACGCGGCGTGTATGCCTTCAGCCAGCCGAAGGCCTCGCCCTGCGACACGGTATCTCGGGCATACACGCTGGCAGCGACCCAGCCGGTGACGGGATGAAACGGTTGTGCCATCAATACGCCCGGCAGGCCTTCGCCGATGACATCGATGGTGCCGCGATAAACGAACCAGAATTTTGTGACATGCAGCTCATTCAGGCGATCGCGCAGACGTTCGACATCCTGTCCCCAATCCAGATCGGAATCGATGAGGATGTGTTCGGGATGCTTGCCCGCGAACATGTTGAAGTACGGCAGATAGTCGGGATAGGCGCTGTATAACAAACTGATCTGCCAACCTATCAATGCCACGAGTACCGCGCGTAGCGCCGGTTGCCGATAGCGTTGCCACAGCATTGCCGTGAATGCCGCACCGGCCATGCACAACAACGGGAACAATATGAACACATGCCGCATGCCGATGTTGATGTGGCTGTAAAAACTGCAGAACGCGAGCAACACGATGAAGGCGATGCTGGGCGCCGCAACGGTCCAGCCTTGTTGGCGCGCGCGTAACGGCAGCGCAACCAGACCTGCCGTGCCGAGCAGCAGCAGCGGCAACGGTGTTCTCACTGCCAGTGCCACCACGTAGAACTCGCGAAAACCGGTTTCGCTGAACCGTCCCATCAAGTAAGAAAGATGGCCGTCGTGATTGTGTTTCAGCAATGCCTGAATGCTGAGAATCAATCTTCCCAGCCCAACCGGCAGCGGCACGACGTGGCCGATCGCCTGCAATACATCATGTGCCCAGCCGCTTGCACCGACCAGGTAAGCCCAGCCGGAAGTCGATGACAGTGCAGTGCTGAAACGACGGAATTCGATGGTGTACGTCAATGCTGCACAGAAGAACATCACCAACAAAATGGTGATGCACTGTCCGGACCAGCGACCCAATGATGTCGGCGCTGGTGCATTGGTGGGAACGCGATGGCGACTCAGCCACCAGCACGGCAACCAGGCTGCGCCGACGACGGCAATGAACGGTAGTGCCGAAAGTTTGGTGGCGATCGCCATTCCTGCGGCAACGCCGCACCACACGGCCGCCTGCCACGATTGCGTCTCGAACCAGCGCATCAAGCAATACAGCGCCAGCGTGCAAGTTGCGGTGCCCGGTATGTCCAGCGCCGCCACCCCCGCATGTCCCAACAGAGGCGGCGTGGTGGTGACCAGTAGCGTTGCCAGCAGTGCGGTGCGCGGACCGAACAAGTACTTGCTCCACAGCCAGGTGGACCACAGCAGCAATGCCAGGAACGGCAGCATGCCGGCACGCGCCAGAAACAGATATTCGCCGTAGTGGCCGGTCTTGTAGAGCAGGTCGCGACCCGATTGTTCGCCGCTGGGGCCGGGTTCATTGAAGGCGCGCGCACCAGCGAGATACGGTCCCAGCGCCATCGCCAGCCGCGCCAGCGGCGGATGTTGCACATCGTAGATATAGACATCTTCATCGAGTAGCTGCATGCCGGCAGCAAGATGTTCCGGTTCATCCCAGGTAACGCTGAAATAACGCCAGGTGGAGCCCACCAGCAAGCACATGCACACGATCAGCACGCTCAACACCAGGCGCGGCCGATTCATGAGCATTGCCCACAGCGATGTCACACGATCGATGAGTTGCGCAGGCATTCGAAGTGGGTCGGCATGGGTTTGTCAGGTGGTGGTTTGCGGCCGAGTTGTGTGAGCGATTCGATGTGGCCGGATCGGCCGCGTGTATAGCAAAAATCGCGGTGCATGAGAATTGTCTGACTATTGGTCAATAAAGGTCAGCTTCTGCCACTTGCCGTTGATCAATGCATACAACGCGTACTGGCCGTTCAGCTTGCCGGCCGAGAAGAGGGCATATTCTGCTTGCAGACTGGCCAATTGATCCAGTTGTGCTGTGGGTTGTTTGATTGCCTCGTCACGCTGATAAAAACCGGCGTCTTTCGGCGCCAGCTCGCTCTCACTCAATGCCAGCGGCCACTCTTCACTGAGTGTGATCTGCCATTGGCCATTGTTGTTAAGTGCGCCGATCAGTCGCGCCATGCCGGGTTGTTTGGGTTTGAGCAGCAGCGCCCGATCCAATGTGCCGTTGCCGTCGAAGTCGCCGAGCACGACAAACGGACAGGGCCAGTTTCCCGAGACATCCAGCGACTTGATGCGTGCCTCGCCGGCATCACTGCTGGCGGGCAATTGGTACGCGGGTAAGTCAGCGGCGATCCGTGCCGCAAGTGCAGTGGGAATCAGCGCCGCACAGGCATCGCCCGCCGTGCTTGTCGGGGCGGACTGAGACAGTCCCAGCGCCAACAAAGCCAATATCGATGCAGAAGGGGCGATAGCCATGTGCGGTTCCAGTGGCGCTCAACAATCGCGAGCGCCTCACTTAAGGAGGCTTAAAAGGCCACGTAGCCTATCAAGCCGATATGCGATCCGTCGTCCTTGGAGGTATCGATGCGCACCGCGGGCGTGTTGTTGATGCGACCGGATTCGACTTTGTACGACTCATTCACGTAACGCAGCCCGCCCCAGAAGCGCTCGGTGCCGTAGCCCGCTTGCAGCACCAGGCTGTCCGCATCCTTGTAATGCACGGTGATAGTGGGCTGGTAATCGAAGTCGGCCTTGAAGCGCGGATTGATTACATGCCGCCAGCCGCCGCCGAAACGCCAACCTCTGAAGTGATAAAAGCCCAGTAGTTCGATCGGCACGCGATCGAAGCGCGCACTGCCGTTTTTGGCTGAGGCGTCGTCGACGTGGTAGTTGATGGTGGCCAATACCGAAAAGGGCTGGGTCGCCGGCTTGAACTGCAATCCGGCGCCGATTTGCACCAGGCCGCCGCCCTTAATCTTGGCGCTGTCACCGTTGCTGTATTCCACTTTGGCGATGGTATCGCCGCCGACCGTGAGACCAGCGTCCACCACCAACCGCACCGGCCGCTCGCCACTCGGTGCGGCGGCAACGCTCAGTGAGGTGATGGCTAGGCCGACAGAAGTTGCCAGGACTTTGATTGCATTTATCTTCTTCATGATTTTCCTTAAATCGTTAGTAATTGCCCGCTTACTGCGGTGCCCTAAATTACCGGTCGAGGTAGTTCCATAACAACCCCGCATCTGGTGAGAACGAAACAGTCTTTTTGGTTATGTGCTGGCTTGGCTACAGTCACTTCCACGTGATGGCTAACTAGCGGCCATCCCGATTTGATGACCAATACCGGCCATCCCGTTTCGATTCAATGAGTTCGGATGATCCATGACCATCACTAACCTTTCGCCCCGTCTGCAACAGCTGCAACGCGATTCCGCGGCAGCCTTGCGACGTGCCGTCGCCGAATACGGCGATGTGGTTTATTCGAACAGCCTCGGCATCGAGGCCATGGTGATGACCGATCTGATCTTCACCTTCGCGCCGGAGATTGAAGTGTTTACCCTCGACACCGGCCGCCTGCATCCGGAGACGCTGGATCTGCTGGACCGCGTCGAACGCCGCTACAAGCAGCGCATTACCGTGTACTACCCCGACGCCACCGCAGTAGAAAAGCTGGTGCGCGAGAACGGCATCAATGGTTTTTATCTCGGGCTGGAAGAACGTAAATCCTGCTGCGAAGTGCGCAAGCTCGAACCGTTCCGGCGCGCCATTCAAGGCCGCAAGGCCTGGGTTACCGGCGTGCGTCGCCAGCAGTCCGAAGGACGCGCCATGGTGGAATCGGTGGAATGGGATGATCGTTACGACTTGTGGAAAGTCAGCCCGCTGCTCGACTGGACCGACAAGGACATTCACGACTACGTGAAAGCCCGCGCGTTGCCATACAACCCGCTGCATGACAAAGGTTATCCCAGCATCGGTTGTGCACCTTGCACCCGCGCCGTGGAGCCGGGCGCCGATCCGCGCTCAGGTCGCTGGTGGTGGGAAAATCCCGAAACCCGCGAATGCGGTCTGCAGCCGCGCACCCGCGTCATTCCCATCAAGGCGGTGAAGCACGCCGCTACAGCCTGATCAGTGGCAAATGGCGTGCTGCAAACACTCAATGCCTTGTTCCGTAGGTAGGTCGGGCTTATAGCCCGACTCTTAAGGCTCGCCACAAGCGCGAATCGGAATCGAGTTCCGACCTCAGCCTTCCAGCACCCCAAGACTCAGCATGGATTACTTCCCGATCTTCCTCCGCTTGCAAGATCAACCGGTGGTGGTCATCGGTGGTGGCGAAGTGGCCGCGCGCAAAGCACTGCTGCTATCGCGCGCCGGCGCGCGCATCACGATCATCGCGCCGCAGTTATGCCCGGCGCTTGAGGAGCGCGTGCAACGCGGCGAATTGACGCATGTCGTTGAGGAATTTCGTCCCGAGCACCTGGACGGCGCGCGGCTGGTGATTGCCGCCACCGATGTGCAGGTCGTCAACGCTTGGGTATCGCGCAGTGCCGAAGCGCGGCATATCCCCGTGAATGTGGTTGATGATCGCGAACTGTCGCGCTTCATCATGCCGGCGATCGTCGATCGTTCCCCCGTCATTGTTGCAGTGGGCAGCAGCGGCGATGCGCCGGTGCTGACGCGTCGTCTACGCGAAAAGCTCGAAGCATTTCTGCCGCAAGGCTTGAGCAAGCTGGCGAAGTTATCCGGCGAGCTGCGCGGCGCAGTGAAGCAACGCGTCAGCAATGCCGATGCAAGGCGACGTTTCTGGGAACGGTTTTTTGATGGCGATATTGCCGCCGATGTACTTGCAGGTCGCGATAGCGAAGCACGCCAGAGCATTGCCCATGCAATGGAAGACACCGCCGCCGGTCCCGCGCCGCAAGGCGAGGTGGCGCTGGTGGGTGCCGGTCCCGGCGATCCCGGGTTGCTGACGATTCGCGCGCTGCGCGTGATGCAGAACGCCGATGTGGTGGTGTACGACCGTCTGGTGTCGGATGAAGTGATGGAACTGGTGCGTCGCGACGCCGAACGCATTTACGTCGGCAAATCCGCCGGCAAAGCCTATGTCGCGCAGGAAGATATCAACCAGTTGCTGGTGGATCTCGCCAAACAAGGCAAACGTGTATGCCGTCTGAAAGGCGGCGATCCCTTCGTGTTCGGGCGCGGCGGCGAAGAGCTGGAAAAACTGGCCGAGCACGGCATTCGTTTTGAAGTGGTGCCGGGCATCAGTGCTGCAGCGGGATGCGCGGCCTACGCGGGTATTCCGCTGACACATCGTGACTACGCGCAGGTGCTGACGTTCGCCACCGGCCACAGCAAGAATGAGGTCGCCACACATGAAGGAGCAGCCGCCCCCATCGATTGGGCGATGTTGTCGCGGCCCGGCCAGACCGCGGTGTTCTACATGGGCTTGAAGGGTTTGCCGAACATCTTGAGTGAATTGCAGGCGCATGGCGTGCCGGCTACGCGCGCTGCGGCGGTGATCGAGCGAGGTACGAGGTCGGATCAGCGCGTCATCCTCGGCACCGTCGCCACATTGGCGCAGCAAGTGCAGGCTGCTGGCGTAGAATCGCCGGCCCTGTTGATTGTCGGTGAAGTGACCAAGCTGCATGAACAACTGCGCTGGTTCAACACCACGGCCGAGCAGGCGCAGGCAGATGGCGCGGCAATTCAGACGGACGCAATGAATCGTGCCCCCACGCAGGAATCGTAGGGTTCACTTCATTGAACCCATTCTTGATAAACGATTGGACCCATTGACATGAGTTCAGCTGAGCACAACACAAACACTACTGGTTGGCCGACACAGCCAGGCGTTCATGCGGGCTTTGCCGATGCCATCGGCAACACGCCGTTGATTCGCTTGAATCGCATCAGCGATGAAACCGGCTGCGAGATTCTCGGCAAAGCCGAGTTCATGAATCCCGGTGGCTCGGTGAAAGATCGCGCCGCGAAGTGGATTATCGATGCGGCCGAGCGCGATGGCAGCTTGAAACCGGGCGGCATTGTCGTCGAGGGCACCGCGGGCAACACCGGCATTGGTCTCGCGCATGTATGCAATGCACGCGGTTATCGCTTGCTCATCACCATGCCGGAGACACAATCGGCGGAAAAATTTGCGACGTTGCGCACCTTGGGCGCGGAAGTCATTCCGATGAAAGTGGTGCCGTATTCAAACCCCAATCAATATCAGCATGCCGCGGGTCGTTTGGCGAAACACTTGCCCAATGCCATCTGGGCCAATCAATTCGACAACGTTGCCAATCGTCAATCGCATATCGATAGCACCGGTCCTGAAATCTGGACGCAGACCAGCGGCAAAGTTGATGCGTTTGTGTGTGCGACAGGTACGGGCGGTACGTTAGGTGGCGTATCGCGTTCGCTGAAGCGCTTCAACAGCAAGGTGAAAATTTATCTCGCCGATCCACAAGGTAGTTCGCTGTATCACTGGTTCAACACCGGCGAATTGAAAGCCACTGGCAGCAACTCCATCACCGAAGGCATCGGCATCGCTCGAATCACCGACAACCTGAAAGATTCGCCCATCGATGGCGCTATCTATGTCGAAGATCCCGATACCGTGAACATGGTGTACCGCTTGCTGCGTGAAGAAGGTTTGTTCCTCGGCAGCACCAGCGGCGTGAACGTGGCCGCAGCAGTGCAGATCGCGAAGCAACTGGGTCCCGGCCACACCATCGTCACCATCCTGTGCGACAGCGGCCACAAATATCAGTCGCGCTTATTCAATCGTCAGTGGCTCACCGAGAAACAACTCGATGCCGCTGCCGGTCCCGTTTCCCCTTCTCTTCTTGATGCGGAGTCTCAACGTGTCCTCAACGTCTAGTATTGGATCTAATACGGGTGGCGCCGTCACCACCGATGTCGCGATCGTCGGCGCGGGTCCCTGTGGTTTGTTTCAAGTGTTCGAACTTGGCTTGCTTGGTTTGAAAGCCCATGTGATCGATTCATTGCCGAAAGTCGGTGGTCAATGCGTGGAGTTGTATCCCGACAAACCCATCTATGACATTCCCGCGGTGCCGGTATGCACCGGTCAGCAACTCACCGACTTGTTGCTGGAACAAATCAAACCTTTCGGTGCGCAATATCACTTGGGTGAAACCGTACAGACCGTGCACAAGCAGGAAAACGGTCGCTTCCTGCTCGGTACCAGTGGCGGTACGCAACTCGATGCGGGTGCGGTGATTGTTGCCGGCGGTGTCGGCGCCTTCGAGTCACGCAAACTCAGCGTGCCGAATGTCGAACGATACGAAGGCAAGCAAGTGCACTACCGCGTGCGTGATCCGAAAGCCTTTGCCGGCAAGCACGTGGTAATCATGGGTGGTGGCGACTCGGCGCTCGACTGGGCCGTGGTGCTGGCCGATCATGCCGATAGCGTGGTGCTGATACATCGTCGCGCCGAGTTCCGTGGCGCGCAGGCGACTGTCGCTAAGTTGCATGCGCTACGCGATGAACATCGCGCCGACATTCTCGTTGCACAAGCCAAGGAGTTGATCGAAGACAATGGTGAAGTGAAAGGCATTCGCGTCGTGACCCCCGATGGTGTGACGCGCAGTGTGGAGTGCGATCAGATTCTGGTGTTCTTCGGCCTGCATCCCAAGCTGGGACCGATCGCCGAATGGGGTTATGAACTAAACAAGCGCACCATTGCGGTAGACACGGAGAAATTCCAGACCAGTATTCCCGGTATCTACGCCGTGGGCGACATCAATCATTATCCCGGCAAGAAAAAGCTGATTCTCTCGGGCTTTCATGAAGCCGCGCTGGCGGCGTTCTCGATCAAGGAATATCTGGAGCCCGGCAAGAAAGTGCATCTGCAATACACCACCACCAGTCCGATCATGCATAAGCGTTTGGGCGTGACGGATGAAGGCAGTCCGCCGCATAGCCATAGTTGATCGCCGATGAACGATCGTTGATCGATCTGTTCTCGTAGGGGCGCTATTCATAGCGCCCTTTTTATTGCATCAATACTTTGCAATCTTTGTAGGGGCGAGGCATGCCTCGCCCTCTTTAATGTCTTTATGACTGCATCAATGCTTGACGTATCGCCCGGGCTGGGCACTTGTACTGAGCTTGTCGAAGCATGCCCAGCCCCTACGCGAAACAATGATCAATGCTTCGCCAGCTCCGCATCGATTGCAGACAAAATACGCGGATCTTCCACCGTCACATCCGGTGCGAAGCGACCCACTACTTCACCTTTGCGATTGATCAGGAACTTCTCGAAGTTCCATGCCACGTCGGGCTTGTCGCTGGCATGAATGCCATAGCCCTTCAAACGTTCACGCATCGGGCCATCGCCCACGGTATCGGGTTGTGCCTTGGTCAACTCTGCATATAGCGGATGTTTATCGGCACCCAGTACGGAGATCTTCGCGAACAAGGGGAAGTGCACGTCGTAGTTGGTGGAGCAGAAGGTCGCAATCTCATCGTTGGTGCCGGGTTCCTGACCTTTAAAGTCGTTGGCAGGGAAACCGAGAATCTCCAGGCCCTTGTCTTTCTTATCCTGATACAGCTTTTCCAGGCCGGTGTATTGCGGCGTCAGGCCACACTTCGACGCGACGTTGACGACCAGCAGCACCTTGCCGCTGTAATCGCCAAGCGTGGCTTTGCTGCCGTCAATCTTCTGCAATGGAATGCTGGTGAGTGCGGTCATGGTAATCCCCTTCAGGCGATAGCTAATGGTCGGCCGATTCTGCCGGGTTGCGGTGAACCCGTCGATAGGCGCAGGAGAGGACTTTTATGACGCCGAGGTGAGTGTTAGCCGGTTTCTCCGCGGCCCAAGCACGTGGGGTTTGGCGTGTCTCGCGCGTCTGCATACCGGGAAGTGCTATCCACCATCGGCGCACCGGCTGAGTAATGGCCTGTGGCGCCGCGAGTTTCAAAGAAGCGAGACTATGTTCGATAACAGCAAGCTCAAGCACTCACTAACGGTGGCGGCTTTGTTGATCCTGACGCAGTCGGCGCATGCCGCCGATAAGCCGTTCAAGGTTGAAGAAACCACCATTGCGCAGATTCAAACCGCGATTCAAAACAAGCAGCTCACGGCGGTGGAGCTGGTTAATCTTTATCTCAAGCGCATCAAGGCTTACAACGGTCCGGGTGTGGAAGAGCCCGAAGGTATTCTCGGGCCCACCAAAACCATCGCGCATGCGAAAGGCGTTAACGCGCTCGGCACTTTGAATCTGCGGCCGGCAACCCGCAAAAAGTGGGGCTTCGACGACCGCAAGGCGCGCAGCATGACCGATCCGCTCGATGCCGATCCCAACATGCCGGATGCATTGGAGACCGCCGCGGAACTCGATGCGTACTTCGCCAAGACCGGCAAGTTGAAAGGTCCATTGCATGGCGTGGTGATGTCGATCAAGGATCAATACGACACCTTCGACATGCGCACCACCTCGGGCGCTGATGCGGCCTATGCCAACGATCGTCCGCCGCATGATTCAACGTTCGTCAAACGTTTGCGCGATGCCGGCGCGATTATTCTTGCCAAGTCGAACATGGGTGAATATGCCTCGGGCTTTCGCAGCGCGTTCGGCGGCACCATCGTCAATCCATATGACACCGAACGCGTGCCCGGTGGTTCGAGTGGCGGCTCGGCGGTTTCGGTTGCCGCGAACTTGGTCACAGTGGGTATATCGGAAGAGTCCGGTCCTTCGGTGCGCGCGCCTGCCGAATACGCGAATCTCGTTGGCCTTGCGCCGACGCAAGAGTTGGTGAGTCGTGTCGGCATGTTCAACATTGGTTTGAACACCCGCGTCGGGCCTACCGCACGCACGGTTGAAGATCTGGCGCGTGTGCTGAGTGTCATTGCTGGTTACGACCCACAAGATGAACTCACCGCGTTCAGTGTGGGTCGCACACCGGATAAGCCATATGAAACTTTCACCCATGAAAAAAGCTTGAAAGGCGTACGTATCGGCGTGGTACGCGAATACATGGACCCAAAGGTATTCTCCAGTCCGCTGTATGCCGCCAATATCGAACTAGTCAACAAGGCCATCGCCGATTTGAAAAAACTCGGCGCCACCATTGTCGAGCCGTCGCCGGAAGGTTTGTTCACGCCGTATATCAAGCGTTATCTGCCGCAGTTGCGTAACGCGGCCTACACCAAGTCAGCGCCGGATTTGTTTCCCGTCGATGCCAATGGCAAGCCGACGCGCGATCACGTCAGTACCTTGATCGATCTGGCCATGGATCCGAGCAAGGTGCCCGGCACGATTACCTTGCGTGATATTGCGCCCGCGCCCATCGTCGGCGAAAGCAAGTATGGTTTTAATTTGTATCTGCGGCAGCGCGGCGATGCCAACATCAAGACCATCGATGATCTCATCGCCAAATCGAAGTTCTTTGTCGACCCCTATGAAGGTGATAAGAAACAGACGCTGATCAATAACAACAAACCCATGTTGATGGATTCGAGCAATCGCCTGCAGTTGCGTTTCGCTATTCAACAAATCCTCGCGCAGGGCATGGCCGAGATGAAGCTGGATGCGGTGGTATATCCCACCGGCTTGTTGCCGCCACGCAAGATCAATACACCGCGCGATCCCAACTTCAATGGCGTCGGCAATTACGGCATGTGGACCTTTCTCGGCGTACAAGGGTTTCCCGCGATTACCGTGCCGGCCGGTTTCACCACGGAAGTGTGGGATCGCGTCGCCGATAAGCCGCTCAAGGTCAACACCGATGGCGATGCAGAAGTGGAAGGCATGAAGCTCGTCGGTCCAGTGAAAGCGAAATTACCGGTGGGCGTGGATTTTCTCGGCATGCCTTTTTCAGAACCCATGTTGTTAAAGATTGCCGCAGCATATGAAGCGGGCACGCATCATCGTGAGCAACCGGCAGATTTCGGGCCGTTGAAGTAATGCGGATGACGGACATGAGAAAAAATCTCGTAGGTTGGGTTGAGTCCGAGAAGCCCAACTTCATGGCACGCTGGTTGCGTTGGGCTTCGCGGACTCAGCCCAACCTACGTCGTGTGTTGTTGTGCATCAGTTTGCTGATGGCAAGCGCCACTCACGCCGACACCTTTCCCGTCGATGAAGTCAGCATCGCGCAAATTCAAGCTGCGTATAGCAGCGGCAAGACCACCGCACACGAAGTCACGCAGGCCTACCTCGATCGCATCGCTGCTTACGACAAACATGGGCCTTACTTGAACTCGCTGATCACGGTGAACGCCAAGGCATTAGCCGAAGCGGATCGTCTCGATGCGGTATTGAAAAAAACCGGCAAGCTGGTGGGACCGTTGCACGGCATCCCGGTCATCGTCAAAGACAATCTCGATACCATCGACATGCCCACCAGTTCGGGCGTGGCCTTGTTCAAAGATTTTGTGCCGCAGAAAGATGCCTTCATCGTTGCGCGCTTGCGAACGGCGGGAGCCATCATCATCGCCAAGTCATCGCTATCTGAATTGGCGATGGGTCTTGCCGATAGCATCAACTCGGCATTGCCCGGCTTCACGCGCAATCCTTACAACACTGCGTATGCAAGCGGTGGCTCTTCCGGCGGCACCGGTGTGGCAGTGGCCGCGAACTTCGGCACAGTGGGTATCGGCACCGACACCGGCGGCAGCGTGCGTGCGCCTTCGTCCATCAACAATCTGGTTGGCATGCGGCCAACAGTGGGTTTGGTGAGTCGTACCGGCATGGGTCCGCTCGATAGTCAACGCGATACGCCCGGACCGATGGCGCGCAGTGTTGAAGATATGGCGCGCTTGCTCGATGTGATGGCTGCCAACGATGCGGACGATCCGCGCACGGCACCGGCAAAAGGCAAGATCGCCAAAACCTATACCGCGTTTCTCGACAAGAATGGTTTGCAGGGCGCACGCATCGGTGTGTTTCGTCAATCATTGCAGCTACGCGACGGCGCTGATTCGCGCGTGGCCGAGTTGTTTGACAAAGCCGTTGCCGATTTGCGCGCGGCAGGCGCAACGGTGGTGGACGATTTCACGGTGCCGGGCTTTGAAGATTTTCCACGTCCACCGCAAACCGCAGCGCGTACCAAGGCTGATTGGGAAAAGTTCTTTGCTTACGAAGGCCCGACGTTTCCAGTGAAAAGCGTCGCCGAATTGCGCGATGCCAAAGTAAAAGTGCATCCCTTGCATCAACCACGTATCGCGCAGATTGCGGCGATCACGTTACCGCCCGAACAAGATCCCGAAACCATGCAAGGTCGTGCCGATGAACAGAAGTATCGCGATGCCTTCGGCGCGGCGATGGATGCCGCGCACGTCGATGCGATTGTGTTTCCGGTATGGACCTATCCACCAAAAATAAGCGGTGATCGCGGCCAGACACCGCAAGGCTCGATGACCTTCATCGGCAGCGCCACGCAGTGGCCGGTAATGGTGGTGCCGATGGGTTTTGTCGGCGAAGACTTGCCGATGGGTATGCAGATCTTCGGTCGCCCGTGGAGCGAAGGTCAGTTGATCAAGTACGGCTATGCATTTGAACAAGCCACGCATCATCGGCGACCACCGCCTAATGCGCCGCCGTTGACCACGTCGTTTGCGAATCAATTCATCGGCACCTGGAAGTTGATCGCGGTGCGCGATCGCGATGCGGCCGGTAATGAAACGCCGGCAGAACGCGCGGGTGAAGATGGGCAGTTGGTATATGCACCGAATGGTCGGTTGTCGGTACAGATCGTACGCGTCGGTCGTGACGCGTTGCCGAAGAATTCATCCGAAGGTTTCAGTAGTTACTTCGGCCGTTGGCAATTGGTGCCTGCGGAAGGCTGCGTGATTCATTACCAGGACGGCAACATCAATGTCGCGCAGAAAGGCCAAGCGGCAAAACGCTATTACTCGTTTGATGCCGCCGGACATTTGTCGTTGGCAACGCCGCCGAGCAAGCGCGATGACGGTCGTATGATGAGCAGTGTATTTGTGTGGGAGAAGTTACCGTGACGTATTCGAATGTTGGTCGCGTAGAGAGACGAAGTGTCGGGCTGCTAACCAGCATCATGGCGTGCAGCTTGGTGATGGCTTCTCCCGCATGGTCCGCCGACAAACCCAAGATCGCCATCTTCTCCGGCCCAACGGCCACCATTCAGAACAACAAGCCGCTGATCACCAGCAACAAGGCGCGTGAGCAATACGGCTTGCCGTTGCGTAAGGATGAGTATGGTCAAGTGATCACCGATTGGCCGCGTTACCAACGACTCGCGGCGCCGGTGACTGTGTATATCGAACAATTCACGGCGCATCCGCTCGAAGCCGATGTCAAAGAGTTGTATGCACCACCCGATGGCTATGTGAATGCCAAGGGTGAATTCAGCACCAGCAAAAAGAGTGAAAACGATAAACCGGTTTATAAGGTCACGCTCAAACCCGAAGATGGTTTGTATGCCTTGCCATACATGGGTCGTCAGGCCAATGGTCAGGCGTGGGAGGGCGTTGCCACCAAACCAGGTGCGCCGTTCTCGGAGTCGCGACAAACCTTCGTACCCGATGCATCGCGCATCATTGAAGAGATCGCACGCAATGGCGGCGAAGTAAAAGAAAAAGCCGACTTCGATTTTTATCGCGCGGTACCGGCCGGTGGTTACACCAAGGGCTTGCCGCATGCCAAGCGCACCGATGTCGGCGCCGGCGATATACCGCCGGAAGAATTGGGCAAGGATTTTTTCAGTTATGGTCCCTACTCGGCGTCGCAACCTCGCCCGAAGATGGCGGCATCAGTGAACTATGTGCAGAAGGCATTAGCTTCCGGCAAGTATGCCGGCGCGTTGTGGCTGGAAGGCAGTCCCAGTGTTGAAGATACCAGTTACTGGTTGAGCATCATGGTCGATACCACCTTGCCGATCACTGCGAATTCGGCGCATCGCAATCGCGGTGAGATCAGTCCCGATGGCGATGGCAACATCGTCAACTCGATCAATTACATTCTTTCCAAAGTGTGGGCCGATGAGCAGGGCCGCAACATGCTCGGCACGGTGCTGGTGCAAGATGAAATGATTTATTCATCGCGCGAAATCGAAAAAGGTGATGCACATCCCGGCGGCTACGTAGCCACCGGTGGTTATGGCGGCATCTTCGGCTCGATGACGGCGGGTCCTTATCTCACCAACATTCCCACTCGCAAACACACCTGGAAATCCGATGTGCGTGTGACCTTGTTGCCGAACAAGATCGATGGCGTGTTGCGTCAGGGCGGTGTGTTCAAGACCGTGCCGGTGGATATCAAGAATGCATCCGGTGAATTGTTGCCCACTGCCATTCCGAAAATTTCCATCATGAAAGGCGACATATGGTACGACGATAGCGGCAAGGTCGATCCGGCCGGCGAGAAAGGTATTGCGGCGACGATTGATTCGCTACTCGATAAATATCCGCTGGCTGGCATTGTCGGCGAAGGAACGGCGCCATATTCATCGATGTCGGCTTCGCAGGACAAAGCGTTGGAGAAGGCTGTGCTCAGCGGCCTGCCGGTGGTGAAAACTGCACGCGGTGATGCCAGCGGCCTGGTGAAAGTGAATCCCGGCAATTTGTTTATCGAAGGCAATAACCTGACCACCACCAAGGCGCGTTTGCTGTTGACGGCATCGATCATGAAGCTCGGTCCATTACCGCATGCGGCTGATCCCGATCATCCCACTGCTGCTGAACTGGATGCCATCAAGCAGAAGATTGCGCAGTATCAGGCGATATTTCAGACGCATTGATCAACATTGGATTGTGCTAGCGCATTACACAATCCGACCCCCTCTCCCTGAGGGAGAGGATTGGGGTGAAGGTGAAAGTATGCGGAGTGATTGTTTAACAGCACCCTCACTCTGTCTCTCTCCCTCAGGGAGAGAGAACGCGAGATTAATTTGATGTGATGAATCATTGCTTGGCCTCTTTGTAGGTCGGGTTTTAACCCGACATCTTGTTATTAGCGGTACTTGTTGAGTTGATACGCCATGAAGCATCCAGGTTCTTTGGCCATAGCGATGGTGTTGGGATTCGGCTTCTGCGCAGCAACACTCGCCGCCGATGAGCCATGGCGCTTCCATTTACAAGAAGCCACCATCAGCGATGTGCATCGTGCTATTCAAGAAGGGCAGATCACTTGCAAAGGCCTGGTGCAGGCGTATGTGAATCGCGCCAAGGCGTTTAATGGTGTGGCCACACAATTGGTCACACTCGATGGCAAGCCGGTTGCCGCTGCCCCCGGCATGGTACGCGCTGGCGCAGCGCTGAAATTTCCAACGCAAACCATCAAAGCATCGAGTGTGTTTCCCAACCTCGATCAATATATCGGTACGCCCATTGAGTTCGGTCGTATGGAAGCCACCGCATCCGATCCCAGCGTGCAACAACAGTTCGGCATGATCATGGGCATCGCCAATGTGGGGCAGTTGGCCGCATTAGAAACCTTGAATCTACGCGGCGAACGTTCGGCCACCTGCAAAGGCAAGCTGGATGCGGCAACGGGTGTGTTGCCCAAAGGTGCGCCTGCTGCGTGCGAGGTGTTGCGCAAGTTACCTGATGCAGTGGAGCGCGCCGCGCAACTCGATGCGCAATACGGCAAGCATCCCGATCTGGCGGCGCTGCCGATGTATTGCATTCCCATGTCGTTCAAGGATTCGTACGACACCAAGGACATGCGCAGCACCGGCGGTGGCGATGCGCACTACGACATCGATTTTCCGGCGCGCGACCACACGCTGGTTGAACAACTGCGCAACAAGGGCGCGATCATTTATGCCAAGTCGGTGCCCGATGAATACAACGCACGCGCCGGCGATCCCGGTGGTCAGAACAAAGCCGCTGCAATACTGCCGGCAACGACGGGTTATCAACGCAGCACCTGGGGCGGCACGCCGGTGAATCCCTATGACACGACGCGCGCTGCGGCGATCGGTTCGAGTTCTGGATCGGCCGTATCGGTCACTGCCAACTTGGTGATGTGCAGTCTGTGCGAAGAGACCAACGCGTCGTGTCGTGGTCCGTCGAATCACAATGCACAGGCAATGATTCTGCCTGCCAAAGGATTGATCTCCTATTTCGGCGGCGCCATCGGCAACGACATGCACAACGATCGCGCCGGCATTCAATGCCGCACGCTGAGCGACACAGCGAAAGTACTCGATGCACTCAAAGACCCCGCCAATGGTTACTACGACGCACGCGATGTATTCACTACGGTGCGGCGTTCGAGTTTTCTCGATCAGCCCTATGCGAGCTTCGCGCAGAGCAGTGGCGCGCCCGGTTCGCTCAAAGGCTTGCGCATCGGCGTCATTCGCGAATCCATGTTGGTGTTCCCCGGTATCAAGGCCGATGAACCCATCGTCACCGCAGCGGCGAAGGAAATAAAAGAAGTACTGGGCAAACAACTGGGCGCGACGCTGGTCGAGTCCACCGATCCGCTGTGGCCGGATGATCCCGACATCGAGAACATGAATCCCTCGTACACGCGGGCGTTGACGCAGTTGTTGCCGGTGATCTTTCCCGACATTCTGTATCGACTCAACGAAAGCGGCACACCGTTGTTTCCCGAGTTCGCAGCAGCGATCAAGCCCACTGAGTTTGCACCGGGCAAGACATTCGGCACTGGCACGATGGCGCCGGTGGATTACCTGGTGGGGCTTGCCGAAGGCACGATTGCACCGCCGAGCAATTTGAATATCCGCAGCATTCAGCAAAAACCACAGGCATCGACGTTCCGTTTTCACTTTCAGCAGTACGCACAGCGACGTGCCGCCGACTGGGCCAAGCTCGGTCAACAAGAAACCTTGCTGGATATACAGATGCTTAATGCCCGTTCCAAGTTCTGGGGCGATGTGCAACGCGCGGCGTTCAAGAACTGGGAACAGTTCGACAACATTCAATATACGAAAGGTCAGCGTCAGCCGATTGATGAGCGCGCCTTGCTGCATGATTTGTTGCCGCGTTTGGATATGAAAGTGATGCTGGAAAATCATCTCGATCTGCTGGTGCGTTTGCATACATCTTTGCCGCCGGGTAAAACCGGTGGCCCAGGCGAGCCGCAGCCGAAGGGCGATACCCGTGGTGAGTTGGCAATGGGCCCCAACGCCGGATTGACGGAAGTGCAGGTGCCGGCGGGATTCATCACCACGGTTTACGATTCGCAACTTGCCTTGAGCAACGACAAGAAACGTTACCTCAGCATTAACAACAACACGCCCACCGAATTGCCGGCGCCGGGTTTGCCGTTCTCCTTGGTATTTCGCGCCGAGCCGGGGCGAGAGGATGTGTTGTTGAAGGTAGCGTCCGCCTATGAGGCCGCATCGAAGCGTCGCGTGCCGCCACCTGCATTCGGTGCCTTGCCCGGCGAGCCCTAGTTGCTGCGTCTGATGTATAAGGTTGAGCAACAGTGTTTGATGTATCGAGAGGCGTTGATACGTGATGCTTGAATTCGGCATAACGGCGCAGGAATTTCGTACCAGCTATCTGGAGCTGAAGCCCTATCTGCACAAAGGCGCGCTGCAGGAATTAACTACTCAATGGTCGGATCTGGATGCTTTGCTGTACGGCGTCGCTCCGGACGAGGGATTGCAGTTTTTCAACAAGGGTCAGGTGCCGCCACAGGCCTACACGGATGATGTGGTTGAAATGGGCCGGCCGCGCCGACGTCTCAATAAACAACGTTTTTATGGCTTGATGCAGGCGGGCGCCACCATGGTACTCAACCGCATCGACAGTCATTCGTTGCTCGCCAAGCGCTTGTGCGCGGAAGTGGGCCGATTCGCCGGCGCACAGACCAACAGCAATGCCTATGTATCCTTCGGCGGTAAAGGCACTTTCGGCAAGCATTGGGATACGCATGATGTGTTTGCCATTCAATTGATTGGCAAAAAGCGCTGGCAGATTTTTGCGCCGACCTTGCCGTTGCCGTTGAGTCATCAAACCAGCGAAGCCTTGCAACACACCTGTCCGGTCACACCGGCATTAGAGTGCGTGCTGGAAGCCGGCGATATGTTGTACATCCCGCGCGGCTGGTGGCATCAAGTCACGCCCTTCGACGTGGGTAGCTGGCATTTATCGGTGGGCACGTATCTACCTACCGTGACCGACTACATCATGTGGTTGAGTTCCCGCTATCTGCCCACGCAATTGCCGGCGCGTGGTGGACTGATCGATGACGCCACTACCTTCAATAGTCTGCCGACATTGCTCCGCGGGCTGGCGGATGCGTTGCAGGATCGACGCGGTCTGGAAGAATTCAAACGCGATCTGCGCGCACGTGAATCTCTCAGCGCGGATTTCGATGTTGCCTTGTTTCTCAACAAGGACACCAGCGGTTTTGGCGATGCCACGCGACTTCGATTGACTTCCAGCCAACCATTCGCGTCGCAAACAACGGAAATACCAGTGAACGGCGGCCGCTTGAAACTGGAGCCGTTGAGTCGCGCCATCGTCAGCGCGTTGAGCGAAGCGAACTCGCTTACCTTCGGCGAGCTGTGCAAGCGCATGCCGCAGGTAGCGGCGCCGGCCGTGCGTGCTGCGTTGATGGACCTGGCTTCGTACGAAGTGGTGAATATTCAGCGTCGTTGATGGAGGCGGTAGGGGCGTGATTTATCACGCCCGTCCTGCGCTACGGACGTGATGTGCTGTTTCCCTTGCGCTGACTTCAATCGATCCACACCGGCTTGAACATAAGCACTTCGCAGTTTCAGGCGGCGCCGTAGAAAGCGGCGATTTCATCTTCCCAAATAACGTGACGGCCATCACACTTCAGGTTCGTGATGTGATTTGACGTGTTCAATAGAGCCAGCCGGGATTTGCGATGAAGGACTTGTTTCTCAGTGTGCTTACTGCCGCTTCTTTGACGCCGCAACCGGCGCCCGTAGTAATGCCCGGCGTATCGGCGCGAGTGCCGGTGCAATCCGTTGCGGTCAATGACTGGTATGCCAGTGGTCAGATCGCCGAGTCCTGTCAATTGCAGGCGCAAGGAACGGCCAGCGACACAGCCGGCGCCGATCTTGAAATAGCCTGTGCATCCGACAATAAAGTGCTGGGCAATGTGTCGGCGCATGTGGCCGCGCAAGGCTGGCGGCAGCGGCGCATCACCATCAGTGCCGAGATAAAAGTCGATGCCATGAATGCGTCGTTGTGGCTGAAAACCCAGAAAAAAACTCAGAGCGGCAATACGGCGCTGATGTTCGATGACGATAGCGAACAGAATCTGCTGGGCAGTGTCGATGCCGATGGTTGGCAGCGACGGGTGATCACCTTGCCCATCGCTGCCGACGCCACGCAGGTCAGCTTTGGCGTGTTGCTGCAAGGCGCAGGTGCGGTGGCGGTGCGCAATCTGCAATTGCACATCTCGCAACCGGGCGCGATGGCAGCGGAAGTCAGTCAGATGCTGGACACCGTGATCGCGATCGTCAAACAACAAACCCAGCAACGCGATGATTTATCCTGGCAAGTGCTCGAACCGCAGTTGCGCTTGTTTGCATCCGGTGCACAGAGCGCTGCCGAGGTGTATCCGGCCATCAAGTATTTGTTATCGCGCTTGCACGACAAACACAGCTTGTTGCTGACGCCGGAGGTGGCTGCGGCATTGAATCAGGCGAGCGCCTCTGCCGACCAAGCTGCAGACGCGCACATCACGATCTTCACCTTGCCTGATGGCGCACGACTGGTGCTGTCGCGCAATGCCAGCCAGCCGGTGTTGCGCACCGCGCGCAATCCCGTCGCTAGCGAGGCAATGCCGTAGCTTGCTCTGAGTTGAGGTTGTTCGCCTGCGTCGCTTGCGGATTGGCGTGGCGGGCAATCACATCGGTATATAGCTGCACCAATCGACCGGCCATTTCGCGCGATGACCAACGCTCCGCATCCTGAGCGGCGCGTGCCGCCAGTTGTTGACGTTTGGCGGGTTCGCGCAATAGTTCAATACAGGCTCGCGAAAATTCGTTTTCATCTTCGGTAACCACGCGCGTGCCCTGCGTGTTGTGCAACACGTCACGCGTGCCCATGTGCATGGTCGACACCACCGGCGTGCCTTGTGCCAGCGCTTCGAGCAACACCAGTCCTTGCGTTTCGGTGCGCGAAGCAAACACGAACAAATCGCCGGCGCGATAGCAATCGAGCAGCTCGGTGTCGCGTTCGAGATAACCAATGAACTTGACGGCCGATTCCAGTTGCAGCTTGCGCGCCAGCAATTGCAAGTGTTCGCGCGCCGGACCTTCACCCGTAATAACGAACAATGCATTAGGCATAGCAGCATGTACGCGCTTGAAACAGTGCAACAAAAAGTCGATGTTCTTTTCGTGAGCGACGCGACCGACATACAGTAGCATCGGACGACCCAGTTCAATGCCGTGACGAGCACGAAACCGCGCGCCTTCGCCGAGCTTGAACTGGTTGGCTTCAAGACCCGTGGGCAAGATGGCAATCGGACTTTGCACGCCATACTTCTGCAAGGCATCGAGCATGGCGCGCGACGGCGCGATGAGGTGTTGTACGGCATTGCATTGCGACACGGTAACGCGACGTGCGATCAAGCGCATCAAAGCACGCGGCACAAACGGAACGTAGTGATACAGATACTCTTCGAAGAAGGTGTGATACGTCTCGACCACAGGAATATTCAAATGTTGCGCCAGATACAAACCCGCGTAGTGCGCAATAAACGGCGTGTGGATGTGCAACACATCAAACCGGCCTTTCAGGTTCGGCCATAACGCATCAATCCGATGCCGGCTCATCATGCGATCTTCCGGATCCATTGGCACTTGGCGAGCTTTGATGCGGATGATGCCGTCGTCGTTGTCGATAAAGCCGGGATACTCCGGTGCAATCAGCGTGACATGATGTCCCCGCGCCAGCAGTTCGCGGCGGAAGGTCCGGATCGAAGTCGACACACCATTTACGCGCGGAAAGTACACATCCGAGATCATCAGAATGCGCAGCGGTCGGTTGGTCATGGGTGCCTTGTAGCGATGAGCGGCAATGGTGACGGCGCAGACTACGCAGCGAATGTGACAGTTAGATGGAAGTCATTGCGTATTCAATAAATCGACGTACGCCGCATCCAGCAACTGGGTTGGCGCGATGCCCAACTGCGCCATCAGCGTGTGGGCTTCGCGAAACCCGACATCGATGGCCTCCTGTTCCTGCAACACCACTTCCAGTTCGAGAAACTCGCCCAGCTTTTCGACTCGGTCGAGATGAATACGGGTTCGCCCTGCCAGATAAAGGGTGCGTTGTTTAACAACTCTGCCCGTCTGGCCATAAGCGAGACTTAGGCACTCGCGCAAGGTGTCGGGATCGGCAATGGGCGTGCGCAGATAAAACGACTCTTTCGGTCCGGGCTGATTGTCGCGGCGATAAAAAATCAACTCGCCTGCAGTGGCGGAGAAAGTACGTAGCTTCAGTCGACCGTTTGCACAATGAAAGAATGTATCGTCCTGTGCAATCTCGATGGGACCCGTTGTGGCGACTTGCATGACTTTGGGCAGCAACGCGGAAATGCTGTCGATGCGCGCTTTGATTTCGATGTTGCGTGACATGAGCTGCTGTAATGAGTGAAGACCAGTGATGTGTATCGTGCGAGCAATTGCCCTTCAGTCACGGTTCCGATTTATAGCCACGACATACCGCCGCCAATTTGTTGCCATCAGGATCGCGCACATAAGCGGCGTAGAAATCATCGCCGTACTGTGGCCGCAAACCTGGCGCGCCTTCGCTGCTGCCGCCGTGCTGCACGGCCGCGGCATGAAACTCGCGCACCGCACGCCAGTCATTCGCCTTGAATGCAATCATGGTGCCGTTGCCGACGCTGGCGGGTTGTTTGTCGAAGGGTTGGCATAGCCACAACGCCAGTTCGAATTGGCCATGATGTTCATAACGACCCCAGCCCACCCAGCCATCCCAGTTGGCTTCATCGCTGGTATCGCAGCGTTGATGTCCCAATGCCTGCATCACCGGATCGTAGAAGCGAATCGCGCGTTGCAAATCGTTGGTGCCCAGACTGATATAGGTGAACATGATGGGGTTCTCCGGTTCTCGATGAGACTGGTTCGGCAGTGTGAACGTTTTGCTTCCACCAGGCTCAATTGTTAGGCTGAACGATTGTTGTCAACTATTAGACTGGCCAGTTATTAGAGATGTTGACTCGTCTTCATCATGCGTAACCACAGGTGAATGTTATCGACATGGCATTTTTCAAGCGCACAGAATTCAGACGCATGCAGCTCAGACATGCTGGCATCGTGCTGGTTATGTTGGCAGGCGCAGTGATTGCCGCCAGCGATCCAAATACAGCTGTGCGCCGCGAATTCACGCAGGCCTATGCAGCCGTCAAACTCATGGCCTATGGCGCAGCAGTCAATGCAACCGACACGACAGACAGCGCAGCGCTGCAGTCCTACATTCTGTATCCGTACTTGCAGGCGGCACGTTTGCAGCGTGCCCTCACCTTGAATGGCCCCACCTTGAATGGACCGAGCGCAGGCACGCGCGATGTTGCCACGCTCGATCAATCGATCAAAGCTTTTTTGCTGGCGCAAAACGCCTCGCCGGCCAGTCGCGAGCTGCGCAAGGCATGGCTGCTGGATCTGGCGACGCGGCAACAATGGACGGAATTGTTGGCCAATGCGCCGGCCAATGCCAACGATGTTGAAATACGTTGCGTGTCGCTGAGTGCGCAGATCGCACAAACTGCTGATGCCAAGAGTGTCGATGCTGCAGCACTGCGTTCCCTGTGGTTGACCGCTAATCGCCTGCCGTCGGTGTGCAACCCGCCGTTCGATTGGGCGCGCACCCAGCAACTCATTACGGCCGATCTCATCGAGCAGCGCGCGCGTCTGGCGCTCAAGGCAGGCAATGCGGCGCTGGCGCGCGATCTCATCGCGTTGTTGCCCGCACCGCAGGCGCAGCCCCTGAATCAATGGGCCAATCTTATTGAGCGTCCACAACTCAGCATCGATGCGTTACTAGCCAACAACGCCAATGTGGAATCCGCTGCGTTGCAGGATGGTTGGTCGCGGTTGGCTCGCAAGGATCAGGATGCGGCGATTGAACGCCTGCCGCGATTGATTCGCGCGCGACAGTTGAACGATGTGCAAGCCAGTCCGTATGTCTTGAATCTCGCGCTGGCCTTGTCGTGGAGTCGCCGCGATGAAGCAGCGAACTACTTCGCTCGCGTCAACGCCGCTGACATGAATGAAACGGCGCATGAGTGGCGCGTGCGCACGGCGCTGTGGTCCGATGATTGGCAACACGCGAAGCAATTCATTCTCGCCATGCCGGAATCACTGCGTAACCAGGCGCGCTGGCGTTACTGGTTGGCGCGTGCCGATTCGCAACTCAATGACGCTGATGCGGCGCGCACCTTGTATCAAGGTCTTGTTGCTGCGGACGACAACTACTACGCCGCGATGGCGGCAGCGCGTTTAGGGATGAGTTACGTGCCGCATCCGCAAGCATTGAATATCAATCCATCCAGCTTGCAGGCAGTGCTGAAGCTGGATGGTATGCAACGCGTGCGCGAATTGCTGATGGTGCAATTGCGCAATGAAGCCACGCTGGAATGGAATCTCGTATTCGTTAATCTGCAACCGGCCGAACAACTTGCCGCAGCGCAACTGGCGCATGACTGGAACTGGTACGACCAGGCAGTTGCCGCCACCGCCAAGCTGGGTTTGTACAACGACTATCAGTTTTTATATCCACAACCTTACGATCCCGAAGTGAATGCGGCCGCGAAGTTGAGCGGCTTATCCACCGATCTTATTTATGGCGTGATGCGCCAGGAAACCTTGTTTCGCGCCGATGCCGTCTCCAGCGCCAACGCGCGCGGCCTGTTGCAGTTAGTGCCCGAGACTGCGCGGATAACGGCGCGTAAATTAAGGCTGCCGGTGCCGAGCGCGGATGATCTGTTTAATCCAGCTGTGAACGTTCCTTTGGGTGCGATGAATTTGAAATCGCTTATCGATGACTACGCTGGCCAGGTGACATTGGCATTGGCGTCCTATAACGCAGGGCCTGCGGCGATGCGACGTTGGTTACCGGCACAGGCAATGGAGCCGGATATCTGGATAGAAAACATCCCTTACAACGAAACGCGTAACTACGTGCAGAAAGTGCTCTGGCACAGCCTAGTGTTCAACTGGTTGCGCACTGGCAAGCCGGTGGATACGCAGTCATGGCTGGTGAAGGTGCAGCCTGGAGTTTGAGGTCCGTGGTCTGCCTGAGGTATTCCCATAAATACTCAACCGCCATCAATAACTTAAAAAGCCTTCGCTCCGTTCGCCCTGAGCCTGTCGAAGGGTTCTTGATTCTTAAGAATGCTTCGACAGGCTCAGCACGAACGGAAAAGACAAAATTTGCCGGTAATTTGGCTGCAAAAATTCGTGGAGAACGTTTCTCTGTTTCGATAACTCAGTGCTTAACGCGAACCGATGATCGTCGTTGCACTGGCACGATGCTTGGCAAATACCCTGATGTGATGCACGATGGGGAGTATGCAGCGTCGCCGTCGAACTGATCTTCCCGCCCATCTGGATCGTCGCCGATCCTCACGCGACCGGCGTTATACGATGGGCCATGCCACCCGCGTGCGGTTTCCCAGCCGACACGAACAGGCGATTCAGTTTCTCACGCGTTACCTGTTCGCCTTACTGGGCCTGGCGTTCTTCAATGTCAGTGCCGATTTCGCGCCGCGTGGCTTGACACTGTGGCAAATCAACATCGTGTTCGGCGTGTATCTGCTGATCAACAGCATCAACTTTCTGCATGCGTGGTGGCATCCGGTATCGATGCTGCGTTATCGAGTTGCGCTGTGGCAGGACATCGTCATGGTATCGATCTGCGTGGTCAGCGATCCCAACGATATTCCGCCGTCGCTGGTGGCGTACATCGTCGTGGTTCTCGGCAATGGCATGCGTTACGGCATGCGCTTTTTCGCCGAAGCGATCATCGGCACATTGATCGGCGGTGCGCTCAGCGTTGCACTGCGCTACGTCGATGTCGCCAATGTGTTAACGCCCGGCGCGGTATTTCTGTGTTTGTTCGGCGTGATCATTGTTGTCTATGCCTACATTCTCATGAGTCGCGTCGAACGCGCGCGGCATCGCACCGAGCATGTCAGTCGCACCGATCCATTGACCGGTTTGTTGAATCGTCGCGGCTTGTCCGATGCAACAGCAGGCTGGTTGGCGCATGCGCAGTGGGGCGAGCGACGCCTGGTGGTGATGTTTGCCGATCTCGATAACTTCAAAGCGGTGAACGATCACTTCGGTCACGCCGAAGGCGATCGCGTGCTGGTGAAGGTGGCTGACTTATTGCTGGAGTCGACGCGCGATATGGATCTGGTGGCGCGTTATGGCGGCGATGAATTCGTGTTGTTGCTCACCGATACCGATCTCGCTGCGGCGGAGGCAGTGGCGCAACGCATTCAAGCCACCATCGAGGCCTGGATGCGCGGCAGCAACTTGAGCTGCGGCATCAGCATCGGCGTCAGTGAAGCACCGCCCGGCGATTTGAATCTGGAATACGTTCTGCAATCGGTGGACCAATTGCTGTATGCCGCCAAACACAGGCGCAGCGGTGCGTATCGGCCGGCGGTCGGTCAAATCAACTTCGATTAATTGGCGACCGATGAAATTTAACTAATGTTACGAGCTGATCATGACAAACAATAACCCATCAGTAGACAACTCACTCACATCGGCCGCCTACACGAAGACCGCAGTTGCACTGCACTGGCTGATCGCGGTGTTGATCATCGGCGCGTTTGCATTAGGTTGGATCATGACCGACATGGCTGTGAGTCCGCTCAAGCTGCGCATGTTCAACTGGCACAAGTGGGTGGGCGTCAGCGTGTTGTTGCTGGCGATTGTGCGCAGCGTATGGCGGTTAACGCATCCTGCGCCGCCATTTCTGCCCATGCCTGCCTGGCAGAAGTTTGCCGCGCATGCTCTGCACTTCGCGTTGTACGTGCTGATGTTTCTGCAGCCGCTATCGGGATGGATTTACAGCAATGCGGCCGGCTATCCGATCGTGTATCTCGGTTTGATTCCGCTGCCGACCTTGGTGGCCAAGGACAAGGCACTGGCCGATGTCATGATGGAGCGGCATGAACTTATTGGCTGGATTCTGCTCGCATGTATCGTGCTGCACGTGCTTGCGGGCCTGAAGCATCAGCTCGTGGATCGCAATGGCACGCTGCGGCGCATGCTGCCGAGTAGTTGACACATTTTTTTGAGCTTATGGAGAGTCGTGATGAATCACATCCGTAATATGCGTGCATCGTGGCCATGGTCGTGGCTAGGGTTGTTGCTTGTATCAATGGCCGCGCTCGCAGCGGACAGCAACATCGACGCAGCCAAGAGTACGTTGATCGCTACCTTCAAACAGGAAGGCGTGCCGGTGGATGCGCCATTCAAAAAATTCAGTGGCCGCATTGTGTATGACGCCACCAACGTCGCTGCGGCTTCAGCGGCACTGGATGTTGAAACCGGCAGCCTCGATATCGGCGACGAAATGTACAGCGCCGAAGTACGCAAGCCGGCCTGGTTCGACAGCGCCAAGTTCCCCACAGCAACGTTCCGATCCACCGCCATCAAGCCGACCTCTGCAGGACACTTCGACGCGACCGGCGCGCTCACCATTAAAGGCAGAGTGTTGACTGTCACCGTGCCGATTACGGTGCAGGGAAACACGGCATTCGACGGCACGTTGAGTATTTCCAGAAAAGCATTCGGTATCGGTGATCCTGCGTGGAATGATGTGCTAGATGACAAGGTCAATGTGCGCTTTCATCTAGTGAGCACGGGGCGTTAGAAAGCTATTCGATTGCGCAATGTGTGCGTCGGGGCTGTTCGTGTGCCGCCCTTTGCAAAGAAGAGGTAACCCTCCAATTAAGATGTTGTAGGAGCGGCCCATGGCCGCGATGATTTTAATCGCGGCCATGGGCCGCTCCTACGGGTCGATGTGTGATGTAACCATAAACACCGAACATCACCGCATCATTACCCGTTAATCGGTGCTTTCTTAACCGCCTGTAATGTTTCTTTCGTTGCTTACGCCAAGCAGTTAATTCTCCTTAATGTTGCAGCAGTTTTAGCGCAATTGCGGTCTCATAGGCCCATTGAGCAACCTCATTCAATGGAGACCCATTAGGGGAGAGACATCATGCGTATCAAACATGTAAAAGGCGGTGCCGCCGCATTGGCTGGCATCGGTATGCTGGCAGCGGTATGGGCATTGGCCGAAGCGCCCGCGTTGTCGTTGCCACCGGCTGCAACGCATCACGCAGTGGCTGCCGATGCGGCACCGACGCCGCAGGGCTTGCCGGAATTCCGCGATATCGTGCGCACCAACAAAGCCAGCGTGGTGAACATCACCGTCAGCAGCAAACAGCGCAGTAATGGTTTCTCGCCATTCGGTGGTGATGACGATGATGACAGCGATGGACCGAACAATCCTTTCAATCAATTGCCGCCGAACAATCCCTTCCGCGATTTCTTTCGTGGCTATGGCCAGCAACGTCCGCAAGAGCGTGAAGTGCAGGCTTCCGGATCGGGTTTCATCATTAGTCCCGACGGCAAGATTCTGACCAATGCGCATGTAGTGGATGGCGCTGAGACAGTGACGGTGCGCTTATCCGATAACACCGAATATCAAGCGAAGGTGGTTGGCAAGGACAAGCAATCCGATGTGGCTTTGCTCAAGATCGAGGCGAAGAATTTGCCGATCGTGAAGCTGGGTAATTCGGATCAGTTGTCGGTGGGCGAGTGGGTGCTGGCGATTGGTTCGCCATTCGGTCTGGATTACAGCGCCACGCAGGGCATTGTCAGTGCGTTGAGCCGTCGCTTGCCGAATGAAACCTATGTGCCGTTTATCCAAACCGATGCGGCAGTTAATCCCGGTAACTCCGGTGGGCCGCTGTTCAATACGCGCGGTGAAGTGGTGGGCGTCAACTCGCAGATCTACAGCAACACCGGCAGCTATGCAGGCTTGTCGTTCGCCATTCCCATCAACACGGTGCGTAATACGGTGGCGCAGCTCGACAAGCAGGGCTATGTCACGCGCGGCTGGTTGGGTGTACAGATTCAAAACGTCACCAGCGATCTGGCTGCATCGTTCGGCATGAGCAAGCCGCAAGGTGCGCTGGTGGGCAGCGTCGACAAGGATGGTCCTGCCGGTAAAGCAGGTGTGCAAACCGGCGATGTGATTCTGAGCTTCAACGGCACCCCCGTTGATGACTCTGCAGACTTGCCGCCGTTGGTGGGCGGTACTGCCATCGGCAGCAAGGTCGATCTGAAGATCATGCGTGATGGTCATGAGATGACATTGCATCCCACCGTTGGCACCTTGAAGGATGAAGACCGCGAAGCTGCCACGCGCAATGCGAGTAATAAAAATGGCAAGGCCGTGTTGAATGTGGGTGTGCAGGCGCTGACCGATGCGCAACGCAAGCAGCTGGAGTTGAGCAGCGGCGGTGTGTTGATCACGCAGGTGCGACCGGGTCCGGCAGCACATGCCGGTATGCAGCCTGGTGATGTGGTGCTCAAGATTGGCAACAAGGCGGTAGACGATCCCGAACAGTTTGCGTCGCTGGTGCGCTCGCTGCCGCGCGGCAAGCCGGTCGCATTCCTGGTGCAACGCCAGCAAGGCCGGATATTCATGGCAGTGACCGTGCCGATCGAATCGGGCAAGGAAAGTGGCTGATAAACACTGATTAACTATGTCTGTCATCTCGACCGCAGGGAGAAATCCGCTAAGTGCCTTGTTACGCAACTTGCTGAGGCGAAGAGATTTCTCGCTGCGCTCGAAATGACCACTAATCGGGCCTGACATAGGCAAACTTACGCTGCTAACGGAGTCGTTAATAGGTTTTAATTGGCTGATCATGCCGAACAAGAATGAGTCTGCATTAGCCAAACCCGTTGATCCCGCCATGCCGCAGCGGCCATGGCTGAAATATCTGTTGCCCTGCATCTCGGTGCTGGCGTTGATCGCGGTGCTGATATTGATGCATCGCGCACTGGCTGGTTATCACCTGCACGATGTGCTGAAACAAATGCGTGCGCTGCCACAAACAACCATGTTGTGGGCTACGTTCTACGCATTCACTAGTTATGTGGTGCTGACTGGCTACGATCTGCTGGCGTTGCGCTACGTGCGCCAGCCGCTGCGCATCGTGCGCGGCATGATGACGGCGTTTGTTGCCTTCGCAGTGGGTCACAACATCGGCTTTGCGACGTTGAGCGGCGCAGCGATTCGCATGCGGATGTATGGATCGGTGGGCGTGTCTGCGATTCAAGTCGCGTTGATGAGCGGCTTCTGTGCGTTCACTACCGTGCTCGGTTCGATGGCATTGATTGCCTATGTATTGCTAACGCAATCAACTGAAGCCAGCTTGTTGCTGCATCTGTCCGGCGGCGCGCTGCGCGCCATCGCCGCACTGCTGCTCATCGCCTTGGTGGCGTACGGCATATTGACACAGCGTCAGGCGCGCACGCTGCAATGGCGGCAATGGTCCCTGACGCTACCCAGCCTGAAGTTGACCATTGGTCAGATCATTGTGGCGGCGGTGGATTTGTGTCTCGCGGCCGCCTGTTTGTATGTGTTGTTGCCGACCTCAGCGGTGTCATATCAGGCATTCCTCGCCGTCTATGTATTGAGCGTAGTCGCGGTGATGGTCGCCAACGTGCCGGGTGGTCTGGGCGTGCTGGAATCGGTGGTGATCCTCGCGCTGCCACAGGTGCCGGTAGATCGCTTGCTGGCTTCATTGCTTGCCTATCGCGTTATCTACTATCTCGCTCCATTGGTGATTGCCGCATTGCTGCTCGCCGCGCACGAAGCCTGGCTACAGTGGCATCGCGTGCGCAAGGTGGCGGGCGTGGCGCGTGACTGGTTGTCGGCGGTTGCGCCGCAGGCACTAGGCGCGGCGGTGCTGGTCGCCGGCAGCGTGCTGTTGTTATCGGGCGCGACACCATCGATCAGCGCACGCGTACGCAGTCTGCAGCAAATCTTACCGCTGCCTATTCTTGAGTTGTCGCACTTGTTGGGCAGTGTGGTGGGCTTGGGTCTCGTGATTTTGTCGCACGCTTTGTTTCGTCGCGTGCATCTGGCCTGGCAATTGGCGCTGGCGTTGTTGATGTCGGGTGCGGTGTTCTCCTTGCTCAAAGGTCTGGACTACGAAGAAGCCGTGATCATGTTGCTGGTAGCCTGCCTGCTGTACATCGCGCAAGGTGCGTTTTATCGCCGCGCCGCATTGCTTGAGTCGCATGTGGGCGTGCAGTGGTTGCTGGGTGTGGGCACGATTGTCGCCGTCGTCATCTGGGTGGGCTTTCTCGCGCATCGTCATGTGAGTTATTCGAATGAGTTGTGGTGGACCTTTGCCTGGTCGGGTGATGCGCCACGCATGCTGCGTGCCGGATTGCTGGTGAGTTTGATGGCGGCGGCGGTCATTGTGCATAGCTGGTTGTTGCCGGGTGCGCCGATGCTGGCCGTCGAAGATGAAGGTGCTTACGCGCAAGCGCAGCAGGTAGTGGCGCAGGCGCCGCGTGCCGTGGCCAACCTTGCCTTATTGCATGACAAGCGTTTGTTGCTGCATGCAGAACGCGATGCATTTCTCATGTATCAAGTATCGGGGCGTAGTTGGATTTCGATGGGCGACCCGGTCGTGGCCAATCGTGATAACGCACAGCAAGCCAGCGAGCGTGCTTATGAACTGGCGTGGTCGTTTCGTGAGATGTCCGATGAACATGGCGGCTCGACGGTGTTCTATCAAGTAACACCTGAGTTTCTACCGCTGTATGTAGATTTAGGTTTGGCCTTGATGAAGCTGGGCGAAGAAGCGCGTGTGCACCTGCCGGCCTTCAGTCTGGAAGGCAGTCAACGCGCCGAATTTCGTACCGCGCGACGCAAGGCAGAACGCGAAGGTGTGAGTTTTGACGTCTTGATGCCGCCGCTACAGCCTGACGTCATTGCTGAGTTAAGTGATATTTCGCAGGACTGGCTCAATGCCAAGTCGGCCAACGAAAAGCGCTTTTCGGTGGGTTATTTCGCGCCGTTTTATATCGCACAATTTCCCACGGCGGTGGCGCGCGTGCAGGGCAAGATCGTGGCCTTCGCCAATCTCTGGCCAACTGTGACGCGCGAAGAGTTATCGGTGGATCTCATGCGGTACTCGCAACACGCGCCCAAAGGCGTGATGGATTATCTGTTTGTCGAAGTGATGTTGTGGGGCAAGGCGCAGGGCTATCAATGGTTCAACTTGGGCATGGCGCCGTTGTCCGGACTGGAGCAGCACCCATTGGCGCCGGTGTGGCATCGCGTTGGCAATCTGGTGTTCGATGTTGGTGGACACTTTTACAATTTCGAAGGCCTGCGACGTTACAAGGAAAAATTCCTACCGGTGTGGGAGCCGCGTTATCTCGCTGCGCCAGGCGGTCTGGCGTTGCCGCGCGTGTTACTGGATGTCACCAGTTTGATTGCCGGTGGTTTGCGGGAAATTGTCAGTAAGTGATGCCACGTTGAGATGAAGTGCTGAAATAAAATCGTGAGTCACTCCAGGTAGTAGAAGTTATCGTGCCAAAGATTTTATCCACTATCGTGAAGTTGCCTGCATTGATCCTGCCATGTTTGCTGGGGTTGTTGCTCGCGGGCGGCGCATGCGCATCGCCGGCGAATCTGCCGACGCCACCGTTGCGACCTACCCTGATGAAAGCCGAACGTTTTGGCGAAGTGCGTTTGTTCAAGCCGCGCACGGCCATTAAGAGCGTAGCCATTCTCGCCACTGGCGACGGCCGTTGGGATGATCCGTTGCCGATGCGCATGGTGCAGTTGCTGGTTGATGCCGGCAATGCAGTTGTCGGTATCGATACGGTGGCTTACTTGCAGGCCATCAGTGATAACGGCGATCAATGTATTTACATGGGTGGTGACTTCGAAGATCTCGCGCACGTGATGGAAAAACAGTTGGGCGTGCAACGGTATCTACCACCGATACTGGTAGGTTATTCCTCCGGTGCATCGTTGGTATATGCCGTGCTCGCGCAAGTGCCACGCGGCACGTTCCAAGGCGGATTGAGTGTGAGCTTCTGTACCGTCATGGATCTGGATGGATCGTTGTGCAGCTCGCATGGCCTGTTGAATAAACCCATCAAACAAGACGACAAGGCACAGATGCTGTTGTTGCCACTGCACAATGTGTCGGCGAGTTGGGTGGTGCTGCAAGGCGAGCAGGATCAATACTGCACGGTGGGCACGGCACGACAATTCAGCGCGCAAATCACTGCGGCGCAGTTGCGTACTGTGCCGAAGGTCGATCACTTCCTCGGTGACCTCGGTCAATGGCGCGATGGCTTCCTCCATGCGTATCAAGGTCTGCAACCTGCGAAGGCCGTTGCCGCGTTACCGCCAGAGGTGAGTGATCTGCCGGTGACCGAAGTGCCCAGCACCCATCCCGGCGATGAGTTGGCCATACTGCTCACCGGCGATGGCGGTTGGGCTGAACTGGATCAGGAATTGGCGCGTGAGTTGTCTGCCTCGGGCGTATCGGTGGTTGCGCTCAGTTCATTGCAATACTTCTGGAAAGAACGCAAACCGCAACAAGCTGCGAAAGATATCGCACGCTTGATGGCGCATTACTCGCAGGTGTGGCAACGACCGCGCATTCGTCTGCTGGGTTATTCGTTTGGCGCCGATGTGCTGCCGGCGATTGCGAATGCGCTGCCTGCTGAAGATCGTCTGCGAGTTGTTTCAATTGGTTTGCTGTCGCTGCTGCCGCGCACGTCATTCGAGATTCGCGTGGTCGGTTGGTTGGGCCAAGTAGTGGGCGAACAGCCCGTGCGGCCGGAACTGGAGGTACTGGCGGCAGCGGGTATTCCCATCACCTGCGTGTATGGTCGCGACGATAAGGAATCGCTGTGTCGCGATTTGCCCGCCACTGTTGCGCATGTCGTGGCATTGCCCGGCGGTCATGATTGTAATGACGATCATGCCGCCATCGTGCGTGCCTGGCTGGCGGGACGTGGTGCGCCGGCGGCTCGTTCAGTTGTCGATAAGCCAGCCAGTGTTACCGTACCGGCTTTGCACTCAGATCACTTGTAGCGTTTGGTTGTGTCATGAGCATATTGATCATTGAAGACGATATTGATGCCGCGCAATTGTTGTTGCGTGGTTTGCGTGAACATAACTTTCAAGCCGAGCACGTTGCCGATGGGCGTGAAGGCTTGAATGCGGCGCTGCGCAAGCCGTGGCAATTGATCATTGCCGATCGCATGTTGCCGAATCTCGACGGCCTGTCGATCATCAAGTCGTTGCGCGAACAGGGACGCACCATGCCGATCCTGATTCTCAGCGCCCTGTCGGAAGTGGATGATCGCGTGCGTGGCCTGCGTGCCGGTGGTGACGACTATCTCACCAAGCCGTATGCCTTCGCCGAATTGCTGGCACGCATCGAAGTGTTGATGCGACGTGGTCAGCAAGCCGAATCGAAGGTGCGCTTGAGTTATGAAGATGTCACAGTCGATTTAATGGCGCGTACCGCGGAACGCGCCGGACAGGAGTTGCAGCTCACCACACGCGAATTCGAATTGCTGGCGTTCATGGTGCGCAATGCCGGGCAGGTGGTGACGCGCAAGATGCTGCTCGAACAAGTGTGGGATCTGCACTTCGATCCGCAAACCAATGTGATCGATGTGCATATGAGTCGACTGCGCCAAGTCGTTGATAAAGGCTTCAGCAAAGCCTTGATTCATACCGTGCGCGGCGCGGGTTACGTGTTCGGCACCCAGCTGGACTAAGTAACCGCATGGCCAAACTGTCGCGTGCATTTTTTCGCACTACGGTTGCGCGACTGGCGCTCATTTACATCGTGGTATTTGCGCTGATTACTGCAGTGTTGTTCGGCAGCGTGTACGTGTTGACCTTGCAGGCCGTCGACGACGGCATGGAAGATCTCATGGAATCGCAGTTGCAAGGATTGTCCGAACAATACGCGACCTCAGGACTGCGCGGTCTGGTCACCGTGGTTCGCGCGCGCAGTCAAAGTCTTGATCGTTCGCGTGCCGTGTACTTGCTGGCCGATGAAAATCTGCATCTGGTGGTGGGCAATCTCAGCGCCTGGCCGGAACTGGACGTGCAGCGTGACAAGTGGTTTGAATTCGATGTGTCCGTCAAGGCGCATGACGGCAGTATCGAACAGCATCCGATTCGCGCCGCGCTGGTGACCTTGCCCGATGGTTATCGTTTGTTGATCGGCACCGATGTCATTGAACGCGCGCAATTGGCGACCGTCATGCAGCGCGTTGGCGCGTTTGCGCTGGTGTTGCTGGTGTTAGTTGCTGCAGCCATCGCCGTATGGATGAATCGGCGTCTGCTTAAACAAGTGCATGCCATCACCACCGCGGGTCAGGACATTGCCAATGGTGATTTCGCGCGGCGCTTGCCAGTGCGCGGCAGCGGCGATGAACTGGATGAACTGGCCACCCAGCTCAACGCGCTGCTGGAACGCATTGAACAACTTACGGTGGCGTTGCGCTTTGTGATCGATGGTACGGCGCACGACCTGCGTGGTCCGCTCAATCGCATGCGCCTGCGCCTTGAGCAAGCGCTGGAACAATCCGTCAACGAAGGACGCGAACCCATCGAAGCGGCGATGCAGGACGCGGATGCGTTACTGCGCACGCTGGAAGCCTTGTTGCGCATTGCGCAGGTGCAAAGCGGCGCGGCCAACGCCGAGATCGCGCAACTCAATCTCGGCAAATTGGTGCGCGAGATCGCCGAGTTGTATGCGCCGCTTGCCGAGCAGCGCGGCATTCGCCTCGAACTGGAACAGATGGACGAAGCGCCGGTGCAAGCCAGCCGGCAGTTGTTGGCCCACGCAGTGGCCAATCTGCTCGACAACGCGGTGAAGTACACGCCGATGGGCGGACAGATCGGTGTCGCGGTGCGACGCGAGGCCGGGGTTGTGACTCTGACCGTGCAGGACAATGGCCCGGGAATTCCGCCGGCGGATCGCGAACGGGTGCTGCAGCGTTTCGTCAGACTCGATTCTGCGCAAGCCGAACCCGGTACAGGATTGGGTCTCAGCTTGGTCGCGGCAGTGTGTCGTTTTCACCACGCCGGGTTAGTGCTGGAAGATGCCGGGCCGGGGTTGCGGGTTAGACTGAGCTTTCGCGCGCCCGTGTGAGCCGCTTTGCAGTTACAAAAATAAGCAGCGTTACTCGATGAAATCATAAAAAAGCCGGTAGCTCACGGGTGGAGCTACCGGCACACCGACAGTACTCAGAAAGGGGGAAACTGAGCACTGGAAGTCGTTGTCTTTTTGCTACAGAAGCCATTTGGCCGATGCTGATCAATGAGTTTTTTCTTGTCGAATCATTGACTTGCGGGGTCATACTGGTCCAACTGGCGACCGGTTTCAATAGTTATTTTGGCCGCTCTGGTAGGTCGTCACCTCTGTCGATTTCGTGGCCCGTGCGCCTGGTATCCGGTTGCGGTTCGAAGGCAATTCGCTGCAGCGTTTGCGACGCCTAGTAGCAGCAGTCGATTGCTAGAATGCCGAATTGCCTGCGACCGGCTCTCACCGATACTTCACCCATGGCTATCACTCCTTATCTACAGCTCGAACAGGAATTTCGCCGCCTGCACGCCCTGCGCTCGGCGGCCGGCATGCTGCGCTGGGACGCCGCCACCATGATGCCGGCCGGCAGCGTCGAACTGCGCGGTGAACAACTGGCAGTGCTCGAAACCGAAAGCCACGCGGTGCTGGCCGCGCCGAAGATCGCGCGACTGTTGGATCGCGCTGCCGCCAACCTGCCTTCCATGGATGAATGGCAGCAGGCCAATTTGCGACGCATGCGACGGGAATACGAACACGCGATCGCCGTCCCGCATGCATTGATTTCACGGCTTGCCAAAACCACGGCCACCGCCGAGCACTGCTGGCGCGACGCACGCGCACAAAGCAACTTCGCGTTATTCGCGCCGCACCTGGAAGAAGTATTGAAGCTGGTGCGCGACCGTGCCCACTTATTGGGTCAAGCGCTAAACCTGAGTCCCTATGACGCGCTGGCGGATGAATTCAGTCCCGGACTGACCACGGCGCAGATCGATCGCATCTTCAATCCTCTTTCGCAGCGCCTGCCGGAACTGATTCAGCAGGCGATTGCCGCACAGGCACAACTGACGGTGTTGCCGATCAATGCCAAGATCGCAAACAGCAAGCAGCGTGCGCTGGCGGTGGAGCTGATGAAGGCCTTAGGCTTTTCGTTTGAGCACGGCCGTCTGGATGAAAGCGATCATCCCTTCACCGGCGGGGTTCCCGGCGATGTGCGCATCACCACGCGCTTCATGCCGCAGGATGTATTGTCGGGACTGATGGCGGTAATCCACGAAACCGGTCATGCACGATATGAACAAGGTTTGCCGACTGCATGGCGGGCGCAACCCGCCGGCAGCAACGCCGGCATGGCGGTACACGAGAGCATGTCGCTGCTGCTGGAAATGGTCATCGGTCGCGGCCAATCATTCTTGCAGTACTTGCAGCCGCTGCTGGTCAAGCAATTGGGTGTGAGTGGACCGGAGTGGCAGAGCGACAATCTGTATCGGGTGCTCAATCAGGTGCAACGCAGCTTGATTCGCATCGATGCCGATGAACTCACCTATCCCGTGCATATCATGTTGCGTTACGAACTGGAGCGGCAGTTGCTCGATGGCGAGCTGGCTGTCAAAGATCTGCCCGAGGCGTGGAATCAAGGCATGGCCAGCCGCTTGGGCGTCACGCCGTCAAACGATGCTGAAGGTTGTTTGCAGGACATTCACTGGTCGTTGGGCGCCTTCGGTTATTTTCCTTCGTACGCAGTGGGCGCGATGATCGCGGCACAATGGCTGGAGTCGTTGCGCGCCGAAGTGGCGGGCCTCGATGAACAAATTGCACGGGGTGAATTTACCGAGTTGTTTGCGTGGCTGAATGAAAACATCTACAGCAGCGCTGCCCGATTGACCGGCAGTGAGTTGGTCAAGCAGGTTACCGGTCGCGATATATCGGCGCAGCCCTGGCTGCGTTATGCGGAAAGCAAGTATCTGGCGTGATATGCATCTATTGCAGTCGATGAATGCAATGATATTCAGCGCTGGGTACTGTGATGATCAAGACGCTTCGACAGGCTCAGCGACCGGATTAATATTTTCCGGTCACTGAGCCTGTCGAAGTGTCTTCAGTTCGGTTCGTATGTCGGTTTGAATCGTCAGCTAAATTTGGTTTGAGAAAAGTGTAATGAACGCGGTCGTCAATCAATCTGAAAATCAGCCCGGCACTCAATCCGAGCCCATGTCCAACAACTTCAAGAAGCTGCAGGCGCAGATTCGCGGGCAAGTGGGCAAGGCCATTGAAGACTTCAAGATGATTGAAGACGGCGACAAGGTGATGGTGTGCCTGTCGGGCGGCAAGGACTCGTACACCATGCTCGATATGTTGATGTCGCTACAGCGCAAAGCGCCGGTGAAGTTCGAGTTGCTCGCCGTGAATCTCGATCAGAAGCAGCCGGATTTTCCTGAGCAGGTGCTTCCTGAATATCTCAAAGCGCTGGGCGTGCCGTATCACATCATTGAGCAAGACACATATAGCGTGGTGAAGCGCGTGGTGCCGGAAGGCAAGACCATGTGCGGCCTGTGTTCACGCTTGCGTCGTGGCTCGCTGTACACCTTCGCTGCAGCGAACGGCATCACCAAGATTGCTCTAGGTCATCATCGCGATGACATCATCGAAACTTTATTCTTGAATCTGTTCTTCGGCGGTAAACTCAAAGCCATGCCGCCAAAACTGTTGTCGGAAGATGGCCGCAACATCGTAATTCGTCCCATGGCCTATGTGTCCGAACGCGAGATCGAACGTTATGCGACTGCGCGCAAGTTCCCCATTATTCCCTGCAATCTGTGCGGTTCGCAGGAGAACATGCAACGCCGCATCATCAAGAACATGCTCAAGCAATGGGAAGTCGAATATCCCGGTCGCAGCGAAACGATTTTTTCAGCGCTGCGTAACGTGGTGCCATCGCATCTCGCCGATCCTGGCAAGTTTGATTTCGGTGCGCTGCGTAGCTTGCGAGAGATTACGCCGGAGCTATTGGCGAGTTTGTCGGCGACAGAGCGTGATGAGACGGCGGATCTGCCGTGAGCATGGCTTGCATTGAAATATCGATAGCTGCACAAAATCTCATACCCCCTCTCCCTCAGGAGAGGGCTAGGGTGAGGGTGTCTCCGATCATGCTCAAGTATTTATTTAAGCATCCGCATCCCCGACCCCTCTCCTTGAGGGAAAGGGGAGTCCTAAGTGCTGCCGCGATTCTTTGCTTCTTCACACTACCTGCCCACGCCGAATGGGTCAGCCGCGTCGACGACGGCATCATGGGCACACGCATGGTAGTCGAGGTGTGGACCGATACCACCGAGCAAGGCAATCAAGCCATCGACGCCGTACTCGCCGAGATGATTCACCTCGATGAAGCGATGAGCACTTACAAGCCGACCAGCGAGGTGTCGAAGGTCAATGCGGAAGCGGCCAGACATCCGGTGAAAATCACCAAGGAATTATTCGATCTGCTCACTACTGCGGTGGAGTTCTCGCGCATCACACATGGCGCGTTCGATATCACCTACGCCAGCGTTGGTTTCATGTACGACTTTCGCGCGCATGAAAAACCCACCGAAGCGCAGATCAAAGCCGCATTGCCGGCCGTGAATTACAAACATCTGTTGCTGGATAAAAAGACCCAAACCATCAAGTTCTCGCAGCCCGGCGTGCGCATCGATCTGGGTGGCATTGCCAAGGGCTATGCGGTGGATTGCGGCATCAAGTTGTTGCAGGCGCGTGGCATTAAGCATGCACTGGTAACGGCCGGTGGTGACAGTCGCATCATTGGTGATCGTTTCGGCAAGCCGTGGATCATTGGCATCAAGCATCCTGACGATCCGGAAAAAATGATCGCCAAGATTCCGCTCACCGATACCGCGTTGTCGACCTCGGGCGATTACGAACGTTACTTCGACGAAGGTGGACAACGTTATCACCACATCATCGATCCCAAGACTGGTCGTTCGGCCAGCAAGGTGCGCAGCGCAACGGTCATTGCGCCGACGGCGACACAAACCGATGGTCTATCAAAAACCGCCTTCGTCTTGGGTCCGGATGAAGCCATGCAAATTTACAATGGTATTAAAGGCGTCGATGCCATTCTGGTGACACCGGATGGGCGGGTGTTGTATTCGAATGGTTTGGCGCCGCCCTGATTTGAGCGGATTCGATGAATCGAACCCCTACAGGATATGGCCGGCGTAGGGGCGCAATTCATGGCGCCCTTCTGATAGTCGAAGTGCCCATATAACAACAGATAAACGATACAAATGGATCACGCATGAAAAAACTTTTCTGGTTTCTGGTAGCGATCGTTGGCGCCATGGCCTTTGCCGGTGTGGCGTTGCATCGTGGTGAGTCCATCAACGCGTTGTGGATCATTACCGCGGCAGTGTGCATTTATGCACTGGGCTATCGCTTCTACAGCGCATGGGTGGCTGCGAAGGTCTTGAGTATCGACGCCACGCGCGCGACACCGGCGGAACGCCTTGATAATGGCCGCGACTTTGTGCCGACCAATAAGTGGGTAGTGTTCGGCCATCACTTCGCAGCGATTGCGGGACCGGGACCATTGGTGGGACCCACATTGGCCGTGCAGTTCGGTTATCTGCCGGGTGCGTTGTGGATACTGATTGGTGCAGTGCTCACCGGCTGCATTCAGGATATGTGCGTGCTGTTGTTATCCATGCGCCGCGACGCGCGCAGCCTGGGACAGATGGCCAAGGATGAACTTGGTCCCATCGGCGGTTATGCGGCGATGATCGGCACCTTGATGATCATGATTATCTTGATCGCCGTATTGGGCCTCGTGGTGGTCAATGCGATGAAGCATAGCCCGTGGGCGACGTTTACCGTGTTTGCAACCTTACCTATCGCAATGCTGGTGGGTTTGTATTTGCGCAACATTCGTCCCGGTCGCGTGCTGGAAGGTTCATTGCTGGGCATTGCACTGTTGATCGCTGCGGTGATCGGTGGCGGTGCCATCGGCAAGTATCCGGCGCTGTATGCGATGTTCGATTTCGAAGGCTTGCAGCTCGCCTGGTTTGTCATTGGTTATGGATTGATCGCCGCGATTCTGCCAGTGTGGTTGTTGCTCGCGCCGCGTGATTATCTGTCGACGTTTCTCAAGCTCGGCACGATTGGTTTGTTGTTGATTGCCGTGGTGTTGGTGAATCCGGAAATCAAGATGCCGGCGGTGACGCAATTCATCGATGGCACCGGGCCAGTGTTTTCCGGCAAATTGTTTCCGTTTTTGTTCATCACCATTGCCTGCGGTGTGATCTCCGGTTTTCATGCACTGGTTGCCAGTGGCACTACGCCGAAGCTGCTCACCAGCGAAAGCGATGTGCGCTTGATCGGCTTCGGCAGCATGGCGCTGGAATCGCTGGTAGCAGTAACAGCATTGATTGCAGCAGCGTTGCTCGATCTCGGTGTGTACTTCGCGATCAACAGTTCGGCAGGATTGGTTGGCGCGTTGCCCGTCGATGCGGTCGCCAAGATCAGTAGTTGGGGTTTTCCGGTAACGGTTGAACAAATGAATGCGCTCGCCAAAGAGATGGGTGAGTCCACTTTGTTTGCACGCACTGGTGGCGCGCCCTCGCTGGCGGTGGGCATGGCGAGCATTCTTTCCACAGCCTTTGGTCAGGGCTTGCTGGCGCTGTGGTATCACTTCGCCATCATGTTCGAGGCGGTATTCATTCTGACCACGCTCGATGCAGGCACGCGCGTCGGTCGTTTCATGCTGCAGGATTTTCTGGGGTCTTTATGGAAGCCGATGGCCAACACCTCGTGGTATCCGTCCATTGTGATCAGCAGCACGCTGGTGGTGTTGGGTTGGGGTTATTTTTTATACGTGGGTGTGATCGACCCCAATGGCGGCATCAATATTCTCTGGCCCTTGTTCGGTGTGGCCAATCAGATGCTGGCAGCGATTGCCCTGACGGTGTGCACTGGCATTATCGTGAAGCAAGGCAAACTCAGGTACGCCTGGGTGACGGCGCTGCCGCTGATATGGCTGACTGTCGTGACAACGGCTACCGCGTGGGAAAAGATTTTCTCCCCTCAAGTGCGCATCGGCTTTCTAGCTGCAGCCAACGACATGAGCGCGAAGCTTGTAGCAGGTACGTTGCCGACCGCGCAGGTGAGTGCAGCGCCGCAACTGATTTTCAATCAACGACTGGATGCCGTGCTGGTCGGTTTCTTCGCGCTGCTGTTGTGGGTGATTCTCTTTGACATGATTCGCGTTTGCTGGCGAGCAACGCGCGGCGCGAGCGTGTTGCCATCGGCTGAAACGCCTTATGTGCTGACGCAAATGGGGAATTAACGATGTCTGTCGCTACAATTCAAAATGTGTTTGTGCGCATCATGCACTGGTTAACGCGTGGCTTCGCCAACTTGCGGCATGCTACCGGCGATGATGCGTATGAACGTTATGTGGCGCATCAACGCGTACATCATGCGGAAGAGGCTGTGCTGGATCGGCGCGCGTATTATCTGACCGAACAACAGCGCAAGTGGACCGGGGTGAAGCGTTGTTGTTGATTTCGTTCCCTCTCCCGTTTTCGGAGAGTCAGAGTAAGGAATTTTGTTTTGCATCACTGCATAGCTTTCGCTAAAGGGTAGCAACCATGGGCTCACGCATTTCAATCTGGCTGGCACCACTGCCGCTTATTGCTGGGTTGCTGATTGTCGGCTGCAAGGAACCCGAACCTGATTACACGACGGTGGCGGTGTATCCGTCGACGCAGCAATGCGGCATTAATGAACAGATGATGACCTGCGACAAGGTGGCGGCGTATTTGCATGACACGCTGAAGCTTGCGCCCACTCGGCAAGTTATCGTCTCATCCGTAGGCAGCGATCCCTTACCCAAGGAAGATCAATCGCTGGAACAAATCGCCGCGACGATTGCGGCCGTCGGTTTCAAGGATGTACGAACGGCGCGGTTTGATTTGCAGTAACGAGCAGTGATTTGATCTTGTCTGCGCTAGATCTTCGCCAGTCTTTCAACCGTGTCCGGATAGCGCTGCACCATCCGTATCAACAAAGCTGCTTGTGCATTGGGGCTGGCACGGCCTTGCTCCCAGTTTTCGAGCGTCCGGACGTTGGTGCGCAGATAGCGCGCCAGCAACGCACGTGACAAATTCATTCGCTCGCGAAGTGCGATAACTTCGTTTGCAGTTACCTTCGGTGCTGCTTTAGCTTTGAGAGTATGAGTCCGCAAGGTACGCTTGCCTGTGCGCTGTTCCGCCAGGGCTTTGAAGCCTTCGTTCAATTCGCCAAATAGATTGCGTTTCTTTTTCATGGCTCAGGTTCTCGCGGTCAGTTCAGTGCGGAGCATGGCTTCCAGCTGTGCTCTTTCCCTCGCTGACAGATCGGTGGATTCGTCTTTGTCGTAAAGGGTGAATAGCCAGAACTCACTGCCATGTATCCAGTAGTAATAAATGATGCGCAAGCCGCCGCGTTTGCCTTTATTCCGTCGCTGATCTACCCAGCGCAGTTTGCGCAAGCCGCCCGTGCCCTTGATTACATCCCCCGCCGCAGGATCGGACATCATCGCGGTTTGCAACTCCCGGAAGCTCTCATCATCGAGATAGTCTTTTCGGAATCGCTCAAAGGCCGGCAGCTCGATAAATATTGCGTCCATGCACAATCCATACGTAACTTGCGTATATATTGATTTGCCCATGCACCAAGGTCAAGTGGCGATGGCATGCGTGTAGACTTCAGGATCCTCTTTATAGGAGGGCACAGCACTATGCTGCTTTGCGTGGCTTACCTATGAGGTGCAATCAGTGCATTACGCAGGAGCATTCTGTTTCTCGCGCATGCATTCAATTACCGCTTAGTGAGCGATGTCTCGAAATGGCTGCACACCGCTTGTATTAGCCGTTGGTAACGTAGACAGTTTAGTGTCAGAGCCAGTGTGTCCAGTCCACGGTTGTTGCATGATGGCAAGTCGAGCGACTTGTCGGACGCTCGACAGCCGTGCGGTTAACTCAATAGGCAACGCAAGCCCCGTTTCATGATAGAGCCCCCTCCAGAAATTTTGCCGACCACGGAAGCGCCGGCGTCGTTATCCGCAGTCATGCCCGAGGCGGCAGCGATGGAGCTGCGTCCGGTGCTGGCAGGGGTGCACCTGGTATTTGTGCCGAATGGCGCGCCGGAAACTGCCAGGGCGCATTGGTTTCTGTGGGGCAATGAAGCGGCGCAAAGTTCGTTGGCCGTGCTGGGTGAGCCGGGCACACAAGTTATTCCTGACGATCATTTCAAAGTGCGACGCGTGCGTGGCTATCGTTTGCCATTGCTGGAAGGCGCGGCGCAATTGGCAACAATGACGCAGGTTGAATTGATCAATCAACCGCCATCGGTGGCGGTGTGGAGTCTGGCCTCCAAGCTGGGTCTCGAATTGGTGGCGCGTGAACAGATGTTGCCGCGCGTGTTCAAGCAAGCCGAGCAACAAGTGGCGCGTTGGACCGTAGTACTCAATCTGCCGCACGACGCAGAACGTTTTGCTGCGCTGGTAGCAGCGTTTCCGGTGGCGGCGCATGCATGCCCGGTGGTGCGTCCCGACGCCAATGCCGATCAATCCATCAAGATCTGGACCGCCAGTGCGTTGCTGCGTGAATTCCTCGATACCTTTGCCGATCAATTGTTGCGCGCAGCGCAGCCGCGGCCGAAGACGCGTAAACAAATAGCCGCGCCACCCGTGCAGACGCCCAGTGCTGCGCCCTGGCCGCAACGCTTGCAAAGCGCATTGCTTGGCGATGAAGCCGAATTTGTTCCCGAAGGCGTGCAGGAACGCAGCGTGCTGACTGAGCTACGTGACTGGATACAACCAGTGGTGGGTGCAATGCCGTCGTTGCGTCTGTGCTTGTTGTTGCAATTGCCACCGCCCGACAGTCGCGAGTTCACCTTGCAATTCGCATTGCAACGGAATGATGAGAGCGCGGCGCGCGTCCTGGCGCATGATCTGTTCACCGATGGCTCACTGGCGGCCGCACGCTTGCATTGCGATCTGCGTGTGGCGCAAGAGCAGTTGCTGCAGATGCTGGCGATAGCGTCGCGTTCGTTTGTTTTCATCGAACACGAATTGCGCAAGCCGCGACCCGAAGCGCTGCTACTCAAACCGCGTCTGGTGTTTGAGTTGTTGCAACAATTGAGCGCACTCGAACAAGCCGGTGTGCTGGTGGAATTGCCCGAAAGCCTGCAGCCGGCCAATCAACAACGCTTGAACGTGAGTATGTGCATCGGCGCAGGGCAAGCCGCTGTGCAGGCCGCGCGGCAATCTTTGTCATATCGCTGGCAAGTGAAATTGGCGGGGCATGATCTCAACACTGCGCATCTCGACGAGCTGGCCGAGCTGCGCACACCGCTGGCGCGCTTTCATGACCAATGGGTGATTCTCGACCATCGCGAACTGGCGCATGCCACCAAGTTGTTGGCACAAGGCGGCGGCAGCATCGGCATGCCACTCGCGTTGTCACTGGCATTGACCGAAGTGATTACGCAAGCCGATTCGCCGCTGCGCATCGAGGTGGTGGCACAAGGTCAACTAGGTGAACTTGTTACACAGATGCGCGAGCGTGATGCGATTCGCGAATTGCCGGTGCCAACCACGTTGAGTGCACAACTGCGTCCTTATCAAGTGCGCGGCATGAGCTGGGTCACGCATCTCACTGAGATGGGTCTGGGCGCATGCCTGGCTGATGACATGGGTTTGGGCAAGACGGTGCAGTTGCTGGCGTTTTTGTTACAGCGTCAGATTGCGCAGCCGCATGACACACGACCCGTGTTGCTGATCTGTCCCACTTCGGTGATCGGCAACTGGGAGCGTGAAATTGCGCGCTTTGCGCCCAGCTTGTCGGTGCTGCGTCATTACGGTCCGCAACGCATTCAGAACGCCGATGACTTTGCGCCGGCGGCACAAGGCAAGTTGGTGCTGGCCAGTTATGGCTTGATGCGCCGCGATGTGCCGTGGTTGCAGGACATCGAGTTTGCCGTGGTCGCGCTCGATGAAGCGCAATTCATCAAGAACTCCGCATCGGCAACTGCACGTGCAGCGCGTGCACTCAAAGCCGCTGAACGAATCGCCTTGACCGGCACGCCGGTGGAAAACCATCTCGCCGAATTGTGGTCGATCATGGAGTTTCTCAATCCGGGTCTGCTTGGTCCGCGCGAAACTTTTCGTCGCGAGATTGCCATTCCGGTTGAACGTTACGGTCGCGAAGATGTGGCGTTGCGGTTACGCCGCATGGTGGCGCCATTCATCCTGCGTCGCGTCAAGAACGATCCAAACATCATGCTGGATCTGCCCGCCAAGCAGGAAAGCAAGGTGTTCTGTTCGCTGACGCGCGAGCAGGCGAGCTTGTATCAACAAGCCGTCAACGAATCGTTGCTGGATATCGAATCGGCCGATGGCATCACGCGTCGTGGTCGTGTGCTGGCGTTGCTCACGGCACTCAAACAGATTTGCAATCACCCGGCGCATTACTTGCGCGAACAAGGTCCGCTTAATGGTCGTTCCGGCAAGCTCGATCGCTTGATGGAAATGCTGGAACAAGTACTGGCTGCCGACGATCGCGCATTGATCTTCACGCAGTATCGTGAGATGGGTGAGCGATTGGTGCGCGCGTTGACGCGTCTGCAAGGCAAGGCCGTGCCTTTCCTGCATGGGGGCGTCAGTCGTGCCGCACGCGATGAAATGGTGCGCCGTTTTCAGGATGAACCGCGCGCCTCACGCTTGCTGGTGATCTCGCTCAAGGCCGGCGGCACCGGTTTGAATCTTACGGCTGCTACTGAAGTATTTCACTTCGATCGCTGGTGGAACCCGGCGGTGGAAGATCAAGCATCGGATCGCGCGTATCGCATCGGTCAGCAACGCAATGTGCAGGTCTACAAGTTGCTGTGCGCCGGCACCGTCGAGGAAAAAATCGATCAGATGCTGGAAGCGAAGCGCGATCTCGCCGCACGCGTGGTGTCGCAAGGTGAATCGTGGATTACTGAACTCGACAACAGCGAGTTGCGTGAGTTGTTCGCGCTGGCGCCGAATGCCGTAGTTGCCGATGCGCCCGATACCGATGAACCTGAAGAGCGTGCCTTAAGCAGCACGAAACGCAAGGCGGTAGCGTCATGAGCAAGCCACGTAACGGTGATGTCACTAACCAGTCACGCACTGATGGCAAGGTAACTGCATCAGCCAAGCAAGCCGTGAAGCCCAAAGTATTGGGCACCACCTGGTGGGGCCAGCGCTGGATCGAAGCACTGGAACGCAGTTCGCGCGATGTGGTGGCGCGTCTCGGCAAGGGCCGCGCTTACGCGCGCGACGGTCACGTGCATGGCTTAAAAATTGCCCCAGGCAAAGTGACTGCGACCGTAACCGACGACGAACTGGATAGTTATCGCGTCAGTTTGAATCTCGATGTGTTTGAGCCGGCAGTGTGGAATCAGATTTTGCAAACCATGAGTCAGCAAGCCTTGTTCGCTGCGCAATTACTGAATGGTGAAATGCCTAAGGATGCCGACCGCGTGTTTCGCAGTTGCGGCAAGAGTTTGTTTCCTGCCAACTCGCATGACATCGATGCCGATTGCAGTTGCGACGATTGGTCGAGTCCCTGCAAACATGTCGCTGCCACACACTATGTGTTGGGCGAGGCGCTGGATCGCGATCCCTTTCTGTTGTTCGAGTTACGCGGTCGCACCAAGGAGCAAGTGCTGGCGGGATTGAATCAATTGCGTGCACGAAGCGGCGCAGCGGAAGCCAGCGCTACGCCCACAATCACCGAAGTCGCACCGGTATCGCATGCCATCTCGTTGAGTGACTTGCAGGTGCAGCACTTTGAGAACGGTGCTTCATTGCCGACGATGAGTTTCAACTTCGATAGCGCGCCGGCTTCCGGTGCGCTGCTGCGCAGCTTAGGCAAGCCCGCTTCGTGGCAGACCCATGAATCGCCGCAGGATTTGTTTGGACCGGCCCTGCAGCATGCGCGGCAGTTGGCTATCGAGCTGGCCAGCGGCACCGGTGCTCTGCCCATGGTGCGGATCATTCAAGCAACCAACAAGACAGCTAACAATAAAAACCAGGTACGCAAAGCAGGGGCTAGGCGCAAGAATGTTTGAGGCGTGTTGCGCGCGCCACTGGTTCAGCTTACTGACCAGATAAATAGTTTCTAATCGAGTGTTTACTGTGTCTGCTGCTTTGATTAATGCCTTGAGCAAGCCATTGGCCAACAGTTACTGGGTGCAGCCTGGAAAACTGTTGGCAGGCGAACACCCGGTGGTGAGCAGTGCCGAAGAATCTGCGGTGCGTTTGCAGGACCTGCTGCTGGCCGGCATCAATTGCTTCATCGATCTCACTGGTGCCAATGAATTGACTCCGTACGAGGCACGCTTGCCGACGCGCTTTGCCGGCAGGCAAGTGACGTATCATCGCTTTGCCATCGTCGATCACGATGTGCCCGATATACAACTCATGCAGCAGATACTGGACGTCATCGATGCACGGCTCGCTGCGGAAAGTTGCATCTATGTGCATTGCCGTGCCGGTATCGGTCGCACCGGTACGGTGATCGGTTGTCATCTGATCCGTCATGGCTGTGCGGCCGATAAAGCCATCGCCGCGTTGAATGTGTTGTGGCAATCCTGCGCACGTTCCGCAAGCTGGTCGTCCATACCGGAAACCTCGGCGCAGCAAGCGTTCATTCGCAACTTCGTCAATGCGGATGGCGCGCTTGCCAGTTCCGCCGCTGCAACTACGCCAGCGCAACGGCATCTGTATCAAGGTGCATTGCTGGGTCTCGCCATCGGCGAAATACTGGGTGCAATGCGTGCGCCAGGAAGCAACGATGACATCGCCACTCAGGCAGCATTGAACAATCTCGCCGGGCAGCGCTGGGGCAGTCATGTCGCCATGACCTTGGCACTGAGCGATAGTTTGCTTGAGCGTCGACAGGCCGATCCAAAAGACCAGATGCAGCGTTATCTCGCGTGGCAGAAACAAGGTAAGTACAGCAGCGATGGTGCGCCGCCCGTGGTGCCGTCTCTGGTGAGCAAAGCGTTGGGTCTGTGGCAATGGAAACGCAATGCACTGGCCGGCTCGCACGATCCGGCCATACTCGATGCGCACTCGCTGCCGCGCTGTACTGCGATGGCCTTGTACTTTGCGGCTGCACCGATGTCGGCATTGCGTGAAGCGGCCGAGTCATCGCGAACCACTATTCAATCGCCGTTGGTGCTGGGCGCCTGTCAGGTATTCACCGCGTTGTTACTGGCCATCAACGACGGCTTGCCGATGGCGAAGCTGGTGCAGTTTCATGAAGGTCAAGCCTTTACTGCGCTGCGTGCGCTGCCACTCAAACCGGAGATAAAAGATTTAATCGATGGCGGCTGGCGCACTGCCATGACCCATGCTGCCGGTGATGATGTGTTGTCGATGCTGGCCAGTGCGATTCATGCATTCGCCACCACGCGAAGCTTCCAGGCTGCGGTATTTAAATCCATGCAGAATGCGCTGCGACCCGACACAGTGGCCGCCGTGTGCGGCGCGTTGGCCGGCGCCTGGTATGGCGTGCAAGGTTTGCCGATTGTGTGGCGCGAGACATTGCCGAAGGCCGATGAGTTGATGATGGTGGCGCAACGGTTGTTGATGGAAGCGCCGCGCTGAAGAGCGTTAATACGCGAAGATTATTAGTTTGTCGCTAGCTCCTGTGCAGGTTGAGAAGTTCGCGGGACCGCCGTGAATCCATCCCTGGAGGCTGCGGCTCGGCTCCTGCCTCGCACGCTCCCGCCAACTTCTCAACCTGCTCAGCAGCCGATGTGTTGTGTGCACATTTATGCATGCCTGCAACTGGCAATAACGCTGCCTGAGTTTGCTAAGCTTCACGAATGAAGTCGCAACGTATATTGGTGCTGATGCACGAAACACTGGTGCCGCCCGAAAGCTTGCACGGTTATCGGCAAAACCAGATCGATGAATTCCGCACTGAATACGATGTGGTGCAACAACTCAAGGCGAGTGGTTATGCAGTGCGTTGTCTGGGGCTGGGCGACAATCTTGATGAACTGACCACGACCATCAAGGAATGGCGGCCTGCTGTCGCATTTAATCTGGCTGAAGAATTTCAAAGCATCGTTAGTCATGATCAACATGTGGTGTCGTTGCTGGAGTTGCTGCGCCAGCCGTACACCGGCTGCAATCCACGCGGCTTGCTGTTATCGCGCGACAAGGCATTGGCCAAGCAGTTGCTTACTTTTCATGGCATCGCGACGCCGGGCTTTGCCGTGTTTGCCAAGGGACAGCGTGTGTCATTGCCATCGACGCTGCGCTTTCCCTTGTTCATCAAGTCGGTGACTGACGATGCCTCTTTCGGTATCTCGCAGGCATCGATTGTGCGTGACATGCACAAGCTCAAGCAGCGCGTTGAATTCATTCACGAGCAAACCGGTTCACCGGCGTTGGTCGAAGAGTTCATCGCTGGTCGTGAGTTGTATGTGGGCGTGATCGGCAACGAGCGACCGCACACTTATCCCGTGTGGGAAATGGATTTCGGCACGGCTGATCAACAAGGCGCGGCGATCGCCACGCGCAGCGCCAAGTGGGATCGCAAGTATCGCCATAAGCATGGCATCGGTTCGCATGCAGCGCGGTTAGCGCCGACACAACGTAAACGCATCGAAGCATTGGCAGTGCAGGTATATCGCGCGTTGTCATTGAGCGGTTATGCGCGCATTGATCTGCGTATGGATGCGCAGGGCAATGTCTATGTGCTGGAAGCCAATGCCAATCCCTGTTTGACAGCGCATGAAGATTTCGCGCGTTCGGCGGCAGCGGGGGGTGACAACTATGCGGCGTTGCTGGAGCGAATCGTGAAGCTCGGGAGGCGTTATCGAGCGGCGTGGAGAACTGCAAGTTAGGGAAGGCATTCTATTGTAGGAGCGGCCCATGGCCGCGATTGTTTTCATTCGCGGCCATGGGCCGCTCCTACAACAGAAGTTTATGACGCGACGTTTAGGCAGACGGCAATGTGAAATAAAACGTCGCACCACGATTCACTGCGGCCTCGGCCCAGATGCGGCCACCGTGGCGTTGAATGATTCGCTGTACCAGCGACAGACCGACGCCGTTGCCCTCGAACTCGCGGTGATCATGTAAACGATGGAACACGCGGAACAGGTTCTCTGCGTACTTCATGTCGAAGCCGGCGCCGTTATCGCTGACGTAGTACACCGTTTCGTTGTCGATCTGCTGACACCCAACTACCACAGCGGGCTTGGGATGTTGGCGGGTGAATTTGATGGCGTTGGATAACAGGTTGGTGAACACCTGGCGTATCAGCAGCACATCGCCTATGGCGTCCGGCAACGACTGTATTTGCACGTCCAAGTTGTAATCAAGTGCGTCGCGTTGCAGTTCGTCGAGCACTTCTTCGACCAGCTCTTTAATCTTGATCGGACGTTTGTTGATGGCTTGTTTGTTGAGGCGTGCGAAGCGCAGCAGGTGATCGATCAATTCCGACATCCGTTCCGAGCTGGACATGATGCGGCTGAGCAGATGCTGCGCTTCATCCGGTAACTGCGGCGAATAGCTTTCCACCAAAATGTTGGAGAAGCCATGAATAGCGCGCAGCGGCGCACGCAGATCATGCGATACCGAGTAGGAGAAACTTTCCAGTTCCTTGTTGGCGGTTTCTAGTTCCAGCATGTGTTCGCGCACTCGCTGTTGTAGTTGATTGATTTCCAGACGCAGACGCCGCACTTCCAGTGCGCGCGACAGCACCGGCAGGATGGTGTTGAGCTTGAAGGGCTTGAGAATGTAGTCGTGCGCGCCGGCTTTCATCGCTGCAATGGCGGTTTCGATGGCGCCGTGGCCGGTCATGACAATGCCCACCAGATTCGCATCGATTTCCTGTGCAGCACGCAGGAAACTGATGCCGTCCATCACCGGCATTTGCAGATCGGTGAGTACCAGATCGAACTGTTGTTTGTGGAATGCCTCCAGCGCATGCGCTGCGGAGGGAAATGCCGTCACGTCGTAACCGGAATCTTCCAGCGTGTGGTACAGAGCCGTCATATGCGCGGGCTCATCGTCGACCACCAGCAGGCGAGGTTTGGTGGGCGGTGTGTTGGTGGTGTTCATGGCGGCGACATCTCGGCATGCGTAATGAGTTCGGTGAATGCGCGACGCAACTCTTCCAGCTTGGGTGGCTTGCTGAGCACACGATCGACATGCGCGGGCGCCGTGCCATCGTCGAGCAGGCGTTGTCCCCAGCCGGTGAGCATGATGATCGGCACGGTGGCACACAGCGCCTTGATCGCTGCGGCGACGCGCCGACCATCGACATGCGGCATGCCAAGGTCGGTGATCACCACATCAAAGCCGCCGCTGCCTCTATTACTTTCAGCGCGTTGTGCCTGCGCCTGTGCATCGGCGAATGCATCGATGCCGGCCTGGCCGCCATCAACAGCGATGACGTGATGTCCGTCGCGACGCAGAATTTCCTGCATGGCTTCGATGATCAGCGGATCGTCGTCTACCAGCAGAATGTGCAGCGAATGCAGGGGTTTTACCGGAAGCGGACGTGCAGTGGTGGTGACCTGCGCGGCCGTGAACAGGCAACGCATGGTCGTGCCGTTGCCGGGCGCGCTGTCGATCTGCAACTCCGCCTTGTGACGCTGCGCCATGCCATACACCATGGCCAGTCCCATGCCGGTGCCGCGTTCGCCCTTGGTAGTAAAGAATGGTTCCAGACATTGACGGCGGGTTGGTTCATCCATGCCGATGCCGGTATCGGTTACTTCGAGCGCTACGCGTTGCACAGCGCTGCCCGGTGGGTTGCCAGCCGGCAGCACATAGGTGCGTATCGTCAGTTTGCCGCCGTCCGGCATGGCATCGACGGCGTTGAAGATGAGGTTGGTCAGCGCATCGCGAATTTCATGTTCAGCGCCGGCTATCTCCGGCAGCACCGCGGCGAGTTCGGTATGCAGATCAATGACCACGCCATGCTGTTGCGGCACATCGCGCCACTTGGCGCGCGTCAGTTCGCTGATCTGCAGCACGATCTGATTGAGATCGATCGGTGCGAAGCTGAGTTGCGATTCGCGTGGTCGATAGAACTCACGCATGCGGTTGACGGTATGCGCCACATCGTCGATGGCGCGCCGAATGGTAGTCAGATACAGGCGTGCGCGATCGCTGAGATTGGGTTCGCGTTCCAGCAGACTCTCGGTATACAACGTCACCGGCGAGATGGCGTTGTTGATGTCGTGCGCCACGCCGCTGGCCATCTGTCCGAGGGCGCGCAGACGTTCCTGCTGTAACGTGAGTTGTTGACTATGACGCAGGTCGTCATAAGCCTGTTGCAGGTCGGTGTACAGCTGCGCCTGATGTGCCGCCAACGCAACGTGCTCGCTTAACTGACGCAGGAATTCGCACTCGCCGCTGCTGAAACCGTCGGCGATGCGGCGCGCGGCGACCAGCACGCCGAACACTTTGCTTTCGGCAAGCAGCGGCGCAACCACCAATGTGCCTAAGCCGCCTTTGGCAAGACGACTCGGGAACGGAAAGATGCTGTCGGTAATATCGGGTTCATATACCAGCTCGCCACGCACGCAGCGCGACAGACCATTTTGATCGATGGGTATACGCGCCTGTTCACTCATCGCCAGCTCCAGAGCAAGTGGACGACTGTTAACGCCGATACTGGTGACAGTGAGTACTTGTTCTGCCGGCGAATACAAACAGATGCAACCGAAGTCGATGGGCAGATTGTGTTCGAGCGTGCGAATCACCACCTGGAAGATACTCTTCAGATCCTGACGTTCACCGATGGCGCGCGTAATGCGATGCAATAAATCAAGCCGCGCCAGTTGTTCCTGCACCTTGATTGCCGCTTGTCGACGTTCGGTGATGTCAGTGACGAAGCCGCAGAACGTCGTGTCGGTGCCGGACGATAGCGGGCTGATGGATAACTCCACCGGAAACTCGCTGCCATTACGTCGCAATGCCGTGAGCTCAACCAGACGATTGAGCACCGGCCCCTTGCCCTGTTCGCGATGCCTGCGCATGCCCTGACGATGATGCTCACGGAACTCGCTGGGAATAATGGCGTCCGCCATATCCCTGCCCAGCGCCTCGCCGCGCGACCAGCCGAATATTTGTTCGGCACGCGGATTCCATTCGATGATCTTGCCATTCTGATCGATCAGGATCACGGCGCTCAATGCGGCATCGAGCACGGCGCGCACTCGCGCTTCGCTGTCGCGCACGGCACGGTCCTGTTCCTGAATTTGCGCCAGCATCTGGTTGAACGCATCGGTGAGCGAACCCACTTCATCTTTGCCGTACTTTTGTGCGCGTATCGAGTAATCGTGATTCGCCGCCACCCGTGAAGCGGTGTTGGCGAGATTCAGAATCGGCGCTGAAATCTGGCGTTGTAATGTTCGTGACAACAAATAGGCAAATAGAAACACCACTGCCGTCATGGTCAGCGCGATCAGTGTGTAGGTTTGTAGCTGGCCATAAATGGCGCGTTGATCCAGCCGCAGATACAAGGTGCCCAGACGCTTGTTGTTGCGTTGTTTGACCGGCTCGACGCCAATCAGGAATGAATCGACGAAGCGATAGCCATCAGTGGGCGCCACGTTGGGAAAGTCGCTGGCCTGCAGCGTAGTGGGATAAATCGCGAACAGCATGCCCTTGTCGTCGTACAACGCGGCGGCCAGCACGTTGGGTTCGGCGTGCAACGCACTGAGAATCTCCGCGGCGTCGTCTTCATTGGCGAACGCCAGCGACGCCGTGGCATTGTTGGCAATCACCTGCGCCAGCGTCGTCGAGGTGCGTTGCATGTTGATGCGGAACGAGCGGAACTCGTACAGGATGAATGCCATGCACGTCAGCAACAGCACCGCGCCGCTGATGAGCAGCAGCACGATCATGACTTTGCGGCGGATGGGTGTATTGCGCAGCATCGTTTACTCGCTGCCGCTGGTGACGATGTCTGCGGGCCGCAGCAATTTCGAACTCAGCGTCAGCGACGCTTGCTGCGCCGAATCTAGGCCGATGCGCAGACGAATTTTGTTGGACACCGTTAGAAAGCGAATGATGCCGCCGGCAGATATGAAGCCTTCCGATTCACCGACGGTAAGAATGCTCTTGCCCTTGAGCTTGCGAAAGATCTCCGCCTGATGCGCCGCTTCGGAACGACTGACGAATAACACATGACAATCGGTGGCTTCATCGACCGAATCATAGCGTTTGACCAGCAATGCTCGGCCGTTGACGGTTTCGCCACGCACCGTGTCATCGAGATACGCGCCGAATGGATCGCTGCCCAGCACGCCGATGATCAAAGGACTATTGGCATTGGCAAAGGCCTGCGGTGGCCACTCGACGAACTGCGTGAAGTTGAACAGGAATACCGCTTTAAGCTGGTATTCGGGCGTCGCGGTGACTGCATGCGCATCGTGAAACAGGCTTGCCAGCAGCAGCGCACCAACCGCGATAGTCATACTCATGCGACGCGCAAGCCGCGTCATCCTCAGAAACTCCATAATACTTTTCCATAGATGCTGCGTTCAGCTTCCTTGCGGGTATTTACCAGGTTGGTTGAGACCACGCCTGCTTCTGCATGATGTGCATGCAGCAGGTTTTGACCCACCAAGCTGAGCTCCAGATTCGGTCGCGCCCGCCATCCGAGACGGACATCCATCTCGCCGTAGCCGGGCACATTTTGATTGGCGATCTGACTCACATGACGAAAGGTCATGTCCAGTTGAGTATTGGCCGGCAAGGTCAGCGCAGAGCGCAACGACCAGAACTGCTCGGGATCGTGGGCTTCGCTGCTGCCGACGTTGGCATCGGTGCTATCGGGTTTGCGCGCCAGGTGCACACGTAGCTCAGTGTAGCCGGCGTGCAATTGCCAGAAGTCCGTGGCCTGATAGTCGGCGTTGAGTTCGGCGCCATAGGATTTGCCGGTCAGACCATTACCGACATAGATGGGAAATGGCGCGGGTGGATTGATGCGCTCGATGCTGCGCAGATCGTCATAGTCGTTATAAAACGTGGCGACGGATGCACTCAGTCGTTGCGTCATCTGCGTGCGATAGCCTAGTTCATACGCCACCAGTTTTTCCGATTGGAAATCGGCATTGCCTACCAGTAATGGCGTCGCTGCATTGCCATTGGCATACAGTTCGCCATCGATGCGCGAAGGCGTGCGCACGGCGCGCGATACCGCTGTCCATACCGAGTGGCGATCGTTGATGCGCCAGGCCAGGCGCGCGCTGGGTTGAAATTCAAAGCCGGTGCGTTCGTTGTGTTCGAGTTTGCTGCCGATGGTGAAGTGCAGCTTGTCCGGTACGATGGCAATTTCATCTTGAACAAAACCACTGAACCATTGGCGGGTGAGATCGGCAGGTAGAAAACCCAGTCCTACGCCGTTGCGTGTGCGATCGCTGATGAGCCGATAACCCAAACCCCATACGACGTTATGCGCATCGCCGAACGGCAGTTGATGTTGAAAATCGATGTCGTAGGTGTCGAGATCTTCAGTAATGGCGTTGGGAATACGCCGGTGTGTGCGATCGTAATAAACCTGCAGCTTGATGCTTGATTGTTCGGATAGTGTGCGTGACCAGCGACCCAGCACATTGACGCCGCTGATGTTGGTGTCGACAGCGCCGGGCTGTGCAATCTGACCGCCGTAGCCATCGCCTTGCATCGTCAGTGCATCGCGTTCATTCAACGCGCTGTCGATGCGAAAACCGGCTTGCGCCACATGACCGGCGTCGGCAACGTCATTGCCGTCGGGCAGAACGGTGTCGTCGCGATCGTCATACATCGCATACACACGATAGTGCGTGGCGTCGCCCAGCTTGTCGCCATAACGCATGCTGCCGGCGCCACGCAGTTCGTTGCCGGCGGCCATTGTCAACAATCCGCCCTGCGTGTCTTCGGCGCGCTTGGTAATGATATTGATCACGCCATTCACGGCATTCGCGCCCCACAGACTCGCGCCCGGGCCGCTGATGACTTCGATGCGGTCGATGTCTTCCAGCGGGGTGTTCTGCATGTCCCACCACACACCGGCATATAACGGCGTGTACACAGTGCGGCCATCGATCAACACCAGCAGCTTGTTGGCGGTGGTGCTGTTGAAGCCCCGCGCGCTGATCGCCCATTGATGCGCATCGATTTGCGCGACTTCGAGATTGGAGGCCAGACGCAAGGCTTCGGGCAGGCTGGTGACGCCCGAACGATGAATCGCCTCCTGAGTGATGACCTGAATGGCCGAAGCGGTTTCGCCCAGTTTTTCGGGCCGTCGCGACACCGAAGTCACTTCGATGTCCATCAGTTGTTCGACGCTGAGTTTTTTCAGCGCCGATGCTGAGGACAGCGTTTCAGCCTGCAATGTGACCATTGGCAACAGCGTCGCAAGCGTTACGAACCAGTGTGCTGGCGATTGCCGCAGTCGGTCATGCTGGCTGTAACGATGAGGGTTCATGGTCAATACCACCACGCAACTTTGGCGGCCACACTGCGTGGAATCTCTTCGCGAGTAGCGCTGGGGAAGCCATATTCCGGATGTCGATCATGCAGAAGATTCTGGCCGATCACTGACAGCTCCAGACCATTATGCAGCTGCCAGCCCAGACGCACATCGGCGTCAACGTAAGCAGGTACTGTGCCGGCGTTCGGACCCTCGTTGTTATGCAAGGTATTCACCCAACGCAGTCCCACGTCGAATTGAATATTGCCCGGCAGGTCCAGCGACGAATGCAGCGTTGCTTGATGTTCGGGGTCGGCAGTTTCATTCAACGCATTACTGAAGTCGGCTTGTCCAGCTTTGACGCGTAGATGTTCTTTGAGCAGTGTGTAACCGCCGCGCAATTGCCACCAGGCAAGCGCTTGATAAGTAGCGCTGAACTCAAGGCCATGGGTTTCGCCTTCCAGATTGTTGGCGGACACCAATGGCAGCGGCAGGCCGAACGAGAACACCGTTGGCGGACTCGGCGTGAAACTGCGCACGTGATCGTACTGGTTATAGAACGTGGCGATGTTGGTGGTGAATGTGGAACTCCACTGCGCACGGTAGCCGAGTTCGTAGGCAATCAAGGTTTCCGCGACGAAGTCATCGCTGCCTTGCAGAATGCTTTGCACGAAAGGCGTGGGCAAGCCGGTGGGCTCATACAAATCACGGTCGAGGCGCGAAGGCGTGCGGATCGCACGCGATACTGCGGTCCACAACATGTGCTCGCTGCTCAGATTCCATTGCAGTCGACCGCTGGGTTCAAACTCAAAGCCGCTGTAATCGTTGTGTTCGAGCTTGGTGCCGACGGTGAGAAATACATCGTGGCGCAATGTGAACTTGTCTTGGACAAAACCGCTGAATAAGTTGTGATTGAGTTGTGCCGGTTGCAACTGCACCGTCGGTGCGTTCTGAACCGTGTCGCGGGTGTAGCGGTAACCCAGGCCCCAAGTCAGGTGATGCCGCGGCTGCAACTGGAAATGGTGAGTGAAGTCCAGATCATAGGTATCAAGATCATCGATCAATGCGCCCGCCGGCAGGAACGCCGTGCCCGGTTCAGGCAACGCCAGATGAGTACGATCGAAGTACACCTGCAGGCTCGCGTTGGCATTGTCGGCATAGTCATTCGACCAGCGGCTTAACACATTCACACCGTTGACCACGCTATAGCCGTCACTGGCAAGTTGCTCCTGGCCGTCATAGGCATTGGCTTGCACAGTCAATTGTTGTTGCGGGGTGAGTTCGGTGTCGATGCGCAATCCACCATGCGTCATGTGCCACGCGTCGTGTACATCGCTGCCGTCGCTGTACTGCGAACCATCGCGATCGAGGTGTTTGCCGTAGATACGGAACTGCGTATTGCCCAGCGTGCCGCCGTAACGCGCGCCGGCAACATCCTTTGATGGGTTGCCGGTGCCGCCTTCGACATAGACGCCCTGCGTATCGCGCGCCTGCTTGGTGATGATGTTGATCACGCCGTTGACCGCATTGGCGCCCCACAAGGTGCCGCCGGGACCGCTGATGACTTCGATACGTTCAACGTCTTCCAGCAAGTAATCCTGCACATCCCAGAACACGCCGGAATACAGCGGGGTGTAAACAGTGCGGCCGTCGATCAACACCAGCAGCTTGTTGGCCAGCTCAGTGTTGAAGCCGCGTGCGCTGATGCCCCAGTCGTGCGAATTCTTTTGTGCGACTTGCAGGTTGGCAGCCAGTCGCAATGCTTCCGGCAGAGTGGTGGCGCCGGCGCGACGGATGTCGTCGTTGGTGATCACCTGAATGGCAGATGCGGTCTCGGACAGTTTTTCCGGCCGCTTCGACACCGATGTCACTTCGATATCCATGAGTTCTTCCATGCTCAATTGCTTGAGTGCAGTGGGTGCTGCGGTTGCTTGCGCGTACACCGGGGAGAACAGGAACGTCATCAAGGTCACGGCGCTCAGCCGATTTTTTTTACCAGGCATGTGATGCGTCAGTGGTTGCCGGTCGGGCGGTCCCGCCAGTGTCAGCTCGTTGTTTATCGTTATCGGATTCGTTGGCACTGCCATTCGCCGTCACTAGACTGGCTTGGTGCCAGTTGTTTTAGAAATCGTTTTCAATACATAGTCATGAGCGCAAATGCACAGGCGAATGAACGCGCAATTCAATGCCCAGTCGACGCAACGCAATTGATACTTCAGAGAAGTCTCAATGCAGAATAGAGTAGGGATGTACCACTATAGGAGTGGTGTAAACCACTATCAGACAAAGCCTTAATCAATGCGATCCACGCCGTCATACGCACGCTACATAAATGCGTCGTGCATTTGGCGCAGCCGCAACTTGTTAATGCTTGGCAGTGAACAAGCCGAACACACTGGTGTAGCCATGTTGGTAAGTGACGCCGCGCACCGGTCCTATTTCGGCGTTGCAAAACAGCCCGGCGATCGGCACATCGCCAAGGTGTTGGCGAAAAGCATTGCTGTCGTGATCGGTGTGTCCGTAGAACTCCGCGCCGCGACCGAGGCATGACAGCAGCAGTGCGCCATGAATCTGTCGCGCGCCGCGAGTTGCCTGGTATTGGCGCAGTAACTGTTCGAGATCCTGCGCCGAGGTAACGGCATCGCGCAGATGCAGTTGCACCACGGTGTGTGCGGGAACGTTGGTGTTGACCAGCAACGCGCCGCTGTCCGGGTCCAGGCCGAGAATGGTGCGGATCAGAAAATCGCCGGCGCCGTAATGTTCGCGCTGTGGTTGCATCGCAAGGCCAATGAACAACTGATCGGTGAACAGTTTGCGATCGCTGCGCTTGATACGCTGATAGAGATCGGTGAGTGCTTCGCGCGGCATCTTGCCATCGAGTTCCAGAATCAGATTTTCATGAACGGCATTGGCGAACATGGGATCGCCAATAGGACGGCAGCCTTGCGCAACGATGGTCTCGACGGCGATGTTGCCGCTCATCATCAAACACAGGCAGCCGGAGTGATAGATACGTTCGTTCAACAACAGACAGGGCGTGTCCGCTTGCTCCATGCCGCTGGCCAATCCGCCGAATTTTACGGTGGACGGAAATTGCCGATCCAGTCCGGCAAGAAAACTCTCGGCGGCAAAGCTGAATGGATCGGCGAGCAGCAACATGCAATCGGGAGCAGGGTCATCGCCTACATTCGCGCCTACACCCAGACCCAGCGCGGCTTGCCAGAGCCTGCGTTCTGCATAGACCGGCGGGGTGATCTGCTGTTCCAGATGCACGGCATGCAGGTGGACATCGGGCAGCACCGCGCCCATCAGGGCGAGCGCCGGTTGACCTTCAAGCTCATGACCACCGCCGATGACACCGACGCCGGTGCAACCACATAGCAGTGCCGACTCGAACTCGCGACGCAACAGTTCATTCAACGCAACGAATTCCACGCCGTAATGCGGCGATACAAACGCGATGACCAGATCCGGTTCGGCGCCATCGAGCGCGGATAGCAACTGATTTGCGGCGTCCGTCACCGCCTTACTAAGCGTGGATTCGCTGGAGCTGACTGAAGCCCATTGCATCGGCATGGTGATACCGCTGGAAAAACGCCTGTGGATAGTTAGCAAAACGCCGCGGCGATGATACGACGTCGAACCGGCGCCGACAGCAGTTTCATCGATTAGCGCTGCGTCGGCGCTGCAGGTAACCTACGTCTTTTTCTACAGCGCGCAACCAGTGTCATGCATAACGAGCAACAGCATACAAATTCCGCGAACATGAATCTGCAGGACGACACCGCAGATGCTTATCACCTGGCGACGTTGTCGATCCGCACCGGTCACTCGCGCACCCATGAAGGTGAGCATGCCGAGCCGATCTTTCCCACGTCCAGTTTTGTATTCAGCAGTGCGGCCGATGCCGCGGCGCGGTTTGTCGAGGGCGCCACCGGCAACATTTATTCGCGCTTCACCAATCCGACAGTGCGTTGTTTCGAAGAACGGCTGGCGGCCATGGAAGGTGGCGCGTCCTGCGTCGCCACCGCCTCGGGCATGGGCGCAATTCTGTCGCTGTGCATGGCGTTGCTAAAGGCCGGCGATCATGTGGTGTGTTCGGATAGCGTGTTCGGTTCGATCATCACGCTATTCAATCGTTACATGATGAAGTTCGGCGTCGAAGTGACCTATGTGCCGCCGCAGCAACTGGATGCATGGCGTGCGGCGGTGAAGGCCAATACCAAGCTGTTTTTTCTGGAGACGCCATCGAATCCCTTGTCGGTGATCGGCGATATTCGCGGCATTGCCGACATTGCTCATGCGCATGGCGTGTTGCTCGCTGTCGATAACTGCTTCTGCACCCCCGCGCTGCAAAAGCCGTTGCAGCTTGGCGCCGATATCGTCATTCACTCCGCGACCAAGTATCTCGATGGGCAGGGACGTGTGGTGGGCGGCGCAGTGGTGGGCAGTAAAGCCCTTCCTGGTAAAGATGTGGTGGGCAAGGATGTGTTCGGTTTTCTACGCACCGCCGGTCCCAGCATGAGTCCGTTCAATGCGTGGGTGTTTCTCAAAGGACTGGAAACACTGGAGCTGCGCATGCGGGCGCATTCCGCGGCAGCGCTGGAATTGGCGGAATGGCTGGAGCAACAACCGAAAGTGAAGCGGGTGCATTACGCTGGCCTCACCTCGCATCCACAACATGCATTGGCGGCCAAACAGCAAACCGGGTTTGGCGGCATCATCGCTTTTGAAGTGCAAGGCGAACGCGCCGCAGCATGGGCCTTTATCGATGCCACCCGCATGGTGTCGATCACTGCCAACTTGGGCGATGTGAAAAGCACCATTACGCATCCGGCCACCACAACGCATGGCCGCATTACGCCGGCGGAGCGCGAACGGGCGGGTATTACCGAAAGCTTGCTGCGTGTTTCTGTAGGACTGGAAGACCTGCGTGATCTGAAAGCAGACCTGCAACGCGGCCTGGATGCGATCTGAATACATCCCGAATCAGCAGTTAATTGCTTGCTGAGGTGGCGTAATGACGAGCCTTTCCAGAATTGCCTTGCAAAAGGCTTTGCAGTAGGCTCGCCCCGTTCGTTGCCTTTGCCTGCTTTTTTCTCTGGCTTGGCGAGCCCGGCCTAATCTATGGAAATGGCCGAAATAGCCAACTTCTGAAAAATCCGACGAGACCGCGAACGTAGGCCTGGGACCTGTACTGCTCACATCGACAGCCCGATAGGACACTGGTGTGAACGGGGGCGGAGCCCGATGATGAACCAGGCCTCGCAGTGAACCGAAACTACGACAAGTGAAAACGTATCAGCGGGGATGCTCGAGGCTTTTTCAGAGAGAAATGTTTGTATGACCAAGATCTATGTCGGCAATCTGCCGTTTTCTGCAAATGAAGGTGAGTTGCGTCAACTGTTCGAAGAACACGGCACGGTGAATTCCGTAGCCCTCATCAACGACCGCGAAACGGGCCGTCCCCGTGGTTTCGGTTTCGTTGAAATGCCCAACGCCGATGCTGCTCGCGCCATCCAGGCACTGAATGGCAAGGAAATGGGCGGTCGTCCATTGCGCATCAACGAAGCTCAGGAGCGTGAGCGCGGTGGTGGCGGTGGTGGTGGCGGTCGTCGCTTCGGTGGCGGCGGTGGTGACCGCGGCGATCGCGGCGGCGGTGGTGGCCGCTGGTAATAGTTGATTGTAATCAGCATCCTTGATTACAAAACAACCTGCTAACTACAGCAGATCATGAAGACCCCGCAGTGTTCGCATTGCGGGGTCTTCTGTTTTGCGTGCGATTAATAGGGTGGATGCACCAACCGGCAACGTCACCGGCTGCGCTTGAATATTGCTGGTGCAGCAAATGATCCGCACGAGTCGCTGCTTTGTCCCATGAACATGTGAATGCCGCAAATTGATTGGCCTGCTAGCAGTCGCTGGACACGGCTGCCAGCTGTGCACACTTCATGCATCGCTTGTTGCTGAGAGCCGCTATGCGACGCAGGTCGCTGAATGCTCCATTGTCTTTAAGTAAACGTTATCTAGGCCGACTGGATTACTAACGGGGTTGCAATACCCTGAGCCGACAACTTGCATGAGGTGCGTTATGACTGCCGTCAGCGAATCTTCATCGACCATTGCCGTAATGGACTTGCGTGAGTTCTTTCACGATTCAGTCCAGCATGCGCTGCAGCACCAGCATGTCGCCGTTGAAGATCATACCGAACACTATTTGGTGAACGTGCTCACGACCTTTGCGCGCAGCGATGCGTTCTACGAGCAAAGTAGCAGTGCAACGCTCAAGCCATTGGCGCTCATGTTCGCCGAAGCCGCCGAGACGCCCAACGGCGAACAACGCCGGCAGATATTGCAACGCATGGGCGATGTGTCGTTGTTCATGGCTGGCTTCTTTTCACACAGTTTCGCCCGCAAGCTGGTGGACATCGACTATCACATTGCCATGGGTGGTCGTGCCTATGGCTATCTCGCCGAAAACACGCAAGGCAGCAAACGTAGCGGTGCATTGGCTGCGGTATTTGCGGAATTGGCAGCGAAGTTTCAGCGCTTGGTCGATGTGCTCAACGACGTCGCAGAAATGGCGCGTCCTTCCAGCGACCGCGATACCTTGCGCTTGTATGAAGTCTGGTTGAAGACCGGCAGCCCGCGTGCTCTTAATCTGTTGCGCGACATGGGCGTGGTGCCGCTTGGCGTGCGGACCCGCACGCAATGAATGAACCGTTATTGGCAATGCAGGCGTTGCTGGCCGGCATCAACGATGTGCCGGTGCAACATCGAGTTACGGATTTTTTGATCGATGATGCACGCGTCTGTAATCACTTGTTAGGCCGCACACTAGCCGACGATGAAGATGAGCAAGTACTCATCTGTGAAACCGATGCAGGACCGGCATTGAGTGTCTATATCGATCAACGCGTAATGGCGAGCCTGGCTGCTGACGATCCACTTAATTGTTTATCCGATAACAATCTGCCCGCGTTCTGCAGCGCCGTTGAAGGCATTAGTCACTTTCAATACTTCATCTGGTGCGCCGAGCACGATCGGCAAGTGTCGTTATTGGAATTGGAGTTGCAGGCAGAAGTAGACAAGTACGCGCTGGCTACTTGTTTGTTGATGCATCAAGCGCAGGGCAGATTTCATCATGGCCTGCATCGTCGTCTGTTCTCGCAAGTGGACTTCGTTGCTACGCTCGATGCGCAAAGCAGGGATCGCTATTCGGAAGCAAATCGTTGTGCAGCGAATTTTTGCCGACGCAATGACGAGCGTTATTTGAATTGCCGGCAGCCGCGCGTTGAACGATGGCTGCATGAGCTGCGTCAGCTATACCGTTGCAGCCATCATCAGAAAATGCGCCGCGCTTTGAGTTAACGGCGGCGTCGTTACGCCAGATGGTTTCTGGACTTATTTTTTTGACTTGTTTTGCTGCGCATCCATACGCCGTTTCATTTCGATCCACTTTGAAAGTTCGCGTATGTCGGTCTTTTTTGCAGCGGGTTTTTTGCCAGCGAGCAGGCCGCTTTCGTAGGGGTTGTAACCCACTTGCAGTCCACGGTCATTCCACATTTCTGTGTTGGCAGCGGCGGGCGCATTATCTGCCAGCGTGAGGTTCGGGTTACGTAAAGCGGTTTCGCGTAAGTGCTCAGCCTGTTCGCCGTCTTGAGTTAATCGCGTGTCGTTCCAGGCATAAACAGCATTGCCCCGTGCATCGAACTTAACCTGTCCTGGGGCAGTCGGTTTGGTGTCGGAATTGATGTCGTCGTCAAAAAAAACAAACATGTTGTTGCAATGCAGCTAAATCAACTTGATCGCGACTTTATCGACAACTGTCGCTAAACGCTATCAGCTATGTGATGTATCTCAGCTGATATGTCATATAAAAAATGTGACCAATTTCACAATCATGTTGTCTTGTGATGTGTGTCCCGCCTCGTGGTCTTAAGCGCGTTGTTTTTGGTTCGATGCGTTAGTGATCCAGAAACTGCTGAGCCAAGAACAAACCGATCAATGTCTTGCCGTCGACGATCTCGCCCCGCTGCACCATGGCGAGGACCTCGCTGAAAGATCGCCATTCGACATGAAACACCTCATGCGCTTCGGGTTGATTGGGTGAATGAGTAAGTTCAGTGGCCAGGTACAGATGAATGACTTCTGTAAAAACGCCTGGCGAACTTAATGAGTGGCCGAGGTAGTGCCACTTGCCGGCGCTGCAACCCGCTTCTTCCTGCAGTTCCCGCTGTACGGTAGCGAAGTGTGGTTCGCGATTGTCGATTTTGCCGGCGGGCAATTCCCAGACATAACCGCCGGCAGCGTGACGATATTGGTAGAGCAGACAGACGCGCTGTTGATCGTCGATGGCTAGTACTGCGGCGCCACCGGGATGATGAATGATTTCCAGCTCGGCGAGTTGTTGATTGGGCAGACGTACGCGCTCCACATTCAAGGTGATTACGCGGCCCTGATAAATCAATTTCTGATCTTCGATCATAAGTCACTCATGTTGCATGCGGCTGAAGCCGGCTGAGTGACATTGTTATGGATAAACCCTGCGCCTGGTACTGAAATCTATGGACCAACGCACCTTACGTTTTCCTTGCACGAGCCGCGACGTCAAGCGTTCTGTTGACGTGCGCGTTGTAGCCAGTGCTCCACCTTGCGTAGATTGCCGGCGACGCTGTCGGCGTCGTTCCAGTATTCCAGCCACTGCTGCGGTAACGGCATAAACGATGCTGATTCGCCGCCACTCTCGGCCAGGATTTTCAGCAAGCGGGTGCTGAAACTGTCGTCATTCAGATCATGGTTCAACATGATGTGTGTCTTCGTTGCTTGTCGATGTTGCTTGGTGGCCTCAAGCATCTGCCGACATTGTTAACGTCGTATGACGAAGCGCCGATGAGTTTGTGAACTCGGTATGGTTTTGAATATAGAACCCGGTCAGTCCGATTCCAGATAGGTATAGCCGTTGAGTTCGGATTCGTAAAAGCGTCGTAGCGCCTGGCTCTCGCTCAAGCTCATACGCTGTTCGCGCACGGCGCGCTCGCAATCTCGCGATAATTTTGGGTACAGCTCATCAGTTTGATACTGCATGTAGCCCAGCACCTCGGCGGCAGTATCACCTTTGATGACTTCTTCGATCCACCAGCCACCTTCATCGTGTAGGCGGATATGTACAACGTGCGTATCGCCGAACAGGTTGTGCAAATCGCCCAAGGTTTCCTGATAAGCACCGACCAAAAACACCGCGAGGAAATATTCCTCGCCGCTGCGCAGCTCATGTAATTCCAGCGCGCGTTTGGTATTGCGGTCACTGACGAACTCATCGATCTTGCCGTCCGAGTCGCAGGTGATGTCAGCAAGCACCGCTCTGCGAGTGGGCGCTTCGTTGAGACGATGAATGGGCACAATCGGAAATAGCTGGTCAATGGCCCAGCTATCCGGCAGCGATTGAAACAATGAGAAGTTGCAGAAGTACGTGTCCGACAGCATGGCTTCGAGATCGGCCAATTCTTCCGGCACACGGACTAGCTTGCGACACATGTCGCGAATGCGGGTGCAGGTTGCCCAGTACCAGCGTTCGGCCAAACCACGATGCGCCAGACTTAAATAACCGAGCTTGAACATCTGCAAGGCATCCTCACGTGCCTGCACCGCGTCGTGATAACACTCCACCAGCTTTTGTTCGGTGAGGCTGGCATACGCTTCGCGCAGATCCAGCAAGCTTTGCGGCAGGCTGGTTTTGTCTTTGAGATCGCCATCCAGAAAGCGGAAGTGATCGAGACGCGAACTGCCCAGCACATTGAACAGCAACACGCTGTGATGCGCGGCCGTAGCGCGACCCGATTCACTGACGATGATGGGATGCGGAATGCCGCGAATGTTGCAGATGCTGGCGATGCGATACACCACTTCGCTGGCGTATTCCCGTAATGAGTAATTCATCGACGACTCGTAATTGCTGCGCGTGCCGTCGTAATCCACACCGAGGCCGCCGCCGATATCGATGTATTGCAGATTCGCGCCCAGTTGTTTCAGCTCGGCATACACATGCGCCAACTCGCCGATGGTTTCTTTTACGCGTCTGATATCGTGCAACTGACTGCCGGGATGGCAATGCACCAGCTGTAGACAGTCCAGCATTTTATGCAGACGCAGTGCTTCAACGAGTTCCAGTATCTCAGTGACGAACAAACCGAACTTGGAACGATCGCCAGCCGAATGTTTCCAGCGTCCCGCGCCTTCACTGGCCAGCTTCACACGCACACCGATGCGCGGCCTGACTTGATACTTCGCTGCGTGCTTCAGAATAAGTTGTAGTTCGGAGGCATTTTCCACCACCGGCACAATGGTGCGGCCGAGTTTGGTGGCGAGAATTACGGCTTCGATGTAACTGTCATCCTTAAAGCCATTGCAGATGATCATGCGTTCCGGTGCATCTTCGGTCATCGCCATCACTGCCAGCAATTCAGGTTTGGAGCCGGCTTCAAGACCGAACTGATATTGCGCGCCGTAGCGATAGACCTCTTCGACCACCAGACGTTGCTGATTCACCTTGATCGGAAACACCGCGCAATACTTGTTCTGATAATTGTTTTCGCGAATGGCCTCGGCAAACGCATCGTGCAGTTGTCCCAGTCGATGCCGCAGGATGTCGGAGAAGCGCACTACCACCGGCGCATTCAGATCGCGCGCCTGCAAGCCTTGCATGACTTCCAATAAATCGATTTCGCGATTGTCCATGTCGGGCCGCACTGTGATGTGACCACTGCCGTTGATGCTGAAGTAACCCTTGCCCCAGGCTTGCAAGCGATACAACTGTTCGGCTTGTTCGATGCTCCATGCGGGCGGAGTTGCAGCTTGTGTGTTTGATGATTTCATGGAGACCACAATTGATCAGACTTAAGGTTGGTGTCCGGTGGCCACAGGCCGCTGCGTATCCTTGCTCCATTCGCTCCAGGAGCCCGCGTACAGTTTTACACCGTGCAAACCGGCGACTTCCATCGCCAACACATTGTGGCAGGCAGTCACGCCGGAGCCACACATGTTGATGATGTGATTTGGCGCGGTGTCGTTGGTCAGTTTCTTGAATTGCGTTTGCAATATGGTTGCATCCAGAAAGCGTCCGTCACTGCCGAGGTTGCGCGCGAACGGATGATTGATCGCACCCGGAACATGACCGGCAACCGGGTCCAGCGGTTCCACTTCACCGGCATAGCGCTCCGGGGCGCGCGCATCGACCACGCGCCAATCGTGTTGCTGCGCATGAGTAGCGACGAAATCGGCATCGACCACCAATGATGAATCGACAGTTGCTGTGAATAGGCGTGGCGCAGCGACGAATTCACTGCTGGTCACCGGTAACCCGCTGGCTTGCCAATGTTTGAAGCCGCCATCCAGCACGGCGACGTGCGTGTGCCCCAGCCAGCGTAACAGCCACCACAAGCGCGCCGCCGCCATCGCGCCGCTATCTGCATCGTAGGCCACCACTTGCACTTGGCTGTCGATACCCCAGCGACTGAAAGTCTTGCTGAGTGCATCGATATTCGGCAATGGATGTCGACCCGAGGTGCTGGTGATGGCGCCGGCCAGATCGTCATCCAGATGTGCGTACACGGCGCCGGTAATATGGGCGGTTCGATAAGCGTTGAGTCCTGCCTGCGAATTCGGCTTACCAAGTTCAAATCGACAATCGACGATGACTAGATGGCCATCATGCAGGCGCTCATTCAAGTCCGGCGCGGAGATCAAGGTGGTCCAGTAACGCGTGTGCATGGTTAAGTCCGTAGCGGCTGGTTTGTGACGCATCATACGTCACCCGCTTTGATCTGCTGTTGTTGAAGCCTTGCGCCCGGGTAGAATCGACTGGCCTTTTCCCGGCAGTATCGTATGGTTCAGTCATGGCAATTGAAGTGTTCTGGGGCAGTGGTAGTCCGTTTTCGTGGCGTGTGTTGCTGGCGCTGGAGTACAAGCGCCTGCGCTACGATTCGCACCTGCTCGACCTGTCGAAACAGGAACATCTGTCGGCAGAGATGCTCAAGCTGAATCCACGCGGCCATGTGCCGGTGCTGCGCGATGACGACTATGTCTGCTGCGAGTCGCTGGCCATTGTGACCTACCTCGATCGCAAGTATCCGGAGCGGCCGTTGTTCGGTGATACCACCGAAGAAGCCGGCAGCATCGCGCGCCGTATTTCCGAGTATCAGTCGTATGTTGAAATGCATCTCAACAAGATCACTGCGGCCATCTTTTTCGGTCGGCTTGAAGATCGACTCGAAGCAGTGAATAAATCGCTCGAAATCGTTATCAGCGAAGCGCACGTGCTTGAGCTGCGGCTGACGCAATCAACGTGGCTCGCGGCCGGCGGTTTCTCCGCTGCTGACCTGGTGATCTTCCCGTCGATCAAAATTTTGCAGCGCGCGCTGGCGCGTCGCGAAGCCGATGATCTGCAGACACCATTCGAGCCGCTCGAACCTAATTTTCCGGCGATTGCCGCGTGGCTGCGCCGTATCGAAGCCTTGCCCGGCTACGAGCGCACTTATCCACCACACTGGCGTTCGTGATGATGTGCAGGAGCGGCCACCAATATTGAATGGGGCCGCGATTAATCAATTCGCGGCCCCATTCAATATTGGTGGCCGCTCCTACATCATACAGTGCAGTAACAGCACATCTTGCGCGCACCGACTGAGATAAAAACCAGTTAGCGCACCCGGCCGCTTTCAGTACACTCGCCATTCGTTACTTCATCTGCTGGCGAGGGTCTGAATGAAATGAATCAATTTCCAGTGCACGTAGAGTTTCCTGGCCGCCTGGTATTTGTTGGTTTCGGCAGCATTGGCCAAGGTGTCTTGCCACTGATCCTGCGGCATATCGGCATCGACAAACAGCGCATTTCCATCGTGACATCCGATGCGCGCGGCAAAGAAGAAGCTCAAACGCATGGAATCAAGTTCATTGAAAAACCGCTGACCCCGGACAACTATCGCGCAACCTTGCAGCCCTTGCTCGGCAAGGGCGACTTCCTGCTCAATCTTTCCGTCGATGTCTCCAGTCTGGACTTGATTCGTCTGTGCGCGGAACTGGGCGCGCTGTATCTGGATACTTGCATTGAGCCATGGGCGGGCGGCTATACCGATCCGTCGCTGACGCCATCGCAACGTTCCAATTATGCGCTGCGCGAAAAAGCCCTGACGTTACGCACCGAACTGGGAAATTCGCCAACGGCCTTGCTGACGCATGGTGCGAACCCCGGTCTCGTGTCGCATTTGTTGAAACAAGCGCTGCTCAATATTGCTGCCGACGTTGGTTTGTCAGTGACGCCGCCGACGACGCGCGAACAATGGGCGGCGTTGTCGCAACGTTTAGGCATCAAAGTCATTCACGTTGCCGAACGCGATACGCAGGTGGCGAATATCCCCAAGCGCGTCGATGAGTTCGTGAACACCTGGTCGATCGATGGTTTTGTCAGCGAAGGTTGTCAGCCTGCTGAACTTGGTTGGGGCACGCATGAAAAGGCCCTACCGGTGGAAGGGCGCCGTCACGATTTCGGTTGCGGCAGCGCTATCTATCTCACCAAGCCGGGTGCCGGCACACGGGTGCGCACCTGGACGCCATTGGCCGGTTATTTTCACGGCTTCCTGATCACGCATAGCGAAGCGATTTCCATTGCCGACTATTACACGGTGAAGCAGGACAGCAAGGTGGTGTATCGACCCACTGTGCATTACTCCTATCACCCTTGCGATGACGCGGTGATGTCCATCCATGAATTGGCCGGCCACAACTGGAATCAACAACACAAACAACGTTTGTTGATGGATGAAATCATCGACGGCATCGATGAACTGGGCGTGTTGCTCGCCGGTCGTGCCAAAGGCGCTTACTGGTATGGCTCGCAATTGTCATGCGCGCAAGCGCGCGCACTCGCGCCTTATAACAATGCCACCAGCTTGCAGGTGTGCGCGTCAGTGCTCGCCGGGGTGGTATGGACCATGGAGAATCCGCAACGCGGCATCATCGAACCGGATGAAATGGATTTTCAGCGCCCGCTACAAATCTGCATGCCGTATCTCGGCCCCGTGGTCGGCGCCTATACCGACTGGACGCCACTCAAGGATCGCGGCCGTTTGTTCGCCGAAGACATCGATGTCAGCGATCCATGGCAGTTCAAGAATGTGTTGGTGTGATGGTTCTCACACTGGCCATTCACTTCACTGGGTGAGACATCGTCATCCCCGCGAAAGCGGGGATCCAGTCAATGACGTGTCGCAAAGCGACGCATTCACGGCTGGATCCCGTTTGCACGGGAATGACGACTAAAGCGATGCGCTTGCACGCGCTTAACTGGGCCTTCGAGCTAGTCGCTAATCTTCCAAATCGCGGTAATCGATCGCAATCACCACGTAATTGCGCCTGCCGTCCGGCACTTCGATCGTCACTTCATCGTCGATGCCTTTCTTGAACAAGGCTCGCGCCAGCGGCGAGTCCATGCTGATCAATCCCTGCGTGGCGTCGAATTCATCGGGTCCGACGATGCGGTAATTGAACTCCTTGCCGTCATCATCTTCGAGCGTGACCCACGCGCCGAAGTAAATGTGTTGCTGATCGGCAGGCTTCTGCTTCACCACCACCATGCGATCGAGGCGCTGGCGCAGAAAGCGCACGCGACTGTCGATTTCCCGGAGCTGCTTTTTGCCATAGATGTATTCGGCATTTTCGGAACGATCACCTTGTGCGGCGGCTTCCGACACGGCTTGCGTGACCTGCGGGCGCAGCACTCGCCACAGATGATCGAGTTCATCCTTGAGAGTCTGCCAACCGCGTTGAGTAATGAACTTCGAGCCACGAGGCTGCGGTGGACGGTAACGCGACATACGCAAATAACCTGAGGAATAACCTGAATATTGGCGTGACGGCGGTCGGGCAGGGCCGTCCCGTTCTTTTTGTGCACGCTTTCACGGATTGCTCGGCGAGCGCTGCCTAAGCTACACCCATGAGCATTAAGTATTACACGCACTTTTTGATGCAAGAAGCCAGACTTCAGGAAGTCGCCCACGAGGCTGCCCATGAGGCCATCAAGGGTTTAAGCGAATTTCGGGGCGTGGTGGAAATCAATCGCGACATGCGTCGCGGCGATTTTCGCGAAGCCGCCAAGGTGCTGGCGCGCAACTTCGAGTGCGATGTCGGTGATATCAAGATTTTACAGTGGTCGCGATTGCACTGATCGCGCCGACGCTGGGGTCGTAGCGCCGGTCGATCATCGATCATTGAACGCTTAAGTTTTCGTTTTCTGTGTCGATGTTCCTGGTGTATCCCCTAGCGGGTCCTCACTCCCTTCTGAGGTCCGCTCTTCTCAACCCCGCGCTTACTCACGTATGCGCGGGTTTTTTTAATGGGATTTTTGCAGCGCCGGCGAGCGGCAGCGTTGCTCGTTTCATCAGCACTTGGGCCTACGTTCCAAGTAAATCTCCGCCCTTGCTTTTGTCATAACAGGCGCCACTATGTGGACCACTGCCACAGGCAGGCCCGTATTGCCAAGACAAGGGGATTCCACATGCGCATTTTGCAATTTGCGGCGGTATTGCTGCTGGTCGGTTTGCTCAGCGGTTGCGGCTACAACAAGCTGCAACAAACCGATGAAGACATCAAACAGAGTTGGTCCGAGGTATTGAATCAATACCAACGCCGCGCCGATCTCGTGCCGAATCTGGTCGCCACCGTGAAAGGCGCCGTGCAGGCAGAGAAAGACATTCTCGATTCGGTGGTGAATGCGCGCGCCAAGGTTGGCTCCATTCAAGCAACACCGGAATTGATCAACGATCCACAGGCGTTTCAGAAGTGGCAAGCGGCGCAAGGTGAGCTGAGTTCGGCCTTGTCGAAGTTGATGGTCGTGGTTGAACGCTATCCCGAGCTCAAGTCCATTCAGGGCTATACCGATTTGCAGGCGCAACTGGAAGGCACGGAAAATCGCATTGCGGTGGCGCGCAATCGCTACATAACGGCAGTGAAGGAATACAACCTAGTCGTGCGGCAATTTCCGTCCAATCTCACCGCCAAGGTGATGGGCTATAGCGTGAAGCCCAACTTCACCGTCGAGAATGAAGCAACCATCGCGACCCCACCCAAAGTGGATTTCGGTGCGCCGACTGCGCCGACAACTGGCGCTGCGCCTGCGACCTGACGTTGCTTATCGTTCAATACGTGCCATTCAACGTGATAAAGCGGCTGCGTTTTACGCTGCAATTTGCGTGGATTCTGCTGCTGCCACTGCTGGGCTACGCAGCAGAACCAGTGCCGGTGCCGCCGCTGCGTGCGCCGGTGATGGATCTCACGCAGACTTTGAGCGCCGAGCAAATCGCCACGCTTGATGCCAGCTTGCGTGCGTTGCAAGAACGCAAGGGCAGTCAGTTGGCGATTCTGCTGGTGCCGACAACACAACCGGAAAGCATCGAGCAGTTTTCGATTCGTGTGGCGGACGAATGGAAGCTGGGCCGCAAAGGCGTTGATGATGGCGTGTTGTTACTCGTCGCCAAGGACGATCACGCGGTGCGTATCGAAGTGGGATACGGCTTGGAAGGTGTGCTCACTGACGCCACCACCAATCGCATCATTCGTCAGTGGATCGTGCCGCAATTCAAAGCCGGCAACTTCTATCAGGGCATCAGCGATGGAGAGGCGCGCATTACGCAGTTGATCGACGGCGAGGCACTGCCCGAGCCGCCGCGTAATACCTCGATGCCGGCGAATTCATCGGCGCGTAACGGGAATAATTTGCCGTGGCCTTTGTTGTTATTCGCGGTCATTGCCGGTGGCGGTTTGTTGCGTTCGCTGTTCGGTCGGCTCGCTGCGGCAGGTTTGAGTGGTGTGGGTGTTGGCGTGCTGGTGTGGTTGTTCGTCGGTTCGTTAGTCGGCGGCATTGTCGCCGCGTTGATTGCGTTTTTCGTTGTGCTCGCCGGTGGTGGCGGTAGCGGTTGGTCATCCGGTTCGCGTGGCGGTTGGGGCGGCTCCGGTGGTTTCGGTGGCGGCTTTGGCGGCGGCGGATTCAGCGGTGGTGGCGGTGGTTTCGGCGGCGGTGGCTCATCGGGGCGTTGGTAACCATGAGCAAGCAAGTGCATTCGATCAAACGTTGGTGGCGACATCTCAACATGACGCGTTGGCAGTTGCGTCGCGCGTTTCCTGAGTCGGCTTTGCAAGCGATCACTGCCGGCGTGAAAGCCAGTGAACAAACGCATGGCGGCGAAATTCGCGTCGCCATCGAAGCCGATTTATCTGCCGCGAGTTTGTGGCAAGGACAAACGCCGCGCGCCCGCGCCATGGAAGTGTTCGCGTCACTGGGTGTGTGGGATACGCAGGCACGCAATGGCGTGCTGATTTACCTGTGTCTTGCCGATCGCGATGTGGAAATCGTTGCCGATCGTGGCCTGCAAACCAAAGTGGGCGATGACGAATGGCAGGCGGTATGCGCCCAACTGCAAGCGGCATGCGCCGCAGGTGAATACGAGCAAGGCATGTGTGCCGCAGTTGCCGCTATAGGGCAATTGCTGGCGCGACATTATCCGGCTATCGATCGTAATGAGTTGCCGGACCGTCCTGCGGTGCTCTAGTTGTCCTACATGTAGGTCTGCCGCGACAGCCCAACTTCAAGATGTGAACCGGCGCACGTTTTGGCACTATGGCCGCCATGCGTAAACACATTCTCTGGGTGAGCACGCTGCTCACGTTCAATGCTTTGCTCTCGGGTTGCAAGTTGGCGCCGGTGGTGGTCGCTGAACCGCAGCCGGTAGTGCCGCAAACGCCGGTGGATCCGGTAGCGACGCATCTGTTCAAGATTGCCGACGACGATAAGGTGATTGGCGAAATTCAGATCACGCGCGCCGGCAAGGAAGACACGCTGTCGGACATCGCACGACGTTTCAATCTGGGCTATGAAGAATTAGTGCGCGCCAATCCCGGTGTCGATCCCTGGGTACCCGGCGAAGGCCGCGAAATTATTTTGCCCACACAATTCGTGTTGCCCGAGGCACCTCGCGATGGCTTGGTAGTGAATCTCGCCGCGCTGCGCGTGTTCTATTTTCCCAAGCGCAATCCCGGTGAATTGCAAACCGTCATCACGCATCCCATTGGTATCGGCAAAGTAGGTTGGACAACACCGGAAGGCACCACCAAGGTCATGAGCAAGCGCAAAGATCCAACCTGGACGCCGCCTGCATCGGTGCGCAAGGAACATGCAGAGCACGGTGACCCGTTGCCGAAAGTGGTACCTGCAGGAAGAGATAATCCGTTGGGTGCTTATGCGATGAATCTGGGTTGGCCCGGATATCTTATTCATGGCACCAACAAGCCCTATGGTGTGGGCATGCGTTCCAGTCATGGTTGCCTGCGTTTTTATCCCGAAGACATTGCGTTGTTGTTCAACGAGATCGCCATCGGCACACAGGTGCATGTAGTGAATCAACGCCTCACGTATGGCTGGCATGACGGCAAGTTGTATGTGCAAGTGATGCCGCCCACCGAAGAAGAACTGGCGAAGCAAAAATCCACTGCCGATGCGGCCAATCAAGTATTAAATGCCGCGCTCACTGAGCAAGTACTGGCAGTTGCCAAACAACACAATGTTGCAGTGGATATCGAGCAAGTAAAGGCGCTGGCGCAACAACAGACGGGCGTCACCACACCGGTATCGAGTTCGCAATCGCAGGCGCAATATCTAGCCGCAGCACGTCATGTAGAAAATCGCGTGCCTGCCGGGGCGACCTGGAATGGCGATAAGGAATTGCTAGTCACCGCAGAAGAATTTGAAGCCATGCGCGATGGCGTCATTCTGCCGAAGAAAGAAGACCCCAAGCCGGCAGCGAAGCCCGCCAAAAAGAAGACGGGTTGAAATTGTTAGAACGCGAACGCGTTTTTGTAGGTCGGGTTTTAACCCGACTTTTAATGATGTCGGGTTAAAACCCGACCTACAAAGAATATAAGAGCATCAATCAACTGTCATTTCGACCGAAGGGAGAAATCTTCTCCCTTCGGTCGAAATGACAGATTGGGAATTAATGGCTTAACGCTCGCCACCAAAACAACCGAAACAAGTTGTTCACGAACTTGCCGGCCTTCGTCGCCATGCCCACCTTCATTCGCCGGTCACAGGATTGAAACAGGAGATGCGTACCGTGTTTGTATGACGCGCGACTGACAACGTGCGTTCAAACAACCAGTGCCAGTCAAACTGGCACGCACTCAGATCATTCAATCCGAGGACAAGAACATGAAATCGATCATTGCCGCCGCGTGCGTGGCCGGACTGACCATTGCATCGCCATTGCTGGCGGACGAATCAAATCACGGCGATAGCGAAGCAGCTCGTCCGTTGACGATCGCGGTATTCGGCGATTGGCCATACAGCCAGTACTTGCTCGATAACGCGCATTTGCTGGTGAACTCGGTGAATGCCGATCCCAGCGTCAGCCTAGTGATACATGTAGGCGATATTCATTCGGGCAGCATGCCGTGCACCAGCGCGGGCAGATTGCCGGCGCTGGCCAGCGCGAATCCGGGCTGGAATCAGTCCATCTACTATCAGTTCCAGCAGTTCGACGATCCGGTTGTTTATTCGCCCGGCGACAACGAATGGACTGACTGCCACAAGAGCAAGCAATCAAGCAGTGGCGATCCTCTCAAGGAACTTGCCAGTGTGCGCACGTTGTTTTTTGCCAAGCCGGGCACGACGCTAGGCAGGCGTGAGAAGCACGTGTGGAGTCAGTCCGAGTTCTTCGACCCGGCCTATCCCACTGATTCGCAGTTCGTTGAGAACGTCATGTGGCAGGATTCCAAAGTGGTATTTGCCACGTTCAACATGCCCGGCGGCTCCAACAACGATACCGCGCCATGGACCGGTATCTTTGCCAATCCGGCCGCGCAAGCGCAGGAAGTCAGCGAACGCACCGGTGCAAACATTCGCTGGCTGCAGGCAACCTTTGCAGCGGCGGGCGAAGAACATGCGCGTGCAATCGTTATTGCTTTGCAAGCAAACATGTGGGATCCCGAAGCCACTGCCGCGGGCGGTGCGGGTCTGGATAAGTACACGTCGTTTGTGACCAAGCTGGCCGATCTCAGTGTGCAATTCGGCAAGCCGGTACTGCTCTTGAATGGCGACTCGCACGTTTACCTGAGCGACAAGCCGTTAGCTGATCCCACCAGTGTTACTGGCGTCATTCATCACACCCAAGCTGTGCCAAATCTCACGCGTATTGTCGTGCAAGGTTCAACCACAGCTCCGGGTGAATGGTTGAAGCTAAGCATCGATCCTCGTAAGCCCGGTATGTTTAGTTGGGAAAATGTCGTGTATTGCAGCAACCCGGCAACGGTTTGCCAGTAGGTGCTTAGGCGGGCGCAACACGGCTCGCCTAAAGATTGCCAGGGATAGATAGATTGCACGCGCCGCTGCTCGCAGCGGCGCAGCCATGCTTAGCGCTTGCCGCCAAAACGGCTGAACAAGCCTTTCACGAACTTACCTACCTTCGACGCCATGCTCACCTGCGGACGCGGTGCCGGTTGTTGTGGCACGACGCGCGGTTGATGCTGTTCCGGTGCGCGTTGCTGTGCATGACGACCGTCATGACGGCCACCGTGGCGTCCATCATGACGACCCTCTTGTTGACGAGGGTGTGCTGCACCTTGTTGCTCATCGCGACGCGGTCGCCGTCCTTGATGCGAACCGCTTTGCGCCGGTCGTTCTTGACGGGGTGGCTGCGCGCTGCTCGATGAATTCGTGTGTTCCTTGCGCGCATCGTCGTGACGAGGCGAGGGTCCATGGTGCGAACGCCGATGCGCATGCTGACCGGAGCTTGCATGTGAGCCGGGCCCGCTGCGACGCGGACCATTGCCGCCGGGGCGACCTCCCGATCGTCCGCCTGAGCCGCCACTGCGACCCCGTTCCGGCGCGCGTTCGCGACGTTTGCGTGGTGACGGCGGGGCAAGTTCCGCCAGTAATTCGGGCGTGACGCTCGCAACCGGAATCTTGCGGCCAATGTAGGACTCGATATCCGGCAGCGAGATCACGTATTCCTCGCAACCCAGGCTGATCGCATCGCCTTCATTGCCGGCGCGCGCCGTACGACCGATGCGATGCACATAGTCTTCCGGGTCTTGCGGCAGGTCATAGTTGAATACGTGGCTGACATCGGGCACGTGCAGACCGCGCGATGCGACATCAGTGCCGATCAATACCGCCAGCGTGCCGTCATGAAAATCGCGCACCATGCGCAGCCGTTTTTGTTGCGGCACATCGCCGGAGATCGCTTCGGCATTGATGCCATTGTCGCGTAGCAACGCTTCCACATCTTCAGCAGCGCGCCGCGTATTCACGAACACCATGCTGCGCGTGGCGCCGCTGCTTTTCAGCAGGCCGACCAGCAAGCGTGGTTTTTCATCGTTGGATGGGTAGTAGATCAACTGACGAATGCGCTCAACCGTCATCTTGTCGGGTTCGATGCGCGTCAGTTGCGGAGTGTTCATGTGCTCGTAGGCGAGCTCCAGTACGCGTTGCGACAAGGTGGCCGAGAACAACAGATTCAAACGTTTGTCCGGCGCCGGCATGCGTCGCATGATGTAGCGAATGTCGTTGATGAAGCCCAGATCGAACATGCGATCGGCTTCATCGAGCACCAGCACCTGCACCACGCTCAGATCGATGACATGTTGCTTGTAGAAATCGATGATGCGTCCCGGTGTGCCGATCAACACATCTACGCCTTCTTCGAGATGACGTTTCTGTTTTTCGAAATCGACGCCGCCAAAGGCCAGACCGAGACGCAACGAGGTGTGCTGGCCCAGCGGTACGGCATCGCTGTGGATCTGCACGGCGAGCTCGCGCGTCGGCGCCAGAATTACCGCGCGCGGCGCATTGAGTTTGCGTCCCGCCGGCACCGGTTCGCGCAACAGGCGTGCGAACAGCGCCACCAGAAACGCCACGGTCTTGCCGGTGCCGGTTTGCGCCTGGCCGGCTACGTCGAGGCCTGCCAGTGCGTGCGGGAGGGTTTGTGCTTGAATCGGTGTGCAACGTTCGAAGCCGGCGTCGGCCAGACCTTTTTGCAACAACTCGGGCAGGTGTAGTCCGGTGAAGGACAATTCAGTCAGATGATCAGCCATTGGGCTTCTTGTTTATTTCGCTACTGCGTTGGTGAATGAAAATTAAGGGTAAGCACTGCGCCAAGCACGTGCCCCAACCCGCAAACATACCCGTGGGCATACTGATGGAACGGTGCCTTTTGCGATGCTGCGTGCATCTGCCGATGGCGACGGGCTTGCAAATTATAAATTCGCCAGCTTTAATACCACCCACGAAGCGGATCGCCAATTGATTCTTAACTTGGGCCATCCGAATCTGCCAAACCAAACTCAGTAGCTGGTTCTGCAATACCAATCCCTAACAGGGTGCGTTCCCAACTTAGAGCAAGAGTACCGCGCATACCGGAGGCGCCCAAGCCGCAATTGTGCCTGACGCGCTAGCCAATCGTCACCCTTTCTGGGTCGCGCATCCATTTTTTCTCTCAGTACGCATCCGCTTGAATTCGCGATAACTCCCAATTTCGAAAACGCCCAATTCTCGATAATCCCAGTCTCAAACCAACTCCATGTCAATTTCTTTTCGTTTGAACCCTGTCACTAGAGGTAATGCCGGTGAGTAGTGATCTGATTGTCCATGTTACCGATGCCAGCTTTGATGCCGATGTACTGCAATCCAAAAAGCCGGTGCTGCTGGATTTCTGGGCAGAATGGTGCGGGCCGTGCAAGATGATTGCGCCGATGCTCGACGAAGTGGCCGCTGACTATCAGGACAAGATCACCATTGCCAAGGTCAACATCGACGAGAACCCCAAGACGCCGCAACGCTTCAATGTGCGCGGCATTCCAACGTTGATTCTGTTCAAGAATGGTCAAGTGGAAGGTCAGAAAGTCGGCGCGTTGCGCAAGGCTGACCTCGCCGCATTTCTGGACGGCAAGCTGTGAGAGGCTATCTGGGTAATCAAGCACGAGGTAACCGTCCCCCCGGTGGTGGTGGTGGCGGCAATGGCAACGGCGGCAACGGTAACCGTAATCGTCCACCACGCGAAGGCCGTGGCAATCGTCAACGCCATCGCGGCGGTAATCAGACTGAAGGTCTGCCGCAAGATGACTTTCTCGACAATGACGATGTAAGCATTGTCTCCGCTGCTGAGCTGGCCGCCTCGCGCCAGTCGATGAATCTCACTACGCTCAAGCTCAAGCCCATCGGTGAGCTGGTGGAAATGGCGCAGCGCCTGGGCGTGGAAAACATGGCCCGCTCGCGCAAGCAGGACATCATCTTTGAAATTCTCAAAGCGCATGTCCGCAGCGGCGAAACCATTTACGGCGAAGGCGTGCTGGAAATTCTGCAGGATGGTTTCGGTTTCCTGCGTTCTTCCGATAGCTCGTATCTCGCCGGTCCGGATGACATCTACATTAGTCCGTCGCAGATCCGCCGCTTTAATCTGCGCACCGGCGATTCCATCTCCGGTTTGATTCGTCCACCACGCGAAGGCGAGCGTTACTTCGCGTTGCTGAAGGTGGGCGAAATCAATTTCGATTCCCCTGACAGCGCGCGTCACAAAGTGCTGTTTGAGAATCTCACGCCGCTGCATCCCACCAAGCGTCTCAAGCTGGAACGTGGTACGGGTTCAACGGAAGATCTCACTGCACGCGTTGTCGATCTGGTGGCGCCGCTGGGCAAAGGCCAGCGTGGCTTGATCATCTCGCCACCCAAGGCCGGTAAGACGATGTTGCTGCAGAACATCGCCAGCTCGATTACTGCCAATCATCCCGAGGTTTACTTGATCGTGCTGCTCATTGATGAGCGTCCCGAAGAAGTGACCGAAATGTCGCGCACCGTGCGTGGCGAAGTGGTGGCGTCGACCTTCGATGAACCAGCTAGCCGCCATGTTCAAGTTGCCGAAATGGTGATCGAGAAGGCCAAGCGTCTGGTCGAACACAAACGCGATGTGGTGATTCTGCTCGATTCGATCACGCGTCTGGCGCGCGCTTACAACACCGTCGTGCCCAGCTCCGGCAAGGTACTCACCGGTGGTGTCGATGCGAATGCACTGCAACGCCCGAAGCGTTTCTTCGGCGCTGCGCGTAATGTCGAAGAAGGTGGCTCGTTGACCATTCTCGCCACGGCGCTGATCGACACCGGCTCGCGCATGGACGACGTGATTTACGAAGAGTTCAAAGGCACCGGCAACTCGGAAATTCATCTGGATCGTCGCGTTGCTGAAAAGCGCACCTTCCCGGCAGTTAACATCAATCGTTCCGGCACGCGTCGCGAAGAGTTGATCACCAGCCAGGACGAACTGGCCAAGATCTGGATTCTCCGCAAGCTGCTGCATCCCATGGATGAACTGGCCGCAATCGAGTTCCTGCTCGACAAGATGAAAGACACCAAGACCAATGGTGATTTCTACGATGCAATGAAGCGCGGCTGATTTGTCAGCTAGGTCAAAGTAAAGCAAAGCGCGATCGGGTAACTGATCGCGCTTTTTATTTGGCGGTAATAACGCGTCGCACAGCGACACACATTTCACTGGATCCCCGCTTTCGCGGGGATGACATACTGCAGATTGATTCGCCTGTTCAACCATCCATGTACATGCAGGGTTGCTGCGTCCGATTCAATATTCTTAACGCATCAATCAAACCGATAGGTATCCATCGCCAGCGATGGACCATCGAAACCACTGAACACGGTATGCGTGGCGTAGGTATCGCCGGCCGCACCCAGCGCGACGAACAGCGGCAAGAAATGTTCGGCAGTGGGATGCGCACGCGTTGCTGATGGCGCCTGCAGGTTCCAGTCCACCAGCTCTTCAAGGCGTCGTTCGTGGATGCGCGTATCCACCCAGTCACGAAACTCGCGCGCATACGCGGCGACACCGGGCTGCGTGCGCTGCGTGAAGAAGTCGCGCAAGTTGTGAGTCATGTGACCGGAGCCGATGATCAACACACCTTCATCGCGCAGCCCCTGCAGCGCACGACCGAGCGCCAGATGATGACGCGCGCCGCGATCGGTTTGAATCGCCAGTTGCACAACAGGAATATCGGCGTGCGCATACATGTGCAGCAGCGGCGACCACGCGCCATGATCGAGGCCGCGATGGGCATCGATGCCGGCGCAGATATCCGCTTCGCGCAGCAGTGTTTGCACACGTTCGGCCAATGCCGGGTTGCCCGGCGCGCGATAGTGAATGCGGTACAAGGCTTCGGGAAAGCCGCCGAAATCATGAATGGTTTCCGGCGCGGCGCTGCCGGTGACCATCGGAATATTGGTTTCCCAATGCGCTGAGGCAATGAGAATGGCGCGCGGCCTGCCATGCGTTGCATTGACGTAATCGGCGAGCCGCTGCCACGCCGCGCCCGCCGCACCAGCATCGATGGCATGCATGGGTGAGCCGTGTGAGATGAAGACAGTGGGCAGGCGGCTGTTCATAGCTTTCTCCAATAGCGGGCACCAAGCCAGATTGGATTCGATGGTTCTCCACTCGAATCCAACGTTGTGCCTGATTACTTCGCGCGCTCTGCTTGCAGCGCCGCGTGTACGGCAGGACGTGTCGCAATGCGCGCCTGATAATCGACCAGTTTCGGCCACTGCGACATATCGATACCGACGTGCTTGGTCCAACCCAGCACCGTGAACAGATACGCATCGGCGACGCTGAATTGATCGCCGAGCAAAAACGGTTTGTCTTGCAATTGATCGGCCAGCAAGCCGATGCGCATGTTCAAGCTGGCTAGCACGATCGGCTTGTAATCGGCCGGGGTGTCGGGCTTGAACAACGGGCTGAAGTTCTTATGAATTTCCGAGTTGATGTAACCCAGCAATTCCTGCAGGCGATAACGCGCCAGCGTGCCATTGGCCGGCGCCAGCTTCGCTTCTGGTTTGAGATCCGCGACATACTGCACGATGGCTGGGCCTTCAGTGAGCACCGAGCCATCGTCAAGCTGCAGTGCCGGCACGTAACCCTTGGGATTGATGGCCAGATAATCGGCGCCGGTTTCCGTCTTCTTGGTTTTGGTATCGACGCGCACCAGTTCGTAACTCAAGCCGGCTTCGTTCAAAGCTATATGTGGCGATAATGAACAAGCGCCGGGGGCGTAATACAGTTTCATGATGGGTCCTTGATGATGTTGATTGGAACGATTTAACGAATAGAAGCTCAGGTGTGGCCATTGTTTGTCGGATGGAGATCGAGATAAAGAGCCTAGAATGCAAATCATTATTTCAACAAACGGGATAATCGAATGGACCGCTTCGAAGCGATGACCATTTTCTGCAAGGCGGTGGAGCAGGGCAGTTTTGCCGCAGCGGCGGAGCGATTGAATCTCTCCACCTCAGCCGTGTCGCGGCAGATTGCCCAGCTCGAAACGCTGTTGCATGCGCGTCTGCTGAATCGCACCACGCGACGCATCAGTCTCACCGATGAGGGCCGGGCGTATTACGAGCGTTGCCTGCAAGTGTTGTCCGATCTGGAAGAGGCCGAAGAACTGGTGGGCAACTCGCGCAGTATCTTGCGCGGCACATTGCGATTGACCGCACCAATCAGTTTCGGCGTCTGGCATCTGTCGTATGCCATCGCCGATTTTTCCCGCGAACAGCCGCAGGTGAAATTCGATATCTCGTTGCTTGATCATCAAGTCGATCTGGTGGAAGCGGGACTTGATCTGGCGATTCGCGTCGGCGATCTCGGTACGCAGAATCTGGTGGCGCGCTCCATCGGCAAGGCGCGGCTCATGACCTGTGCATCGCCGGACTATCTGGCGCGTCACGGCACGCCGACGGTGCCGGCCGATTTAGCGCAGCATCACTGTCTGACCTATGCCTATAACGCCGATGTGCATCTGTGGAAGTTCACGCGCAACGGCGAGGTAGAAGAAGTGCGCGTCACTACTGCGCTGCATGCCAACAACGGCATCCTGTTGCGCGAGCTGGCGGTGCAGGGCATGGGCGTCATGCGTGGCCCGGATTTCCTGTTGCAATCGGCAGTGGACCAGCATCAGTTGCAGGAAATCATGCCGGACTGGGCGCCTGCGCCACTGAATATCTACGTGGCTTATCCCAGCCGCAAACATCTGTCGGCTAAGGTGCGTGGCTTTACCAACTTCCTGCAGCAATGGTTGGCCACACGATGTCCACACGCGGTGGCGACTATGCCGTGAATGCCGCATACCCAAGGTCAACCGAAAGCATGGTCGCGCGTTGTTGGCAGATCACCGCTGATTTCCTGACTGTTGGTGACCCGTTTTCAGTGTTATGCAGTGATACTTAAGAGGATCTATGACCGCCATCGATGCAGTCATTGCCGCGAATCGTTTTGGCCTGGGCGCGCGGCCCGATGAGTTGCCGACAGCGCGGGCCGATCCACGCGCCTGGCTGAAACTGCAGATTCAAGGCGCACGACCGCTGACAGCCGCGATGCAAGCACTGACACCATCCGACCAAGTGTTTCAACAGCAGGCCGAAGCAGTGAAGCAACGTCGTGCCGCACGCCAAGAGATGGCTAAAAACGCCGATGTCAGTAAGGACGCCCAGCCTGAAGCGGATTCGGTGCGCAGTGTGATTCGCGAACACTATTACGCGCAGGTGGTGGCACGTTATCAGCAGGCTACGCATACCGCCGAGTCGTTCCGCGAACGATTGGTGTATTTCTGGAGCAATCACTTTGCGGTGTCCATCGACAAGGTGGCCGTGGCAGCGTTGGCGGGCACGATGGAGAACGAAGCCATCCGTCCGCATCTGCATGGCAGTTTTTATGATTTGCTGCTCGCGGCGGAAAGTCATCCAGCGATGATTCTGTATCTGGATAACCAGCGGTCTACCGGGCCTAACTCGGAGTTGGCGCAGCGCGTGCAACGTCGCAAGCAACAGGCCATCGATCAACAGCGCAAACTGGACGTCGATAACAAGATCGACATCAACGAAAACCTTGCCCGCGAAATTCTTGAGCTGCACACGCTGGGTGTGAGTGGTGGATACACGCAAGCCGATGTCACTACCTTTGCAAAAATCTTGACCGGTTGGTCGGTGGGCGGCGGACCCGGAAAAATTCTCGGCAGCGGCGAGCCGGGAAAATTTATGTTTCGCGAAGCCTTGCATGAACCGGGCGCGCAAACCTTGCTCGGTAAACGCTTCCATGAAAGCGGCATCGAGCAACCCATTGCCGTGTTCAAGATGCTGGCGAAGCATCCAGCGACTGCCAAGTTCATCGCCACCAAACTGGTGCGACACTTTATCGCCGATGAGCCGCCTGCAGCAGCGATAGAACATGTGGCCAAAGTGTTTCGCGACAGCGAAGGCGATTTGCCGGCCGTGCATGCTGCCGTGGTCGATTGCGCTCAAGCGTGGGCGCAGCCGCTGAGCAAATTCAAAACGCCGCAGGAATTTGCGGTGTCCACGTTCCGCAGTTTTGATTTTCTTCCCGAACAACCACGCTTGGTTATCGCGCCATTTGAGTTGATGGGACAACGACCCTGGTCGCCCGGCTCGCCGGCCGGCTGGGCGGATATTGCCGGTCAATGGGATGGCCCCGATGCGTTGATGAAACGCATCGAATGGGCCACCGCCGTCGCGCAACGCGTGGGCTCGCGTTACGAACCGTTGCTGCTTGCCGAGCGATCATTGGGCGATGTGTTGAGTGAGCACACGCACATGGCGTTGAGAGGCGCGGCCGATGCAGCACAGGGCGTGGTGTTGTGGTTGATGAGCCCGGAGTTTCAGCGGCGGTGATGTGTCGTGTTTGTAATCAACGGTTCATAGAGGGCGCAATTCATTGCGCCCGTTGTGGAGAAAGACAATGAGTAAGCACTCGCCACTAGCTCGTCGCGATTTTCTTCGCACCGCCGGCATGGCAAGCATTGCAGCGTTACTGCCACGCATCAGCTTCGCGTACGCAGCAAATGAAAATAAAAGCGACGCACGTTTTGTGTTCATCATTCTGCGCGGCGCGCTCGATGGTTTGGCGGCCGTTGTGCCTTATGGCGATGGCAACTACGAACGTCTACGTGGTGCATTAGCGTTGCCATCACCAGGTAGTAGCAACGGTGCGCTGAAGCTGGACGGCCTGTTTGCGTTGAATCCTGCGTTCACCAATTTGCATGCACGCTATCAAGCCAAAGAGTTGCTGGTGTTGCATGCAGTGGCCTCACCGTATCGCGAACGTTCGCACTTCGACGGCCAGGACTTGCTGGAGAATGGCACCACCGCGCCGCATGGTGCGCTGGATGGCTGGCTCAATCGTGCATTGCCAGGCTTGTCGACTGTGCATCAACGCAATGAACAACTGGCGATGGCGTTTGCGCAGAACGTGCCATTGGTGTTGCGTGGCGCGCAGCAAGTGGGATCGTGGGCGCCTTCACGGTTACCGGAAACAGATGGCGACACGCTACAACGTATCGCAGCCATGTACGCCGACGATCCGTACTTGCTATCGCGTTTGCAGAGCGCCATGTCCACCGATGCCATTGCCAATGAAGACGGTGGCATGGGCATGTCTGGTAATGCAACGCCGCGCAATGCGTTGTTGCCGGTGATGAATGCCGCCGGCAAGTTGCTTAAGCAAAGCGATGGCCCGCGCATCGCCGTGATGGAAGCCACCGGCTGGGATACACACGCCAATCAAGGTGCCGAACAAGGGCAGTTGTTCACGCGCCTGCAAGGACTGGATAACGCCATCGATGCATTGCGCCTCGAGTTGGGTGAGGTCTGGAAAAATACCGTGGTGATGGTGGCCACCGAGTTCGGTCGCACCGTGGCGATCAATGGCACCCGTGGCACCGATCACGGCACGGCGACGTGTTCGTTGCTGGTGGGTGGCGCGGTCAACGGCGGCAAAGTGATCGCCGACTGGCCGGGGCTCGCCAGTCGCCAGCTATATCAGGGTCGCGATCTGCAACCAACGCTGGATCTGCGTTCGGTATGCAAAGGCGTACTTGCCACGCACATGGGTGTCGACCAATCCCTATTAGAAACCAAGGTGTTTGCCGATAGTCGCAACGCCAAGCCACTGGGAGGGTTGGTGCGTAATGCGTGAGCTTGCTTGAACCATTATCCAGTCGAACAGAGGATTCAGGCTGGCAGTTGTTTTCATTTGGTTAGCAGCGTTTACGGAAGGTTGGATCATTCCGTTCGTCCTGAGCAGCCCAGCGTGTCGACGGATTCTTTATAGACCAAAGAATATTTTTGCCCTTCGATAGACTGACAAATACTTGAGTCAGTACATCTCACAGCACCAATGCCGGATGTTGGCTAACCTGCAATGCGGTATGCTGGTGTTAGATTTTGATTAACCGACGACTCAATCAAGTTGATCGAGGTTCAAGTCAGCGGGGCAGTCAGTAGATGGAATTTCTCGGCATTCACATCGCCAGCATCGCGCAGGTTATTCAATTGTCGGTGGCGCCGGTGTTCTTGCTGGCTGGTGTGGGCGCTATCTTGAATGTGCTGGTCGGACGTCTGGTACGCATTGTGGATCGCGCCCGTGTCACGGAAACGCAGATGACCAACGCTGACGAAACCACCATGAAGGAACTGCGTGAGCGTCTCGATGTACTCGGTCGTCGCGCGCGGCTGATCAGCCGGTCCATTACCTTGAGCGTGGTGTGTGCGGTGATGGTGCCGATTGTGGTGGTCAGCCTGTTCGTCAGCGTGCTGCTCCAGGTGAACCTGGCCATTCCCATTGCGCTGGCGTTTATTGTCGGTCTGATCAGCCTGGCCATTGGCCTGATCTATTTTCTGCGCGAAGTGTTTGTTGCTACGGCCGCCTTAAGCATTGGCGTGCCTGAAGGAGAATTGACCGAGGCGCAACGCCTGCGCCGGGTCGTACGCAATTCGTGAGTGGTGACCGTAAGGTCCTGCCACCCACTCATTTCAATCTTTATTTCTTGGCGCGACCGGGACGGGTCTTGCCATAGCTGTTACGCCAAATCTTGCCCTTGCGGGTTCTGCGATCGCCTCTGCCCATGATGACACTCCTGACATTGATGAATTGCCTGCGCCTTGCAGACCGGCCTATCAGCCGGCCCATTGCCCAGTACATTGAACTGGGTGCAAACCGCACTGCGGGCGCGCACTTTAAGGCTTGTCGCCCAATTATTCCATTGTCTATTCCATCGCTGCGGAAATCGTCAGCTGGTGCAGCAACTTCTGCGATGCAAATTCGTGACGCCGTAACGAATGGCAATTTGCCGTTGCCGGGCAAGATGGCTTTGGTTGAAAATTGAAAATCATGCCCGAAAAAGCCCCCGACATCCTCATTCAGCCCGGCGAATATCGCGTCTCCGACGGCGGTGACGTGCTGGCGGCCGAACTCAGCCATTCGTTGGCGGTTTGTCTGCATGACGACACCCGTGGCGTGGCGGGGGTGCTGCATTTTCATTACGCGCAAACTCATGAAGGACGCGGCATCGATCTCACCGACGCCATTCTGAGTTCCCACTTGCTGCTGCTGGATCTGTTTTGCAAACAGATGCGCGCCCTGGGTGCCCGCAAGACCAGTTGGCGGGTGCGACTGGTCGGCCACATTCCCGGCGAAATGGGCATGGAAGATCCCGCGGCCTCGGTGATGGATCTGCTCAAAGTCTATTTCGACGACACCCGCCTGCCGGTGGAATGCAAAGAGCTGCGCCGCAAGCACGACATTCTGCTGCGTCTCGATTCGCACACCGGGCGGATTGTCGTCACCGATGCACCTCGCGCCGAAGCATAGCCACGCCGCCCGCGTTGCAGGGAACGCCTCATTCAAGATTCACGTCTTTAATGCATTACTGTGCAGGCAACTGCGTTAGGCTCAAGGTTATGGGGATTGAACCGGTGCGCGCCGCACAATCACTGACGCTTGCCCTGGTTCATAACGAAGCACAGATCGCCACGGTCGCCAAGTTGGCGGAAGAAATCTGGCCAGAACATTACCTGAGCATCATTGGTCAGGCACAAGTCGATTACATGCTCGCGCGCTTTCAGAGCTGCGCTGCCATCAAAGAACAACGACAGTCCGGCTACGAATATTTTCTGTTGATGCAAGAACAGCAACCAGTCGGTTACGCGGCAGTGCAGGCGCAGCCCGAGTCGGCGAGCATGTTTGTCAGCAAGCTGTATCTGCTGCGGGCCCTGCGTGGTCAGGGCTTAGGAAGAAAGGTCATGACGCAACTGGCGCAACTCGCAGCGGCACGCGGCTTGTGCAAATTGTGGCTGACGGTGAACAAGCACAACCCGGCAACGCATGCGTATCTGCGCATGGGTTTTGTGACGATTGCGGAATTGGTTACCGATATCGGTAATGGTTATGTGATGGATGATTACAAGATGGAATGGACGTTCTGATTCGAATCTACAACTACACCGGCTTGTACAAGCCGCGAGGAGCTGGACATGAATCTGCGTTTTGATACCCACAGCATCCGTATCCGGGTCAGCAATGATGAGTTCGCTGCGTTGCAGGCAGGTAAGCCACTGGGTCTGGACGTCACATTGCCGCATGGCCATGCGTTTCGCGCCAAGGTCAATCGCAGCAATACCAGCGACTGGCAGTTCGACAGCGATCCTACCGGCCTGTGGCTGAGCATTCCGCGCAGCGAGTTGGAAGGACTGGCGCAAACCTTACCCAGCAAGGAGGGCGTCATGCATGCCTTCGGTACCCATCGCGGTGAATTGCAGATCAGCTTCGAAGTGGATTTGAAGGCGAAGGCGAATTGAACGGCTAAGTCCGATCTACAAAAAAGACCGCTTCCGTTCTCGTTGCTGATGCTGACGGCGAGTTAAACGAACTCGCCTATCGGCTCACCACAATATCGATACTTTCCGTGTTGGGATCGAACACGATCTGCGCTTCCTTGCGTTGCAACTGCCGCAACACATGCGCGACTTTCTGTTCCAGCGAATAATCATGCATACCGTAATCGGTGCCTTCACGAAGCACGAAGGATTCGATCACGCCTTGCAATGCATCGGGCGATAACTCGGTGTACGAAACGATGACGGGATCTTGGGGTGCTTCGCTCATGTGCAATTCAAGTTCAACAGCGCTGAGATTCGGACACGTCGACGCCGCTCAGTGACTTACTCTTCGTAGGGGCGGTTCGCGAACCGCCTCTGAAAAACCACGAAGGACCCAAGAGGGTCGTTCGCGAACGACCCCTACGAAAGATGCAGGTGTGACTACGTTATTTCTCTCTCAATCGCGCGATAACCAATATCACGACGATACTGCAACCCTTCCCACTTGATCGCATCGGCCAACGCATACGCTTGTGTCTGCGCCGCTTTCACCGTGTCGCCAAGTCCTACGGCGCACAACACGCGACCGCCATTGGTCACAACGTTGTTGCCTTGCAACTGCGTACCGGCATGAAACACTTTGCCCGGCAACTGCGCGGCGCGATCCAAGCCGTGAATCACATCGCCTTTGCGTGGTGAGTCGGGGTAATTGCCGGCGGCCAGCACAATACCGAGTGCGGCTTGTTGGTTCCAATCGGCTTGTACTTGATCGAGCTGGCCATCGAGTGCGGCATCGCATAACACAGTGAGATCGGAGTCTAGCCGCATCATGATCGGCTGCGTCTCCGGATCACCAAAGCGGCAGTTGAATTCAAGTACGTTGGGCGTGCCATCCGGTGCCACCATGACGCCGGCATACAAGAACCCGGTGTACGGCGTGCCCATCGCAATCATGCCTTGCACAGTCGGCTCGATCACTTCTCGCATGATGCGGTGGTGAATTGCCGGCGTAACTACGGGCGCAGGTGAATATGCGCCCATGCCGCCGGTGTTCGGGCCTTGATCGGCATCCAGTAAACGTTTGTGATCTTGTGAAGTGGCCATGGGCAGAATGTGTTGACCATCCACCATGACGATAAAGCTCGCTTCTTCGCCTTCGAGAAATTCTTCGACGACCACCAGTGAGCCGGCTTTGCCAAATTGACCGGCGAACATGTCTTTCACGGCGCGCACGGCTTCTTGTTGCGTGGTGCAAATGATCACGCCTTTGCCGGCAGCGAGACCATCGGCTTTCACCACTAATGGCGCGCGTTGTGCGAGCACCCATTGTTCGTCGAACGATGCTGGCGTGAATGTCGCGTAAGCCGCGGTGGGAATCTGGTTCGCCTTCAAAAAATCTTTAGTGAAGGCTTTTGAACCTTCGAGTCGCGCGCATAACTTGCTTGGGCCAAAGCAGCGCAAACTTGCGGCTTGAAACGCATCTACTACACCAATCACCAGCGGTGCTTCCGGGCCGACAATGGTGAGATCGATCTTGTTCTGTTGTGCGAACTTGACCAGCGCTGGCACATCGTCCACCGCAATATCGACATTACTGACGCGTGGTTCCAGCGCGGTGCCGGCATTGCCCGGTGCGACAAAGATTTGTTTAACGCGCGGTGACTGCGCCACTTTCCACGCCAATGCGTGTTCGCGTCCGCCATTGCCGATGATGAGAATGTTCATTCGAAAACCGTCTTGTAGGCTGGTGTAATCCCAGCATTCAGGAAGCTGGGATTACATCCCAGCCTACGAGATCAATGTCTGAAATGCCGCATGCCGGTGAGCACCATGGCGATGCCATGTTCATTCGCCGCGGCAATCACTTCGTTGTCGCGCATCGAACCGCCGGGTTGAATCACGGCCTTGATGCCGAACTCGGCAGCGACATCCAATCCATCTCTGAACGGGAAGAACGCATCGGACGCCATGACGCAGCCTTCAACAGTCAATTTTTCATCCTTGGCCTTGATGGCAGCGATGCGGGTCGAATACACGCGGCTCATCTGGCCCGCGCCGATACCGATGGTCATGTTGTCATGCGCGAACACAATCGCATTGGATTTGACGAACTTGCATACCTGCCAGGCGAATTGCAGATCGCGCAATTCATCCGCAGTGGGTTTGCGTTCAGTGACCACTTTCAGATCGGCGACGTTGATCATGCCTTGATCGCGATCTTGTGCCAGCAGGCCGCCGTTCACGCTGCGCAGCTCGAGCTTGCTGTTGCCTTCGTTAAGATGGCTGGTGACCAGCAGGCGCACATTCGCTCTTTTCTTGCACAGCTCGATGGCTTCGGCATCGGCGCCTGGCGCGATAATCACTTCAACAAATTGACGTTCAAGAATGGTGGAGGTCGTGATCGCATCCAGCGGTCGATTGAAAGCGATGATGCCGCCATACGCTGAGGTGGGATCAGTTTTGTATGCACGGTTGTAGGCTTCAAGAATGTTGGCGCCGATGGCCACGCCGCAGGGATTGGCATGTTTGACGATCACGCACGCGGGTGTTGCGAACTGCCGCACGCATTCCAGGGCGGTATCGCTATCGGCGATGTTGTTGTATGACAGCTCCTTGCCTTGCAACTGCGCCGCATTGGCCACGTTGGCGCCTTTGGCGTCGCTGGCGGCATAGAACGCCGCTTGTTGATGCGGGTTTTCGCCGTAACGTAAATCCATGCGCTTGCGGAATTGCAGCGGCAACAGATCGGGGAATTCATTGCCACCTTGCGTCACCTTGGTGAGATAACTCGCCACCATCGCATCGTATTGCGCGGTATGTGTGAAGGCCTTTGCAGCGAGGCGTTTGCGCGTGGACTCGGTGACGCTGCCGTTGTGCGCGTTCAATTCATCAATGATGGTGCCGTAGTCGAGGGGGTCGACCACAATCGCGACGCGGTCATGATTCTTTGCCGAAGCGCGCACCATCGCCGGGCCACCGATGTCGATGTTCTCGATCGCGTCTGCATACGTGCAGTCGGGCTTCGCAATCGTTGCCGCAAACGGATACAGATTCACCACCACCAGATCGATGGCTTCGATATCGTGTTGCTTCATGACGGCTTCATCGACGCCGCGGCGGCCGAGCAGGCCGCCATGAATTTTTGGATGCAGTGTCTTGACGCGGCCATCCATAATTTCCGGAAAGCCGGTGTGTTCGGAAACTTGCTTCACCGGAATGCCGTTCTGTGCGAGCAACGCTGCCGTGCCGCCCGTGGAGAGAATTTCTACCTGACGTTCTTGCAAGGCGTGTACGAAATCCAGCAAACCCTCTTTATTGGAAACGCTGATCAAGGCGCGTTTAATCGTTGTGCTCACGTAGTTGACTCATTGCAAAATTGGAAACTGGAAAGCGCCGGGAGAATTTCGTAGGAGCGGGCCATGCCCGCGATTAAATTATTCGCGGGCATGGCTCGCTCCTACAAAGTCATTCCGTCAATTGATACTCGCGCAATTTCTTGCGCAGCGTGCCGCGATTCATGCCCAGCACTTCGGCGGCGCGACTTTGATTGCCGGCGACGTATTCGAGTACGGCGCGGAATAGTGGTTCTTCCACTTCGCGCATCACCATTTCGTACAAGTGGCAGGGATGATCGCCATTCAGACTGATGAAATATTGATCGAGCGCGGCCGCAGTTTGCGTGCGCAATGGTACTGCTGCGTGACCATTGCTATGGCCGTTATGAGCGGCGCGACCATTTAGCTTGCCGCCGCTCTTGATCGTGTTATCCCGTGCGGGCCTGCGAGTCGTTCTAGTTTTTTTCTTGGACGCCATGCGCGTGTCACCACATTAATCAGGGCCAACTGTGTGGCTTCAACAACGGTACTAGTGATGATGCTTCAAGCGGCCATTCAAGCAATCCTTAACTTAGGCGGCACTGGCAAGTACATCGAAATAAGCTTCGACGGCAGCCAATTGTGCATCCGCAGTGTCAGCACGCATCACTACTTGCCGAAAGGTCTGTTCTTGCGGACGACCTTCGGCGTACCAACCGATATGTTTGCGCGCAATCCGAACACCGGTCCCTTCCCCATGAAAGGTGTACAGCTTGCGCAAATGGGCGCGCATGATAGCACGGACTTCTTCTGTCACCGGTGGCGGTAATAATTTTCCTGAGTTCAAAAATTCACTGATAGCGCGAAAGATCCACGGCTGTCCTTGTGCAGCGCGACCGATCATCAAACCGTCCGCGCCAGTTTGTTCAAGCACTTGCCGGGCTTTCTGCGGTGAGTCGATATCACCATTCGCTAACACCGGAATAGTTACCGATTTTTTTATGTCGCGAATGGTCGCGTACTCGGCTGTACCGTTGAACATGCACGCACGTGTACGACCGTGCACCGCCAAAGCCTGAATGCCACATTCCTGTGCGAGTTGTGCAATGCGTGGACCGTTACGATTGTTATGATCCCAACCGGTGCGAATTTTCAATGTGACTGGTACTGACACAGCCTGTACCACTGTAGTAAGAATGTTGGCGACCAAAGTTTCATCGCGCAGCAACGCAGAACCCGCAGCTTTGTTGCACACTTTTTTTGCGGGACATCCCATGTTGATGTCGATGATCTGTGCGCCCAGCTCGACATTGATGCGCGCGGCTTCCGCCATCATTGCTGCATCGCCGCCCACAATCTGTACGATGCGCGGCTCGGGTTCATCGGCATGACTCAAGCGACCGCGTGATTTTTTTGAATCCCATAGCTTTATATCGCTGGTCAACATTTCGCCGGCGGCCATGCCCGCGCCGAAGCTGCGACACAACTGTCGGAAAGGCAAATCGGTAACACCTGCCATCGGTGCCAATGCCAAGTTGCTGCTGAGTTGATACGGACCGATCTTGATCATAAGCGAATCGGATTTTGTTACTGGCCAGGCGGCAATTCATGTGTGCATCGCAATGGCGCGTTGGCAATCTGCAAGCATGTATCGAATTGAAAGCCCACCGCTTCTGGACCAGGATCGACGATCGCCAGGTCAATGTTCGCTGCTTCACCGGCATTAAGCATGCGCGTGGCCAGGGCTGCACTGCTGAGATATTCCTCCGGCTTGAATACACGTTTGCCGACGTTGCCACCGAAGCGATCTTCCAGTGCCAACTGCAACAGCGGATACGGCTGCGCAAACGTGGCGCCATTGGTCACGCTGGCGCGCACTCGCAATGTGCCTGGTGCTTGTGGATCGGAAACGATGCCCCATTGCTTGATGCTGTATGCCTGCAATTGCCATTGCGGTTCGAGCGGCTGACCGATCGCTGTGTACAGCCGCGTGATCTGCGGACCAATACTGGGATGACGCGCCAACGCGGCGCGCGCGTGATGCACGGTTTGCGCCATCAACAATAGAATCAGGCCGGCACTGGCGGCCACCCATGGCCAGCGACGCACGTTGGGTTTGCGGCCGAATAGTTCGTCATCGATTGAAACAGTGTTGAGGCTATTGTCTGCTGCGTTTGCAACAGCGAGTGCCGCATGCGCGCCGCTGATGAGTGAGCGATCGGTGTGAATTGGCGGTGCGGATGCCACTTCGTTATCGCGTTCGGTTTCAAGACTGGCCATGGCATCGGCAATTTCGGCGGCGTTGAGTTCCTGCTCGATATCTTCCAGTTCGGTTTCAGCATCATCCGCCTCGGTGACCGCTGCACCGTCATCGATCTCTTCTACATTTTCATCGTCATCGTCGTTGAATGCTTCGATGATGGTGTGGGTGTGCGCTTCGTCTTCGTCTTCAAGATGTACTGCCGGGCGGCGATACACACCGCTGATTTCGATGCGGTTGCCTTCCAGCACGATGTCTTCATGCGAAATCGGTTCGGCGACAAATTGCGGCGCTGTTAATTCGGTTTCGGTGTTTGCTTGAGTGCTGTTGGCGTTACTGCTGGCACTATCGGCAACCGGCGTGTCGCCTTCCAACAGATTTTCGATGGCGTCGAACTGCGTGTTGCACCGGCCGCAACGCACCTGACCATGCGCAGCACGCAAGATCGTGCTGGTCACACGAAATACGGTCTGGCAGTGGGGACATTGCGTGAGCACGCTGCGACACCTGTTTCGGTTCTGGTTAGTGAGCGCGTTTTTTGCCGGTGAGCAGCGCCCAATCGCCTTGAATCACGATGGGCTCCATGTCAAGCCACTGGCTGTAGCACTTCTGTACGGCTTTGGCTTGCGCGGCCAACACGCCCGATAACACAATGCGCCCGCGAACCTTGGTCAACGCCGCCAGCCGCGGCGCAAGGACCTCAAGTGGTCCCGCCAGGATGTTGGCGATGATCAACGACACCGGCGTCAACTCACGATCGCTATTGCACAACGATAACGATGCGCTGACTTGATTGCGTTCGGCATTATCGCGACTGGCGAGAAGGGCCTGTGGATCGGTATCTACGCCGAATGCATGCAGTGCGCCGAGCTTCAATGCAGCGATAGCAAGAATGCCTGAGCCGCAACCGTAATCGATCATTCGCGTGGTGATCGGCGCATGTTCATCCAGCCACTGCAAACACATCGCGGTAGTGGGATGCGTGCCCGTGCCAAAAGCCAAACCCGGATCGAGATCAACGATCACCGCCTTGGGATCATCCGGATGTTGGCCATCGGGGCAAATCCACAGACGTTTGCCGAACTGCATGGGTTTGAAATCTTTCAACCACTCACGTTCCCAATGACGATCGGCCACCATCTCGATGCGATGCTTGGGCAGCTCGGTGCCTAAGGCTTTTTTCAACGCACCAGTGATCGAGCGCTGCGCCGAGCTAGCGTCGAATAAGGCTTTCATCACTACGGTGGGCCACAACGGCAATGCGCCGGGTGCAGGTTCCAGAATCGGATCGTCGGCGGCATCTTCCAGCGTCACCGATAACGCGCCGATGCCGAACAGCGCTTCTTCCACCGGATCCGGATCTGCTTTGCCGATTTCGAGAATGAGTTGTAAAAAGGGCATATTAAAAATGGTAGGGGCGAGGCATGCCTCGCCCGTGTTTGGTTATGCGGCAATCGCGTTGCAAGCAATATCGCACAAGCAGAAAAAAAAGGGCGACGCACTTGCACTGAGTCCAGTCGAAGTGTGCGTCACCCCTGCATTCATCTCGCGTAGGCGCAATTTATCTGTGCTGCAGACAGTCGAAGCACTGCGCCCTGTTGATTATTTAATTCCCAAACGCCGTTCCAAATAGTGAATATCCAGACCGCCGGCCTTGAACGCGCCGTGGTTGAAGATTTCCTGATGCAATGGAATATTGGTCTTGATGCCTTCGATCACCATTTCCGACAGCGCGGTTTTCATGCGTGCAATCGCAGTATCGCGATCCTCACCATAAGCAATCAACTTGCCGATCATCGAGTCATAGAACGGCGGCACCACGTAGCCGCTATAGAGATGACTATCGACGCGAATACCGGGACCGCCGGGGGGGTGATACAGCTTCACGGGGCCAGGCGAAGGCACGAAGCCTTTTGGATCTTCGGCATTGATGCGGCATTCAATCGCATGACCGCGCACCACGATGTCGCTCTGTGTCCACGGCAAGCGTTCGCCCGCTGCGATGCGCAACTGCGCTTTAACGATGTCGATGCCGGTGACTTGCTCCGTCACCGGATGCTCCACCTGCACGCGCGTGTTCATTTCGATGAAGTAGAACTCATCGTCCTGATACAGAAATTCCAGCGTGCCCACGCCGCGATAACCCACAGCGCTACAGGCCGCAACGCACCGTTCACCGATCATCTTGCGTTGCTTCGGCGTGATGCCGGGTGCGGGCGCTTCTTCGATCACTTTCTGGTGACGACGTTGCAGCGAGCAATCGCGCTCGCCCAGGTGCACGACATTGCCGTAGTTGTCGGCGATCACCTGGATTTCAATATGGCGCGGCTTTTCCAGGAATTTTTCCATGTACACCTCGTCATTGCCGAAAGCTGCAAGCGCTTCTGCCTTGGTGACGCCGATGGACTGAATCAGCGTCGCTTCACTGTGCACCACGCGCATGCCGCGACCGCCACCGCCGCCGGAGGCTTTGATGATCACGGGGAAACCGATCTCACGCGCGATGCGTATGTTTTCGCCGGGATCTTCCCCCAATGGGCCGCCTGAACCGGGCACGCATGGCACGCCGGCTTGTTTCATCACGCGAATGGCCGACACTTTGTCGCCCATCATGCGAATGGTTTCGGCCTTGGGGCCGATGAATACGAAACCACTTTTTTCTACACGCTCGGCAAAGTCGGCGTTCTCCGAGAGAAAGCCATAGCCGGGATGAATCGCCACTGAGTCGGTGACTTCTGCCGCGCTGATGATGGCGGGCATGTTGAGATAACTGTCCTTGGATGCAGGCGGGCCGATGCATACCGACTCATCGGCAAGCAGCACGTGCTTGAGATTCTGGTCGGCGGTGGAATGCACGGCCACGGTTTTGATGCCGAGTTCGCGGCAGGCTCGCAAAATGCGCAGCGCAATCTCACCGCGGTTGGCGATCACTACTTTTTCTAGCATGACTTGGAAATGCTCGTTGCTGAAATGGTTGCGTCCGAACGGGTGCCGCCGGATGCCGAAATAACTACAGTCGCAGAGGGCCGTTCAACGATGTCATTCGATAATGAATAGCGCCTGGCCGAATTCCACGGGTTCGCCGTTCTTGGCCATGATGGCGGTAACGCGACCGGCTTTGTCCGATTCGATCTGATTCATCATCTTCATGGCTTCGATGATGCACAGTGTGTCGCCCACATTAACTTCGCTGCCGATTTCGACGAAGGGCTTTGCGCCCGGTACAGATGAGGAATAGAACGTACCCACCATCGGTGCGGTGACCGTGTGATCGTTCTTATTGGCAGCAGGTGCGGCTGCGGCAGCCGGCGCTGCGACTGCCGCTGGTGCGGCGGCCATCGGCGCCGCGGCGTATTGCATGGGCGGCGGTGGATATGCGCCTGCTTTTGGATAACGACAAATGCGTACTGATTCTTCGCCCTCGCTGATTTCAATCTCGGCGACGCCGGATTCTTCGAGCAGCTCGATCAGTTTCTTGACCTTGCGAATGTCCATTGACAGACCTCTGGTAATGACGGTTTTTTTAATTGATGAATTTTTAGTGAGACAGCCGCCGCAGCGCGGCAGCTAAGGCCAGTTCGTAACCAAGCGGACCCAGACCGATGATCACGCCGGCAGCAATGTCGGAAAAAAAGGAATGGTGCCGGAAGCTTTCCCGGGCGTGCACATTGCTCAAATGGATCTCGATGAAAGGAATCTTCACGCTCAGTAACGCATCGCGCAGGGCAATGCTGGTGTGCGTAAACGCCGCTGGATTGAACAGGATGAAGTCGATTTTGTCCTTCCCGGCCTGATGAATGCGGTTGATCAGCTCGGCTTCAGCATTGCTTTGCAGGCTACTCAGGCGATGTCCGGCTTGAGTTGCCTGTTCGCTCAAGCGCGCCTCGATCTGCGCCAGCGTCTCCGTTCCATAGGTGCCCGGCTCGCGAGTGCCGAGCAGGTTCAGGTTGGGACCGTTGAGTAGCAGTAACTGCGCCATAAGCGAGTGAAGTGGGCCATTTATCCGAAAATGGCGGCGAGTTTAGCCGTCGTTGAGTGCAGTTGGCGATATTTTTCTTGTTTTTGCCGGTTGGCGAGATGGTGTGTCCAGCGGCTAGGAAATGTGCGTGCAATGACTGTAGGAGCGGCCTGATTCAATTATGGGGCCCAGAATTAAATCAATCGCGGCCATGGGCAGCTTCTACACAAGATCAGCGTATTGAGTTAAGCAGCCTCGCCTGATCACCCATCACTCGCCACCGCCGCCTTCATCCCCGACAACGCCGCATTCAACTCCGTACGCGCCGCGGGCGCCTTCAATTCCCCGGTATTGACGCGCTTGATGGTGTTCAGAATCAATTCGGCCTGCTTTCTGTCCAGTTCGCCAATGTGAGTGGTGATGATCTCGCCCTTGGCATCGGTGAAGACGGTGTAGGGAAAGCCAACCGCCTGGATGCCGAATGCATCGATCGCCTCCATGCCGTCCTGTTCGCCGATCAGCAGCGGGTAGTCGATGTGCATGGCATCGGCGTACTTCAGCACGTCGTCGCGAAAGTCCACCGCGATACCGACCAGTTGCATGCCATCGGCGGCGTACTGCTTCTGCAGTTCGAGCAGCAATGGAATCTCACGACGACACGGCGCGCACCAAGTCGCCCAGAAATTGATTACCAGCGATTTGCCCGGCCAGGAATGAATGGATTGCAGTTCGCCGGCGCGATTTTTCAGCGAGAACTCCGGCAGTTCCAGCACTGGCGGTCGTGCTTGCGGTGCCGTTTCAGCAATAGCCGCCGCTTGATCGATCCGATGCGTGCGCCATTCTTTTGCGCCGAGAAAACCGAGCGCGAGCGCGACTACCGCCATAAGAAAATAACTGAGCTTGCTGTTCATGAACGCCTGCTGCGAAGGGAGCGGGCGTGATTATGGCGATTGCGAGATGGGAAGGAAGGTTTGATTGATGATGTTTCGATGTCTGTTGTAGGGGCGGTTCGTGAACCGCCCTCTTTGTCATTCTAAGAAGGGTCGCTCGCGTGCGACCCCTACAATAATTAACTTTTACCAAACGCCGCATTCACATGCGGCGCAAACTCGGTGGCTTTCATATAACCCACCACGCGGTAATCCTTGCGTTCTTCACCATTTACGAAGAAGGCAATCGTCGGTGGCCCAAAAATACCAAAGCGCTTGAGCAATGCTTGATCATCGGCATTGTTGGCGGTGACATCGACTTGCAACAGGATGGCGTTGCTGAGCGCGGCTTGTACTTGCGCATCGGTGAAGCTGTATTTCTCCATCTCTTTGCAACTGGTGCACCAGTCGGCATAAAAATCCAGCATCGCGGTTTTGCCGGCGGCGGTTGCAGCGGCCAGTTCCGCATCGAGTTCGGTCACTGACTTGATGCGTTTGAAGGGCAAGCCGGCAACGTGTTGTTCACTTGCGGCGGTTGCGGTGGTGGTGCTCGTTGCTGCCGACAAACCTTGCAAGGGTTGCAGCGGGTCGGTGCGTCCTGAGCCCATGCCGATCAACAGCAATACACCGTAGATCAACACCACCAGGCCGCAGCCTCGCCATGCGGCAGGTGCGAACTGGCCGGGTTTCAATTGCAGCGAGAAAATCCAGTAGCCGGAGATGATGGCGAGCGCCGCCCACAACAACATGATCAACGCGGCGGGCAACACGCTCGATAACAAATAAATCGCCAAGCCTAAGAACATCACGCCGAACAGCGATTTGACGGCGTCCATCCACGCGCCGGCCTTCGGCAACAAGCTACCCGCAGAGGCGCCTACTAATAAGAGCGGTACGCCCATGCCCAGGCCCATGAAGTACAGTGCCGCGGCGCCGCGACCGATCAAGCCGGTCTGGCTGATCACCGACAACGCCGCGATCATGGCCGGCGCCACGCAGGCGGTCACGATCAACGCCGACAATGCGCCCATGATGAAGGTGCCCAGATACGTGCCGCCCTTTTGTTTGTTGCTGACATCGGTGAGTTTGCTTTGCATCGAGCTCGGCAACTGCAAGGTGAAGTTGCCGAACATGGCGAACGCCAGAATCACAAATAGAGCGGCAAACGAACCAACGATCCATGGCTTTTGAAAGAACGCCTGTGGTGCTTGTTTGAAGGCCAGCACGAACGCGACTGCAGCGGCGGCATACGTGATCGCCATGCCTTGCACGTACGTGAAGGCTAGTGAGAACCCTTTGGCCGGCGTAACTTTTTCGCTTTGGCCAACAATGATGCCCGACAGAATTGGAATCATCGGCAGCACGCAGGGCGTGAACGACAGCAGCAAGCCAAGCCCAAAGAAAGTGCCAAGCACCGCGAGCAAGTTGCCGCTGCGAATCAAATTGGCAAGACGATCTTGCTCCGACATCTTGCCACTTGAACCGGCATCACTGGATGTTCCGCTTGAAGATCCACCAGTATTAGCCATGCCATCGCCCGCCGGCAGCGTGACATCGATAACCTTTGTTAAAGGGTTGTAGCACAGGCCGGCTTCGGCACAGCCTTGGTACTTCACTGTCAGTGCCAGTTTGAGTTCACCACCGGCGGGGCGCGTGACCGGCACCGTCGCCGTCACTTCCTCATGAAACACTTCCATCTCGCCGAAGAACTCGTCGTTCTTGATCTGGCCCTTGGGGAACTGCGCCTCGCCCAACGTCGCCTGCTTCGTGTCGGTGCTGAAGCCCATGCGCTTCCTATATAAGTAGTAGCCCTTGGTGATCACCCATTCCACTTCGACGGTATTCGGGCCAGTGGCGCGGGCGCTGACTCTGAAGGCCTCATCCGGCGGCAAAAATTCGTCGCTGGGTTTGAGCAGCGCGGATAAGCCGCCACCACCGCTGGATTGCTGGGCATGCAGCGCCGGGCTTGCCAACAGGAATAGGCAGAGCAGGGCGGAAGTGAAGCGCTTGGCGAATGAAGATGGCTGCATGACGGTAGTGTTGAGTCGCTTAATTCGTTGGTTCGAATTCAAATCTGTCGCGCTTGGCGCGGGGTGAGGGGAATTCAAGAATCACCCTCACCCTGGCCCTCTCTCTTAGGGAGAGGGGATGAAGCGCCGAGGTTCGTATCAGTTGCCGCCGCATTCTGCCGCACCCACTCAAGGTAAGACTGACTACCGGCGCACACTGGGACGGCAATCAACTCCGGTAGTTCGTAAGGGTGCAGCGCCTGGATGCGGGCGGCCAGTGTCGCCCATTGCTGCTGTGTGGTTTTGATGACCAGTTGAATTTCGCGGTCATTTTGCAGTTTTCCCTGCCACCTATAGGTCGACTGCATGCCGGGCAGTTGGCTGACGCAGGCAGCCAAGCCTTCGCTGACCAGCGCGGTTGCAATGGCTTCGGCGCTTTCTACGGTAGGGCAGGTAGTCAGACCGACTAGCACGTCAGTCATATATGTCACCGTATTTCGGGATGTTCCGGTTGCTCTTAACCATAACGTAAGTACATTGCTGCGACAGCTCGGCATAGGCGGCCGTCTTTCTTCACCCTACCCCTTGAATTGTAATTTTCCGTCCCTATCATTAGCAGCCGCTTGGGGAGAGTGCTAATAACGCCTAGCGAGTCACTCGCCCAACCGCAACCCAGTTTCCTCAACCTTCATCAGTCGGAGTCCTATATGGCTGACAAATTGAAAATTCGCCCTCTGCACGATCGCGTCATCATCAAGCGCATGGAAGAAGAACGCCAATCGGCCGGCGGCATCATCATCCCCGACAGCGCCACCGAAAAGCCCATCAAGGGCAAAGTGATTGCTGTGGGTAAGGGCAAGATCCTGGAAAACGGCAATGTCCGTGCGCTGGACATCAAAGTCGGCGACAGCATCCTGTTCGGCAAGTACAGCGGTACCGAAGTGAAGGTCGACGGCGAAGAACTCCTCGTGATGCGCGAGGAAGACATCATGGCCGTTATCGAGAAATAACGCCTCTTAACGTCATCCCCGCGAAGGCGGGGATCCAGTAAAACACTGGCTTTGGCTTTTTAACTGGATTCCCGCCTACGCGGGAATGACGAAAAAACAAGCGCGATATTACGACTTCGGTTCTCAACAGAATTTTTAATTGAGGTTTACTCACATGGCAGCTAAAGAAGTACGTTTTAGTGACGACGCCCGCGCCCGCATGTTGCGCGGCGTGAACATCCTGGCCAATGCCGTCAAGGCAACGCTGGGTCCCAAAGGCCGCAACGCCGTGCTCGACAAGAGCTTCGGCGCGCCCACCATCACCAAGGACGGCGTGTCCGTCGCCAAAGAAATCGAACTGAAAGACAAGTTCGAAAACATGGGCGCACAGATGGTGAAGGAAGTGGCTTCCAACACCTCTGACGAAGCCGGCGACGGCACCACCACGGCAACCGTGCTCGCTCAAGCCATCGTTCGCGAAGGCATGAAGGCCGTTGCTGCTGGCGCCAACCCGATGGATCTGAAGCGCGGTATCGACAAAGCAGTAATCGCTGCAACTGAAGAGCTGAAGAAGCTTTCCAAGCCTTGCAAAGATCAGAAAGCCATTGCCCAGGTCGGCACCATCTCTGCAAACAGCGATGACTCGATCGGCAAGACCATTGCTGACGCGATGGAAAAGGTCGGTAAAGAAGGCGTGATCACCGTTGAAGAAGGTTCTGGTCTGCAGAACGAACTCGATGTGGTGGAAGGTATGCAGTTCGATCGCGGCTACCTGTCGCCTTACTTCATCAACAACCAGGCGAATCAAACCGCCGAGTTCGACAACCCCTTCATCCTGTTGTACGAAAAGAAGATCAGCAATGTGCGCGAAATGCTGCCGCTGCTCGAAGGCATCGCCAAGGCCGGTCGTCCGTTGATCATCGTTGCTGAAGACGTGGAAGGCGAAGCATTGGCCACTCTGGTGGTTAACACCATCCGCGGCATCGTCAAAGTTGCTGCTGTCAAAGCGCCTGGCTTCGGCGACCGTCGCAAAGCCATGTTGCAAGACATCGCCATCCTCACCGGCGGCACTGTGATCTCCGACGAAGTCGGTCTGTCACTCGAGAAGGCCACCCTGGCTGACCTCGGCGAAGCCAAGAAAGTACTGGTCGAAAAAGAGAACACCACTCTGATCGACGGCAAGGGCAAGGCTGCTGACATCAAAGCTCGCGTTGAGCAAATCCGTAAGCAAGTCGAAGAAACCACTTCCGACTACGACAAGGAAAAGCTGCAAGAGCGCGTTGCCAAACTGTCGGGCGGCGTAGCCGTCATCAAAGTCGGTGCTGCCACCGAAGTTGAAATGAAAGAAAAGAAAGCCCGCGTTGAAGACGCGCTGCACGCAACCCGTGCTGCCGTTGAAGAAGGCGTGGTTCCTGGCGGTGGCGTCGCACTCATCCGTGCACAAAAGGCCATCGACAAGCTGGAGGTGACCAACGAAGACCAAGCCTTCGGCGTTCGCATCCTGTCGCGCGCTGTTGAAGAACCACTGCGTCAGATCGTCACCAACGCCGGTGAAGACGCTGCGGTTGTGTTGTCGAAAGTTAAAGAAGGCAAAGGCACGTTCGGCTACAACGCTGCATCGAGCACCTACGGCGACATGCTTGAAATGGGCATCCTTGATCCAACCAAGGTAACGCGTCTTGCCCTGCAAAACGCCGCCTCGGTTGCCGGCTTGTTGCTCACCACCGAAGTCATGATTGCTGAAGCACCAAAGGAAGAAGCTGAGCACGGTCATGGCGGCGGCGACATGGGTGGTATGGGCGGAATGGGTGGCATGGGCGGCATGATGTAATGCCTGCTGCTTAAAGGAACATACTCAAAGGACTGAGAATAAAGACCCCGCCAAGTGAAAGCTTGAGCGGGGTTTTTCGTCTGTGGTGAGAAAACGCTGACGCGATTGGTATGTCCAACGGCTATCGAAGGATTGCTGACTGATGGCTCTAACAATTCTGTGGTTCAACAGGACTTTCTTATTCTTGAGGATGCAAAATCTGTAATTCGTAGCTTATACAGCGTTGGGTTTTTGGGCGTTAAAGACACCTCAACGGGCCGCTTCATTTTTTGTCATGACGGGCGTGCTCCGGACCGAGAATTTTCCATGGGGGATACGGTGTTGGTTCATCCTTGTTATTGGATGGCATTGAATGCAACGCAGCATGAATTGGCTGCTGACCAGGCTGAGGATATCTACGACGAATATGATATTGAGGTGTCTTCAGATACACCGACTATTAGAAAGCAGAAAATCGATGTGCGGATATCTCAGCTCGATCAAATTCAAGAAGGGAACGAGGGGGATCTAGACTTTGAGAGTTGGTGTCACAAGGCTATACGAATATGTTTCGCTAAAAGTTTGCGTAATGTAGAACTCAAGGCAAATAAGTTAGCGCGGCTACGTCGTGACGTGGTTGCGACTAACTTGGGGGAGAGTGGGGCCTGGAAAAGAATTAGAGAAGATTACGGTACTCGCCAAGTCACCTTCGAGATCAAAAATTATAAAGGTATAGCGGCAGCGGATTATCAGCAGGTGCAGTCTTACCTTAGTGGGGAATATGGACGGTTGGCGTTCATCGTCACGCGCGATGATACTGTGGACTTGTTTTCAAATCGTGATGTTGAATGGGTGCGCGAAATGTATCTGGCGCACAAAGTGCTAATTATAAAAATAACTGGCTCTTTTCTTCGTCAACAGTTGCACAAATTGCGCAATCCCGTAAATCATGACTATGTTGATGACGCTATTCATAGGCTGTTGGATACTTATACGAGGCTATATATTGCGGGACAAACGACATTTGAGGCGATTAGGGAGAAGCGGCTTAGTCGCAAGAAAAGAAGAAAGTTGTTAGCTGCGCAACAAGCAAAAAGGCCAATTATTAGTTAGCGCGTAGGGCGTACAACCTCTGCATGCCGCATGTCTTGCTTCGCTATTTGACTGGTGCCGAGCGAAGGGCTAACGGTGCCGGGTTTCGATATTTCGTTTGTACCGGGCACCGTTGCTGCGCGCAAAGCAGGGCTTTCTTTTTTGGGTACTGATTGGCTGCATATGCCCGGTCTGGTTGACGTAGCGTACGTCATTACGTACGTTGCCAAACCAAGGAGTGCCAATGACCAAATTCACCGTCAGCCAAGCCCGCGCCAGCTTGTACCGCCTGATTGATCAAGCTGCCGAATCGCATAAACCCATTCTGATTGCCGGCAAGCGTAGCAGCGCCGTGCTGGTGTCGGCAGAGGATTGGCAGGCGATTCAGGAGACGCTGTACCTGTTATCTGTTCCCGGAATGCGCGAATCAATCCGCAAGGGAATGGCTGAACCGCTTGCCAAGAGTGCCAAGAGACTCAATTGGTGAGCTGGCAGGTTGTCTTCGCCAAAGCCGCGCTCAAAGATGCCAAGAAACTGGCTCCCACGGGGCTGAAAACCAAAGCTCAAGCGCTACTCGATGTGTTGGCGACTGATCCATTTCAGAACCCGCCGCCGTATGAAAAGCTGGTGGGCGATCTTGAAGGTGTTTATTTGCGGCGCATTAACATTCAGCATCGCCTAGTGTATGAAGTGTTCAAGAAAGAGAAGAAGGTGCGCGTGCTACGCATGTGGACACACTATGAATAGTCGTGAATGACTGCCATACAAGAAGCCGAGCAAGCGGGTTTCGATTTGAGCCTGGTGGATGAGAGCCTGCGTTGCTCGCCCGAGCAGAGGGCACTACAGCATCAAGTGGCCTTGGAATTGGCGCTTGAACTGGAAAGGCAGAACAGCAGCTCCCTGACCGAACTCAATCGACTTCGGCAGCGCCTCTCTGACGTGAAGACCAACGCTTGCTCTGACAAATACCTGCGGATCGACCCGGCACCGTAATCTGCAGGTGTGTGATTGAAGCAGTCATCGCGTCACCGCAAGTCGATCGAGTGCACGTGACGTTATAACTCATCGCTTCGCGAAGTGCTGGCGTCCGCGCCGAGTCCGACTCGGCGCGGACGGCTCGATTGCTTACTCGCCGAAACGATAACGCAACGAGACTCCGTACATGCGGGGCTCGTTGTATATCGCGGTGTCATATCCCAATGATTGGTCGCCGCCATTGGAATTGCTGATCCGATATGTCGCATCAGTCAGATTGGTAGCGAATGCGCGCACATCGATGCCCGTGCCGAAAATCGTGTTCCATTCGAGTGAGGCGTTGACGACGTTGTAGTCATCCAAGTAGCCGCTGGGCAACCCGCTCGGCAACGATGCGGGCGCGGTCCACGAACGGTCCGCATGATTGAAGTTGGCGTTCACCACGACGGTTCCGGTGTGCGCGCCGAGCTCAATGCTATAGCGCGCATTCACGGCGTACTGGTTGCGCGGCGTAAACGGGAACGGGGCGCAGGTCAGGTCGATGAGCACCGGGCTGGCGGTCACACCGTTTGGAATCGCCACCGGACCATCGCAGGTCTGCTTGGTGCCCACCTGCGGGCCCGTAGCCGATGCACCGGGCGACATCAACAAACGATAGTTGGTGTATTTGCCGTCCGTGTATGAATAGCTACCGGAAAGTTCGAAGCCGCGGAACAGGCGTGCCGTTGCTTCCACTTCGACACCCTGCACGCGTGCCGCGCCGGCGTTATAGGTGATGGCGCCTGAATCGAGTCCCGTGGTGTTGCCGGTGATCGCGCAGCGTGGCGGCGCGCCGGGTGCGCCGCAGCCGTTCGGAACGTTATCGCCATTGGCGCGCTGAATACCTTTGTACTCCAGGTCGTAGAGCGACACGTTGAAGCGCATCGGCACCGGCCCGAATTGAAAATCGGTCTTGCTGCCGATTTCGTAACTAGTCACCCGCTCCGGGCCAAAGGTGGCGCCGGGCACACTGACGGAAGAATTGTTGAAACCGCCTGCCTTATAGCCACGCGTGACCTTGCCGAATACCAAGGCTTGCGGTGTGATTTGATAATCCAATCCCGCCGTCCACGTGGTCGCCCGATCACTCTTTGACACTATGGATACCGGCAGATTGACGAATGTCGCGGAGTATCGCGCCGCATCGAAGTGATCCCATGTCTGGCGTGCACCTGCCGTGATTTTCAGGTTATCAAGCGACGGCGTGAACACACCGAGATCGAGTGCACCCTGACCGTATACCGCCTGTGTCTTGGTCTTGATCGAGAAGAATGTGCCACCGTAGGTCGCAACGTTATACGACCCGATGCCCTGCAATCCTTCCGGCTTCTGCTTGGAATAAAAGCCGCCAGCCACGCCCACGAATTTGCCGCCGAGCAGTTGCATTTGCAGTTGCGGTTCCTCACTGAGCAGGCTGGCATCGGTGGATTTAGCGACATCGCCCACCTGGCCCAGCGCGCTGATCTGCGGAATGTTGGCGACGGTCGCGGAGGTAATGACACCTGGAATGTGGGCAAGTATCGGCAAGTAGGAACCATCGAGGTCCCAGGTGTATTCCTGTTCCAGCCGCTGATAGCCAATGATGTTGCGGAAGGTGAACCGGTTATCGAGCTTGATGCTCAATATATCGACCGCTGCCCAAGTCTTGAGCTTATAGAACTGATCGTTGTTCAGTGCCGTTTGCCGTGGCCCGAGCGCCAGCGAGCGCGCCACGGCAGCTTGCGCGATGGTGGGAGAGACGGCGCCGAAGTTACCGGCGCCGCCATACGCATTGGCCGCGATGTTGATGACACTGGGATGCGACGGATCGGTACTGACCAATACTTGACCGGTGCCGTTACTGTGTTCGCGCGTGTAATAACCGACGAAATAATTTTCGATGTCGTCCGTCGGCCGGAACAGAATGCCTAGCCGCGCCGTCCAGTAGTGGCGATCGTCATAATCGCGGCCGCGGAAATCGGCGCGTGTGTTGGCGAGACCCGGCAGTCCGGCCTGGCCAGTGTTCGGCCCATAGCCCGGCAGCACCAGACCGGAATTCGGAATGATGATCGGCCCAAATGTCGAGGTCTGGAATGGCAGCGACAACGTCGTGTCCCCAGCGCCGACATCCTTGGTATAACCGTCGCGATCGACCTTCGTTGCAGCCAGACGGATCATCAACTTGTCGCGCACGATCGGCACATTGATCACCGCCGCATATTCACGGTCATCGTAATTGCCACCCTGCGCCTGCACATAGCCTTCGAATTTATTGGTGGGTTTGTGCGGCCCGAACAGCAAGGCACCGCCGGTGGTGTTCTTGCCGAACAGAGTGCCCTGCGGACCGCGCAGCACCTGCAGGTTTTCGAGATCGAAAAAATTGCCCGGCCCGCCTTGATTCGGAAGCACCGAACCCTGGATCAGCGGTATCTCGGCGAAATAGTTCACCACACCGACGGGCGCGAGATAGGTCTGACCCTGGCCGCGAATGGTGATGGCCTCCGCGCTGCGTTGCGTGCCATTCGGTGCGACATTCAATGACGGCACGCGGCCCAGCAGATCGGTTGCAGTGGTGATGTGTTGCTCGGCCAACGCCTCGCCCGACATGGCGGTCACGGCCACCGGCACCGTTTGAATCGATTCTTCGCGGCGGTTCGCGGTAACGACGATCTCTTCGAGAATGGGGCTCTTGTCTGTTTCCTGCGCCCGGCTTGCGGGTGCGCACAAAGCAATCAGGCCCGACGTCGCAAACAACGCCGTAGTGACTCGTTGACGTGTCTTCATTGGTATCCCCTGAACGTGATTTGAATGGTCTTCTGTGCAGCGGCTTGGCCGTGGAACTCGGCTGCCGCACGTTTGCTGGCTGGCCTTCAGCGGGCCGCTTTCAATAAACGCGATTAATTATTAATACATGACGATTGTCATGTCAAAATAACATGACAATCGTCATGCAAAAAGCCAGGCAGTGCCGCAAGGAGATTGTCTGTTGGTGCAGCATCGGGTTTTTGTAATACTTATCGACGATTAGTCATTCCGAGAAAAACACCGTGCCCAAGATCGTCGATTTGGCTCAACGCCGCGAATTCATTGCAAGGATGGCGGCCGAAGTAATTTCGGAGAGCGGTCTGGAAGGTCTCTCGATTCGCGCTGTCGCGAAGCGCGCCGGCGCCACCCGGGGCTTCATCGAGCATTACTACGCAAGCAAATCGGAACTGATCGAAGCGGCAACGACGCTGATGACGCAGCGCTATAAAGCTCGTGTCGCGCAAAAAACAAAAGGCAAGCGGGGGCTGGCTGCGCTTCGCTCCCGCTTCAAACGCGCCCTGCCGCGAAGTTCGGTCCTCAGAAACGAATGGCGGCTGCTATTGCGCTACTGGGGCTCACCCCACAAAGAAATGAACACCATTCAACGCAACCGCCTGACGGCAATCCGAGAGCTTCTCGAAACGTATCTCGCGGACGCCATTAAAGCTGGAGAACTACCGCGAACAGATATTGCAGAGACGGCGCAGCGCATGCTCTACATCACGTCCGGCCTGTGCGCATTGGGCGCCACCGATCCGCGCACTTTCACTCCACGATATCTGCTCAAGGAGTTGGAGCATATGTTCGCCAAGCTGCGCCGAGGCGAGCTGTAACAATCCGCGCAGCGCGGTCGCGACGTCATCCGAAGTCATCTCAATCGATCGCGCGATCCATGGCGCGCAGCCGTTCGAGCAAGCGTTGCTCACCCGCTGCACGATCTTCCTGCGGGTAATGTTCGGGTGAACGGTGCTGGGTCGAAGATTCGTAGGTATTCGCGTTTACTTACAAAGATTGCAGCAAGCATAACTTCGAACCTTTTACTCGGAATCGTGCATGCTTCATCTCGTCCGAGGAAATCATCATTACGCAGATGACCGGCGGATCGATAAGCACCTTGCAGCAAACGTCATCGATCAGCAGCAATACCAACGATGCACCGTGATACTGCTGTTGTGTATGAACGGCGCCCGGTCATATGCTCAAAGTTATTTTCCTCGCCGCCATTTTACTCATGAATACCTACGGTACTTTGATCCGGCACCGTCCATACTGATATGGCAGCGGCCTTGCGATGTCGCACCTATTGCACCGCATGCACCGTTGATCATCCGCGAGGATTCCGTTGATGTTCCATCTTCGTCCTGCCGCCGTTGCTCTGGTGTCCCTATTTCTCGGCGGTATCGTCAATGCCGCGAGCGCAACGCTGCCTGGCCCTGCGTTCCCGACTTACGAGACTGCTGAGGCGGTGGCGAAGGCGTGCGATGAAGGCTTGGCCGGCGCGAAGCAGCGCATAGATGCACTCGAACGCACACCGCCGGGCATCACTTGGCTGCGCGCTTGGGACGGCTTGTATCAATGGAATGAAGATCATTTCGGTGCGTTGATCTTTTTGCAGAACGTTCATCCTGATCCGAAAATTCGTGAGGCCTCATCGGCCTGCGAACTTCGCTGGCAGGACATGCAGACCGCGCTCGGTCAGAACGAGAAGGTGTACGAGGGTGGGCGACGCACGCATCTCAAGGACCCGATTGATCAGCGCACCGTGCAGGTGGCGCTCGAGGGTTTCGAGGATTTTGGTGTTTCACTAGCGAACGACAAGCGCATTCGCGCGAAGCAGATCCTCGATGAACTGACGCAGGTGGGTCAGCAGTTCGCAAGGAACATTCGCGACGCGAACATCAAAGTGAAGTTCACGGCCGACGAGCTCAAGGGCGTGCCCGAAAATGTTTGGAAGGACGCGCCGCGCGATGCGGACGGCAAGATCGAGCTTGGTGTCGATTACCCCATCTCCGTTCCGGTCATTCAATACGCTGAGAGTGCCGCGACGCGCGAGCGCATGTGGCGCGCGAAGACTAATCAGGGCGGCATGGCGAACATCCAGTTGCTCGCGAAGATGGTCGCGCGGCGGCAAGAGCTTGCTGAGTTGTTTGGTTACAAGAGCTTCGACGACTACACGATGCGTCGACGAATGGTGGAGACCACGGCACGCGCAATGGGCTTCCTTGATGAAGTGAGCGATGTCGTGCGAGACAGCGAGCGGCATAACATCGAAGAACTGCGCGAGGCGAAGGCGCGCGACCTTGGTACTTCCATCACTGCAACTCGGCTTGAGCGCTGGGATGAGCCTTACTACACCGAACGCGTGCGCAAGGCGAAGTACACCATCGATGCCGAAAGTTTCCGCCAATACTTTCCGCCGCAAGAGAGCTTGCAGTTCGTGATGCGTGTAGCCGAGAAGATGTTCGGCATTCATTACGAACGCGTGCCCGGCACTTACTGGGCGCCGGACGTGCAAGCCTATGCGGTATCCGACGTTGCTACCGGCAAGCCGCTCGCCTCGCTGTACGTCGATCTATATCCACGCGACGGCAAGTATCACCACGCTGCTGTCTGGAGCTATCGCAACGCGGCAACATCGGCGAACCGGGTTGCGCAAGCGGCACTCGTGGTCAACTTCGACCGCGAGGGTTTGACGATGGATGAACTCGAGACGCTGTTGCATGAGTTCGGCCACTCATTGCACAGCACTCTCTCGGCAACGCGCTGGGCCAGCAATGGCGGCACGAACGTAATGCTCGACTTCGTCGAAGCGCCATCGCAGATGCTGGAGGATTGGGTCTACGATCCACGCGTGCTGAAGGTGTTTCAGGAAGTGTGTCCGAGCTGCAAGCCAGTGCCGGACGCGCTTGTACTACAGGCGAAGCAGGCACGTGACTACGGGAAGGGAGTGAAATTCGCGCGCCAGCATTTGTATGCAAGCTATGACCTGACGCTGTACTCCGGCGGCACGCAAGACCCGCTCGCACTGTGGCAGAAGATGGAAGGCGCGACGCCGCTCGGCTACGTGCCGGGTACGTTGTTCCCGGCGAACTTCGCACACATTGCCGGTGACGGTTACGCCGCCGGCTACTATGGTTACCTATGGAGTCTGGTCGTCGCGATGGATCTACGCACCGCGTTCGCAGCCGATCATCTCGACCCAATTGTCGGCGCACGCTATCGTCAAGCCGTGATCGGTCAAGGCAACCAAAAGCCGCCGCGAACGCTCGTAAAAGACTTCCTTGGTCACGACGTCAGCAATGCTGCGTTCTTTGATTATTTGAAGAATTGATCGAAGAGCGAGTCACGCGATGCGCGGTGGTAATGGTGACGGGTCGGGGGATCGGGGGTATTCATCTCGGTACGGTATGCAGTACTAAGGCTCGCCCTTCAACGCTGGGAAGCCTGTCGGCACCTTGCGGTGATGCGTTGCTGCTTCGTAGGCCGAAGCCACTTTCAACATCACTGGCTCATCACCGGGGCCCGCCCAATACTCAATGCTCAGCGGCATCGGATGCGCCATCTTCGATGCCACGGTGCCGGCCTTCACGGTGTAACTCTTCTTATCGTCGCTCAATACAAACTGCGGTTCGTAAGTGACGTCGTTGAAACCGGCCGGTACGATGATTTCCGGCACACCAAGCAGGTCGGTGATCGCAAAGCCGCTAGCGCTGCGACCGGCGGCAGTGGCTTCTTGAGCGCTGCCGGTTTTGCCCGGTGGGATGGTGAGATTGGGTTGCACGAACACATCGATATGATTTTCGCGCATGACCTTCAGCATCGCGTAACGGAACAAGGTGTGCATCTTGACGCGATCTGGGCCTTTGCTACCACGTGTATCTTGTTGATCGGCAGCGGCAAAGTTTTGTGCGCCAACCGCCTGCACTTCGCTGCGCCACTTGGAATTCGCCGCATAGGCTTTCATGTCAGTGACGCGCTTATCGCCACGCAATGCCAAGTATCGAGCGATCATAAATGCATTGCGACCACCATCGTCGAGACTGCTGAAGATGCGACGCATATTCAACTTCGGCGATAGCGGTGCTTGATGCAACGACAGCTTGACCAGATAGTCTCGCGAGGTCACGTCATAGCCGGGCACGGCAAACTCGAGTTCGCCTTTGTCGGTTTTCTGGAAGAAATACTCCGGCGCACTAATCGGCAGAACTTCCGAGAACGCATCCGCAAAGGTGTATTTCATATTGGGCACATCCGGATCATCCGGATACTGCGGGTCGATAGATTCAACGATCTCGGCACCCAGCTTGTCACGCAAAATTGTTTTGAATTCTTTGTCGACGAGGTCGCTGACTGGTCCATCGTTCGGCACATGCTTGACCATGAATTCGCGGATGATGCCGACCCGCAGACCCTTCAGGGGTTTGTCGCCCACATTGGTAACGATGGACTTCGCATAGGGTTCCTTGGCTGAAAGCGCGCGTGGTTGTGCGGTAAATAAATCGCGACTGTCGAAGGCGCCTTCTTTAGGATCCATCATCGCATCGATTACACGCGCGGCATCGCCGAGCGTGCGACACAACACACCAGGACGGTGATTAATAAAGTCGGCGGTTGCACTACCGAACTCTGAAGTCAGACCTTTGGTAGTAACGAAGCTCGCCACCGCATTGGAGTTGGCCGGGATGCGACAGGAACCGCCAGTGGTTTCGCAGATCGAACAGGTAGCCAGGTTCGCGGCGACTGATGCGCCAGCGCCGCCGCTGCTGCCGCCCGGGGTGCGTTCGGTGTCATAGGCACTACAAGCAGTGCCGCCCCAAGAAGCGCGCACAATGTTGCCGCCGACGAACGTGGTCTTCGGCTTGGCCGGATCGGCTTGATTGAAGCCAACTTCAGAGGCAATGGTGACGCCGGAAATGATCGCGCCCTTCGCACGCAGCTGGCTGACCACTGTCATGTCGCGCGGCGCGGCGTCCATTGCGTAATTAACATCATTGCCGCCGGTGGAGCGCATATCGGTTACGTCGTACCAATTCTTGACGGTGATAACGCTGCAATACATCGGCATCTTGGCGAGATCGGGATTCTTGCCGTACTTTGCGTCGAGTTCGGCGGCGCGCTCCAATGCATCCGGCTGTTGTCGAAATTTTTCGCATTCGGCGGGCGCACCGGCGGGCAGCGGCGTGCCCGGTGCTGCATCGAACTTGCCCTTACATGTCACCGAACGTTCACCGCGAATGTTCAGAGTTTCAAACGCGTTGAGTTGGCCGGCGTTGGCTATACCGGCGACCATGCCATATTGCTGCTTGACGCTGGGATCGGATGCGGTTGCTTCCATCTTGCCGTACTCGAGCGGCGAACCCGCATACTGACTAAGGTTGGGCAACAAGCTCGCGGCGGCCGTAGTCTTGGTTGGGAAGCTAATCGGCGTGCCGACGCGAACGGCGCCGCTCGCGGCCGGAATCGCTGCGCCGCTGGCAGTGACCAGTTGCGTGCAGATGCCGTTGTACGCCTTGATGCGATTGAAGTACGACTGCACCAAGCCTTTGCAAGTGATCTCACCGCTCTTGATCGCATCGTGAATGCTATCGATGGTCGCTTCTTCAAGATGGAATTTTTCAGCCGCCAAAGCTGTGGGCGTAGTGGCACCGAAACAAGTTGTTGCGGCGAGCGCCGTGTATATCAACCGCCGCATAGTGGCGGTTACCGGCAAAGCGCTGTACGGCTTATGCATTGTCTGACGCATGATGTATCCCCAACTTGATCCGTGGTTGACTAACATCAAGACGCGGAGTTTGTGCGTAACCCCATCATCATTGTGTCGCTGATTGCACGCGTCATGCAGAAGAAGCGTTCCGCGTGCTCCGCTTCATCAACGAACGAATTCCGCCCTCTACGGCATCTGAATACGTCGGCGGGCAAACAGTGTTCGCGTTGTCCGGAGACTTGGAAAAGTGGCGCCATGCAAAGGTCTATGAGCCGCTCGCTGCTGACAGTGCTCTGCAACGGAACGTCGAGCTGCTGAAGTATGAGCATCGATTCGAAGACGCCAGAAAATTGATCGATGAATCGCAAGAACAGTCGACACGCGTAGTCTCACTATCCCCTAACGCAGTTGCCGTCGGCGTGGGTAGGCGGCCCAAGTCAGCAGAGTGCGGGTGGCTGAACTTGGCGCTGAGCAATGCCTCGGCTGCCGCGGAGGACGGCCGACGAGTGCTGCACTTTGTCGCCAACGAACCGAAGACTAAATGGAACGAATGGCTGTCGCCGCTGCTGGCCGCGGAAGGTTCGTTGTTCATTGGAGATAAAGAGCAGGCTATACGCGAAGCGGACGGTGTGCTTACGATCTTCCCGCGCAGCCGCGATGCAATCACGTGGAATTACGTCGCGGCCAGGTGCGCCAGGATTTACGCCTGGGCGGGTGCGGATGACAAAGCAATTGACCTGCTTGAAGTTTTGACCACCGCCGTTCCCGGAATCGGTCCAGCACAGTTACTCGCGATCCGCTGTACTCGATGCCGCTTGCAAAGAACGCACGTTATAAAGCGCTCGAGAAGAAACTCGAAGCAGAAATTACTGCGAATCGAAAGATGCTGTGAGACTTGATACTCGATGAACCCAAGAGATTTGGCCGCACGTGATACACAAAGCAAGGAAACGGTTTTAAAAGACGAAGGAAAAAGAAAAAGGGGGTCAATTCTCGCATTGTAGCAAGCGAAATTTCGAATACTCTCTCCATATGGTCCGACCCTTAAGAATCGAATTTGCCGGTGCGTTGTACCACGTGACCTCGCGGGGTGATCGACGCGAGGCAATCTTTGAGGACGATGAAGATCGTCTGTCGTTCCTGACTGAATGGTGCCGGGCGCACATTTGATGAAGCGTTCCTTTCGATCCCTGGCGCTTTCGGTGCTCATTGTGCCGACACTGCTTGTCACTACAAACCCACCATGACTCGTTGCTAACTCGAAAGCCGCCACCAGGTAGGGGTCCCCAACATCTCCCGCGTCTGCGTGCTTAGCGTCCATCTATCGCGAGGGTTGGTTCACTCCTTCCCCCTTCAACGCCTAACGAAAATCAACGCAGCACGGAGATCCCATGACAGTGCGCACACTGGTTCAAGCCACGATGTTGTCGGTGACTTTATTGGGTGCAGGCGCGCTGCACGCCGAGCCGTTCCAATTGGAAGAGGCCAGCATCGACAGCATTCATACGGCCATTCACTCAGGCGCCACGACTTGCAAACAAGTGGTGGAGGGTTACATCGCCCGCGCCCGCGCTTACAACGGTATTTGCTCCAAGCTGGTTACGGTGGATGGCGCTGCGACGAAAACGGTGAGCGGCGCTATTCGTGGCGGGGCGCCGATACAATTTCCTACCGATACGTTGGCGATCACCAAGCTCGTGCCCAACTTCGACAAGTACACGGGTTTGAAGCCGGACTACGGTCGCATGGAGCCGACCATGTCGGACCCCAGTGTGTATCAGCAGTACGGCATGGTGGTGGGCATTCCTAATGCACATCAAGTGAATGCGTTGGAGTCCATTAATATTCGTGGCGAACGCTCGGTCACGTGCAAGGGCAAGTTCGATGCACCACCGGGCACGGCCCTGCCGAAGGACGCGCCGCCTGAGTGCGAGAAGTTCCGCCAGCAACCCGATGCAGTCGAATATGCCGCGGAACTCGACAAGAAATACGGTCGCAACTTCGATGAAAAGCAGATGCCGTTGTATTGCACGCCGATGTCATTCAAGGCGGTATACGACGCAGCGGACATTCGCTCCACCGGCGGCGGTGATGTGGCTTATGCAATGGACGCACCGCCGAAGGATTCCACGTTGGTGAGTCGTCTGCGCGCTGCCGGCGCGATCATTTATGCACATGCGCACAACGCTGAATACAACGGCGGTAGCGGCGATCCCGGTGGCGATGCACACGTGGAAAAACCCTACATCGGCGCTGGCGGTGCGCGTGAAAGTTGGGGCGGCGTCAGTTGCAATCCCTACGACACCGAGCGCGCGACGGCCGGTTCCAGTGGTGGCTCAGGTGCTTCGGTAGCGGCCAATTTAGTGGTGTGTTCCATTTGCGAAACTACTGGTGGTTCATGTCGCAGTCCGGCTAACTATCACAACACTGCATTGGTAGTGCCGACCAAGGGCATGATCTCCTTCGCCGGCACCATCGGCGCGACGCCGTATCAAGATCGCCCGGGCATCATCTGTCGTAACGTCAAAGACGCTGTCACCGTGCTCGATGCCTTCCGCGATAAAAAGACCGGCACCTACTTTGATGCCGGCGATATTTACACCGCGTTACCGCGCGCGATCGAATCCAAAACGCCGTATGTGAAAGCGTTGGCCGATTCAAGCAATGCCAAGCCGCTGGCCGGCATGCGTATCGGCGTCGTGCGTGAGCTATTCGTCAAGGACAACCCAGCCAAGGCGGCGGTGAGCGATGGCGTGAACAATGAACTGAAGATACTGAAGTCATTGGGCGCCGAGTTGGTGGAAACGGTTGATCCACGTTATCCGGATGATCCCGCCATTCCCAACATGGCCTACACCTTCAACGATGCCATTGCTGAAGTGCTGCCTTATCACATGCCGGAAGTATTCTCCTGGAAGAAAGATGGCAAGCCGGAATTTCAAGTGCCGGGCTGGGATGTGACCAGTCGCAAATATCTAGTGGCGCTCTCGGCGCACAAAGCGCCATTGCCCGCCAACATGAACTTCAATCGCGTCTTTGGTGAACCCCCGGAGGACGCCAATGCGGTGTCGGGTTATTCCTTTGCGTATGACTTCGCCAGGTATCTCACCTTGCGCGGCGACAAGAAGGTATTCGATTGGCAGACATTGAATGCCAACGCCAAGTACTACAACGATGCGCGCCGCGCGGCAATGAAGAACTGGGAAAACAAGGAAATGGATATCCGCTCTGACGCCGTCACCTACACTATGAAGCGTCGCGATACGCTGCGCATGGCAATGATCAAAGTGCTGCGCCAGAACAACCTCGACGTGTTCGTGAACCCGGTGAATCCTACCCTACCGGAAAAAATCGGCGGCGCCAGTGGTGGCGAAAGCGGCAGTCGCTTCGGTTATGGCTATGGCGCACGCTTGGGCATTCCCGAAGTGTTCGTACCGGCCGGCTTCTCGCCAACCATCGTCGATGCCAAGTTCGTATTGAGCAAGGACGGCAAGAAGTACGACTCCGAATGGAGCACCACGCCCACGCAACTCGGCGGCATCGGCTTGCCGTTCAACATCGCTTTCTGGGCTGAACCCGGTCAGGAATCGGCCTTGATCAAAGTGGCGTCGGCCTATGAATCCGCCACGCATCACCGCAAACCACCGCCGGGCTTTGGACCGGTGAAGTAATCACCATGATGTAAACGATCAGGCGTTGCGACGGCAGAATGTCGCAACGTTTGATTACCACACTGTCATTTCGACCGAAGGGAGAAATCTCGCCAATCGCTGCACTTTCATGTTCAAACAAAAGAAGATTTCTCCCTCCGGTCGAAATGACAATTAATCAGCTTCCCTAATTTTTGTTCATAACTGGATATAACGCTGCGCTCGAATAACCACCTGCTGTTGTTTGAATAACTGCTGCAGATTCTGACGATAGTGTCGCCACCAGCGCCGGTTGAGGGTGCGACTCATCACTTCATAAATGACCAAGTCATCGCGCTGAGTGCGGCGATGGCTGGGTGACCACAGCCCGACCAATGGCGCGCGTGAGTACATGCTCAAGCCACCATACTTGGCAGTAAGTTCATCGGCCACTAGAGCAAAGCGCGTACGTGGAATGCGTCGCTTGTTGTTGTCGTACAGCGGCAGAAAAATCTGGATCAGATACATGTTCATTACATGTTGATGGTGAGCACCGCGTTTCAAGGTTTGGCTCGCGAACGTTCATTGCCTGCTGGCGTGTACGCGGGCGGCGTATAGAAATTGAGCGTCTTGAGCAGTGAGCGACCGATATTGCGGATTTCATGACGGTCGCCCTGTTCGATGAGCAGTAACACGCCGCGCTTCAATGCATAGCGGCGATCATTGATGATCGCCATGCCGCTGCCGGACACCACATACAACCACTGGTCAGCGCCACGATGTCGGTTCTCCTTGTCGCCCTCGGCATCGCCAGGTGGAATCACCATTTCCGCCACCTGAGCACGTTGATTGCTCAAGACCACACGAAAACCTTCGCCGAAGCGCAGTGCCTTGCGTTGCATGATGAACCTCTCAAGTTCTAATGAAGTTGAGCGCCAGCTTAGACTGGGTGACGCGTTGCATCATGTCGGCGCTGTTCTATGATTGCAGCAGCCATCGGCTGGTCTTCGCCTGCACTGGCGTTCGCTATGGCTTCATCAGTTCATTTGATGCGGTCCATCGGTCGACAAGCATCGCAATCAATCTGGACAAGACGTTCAACGTATACGCGCATATCTCACACGCTCGATGAGTGCCACGATATTTTGTTGCGCCCAGCAACCTTAGCCGCATACATCGCCTTGTCTGCAGCAACGACCAATTGCATGGGCGAGGCTTCGGCAGAGGGAAATATCGTCGCGACGCCAACACTGATCGTTACATGCGACGCCAATGGCGAGGCCGGATGTGCGAACTCTGCTTCGACTACGGCACGCCGCAATGCATCGGCTTGTGCAACGGCGGCATCCAATGTGCGCCCAGGTAGCAACAGTACGAACTCCTCACCGCCGTAGCGCGCAACCAGATCATGTTCTTCTGTGGCGAAGCGTTCGCAGATCTGTGCCAGCCAGCGCAAGCATTCATCACCACGCGGATGACCGGCGGTATCGTTAAGTGCCTTGAAGTAATCCGCATCGATCAACAGCAATGCCAACGATGCGCCATGATGCTGCTGATGTGCCCAGGTCTCTGCGAGGCGTGCATCGAACTGACGACGATTGGCGATGCCGGTCAGTGGATCGCGCATCGACAAGTGCGCCAACTTGCGATTGGCCGCGGTGAGTTCATCGGCCATGCGCACGAAGTGGATGGCGCCGGCGACGAGATCTGCCACCGCATCAAACACTGCGCAGGATTCCGCGTCGAAGAAATCGGTACGCGCACTTTCCAGATTCAGTACGCCGTGCAAGCGACTACCGTGTTTGATCGGCACCATGTACTCGGAATTAGTTGTCGCATTGCCCGGCACGTAATCGGGATCGGTTGCGGTATCGCGGACCAGATGTGGCCGTCCCAAGCGTGCGCAACGACCAATAGCACCCAACGTGATCGGCCATTTGCCGGTCACTGCGAGCGGCGATTGCGTGAATTCGCCGGCGTAAACCTCGTGAACGAATTCAGTATTGTCATCATCCAGCAGCAACACACTGGCAATGGCAACCGGCAACTCCGCCACCAAGCAATCGCAGATGCCCTTCATGATTGAATCAAGGCTGGCCTCCTGCAATGCCTCACGCGAAATGCGGATCAAAATGCGAGTCAGGGTGGCTTGGCGCGCCGAGGCATCCTGCGCATCCCACGGCACGCAGGATGAGTCAATCTGGCGATTGACCAATGCGGTGGTGGAAAGGGTCTCCTCTGACATGAGGGCATTTTAACCAGAGTGAAGGTTGGTGGGCCGCAGGCACGAAAAGTTATTAATGACAGTTGGCGAAAAGCAGAAGGGAGCCGGCGGTCGAAGCTCCTGACAAGGCAGCAGTAAAGTGTACCGTCCTATTTCTAACCGTCGGTTCGGTGCTGTTCGCCGGCATGCCGCCTTGGGGTAACGGGGCGCTTATTCGTCCTATCCGTCATCAATAACTATTACGCAAGGAATCAATCGCGACGAAAACCACCACCGCGAATGGTGCAGAATCGAGAGTGCAAAGTTATCTTCGATCGTTCGCCAACGCCGGACTCTCACGTCGCCAGCTCATCAATCCCAAGATGAAGTGAACATTCGCGCGATCGCTTGGTGAACACAGCGGCACCAGTGAGCAGCGATACATGATCTTCTGCGACTTGTTGTTCAAGAACCAGGACTCATCCATGCAAACCTCGCCGTTGGTGGCAACCTTGGCGCTGCGTTCGAGCATGGAGCGCATATCGGGTATATCCCGCGAGTTGTGCGTCTTGCCGGTGGGATCGATTCCGTAAGCTTCGATCAGCGACGGACCAACATACTGATAACGAAAATTCCCCTGCTGTGCTTGATCTACTTCGAGCAGGAACATGTTGTCCCACTGATCCTGCAACTCGTTGGGATTGACCTGGCTCTCCGTCGGATAAAGCGACAAGCCTTTAATGCGGTGCCAGTACGCGACCAGTTGTTCATGGTGGCGTTTCGATGACCGCATCGAGAATATGGAAATGTCGTTGCGCATCGGTCGACTACAATCCTTTGGAACGATCGCTATGCCACGTCTTTTTGCAGTTCACGCTGAACATCCGCAAGCAATTCGGCATTCCTCATCTCGGAAACGTCCGGTGTAAAACGAATCAGCGCACCGCGGTCGCGCAATGTGCACAGCAGCGCATAGACGAATAAAGCAATGCCGGACATTTCCATGCCTTCTTCGACGATGATTTCGATGCCTTCGGCGGCGCTTGCGCCCATTCCATAAATGACATCGAGTTCCGAACCGATGAGTTCCAGGCCCAGCGCGCCGACCACGTAGATGGCGCCTGCTATCGCAAATAACCTCCGCTCGCGCGCCGGCAGGCGCCACCAAAACCGCACATACACCGCTGCGAATAGCATAACCAACGCGGCATAGGGAACGACCCAGGCATACAGCAATGCGTGACTGGTGGTGTGCAGCAAGTGCTCCACGGGTTTATTCAAGCGCTCGTGTATGCTGCAGAACTCATCCACTGCCAGAAACGCAAAGATGCAGGAGAGGCCCAACCAATACCGCGAGTCCGGGTGACTTTCGTTCGTTGATTGCCGGCTGCACATCCATAGCAACAGCGACGCAAACGCCAGATCCAATGTCGAGAACAGCGTCGGAATGTTTTGTTCGAGATTGAGATCGAAAAGGTACGTCAGACCATAAGTAGACTGATGCCCCAGAGCGAATTTGATGACTAGCAAACCTGCGTCTAGGCACAGCAACGCACCGATGCACGCCATTAAAAAAACGAATACCGATCGCGCCGACAAACGAATAACCACGTTATTCCGCCATCCGAAATTATTGACGACAGCCTAGAGACAGGCGCTGACGAAAACCCTGTTTGATGTCACATATTCATGGCTGACCGCCGGGTCGATGCCGAATCATTGTCTAATTCTGCTGCTTTCGCTTAATTCGCCGATGCTCGAAGTGATCTGTACATAGTCATTCCGGCGCTGCGCAATTAGTGCGCAATGGAGAGTTCATCGCACTACAACTCGATGGAACAACATGCTTACTCGCGCGATAAACGTCGTGCTCGCAGTAATCGATATGCAGCCGGAATGACCAACATCGATAGCAATGGCGCGGTAATCATGCCGCCGACCATTGGCGCTGCAATTCGACTCATGACTTCGGAGCCGGCACCGGCGCCAAAGAAAATTGGCAACAAGCCGGCGATGATGACGGCGACCGTCATGGCCTTTGGCCGCACACGCAGTACTGCACCTTCTCTAACAGCTTCATCCAATGCAGCAGGCGTCAATGCTGTTCCCGACTGTTCACGCATCGCCATCGCTTGCTTTAGATACAGCAACATCACCACACCAAACTCTGCTGCGACGCCGGCAAGCGCGATAAAGCCCACGCCGGTGGCAACCGATAAGTTGTAGCCCATCAAGTACAGGAACCACACGCCGCCGGTGAGCGCAAACGGCAGGGTTCCCATAATGAGCGCTGCTTCTTCGATACGGCCAAAGGTGAGGTATAAAAGTACGAAGATGATGACCAGCGTCATCGGCACGACGTAGGTAAGCCTAGCGTTGGCACGTTGTAAATATTCGAATTGGCCCGCGTACGTCAGTGCAACACCCGGCTTAAGCGGAACACGCTGCGATATTGCCGACTGCAACGCGCGAACGGTGGAAGCGAGATCGCGCCCGCGCACATCGATGTAAACCCAGGTAGATGGCCGTGCATTCTCGCTCTTCAACATGGGCGGACCGGCACTGATGTTCAAGCTTGCGACCGTGCCCAATGTGATCTCTTGCCCATTTGCTGTGAGGATCGGCAAGCGACGCAGTGCATCGACTGAATCGCGCAATTCACGTGGATAACGTACATTGATTGGATAGCGCGCAAGTCCTGCCACCATTTCACTGATGTTCTCGCCACCGATGACCGATGTGACGACGGATTGGACATCGGCAATATTCAGTCCATAACGAGCCGCGGCGCTGCGATCGATGTTGACGTCCACATACCGGCCACCACTTAAACGCTCGGCGAGCGCAGAGCTGACGCCGGACACTGTTTTGGCCACTTGTTCGACTTGAGTTGCGATTTGGTCGATGTCATCGAGGTTGGCGCCCGACACCTTCACACCAATGGGACTCTTGATACCAGTCGCCAGCATGTCAATGCGATTACGAATCGGTGGCACCCACACATTGGTAAGGCCCGGCACCTTCACCACACCATCCAATTCATCGATCAATTTATCCGGCGTCATTCCTACTCGCCATTGATCGCGAGGTTTGAATTGAATCGTGGTTTCGAACATTTCAAGTGGCGCGTTATCGGTAGCAGTCTCGGCGCGCCCAGCTTTGCCGAACACCGTGTCCACTTCGGGCACCGTCTTGATCAAGCGATCGGTCAACTGCAGCAGTTCGCCGGCCTTGTTCGCGGAAATGCCCGGCAACGCCGAAGGCATATAGAGCAGATCGCCTTCATTAAGCGTGGGCATGAACTCGCCACCCAGGCGGCTCAGTGGCCAGCCCGCAGACAACATCAACAACGTTGCGATGAACAACGTCATGATCGGTTTGCGCAACACCGCATCCAGCAATGGCCGATAAAGCCGGATAAGCACGCGATTTAATGGATTGCTCTGTTCCGAAGGAATCTTGCCTCGCACCCAATAGCCCATCAGCACTGGAATCAAGGTCACGGCAAGTCCGGCAGCCGCGGCCATGGCGTAGGTCTTGGTAAAGGCGAGGGGCTTGAATAGCCGTCCCTCTTGCGCCTCAAGCGTGAATACCGGAACAAATGACAAGGTAATGATCAACAGGCTAAAGAACAGCGCTGGCCCGACTTCCACGCAGGCTTCAGTAATCGCGTGCCAATGACGTTCGCGTGGCGTCAACGCGCTATGAGTTTCGCTGTGCTCGTGTTCAACGTGTTCCAGCTTCTTGTGCGCGTTCTCGATCATCACAATGGCCGCATCGACCATCGCACCGATCGCAATCGCCACACCGCCCAGTGACATGATGTTGGCGCTGACACCTTGATAACGCATCACGATGAAGGCAATCAGCACGCCGACCGGCAACGAAATAATCGCGACCAGCGCCGAACGTAAGTGCCACAGGAAGGCAACACATACCAGCGCGACGACAATGAATTCCTCGATGAGCTTGTGCGTCAGATTATCAACCGCCCTATCGATGAGTTGCGAGCGATCATAGGTCGTCACCATCTCAACGCCCCGCGGCAGGCTGTGTTTGAGTTCTTCCAGCTTGGCGCGCAGCGCTGCAATCGTGCTGCGTGCGTTGGTGCCTGAACGTAGGACGATTACGCCACCCGCGACTTCACCTTCACCGTTGAGCTCTGCAATGCCACGTCGCATCTCTGGACCGAGTTGAATGCTAGCGACATCGTTCAACGTCACCGGTACGCCGTTCTTGCTGACATTCAGGGGAATGTGCCGGAAATCGTCGAGTGAATTGAGATAGCCGCTGGCGCGCACCATGAACTCGGTTTCGGCCAGTTCCAATACCGAACCGCCGGCCTCTTGATTAGCGCTCTGAATCGCCGCAATGACTTTGTTATGGGGAATGCCGTAGGCCGCAAGCTTGTAGGGGTCAAGCAATACTTGATACTGCTTCACCATGCCACCAATGCTGGCCACCTCCGCCACATTGGGCAACGTCTTAAGTTCATACTTTAAAAACCAGTCCTGCAGACTGCGCAGTTCACTCAAATCATGAGCGCCGGTCTTGTCGATCAATACGTATTCATAAACCCAACCCACGCCAGTCGCATCCGGTCCAAGCGACGCCTTGGCCGATGCCGGCAGGCGACCTTGCACTTGATTCAAATACTCAAGTACGCGTGAACGCGCCCAGTACAGATCGGTACCATCTTCAAACAATACATAGATGAATGAATCACCGAAGAACGAATAACCACGAACCGTCTTCGCACCCGGCACTGAAAGCATCGTGGTCGCCAGTGGATAGGTCACTTGCTTCTCGACGATTTGCGGTGCCTGCCCAGGGAAGCTGGTGCGAATGATCACTTGCACATCGGATAGGTCCGGCAACGCATCGACTGAGGTCGTGCTCACTGCCCATACGCCCCAGCCAGTGGTGAACAACGCGGTGAGCAACACCAGGAATCGGTTTTGAATCGACCATCGTATAAGCTGGACGATCATGGTTTGCCACCGATTTGAGAGAAGACACCTTGCAAATTCGCTTCTGAATCGAGCAGGAACTGGCCGGACGCCACCACCTTCTGTCCGGCTTGCAAGCCATTGAGCACCACCGTCTTTCCTTGTGATTCAAACCCCGTTTGCACCACCACCGGTGTGAAGGTGCCGTTGTCGCTGGCCACCATCACGAGATCACGTTCGCCGGTATGAATGACCGACTGTGTTGGCACAAGCAAAACGTCATCCACATGATTGGCATCGAAACGAACCCGTGCATACATGCCCGGTTTTAACTCGAGCGTTGGATTGGGCAATTCGATGCGCACTCGTACCGTACGAGTCTCGATATTCGCTTCCGGCAAGATCGCGATCACCGAACCACGTAGAGCCTTATGCTGAAACGCAGCCAGTTCGACTTCCACAGAGTGTCCGACTTCGATCATTGCGCTCAGAGCTTCAGGAACCGATGCCTCCAGCCATACCGTATTCAGCCCATTGATTTTCGCGAGCGTTGCACCTGGTTCGATAGTCATGCCGGTGCGGACATCCAGCGACTCGATCGCTCCCGCAATCGGCGCGGTGATGGTGAGCGTGGTTCGCTGTTGCCGGGTCTTTTCCACACTGACGATTAACTCGTTAGGCATGCCTTGCAGAACCAGGCGCTGGCGCGCTGCAGCGATCAATGCTTGATCGTTGCTGTTCAACAAAGCAATGAACTCCGCCTGCGCGCCAGCCCAATCCGGAATCAACAGATCCACCAACGGGGCATCTCGCTTAAGCACATCTCCCGGTGCGAGTCGATACACCCGCGTGACGAAACCCGCGGCACGAGCCTGCACAATGGCAACGTCGCGCTGATTGAAGATAAGCCCACCGGCAGCATCGATCACTTGTGATAACTGACCGCGCTCAACGACGGCCAGGCGAATACCTAAGTTTTGTTGGCTGCGTGGATCGATTTTGATGCCATTCTGGTTGGACGTTGATTCATCTGCATACTTCGGTATCAACTGCATATCCATAAAAGGAGATTTGCCGGGCTTGTCGAAATGCTGGTCCGGTTGCATCGGGTCATACCAGTACAGGGCGTTACGATCAGTGGTCATCGCAGCTTGCGTATTGCCGGCGTGTTGCGAACTCATAAACCAGTACGTACCGCCGACGCTCAACCCGGCCGCCAGCAGCGTGATGGCAAGCCATTGTTTGGTATTCATTGCGCACCCTCGCCATAGGCGTAGTAAAGCTTGGCGGCAAGCGCCGCTTGGTTTGCTTCCAGTTCGATGAGTTTGAGTCGTTCGTTAATCAACTCACGGCGCGCCTCAAGCACGGCGCTTAGATCAGCCTTGTTGGCTTGATAGCTTGAGAACTGCAGATCGACTTTTTGCTGTGCGAGTAGCAGCTTGATATCGCGCGCGCGAGTCAGTTGCCGAGTCACCGCAGAGTAGTCCGCGATCTCAGCCTCCAGGGTTTCCGTATGCTCGCGCAACATGGCATCGCGCTCTGCCGTGATTCGAGTAACCGCCTGTCGTTTCGCGGCAATCTGCGGCTCGATGCGCGTATCCGAGAACAGCGGCAGACCGATGGTGACTTGCGCTGAAACCATATCGGCGAAAGCCGCGCCACGTTTCCCATAGCTCACTTCGACTTCCCAATCGGGGCGCTTCATTGCTTGTGCTTCGCGCACCTCAGCTTGGGCTATTGCCAACATCGGTGTGTACACCTGCAAGTCGGCATGCTCGTGCACATGTTCGCGTAGCTCATCAGTGTTCACCGGAAAAACCGGCGCTTCACTGGTCAGCTCAACATCAGCGGCCATGCCGATGAAACGACGCAACCCCGCCTTGGCCTTCGCAATGTTCGCATTCAGCGCATCGCGACGGTCGGCGATCTCCGCTGCTTCTTGCCTTGGCGCCACCGCATCTGCGGGCATTGCCTTACCGCTACCCAGCAATGCTTGCACGTTGTCGGCAAACAACTGGTTTTCGTGTTCGAGGTCATCGAGTAGTTGCAAGCGACGTTCAAGGTAGTAGCGATTGAGCCATGCGATAGCGGTGTCGCGTCGTACATTTAAACGCTGAGCGTGGCGCTGGGCTTCGGTACGTTCAATGGCCGCCGTGGCCACGTCGATCTGCGCGGATCGTTTCTTACTGTTCGGTAACTCCTGCATCAAACCAATCTTGCGCATGGTCATGAAGTCGCGACCCAAGCTCCACTGATCGACGCCGGACACCGGCATGTTCTCTATGCCCATTGCGAGCCGCGGAGTTGGCAGCGTTCCGGCGGACTTGGACAAGGATCGCGCCGCATCCACATCAGCCGTTTGCGATACCAGATCGGGCGATTGTTGTTCGGCGAGAATAAGCGCCGCGCCGAGGCTCAATGCCTCCGCATGAACACTGATTCCCGCAGCGCTGTACATCCACAACAGCGTCAAGCAGACATGTCTAAACATGCTTCACCTAAGTTGAAGCGCGTGCATAGCGCACAGGCGCAACTCGCGTAACGCGAGTGCATCGATTCAATCAACGAGGTGAATTAGTGAATGGGCGGCCGAAGCAATCGCGACGGATGTGTCGCCAGGGGAGCGCTGCATAACGCAGCGTCGGGTACGAGTTGCGGAATAACGGCAAAACGAGTTGTGATGTGTGTGGACGTCTGCAGCAACGAGCCCTGGCAGATGCCCATTTTGCAAACACAGTTACCGTAATGGTCAGATTTGCAGGGTTTGTTCGGCACGCCATGTTGATCGGGATCACAACAGTCCGTGTGTTCCATCTGTTGGGTGGTATCGATGATCGGTGCTGAATCGCCTGTATGCATCTGAGCGACCGATCCGCCGCTGACCATGTTTGCGCCCAATGCCACCGCTGCCAGCGCATAGTTATTGAGCGCCAGCAGGGTAAACGACACGATCCATAGGCGAAGCAGTCTCATAAACCGATAGTAGTGTCCTGAACTCATCACCTCAAGATACTGCCCCAATATGCTGAAAGCGGGTCACAGAAAGCGAGTAGACCAAGCAAAGACTGAACTGGCACTTGCACACATAAACGCCATCAGCTCATCAGCTCAAGGTCGAGCCGCCATCGACCGCAATACATTGACCGCTGATCCATTCGCCATCTTTGGAAGCGAGCATTGCCACCATGGCAGCAATGTCTTCCGGCGCGCCCAACCGTGCCGAGCGCCCGCGTTCCAACACTTCCTTTTGAAGATCACTCGGCATGCCGGCGCGATTCTCCGGCGTGATCACTAATCCCGGCATGATGGCATTGGCGCGCAGTCCTTCCCGTCCCCAACGCGATGCACAGTGACGCACCAATGCATTGATACCGGCCTTGGCCATGGCGTAGCAAGGACGCGCCGGCTCACCGAATATGGCGGCGGAGGAAGAGGTATAGATCATCGCGCCGCCGCCGCGTTTCAAAAGTTGCGGCACCGCATAGCGCGTGATGCGCAACATGCCCTTGAGATTCACATCCAAGGTACGTTCAAGCACCGTATCGCTCACCGACACGGCATCGGAGTCTTCAAAGATCACTCGCAGATCGGCGAAATTGGCATGCAACGCATCGAAGCCGCCGAACTTGTCGGCAGCTGCTTTGATAAATTCAGCAAGCGATGCGTCGTCGGTGGCATCGAAGGCATGACTATGCGCATTGCCGCCTGCGGCGCGAATCTCTTCGACCAGGGCATCGAGTCGTGCTTGCTCGAATGCCGGCGAGCCGACCATCACGCTGGCGCCTTCGCTGGCAAGACGCAATGCACTGGCGCGGCCGATGCCCGTGCTGGCGCCGGCCACTACGGCAACCTTGCCGATCAAGCGTCGGCATACCGCGCTGCTGGATTGAGCAGTTTGCGTGTTCGTCATGTGTCCTCCAACAATGAACCAATAAGCAGGGACAGGAAGAATAAACGCCCTGGTTGCTTAAGACCAGCAAGGTCACGGGCTGCATCCGGCGGCATCTCATAAGATCAACTGCTGAGAGTTAACTAACTTTTCGCCTTAGCTTTTTTTCCCAACAAGGCCGCGACCGGTATCAGTTGTGCCTGCCACCATTTTGCCGGCGGCGGTGTGCCATCGCTCAGACCGGTGGCCGGAAATTCATCGCGCGTCGGCTTCACATACGTGCCGAATACAATGTCGAAAATCGGCAACGCATCGGCAAAGTTTTTATCCTGATGCTGCCGCTCGACCGAATGATGAATGCGATGCACTTGCGGCGTGACCAGCACGCGATCGAGCCACGGCAATTGGAATCGCGTCGCCGAATGGTAGAACTGCGACCACAACGCCAGAAACAGATTCGACAGCAATGCCGCCTGCGCGGCGTCTTTCAAATCAAGATCGAAGATCAATCCAACTGTGAACATCGAGAAAAACGAGCGCCATGCATTCTGCAAAAAATGATCGCGCGAATAGGTCGACGCATTCATGTTCGTGTCGCTGTGATGCAGCTGATGAAAACTCCACAACAGCTTTACCTTATGTTCGAGTCGATGCGACCAGTAAAACCATAAATCGTGCATGAATAGTGGAATGAAAATCATCGCGAAAATACGCAGCGCTGAATCCATAACCGGTACGCCAATGCCGATATCGGAAAAGGTGAATGCCAGTGTCGGCCACGGCGCATGTGCGCGAATGGCACTTGCCGCGTACGCAGCCACAATGCCCAGCGGTGCAACGATCGCGAAGCTCGACACATTGATCAAAAAATTCATCAGATATTCGCGCCAGGTCGGCGGCGTTTTATACGGCCGCCAACGTTCGAGCAACACAAACGGCAACAGCATGATTGGAAAGCTGATGACGATGGCCGGAAATTGTTGCGTATAAAACGCCACGATGGCTTCAGATAGCGATGACATGTCTCTCTCCTGTTATTTTTTAATTCGCGAAACGATAGCGACCGGAGCCAAGCCTCAGCACGCGCTGCCTCGCCGCATCAACGGCGATATTTTCAATGCCGTTACCGACTGCGAGCGGCGCGCCATCACGCGTCAACGTTGCGTTGGCGACCGGGAACACGAATTCCGCGGTGGTATTCGCCGGCACTTCGCCGGCCTGCAACAATCCCATTTCCCATTGCGATGGCGTGCTCCATTCGGAAACGTTGCCGTGGTTATCCCAGACGCGTACCTGCCATTGATATTGTGTAGCCGATTGCAGCGCCAGTCCGGCATACGAAATGTAGAGCGATTGATCGCTGTCGACTTTGTTTGTGCTCCACCATGCGTTCGCCTCTACCTGAGCGGGTGAAGCGACACGAATTTCATTTGCGGTTTGCAAGGTCGACGGCGTATCGCTGTGCAATTTCCAACTTAAGCGCGGCTGCGCATGATCGATGCCGAGCGGCTGCGATAACTGATCAACGGTCAAGTCGCTCACCGTCAGATTCGCGAATGCCAGCGTCGGGGCTATCAACAAAGCCCATGAGAAGAAACGAAAGCAATTCATGTCATCAGCCCCCATTGTTGGCATCGTTGCATTGCGAATCGCAATTAACGGGCGCCAAAGTGAAATTTATAATTCAGCTGCGAAGAAGGAGGTTCCCCGGTGACTGCCTAATGCGATGCGCATCGCCAGTGGCCGGTGCAGAATATCGTACGACTACGTTCAATTTGCAAGCAGACCGCTTACTGCGCTGCGGTGATCGCAGGGCTGGCTCACTTCTGCAACTGGCTACCACTCGAGAGTCACGAAAAGGCAACCTGCGTCGAGGCGGTGTGATCAAGCGTGTAGTGCACAAGTGGCCGTCGCGATGGAAAATAAAAAAACCGGCATTGCCGGGTTTTTTATCGCTCGCCCATAAGGGCTACAACTGCAACAACGCCGCGTTAATCGTTGCCATGCTGTAATTTTTGCGAGTGCGCTCATCACTTCTCATGTAATTAATCAGCGAGCTGAAGTACACATGAGTGGGATTCAGCCCGTGCCAGGCGGCTCCTGAATGCGATCGATGAAAGCACGCAGCTTCGCCATATCCGCCATAACTATTCTCCATCACGTCGATCGCTTTTTTGTGACGCAGTGCGCGGTTGATTTGATCAGTGCAACCCGTCAGACAGCCAACTACCTGTTAATCGGATGTCAGCATGTCGAGTTGCTATACCGAATGGCGAACTATGCGCGGTGTGCGCGCATTCATTCTTATCACGATGTTGATCGCGTTCGGCGCGCAGGCGGCGCCCGTCACTCAAGTCAATTCATCCTTATTACAAAGCGCGAAAGGCAAAGTGGTGTTGCTGGACTTCTGGGCATCATGGTGCGTGCCGTGTCGAAAATCGTTTCCATGGATGAACGCATTGCAACAGAAATACGCGGCGAAAGGGCTGGCCGTCATTGCAGTGAACATGGATGCCGATCAGCAAATGGCCGCTGCGTTTCTGCAGGCGGTGCCGGCGCAGTTCCGTATTGAATACGATCCTAAGGGCGAGTTGGCCACGCAATTGAATGTCGCTGCGATGCCGACCAGTTTCTTGCTGGATCGCAACGGTCGCGTCGTGGCGCAGCATGCCGGCTTTCGTGAAGCGACGCTGGCGGCTCGCGAGCAGGAAATCGAAAGCTGGTTGAATGAATAGTTGTCGGTCGAACAATCCGGAGATCACCTCATGAGCCGCTTATGCAAGTGGTTGGTAGTTGTGTGTATGAGTTCGTTGAGTGCGTGCAGTTCGCTGGGCGTTAAGCCTTGGGAGCGTAATCTGCATGCGCGCGCCGATATGCAAAGCAGCGCACTCGATACCAGCATCGATGAACACATCTATTTCAGTAAAGAAGCCTCCAGTGGCGGCCGTGGTTTTGCTGGTGGAGGTTGCGGATGCAATTGAAAAACAAGTTTGCTGCGCCGGGCTTAGGTGCTTCATTGGCAGCCGCCGCCTGCACGCTGCTCGGTAATGCGCCGGCACAGGCGGCCGACATTAATGAAAAGCTCGCTGACAAAGACTGGGTCGTTGATTCGGCATTGCTGTACTACGGTGAAGATCAAGGCCGCGTCAAAGACGTCAGTGCGCGCGCCAATGTTTCGCATCCGCTCAGTGAAGATCGAAAGCTCGATGTTGGTATTACGGTTGATGCGTTAACCGGTGCGTCGCCATCGGGCGCAGTGAAATCCGATAGCGTGCAGACCTTCACGCGGCCCTCAGGTCAAGGACAGTATCAAATTGCCGCAGGCGCACAGCCGCTGGACGACACCTTCAAAGATACGCGCTTTGCCGGCACGGGCAGTTACACCACGAACATGGGTGCAGCATCGCGTCTGCAATTGGGACTGGATGCATCGGCAGAACATGATTATTTCCACGCCGGGATCAATGGTCGCTGGGAAACCGATTTCAATCAGAAGAACACCACGTTGTTTGCGGGTGCTGCATTCGGCAGTGACAGCATCAATCCCGTGGGCGATGTGCCGGTTGCATTCAGCGCCATGCGTCCTGCAGGCGTTACACCGAACCGTTCCGGCAGCAAAGAAACCAAGACAGTGGTGGATGCGTTACTCGGTGTATCGCAGATCATCAATCGACGTTCGCTGGTCGATGTAGTGTTGAGTTTCAGCAATGCCAGCGGCTACCTCAATGATCCCTACAAGGTGTTATCGATAGTCGATCCGATCACCGGCAGGCCGGTGGCCAGTCCCACTGACCCGAGCATGAGCTGGTACGTTTATGAAAAGCGGCCGGACAAGCGCACGCGTGAAGGCTTGTTCGCCGAGTATCGTTATGCGTTCGATCGCGATTCGACAACGCTGAGTTATCGTTTCATGAATGACGACTGGGGTATCAGATCGCATACGGTGGAAGCGAAGTATCACTGGAACTTCAGCAAGCATTCATCGCTGGAACCGCAATTTCGCTATTACACGCAGACGGCGGCCGATTTCTATAAAACCTTGCTGATAAACAATCAACCGTTGCCGGCATTTGCTTCCGCCGATTACCGTCTGGCGAAAATGAGTAGCTGGACCGTAGGCGCCAAGTACACATGGGCAAGTGATAGCGGTCGCGAATACAGCGTGCGCGGTGCGTACTACAAACAGTCGAGTGACGCTTCACCAAGCAGCAGCATTGGCGTGCTCAATAGCTTCAGTGAGCTGGTGCCAGCGGTGAAAGCTGTGATCGTGCAGTTCGGGGTGAAGTTCGGGCTGTGAGTTGCGCTGCGTAGGAGCAGGCCATGTCCGCGATTATTTTGTCGCGGGCAGGGCCCGCGCCTGCAATGATTCGCATGCCTCAGACAGCTTCAAACAATTGTCATGACCATGCACACGTCGCTCGATCTACAATTGCTGGCAGGTAATGCATCTGGCAAACAGGTGTGGCGCGGCACGTTCACCGCCATGGCCAATCCATGCGAAGTGCTGATCGAAGCGGCCGATGCGGCGCTGGCGCAGCAGTGTTTGCGGCTGGCGCAACAAGAAGCGCTGCGCATTGAATGCAAGTTCAGTCGTTATCGTGATGACAGTGCGCTGCATGCCATCAATGCCAGCGGCGGCAAGCAGGTTGCAGTGGATGCCGAAACCGCGCAGCTACTCGATTACGGCCAGGTGCTGTGGCAACTCAGTGAAGGTGCTTTCGATCTCACTTCGGGTGTATTGCGACGCATCTGGAAGTTCGATGCGGGCAACGCACCACCAGCGCCGCAACAAGTGACTGCGCTGCTGCAATCGATCGGTTGGCAACACGTCGTATGGCAGCCGCCATTCATCACGCTGCCTGCCGGCATGGAGCTGGATTTTGGCGGCATCGGCAAGGAATACGCGGTGGATCGAGTTGCCGCGTTGCTCAGTGAGGTGACCTCACTGCCGATATTGATCAACTTTGGCGGCGACCTGCGCGCCATTGGCGCGGTGCCGGCTGGTGATGCGTGGCGTATCGGTATCGAATCGGTGGCGGAACTCGATCGCGCACAGCAAGTGATCGAACTACGCAGTGGTGCACTGGCAACCAGCGGCGATACGCGCCGCGTCATCGAACGCGATGGCCGTCGCTACGGCCACATCATCGATGCACGCACGGGTTGGCCCGCCGAACACGCGCCGCGTTCCATCACCGCGCTTGCCGATACCTGTACACAAGCAGGCACCTACACCACGCTGGCAATGCTGCAAGGGATGAATGCAGAAAATTTTCTGCGCAGCGAAGGCGTGAGGTTCTGGTGTCTTCGCTAGCGAGCTTGTGTCGTGCATTGGTTCTTGCAGTGAAGGAAGCTGTGATCTATTTCGTTCGGCGAAGAGCTAAACGCGAACCGAGAATATTTAGGAATGCCTGATCGATCATTCGACTGTCATTTCGACCCCTTCGACAAGCTCAGGATAAACTTCGGGAGAAATCTGCCAAGTGCCTGATAGGCACGTATTCAAAGCAAGAAGATTTCTCCCTTCGGTCGAAATGACAATTAATCAGAGGTTTCTTTATAACCGTTCGACGGCAACAGAATTTGTTTCTCGATGCCGCGTTGATCCAGCCACTGCACGCGCGCGTCCGGCTGGTAGGTGGCGGGCATGAAAGCGCCGGCATCGATCGCCACCTGCGGCGGTTCGCCACCTTGCAAAAACTTTTCATACGCATCGCGAATCGCCGGCGGAACGAGTGTCAATGGATCGGGCCGCAAAGCGGGTGGTACCGATGAAAACAAATCGCCGACGATGATATCGACGAGATGTTCTGCGGCGGTCATTTTCGGCAGTTTGGCAGCGAGCTTCGGATTGGCTTGTTCGAACCAAGTCGCTGGTTCGTTGAAATGGCTGTCCACGTCGATGATGCGCATCGGGGCTACCTCGATAATTAATTTATCTGGGACGCTCGGAGACAGAAAGAATAAACGCCCTTTTTGCTGAAGACCAGCAGGGTCCCGGGCAGCATTCGGCGACATCATAGGGTTAGGCTGCTCAGAGCATTAACATGAACGCTGCAAAACTCTGTTTCAAGAGAGTAACGATGTGCAGGCATGTGTTGCTGACAGTGGCGGTGCCTTAAGTCGTCGAGCTTGGTTCGGAACGGCATCGAACAATCAGTCAAATAAAAAGGCGGAGCGATTGGGTATCGCCCCGCCTGTCGTGCCTTCACTTCATACTAGATACTAGCGGTTCAGTAGCTCCAACGCACCTGCATGCCCACTTCGCGACGTTGGTCGTAGTCAATGCCCTTGTAGTGCGTCGGCTGAGTGAACAAATCAAAGATATCGCCGCCGGTGGTATTCCTTTGTTGATCGAATACATTGCGCGCGAAGATGTTGAGTTCGCCGCCCAACGCTCGCACGCCGACAGCCGCATCCACCTTGAACGTGCTGTCGCTCTGAACGCCCGTATTCGGATCCTTGCGTGAGCTCCCATAACGAGCCAGACCACGTACAAACAACTTCCAGTCGTCATTCAGCGCAAAGTCGTATTCACTATTGGCACTCACCTGCGTCTTGGGAAGACTCGACACCTGGTCGCTTGAGTTGCACGTGCTCACATACTTGCCGACCTGAACCAGCGGACCGCCGCTGAAGCCTTCGCCCTGGTCCGGCACACCGTCACCGTTATAGTCGTTACAGGGGATCGCCGCGTTGTCGTAATGTGCGTCCGTATAGGTCGCTGTCAGTTGCGCATTCCACGCTGGGGTGAGCTGCATCCTGATTTCCGCTTCGACGCCACGCGCAATGGCGTCGCCCTGATAGGTCAAATTCACTGAGTCGCCAGAGCCGCAACCTGGGTTGCCGTCGAGCGTAGAGCTGCACGTCACATTATTGACGCGATTAATGAAGCCTTTGAACTTCTGCTGATAACCGGCAAGGGAGTAGCTCAGGCGGTTGTCCAACAACAAGCCACGAATACCCAGTTCGATTGCATCGGATTTTTCGGCATTCCAGCGGAAAAATGAGTCGGGAATCGTGCCTAGGCTAGTCTGCGCGCCGCTCGAATCATAACCGCCGGGGCGGAACGAGCGACCATAGTTGGCGTACACCATAATGGCGTCCGAGAACTTGTGCTTGAAATATGCGGAGCCGGTCCAAGCATTGTACTTGCTGCTATTGGCCCCGGCATCGTTGTCGGTTTCCGAGTAACGTATGCCGAGATCCAAGGTGTCACGCGCGGTAAGGTTGAGTGTCTGCGTCGTGAAGTAGCCGCGGTCATGTATAAATGTAGGGCGGCTGCCGGCAAGTTCTACGCAGGGCAGTTGTGCGGACACCGCGAGAAGCGGCCCCGGTGCACTTTGACACGCACCATTGGCGCCGGTGTAGTCAATGAAGGCGCTAAAAGGTGACTTCGTGTTACGCGCATAAAAACCGGCGCGATAGATCCAGAAGTGATCGCCGGTGCGTTCGAAACGAAGCTCGTTAGTGTCGGTGTGAGTATTGATATCGATTTTCTGATACGACTGCGCGGGCCCCACTGGTAAAAACCCGAAAAGCACACCGTACAATCCATTTCCAATATCCAAATCGCGCGTGGTATCGAAATCGTTATTCTGGTAGCTGCCGACGTAACTCAGTCGTTGCCCCAGGAAATCCCAGGTCGCGTTAAGGATGGTCGCCCGGCCGCGGGTTTCAAAATAGTTACCACCGTCGGAAACAGCCTCACGTGCATCGGGACCGATGTAGCCGAATTGGCCAGTCGCACCATCCGGCGTGCTAGTCACCGGACGCAATATTTGCGCCTTCGCGCTAAATTCCTGGTGCATCAACAGAAAGCTCAAGTTCTCCATCGGCTGAAACAGCAGCGATACACGCTCGCCATTGGACTTCGAGTCATCGCGCAATCCGGACACGATGTCGTAAACACCATTGACCTTGTTGTGGTCATACAAACCCGCAATGCGCACTGCCAACATGCTGTCCACTATCGGCACACTGATGCCGGCCTGCACGTTGGTGGCGCTGCGATCGGTGTAGCTAGCCGTGACGTCGGCTTTGAAATCATGCAGATTCGGTTGCCGCGTACCAATCAGAATGGCACCGGACGGACCGGTGCCACCGCGCAGCGTGCCCTGCGGGCCGCGCAATACCTGAATTGAATCCACATCGAACTGCGCCTGGATGGCCTGCGTTGATTCGAAGGGAACTTCGTTGAGATAGACATCAACGGTGTTGCTGGTCTGACTATCCGGGTCGTATTTCACGCCACGCAACGACACCGACTGCTGGCGCCCATCGCCGCGAGTGATGTCTAGGCCCGGCACCAGTTTGGTAATGTCCTGAAATTGCGTGATGTTGAACTGCTCGAGTTGCGCGCCGGTTACGACGTTAACCGTTTGCGGCGCATCGACCAGGCGTTCGGTGCGCTTTTGCGCCGTGATCACGATTTCTTCCAGTAAAGTGTCTGATTCTCTTTGCGTAAGTGCGAATGCCGCGAGCGGCATGATCGCGAGATACGTGCCCGCGAAACCAATTAGTTTTTTCATGGGGTCCCCTAAATTTTAATAATTAGAAATATTTAGAAAGAGCACTCGCCGCATACAGCACAGTAGGCCGGGATGCGGATAACGCCAACTATAAGCCCGTAAGCGATGCCTAATCAAAGACAATTAATCAGACAATACTTTCACGCGCGCCTAATTTGGCCAACATAGCCGTCAACGCCTCCGGCGTGATGTCGATGTGTTCGCTCACACGTCCCCATAACATTACTGTGGGCACATTGCGGCCGCCGCGCTCTTGCTGTGTCTTGTGCAGCACCCACAATACGACGCGTTCCTGACGCGTTAGGCCATCGCGGACATCGGCAAGCTCATCGCAGCTGTTCATTGGGGTAGACAACCTTATCTGCAGTCACTGTTTTGTGAAGAGTGTTGCACTGTCGCGGCCGGTGCTGGCACGAAGCCTGCAACATCCCTACTGCAGGGCCGCGCAACGTCAAAAAATTGGACAACCGTTTTGAGTATGCCGAGATGACTAGCAAGTACAACGATTTCATCGATGCCCCCACCATGGCCCGAGACGAAAGCTCCGGCCGTGTCGCGTGGGATGACCGCGGCAATAGCGTATGGGAGTGGCAAACGGCGCCCGGTGTGTATTCGCGCCACGCCGACACACAGCGCGTCAAAGCTCTGCAGATCGCTGACCTTGAATTGCTCGATATACAAGCGCCGGGTAACGAACACACCTTCTGTGTGGCAGCGACAAAAGAATCAAAAGATTATCCATCGCGTGCCGGCATGAAATTGCCGAGTCGCGGCAACACTCGGCCGCAAGATAAAGCAGAGCGCGGCGGGTTGATCAAACGCCTGATGGGTCGTTAATCCCTTGCCGAGCGCCAGGGGTTTCGCACATTTCATTTCGGGATTGCAATCACACAACTCTCAGTGGCTTGCCTCTTCACATGACGATGAATGAGCATTGTCGTCGCTGCTCGTGAATGTCATGGCAATTGCGCAAACCGCCCAGGCTTGCGGTACCACTACGGAGATTGCATGCCGACGCCTGTTATTGAATTTTCTCTGCTCGATCGACTCCGCTCGGCACATCATTGGGTGGTGTTCACCGGTGCAGGCGTGTCCGCCGAAAGCGGCATTCCCACTTTTCGCGATAAGCAAACGGGTTTGTGGGAGCGTTTCGCTGCGCATGAGCTGGCGACGCCTGAAGCGTTTCATCGTGATCCGGCGTTGGTGTGGGGCTGGTATGAATGGCGACGCGCACTGGTGTTGCGTGCACAGCCTAATCCAGCGCACGTGGCTATCGCGCAGCTTGCGACGCTCGTACCGCAATTAACCCTCATCACGCAGAATGTCGATGACCTGCATGAACGCGCCGGCAGTGTGAACGTGCTGCATCTACACGGTGAGTTGATGCGGGCGCGTTGCGAACGTTGTCGGCAACACTTTCCTTATCCCGCCGAGATGCCAGCTATTCCCGAAGGCGGCGCACGTATCGAACCGCCGGTGTGCACGCAATGCGGTGCGCGTATTCGTCCGGGAGTGGTGTGGTTCGGGGAAACTCTGCCGGAACGCGAATGGCTGACTGCACGCACTGCAGCGAATCAATGCGATGCGCTGTTATGCATTGGCACCTCGTCGGTGGTGCAACCGGCTGCATCATTGACTCGCTTGGCTATTGCACATGGTGCGATCACCGTGCAGATCAATCCTAATGTCACCGACATCGATGATGAAGTGACTTGTTCGTTGCGTGGACGAGCAGGTGAAATAGTGCCTGAGCTGATTGAGCAACTACGCGCAATGATTTGAGCGCGTATGCAATCGATAGTGCATTTCCTACAGCCATAAGTGAAGGGCAGCCATTGGCAGCGTGGTGAGGCAGCGCTATTTGCAGCATTGATCACCTGAGTGGACCCGCTGCATGGCTGATTCAATTGGCAAACCAATTAGCAAACTCAAACGCGAAGCCCGATCATGTCGCGCCTGTCCTTTGTGGGCGCCCGCGACGCAGACCGTGTTTGGTGAAGGGAAGGCCAACGCGAAAGTAATGCTCATCGGCGAACAGCCGGGCAACGATGAAGACCTGCAAGGCAAACCTTTCGTCGGTCCGGCGGGACGGTTGCTCGATAAGGCCTTGCACGAAGCCGGCATCGATCGTCAGCAGCTTTACGTCACCAATGCAGTCAAGCACTTCAAATATCAACTGCGTGGCAAGCGCCGCATGCACAAGACACCGGCGCAAAGCGAGATCGCGGCCTGTGCTCAATGGCTGGAAGGTGAACTCGCGGCGTTGCATCCGAAAGTGGTGGTATGTCTGGGCGCGACGGCGGCGCGTGCCTTGTTTGGCAGTGAATTTCGCGTCTCAACCATGCGTGGGCGCTTTGTGCCCAGTGCCCACGCGCAGTTCGCCTATGCGACCTTGCATCCCTCTGCGTTACTGCGACTGCGTGGCGACGCCGAACGCGAGCAGGCATTCAAGCAATTCGTGAAGGATTTGCAGTTAATTCAGAAAGCGTTGGCGGCGTAGTTGGTGACTCGCAATAGCGAATAGTTGGATCGTGAGTCGCAAGCTAGATTCCTTTGCTTGGTGTGACGGTGTATCTGTACCTCCTCTCCCGGTGCCGGGAGAGGAGGCGAGTGGAAGAGGACATAGACGCACCTCGTCTCGTCAACATCACGACGCATTCTTCTCATCGTGATGATGTTCCTGCCATTGTTCGCGACGTTCATCATGTTTCGCTTTCATGTCGGCCAACACCTGCGGCAGCTTGGCTTTCTGTTCTGCAGTCAACAAGTTGTAAATCTGCGTTTCCAGATCGCTGCGCTGTTGAATGTCGGCGACAGCCTGCGTTTTTGCCGCTTGTACTGCAGCAGCATAGTTCTTGTCGCCAGGATTGCCCAAGGCGGCAAGATTGCTGCGTTCGGCACTCTTGTTTGCTTCGCGTTGTTGCTTGAACCCATCCAGCAACGATTCAACACTCTTGTGCTGTGCATCGGTGAGATTCAATTGATGCAGCGAGGCCATGAACAGGCTGGGCATGTGCCGGCCGTGGTGATGCATATCGTGTTGACCACGCATTTCTCCAACTGCGGCATTGGGTGGCGGCGGAGTGTTGGCAGTCGAGTTGGTGGTCGAATTAGCCGCATAAGCGCCGCCGGCCGAGAGTGCCAGGCTTGCCAATAAAGGCAGCGCAATCGATTTGGTAATGGTGTTCATAAAGTCTCCTCATAAGGTTGGTCCCAAAAATAATGGGACGATCCAAATTGACGGAGGGACTGTAATCGGTAATTGCTGAACACAACCTTACCGTGGTACATGGCGGCATCTAGGTACAACCATTTATCGATATGCGGAGCATTGTTATGAGCAACCGCTTATTCCGCGCCGCAACGCCGGAAGATCTGGATCGCTTCTTCGGTAGAACGCAGGATGTGCCGTCGGCGGATTTTTCAGCGGCGACGAAGTGACGCTTAGTAGTTGCGATTAGCGACGTAATGCGGCCCGTGTAGGAGCGGCCCATGGCCGCGATTCAATCTGATCGCGGCCATGGGCCGCTCCTACGCATTCTCGCCGCGTTAAATAGCGATCTCGCCAATCATTAACGAGTGAATCAACTGATTGATTCACCGCCTCGCTATGAATCTCAAGGCACCGTAATCGTTACGCCGCTCACATCACCACTGCGTGCATCCACTGCATTGTTGCCGGCTATACGTGCAACCGTGTTGGCCGGATTGCCGCTGTTCCACACTCGCGCCGAAACTTCATAACGATCTGCCGCAGTGTTGCCGGCAACATTATTGAAGGTGAAATTCGCCTGACCGCCTGCGCCGATGCTGGTGATGGCGCTGCTGATGTCGACCATATCGATCAATTGTCCGCCGTAGGTCAGCATGATGACGCCAGCGTTGTAAGCGCTGGATGCAAACGTGACCGTGCCGGTGACGGTGGTGACCGATGCGCCATTACTCAACGACATGCCTGGCAGCGATGGCAGTGTGATGCTGGCGTTCGCAGTGGTGGAAGCGATGCTTGCCGTTAATGCGCTGGCGTCATGCAGTGGCGCTTGCGTACCGATCAGGTAGCTACCCGACCCTTCGTTCGGCGTGACAGTGGTGAACGTAATGGCGTTGGCGTCGTTGTATTCGCCGTAGACGACTTTGCCGATAGGCAGCGCCACATCTTCACTGAACGCGCCGGTGAAAGGATTCAGCGTCGCAAACTCCATCAGGCGCGGTAGCGAGTCGACCGGCAACGTTTGATAAAACTGCACCTGCGTGTTGGCGGGAATGCCGCTGGTGGGGCCGGCTGTATTCGCTCGATAGCTGGCTGCAGTGGCGAGTGCAAAGGCATCGTTTTGCACGGTGGTGGTTTCGTTGGTGTTTACCGGCACGTTGCCAATCACCACGGTCTGGATGCCGGCGCCATGAATCACCACTTGATAGTAAGTGGGCGTATCCGCGTTTGAAGGTAATGATGTCAAGGTAAAGCTGCCGTCGCTGGAAATCACGGCATTTTTGACGGCGATGTAACGCGTGCCATCGCTATTCAACGCTTCGGCGGTGACCATGATGCTCTGCGAATTCTTGAGTTGTGCCGACGCGATGGCGGACAAATCCAGCGAACCCCTGATGGTTCCGGTGTCGTCATCGTTGCTAGCGTGCATGGCTGCGTTGAACAACACACCGGCTTGACCGTTGTAATTGAAATAACTCAGGCCGCGCGACAGATCGACATCCAGCGTAATGGCGGTGGTCACTACCGTGGTGCCCGCTTGTTGTTTGTTAAAAGCGTTTTTGCCGGACGCCGCGGTAGCAATATTGATGACCACCGGCACAATTAAATTGCCGGAAGGATCGGCCAGCTCCAGCGGTTGCGTGTCGGGCGAGCCACTGCTGTCGAGATATTGCACTTCGTTGTTATGCGTCAGACCGATGTCGCTGGCGGAGGTCTCCAGCGTTTCGTTGTTATCCACCAACAGCAATCGCAATGACTGGTAAGAACCCGCATCCAGCCTAATACCGGAGATCAGGGTAGTCAGCGAACCATTGTTCAGCGACGTCAGATTAAGGGTGATCGGTGTATCAAGCTGTTTGCCGATCCAACCCGAATCGGCGGCTTGCGCGTGTGCGGTTTTGTTCAGCCACACGCCTTTGATCGTGATGTAGGCATACTGGACATTGCCGGCGGTATCCGCAGTGGCGCTGACATCCACTTTCGAAACGCAACCGGTCAATAGCAGAATCAGCAGCGGCCAGAAATGAAGGATTTTCATTGCGTCGACGTCCTTGAAGGTTCGCACACTATAGCGATTTGGCTGACTGAGTAATGAACAAAATGTCTGTACCGGCTGGTCAGCGCGGACCGACCTCAGCTATGGCTGCCAACGGACTGTAATCCGTGCCTGGCCACATCAATGATAGTTGCAAACCCGTACCACGTAGTAGCGATGCGGGTCACAAGATGTCGGCTTAATGTCGATCCGATGATTGATCCGCGATTGATCCGTGACTAATCCCGTGAACACAGGAGGGCACATGATTCGCAAATTGGTTTCCGGTCAGTACCGTCTGTACTCCCGCAAGAAAAATCTCAAGACCGGCAAGCGACGTAATCTCGGCACCTTTGATACACGCGCCGCCGCCGAGCAACACGAACGAGAGGTGCAGTACTTCAAGCGCCATTAATCGGGGATGTCGCGTGCGCCGGAATATTAATTTGCAAGCAAGGGTGGTTCGACAGACTCATCACGAACGAAGAATAGGAGGGAAGGCCTGATTAATCACGCGACTGTCATTTCGACCCCTTCGACAAGCTCAGGATAGACTTCGGGAGAAATCTGCCAAGTGCCTGAGAGGTACCTACTCAGACCAAGGAAGATTTCTCCCTCCAGTCGAAATGACAATTAATCAGAGATTCCCTGAGGACTGCCAACATCTCTGTTGACGCCATCAATTGCTGCTGATGATTTGCCGAGCGGCGCGCTCACCCGATTGCAATGCGCCATCAACGGTGGCGGCCGCTTCCGTATGCGTTGCTTCCCCGGCAAAGAATAATGTTGCATCGATGGATGCGGCCAATTGCTGGCGTGCTTCGCCGCCGCCAACGGTGACGTAGCTGTACGCGCCGCAGGCATAAGGATCCTGCTGCCAGTTGTGGTAGTAAACCGCATCCAGTTGCGTGCGAATGCCGTGCGTATTACCGAACAATGTTTCAAGACTATCGAGCGCTTGTTGTGCCAGCGTAGGCAAGTCACATGCGGCAAGTCGAACGGCGCGTGGTCCGCCTACCCATGCAGTGAGCAGGTTGGTTTGCATGGGAGCTGCAGTCCAGAAGGTGCGAAAAAAGCTGTGCGGTGAATGCAGAAAGCCGGCGTCGCGATAGTATCCATCATGCAGGTGCTGCCAGAACGGCGTGCGAAATTTCATGATCATCTTGATGACTGCACCGGAAGCGAGATGCTGTAACGCGAAGTGCTTTTGTTGCAACGGTGGCTGAAATTCAACTTGATTCTGCTGCAACACGCCCAGCGGCAGCGTGATCACCGCGTGGCGCGCCGTGACCTCGAACGGTTGCTCAAGAAAAATCCCCGATACGACGACATGACGATGCGACCAAGCGATACGCTGAACAACATGTTGTAGCTGCAATTGAACTGGTGCATGGGTGGAAGCACTGAGCGCACCGGCCAATGCCTGCAGCAATGCGGTGTAGCCCTGTTCCGGACGCGTCTGTTCATGGCCGACCATATCACCGCACCATTCATCGGCAATGTCGCGTGCACTGACGCGCGTGGTGTCGGCGGCATCGAAGCCCTCCGCCATCATCAATGCATAGTCGCGCGCTTCAGCAGAAATCTCCTGCGCTAGATAGTTATCGAGCAAGTCACGCAACGACAACTCATGTGTGATGAGGTGGTCATGGCGTCGCATGGCCGCTTGTACCTGCGCAAAATAATCCTCCGGTTGCAGAGATGCTGGTGAGTTATCGCGCGGTTGTCGATGTACGTCCGACATGGCGACGGCCGACACTCCGGCGCGCGCCAGCCATTGCAGAGTGGTCGATGCCTTGCCATGGATAAACTCAGCTCCCAGTTCTATCGGCGTGCCTGCAGCGGGCTCCTGTCGCGTATAAATGCGGCCGCCAATACGATCGCGTGCTTCAAGCAGCAGCACCGCATGACCTGCTTCACTTAGACGTGCAGCAGCGGCAAGTCCGGCCGCGCCGGCGCCGATAACGATGACATCGTAGCGTTGTGACATGTGGGACTAGGAGTTTATGGGTGCAATGACGAGCAACACTCAACGCACGCATTGCATTGCAGGGTGAGGAGCGATGACGTCACCCGCATCATAAAAAGCCGGATGCCGCGTAGCGAGAAAAATTTATACATCCGCTTCGGGCTTTTCCTCGCTGGCATAAGGCTCTTCGGGGCGGTCGTCCGCTTCGCTATCGCCCTCGTCCTGGGGACGATCGTCCTGCCATGCTTCCTCATCGGCGTCCTGGCCCGAACTACTTGCACGCCACTCCAGGTTCACCGTGGTTATTTCAGCATCGCCGAGGTCATCTGCTTCTATGTCGTCGTAAGGACCCGTCCAGTCTTCCGGCTCGTCGGCGAGATCGATATCGAGCTCATGCCACGCATCCATGTCCAGTTCTTCGACGCTGCCGTCGAAATACTGCACTTCCACAAGACCGGTATCCATGTCTGCCGCGACAACCCGCAACAAATCTCCCTTTGCCTCCGGGCGATACCATTGATCGACAACAGGCTCCAGTTCATTTGGCATAACGGTACTCACTGATTAAGGGTGAAGTGATCGAAGTTGCCGTAGTGGCACGCGCATATGCAGCAAATCGTGCAATCGACTCGCTGCATCTATATGTCGCATCGTTTTAACGTGACAGTCATTACAGTCCTAAGGCGGTACATGTTGGTGCAAGTTGCCGCTTGCGATGACGCTGCCGATAGCATTTCGCAATCACAAGCGTCCCGCTGTAGGAAAGGCCGCAAAGTGCTGCAAGACAGCCACCGAATGCAGGCAGTGAGAAATACTGTTTGCTGACGCGAGGTACTGACTGCGTCCCGTGATGGCAGGGAGCGGCGCTGGTGTTCACTGACAAGGGTGTTTATCCTGCCTGCACATTTCCGCGTCCTCCTTTGTTCGATCTGCCCATGACATCTGCACTTAGTTTCCTGGTTGCCGCCAAGCGCTGCGAGATCGGCGAGCTTGAACACCTCGCGCTCACCGGTGCGTTGGTGAAGGTGGTCAGTCGCTTGATCCACGAGCTGCAACGCGAACGCGGCATGTCGAATGTATTCCTCGGTTCGCAGGCGACGCGCTTCAGTGAGCAACGCGATCAGCAGAGTGCTGCCTGTCGTCGTATCGAAAAACAGGCACGCGCTGCTTTCGAACAACTGGATGTCTCCGGTAACAATCCCGGTAATGGCGCGCGCCTGTTCAATCGCATCGCCTACGTGTTGCACGGCCTCGATGGCCTCGCCGCACTGCGCGAGCGTATCGGTGCGCTAAAAATTGCGCCGCAGGAAGCCACCGATGCGTTCACCAAATTGATCGCCGGTTTGCTCTCCGTCGTTTTTGAAGCAGCAGACAGCGCGCCCGATCCGGAAATCTCGCGACATCTGGTGGCCATGTTTCATTTCACGCAGGGCAAGGAATTCGCCGGCCAGGAACGCGCGCTCGGTTCAACCTTGTTTGCGTCGGGGCACACCGATGCGGCGCGCCAGCAGCAATGGCAGCACCTGGTCGAATCGCAGGAGCGTTGCTTCGCAGTCTTCCTGGAATTTTCGCCGGCCGGCGTGCACGAGCTGTGGCGCAACTGTCTGCCCAGCGGCGTGTTCGCCACGCTTGAACAACTGCGCATCGCCGGCAATGTCAAATCGGGCGAGCTGGATTCGAATCTGAGTCAGGAGTGGTATCAAGTCACCACCAAGCGCATCGATGCATTGAAGACGGTGGAAGAAAGATTGGCGGCCGATCTCATCAAACTGTGTCAACGCAAGATCAACGCGGCACGCGAAGAACTCGAACAACAACAGAAGCTGCTGGATGCGACGCAACGCGCCGGCGATGAAGATGATCGTTTGCGCACAGCCTCGTTCTTTGACGATAAAGAGGTACATGTCGCGACGCCGCCGGCAGGCTCACCGCCGGTGTTGTATGGACCGCAACTGGAACACTCCATTCTCGGCATGGTGCAGGAACAATCGCAACGCCTGCAAACCATGAGCGGCGAACTGCAAGCCGCACGCGCGGCATTGAACGAACGCAAATTGATCGAACGCGCCAAGGGCTTGCTGATGGCGCACCGACGCATCAGTGAAGACGAGGCATATAAATTGTTGCGTCAGACAGCAATGAATCAGAACCGACGTCTGGGTGAAGTGGCGGAAGCCATCATGTCGATGGCGGACTTGCTGCCCGGCAGTGCACCGCGAGAAACGGCTGTCAAGACCAGTCGCAAGTACTAAGGAAGATCTGATTAATTCCGTTCGTCCTGAGCAGCGCAGCGTGTCGAAGGATGCTTCAAGAAAACCAAAGAACGTTTCGACAGACTCAACGCGAACGGGAAATCAGACCCTTCCTAACACGCAATAACCAAGCTCGCGATCTTCTTATCCCTCGCCCTCAAGGAGAGGGCAGGGGTGAGGGTGTTTGCCTGCGTATCTAATACTGATACAGGCTCTCGCGCATATGTCCCTTCGCATCACCATGCATCGCCAGCATGTCGGGTGATCCGTACTGCAGTCGTCTCACCATCAGAACGGCAACGCGCAGCTTTCGCAGTTTTCACACCAAATATGTGGATTAGTTATTCCCCGAGTCCCGATGTTTTGTGACCTGACCGACTGTGTGCCGCCACGGAATTGCCGATAAAGACCATAACGGGTTTACTGCAAGCAGGTCAGGTATTCATGCGGCATTCGTTTTATTCAGTGTTCATTGCGTTGTGCCTGACTGCCTTCGCCACTCATGGTCACGCCGCTGCGACAACCGAAGCCAATCCCAAAGTCACGCCACTGGAAATGAAGTGGCTGCGCGCTGGTTGGCCGGTGTTGAGCTATGCGGAAGAACAACACTTACCCATCGACATCGTCGTGCAACCGCAATCGGCAGCGGGCGATGTACCGTTTTCCATGCATGTCGATAACGGTCGCTGCCAGTTGGTGTTGTCGATGCGCGGCAATCCGGCAACGGAATCGATACTAGTCGGTGTACCGGATGAGTTGCAGAGCCTTGCCATTGAAGCGATGACTGCACATGAAGTGGCGCATTGCTGGCGTTATATGAATGGCATGTGGCACGCCTTGCCGGCCAGCTTTATTGAAGATGCGCAGTATGTCGGTGACGGCAAGCTGGCGACGCTGCAACGCGCGATGCGCGATACGCGTCGTGAAGAAGGCTTTGCCGATCTGGTTGGTTTGGCCTGGACGCAACGCGCACATCCCGAGCATTACGCCGAGATCCATGCGTGGTTTGAACATGTGCGTGCCGATCAACCGATTGCCGGTGGTCACCACGACACGCGCGTATGGTTGAAGCTCGCGACGCAGCCGGATACTTTTGCTGTTGAAGGCACGCCGTTTGAACAGGCGCAGTCGTTGTGGGTCGAGGGATTGCGAGGAGAGGGGCACTAATCCGTCATTCCCGCGGAAGCGGAAATCCAGTTAATCGCGTGTCGCGAAGCGACTCAACTCAACACGACTGGACCCCGCTTTCGCGACGATGACAATGTTTAAAGTTGCAGACTTCGACTCTTAATGTTGGCAGGCCTTGAGCTTGAATCTGGTTGCACAGACGCGTACTTGAACAGCTCACATCACCTGCCCAAGCATCAACGCACGACTTTTGCCCAGCCAGTTGGCATCGATGCCGCCCGCTAGCCACACGCCGACTACATAGGCGATAACAGCGAATGGCGCAGCAATAAATGAGTCGTAAGCACTGAGCAACCAGGCAACCAGCGACATGCAAATCGCGCCGACAAAGCCGGCGAACAATTTGCGCAGCAGAGCTTTGTCGAGAATGCCTTTCGGCAACAGCCAAAGGCCTGCACTGATCATCACCACTTCACCACTCAAGGTGGCGACGCATATGCCAAGTCCACCGTTGCCATAGTGAGTTTGAAACCACGGAATCAGCAGTAGATCCAGTGTTGATGCGACGACCAGGCAGCCGAGTTGCGCCACGGCCCATGGACGTTGCTTGCCGGCGGCATTTAATGCCGAACTTAGCGGCATGCTGAAATAGGCCAGCGCGAGATACATGGCGAGAATGCGCAGATTGCCGGTGGCGGCGCCATATTCTTCCATGCTGAAAATGCGTACGCCGATATCCGGAAAAAATGCGCAACCCAATGCAATGGGCATCACCGCCAGCGCGGTGAGTTGCAAGGCGCTGGCAGTGGTGTGGCGAAACGCAATTCGATCTTCAACATGCAAACGACACAGCGTGGGATACAGCGCGGCGATCAATGCGTTGGCGGGATAAGCGAGCAGCCCGATCAGCTTGCGTGCCGCCGCATGCCAGCCGACGGCTTCGGCCGAGCCCAGCTTCGATAGCAACACTGCATCGATGTTGGTTTGCAGCGCGCTAACCACGCCAAAGATCAGAAACGGCGTGCCTGCGATGAATAATTCTTTAATTGTCGATAAGGCCGCACTCAGGCGCGGCACGCCCAATGGTTTGAGCAGGTACCACATGACCAGTGCACCGATAGCCGTGCATGCCGCTTGCGTGCTCAGCAAGGCATACAAGCCGCCACCGAGCCACATTACGGTGATCACACTGATGGAGGTGAATAGCTGCCATGCCACATAGGTTGCCGCGCCAATGTCGGTGCGTTCGTAGCCACGAAAAACATCATTGCAAGCAAACGAAACCGTGCCGAGCAGCGACACCAGCAACGCCAGCAACAGCACAGTAAGAAAGTTGCGTTCGTAACCGAGCAAGGCGCAACCGACGAGCACCAACGTGGTGGCCAACAATGCGGCGGCGGCACGCCAGACGAGACTGCTGCCCAACAACAAGCCGGCACGACTGCGATCACGTGCGACGTAACCGGACAGCGCGGCGCTATGGCCCCATTCGATAAACATCAACACCAGCGAGGCGAAGCTGGTAGCGAGATATAACTGGCCGAAATTCACCGCGCCGAGTTTGCGCGCCACCACTGCGTTGACGAGCACACTCAGTGGTGTAACCACCATCTGCGCGGCAACGATGAACAGCGTGTTGCGGAGGACCAGTCGCTGTGGCGCTGTTACCGTGTCAGCGGGTGTATTCACGGCATTCGACCCATGCTCAACTATGACGCGGCCGCTGCTGCCGTTTGGCATTCACCAGGCAGGTACGCAGTACTGCGGCAACACACGCCGCATTCGGCTCTTGCGCCAGCGTGTGATGATTACCGGGCACATCGATCACCTCAATGCCGCCCGTGGCCAGATTTTCCCAGCCCATGAGCGGGCAGGTTTCCCGCAATTGCGCATCGATGTCACGCGCACGCAGCAACAACAACTCGCCATCGTATATGCCGGGGCGATAACGTCGTGTGGCGCGCATGAAACAACGCGTCAACCAAAAGTCGCGCAATTCATAGGGCACCGGCAGCTTGCGTAGACGATGCCACACAATCGCCGACATCGTCGTGAGCGAATGCCAGTCGCGATGCACGCGTGCACTGAATGCACGTTTCAGATAAGCAAATCCATCGGCTTTGAAGTGCTGCCAACGTTCCGACCACGTCGGTGTTGGCATCTCGACGGTTGGCCCGTAGCAATCGAGCAGGATCAAGGTTGCGACCGTCTCGCCCGCGGCGCGCAACTGACGCGCCATTTCAAATGCCACCCAGCCACCGCCGCAATAGCCACTGAGATAGTACGGACCATGCGGCTGAAGTTTGCGTATTTCAGCAAGATACGCCGATGCCATGCTGTTGATATCGGTGTGCGGTTTAGCCACGCCGTCCACGCCGCTCGCTTGCAAACCATACACCGGGCGATCCGGTCCCATGTGATGCACGATCGGCCAAAAGTTCAATACGTTGCCGCCGGCTCCGTGCACACAGTACACCGGCGTATTGAAACCCTGCGGACGAATCGGCACCAGGTATTCGAAGCGTTGTGGTTTGTAATTCAGCATGGCGATTCGCGCCGTGCTCATTTCCGGTCTGGGCATGGCGTTGCGGATCAGCTCAGCGAGATATTCGATGGTTGGGCGCTCGAACAAGCTGGACATCGGCAACGTTACATCGAATTGCTGTTTGATGCGCGCAAAGCAACGCACCGCCAGCAATGAATGGCCGCCGAGCATGAAGAAGTTATCGCGCACGCCGATGCGATTAACATTGAGCAATTGTTGCCACAATTGCGTGAGCGCGGTTTCGATCTCGTTGCGCGGTCCGAGATAATCTTCGCTGACGGCTGTTGTATCGACCACCGGCTTCGGCAACGCCTTGCGATCGATCTTGCCGTTGGGCGTCAGTGGCAACTCGGCAAGCGCAAGGAAAGTCCCAGGAATCATGTATGCAGGCAGCTTACGACGCAGCGGTTCAAGTAACTCGGTCAGGGGCAGGCCGGTTTCAACCGCCGCGGCATTCGTCGGCACGTAATAAGCCACCAGCCGCACATCACCCGGCACATCTTCGCGCGCGATCACCACCGCATCGCGAACCGCCGTGTTGTCCTTGATCACGACTTCGATTTCGCCGGGCTCGATGCGAAAGCCGCGAATCTTGATCTGTGTATCGAGGCGTCCCAGGTGTTCGAGTACGCCGTCGCTGCGCCAGCGACCCGCATCGCCGGTGCGGTACATGCGAGCAGGTACTTTGTTGCTGGTTGTATTACTGGTTGTATTGAAGGAATCGGCGAGAAATTTTTCGGCGGTTAATTCCGGGCGCTTGAAGTAACCATTCGCAACGCCTTCACCGCCGATATAGATTTCTCCCGGCACACCGATGGGAACCAGTTGCTGATGCGCATCGAGAATATAAATGGCCGTGGCATCGAGCGGCACACCAATCGGCACCAACGGACTGCGTTCTGCGCGTACTTGATGCAAGGTCGACCAGATGGTGGTCTCGGTCGGGCCGTACATATTCCATAGCGATGCGCAGCGCGGCAGTAAGGCATCGGCGAGTTCGCGCGGCATAGCTTCGCCGCCGCAGAGAATCTTGAGATGTTCATCGCCTTGCCAGCCCGCTTCGATCAACATCTTGAAGGTGGCCGGCGTTGCCTGCAGCACAGTAGGTTGCCAGCGACGCATCAATTGCAACAACAGTTGCCCATCAGCAACTACGTCACTCGACGCCATGTATACGCATGCGCCGGCGCACAGCGGTACAAATATTTCCAGACCGGCAATGTCGAAAGCTACCGTCGTGACCGACAGCAATCGATCATGAGCACGCAACCCCGGCGTATGTCGTATCGAATGAACAAAGTTGGCAAGCGCATGACGTGACACTTCCACACCCTTGGGGCGACCTGTCGATCCCGAGGTGTAAATCACGTATGCCGCTTGTTGTTCGTTTCTCGCTTCGCCCAATGCATCGCGCTTTAATTCAAGCGTTGGCAGGGCATCGATACACAGCGCCTTTGCTTGCAACGCGGCCGGCAGCAACGATTTTAATGACTGTGAAGTGAGCACGGCCTGTGGTGCTGCATCCTCCAGTACATACGCAATGCGATCCTGCGGATGACGCGGGTCCAATGGGATGTAAGCTGCACCGATGCCCAGCACCGCGAGCATGGCGGCAACCAGATCGCGATCGCGTTCCAGATAAAGCGCTACGCGCGCGTCATTACTTACGTTCGCGTCATGCAGCGCAGCGGCGAAGTGTTGTACGCGCTCTTGCAACTCGGCATAGCTGTAGCTGCCTTGATCATCGCTGACCGCCGCGGCTTGCGGCGTGAGTTGCGCCTGAGCCGCAAAGCTTGAGAAAACCGACTTCGGCAAGTTGGGTCGATGCAGAGTGGCTTGCGCCACGGTCAGCAACGCCGATTTTTCCTGCGTAGTGAGCAGCGGAATGCGTGAGATCGCTTCGTGCGGTTGCAGCGCGACCGCCTCGAGAATCGAGTGATAGTGACTAAGGAAGCGCTGTATGGTCGAAGCATCGAACAAATCCGTGCTGTATTCGACGCCAGCAACGCGACCGATATCGGTATTGAGAATCAACAGGCTTAGATCGAACTGCGCCGAGCCGCGCGACAGGTTCACCGGCGTCATGTGTACGTTGCCGATCTGACCGTTGGGCATGGGCGTGTTCTGATAGTCGAACATCACCCGCACCAATGGCGACTCGCCGGCGCGGCGCTCCACACCCAGTTCGGAAATCAATTTTTCAAAGGGCAGGTTCTGATGTGCGTACGCATCCAGCGCGACCTGCCGCACCTGTGTCAACAGCTCGGCGAACGAAGGATCGCCGTTGATCTGCAAACGCATCGGCACCGTATTAACCAGCGTGCCCATTAAGGCTTCTGAACTCAGCCAGTTGCGATTGGCGACTGGCACGCCGACCACCAGGTCACTACTCGATGTATAACGGTGCAACAGCACTTCGAAGGCGGCGAGCATGGTCATGAACAACGTGGTGCCTTGAGCGGTACTCAATGCTTCAAGCGATGCCAGCAGTTCATCCGACAAATTCAGCGGTTCGAGTTCGCCATTGACACTATTGCGTAGCGCGCGTGGCCGATCGGTGGGTAATTCCAGCGCTTCAGCGCCCTTCAGCTGCGTGCGCCAATAATCCAGTTCGCGTTGCAGCAGCGCATCGGTGAAGTAAGTGCGTTGCCAATTGGCGTAATCCACATACGTCAGCGTGGTGGCCGGAGCAGGTAATGGTTCTCCAGCGAGCTGCAATTCATAAAAGCGTTTCACGTCGCTGATCAGTAAGCCCATCGACCAGGCATCGGTGATCAGGTGATGCAGACTTACGCACAACAAATAGTGTTCCCGGCCGGTTTGATACAGCTCGGCGCGAATCAACAAATCGCGCGCGATGTCGAACGGCTTTCTCGTCAGTGCCGTAGCGCAGCGTTGCGCCCTACTATCGGCATCATCGTGCATGGATAAGTCCTGCACCGGCAGCGGCAGCTCAACATGGTCTGCAATGCGTAACTGCGGTACGCCGTCGACTTCGAGATAGTTGCTGCGCAGCACTTCATGGCGCGCCAGTACTGCAGCGAAGGCGCTGCGCAGCGCGTCCAGATCGATAGCGCCAGTCAAGCGCACTGCGCCGGCTACGTTATAAGCCGTGCCGTGCGGATTCAGTTGATGCATGAACCACATGCGTTCCTGCGAGAACGACAGCGGCAGCGGCGCATTGCGATCGACCGCTTCGATCGGCGGCAGTTTTTCCGCCAGCGGTGCGTTGGCGACGCGCGCGGCAAGCAGACGCGGAGTGGCTGACTCGAAGACCGCCCGTAACGGCAGATCGACGTTGAATCGCTCGCGCAGCCGCGATACCAATTGTGTTGCCAGCAGCGAATGACCGCCCAGCCAGAAGAAATCATCATCAGCCGTGATGCTGTCAAGTCCGAGCACTTGACCCATCACGCTGCCGACACGATCTATCAACTCCTTCGGTGCATCACCGGCAGCGACAACGGTGCTGCCGATGCTGAGCAATGGTTCGAACTCGCCATGCAAATACATTTCGCGACAACGGCCGCGTTGAATCTTGCCACTCGATGTGCGTGGCACGCTGCCCGCTGGCACGAGCACGACTGCATGCGCGCGCAGCTCGTGTGTTTCGGCAATGACGTGTTGTATTGCCGCAGCAATTTGTTGCAGAGGCAAATCGCGGCCATGTTCGACTTCGTTGACAACGATCAAGCGTTCTTCACCGTCCTGGTCGACAGCAAACGCAGCACCTGCTGCCAGGCGCAGCGAAGGGTGGCTGGCTTCAACCGTGGTTTCGATATCTTCGGGGTAGTAGTTGACGCCTCTCAATACAATCAAATCCTTGATACGACCCGTAACGTATAACTGATTGTTGCGCAGGAAGCCGAGATCACCAGTACGCAAGTAGCTGCGGCCACACGCGCCATTCTTCAGTTGTGCATTGAATATCTGTTGCGTCAATTCCGGCTTGGCCCAGTAACCTTGCGCAACGCCTGGACTACGTACCCAGATTTCACCAATGGCGTCGGCGGCCTGCCGCTCGCAGGTTTCAGGATTAACGATCAGTACTTCACAATCTTTTAGCGGTTCGCCGCAACCAACGAGCGTGGTTGGTTGAGTTGTAGATTGCATACCGGGTTGTGCAACGACATTGTGACCCAAGGCTTGTGTATCGACTTCGATAACGGAAGGTTCGGCAGCCGCCGGCGTGAATGACACGCCGAGCGTGGCTTCGGCCAAGCCATAGCAAGGTGCGAACGCGGCACGGCGAAAGCCGGTCGAAGCAAACGTATCGGCAAAGCGTTGCAAGGTTTCGCCGCGAACCCGTTCTGCACCGGAGAACGCGACGCGCCATGAACTCAAGTCCAGTGTTTCGCGTTGTGCAGCAGTGACACGGCGCACACACAGTTCATAAGCAAAGTTAGGACCACCGCTGATGGTGCCGCGATAACGCGAGATCGCGGATAACCAACGCGCAGGGCGCTGCAGGAACGCACTGGGCGTCAACAGCGTTGCTGTAATGTTCTCGCATAACGGCAGCAATGTGGCGCCGATCAAACCCATGTCGTGATAGGGCGGCAACCACGTGACGAAGTGGTCATCGAGTTGTATGTCTCTGGTCCGAACCAACGCAGCAATGTTGTACAGCAGGTTGCCGTGCGTCAGCATCACGCCCTTGGGTGCACTGGTTGAGCCTGAGGTGTACTGCAGGATCGCGACATCATCTTCCTGCGCATATACGTGCCGCCACTGATCGCTGTGATCGACATCGCTGACGTCAGTGCTCAGCCAAGTCAACGCCGCAAGAGACGGTTCGGCTTGAATATGCCGCGACATGCGCTCGTGTGCGTTGCGTGAGGTCAATGCAAATTTGGCCTGGGCATCAACCACCACATCGCGCAGACGTGTCATCGAACGATTGAAGCGCGGTGGATAGGCGGGCACCGCGATGCTGCCCGCATACAGACAGCCCAGTAACGCGGTGACATAGCCAACACCCGGTTGGTGCAGTACCAATGTGCGTTCACCCATCGCGCCAAGCTGTTGTAATTGCGCGCCGATGGAGCGTGCCTGAAGATCGATCTGCTCATAAGTCAAAGTGAGCTGATCGTCTTCCTGATCGCCGAGAAAGCGCAGAATCGAGCGCGACGAGTTGGCTTCAACCCGTTTGCGTAATCCACTGACTAAGTTTTCTTCCTGGCAGAGGTTGGCAGCAATGAGGCGCAATGGTTGTTCTCAAACTATCCTGGAGGCTGGCGTAAGTTCAACTTGCAGGCCGTCCATGGATGTCGCCGCGTGTATCGCTAAGCAGCAGCACCAGAATTCGGACTGAGGGTTTTAATGAGGGCATTTGTTTTAAGTGTGACGTGGTGCCCAACCACAAGCTACGACGCAATCGGCAGTTTGGGGCGTTGACGTTTGAATTTAGAGGCAAAAACCTCGCCCCCCACTGTAGGACAACGCGCACAAACCCTAAGTAGAATTTCTGCGGTAGCTGATCGCAAACTGCGGCGCTGCCGCCGGCATCATGACAGCTAACGTCGCATGGTGATCGGTTAGTGTCGTGACACTACATAACTTGAGGAATTGAAGTTGTTTGCGATCGTAATCGTGTAGCTGCAGCTGTGAAGGCAACCCGCCGTCGAGCGTGAGCGTGGTGAAGTCGTCGAGCGGACGGCTTAATCCGCTGCCCAAGGCTTTGATCACGGCTTCTTTAGCCGTCCAGCAAGTGAAGAAGGTATCCAATGCATAATTTCGTTGCGCCAGTATCTGTTGCTCCGCGCGAGAAAAATTCTGCATGGCTATCTCGCGGATTTCCGGCACAGCCCGAATGGCTTCGATATCGATGCCAATTTCATAATTGGCGCTCACCGCCAGTAGCAACGCTGCTCCCGAGTACGAATAATTAAAATGCAATGAATAATCCGCGCCTGTGGGCGCGAGTAAAGGTTTGCCATGCTTGCCTAATTCAAACGTCAATGTCTGCGGCGACGAAGCTGTGTAATTGGCCAGCGTGGCGCGCACTAGGCCGCGACGCGACACGTAACGCCGCGAGTCAATGGCAAAGCGAAAGCCTTTTGCTTGTTGTAACTCCTCGGTCGATAAAGTTGCTTGCAACTCGGTCAGCGTCGCTGCATCGACGTCGGCATTGAGATTCCATACGTGAATTTCACCAGGACCGATCTGAATAGACACGATTACCTTTTGACGCGCCGACCACGCCAAGTTAAAGCGAGCCGGTCATCCTTGTCGGCGAGGTTGTGTGCGGAGGGGTTGTTATTTGTAGGCAGGCTACCGCACCTGTTCGCGAGTGAGCAACTTATCGCCGCTATGACTCAACGTCGCCAGTGCTCGTCCGCATTTGTCGCGGACGATCCTGCATTTATAACTTGAGAGTAGTAACCGGCGACAAAGCGCCTTCAACATCGGCGTCATTCACGGCGGCAACCGCAAAATAATAGGTCTTGCCTTTGCTGAGATCATTGAACAAATAAGAGCGCGCACTGCTGGACGCCACTTTGACGACCTTGTCCAGGTTGGTGGGGCTGACGCCATAATGAATGGCGAATCCCGATAGATTATTCAGCGTGCTGCCATCCATGTTCTGAGTAGGCGCGGCCCAGGTAAGTGTTACGCGTAGCTGTGCATCATCGGCAACACGAATAGAAAACGGCGCCAACGTCGCAGTGCTGTGCCCGTCGCTGGCTTTGATGGTGATGTTCGGAAAAGTGCCGGTATTGTCAGGGGTGCCTTTCAATTCGCCAGTTAATGTATTGAAGGTTATCCATTCGGGTTTGTTTTGAATGGAGAACGTCAACGTGCTGCCTTTATTGCCGGTGACGCTGGCATTGAAGTAATACGGCGAACCCAACGTAGCCGTTTTCGATGGCGTGCCGGTAATGCGCAAGGTAGATACGGCTTCTGCCGATGTCGATGTGCCCGCAGACGCGGTCGGCGGGCTGCTCGATGCAGCATTGGTTGCTGTACTGCTATCGCCGCCGCCACCACATGCAGCAAGCATCATTGCTATCGCTGCAAACAGAACAGGCTTGATTGCGAATGCGTTGTCACGCATTTTCAGGTCATAAATTTTCATGAGTCGCTTCAAAAATACTTGCGTTGCTGGAGAAGAAAAGAAGATCGAGTTACATGATTGCATTTGAACGCTTGTAGTTAAACACGTCATCGCATCTCCGCAAGATGCATCGCCTTGCAGTTCAGCTTTATAGAACAAGATTATCGAGCTGCATGTTGCCTCTTCATTGTTACCGGCGACACATTTTTCGCTCTCGCGTAATGGCGACAGTTTGTTTTTTCGTGTCAGTGTTGCAATCTTAATATTGTAAGAATGCTCTGATAGCTTCGTCGCTAACGACTGACATTTCCCTATTTTTCCAGTGTATTTGCCGCTATGCAGTACATGGCGGCTAGACAAGGTTTTTGATTGGGAAAACGTTCATGCGTCGTTAGGGAAGCATCGTAGAGATGTGTATCTACTGCACCGTATAGCGAACTGGTTGGTAACCAATGATGTTGAATGCGATGAAGAATGTGCTCAATGCACAATTACTGAGTGTGATGTTGCTGATGATGGGCGTAGTTATTTCGACTCCAAGTAAAGCTGCAACTTCATCAGGCGCGAAACTAGGCGTATATCAAGGCAATGGTTGCGATGGGTTAAACGGGCTCGCCAACTTCGCCAGTTGGTTTGGCCGTCAACCGGACTTCGTGCTCGACTTTTTCGCGTCCACGTCGTGGACGGAAATGCTGAATGATGCAAGCTGGGCAGTGGGCTGCTGGAATCGTCAGAACAAGACGGTTGTGTTCTCGGTACCCATGTTGCCACAGGATGGCAGCACGCTTGCGCAGGGCGCCAGTGGTCGATTCGACGACAAATTTCGTGCACTGGCCAAGATGCTCGTCAGTAAAGGACATGGCAAAGCGATCATTCGTCTGGGTTGGGAATTCAACGGCGGCTGGTATGCATGGGCTGCGAAGAAAGACCCAAGCAACTGGGTGAAGTATTGGCAACGCATTGTTACCGTGATGCGCGCCGAGCCGGGTTCTTCGTTCCGTTTCGACTGGTGCTCGGCGCAGGGCTATCAACAGATTCCTGCCTCCAATGTGTATCCCGGCGATGCCTATGTCGACATCATCGGCCGCGACAACTACAACCAAACCTGGCTGGAGGGTGCCGCTACGCCACAGAAGCGCTGGAATAATTTACTCACCGAACAATATGGCATGAATTGGGTGCGCGATTTCGCCGCTCAGCACAACAAGCCGATGTCGTTTCCGGAGTGGGGCACCGGCACGCGGCCCGACGGTCACGGTGGCGGCGATGATGCGTACTTCATCTCGCAAATGGCGCAGTGGATCAGAAGTAATGATGTGGAATATCACGGCTACTGGGATTATTCCGCGCCGGACTACGACGCGAAAATATCCGGCAATTACCAGCCCAAAGCAGCTGCTGCCTATTTGTCCGCATTTCGTGCCGTGCCCAAAGCGCCGACCAACGTGATTGCGAAGGTCAATAACTAAGGAAGGCCTGATTTATTCCTCCTTTCGCGTTGAGCCCTTCGGTACGCTGCACTACTCAGGACGAACGGAGTTAATCCGACCTTCCTAAGGTCGATCACTCATTACCTGGCATCGCTAACTTTCGCGCCCACTTTGCAGATCGAAAATTTGCGTGATGCCGCAGCGTTCAAGAAACACTGGGTCATGACTGACAATCACCATCGCACCTTGAAAAGCGCGCAACACATTTTCGAGAAACTCGATGTTGGCGAGATCGAGGTTGTTGGTGGGTTCGTCCAGCAATAATAGCTGTGGTTGCTGAGTGCTGAGAAAACACCGCGCCAGCGCGGCGCGCAGCCGTTCACCACCGCTCAGCGCTGCCACCGGTTGAAACACCTGTTCGCCGGCAAATAAAAATCGCGCCAAGGCATTGCGAATTTCGCTGTCACTGGCCGATGACACGGCGCGGACATTCGCCAATATGCTTTGTGTGTCATCGAGCAGGCTGCACTGCTGATCGAGATACAGTGTTGATAGCTCACCGCGTGTTAACTCGCCGCGCATGGCGAAGTTTTCGCCGTGCAACGCTTTGAGCAATGTCGATTTGCCGGTGCCATTGCCGCCTTGCAAGGCGATGCGCAGGTTGCCGCGCCAAACAAAATCCAGATCGCTGCTGAAAATCCATCGGTTGCGACAAATGTTGAAACCTGCTGCGCGGGCCATCAGTTTCTGCGCGGGCAGCGCTGAGCCGATGACATCGGCATACATCACCGGATCGATTTTCAATTCTGCCAACGCGCTGCGCGCCTCGCTGATGACCGCATTGGCACGCCGCATGGAAGTGCTGTCTAGTTTGCCGGTGGAAGCTTGAGCACGGCGTTTGCGCGCGCCTAACACTATTTTTGGCGTGCCACCGCGGGCAGCCGCGGCTGCGCCATGACGGTTGCGTTTTTCCTGACGCAGTAGTTGCTCATTACGTGCGGCCAACACTGCATCACGCTCTCGCTTGGCGTGGTCCACGGCCGCGTGCAGTCGTTGTCGCTCCTGATTCTTGAATTCGATATACGCAGTCCAGTCGCCGCCGAACTTCATCAAGCCGCGATTGGATAGTTCCAGCACTTCCGTGCACCACTGCAAACATTCGCGGTCATGAGATATCAATAGCGCGCCATGTGTATGGCTGTGCAGAAAATCACGCACTGCGCCGCGAGCTTCTCGATCGAGATTGTTGGTGGGTTCATCCAGAATTAGAAAACCATGGTTGAGCGCGGCGCTCAAGCGCACCCGCGTCCATTGCCCGCCGCTCAATGCATCGCAAGCAACCGAGCGATCGATGTTCTGCAGTAGTCGCTCGCCGCAGGGAGACCATTCATACCTGTCCGCAAGATATTCGCCGACCGACACGTGCGGCGCGGCTGCCCGTTGTGCGAACAGGCCAATGACATCATGGCGATGAATGCTGCCATTGGTGGCTTGCAGTTGCCCGGCACAAACTCTGGCTAATGTTGTTTTGCCAACGCCATTGGCGCCGACCAGCGCAGTCAGTTTGTTATCCAGCGTGAAGGTTAAGTTAGTGAATAGCGCACGGCCGTCAGGCAGCGCATACGAAACACTGTGTGCAGTGAAGATAGTCGGCATAAACAACTTCGCACTCAGCTTTGCGCCCAACTCCGGGCATGAGCACGCCTTCGCTTGAGATCAAGCGTGACAGGTAATAACGAGGTGTCGTTTGAAGTTGTTTAGTTGGTCATAGAGCTCTGAACCTGCGTTCAGAGACGGGCGAGAATACGTGAGGCGAAGCAAATGTGCAGCTACTTATCTATGCTTCGCATGCAGCAAGCGTACCTTCGCTCAAGCAAACCTGTAGCCAAATGCCTACATATCAAGCGTATTTGAAACTTCCTGTCGACCGGCGTTGTCCCAGTGCGAGTGCATTACTTTGGAGAACACTAATTATGCATCCTCGTCTCGTGACCAAACCTGCTAGACCACTGGCCGCGTTGATTGTCCCGCTCATTGCATTGACTGTCTCATCCTTGCCCTTGGCAGCACACGCCGAAGCGCTGAATTACAACTTTGTCGATGCAACGCATTTTCCGGAGGCGAAAATCGATCATGGCAATTTCGATGTGGATGGCCACGGCTGGCAATTGCGTGGTTCGTTGGCGGTGACGCCCATTTTCTTTGGCTTTGCCGACTTTCAAGCGTTGAATCTCGATGATGACGTCGATAGTCGGCGAGTTATCGTTGGTGGCGGCGCGCATTGGCCGATTAACAACATGATCGATATCGTCGGCCGCTTAGGTCTGGTTAACTACAAGGTAGACACGCGCGGCCCCAATGACGACGATACCGGCGTATTTGTCGGTGCTCGTGTTCGCGCCATCGTGTATCCGAAAATCGAAGTCGAAGCCGGTGTAGAACATCAACATGTATCGGTGTTCGACTTGAAGAACGACACCTATCTCGTCGGAGAGGCGCGTTACAACTTTACTCCGCAATTATCTGCAGGCGTGACAGTGAATGCCGGCGGCGATGCGGAGATGATCGGCGCGCAGGCGCGTTTCAGCTTCTAAAGCTCACTGCTTGATCGGTTGTAGACGGCGTCATCCGTACGGGTGACGCCGTTTTTGTGTGGCGACCCCGAAGTTTCCAATGAAATCTTCGTAGGAGGCAGAAGGAAAATATCTCCCGGAGTCTATCCTGAGTCTGTCGAAGGGGTCGAAGGGGTCGAAGGGGTCGAAGGGCAGTCGGGTGATTAATCAGGCTTCCTTAGCGCTTGAATTGCACGTTGTGGTTGGCATTGTTAAATGAATCGACCCCGCGTCGCGTATTTGATCGGAAAAATCGCCGACAGCCTCTAGAATGCGCAAGGTTTCCAGTTCTTGCGCGTTACTGTATGCACCAATTGTTCAGCCGGTGTTGGCTCGCTGCACTTTGCTATACCTCTGGCTCCTGGTGTCGGTGGGATAACTACGTGTCTGGCATTCCTCAAGTTCGTTCGGCCAGCTCGCTGTTGCGCGCTGTAGCGGTGTTGCCCGCGTTGGCAAGCGCGGCTTTATGGTCGTCACCGGCATTTGCCGTGACTGCGCATCCCGCCGCAGCGCTTATCAGCAGCAGCGAAGCGGCGATGCGCAGCGATCCCGAATTAAGCAGGTACGATGCCCAGGCTGCGCTCGAACTTCTCAAGCGTAAACCCGACGCCGATCTTGAAGTGCAGGCCTACCTATTGCTGTGCGATTACTATTCGGAGCGCGATAGCGGCGTGGCGCAGCAACAAATCGATAAGGCCAATGCATTATTGCCGCAGGTCAAGCGCCAGGGATTGCGCGCCAGCGTCGTTAACTATCAGGGTGAAGTGCTTGAGACCGCCGGCGATAACGCCAAAGCCCTGACGTTTTATCAACAAGCGGTCAAGCTGGCTACTGAAGCCAGTGACGACGAGATGCTGGCCAAGGCGCTGTATTCGCGCGGCTATATTCTTGGCGTGTTGGGCGAATATGCCGAGGGATTGCGCGATCTGCAGCGTGCGCAGAGGCTGTTTGAAAAATTGTCGATGCCCACTTATGCGCTGAATGTGATGAACAGCATTGCGCTGTTGTACAACCGTTTGGGCGACTACGAGCAAGCACTGCAGTTGTACGATCAGTCCTTGACGCTGCAACGGCGCAATCGCATGCGCCGTGAAGAAGCGGTCACGCTGCACAACCGCGCACGTGCCCTCGAGAACCTGCAGCGCTGGGATGCCGCGCGCGACGGTTATCAAGCGGCTTATGCCATTAGCCAGGAATTGCATTATCCGCGCGGTGCCGCTTATGCGCTGTGTGGTCTAGGCGCGGTGGCCAATGCTAAACACGATGCACAGGAAGCATTGGCAACATTGGATCGCGCCGCACAGCTACAACAAGAAACACCCGATGCGCGGCTGCATGCACAGATTCAATTGGCGCGTGGCATTGCTTTGCATCAATTGCAACGCCTGCCGGAAAGTGCTGCCGCGCTGGAAGAAGCACAAGCCATTTTCGCGCAGGCTGAATCGCTCAATGAATTAAGTTCGACGTTTGCAGCGCTGGCTACGGTGGATGCAGAGTTGGGTAATTGGCGCGCCGCCTATGAAGCGCGCTCGCAGGCTCAAGAGGTTTCCAATAAGGTCTTGCGCAATCAACTCGATCAGCGGTTTGCCACACTGAAAGTCGAGTTCGACATGAACACGCGCGACAAGGAAAACCAGATGCTGCTGCGCGAGAATCGCGCCAATGCAACCGCGTTGGCAGAGGCCGAACGAGCGCGCAAATTGCAGGTGGCGGTGATCGGCCTATCGATACTGGTAGCGATCATGCTGGGCATCATGGCGTGGCATCAACGGCGCGGTAAACACAGCATGCGCACGCTGGCGATGACCGACGAGTTGACAAATGTGCCTAATCGTCGCGCCGTATTGGGCGAATTAAATGCAATTCTGCAACGGCGTCACGCGTCCGGTAGTGCGCCCTGCGCCGTGATGATCGTCGACATCGATCACTTCAAAACCATCAACGACGAGTTCGGTCATCCGGTGGGTGACGAAACGCTCAAGATAGTTGCCCAGCAATTGCTGAATGTCGCCGTCGAACCGAATCTGGTCGGCCGCATGGGCGGTGAAGAATTCATATTGATTCTGCTTGAGACCACTCACGATGCGGCGCTGGCTGCGGCGGAAAAATTCCGCGCTGTCATTGCCGCACTCGATTTATCGCGCTGGCTGGGTAATCGTGCGGTGACGGTAAGCATCGGCGTGACGCTGTCGGTTCCTGGTGTAGACACGCCGAGCAGCATGCTGCGTCGGGCCGACGCGGCGCTATATACGGCCAAGAACGCTGGTCGTAATTGTGTGAAGTATCAAGCGCCGGCGGCCAGTCATGCCGATGTCAGTGCCACGGTGATCGGCGCTGCCGAGGCGGTGCTGGTAGTTGCAGAACAGCAAGCTCCTTGAGAGGCGCCGCATTTGCAGGGCCATGTTGGCCGTGCATGAGTGTTAACAGGCCCTAAATGAACATAGTGACTTGGGCTCGGTCCGACCTGCAGTAGCACGAGCAGAAATCGTCTCAGGTTGAGACAACTTTTATCGAGGTCGCTCATGAACATTTGCCACTTACGTCACTGTTGTTCTTGGTTGCTGATAAGTGCGCTGGTTGCATGTACTAACAACTCGCCAGTGCACGTGGATAAAGATAGCCATGTGAACTTCGTGAATTACCACACCTTCGCCTGGGCAGAACCCAAAGCGGATGACGCAGTTCCCGCTCTATCGCTGATCGATCAACGTGTACATGCTTCGCTCGGCTCGGCGCTGCAAGCAAAAGGTTACGCGGCCGATCAAGTGCATCCCGATGTGCGTGTGAGTTACACCGTGAATGTTTACGAGCGACCGAAACAATCCGGCATGCGTCTGGGATTAGGCGCAGGCGGTGGCTCAGGCAATGTTGGCGCAGGAGTGGGTGTCAGTTTGCCACTGGGCAAACGCCGCGAAACCGTGGCGGCGATGACAGTGAATGTGATCGATGTCGCGCGCAATGAACAAGTCTGGGTGGGCACATCTGAACTCGTGTTGAAAGGCAAAGAAGCCACCGATGCCGATGTGCAGACATTAAGCGATGAGATCATGGCCAAGTATCCAGCACAGGCTTTGGGTGTTGCAGCAGATAAGTAGGTATCTATGATGCGGTTGTTGTAGGCCGCAGTGCGTCGTCCTCGCGAAGGCGCGGATCCAGTGATCTCGGGTCGCTTCGCGACACATTAGATGAACTGCCGCAATCAGTAATGAAGGGGAAGAACCGCGTGAATCAACTTTTGAATTGAACCAGGTATCTTCTGACAGAAGGCCAACGCTGCTTTGTAAAATTAACGTTGTGAAAATCACAATCAATATTTAACAGCGGCATCTCGATACAATCCTCCCACCTTTTTCCTCGCTACCGAGCCTTGTGAGCTGCCTCTGACCAACCTTGGTTGGTAGCGATTTCGATTTTCTGGTTTCTTTTACGTGGGAGTACGTCGTGTCCAGTTACGCAAGCATTGCCGATCAAGCGGGTTCCGTCATCGCCAGGAATGGCCCATCCTGGAACGCCATCAGCCCGGAATTTGTAGCGCGGATGCGCCTGCAGAATCGTTTCAAGACCGGTCTGGATATCGCTCGCTATACCGCGAAGATCATGCGCGACGACATGGCCGCTTACGACAAGGATGCCGGTCAATACACACAATCGCTCGGTTGCTGGCATGGTTTCATCGGTCAGCAGAAGCTGATCTCCATCAAGAAGCATCATGGTTCAACCAAGCGTCGTTATTTGTATTTGTCCGGCTGGATGGTGGCGGCGCTGCGTTCCGACTTCGGTCCGTTGCCGGATCAATCCATGCACGAAAAAACTTCTGTGTCGGCGTTGATCGCCGAGTTGTACACCTTCCTGCGTCAAGCCGATGCGCGTGAACTCGGCGGTTTGTTCCGCGAACTCGATGCGGCGCGCGCTGCGAAGGATCAGGTCAAGGAAAAAGGCATTCTCAACAGCATCGAAAATTTTCAGACGCATGTGGTGCCGATCATTGCTGACATTGACGCGGGTTTCGGTAATGCAGAAGCGACTTACTTGCTCGCCAAGCAAATGATCGAAGCAGGCGCGTGCTGCATCCAGATCGAAAACCAGGTATCCGATGAAAAGCAGTGCGGTCACCAGGACGGCAAGGTCACGGTGCCGCACGAAGACTTTCTCGCCAAGATTCGTGCAGTCAGATATGCGTTCATGGAACTCGGTGTTGACGATGGCGTAATCGTCGCGCGTACCGATTCATTGGGCGCCGGCCTCACTAAGCAGATTGCGTATACCACGCAGCCGGGTGATCTGGGCGATCAATACAACAGCTTCCTCGATTGCGAAGAAGTGACGCCTGCCACCATGAAGAATGGCGATGTGATCATCAATCGCGGCGGCAAGCTGCTGCGTCCGAAGCGTTTGCCCAGCAACCTGTTCCAGTTCCGCACCGGCACCGGTGAAGATCGTTGCGTGCTGGATTGCATCACCAGTCTGCAGAACGGCGCCGACCTGTTGTGGATCGAAACCGAGAAGCCGCATATCGGCCAGATCAAGGGCATGGTGGATCGCATCCGCAAAGCGGTGCCGAATGCCAAACTGGTGTACAACAACAGCCCCTCGTTCAACTGGACTTTGAATTTCCGTCAACAGGTGTTCGATGCCTGGCAGAAGGAAGGTAAGGATGTATCGGCTTACGATCGCGCCAAGCTGATGAGCGCCGATTACGACGCCACCGATTTGTCGAAAGAAGCAGACCGTCGCATCCAAGCTTTCCAGCGCGATGCAGCGCGCGACGCCGGCATTTTCCACCACTTGATCACGTTGCCGACGTATCACACCGCTGCGTTGTCCACCGACAATCTCGCCAAGGGTTACTTCGGTGAAGAGGGCATGCTCGCTTACGTGGCCGGTGTACAGCGCAAGGAAATTCGCGAAGGTATTGCCTGTGTCAAACACCAGAACATGTCGGGTTCCGACATTGGTGACGATCACAAGGAATACTTCTCCGGCGAAGCGGCGCTGAAGGCCGGCGGCAAGCACAACACGATGAATCAATTTGGTTGATCGGGTTCGGCTGATTTATTCGCGAGCAGAGCAGGGACGCTCAGGGATCATTTTCTGCGATCATTTAAAGACCGACTGGCAACAGCCGGTCTTTATTTTTTTGCGGCGTTTTGACATTCCTCTGCATTCAACCGCCATCAATTGCTGTGACTTCGCGCTTCAGCGATTTAGCCGCACCACATCTGAACAGAATCGCGGGCACTGTTGCAGCTGTATCAACTGCCGGCCGATGCATTGATTAAACAGCGTTGATCAGTCGGTTACTGTCATCCAAAAGTCATGCGCTGTAGTCCCTGCGGGACTGTCATTCCCGGCGAGCAGCGCTTATTCTCTGTGCCCGTTTCGCCACCTGTTTTTCCTACCTACGGACATTAGCCGTGAACCAGCTCGATCAGCTCAAGCAGTACACCACCGTGGTCGCCGACACCGGCAACTTCAAGCAGCTTGCGCAATTTGCACCGCGCGATGCCACCACCAATCCATCGTTGATTCTCAAGGCCGTACAACAAGCCGAATACGCGCCGCTGTTGCAGGAAGCGGTTGCAGCCCATCGCGGCAAGCCACTGGATGAAATTGTCGATGCGGTACTGGTGCGTTTCGGCGCGGAAATTCTCAAAGTCGTGCCGGGACGTGTTTCAACGGAAGTCGATGCGCGACTTGGCTTCGATGCGGCGGCTAGCATTGCGCGGGCACAACGCATTATTGATTTATACGCGCAAGCCGGCATCGCTCGTGAGCGTGTGCTAATCAAAGTAGCCTCGACCTGGGAAGGTATTCAAGCCGCCAAAGCATTGGAGAAGCAGGGCATTCACTGCAATCTCACCTTGCTGTTTGCGTTTTGTCAGGCAGTGGCGTGTGGCGCCGCAGGGGTAAAACTGATCTCGCCCTTCGTCGGCCGCATTTACGATTGGTACAAAAAAGCAGCGGGCAGCGCTTGGGATGAAGCTGCCAATGCCGGCGCCAACGATCCCGGCGTGAAGTCGGTGAAGCAGATTTACACCTACTACAAGAAGTTTGGCATTCAGACCGAAGTCATGGGCGCGAGCTTCCGCAACGTCGGTCAGATTATTGGCCTCGCCGGTTGCGACTTGTTGACCATCAGCCCCGAACTACTGGCGCAATTGCAGGCCAGCGAAGCGCCAGTGACGCAAGCACTCACCCCGCAGGCGGCGCAAGCGGCCGATATCAAGCCCATCAGCTACGATGAAGCCAGTTTTCGTTATGCATTGAACGAAGATGCCATGGCCACCGAAAAACTGGCCGAAGGCATTCGCGCCTTTGCCGCCGACGCGGCAAAGCTGGACAAAATGATCATGGCGGTTAGTTGAGATTCCTCGCAGCGGATGTTTAATCGCCTGCATCTTGCGCAAGCAACGCATGGCGTTGATGATGCAGTTAGGGATTTAAATAAAAAGGTGGGAGAGTGTGATGCCGGTATGGGCATGGTTGGTCATGGCGGCGATGCTGCTGGGCGCCGAAATGTTCTTGGTGGACGCGCAGTTCTATCTGGTGTTCTTCGGCGTTGCCGCCGCCATTGTCGGCGCCTTGGGCTGGTTAGGGATCGCGCTGCCTGAAGCCGGGCAGTGGTTCTTGTTTGCGGTGTTGTCGGTGGTGGCGATGCTGACGTTTCGCAAGCGTTTATACGAACGTTTGCGTCGGCGCATCGAAGGCTTGCCCGATGTGCTGACTCCCGGTGATCGTGTGCAATTGCCGCAAGCACTTGAACCGGGCCAAACCTGTCGCGTGGAATATCGCGGTTCCAACTGGTCGGCGCGCAATATCGATCAGCAAACCTTGCAAGGTGAAGTCATGGTCTCGCACATCGAGGGCTTGACCCTGATGGTGCGACAAGCTCGCTGAAGGGCGATTGAACTTCGCGCCATAACTCGCTATTGGACTATTCACCGGAGATAAACAAACAACATGGCTACTCAAATTGCTTTGGCGGTCGTCATCCTGGTCATCATCGTGCTGGCCAAGACGGCGACAGTGGTGCCGCAACAGAGCGCATACGTGGTGGAAACGCTGGGGCGTTACAACCGCACCTTGCAGGCAGGTTTCCATGTGCTGGTGCCATTCGTCGATCGCATTGCCTATAAGCACAATCTGAAGGAGCAGGCGCTGGATATTCCCGAGCAGGTCTGCATTACCAAGGACAACGTGCAGGTGGGCGTCGACGGTGTGCTGTACATGCAAGTGCTTGATGCGCGCAATGCGTCGTACGGCATTACCAATTATCAGTTCGCCATTATTCAATTGGCGCAAACCACCTTGCGCAGCGAAATCGGCAAGATCGATCTGGATCGGACCTTTGAAGAACGCGCCACGATCAACTCGCACGTGGTCAGCGAACTCGACAAAGCCTCCGCCGCGTGGGGCGTGAAGGTGCTGCGTTACGAAATCAAGAACATCAATCCGCCAGCCGACATTCTGCACGCCATGGAAAAGCAGATGCGTGCTGAACGTGAGAAGCGCGCGGTGGTGCTGACCTCCGAAGGCGAACGTGATGCCAAGATCAATCAAGCCGAAGGCGAGAAGCAACGCGTCATTAAAGAGTCTGAAGCCAATCGCCAATTGCAGATCAATCAGGCACAGGGTCAATCAGAAGCCATTCTGGCTGTTGCTACTGCCACCGCCGAAGGCTTGCGTCGCGTTGGTGAAGCCTTGAGCGGGCGCGGCGGTATGGAAGCCATGCAATTGCGTGTCGCTGAAGAATACGTCAAGCAATTCGGTACGCTGGCCTCTGAGGCGCAAAGCACCTTGATCGTGCCGGCGAATCTGTCGGACATTGCGTCGATGATCACCATGGCGACCAATGTCATCAAGCAACAGGGTGTCGTTAAATCGAGTTGAGCAAACGTGAGCGGAGTTGTTACTGCAGCGCAGACCTTCGGTTTGCGCAGTCACGCGACGAGCAATGCCGCGATTGAAGCCGTCAGTGTGACGATTCAGCGCGTGTCGCCGCAGCAGTTACAGTTAACTTACCGCACCTCGGGTGACATGCCGCAACTGCGCATTCCTGCCACCTGCAATGCCGAACGACGCGATGCATTGTGGCGACACACCTGCGCGGAATTCTTTGTTGGTGAACGTGGCAAGTCTGGGTATTACGAATTCAACTTCTCACCATCGACTTGTTGGGCGGCGTTTGAGTTCAGCGATTATCGTCAGGCAATGCGCAATGCAGATGTGGCTGCGCCGTCGATCCAGGTCATGCAAACAGAGCAACGATTGCAGCTGCAAGTGATGCTGACGTTGCCGGCGGCAGTTGCTGCGGCCGATGCATTACAGGCAAGCTTGACCATGGTGATTGAAGATCAAGTCGGCCAATATTCTTACTGGGCCGTGAACCATGCTGCGGCGAAGCCGGATTTTCATTGCCGCGATAGCTTTGTAGTTAATCTCTGAAGCGAATATTTTCCCAAGGCTTGAGTGATGCGCCGATGTTAAAGACCGGTCTGGATGTTTTGCTGGAAGACGCGGAGTTGCGCAAACCACTAACCGGCAAGCGCGTGGCGTTGCTGGCGCATCCCGCATCGGTGACGCGCGATCTCACGCACGCACTGGATGCATTGGCGGCATTGCCGGATATCAAGCTCTCCGCTGCGTTCGGCCCGCAGCATGGTCTGCGGGGCGACAAACAGGACAACATGATGGAGTCGCCGGACTTCAACGATCCGGTGCATGGCATTCCGGTGTTCAGTCTGTATGGTGAAGTGCGTAAGCCTACGACGCGCATGATGGATAGCTTCGATGTGTTGCTGGTGGATTTGCAGGACCTTGGTTGTCGCATCTACACCTTCATCACCACCTTGCGCTATGTGCTCGAAGCAGCGGCGCAGCACGGCAAGTCGGTATGGATACTGGATCGGCCTAATCCCGTGGGTCGTCCGATTGAAGGGTTTACCCTGCGCGAAGGCTGGGAAAGTTTTGTAGGTGCCGGCGCCATGCCGATGCGCCATGGGCTGACCTTGGGCGAGCTGGCGCACTGGTTTGTGCAGACATTGAACTTGCAGGTCGACTATCGCGTGATCGCCATGCAGGGCTGGCAGATCGACACAGCACCTGGTTGCGGTTGGCCGATCGGTGAACGTACGTGGATCAATCCGTCGCCCAATGCGCCGAATTTATGGATGGCGCGTTGTTATGCCGGCACCGTGATGCTCGAGGGCACCACACTCAGCGAGGGTCGCGGCACCACGCGACCGCTGGAATTATTCGGCGCGCCGGATATCGATGCCGACAAGATCATGCAGCGCATGCATTCACTGGCGCCACAATGGTTGCAAGGTTGTCGGCTGCGCGCCTGCTGGTTCGAACCCACCTTTCACAAACACGTCGGCAAGTTATGCGCGGGCGTGCAAATTCATGTGGAAGATGGCGCTTACGATCATGCGTTGTTCAAACCATGGCGCGTGCAAACGCTGGCATTCAAGGCGATTCGGCAGTTGTATCCTGACTATCCGCTGTGGCGGGACTTTCCTTATGAATACGTGCTCGATAAGTTGGCCATCGACGTCATCAACGGCAGTCCGTTGTTGCGCGAGTGGGTGGACGATGCCAACGCGACGTGCGGCGATCTGGATGTGGCTGTGTTACGCGATGAACAGGCGTGGTTTGAACAGCGCGAAGCGTTTTTGATTTATCGCTGAACGACGCTTCTTGTAGGTCGGGTTTTATACCCGACAGCGATGTCGGATGTCGGGTTAAAACCCGACCTACAAGAGACACCGTTCATTGATTCGGCGCCTAAAGCACGTCATCCGGAAAGTGTTTGGGCTCGCTCGTTTCTTCATCCGTTGCATGAGCCGTCTTGTGACGTTCGCGCCGATTGCGGCCGCGTTGTTCCTGTTCCTGAACGTCTTCCGGTTCTTCCACCGACCACTGATTGCGAAAAGCTTGCACCGCTTCGTTATAAACGCTGGCGTGACGATTGCTCAGCACCAGCGACGACAGATCGCAGACGCGCGCGCGCAAGATACCTAGATCCTGCGCCGCATCGAACAAACTCGGATACCAGCTTTGCCAGCCCGGCAATAGCTCATCGACCTGATCGCGCAAGCTGCGATTGCCTTGTGGTTTATGAGCGGGTTGGCGGGGCGAATTCATGGCGCGATTTTGCCACTGCTGCGGCGATTCGCGGCAAGAAAAAAGGCAGGCCATACGTTCAGCTTGCCGGGTCTTTTCAAATGGAAGCTTCACTAGACCCTCTCTCCGACAACTGTCATGCTTCGCCGATTCTCAAGTGGAACCTTCCCGCCAGCGTGTCATCCAACTGCGCGCCGGGGCGTCTCCCCACTTCATCGTGTGATCAGTTCGCGGAGTGTGCTTGTGTTGAATTCGACTGTACGGCGCAAAGCCTGGTGGAGCGTATTGGGACTGTGTCTGGGTTTGCTGAGCGCACCGGCTTTCAGTTTCAATTCGGCGGCTACTTTTTCGGGCCTTTTTGCTTTTGATTTGCACGTGACGACTGCCGGTGTGGTCGAGAACCCCAACTCTCCGGGTATTTTTTACGGCACCACGGCTGATACGTCGCTCACGGGTGGCGGCACCATTTTCAAAGTTTCAAAAGCCGGCGGTGCGCCGGACATCGTCTATCAATTGAAAGAAACCGACGGCTACAGCCCACAAGCAACACTGTTGGTGGGAAGAAATGGCTCCTCATCCAGTGCGACGGCGGACGGTTATCTATATGGCAGCACCGTTTTCGCCCCGCGCGTCGGCGGGCAAACATCGTATGGTTCCGGAACCATATTTCGAATAGCGCTGGACGGGTCCGGCTATACGACCTTGTTCACCTTTGATGTCTCAAGCGCCAATCTAGCGAGCACTGGCCTGCCTACGAATACTTACGGCATGCATCCCGCTAAGGCGTTAATTCAGGACGCCACTTATCTGTATGGCGTCACACCTGCGGGCGGTGCCAACGGCACGGGCACTGTGTTCAAGATTCGCAAGGCAGACGGACATGCCGAGGTGCTGTATTCGTTCAAGGACACCGATACCACAGGTGTAACTTCGACCGGTGAGGGCGCTTATCCATCATCACCGCTTACGCTGGGTAGCGATGGCAGGTTGTATGGAGTGACGATAGGCGGCGGTGCGAATTTGCACACAACCACAGACAGCGCCGGTAATGTGAGCAAAGAAGGAACGGGAACCATCTACTCGCTAAATGTAGATGGTACCGGTCTGCAGACTTATAGCTTCGATGCGTTGGACACCGTTGTATCGGCGACTGCCGGCGCTTCGACTAACACCAATGCCACCGGCATCAAGCCCATGGGTGCGTTGCTGGAACTCAGCCCTGGTGTGTTCATCGGTACTGCCAGTAATGGCGGGAATCCGGCTGCAAATCCAAGTCCGCCTACGCCGGCCATTTTCGGTTATGGCACGGTCTTTAGGTTTGATGCAACGAATAGTCAGGTGACGACGCTATACAACTTTGACTTAACAACTGGTTCGGCGCCACTTGGCAATTTGATCTTGAATAACGGCATAGGTGGAGATGGATTGGTGTACGGCGTCACCTCCGCGGGTACAACGCCGTCGTTCGGCAGCTTCTATTCAATCGATCCAACGTCGGGTGCTTTTCAGTTGCTGCATGCACCGACGAGTGGTGAAGGTTATTCGTTCATCGATAGTCTCACCTTGGGCAGTGATGGAGATTTATATGGCGCGGTCAGGTACGGCAGTGCCTGCACGGTGCTGAATGGACAAGGCTATGGCGCTGTGTACCGCTACAGCATCACCACCGGTCAGGCCGTCGCCGGCTATGCCAATTGCACCCAGCCAAGCAATAGCGGCGGTGGTTCGATGTCGTGGGGATTCCTGTGGTTGCTGGCCGCGTTGGGTCTGGCGCCCACGGTACGCCGTCGCTTGATGTAAGGGCGGTTCGTGAACCGCCCGCTTAAAAAAGATCAGAGAGTCGTTTGCGAACGACCTACAAAAACTGCCACTCATACGCGAAGCGCAACTGGTCATAGTCGCGTTTCAACTTCGCAGGGAATGGATCGAAGGGCGCAGCGCGACGCAGAATGTTGAGCGCCGCTTGATCTACTGCCGGGTCGCCACTGGATTGTTGAATCACCGCTGACTTCAATTTGCCGTTGGCGGCGATCACTACTTCCACTACCGGATTACGGTTGTTGAATTGTCGCGCTTGCAGCGGATAGTTGAGTGTGCCGATTCTTTCGATCTTGCGTTTCCATGAGTCGAGATACGGCGCGAGTCGTGATTCCTGCGTATCAGGTGTAATGAAGGCTTCGCGACTGTCCTTGCCGCGCAGTTTCAATTCATCGTCGATCAGGCTGGTAGCGATGGGATTCGGCGGCGTGGGTGACAACGCCAAGGGTGAGTCGTTACTTCGCGTTGGTAACTCGGTGCCGTTCTGATAGGCAAGTGCCGACCGCTCGGCGCGACTCGACACCACTTCCACCGATGCCGTGCCGGCCAGCGCTTGCGCGAAATCCAGCGCATTACCTTCGGCGGTGCCTTCATTCATCGCCGCTAATGGCGAGTCGGCGGGATTGGCAGCGCGTTCGCGCTTCTGCGTGTTGCCATTGCCCTTTTGACTGCGCTGCGCCAGATACACCGCATCGGGATTGGCTTCGCGACTCGGGCTGTTATCAGTGAGGAGCAGCACTTCCAGTGTCGGCGCATCGCCCTTGGGTTTGCCTAACGGGCCAACAAACGTCACGCCGGTAATCACAATCACATGAAACAGCGCCACCAGAAACAGTGTGGTAACCAGGCGATCGCGCACCGGCGCAATGCCCTCGCGGAACTGACTGATGGATTGCAGTTCGGCCACGGAGGCATCGGCGAGCGGGCGAGCGGCGGTGGTTTCAGGATTCACGAATGCAAGATTTGAAGTAAGAGCAACCGTTAAGGATGTAACACCAAGCACCGCCAAACTGCACCACGTCATCCCCGCGCAGGCGGGGATCCAGTTATTCTGAGTCGCTTCGCGACACGTTATTGACTGGGTTCCCCTTCCGCGGGAATGACGGTAAGGGCACCATGCATGTTTAAAGCACAATTTGCTTAACGATGCGCGCCGCTTCGTGTGTCTGCGGCGCCGACCAGTGCAAGCGCGCATACAGTGCCGCAGTCACTTCAATCGCGCCAGTGGCATCAATGCGCAACACTTCACGAACGCCAAGTTGTTTTGCGATGCGTTGCCAGTTATCCGGACCGGCGGCCATCAGCGCAGTGGAAGCGGCATCGGCCAGCGTGGCATCGGTGCTGATCACCGTCACTGCTTGCGTGTGCGCCACCGGCAAACCGGTATGCGGATCGAACAAATGATGCAGACGCCGACCATCGCGCTCGACGAAGCGTTCGTAATCGCCGGACGTAGAGATGCTTTCGCCCGGCCGCAATTGCAAGGTGGCCAAGCTGCGCGCGGCGCGCGGGTCGCGAATGGCGACAGCCGGGAATTGCTGCGCCATGGTGTTGCCCATCAAAGCGATCTGGCCACCCATGTTGATGGCGGCGTCCTGGCAGTTCAGCGCTTGCAGTTGCCGCATCATCAACGCTTCGGCATAGCCTTTCGCGATCGCGCCGAGATCGAGTTGCAGATCGCGACGTGCGCTGCTGAGGCGCGCGCCATCGATATGCAGGTCATTTAAGGTGGGTCTGGCAGTGCGCCACTGCTCAAGCATTTCGGTATTCGGCGACGTGCCCATGCGCGGCGAATCTAGCTCTGCAAATCCCCACGCGTCGGTCATCGGCTCGATGGCGGGATCGAAGTATCCCTCGCTAGCCACAAACGCTTGCTGGGCGCGTTGCAGTAATGCCAGCAATGAAGCGGAAGCAGTGAATGACTGGCCGTTCGCCAATGCGGCATTCAGCCGCTTCAATTCGCCGCTTGCATCATGCGTCCAGGGATACCAGTCTATGCCTTCGCGCAATAACGCCTGTTCAACTTGTGCGCTGAGTTTGCCTGCCGCTTCCGGGCTGCGGGCAAGTACCGAGAGTTCGACACGCGTGCCCATCGCCAGGAATTCGCTGTCGTAACGCTGCGAGCTTGACCCGCTGCACGCCAGCAACGTGCAGCACAGCAGTAATACCAAGTAATTACTTGCGGCGTTTCTCAATGGCGTCGATCAACAGGCTGGCGATATCGCATTTGAATTGTTTATCCAGTTCGCGAATGCCGGTGGGACTGGTGACATTGATCTCGGTAACAAAGCCGCCGATGACGTCGATGCCGACAAACAACATGCCGCGCTCGCGCAGCACCGGGCCGATCTGGCCAGCCAGCCAGCGATCGCGATCGTTGAGTTCGCGGCCCTTGCCCTGTGCGCCGGCGGCGAGATTGCCGCGGTTGTCGGTGGCGGAGGGAATGCGCGCCAAGGCATACGGCGCCGGTTCGCCATCGATGATGAGAATGCGCGAATCGCCGGTCTCAACAATCTCCGGCAGATACTTCTGCACGATGGCGAACTTGTGGCCGTAGCCGGTCTGGTTCTCAAAAATCACATTGGCGTTCTTGTCGCCTTCCTTGATCACGAAAATCGAACTGCCGCCCATGCCATGCAAGGGCTTACAGACAATGTGGTGATGCTCGTGCAAAAAGGCGTGCATGTCGCCCATGTCGCTGGTGATCAAGGTTGGCGCGCAGCATTGCGGGAACCAGGCCGTGTACACCTTCTCGTTCATGTCGCGCAGGCCGGAAGGCTTGTTTACCACCAGCGCACCTTCGGCCTCGGCGCGTTCCAGAATGTAGGTGGTGTAGATGTACTCCATATCGAAGGGCGGGTCCTTGCGCATCAGGATCACATCCATGCTGGCCAGGCGTTCGGTATGCTCGGCGCCCACGGTGGCCCAGTTATCCAGATCGTCGCGCACCTGCACTGGATGCACCCGGCCCCAGGCGACGCCGTCGCGCAGCCATAAATCCCGCTGTTCCAGATAGAACAGTTCGTGGCCGCGTTTCTGGGCGGCCAGCATCATGGCCAGGGTCGAGTCTTTTGCGGGTTTGATGCCTTCGATGGGGTCCATGACGATGGCTATACGCAGACGCCGTTTGCTCATGCTGAATTCTCTATGGGCATGCACAGTCCCGAACCGTGCAAAAAAGTGAGGGTTAGCTCGTACACATATTGCGTTCTGCGCACTGTGCCTCAGAGCGACTCGTGACGGGCTTCATACTATACGCAGGGCAGCGATGGCAGGGGCTATATCAATATGTTAAAACCAGTACGCTGCAATGCAGTGAACAATGTCGTGGACCAAGCGTGGCTTGGAACCGCCAGTTGGAAAGCGTTGAGGTATTCATGATGAATGTGGCAACTGCCGAAAAATTACGTCTGGCGGGATTGAAGGTGCTGGTCATCGATGACAGCAAAACCATTCGCCGTACTGCGGAGACCCTGCTCGCCAAAGAAGGCTGCGAAGTCTTCACCGCTGTGGACGGCTTCGATGCCTTATCGAAAATTGCTGATCACCAGCCGGACATCGTGTTCGTGGACATCATGATGCCGCGTCTCGACGGTTATCAGACCTGTTCGCTAATCAAGCACAACAAAGTGTTCAAAAGTATTCCGGTGATCATGCTGTCCAGCAAGGACGGCCTGTTCGATCGCGCCCGCGGCCGCATCGTCGGCTCGGAACACTATCTGACCAAACCGTTTACCAAGGATGAGTTGTTGAGCGCCATCGAAACCCATGTGGGTCACACGGCGCGTTGAGAGGAGTGACACATGGCACTGATACTCATCGTCGACGATTCGCCTACTGAAGTTCACGCCATGAAAACGGCGCTGGAACGTCATGGCTATCAAATCGCCTCTGCCGGCGACGGCGCGGAAGCGCTGGAAAAAGCCCGGCAAATGAAGCCCGATCTGATTTTCATGGATGTGGTGATGCCTGGCGTCAATGGTTTTCAGGCCACGCGCAAACTATCCAACGATCCCAGCACCAAGGAGATTCCGGTGATCATGGTCACTTCCAAAGATCAGGAAACCGATCGCATCTGGGGTATGCGCCAGGGCGCGGTGGACTATTTGGTCAAGCCGGTATCGGCTGAGCGTCTGCTGGCCAAGGCGCGCGCTGCGCTGGCTGGTTGAAGCACAACAAGAACAACGCCAAGGACAAGCACTTCATGACCGCCGTTGCGCTCCGCTCGATGCTCGATAAGCCCTATGAGCTGCTCATGGAGATCGAGAACCGTGCGCGCGCAGCACAAGCAGGGCAAGTGCGCGACATGCAGGCCGGCGACGAATGGGTGGGCGTGTCGTTTCGTCTCGGCGCTGAAACGTTCCTGGTCGCACGCGAGGAAACGCGCGAAGTACTCGGTGTGCCGAATTTCCTGACGCGCGTGCCCGGGGCAAAGCCGTGGATTCGTGGCCTCGCCAACATTCGCGGGCAGTTGTTGCCGGTTGTCGATCTACGCGGTTTTCTGGGTGGTGGCGCCGCGCAAATCGGTCGCAGCGCTCGCATCATGGTGGTCAATCATCGCGATGTGCCGGCTGGCTTGCTGGTTGATGAAGTGCTGGGCTTCCGTCGTTTCAACGACGGCGAGTTCAACACGCAACTGCCGGCAACGATTCTGCACTGCGATCGTTATCTTGCCGGCGCGTTTCGCCGCGGCAATGAAGTGTCGCCGGTATTCGGCTTGCGTGCCTTGCTGGAGAGTAATGAATTCCTGATGGGTGCGGCGCACTAGTTGCGCGAAGGCGCGGCAAGAGAACAAACATGGCAATCGATACTCGTCTTAAATCGTCGGTCGCACGCCTCAGTCCGGTATTGATGGTGGTGACCTTGCTTGCCACGCTGGCGGCAGCGGGTTGTTTGCTGAGCGGCGTGGCTGCAGGTCCGGTGTTGCCGCTGGTGTTGCTCGGCGTGGCAGTTGTTGCGACGGCGGGCTTGTTGTTCATTCACAGCTTCACTGCCGAGCTGCGCACCGCAGCCGAAAAAAATCGCATTCAGAACGAACGCAATCAGGAAGCCATTCTGCGTCTGCTCGATGAAATCAGTAACCTCGCCGAAGGCGATCTCACAGTGCGCGCCACCGTCACCGAAGACATCACCGGCGCAATTGCCGACTCCATCAACTATGCCATCGAAGCACTGCGCGAATTGGTCACCACTATCAACAAGACGGCCGTGACCCTCGACGGTTCGGCGCGCCAAGCGCTCGCGTCGGCAGGACATCTGGCCAAAGCTTCAGTGCAGCAGTCCAAGCAAGTGGCTGCTGCATCCGAATCGGCTGCAGCGATGGCGTCATCGGTAGAAGAAGTATCGGGCAACGCCGAACGTTCATCGGACGTGGCGCGGCATTCAGTGGACATCGCACATAAAGGTTCCGATGCCGTACGTCGCACTATCGATGGCATGAACACCATTCGCGAGACCATTCAGGAAACATCGAAGCGTATCAAGCGCCTCGGCGAAAGCTCGCAGGAAATCGGCAATATCGTTGAATTGATCAATGACCTTGCTGAACAAACCAACATCCTCGCGCTGAATGCATCGATTCAAGCCTCAATGGCCGGTGAGGCTGGACGTGGCTTTGCTGTGGTTGCCGATGAAGTGCAGCGTCTGGCCGAACGCGCAGCGCAAGCGACCAAACAAATTGAAGTACTGGTGCGCACCATTCAAGCCGATACCAATGAAGCCGTGGTATCGATGGAACGCAGCACCACCGATGTAGTAGGCGGCGCCATGCTTGCTGAAAACGCCGGTGCAGCGCTGGAAGAAATCGAGCAGGTATCGAATCAGATCGCAAGTCTGGTGCAGAACATTTCGGCAAGCGCCAGACAGCAATCCGAATCCGCGCAGAACATCGCGCGCAACATGCAGGTGTTGCGTGAGATCAGTGCCCAGACCGCAGACAACAGCGCGGCGACCTCGACATCCATTGGCAAGCTGGCGCAGTTATCGGGTTTGATGCGCAAGTCGGTGGCAGGTTTCCGCCTGCCCGAGATGCTACTGAAGAAAACCGGTTCGACCACGGCAGGCGCGGGGGACACTGGCAGTGCAGCAAAAACTGCAGCGCCGGCTGCGAGTGCTGTGAAGAAAGTGAGCGGGTTGTCGGGCTAGTCATCGCGCCCGGCAATAATCCGCAATGAATGTTGATCATGAAAATTTCTATAACACCGTGAAGCAAACGGAGCACCGCACTCATGAGTGAGGTATCGACGCAAACCCTGCATGTGGTTGCGCGCGAATTGAACAACGAGTTGAACGACGCCCGCGTGGCGTTGGAGTTGTTTGGTGAGCAACAGGATCAGGTCGAGGTGCTGATCAAGTGCCGCGAACACCTGCGTCAGGTGCGCGGTGCATTGCGTCTGGTAGAAGTGTTTGGCGCAGCGTTGCTGGTCGAGGAAATGGAACAGCTCGCGCAGTACCTGATTGATCACATCGCCGAGCAGCGGCATCTCGCTGAAGGCCTCGATGCGTTGATGCGCGCGATGGTGCAGTTGCCAACCTATCTCGAACGCGTGCTCAGCGGCGGTCGCGATATGGCGCTGGTGTTGTTGCCCTTGCTCAACGATCTGCGCGCAGTGCGCGGCAATCCATTGCTGTCCGAAGGCACGCTGTTGTTGTTGAACTTGAGTTCTGACAAGCAGGCTAATCCTGTACAGCCTGCACCGGGTGAAGCACAGCTATCGGTGGCGCAGTGGTCGCGCAAGATGCGCACCCGTTTTCAATTGGGTTTACTCGGCTGGATCAAGGGCGAACGCATCGATCAGAATCTGGAAATTCTCGCGCGTACTTCTGAAAAGATGGAGCAGGTTGCGACCACGCAGCCGGTATTCCAGTTGTGGTGGGTGGTGGGCGCCGTGGTCGAAGCATTGCGCGACAAGGGCCTGGAGGGCACTGCTTCGGTGAAGCGTCTGCTGGGCCAAGCCGATCGTCAGATGAAACGTCTGTACGAGCAAGGCGAGCAACACTACTGCAATCAACCGCCGCTCGATTTGCTCAACAATCTTCTCTACTACGTTGCACGCGCCACCAGTGATGGTCCACGCGTGACCGCCGTGCGCGCATCATTCCGCTTGAACGATCTGTTGCCGGTGGATTCGCAAGTCGAAGCGGCACGGGAAAGTTTGTCGGCGCCGTCAATCAAGTTGATGAAGACGGTTGCCGGCGCCATCAAGGAAGACCTAGCGCGCGTGAAAGATGCGCTGGATATTTTCGTTCGCCGTGGTGGTTCGCAGCTTGAAGAGCTGGTGCCGCAACTGGAACTGCTGCGCAAGATTGGCGACACGCTGGGCGTGCTGGGTCTGGGTGAACTCCGCGAAAAAGTGCAGCAACAAACCGCAGCCTTGCAAACGCAGGTGCAATCCGGTGCCCAGCCTGATGAAACCAGTTTGATGACCATGGCCGCGACCTTGATCAATGTCGAAGACAGTCTCGACGATCAATTAGTGGGTTTGATCCTGCCCGGCGGCGAAGCCGACCCCGTTGAAGCAGAAGCCGCACAAGACAAGCCGGATAAAGATATCGAATTTCGCCAGGTATCCGAGGCAGTGCTGCGCGAATGTATCGTCAACATGGCGCGCATCAAGGAAGCCATTGCGTTGGCGCTGGAAAAACCTGGCGAAGCGCAGGCGCTCGATCAGATTCCACACTTGATGCGCGGCATCACAGCTGGTTTGTTGATGCTCGGCAAAGCGCGTGCTGTCGAAGTGACCGAACGCATTCGTAAAGCCTTGGCGCGTTATGCGCGTCCCGATGTTGCGCCACAGATGTCGGACAAGATGGACCGACTTGCCGATGCGATTGTTGCCGTCGAGTACTACCTTGAAACCTTGCAGGCCGGTCGCAGCGATCCGTGGTACATGCTGGACAACGCCGATAGCTGCTTGCGGGTGCTGGAAGAAATGGGCACCGGCATCACTGGACTGCAGAACATTCCGCAGTTGACCCAGCCGGTCAACTTGCATGAACCGACATTGGCGATTACTGCACAAGCGGCGCAGGCCATGCAGCAACGCAACGACGCCACCGACATCGAGCACACGCAGGTGCTGTCGGATTCGGCAACGCATGCAGCAATTACGCAAGTGGCGTCGCCGGTGGCGGCCGCTTACAGCAACATCACCTTACCGCCGGTGCTGGTGCGTCCCGACGACAAGGCCGATCCTGAATTCCTCGAATTGTTTATCGAAGAAGCACGCGATGAAATTGCCAAGATCAATATCATGCTGCCGCGCTGGGATGACAACCCGCTGGACCAGGAAGCGCTCACACATCTGCGTCGTTCCTTCCATACCTTGAAGGGCAGCGGTCGCCTGGTAGGTGCGCAACTCATTGGTGAATTCGGCTGGGCCAACGAAAGTCTGCTGAATCGCGTGATCAGCAAGACGCTGGAACGCACGCCCGACATGATGGAGCTGTTGCGTCAGGCTGCGAAAGTATTGCCGCAGCTCGTCGAACAACTGGAGAGCGGCCGTGCGCCCGATATCGAAGTGGCACCGCTGATTGCTCGTGCGCATGCGTTGGCAGGCAGCCGCGATCATCAACCGCGCGCAGTGAGCGCGAGTAACACGCAAACGGTAAAGCAGCACAATGATTCATCGCATGCCGCAGCGCTTGCCAGGCAGGAAGAAGTATCCAGCGATAGCAGCGACGTGATTGAAACGGCCAGCACAAGCGACGCCGCCTTGAATGTCGGCGATGCACCTGCGCCGATGGATGCGGCGTTACATGAAATTTTTGCCAAGGAAGTTACCGGTCATCTTGCCGAGATTCGCGACTACATCGCCAACTGCGACAGCTTGTTGCCGCCGTATGCAGTAACTGAAGCGCTGCATCGCGCCTGCCACACCTTGAGCGGTGCATCCAAAACCGCGGGCGCGCGCCACAGTATCAAGATTGCCGAGCCGTTAAATCATTACGTGCGCAAGTTGTACGACAACGGCGCTGCATTACCGGCCGACGGCCTCGCAGTGCTCAACGACGCGGTGGCAGCGATCGAACAGATCATTGCCAACATCAACGAAAGCACTACGTTTTTCGGTTCGCAGGATGCAATCGTCACTCGTCTGCAACGCCTTGAAGAGCGTCTGGATGGGGAGTTGACCATGCGCGATGTGGTGCCCGATACCACCGGTGTGTTGCCCAGGCCGTCACATCTGCATGCTCAGGCAACTAGCAGCGAATCAGCCGCAGCCATCAAGGCCAATGGCGATTCGAATGACTCGATCATGCCGGTCGATGAGCATGCCATTACCTTGACGCGTGCCGAGCCTGCATTGAGCAATACGATCGTGCGTTCGAGCGACGACGAAGAAGATGAAGAGTGGTTGGATCTGACCACCGACGATCTGCAGAAGCTGGTGAGTCAACCGATCTCGAGCATTCTCCGCGGGCATAGCGATGCAGCGCCTGTAGAGTCTTCAGTCAATGCAACAGCGCAGCCTGCGGCGAATAGTTATCAAGTCGATGACGGCCAGGAATTATTCATCGATGAAACCATGCAGGAAGAACCTGCCATGCCGGTGCTTGAGCCGGTCGCCATGGAGCCGCAGCCGGTGATTGAAACCGCGGCGTGGGCCGCCAATTTCCAGGCGCCAACGCTGACCGACATCAAAGTGGCGCCGCCGGCCACGCCGTTTGAATTGCACAATGAAGCTGATGATTTGCCGGGCGATGAAGATTATCAAGATGAAGATTATCAAGCGCCACTGGCCGAGTTGAATGAAGACACGCGCACCGATCTACGCGACGAATTATCTGCGGCTGCGCCGACCGCAGCGCCATCGAGTGTCGAAACAGCCGTGGTCAATGCAGTCACGGTGCAAAGCGCGGCCACTTCGGTTGCGTCCGCATCGATTCCGGCAGCAGTTCAGGCCAGTGTTCAGCTCAGCGCAGAAGACGAGGTACCCGATGACGACTTCGATGCCGAAGTCGCCGCCATCTTTACTGAAGAAGCCACGGAGCTTCTGGAAGTTGCCGATCAATCGTTGCAAGACTGGCAAGGCGATCGCAGCAACCCGCAACCTGTTCACGAATTGAAACGTGCGCTGCATACCTTGAAAGGCGGCGCGCGCATGGCGGGCATTCGCGCCATGGGTGATCTCAGTCATGAGCTGGAATCGTTCATGGAACTGGTTGAACACGGCGCCGTGGCGGCCACGCCGGATGTGTTTGCCTTGATGCAAACCAGCCTCGATGAACTCAACGGCATGCGCGATACCGTTGCGCAAGGTCGCCGTGTGAAGTCCGCAACGTACTTGATGCAGCGCATCCGTGCACTGGGGCGCGGCGAGATATTGCCCGCTGTGCCTGCGGTAGTGGCAGCGTCGGTTAACCCATCGGCCAACCCATCGGTGAGTCTTCAGCCAGCGGCATTGGTGACTCAGCCCGAGCCGATACCCGCGCAACCATTCGTCGCAGAACACCAAGTCAAAAGTGAAGCTGCGCATGAATCGCTGCTGGAACCGGCGGCGAATCCCTTCGATGTCCAGCCAGCCGCCGAGAGCGAAGAAATTGTTCTTGAGTCTGCGGAACCTGAGCTTGATGACACATCGCTGAGCTTTGAATTAAGCGCTCTGCATGCAGGCGATGCAGCGCAGGATATGGCTGCATCGATCGTGATCGACGAAGTTGAGCTGAATCACACGTTGAGTGCGGTCAGCGCTGCGACTGCGGGCGATGAGACACAAATCAATGCTGCGCTTGGCGATCGTATCAACGAGCCGCAGGCAGAAGTGGCTCGTGAGCATGTTGACGCTCATGACGATGCGGATGTGTCGGTCGAATTCGGCATGGACGATCTGTCGCAAGACACCGTACGACCCCATATCGCACCGCCCACCGAATCGACCCTGGATTTCGAATTGCCCGATGCCTTGCAACTGCCTGAGTTGATCGTGCCGGAAGTGCCGGCATTAAACGAAATGGTTGAGCCGGCGGTGGACGAGCCTGTCGTCGAGCAAGCGCTCGCGTCACCAGAAGCACTCGTAACTGAAGCGCCAGTCAGCGCACCAGTTGCACAGCAATTCGGCGTAGAAGCACCGCAGACACTTGAAGACGCTGCGCCTCAAGCGCAAATCGCTTTGCCACCCGGACGTGTGCAGCCCACGCAGGAGCGTGGTGAAGTGGCGCGCGTCGATGCGGAGTTGCTCGACAACCTGCTGAACAATGCCGGCGAAGTCAGTATTCTGCGTTCGCGTATGGAACAGCAGGTCTCGTCGCTGGACTTCAACCTGTCGGAACTCGGGCGCACCGTAACGCGCTTGAAGGATCAACTGCGCAAACTGGAAATCGAAACCGAAGCGCAGATCCTGCACAAGCATCAGGATGACAGCAAAGGCCGCGAAGACTTCGATCCATTGGAACTGGATCGTTATTCCACCATTCAACAACTGTCGCGTGCATTGGCCGAGTCAGTGAGCGACGTGGATTCGATTGAAGGCTTGCTGGAATCGATGACCCGCGAAGCGCAGAACCTGTTGCTGCAACAGGCGCGCGTCGTAACTGAATTGCAGAATGGCTTGATGCGCACGCGCATGGTGCCGTTCTCGCGTCATGCACAACGTTTGACGCGTTTAGTGCGTCAAGTAGCGACTGACATTGGCAAGCGCGTTGAACTCAATATCGCCGGCGCCGGTGGCGAGCTGGATCGACAAGTGCTGGAACGCATGCTGCCGCCGTTCGAACACATGCTGCGCAACTCGGTTGTGCATGGCATCGAAACGCCTGAAGAACGTGTGGCGCGCGGCAAACCCGAAGGCGGCACGATCAACGTCACGCTGCGACGTGAAGGCGCAGAAATGGTGATCGTTTTGCAAGACGATGGTCGTGGCATCGATGTCAACGCAGTGCGCGAGAAAGCACGCGCGAAAGGGCTGATTCCCGGTGACCGCGTGCTCACTGATGAAGAAGCACTGCAACTGATTCTCGAGCCGGGATTCAGTACCGCAACAACCATTACGCAACACGCCGGTCGCGGTGTGGGCATGGATGTGGTGGTCACCGAAATCAAGAAACTCGGCGGCGCGCTGTTCACCGAGAGCAAGCCCGGCGAAGGCGTTCGTTTCACCATTCGCTTGCCGTTTACTTTGGCCATCAGCCAATCGTTGCTGGTGCGTGTCGGCGAAAACGAGGTGTATGCCTTGCCGCTTGCCACCGTTGAAGGCGTAGTGCGGTTGACGCGCGCTGAAGTGGAAGCGCACCTAAAGCACGATGCGCCCAGCTTCGATTACGGCGGACAGTTGTACAAATTTCAGCATCTCGGCGCGTTCCTTGATGCCGGCAACTCGGAGTTGCCGGAAGGCGATGTGCCGGTGCCGGTGGTGTTGATCAAAGCCGGCGAACATTCCACCGCATTGGTCACCGATGAATTGATCGGCAATCGCGAGATTGTCGTGAAGTCGGTCGGCCCGCAGGTGTCGAGCATTCGCGGTATTGCCGGCGCCACCATTCTTGGCGATGGCCGCGTGGTGATCATTCTCGACATGGGTGCGCTGGTGCGTTCCGAATGGCGCGCGCGTCCCGCCGGCGATGACGTGGCCACTCGTGGTGAAGATCGTCGCACCTTTGCCTTGGTGGTGGATGATTCCATCACCGTGCGTCGCGTGACTCAGCGTTTGCTGGAGCGACACGGCATGCGCGTGCTCACTGCGAAAGACGGTCTCGATGCACTGGAAATACTGCAGGAGCACTTGCCTGATGTGATTCTGCTTGATATCGAAATGCCGCGTATGGATGGCTACGAATTCGCGACGCAGGTGCGCAACAATTCACGCCTGATGGATATTCCCATCGTGATGATCACCTCGCGAGTCAGCGATAAACATCGTGCACGCGCGATTGAAATCGGTGTGAACGATTATCTCGGCAAGCCCTATCAGGAAAATCAATTGCTCGATGCGATTGAGCCCTTGGTGCAAGCACGGCGTCGCGCGCGTGCGCAGGATCGTGGCGTGGTGAATCGATGAGTGCGCGCTACCTGTTTCCGTTGGCCCTCATCACGAATGGAAGTCCTTAAATGAACGCAGTCAGTGATGAACTCTATAGTCTGTTGGTGCCGCTGGCCGACGAGCGATTGCTGGTACCGCGCGCCTGTGTTGCTGAAGTAGTGACCTGGCAGCAACCTGAGCGCGTCGACAATGCGCCGCAGTGGTATCTCGGTAATCTCAACTGGAACAACCGCATCGTGCCGGTGGTGTCGTTCGAAGCCGCCTGTGGCAAAGCGATTCCGATCCCTGGCGGTCGCACGCGCATCATCATCTGCGTGGCCATCAGCAACAAAATCACCACCGGTTACTTCGGCATCGTCACGCAAGGCTTTCCGCAACTGGTACGACTCGGCCCCGACATCGTCAAACCGGATCCCAATCAACCCTTCTTCGATAGACAGCCCATCCTCTGCCAAGTACGCATGATCAACGAAGTGCCATTGATTCCAGACTTCGAGCGATTGGAAGAGATGGTGAGTGAGGAGATGCGCGGCTGAGTTGTGATGCGCAGGTATTCAATTCGTCGATTAATATTTAGCAGCTTGTCGGTTTGATGACTGCGAATGACTCAATCGCCGCAGTCGACGACTCTGCAAGGAATGGCTGCATTTCGTTACGCTGCTTGCTTGCGCACGATCCGATACAATAAATACATCTGATTCATTTCTCTAAGTTCACCTACATCTTTGTAGGACGGCTGACGTCATATCTTTAAGACAATTGGTAGCTGCCGTAGGGCTGAGGTTCACTGCGCGCTCGCGCCGTATCGGCCTTCCCTTCATTCTGACAGCAGTTACCCCCATGCCCATCATCCAGCGTGTTGCGTCGTTCCTCGGTTTCATTTTTTTATTCACGAACTTTTCGACCCAAGCTGCAACCAATGCAGCGCCGACCATACGCGGCACGCCAATCACTACGGCGAAAGCCAATGTCTGGTACGTGTTTGCACCGACATCCTCAGATGCCAACGGCGACAAACTTGGCTTCAGTATTCAGAACAAACCAGGCTGGGCCACGTTCAGTACCAACACCGGCAAGATCTGGGGCACACCGCCAGGCAGTGCAGTGGGCAGCTACAGCAACATCATCATTTCGGTCAGCGACGGCAAGGCATCGGCGGCGTTGCCGGCGTTCTCGATCAAGGTGGCTGCAGCGAGCTCGGGCTCAAGCTCCAGCGCGTCCAGTAGTTCAAGTAGCCAGAGCAGTGTCGGCGTCACAGCGGATAACTGCCAACCGATTTTGGCCAACACACAAACTGGCTCGCCAGCAGCGCTTGGTGCTCCATCAACCACCGCGTTCAATGGCATAAAAATCATTCAGGACAAGCTGCATCGCTGTGCTAAGCATGCAGTCGATGCCGCGGCAGCGGCGATGCCAACGGCATTAGTGAACAGCGCCATGCCGTACGTGCCGAAAATAAAGGTGTTGTCGCGACGCGATGCGGTCATCCTCTATTTGCCGAATGTGGCGGGTGCGGCCGACTATCGCGCGTATGTCGTTGGCAGCGGCGTGAGTTTCACCGGTGCGCAACCGCGTAATGCAGTGATCGCTTGCGCCGGATATCGTCAGCGTCATTACGATCTGGAGTTAAACGGCGCAACTCCTTGGCATGAGTTGCTGCAAGCACTGGAGTTGCCGGGACTCACCGCTGCCGGCAACTACACGATCATTGTTGAAGCGATCAAATCACCCTGTCCATTCACGGGTATGCCCGCAGCCACCGACGCGGACATTACCGTTAATGACAAGACCAACCTGTACGCAGGCAATTCCAAAGCGAGCTTTCGTAGTTTTAACACCGTGCGTGCGCAGTACGGCAATGAGATTATCAACGGACAAGGTGCGGCCACGTCATGGGCTGACCGCATGAATATGAGCATCACGCGCGGTCGGCCGGTCGATCCGGCGAGCACCGCGATCCCCAAGGATCCGGTGGTGATTGCGCGTTCGACGATTAAGCTCGCATTGCCGGCAACAGATGAAGCCGTTAATGCGCCAATCATCGATGTGGGCACGAACTCAGTGATGGATGACTTCTCCGACAACTTGGTGGTTGCGCCTGCCAGCATCACCAACAACAACGAATTGGCCGGACCCGGCAATCAATGGTTCGCGCCACTGGCTAGCATACCGGGACGATGGACATTCTGGGGTAACAACATTCAACACGCCGATGGCGATGTCGGGAAAACCACCGGTATGCGTGGCGCGCAAATATTCCAACGCTATGGCCGGTTGTATCAGACCAGCGGCGACGCCGTGCAATGTTGCATGTCCAGCATTCTGTTTTCTTCATTAAAAACTTTGCCGCAGCAACTCGACGCAACGAAGTATGTGCACTCGTTCTTTCGCGTGAATTCAGATGCAACTACACGTCGTTACTGGGTGTGGTTGATGTGTGGCGCGGCGACGCGTGAAGAATTGGTCAACACCACCACGCGTATGCCGTTATTCCATCCGGCGATGGACCCGGGTGACTTCGACGCCATGGGCACGACGCCGGGTAGCTTTACCGGCAAGAATCCGTCCATGCAGCACGGCAGCGAGCCAGCATCGGCAACGCGCTACAACAAGGAGTGCCTGCAGTTCATTCAACACGGCATCTCTGAACCACACTGGCCTAGTCCCGCCACGCGTGAGCGTTCGGGTTCACGGCTGATGCTAGTGCTGCATCCAAAGGGCGTGGCGCAAGGCGCAGTTTCTTACGCGCCAACGGGATCGGATTGGTACAACCCCAGTTTCCCCGGTTGGACCTACCGCATCGATTCGAATAAAAACTACGCGGGACCAATGATGGAGCCATTTGATCAATACGCGCCATTGACGCACTTCGATCTGTTTGTGCGTCCCGATCGCGTGGTGGTGTTCATCAACGGACGTCAAGCACTGTGTGCCAACATGAGCGCTCGGCCATTGACGATGAAGTATGGCCTCATCATGTACGGTAACGCGTTGTATCACACGGCGGCGGAAAGCGAAGAGGCCGAAGTGACCAAGAGCGCTGATTATCACTATCGCTTGAATGAACCGCTTGCTGACACGCGAGTATGGGATGCGGTGGGTCATTCGCAGTTGATAGATATTCCAACGAACATCTTTACCACTTTCGATGCGTCACAGTGCACGACACCAGCGAGTAGTGCAATGTTGTAGATGATGGTTGATTGATCGCCGCTTGCTCAGCGCGGCAAACGTTTCGCTGTCACTCAACTGTTTTGTGAGGGTGTAGAGCACATGGCTGCGAATTAATCGCGGCCATGTGCTGCTTGTCATCTCGTTATCGCACGTGCATGGCTGCACGCAATTGCGATACAAAAAACCAGATCATCGTTTCCCCCATTCTTACGCGTGCCTAGTGCTGTAGGACGGATGACGTCACATCTTTAAGACAATTGTTAGCCGCTGTAAGCCTGAGGTTCACTGCGCGACTTCTCGCAGTCATAGACCTCCTCGTTCACAGCAGGTAACTCATGCACATCACTCGCATTGCATCGCTTCTCGGTTCGATATTCCTGTTCGCAAACTTTTCAACACAAGCCGCAACCAATACAGCGCCAACAATCAGCGGCACACCGGTCACTTCAGCAACGGCTAACGTCTGGTACATCTTCGCGCCCAAAGCGTCGGATGCAAATGGCGACAAGCTGGGCTTCACTATTAAGAACAAGCCAAGCTGGATTACCTTCAGCACCGCCACGGGGAAAATCTGGGGCACGCCACCCAGCGCTGCAGTCGGTACGTATAGCAACATCATCATCACAGTGAGCGATGGCAAGACTACGGCGTCGCTGCCGGCGTTCTCAATCAAAGTAGCTGCGAAGAACTCAGGCAGTTCCAGCTCAAGTAGTTCAAGCTCCAGCAGTGCTGCCACATCAGCAGCACAACTCGCGACCAAGCTCGGTCGTGCACAACGTCTGCTGGTCGGTTTGGGTAGCACGCAGCCTTCACCGATTTTTTCGCAGAACCTTCATCCTGATATTTATGAGCAGTATCTTGTTGGCGTAGGCGCCGGCTCGTGGCCAACCTGGAATTCGCCATCGGGTGCTTATGTTGGCGTGGTGGCTGCGGCCGCGGATTCGGCGGGCGCAGTGCCGATGTACACGCTGTATCAGATGGCTTCCAACGGCGATAGCAATCTCAGCGGACTGAAGGATGCGAATTTCATGTCGGGCTATTGGGCCAACGTGCGATTGTTGTTTCAACAGCTCGCCATCTACAACAAGCCTGCGTTGGTGAATCTCGAGCCGGACTTCTGGGGCTATGTTGGTTTGCAAGCGCCCAATGGTGATCCGACGCAATTGTTTGCCTATGTGAATAACAATGCCGAGTGCGCAGCGTTGCCCAACACTGCAGCCGGCGTTGGCAAATGTCTGGTCGCGATGGCAAGAAAATATGCGCCGAAAGCGTATGTGGGCTTTCCGCCGGCAAACTGGCGCGGCGACACGATGACGCAAGCGACCAACTTCATGAAGGCAGTTGGCGCGGGCACGGCTGACTTCATTGTCATGCAGACTTCCGATCGCGATGCAGGTTGTTATGAGTCGGTGCCACAACCTTCCTATTGCCCACCGTGGAGTGCGCAAACCTATTGGGACGAAACCAATCAGAAACTGCCGAATTTTGCCGATCATTTAGCAACAGCCAAAGCCTGGCATACGGGCATCAACAATCTGCCGTTGATCTGGTGGCAAACGCCGATGGGCGTGCCATCGAATGTGACCGGCACGCCTTCGCACTATCGCGATAACCGCGAACACTACTTCCTGACACATCCTGCGGAGCTGGTCGCGGCGGGTGGTCTGGGTGTGGTGTTCAGTGGTGGCGAATCGCACCAGACGTTGCTCACGACGGATGGCGGACAGTTCCAATCGTTGTCGACGCAGTACTTTGCGAATCCTGCGCCGTTGAAGTGAGCGATTGATTCGCGTTGGTGAATTAAAGAGGGCGCAATGAATTGCGCCCCTACAACAAAACGTTTATCCAAGGTGGGATCACGTGCCAATCATTACGTAGGGGCGCAATTCATTGCGCCCTCCTAATACGATAAAACTACTGCAAATCTCCCCACAACGCCTGCAACACCGACAACGCCACCACCGACGCAGTTTCCGTGCGCAACACGCGCGGTCCGAGGCGCACTGGCGTGAACCCGGACTGTTCGGCCAGCACTAATTCATCGTCATCCAGTCCGCCTTCAGGACCAATCAACAATTCCACTTTGCTGGACAGGCTGCTTAATCCTGCCAACGATGCGGGTGCAGTGGGACTCAACACCAGACGCATGCCATCCTTGCGTGTGTTGCTTAAGTGATCGCGCAAGCGCGCAGGGGCTTGCACGGTTGGCAACACATTGCGACCGCATTGTTCGCAGGCACCGATGACGATGCCTTGCCAATGTTCCTGTTTCTTTGCCGCCTGTTTGTCGTCGAGCCGCACCACGCTGCGTGCAGTCAGTATCGGCGCGATGGTGCTGACACCGAGTTCGGTGGCTTTCTGCAAGGTCCAATCCATGCGTTCGCTGCGTGAAATGCCTTGCGTCAAGGTGATTTTCAAACTCGACTCGGCAGTGCCTTGTATGCGTTCGCCGGCGCGCACCTGAACTTTGTCGCCATTGACGCTGTTTATCTCGGCGCGATATTCATTGCCCATGCCGTCAAAGATCAACAGCGCTGCGCCCGTGCGCAGTCGCAGCACGCGCGCGACGTGATACGCGCCGCTGGGCGGCAACACCAAATCGATGTCGGGGGACAACGGCGCAGCGACATAGATGCGCGTCAGCCGCATGTGGCCAACTCAATGCCGCGGGTGGCCGTGTCGACGAGGAAATCGATTACATCGCGCGTGATGACATAGGGCGGCATGAAATACACCACATTGCCAATCGGCCGCAGCAATGCGCCTTGCTGCAGGCCATGTCGATACACACGCACGCCGCGACGTTCACGCCAGTCGTATTGCTCGCCGGTGTGTTTGTTCTTGATCATTTCAATGGCGCAGATCATGCCGTGCTGGCGCACCTCGGCAACATGCGGATGATCTTGCAGAGCGCTGGTACGTTGCCTGATGCGCTCACTCAACATCTTGTTGCGCTCAAGCACCGGTTCGCTGGCAAAAATATCCAGCGTTGCCAGCGCTGCTGCACAGGCCAATGCGTTGCCCGTGTAACTATGCGAATGCAGAAAGGCGCGCATGCTCACGTATTCGTCGTAGAAGGCGTCGTACACGGCATCGGAAGTCAGCACGGTTGATAACGGCAGATAGCCGCCGGTGAGTCCCTTCGACAGACACATGAAGTCTGGCGTGATGCCGGCCTGTTCGCACGCGAACAAGGTGCCGGTGCGACCGAAGCCCACGGCAATTTCATCGGCAATCAGGTGTACGCCAAATTCATTGCAGGCCTCGCGCAACAGCTTGAGATAAATCGGGTGATACATGCGCATGTTGCCGGCACACTGCACCAGCGGTTCCACAATTACGGCGCAGACTTCATGTGCGTGACGCGACAGCACTACGCGCATCGGCTCAATCATGCGTCGCGAATAGCTTTCCCAAGTTTCGCCTGGCTCGCGATTGAAGCAATCGGGAGATGGCGCAGTGATGACATCCATCAGCAAGGGTTGATAGATCTGTTTGTACAACTCGACATTGCCCAGAGCCAATGCACCCAGCGTTTCGCCGTGATAACTGTTTTCCAGCGTGATGAAGCGACGCTTGTGTTGCTTGCCTTGATTGTGCCAGTAGTGAAAGCTCATCTTCGCCGCAACTTCAATTGCCGAGGAACCATTGTCTGCATAGAAGCAGCGCGTTAAGCCCTGCGGCGCGAGCTGCACCAGCTGTTCCGACAGCTTGATCACCGGCTCGTGTGTGAAGCCGGCCAGCATCACATGCTCCAGCGTATCGAGCTGTGCTTTCACCGCGGCGTTGATGCGCGGATTGGCGTGACCGAACAGGTTGGTCCACCACGAGCTGATCGCATCAAGATAGCGTTTGCCATTGAAGTCTTCCAGCCACACGCCTTCGCCACGACGAATCGGAATCATCGGTAGCGCGCGATCGCCGTTGACGGCTTCGTGATCGCGCATCTGCGTACACGGATGCCACACATGCGCGAGATCGCGGGCGGTGAGAGCCGATTGCGGATTGTTCGGGGATTTGTCGTTCACGGCGCGGCCAGTAGTTGCGATGGCGCCATTGTGCCAAAGATCGCGGCGCGGACCCATGCGTCTGCGAGAGATGAGTTTGTCCCATGCTGGCGCGTACTGCATTAAACCTGCATCATCACGCGCCATGAAATCGCCACTTGCTTATCAGGTCGATACATCCGGCACCCTGGTTGGTGCGCGCCAAGTGCCATCACCCAATTTCGATGCACGTCCTGTAGGCGTTGCACCCGAGTTGCTCATCATTCACGGCATCAGCCTACCGCCGGGGGAGTATGGGGGCGAATGGATCGACAAGCTCTTCACCAATCAATTGCCTTGGGATGCGCATCCCTATTTCAAGCAGATCGAAGGCATAAAAGTGTCATCGCATTTGTTGATTCGCCGCAGTGGTGAAGTGGTGCAGTACGTGCCGTTCACACAACGCGCCTGGCATGCAGGCGTATCGAGTTATCAAGGTCGCGAACGCTGCAATGATTTTTCGATCGGCATTGAACTGGAAGGCGCCGATGAAGCGCCGTATGAAGCAGAGCAATATCGCGAGTTGACCAAGGTGTTGCTGGCGTTATGCGCAGGCTATGCATCGTTATCGCTGGAACGCCTGGTAGGTCACAGCGATGTGGCGCCAGGGCGCAAGAGCGATCCCGGTGAGAGTTTCGATTGGACGCGTTTGCGTGCAATGCTACGGGCGTGGCAGTAGCAATGCGTTGTGCATGGTTGTGTGTGTTGCTGGTATCCACGTTTATTTTAGGGGGATGCGGGGAGAGTAAGAACACCCTCACCCTGCCCTCTCCCTCAGGGAGAGGGGAAGTATCTACGGCAAAGTCCGTGACTTCATCCGCATCCGGTGACTTAACTCCCTCTCCCTCCAGGGAGAGGGCAGGGGTGAGGGTGCCTCCGACTCCTGCTCACCGCCTCATCTCCCTCGCGCCCGGTCTCACCGAACTCATCTACGCCGTGGGGGCCGAGCAGACATTGCTTGCCACCGTTGAATATTCCGACTACCCGGAAGCAGCAAAAAAAATCCCCCGCATCGGCGATGCATTTCATGTCGATTTGGAACGTGTGCTGGGCCTGCAACCGGATCTGGTACTGGCATGGGCCACCGGTACGCCGGCGACAACCATCGAACAAATACAAGCGTTGGGTTTGCGCGTGTCAGTGATCGACGTGCAGCATTTGAATGAAATCAGTGGTTCCCTGGTGCGTGTTGGAGAGCTCACCGGCATGCAGGCGCAAGCGCAGCAGGCAGCGCAAACCTTCGAACAAGGCATCGCTGCATTGCGCAGCCAGTACGCCGCGAAGTTGCCGCTGCGAACCTTTGTTGAAGTGAATCAGCAGCCGCTTTACACCGTGAACGGTCAACATGTGATCAGCGAAGTGCTGAGCTTGTGTGGTGGTGTGAATGTGTTTGCCGATTTAAATCAGCTTGCGCCGGTGATTGGTATTGAAGCAGTGCTGAAAGCTGATCCCGACGTGATCCTGTCCACCGATGGTACGCTGGAACAAGTGCAACAGGGATGGCGCGCTTGGCCGCAGCTCAACGCGGTAAAACACAAGCACATTTATGTGGTGTCGGCCGACACCGCCACGCGCGCGACGCCGCGATTGTTACAAGGCGCGCAGGACATTTGTCAGGCATTGCAGCAGGCGCGGACGCAGTAGCTGGGTATAATCGCGGCTCTGTTTGTGGTAACCGATCTGTTGTAGGGGCGGTTCGCGAACCGCTCTCCGTACCAAGATGGTCGTTCGCGAACGACCATTACGCCGGTCGAAGTGTCTTTATCCTGATCATCATCATCTTTCCTGGAGCACACCATCATGTCGATGGACGTCGTCGATTACGAAATTTTCGGGCATGACATGCAGTATATCGAAGTGGAACTCGATCCCGGCGAAGCGGCCATCGGTGAAGCGGGCGCGATGATGATGATGCAGGACGGCATCGAGATGGATACGGTGTTCGGCGACGGCTCATCGCAATCGCAACAAAGCGGTTTGTTCGGCAAGCTGATGGGCGCGGGCAAACGGTTGCTGACTGGCGAATCCTTGTTCACCACAATTTTTCACAATGAAGGCCAGGGCAAACGTCGCGTGGCTTTTGCAGCGCCATATCCCGGCCACATCGTGCCCATCGATCTAAGCCAGATCGGCGGTACCTTGATCTGCCAGAAAGACAGCTTCTTATGCGCGGCACGCGGCGTGTCGTTAGGCATCGCCATCAATCAAAAGCTCGGCGTGGGCTTGTTCGGCGGTGAAGGCTTCATCATGCAACGACTCGACGGCGATGGCATGGCCTTCGTGCACGCCGGCGGCACCTTGGCCGTGCGCGATCTGAAACCCGGTGAAACGCTGCGCATCGATACCGGTTGCGTAGTGGGCTTCCAACCCAGCGTGAACTTCGAGATTCAATATGTGGGCAAACTTAAATCAGCCATGTTCGGTGGCGAAGGTTTGTTTTTCGCCGTGCTGCGTGGCCCGGGCCGTGTGTGGATTCAATCGCTGCCGTTATCGCGCCTGGCCAATCGCATCATTCGCTCTGCGCCCGCGGCTGGTGGTCGTTCGGTGGGCGAAGGTTCGATACTGGGTGGTTTGGGTGGCTTGCTGGATGGCGATAACAATTAATCGTTGTCCACTATCGTTCGCATACGTCCATCGCTTGTAGGTCGGGTTTCAACCCGACTTTTAAAATGTCGGGTTGAAACCCGACCTACACCATGAACGAACCCATCAAAGCACTCATCTTCGGTCCTGGTCTTTCTACCTCAGGCACATGGGGCACGCTCAACGTGCGCATCACCGGCGTTGAAGTCAGCGTTAATACACAAACGCAACGCGCCACTCTCCATCAATTGCAACTGCGCGAAGTCGGCTTCGAGAAGCCCGGCATCGAATTGTCATGGCATGAAGGCAATGAAGTATGGGCCGCACATGTACTCGATCCTGTACAAGCTGCGCAGTTATTAAACGTGCCATTCATTGCCAGCTTGCCGCAGGCGCAAGCTTTAAAAAAGACGCAACGCAAGGGCAAAGCGGGCCGTACTATTGGCTGGTCGTTGCTGGGCATGTTTGTATTGTTGCCCTTGTTGTTGATTGTGCTGTTTTTCACGCAGCTCGAACGCATCGCCGGTTGGGCCGCCGATCAAATTCCCATCGAAGAAGAAATCAAACTGGGCCGTTCATCGTTCGAGAGCATGAAGGGCCAACTCAAATTGCAGGATGCCGGCGCCGCATTCGATGCCGTACAAACCATCGGCAAGCGACTGACGCAAGGTTCGAAGTACCACTATGAGTTTCATGTTGTAAAAGACGATACGCTCAACGCCTTTGCCATGCCCGGCGGCATTGTGGTTGTGTATACCGGTTTGATCGACGCCACCAAACGTCCCGAAGAACTCGCTGGTGTGTTGGCGCATGAAGTACAGCACGTCGAACAACGTCACACCCTGCGTGGCATGGTGAAGAACCTTGGCCTGCGGGCGGTATGGGCGTTATTCACCGGCGATCTGGGCAGCACTGTTGCAGGCCAAGCCGCCATGCAACTGACCTCACTCAAGTTCTCACGCGATGCGGAGACTGAAGCAGACGATAAAGGCTTCGCTGCATTGGTCGCACATGGCATCGATCCCTCCGGCATGCCAGCGTTTTTCAAGATCATGAGTGAGAAAGCAGCGGATGCACCGGTGGCATTTATTTCCACGCATCCGTTGAGTGAAGATCGACAGAGAGAGTTGGTGGTCAAGGCGGAGAAGTTAGAGCGGAAGAGTTTTGCGAAGTTGGCAATGGATCCTTGGCCGCCGAAATGATCTGCTAGAAATACGTGCAAGTAGTGATGTTTTCGCAACGGGATTGCATGCAAGTGATTTATGAATCACCTAGTTGAGGCTTGTTTAAGTTCCTGAACTGTGAAGATGTGCACTGAATCGTCCGATCATTAGTAGGGTCCACAAGCTGCATGCTTTAGAAGGGAGGGATTATGGAGTTTGCCAAGAAGCCAATGAGGTCTATTCTTTTTTGGACGTTAATGCTGGGCAGAGTTGATTCGTCAAGCGCTGATTGTATTCTGAGTGCGAAGTCTAAAACATCCTATGTGATCTTGGATTCTCACACGTTGATACTGAAAGGTGGGATCGGCAAGGACGTCCTCGTTAAGTCGTACCACTTTTTTAACTCTGCGTCGCAAATCACCGTTCTTAAGGACTCGTTCTGCGATTATGAGAGTGCTGTTTTATACGTTGACGGAGAAGTTGTCGACGCGCAGCAGGTTAAATCACTCTAGATTTTACACTGTTAGACAGCGCGTAGGCTGGGACGAAACCCCAGCCTACGATTAATTCAAAGTTACCGCTGATGCCGCCATAACACCTCTGTCCCACCTTCATGCCGCGCGAGAATGCGCGCGATCACAAACAACAAATCCGACAGGCGATTGAGATACATGGCGAGTTCGCGTGGCACGTTGTCGCGTTTGGCAAGTGTCCAGGTGCTGCGTTCGGCGCGACGGGTGATGGTGCGCGCGAGATGACATGCGGCTGCGGCAGGTCCGCCGCCGGGCAAAATAAATTCTTTCAACGGCGGCAGGTGATCGTTGAAACCATCGAGTTGTTGTTCCAGCCAATCGATGTGTTGCTGCTCGATGGCTTGGTAGCCGGGCATGGCCAGTGCTCCGCCTAAATCGAATAGCTTGTGTTGCACTTCGACCAGACAGCGACGCACCTCATCGGGAATATCACGCACCGCGAGCACCATGCCAATGGCGCTGTTAGCTTCATCGGTGTCACCGAAAGTGGCAACCCGCAAATCGTCTTTCGCAACGCGTGCGCCGTCGCCGAGACCAGTGGTGCCGTCATCGCCGGTGCGGGTGTAGATCTTGCTGAGTCGATTGCCCATATGGATTTCTGCGCGCGGTCGAAAAAAATTGATATCGCTGTGATAGTGCTTACAAGAGTACGCCGGGTTTCTCGCGCTTGCACGCGAGATGCGGTGCGGTAATAAAGTGGGATCGCATGCTTCGGCAGGCTCAGCACTTGCCTCGCCTTTATCAAAGCCTTTCTATCGGTCCGCTTTCTTTACGCGCTCTGTTTCTTGCCGCTGCAAATGAAACACGCAGTAGTGAATGATCAACCCAACGCCCGCGTAAACAGCAGTGTGCAGTAAATAGTAAGGCCAGTAACGCGACACGTTGATTGCAAACGCCAACGCGGACAGATGCGAAAAATATCCAGACAGCAAATAAAAGCTGATGTTGGTGATGACGAAGCAGGTAGTGACGCCGATAGCAAGCGACAACATCAGTCGCAGCAACGATGCAGTGCGGATCGGCAATTGCGATTGCGACCACTTGCCCATCATCCATAGCGACAGGTAAGCCGGTATCAGAAAGGCATACGCAGGTGTCACGCAGTAAGCACTGATGCCGCCATGAATCACCACATAATCGACCACCGCGCAGGTCACCAACAACATCACGGGCCATGCGCTGAACGTTGTCAACAATCCCATCAGCCAGAACACGGCCCATGAAGCATCGGGCAAGTTGAATTCGGTGCCGAAATGCGAGCGCGTGATGCCCGATCTAGTCAGTATCAGCACCAACAACAGCAGTGAGCCGATGATTATTTCGTTGCGTCGTATGCGCTGCATGGTTGTCCGATAAGAATTGCAGATTAACCCGCACGCTGCTTCTCATTCGTTGCTGTGGACGAGAAGCAGCGTCGGGAATGGGCTATTTTTTAGGCTGATAGCGTAACGTGACGAATATCGTGCGCCCGGCCTGATTGTAATAACGCACGGTTTCGTACTGGCGGTCGAAAAAGTTTTCCAGCTTCACTTGCAAGACAAGCGCTTTGCACAGCTCGACATTGGCTCTGAAATCGACAGTGGTGTAGCCGGGCAGCACTACTGTGTTGGTCGGATTGTCATAGCGCTTGCCGGCGACGTTGATGGTGGTGCCGATTTGCGCGCTACCGAAGTCATAACCCAAATCGAGTCGACCCGATTGGCGCGCGCGACGAATCAATATCTTGTCGAAGTTGGCGCCTGCTTGGCGATTGCGCGGGTCCAGCAAGGTGTAATTCACTGCTGCCGTCGTGTTGCCGACATGCGTGTTGAAGGTCAACTCGGCGCCTTTCAAACGCGCATCGGTGTTGGCCGGCAAGAAGTTCGAATCCAGTTGAATCAGATCCTTCACCTTGGTGTCATAGGCCTGCAACGACCAGTTCAACCACGACACCACGCCGCTTGCACCCACTTCAATACTGCGTGAACTTTCCGGTTTCAAATCGGGATTGCCGGAACCGAAGGGAAAGTACAAATCATTGAAGGTAGGCGCATGAAACGCTTTGCCGTAACCGGCGTTGAAAGCCAGTGCACGTTCGAGCACAAACCATTTCCAGCCGGCGCTGCCCGTGGTGTGGCCGCCATACTGACTGCTTTGGTCATGACGTGCCGACAGGCTCAGCTCATGAGATGCAATGGTGCCGAGGTACTGCACGAATTCACCGTGACTGCTGCGCGTGGTCGCAGCAAAGACCACGGTTGGATCGGTCGAATCCACAATCGTGTCGATGCTGTCTTTCAAATAGTCGGCACCAACTGTGATGCGATGTTTGCTGGTGATGCTCCAGTCGCCAACCAGGGAGCCATTGCGCTTCTTGGTGTTGTAGCGATCGGAGAAAACACTGTTTTTAAAGCTGTCCATTCGATCTTCGGTAATGCCGCCGAGCAAGGTTATCCGCAATGCGTCGATAGGGGTGACATTGAGTTTGAGTGTGGGCGCGCTTTGACGAAAGCGTCCTTCGTTGGCGGAAAAGCCATCGAACTGGGTGAAGCCCTCTGCATAGAGCGTGCTGAGTTCGATGTCGGCAACTTTGCCGAAGGCATAGCCCAACTGCGCACTGCCCGATGTATTGCGATAGCCATCGTCATCCGGTTCATTGACGAAGCAGCCTTGAAAAGTAGCGGGGTTGCCGCTGCATGCGTTAAAGCCGTCGCTTTGGATGTAGTTGCCGTTCACGCTGAAGCGCAATGCATCGCCGTGCATGCCGAAGCCGGCGTTGTAATTCTCGGTACCGTAAGAACCGTAACCCACGCTGGCATTAACACCATTATTCTTGCGCGTGAAGATCTGAATCACGCCGCCAATCGCATCGGAACCATACAGGCTGGAGCGAGGACCGCGTACGATTTCGATGCGTTCGATTTGATCGACAGGGATGAAGTTGATCGAAGTGGCGCCATTGGTTGCTGCGCCGAGCCGTACGCCATCGACAAGAATCAATGTTTGCGCCGAATTGCCGCCGCGCAAAAAGACATTGCTGACTTTGCCCAAGCCGCCGTTGTTGGCGATATCGATGCCCGCTTCACCACGCAATAAATCCTGCACGGATTGCACCTGGCGCTTTTCGATTTCTGCGCGGGTGATCACCGTGACTGAGCCAATAACCTGACTGATCGGCTGCTCGACACGCGCTGCTGTCACCACCACGGATTCAAGTTCGTCATCCGCCAGAACAGCATTGGCAGCAAACAAAGACAACGCAGCACCAACCAGTATCGGCCTGGCTACACGAATACACATAACAGACATGAACATCACTCCCCACGCTCGCCCGCATGGCTGGGACTTGAAGAAATCGCGAGGAGTGTTGAGTGAGAAGTCTCGCTGAGTTGCATGCATCCTTGGCACGAACGGGGAGACTGCCCAGCTCATCGCCCACCGCGATGCTGAGTGGAATCCGGCCACTAAAAAATGGACAGAATCCGGCTCCAGGGCCGGTCTCCGGGCTTACGAGTGAACGCAGCAAACATGCGCTCGTCGGTTTCGTCTTCCCACGCCCTGATTGATTTGGGCACAGTGACTGGACTTAAGTCCTTGAAACAGAGTTGACTCGATTACCGTTGCGGGGGCAGCGTCGGAATTGTTTCGTTATTCTTGTGAAATGCGAAACGCACCGTCTTCCCGTTCTCGCCGCTGCGTTCGCAACGGCGATCACCTTGAAGGTGCGCGCACGTTAGGGGAGTGGTCCAATCGTGTCAACTGTAGGAGGGGCCATGCCTATGGGTTGGGGCCGCGAATTATTAGTCGCGGCCTCCTCAATTAAATCAGGCCGCTCCTACAGTGACGCGCACACGCTATCATCGCGCACCTGCTTTTCCGTCTAATCGTGAGCTTCATGCCTTCACCCTTCCTTACCGCCGCTATCGATGCCGCCAATGCCGCTGCCGTGGTGATTCGCCGTTATTACCAGCAGAACATTGCCATCACCATCAAGGCCGACAAATCGCCGGTGACGCAGGCCGATGTCGAGACTGAACAAGTCATTCGCAAGCTGATCAGCGAGCGCTTTCCCGAGCATGGTTTTTATGGCGAAGAAACCGGCAGCGAAGGGTTGGACAAAGAATATTTATGGCTGGTCGATCCCATCGACGGCACCAAGGCATTCGTGCGCGAGTATCCGATGTTCTCCACGCAGATTGCGTTGATGCATAACGGCAAGTTGATACTGGGTGTGTCCTCAGCGCCGGTCTATGGCGAGCTGGCTTATGGTGAGGTAGGTGTCGGCGCGTGGTTGAATGACAAACCCATCAAGGTCAGCGATATCGACAGCATCGAAGGCTGCGCAATTTCCGGTGGCAATCTCAAAACACTGGCATTGAGTTCGCAATGGAACAACTACGGCAAGTTGATCGCACGCGCACATCGCATTCGTGGTTATGGTGATTTTCTGCACTATCACTTGCTCGCCGCCGGCAAGCTCGATGTGGTGATTGAATCCGATGTGAATATTCTCGACATCGCGGCGTTGTCGGTGATTGTTGCAGCAGCGGGCGGGCGGTTTACACAACTTGATGGCAAGGCTGTTGGCCTTGAGACCACGACGGTGCTGGCTACTAATGGCAGGTTGCATGAGGCAGTGCGTAGCGCATTACCGTATTGATTCTTTGTAGGAGCGGCCTGCTTTAATTTATGAGGCCGCGAATAATTAAAATCGCGGCCCCACAAATTAGAACAGGCCGCTCCTACATTTCTACGTGTGTTTTGGCAGCGATGCTCGATGCTTCGCCACGCTGCCACCGCTTCAACAACACCGGCGTCAATAGCGTGGTCACCATGCCCATGATCAACAACGTCGAGAACATCGCTTGATCCACGAGGCCCGCGCGGAAAGCAATGCTGGCGACCACCATCTCCATCACGCCGCGCGCATTGACCACAATGGCCGTGCCGCGGGCTTCATAAGGCGATTGTCCCAGTATGCGTCCGCCCCAGTAACCGCCGATCATCTTGGTCGCGATGGCGATCACTGTGAGTGATAACGTAAATGCTGGATGCGTCAGGCTGCTGACAGTGAAGTGAGTACCCTGACAGGCGAGAAACAGTGGCGCGAAAATAACATTGCTCATGCCATCGAGTTGCGTGCGCAGTGGATGATGCGCAGTGCTGTCGTTGGCATCCGCGTCATGTCGAATCGCGTTATGAAATTCACTCACCGTCAACGCGCCGAGAAAAGCGCCGATGGCGAAGTGCAAGCCTAGTGCGTCGCTCGCGGCGGCCAGACCCAGAATCAACAACAACGCGAATGACAATTGTGCCGCAGCCAGACGCCGCGGCTGAAAGGCGCGTTGTCGATAGATGCGTTTGCATAGCAGCGCACCGATTACCACCAAGCTCAGCAAGGCCATTAATTTCAACAGACTCAAGCCCAGCAACCAGCCGGTCGAAGGCGAGGAGCCTTTAACCTGTGCCGATAACACGCCCAGCCCCAATAAGATCAGCACATCACCTAGCAACGCGCTGGCAATGGTCAGTTGCGCAATGTGGGTGCCGATCATGCGAAAGCTGGCGAGAATGCGCAGCGCCACCGGCAACGCAGTCACCGACACGCACAATGCGGTAACGGTGGCGCTCAACATGCTTTGCTCGAAGTACAGCGCCAGCGCCAGGCCGGCTGCAGCGGGCAGCAAAATACTCGGCATCAAACCCAGCAGTCCACGACCCACGAACATGGCGGCCACTGAACCCAAGCGCATTTCCAGACCGGCACTGATGACCACCATCAACACGGCCAGATCGGAAAACATATTGAGCTGGCTGTCTGCGTTCACCCAATCAAGCCACGCCGGACCCAGCAAGACGCCCGCAGTCATATGCCCGAGCAATTCCGGCTGACCCAGGCGCGCCGCGAACTTGCCGAGCAAGTGGGCCATGATCAGCAACAGGCAGAGGTTTTGAATCAGTGACATGGGTTCTGAGCTTTGGCTGAAGTGGCGCGCGATCAAGAATCAAGGGTCACATAAGAAAGGTGGAGCTGGCAATCGTAAATGGTTAGGCTATGGGGCCGAAAATTCCAACATCCAATGTCTTTCTAGTGGGAGGTCCTGTGAGAACCAAGTTACTGTCACTAACCGGCGTGGCGCTGCTGTGTGTGGCCGGCAATGCGCTGGCATTGGATCAAAGTGGGCAGCGTTACACCACCATGTTGGCCAGCGGTGGCCCGGGCACCATCAGCAGCGCGGCGCAGGATATTTTCAACACCGGCATGAAAGATCCCGAAGTGCTGGACGTGGCGGCGCAGGTGCTGGTGGACATTGGACCGAAAACTCTGCTGAGTCGCGATTTTGCCGATGCTGCGGCATGGTTGTGCAAAGCGCTGGGTATCTCCGGCAACGCGCGTTATCGGCCGGTGCTGGAGACGGTGGTGAAGTCGGATATCAACCGCAAGACACGCAGTCACTGTGACAAGTCAGCGGACATGTTGCCCAAGAACGGCGGTGATGCGTTTGTGCCGGGCAGCGTTAATGTGGATTCATACAAGGATGGCGGCAAAGGCAAGCCCGCTACTGCTGCATCAACCAAACCCGCTGCTGCAGCCAAGGCTGCACCTGCTTCCGGCAAGCCAGTCGACCTGAGCTTGGTCAAAGAAGGCATGAGCCAACAGGAAGTGGATGACCTGCTGCCTGCACCGACTGCGCAGACAACCCACATGACCGGCAAACAATTTCAGCCGTTTAATTTCGGCGCGCGTGATCTGCAGCGCTTGAAGTATCTATACAAGGGCGTGGGCCACATCGAGTTTTCGATGAAGAGCGGTTACAACGGTATTTTCCGCGTGATTGCGGTAGTGCCGGATCCGAATGAGACGGGTTATCCGTAAAGTTAATCAAGGCAGTTTGCAGCCGCGATGCTGGTGTAGGGCGGCTTATGAGCCGCCCTTTATTATTTGCACATCTTTGTAGGAGCGGCCTCTGGCCGCGATGATTTAATTCGCGGCCCCATAAATTGAATCAGGCCGCTCCTACAGGTGACCCTTTTTTAGCATCACCGCGCGCTCACACCGCATCCTTCCCACCAGCCTCCAACGCAATAATCAAATCGCCGCTCATGATCGATCTGCCCGCATGTTCAATGCTCACCCGATAGGCGCGGCCGCCGGGCGTGACGGCGGTACGACGCGCATGGATACGTAACGCGCCGGGCAGATCATCCAATCGTTGTGCTTGCCATTGCAGGTTGCTGATCACCGCCAGATAACCCATTTGCGCGGGCGCATCGGGATGCAGCTCGCGATTGAGCAGACCACCGTGAATGCCCGCGGCTTGGGCGGCATATTCAATCGCCATCTGTATCGGCAGGCAGCCGTTGTGACGTAATGGATTACCGACATCACGATGACTGATCGCGCTGCATTCAATTTCATTGCGATCAAAGTGCTCGACCTGTTCCAGCAAAAACATGGTGCCGTGATGCGGTAGCAGCGATTCGATCTCGGTTTTATTGAGCATTTTTATGGAGTTAAAGCCCGCTGGACGAGGCTGCTGAAGTGCAGCCGATGATTGGGGTAAATCATGGATTGTACCCGGCTCGACTCTTATACTGCCCGCCTTTAAATCTTGTAGGCCACCGGTTTGTCCATGTCCGATTCTCCCCACGTCCTGTGCGTCAGCGACGCCCACCCGTCCTTGCCGGGGCATTTTCCCGGCTCGCCGGTGGTGCCGGGGGTAGTGCTGTTGAGCGAGGTACTGACCGAGTTGCAGCGTCAGCAACCGCACATGCAGGTTACCGGTATCAAGAAACTTAAATTCCTGCGCATGTTGTTCCCAGAGCAGAAGTTCACAGTGGAATTTGCCGAGCCGGCAGCAACCAGCTTGCGGTTTAAATGCTGGCAGGCCGGCGCGTTACTGGCCGAGGGCAATCTGGCGCTGAACTCGCAAGATAAGCCGCGACACTCGGTGCAGGATGCCGCGCCGGTATGAAACGCATTTTGGTGCTGTACTACTCGCAGACGGGACAGTTGGGCGACATCGTCGATGCAGTGGTGGCACCATTGCGTGCGTCAGCGGAATGTTCGGTGACGGTGGCGCGGCTGAAACCGAAGCAACCTTATGCGTTTCCGTGGTCATTCTGGGGATTCTTCAACACCTTTCCGGAATGCATCTATGACGACGCTGGTGCGATTGAACCTTTGCCGCTGACTGACGATGCGCAATTCGATTTGATCATTCTCGGTTACCAGGTGTGGTTTATTTCGCCCTCGTTGCCGACCACAGCGTTCTTGCAAAGCGAACAAGCTAAGCGGCTGTTACGCGGTAAGCCGGTGGTGACCATCATCGGTTGTCGCAACATGTGGTTGATGGCGCAGGAACGTATGAAGGCGCATCTGCGACGACTCGGCGCGCACTTGATCGATAACGTCGCGTTAACCGATCGCACGCATGGCGCGAAGACCGTGATTACCACGCCATGGTGGTTGTTGAGCGGCAACAAGGGGCCGTACCTCGGTGGTTTACTGCCGCGTGCCGGCATCTGGCAAAAAGATATCGATGAGGCTGCGCGCTTCGGCAAAACCATCGCCGATGAATTTCCGCGGCGCGAAGCCGGCGATACGCGACCGATGTTATGGGGCATGGGCGCAGTGGTGATCCATCCCGGTCTGATCAACTCCGAACAGATCGTGCAACGCAGCTTCCGTTTGTGGGGCAAATTGCTGCGCGCCTGCGGTAAGCCATCATCGCTACTGCGTCGCCTGGTGTTGGTGCTGTATGTGGTGTTTCTGGTGGCGATGTTGTTGACCGTGGTGCCGGTGGTGTTTGTGTTGAAAACATTGCTGTCGCCATTGACGCGCAAGCACGTTGCAGAGCAGCGCAAGTATTTTGCAGCGCCATCGGGAGAGTGATCGCGGGCGAGTAATGAGTTGAACGTAACAAACTGTCATTCCCGCGAAAGCGGGGATCCAGTAAAGAACGAGTCGCTGCGCGACGCTTATCGACCGGATTCCCGTCCCCGATCAGGTCGAGGACGGGCTATTCGGGAATGACGGACAACGAAATGTGCAGCGAGCAGATAGTTCGAATTGATATTGGTTAATTGAGTCGAGTTGAGTAGTTACAGCATGAGTGGATCGGTTTACATCACGGCGACGGCTTCTTATCTGCCCAACGCCCCCGTTACCAATGACCAGATGGAGCTGGTGCTCGGTCAATTGGGTGACAAGCCTTCGCGCGCGCGGCCCACTGTGTTGCGCAGCAATGGCATTCAAACGCGTCACTACGCAGTCGATCCAGTAACGCTCAAACCCACGCACAGCAATGCAGGGCTCGCAGCAGAAGCGGTGAAGATTCTGGCGAATGAAGGCTTCGATTTGAACAAGCTGGAATGTTTGTCGTGCGGCACATCGATTGCCGATCAACTCATGCCCAATCAAGCGGCGATGGTGCAAGGCGAGTTGGGTTTGCCACCGGTTGAAATCATTGCCACCACCGGCGTGTGTCTTAGCGGCCTGACTTCAATGAAGTACGCGTATCTTGGCGTGGCCGCAGGGGTACACAAGAACGCCATCGCCACCGGTTCTGAACTGGCCTCGCAGATGATGTGCGCGACCAACCTACAAGTGGAAACAACCGATGCGCGCGAACTGGAGACCAAACCCGAGCTTGCCTTCGATCGCGATTTTCTGCGCTGGATGTTGTCGGATGGCGCGGGCGCATTTCTGCTTGAACCCAAGCCTCGCGAAGGTCGTTTGAATCTGCGCATCGACTGGATCGATATATTTTCCTATGCGGGCACGATGGAAACCTGCATGTATGCCGGTGCGGTAAAAGGCGCCGATGGCAAGATGACCGGCTGGGCGCGTTTCACGCCTGCAGAGCGCGAGCGTCACACCATCATGGCAGTGCGTCAGGATGTGAAGCTGCTCAATGAGTACGTGATGCTGTACACGGTGCAGAAGCCGCTCGAAGCGTTGGTGAAAAAGCGCGAACTGCGCGCCGATCACATCGACTGGTTCCTGCCGCACTACTCGTCGAAGTTCTTCCGCGATAAGGTGTATGCGCATATGCAGAACGCGTGCGTCGATGTGCCGCAGGATCGCTGGTTCACCAACTTGCCGTACAAGGGCAATACCGGCGCGGCATCGATCTACATCATCATCGATGAACTGCTGCGCTCCGGTCGCGCCAAGAAAGGCCAACGTTTGTTGTGCTATGTGCCGGAGAGCGGTCGCTTCGCCACCGGCTTCATGCATCTCACAGTTGTTTAAGCGAGTCGTTGCATCATGGAAAAGGATTCGGTTCCGCAAGATGCTTCACCTACGTACGGCGGCTTGCGCAAGCTGCTGTACGCCGTGGATGAACAAGGCAAGTACACCGGCGTGCCATCCAGCGGCTGGGAAGCCGAAAGTTTTTCCACTGAATTGGCCGTCGCCGAAATCAATCGACAACGCGACGCTGCTTGGCAACGCGCGCGCGATGGCGAAACTTCCGCGCTTGAATATCACATGTATCGCAATCGCATGGACTTCGACACATTAGTGATGATTACCGGCTTCTGGCGCTGGCGCGTGCGGCGACATTTCAAACCCACTGTGTATGCCAGGCTATCCGACAAGTTGCTGGCGCGTTACGCCGATGCAATGGGTGTGACTGTGGCAGAGTTGAAAGTATTGCCGGGCAGTCCGACGGATTAAAGGCGCCACATCGTGATTTTTAACTGTCATCCCCGCGCAGGCGGGGATCCAGTGAATGACGAGTCGCTACGCGACACTTTTTGTACTGGATTCCCGCCTGTGCGGGAATGACGAACAATGACCAATCAACAAACTCAATCTTTTGTGCATAAACCCTTTGAGCATCGGCAATCCGCCCACTGCGAAAGCGGCGTCGTATCCGGCCTGGTCTCGCACTACGGCTTGCCTATGAGCGAGCCGATGGCCTTTGGTCTGGCTTCCGCGCTGGCCTTCGCTTACATCCCCATCATCAAGATGGCCGGCATGCCGCTTATTTCATATCGCATGTGGCCCGGCGCGATTGTCAAAGCCATGCACAAGCGTCTGGGCATTGGTATGTCACGTCAGACCTTCAGCTCACAGACCGAAGGCGTCAAAGCGCTGGATGCACAACTCGATCAAGGTCGTGTTGTAGGTTTGCAGACTTGCATCTACTGGCTGCCGTATGTGCCCGATCAATTTCGATTTCACTTCAACATGCACAATCTCATTGTGTATGGCCGCGATGGTGATGATTATCTGGTCAGCGATCCCTTGTTCGAGATGACCACGCGTTGTCCCCGCGACGCCATGACCAAGGCACGCTTTGCCAAAGGCGCATTGCAGGCGAAGGGCTTGATGTATTACCCGACTTCGGTGCCGCAACAAATCGATCTGAAGTCGCTGCTGCCGATAGCGATTCGCGCCAATTACAAGTACATGATGCAGCCGTTGTTCCCGATGATTGGCGTCAAAGGCATTCGCTATCTCGGCAAAAAAATAATCGAACTGGATAAACGTAAGGATCGCGATCGTTACTTGCCCTTGTATCTCACGCACATCGTGCGCATGCAGGAAGAGATCGGCAGTGGCGGCGCAGGCTTTCGCTTTCTTTATGCATCCTTCCTGCAAGAAGCCGCACAACTCACCGGCGATGCGCGTTTGAGTGATGCTTCAAAACAATTGACCGATGCCGGCGACGAATGGCGACGTTTTGCATTGCGCGCCACCAAGATGGTTCGCGGCCGTGAATCAATGAACCTGAAAGCACTAAGCGAACAACTCAATGCAGTGGCGGATCGGGAAGCGGCGGTGTGGCAGAACTTGAAAGCGGTGTGAATGTTGGCTTGGTAGTGATGATTGCCCCCACCCTAGCCCTCCCCCGCAAGCAGGGGAGGGAATCAGAATCGGAATTATCGCACTCAGTGTTCCCTCCCTCGCTTGCGGGGGAGGGCTAGGGTGGGGGACACAAACGCCGCAAAGCTCTCTACACGCACTACTCTTTAAGTGGTAGCTGACAACGTTGCATCCGCCGCGCTCGCCCGCTTAAACGCCGGTCGCGCATACATGCGATCAATGTATGCGCGAATGATCGGTAGATCCGGCACCAGCTTGAACATCACCGTCCAACTCAACGCAGTAGCCCACAACACATCAGCCGCACTGAATCTTTCGCCAAGCAGATAAGGGCCTTTTTCCAGTTGGTCGGTCAATGTTTTGAGCATGGTGTCGTAATCACCGTAGGGACTGGTTGATGGCGGCGCGGGCTCGCGTTTCATGGCTTTATCGACCACGGCAGGCTCGAAGCTTGAACCGTAGTACACCAGCCAGCGCAGGTAAGGACCACGCAATGGATCGCCGATTGCCGGAGCCAATCCGGCTTGCGGATACAGGTCCGCCATGTAAATGAAGATCGCACCTTGCTCAGTGATCAGTGCTTCGCCGTGTTTGATGGCAGGCACTTTGCCCATTGGGTTAATCGCCAGATAGGACACGCTGCGCGTTTCGCCGGCTTTGAGATTCAGCACCTGCAGGTCGTAGTCGGCGTGCAACTCTTCCATCAAGATGCGCGTACCGCCGGAACGCGTTTGTGGCGCGTGATAGAAAGTGACTTTGTTGCTGGTTGTCATGCATTGGCCCCGCTGTGGATGTTGTGCTAACTGTGCCAGTGGTCGAGGCTGCGTGCTAGCCATACTGCATGGCATGCCACTTATTTACCTTTGCCACAAGATTGCTGTGTAAAGTGTCATTCGAGGTTGTAACGATGACCCTTCATCGGAATGGATACTTATGACGTTTCTCGCCGCTGTTAAAGACTGGGCGCAGCGAATCAAACGGGACGTGGTTGTTGTTTACTTTGCGGCTCGCAATCCCGCAACGCCGTGGCCTGTTCGCGTGCTGGCGTGGGTGGTCGCGGCTTATGCATTAAGTCCCATCGATCTCATCCCTGACTTCATTCCGATTCTGGGTTATCTCGATGATCTCTTGCTGGTTCCTCTGGCGTTGCACATCATCGTTCGACTGTTGCCGACTGAAGTGCTGCGTCAATCGCGAACTCAAGCGGAAGCCGTGCTGTCGCGGCCGCGCAGCAGTGCGGCAGCCATAGTGTTTGTTCTGATCTGGGTGGCTTGCACCGCAGCGTTTGCTTACTGGCTATATCGGCTATATCAGCACTGAATATGCTTGCTCGTCAGTTCAGCGCGCAACCCACATCACGCTGTAACGCCCCATCTCATCCGCATTGATGTGCAACAACTGCGTGGCCTTCGATGGATTGCGCAGGAATTCGCTCATCACCGCGCCGCTCTGGCTATCGTAATAAGCGCGTTCGCTTCGATAATCGAACTCATCGTTCAAGCCACCGGCGCCGCGAATGTGTTGCAACTCAGGTGACGAGAGAAACTGCCCCGCGGCAAACTGGCATTGTTGCGCATCGATGCACCGTTTGATCCACTCGACCAATGCCTCTTTATCGGCGAAATGTTGTGCAGCCAGTATTTCACCCAGGCGTGGGCGTTGTGCATTCATAGGTCCGATCCACAACCAATGACTACCTTCGCCCATTGCCGTATCGCGTGATTGTTGCAGGCGTTGTCGATGATCATTGAGCGGCGCGGTGGCGATGTCGACGCTGCCCACCAGCGCGGAGGTCACTGCGCCCATCGTTAAATCCAGGGTGGCGAGTTGCAACACGCTTTCAAAGGCAAAGTAGCGATTGCAGACAAAATTGCTGCGTGCCTGCAGGGCGAAATGTTGAGCCAGATAAAAGCAGGCGGCGTTGCTCACCGTGTTGACGAAGTTAAGCGGCTTCGGCGTCTGCGCGTCGCGATACAACTGCGTCATGATTTCCAGCGTCAATTCCAGATCGCCGCGACCAGAGGCAAAATACACGCCGGTGTCGGTGGGCAATTGCTGGCCCTGCACGCAGCGCGATGCGCCGATCAATGCCAGTTGAATGAAGCGACCGATGCGACGGAATGCTTTGCCGGTGGTTGCCTGTGTCAACGCTTTCAACTCGGGCAGGCTATCGACCACAGCGTGTTGCTGATCGCCCGCCGCGTAGATTTGCCAGCTCATGGCGTCTCCTGGTTGGAGACGATCAACGCCGTGTTGTTGCCGCCGAAACCGAAGTAATTGAGCATGAAGTGACCGCGCGGCAAATCAATGGGTGTTTGATTCAGCGATACGCCGAGCTTGTCATCGCCGATGCCAATGCCGGGCGTTGCAATCAGAAAGCCCTGATCAGCGGCAGCACAGAACAACAGCAATTCATTCAAACCGCATGCGCCCAGGGTATGACCGAGGTACGGCTTGAGTGCGGTCAATGGCGGCATGCGGGTAAACACGCGGCGCATGCCGGCGGCTTCGGCTTCATCGTTGGATAGGCTTGCAGTGCCGTGAGTTTTAACGGCGACGATGTCTTGCGGTGTGAGCGCTGCACGTTGCAACGCTTGTTCGATAACGTAGCTCACTGTCGAGCCATCGGGATTCGCGGCCGACATGCCATGCGTGTCGCAGAGATTGCCGTGACCGAGCAGGCGAAAGCGATTCCGATCATGTGGACGATGACTCAACACCAGCGCCGAACAGCCTTCACCCAGTATCAGCCCATTACGTTCGGGGCTGAATGGCTGCATCGTCGTCGGTGTCAATAACTGCAAGCCGTGAAAGCCCAATGCAGTGATGGCGTTGAACGTTTCCACGCCAACCACCAGCGCGTGGTCCAGTTGCCCGCTGCGCACCATGGCATCGGCGTAGATCAGGGCATTGGCGCTGGCGGTGCACGCCGTGTTGAAGCTGTAATCAGGCCCGCGCAGATCGAAGCGTCGACGAATCTGCGTGGCCACCTGACCCATGGTGCTGCTTTGATCCATGGCCAATGCGTTGTTGTTATTGAGCAATGCTTCGCGATAGCGATGTTCGGTAACACCGATGTCGAAGGATGAAGTGCCAAGAAACAAACCCAGCCGGCGTTGTTCGTTGTGATTGAGGCCCGCAGCGGCAATGGCTTCGCGTATCACCGCATACAACACATCGTACAGGCGCGTTTCAATCGACAGCAATGGCAGGTCACGCAGCAGCTTGTAGGGCAGCACTTGTTCCCTCGCCGCAAACTTCGCAGTGGCGTGACCTGGCGCAGCGGGTCCGAATTGCAATGCAGTCAGATGTGCATCGATGTCGCGGCCCAGACTGGTGTGCAGCGCTGCGCCGGCGAAAAAGCAATCACGCATGCTTCGCATCGATAATCGTTTGTGCCAGCGCGGTGACTGAAGCCAGTGCTTTGCGCGATTCCGGGCCGCCTTCGATGCGCACGTCCCAGCGATCTTTTACTGCAAGACAGATCTGCAATGCATCCAGCGAATCCAGCTCCAGCGCACCGCCGATCAATTGCGCATCGTCCTCAATCGACTCAGGCGGAATATCCTTGTCGCATTCCTTGACGATTAGTGCCTTCAAGGTTTGCTTCAGCGATTCGAGTTCCAGTTGCGCCATGATCATTTAATCTGTTAATCCGCACGTCGTGATTGTATGTGCCAGGCCAGCAGTATTGCGGCCGCGCCAAGTATGGTCAAACCCGCTGCCTTTGGCGCGATATCGAGCAACGATCCGCTGCGCAGCAGGACATCGAGAAACCCTTCCAGTCCCCAGGACATGGGCGACCACTCGGCAATGTGCTGCATGGCGGCGGGCATGACAAATTTGGGAATCATGATGCCACCGAGCGCAGCGAGAATGATATTGCCGGTGCCGCCGAGCAAGGTGGCCTGTTCGGTAGTGCCGGCGCTTACCGCGATCAGCAACGCCAGCCCCAGCGCGCAAATGCTCAACGCGGTTGACATCATCAGCAATAACCCGATCGAGCCGTTGATCTGCAACGCATCGCCGCCCAGCAGCGGCACAATGTGACGACCGGCGAGCAGCATCAGCAATACTTGCAGTTGATTGATGGCGAAGTAAGGAATCAGTTTGCCGAACAGCAGACTCATGGTGCTCAAGTTAGTACTGCGCAGGCGGCGCAGCGTGCCTTGCTGACGCTCGCGAATCAGCGTGTTCGACAACGGCACCACCACGAAGAAGGCGCCGAACACCAGCCACGCCGGCACGCTTTGTTGTACGGCGCTGGGATTGCCATCGCGTTGCCGATCGCTGCTCGCATAGGCGTAGTGCACGACGATGTCTGTCTCTGCGCTGTCATCGACGATCTTCGCATTGGCGCCCAAGCCGCCCAGCAATGCACGCATGCGTTCGCGACCCAACGCGGCACGCACCGTGGTAAGCAGGATGGTTTCAAGTTGCTTGTTGCTGTCAGGCGCGACGCCGATGCGAATCAAGGTACGCGATGCTTTGCTATCGGTGTTGAGCATCGCAACGCCGAAACCATTAACAATGTGAATGGCGAAGGCGTAATCGCCATGACGCAGTTGTGCATCGAGCTGCGCATCGCTTGGCACTTGCGCAGGCACCACAAATTCGAAAGCCTTGCCATCACCCAAGGTAGCGAGCAATCCGCGCGACGCGTTGCTTTGATCTGCATCCAGCACCAGTACTTTGAGGCGCGCGCCGGAGTGTTCGGCAAACTGACCTTGCAAGGCCAGCGACATCACCAGCACAAATGCCAAGGGCATCAAGAACAACAACGCCAAGCCATGCACATCACGGCTGACCAATAACAACTCCTTGCGAACGCAGGCAGTGAGGCCGCTCATGCTGATGACTCGGCAAGATTGATCGTATACTGAGCCGAGCATGAGGACGCTTCGACAGGCTCAGCGACCGGAATCGGAAATCTCCGGTCGCTGAGCTTGTCGAAGCGTCTGAAGCTTTTGATCAGCAGGGCGGGGCATGCCCCGCCCCTACCTAGGTGATACATGCGCGTACTCCGTGGCTTCGCCCTGCAACAGTGATAGATAAATACGCTCCAGCTTGCTGACCCCATACTGCGCTTGTAACACCTGCAATTGGTGCACTGTGCATTGCTGCATGACGGCTTCGATTTCGCCGGCGTCGGCAAGGCTGAATTCGTATTGATTGTCGTGCACCGCCTGTGGCTGCCAACGTTGCAGGCTATGCAACGACGTGCTGTCGGGGGCGTGACGAAAGCGCAACAACAGCGTTTGCTCATTGCCCAGTTGCAGCAAATTGCTGGTGGTATCGCGCGCGACGAGATGACCGTTGTTGATGATGGCGATTTCATCACACAGCGCTTCGACTTCTTCCATGTAGTGCGAGGTGTAGATCACCGTCGTGCCGCGGGCGCGCATGGCTTGGATGGCATCGATGATCACTTGACGCGATACGGCATCGATGCCGACGGTAGGTTCATCGAGATACAGAATCTGCGGCGCATTGAGCAAACCGATGGCCAGATTCAAACGACGCTTCATGCCGCCCGAATACAACGCGGCGCGTTTCTCCAGCAGATCGTGCAACCGACAGACTTGCACGCAGTATTCGAGTCGCTCCAGCCATTGCGAGCGCGAGAGCCCATATACATCGGCGAAAAAACGCAGATTCTCGCGACCGGTGAGATTCAGATAAAACGCATAGTCCTGCGGCACCAGTGCGCTGATGGCTTTGATTTCATCTGCCGCTGCGTGCAGCGCGCGCTCGGCAATGTAAATCTGTCCGGTCTGCGGCATTTGCAGGCCGGTGAGTATCGACAGCAGCGTGGTTTTGCCTGCGCCATTCGGGCCAAGCAGGCCGAAAATGCAACCGCCGGGAATCGACAGGTTGATATCCGTCAACGCATAGCCATGCGCCCGCGGATAGCGGTGGCTGAGCTGCTCGATGCGGATGTAATGCGGATTACTCATGCATTGCGATGCGTTCAATCACGCATCCCATCATGAACCGGCTTTGCGCCGCGCCAACAACATGCGCGATGGAAAATGTTCTTCATCGCTGATGCAGATAAAGCCTGCATCGCTCAGCGCGCGATGCAGATCGATGCGATGCCAGGCGCGCACGAAGGGTTCATGCACCCATCGCGCCAGCCAGTTGAAGTACACACCGCGCCAGCCATGTTTGCGCAGCAAGCGCCAGAAGCCGAGATTCAATTGTTCTGCGCTGGGTTCGCAGATGGCGAGCAAGCCATTCGGTTGGGTGATGCGTGCGAATTCCTGCAACGCGGCGCTTACCTGTTTGGGCGGCAGCTCATGCAGCACGAAACAGGCGACCACGCCATCGAAACGATGGTCGGCGAACGGAGTTTGTTCGGCAGTGCCTTGCACAAACTGCACCTGTGGAAAGCGACGCGCCGCATGTTGCAGTAGATAAGGCGAAGGATCGAGCCCCCATACATCGGTGATGCCTTGCGCATTCATTGCCGCGGCCGTGCGACCGCCGGCCGTGCCTACGTCAAGCACGCTGTGGCATTCGCGCAATTTCTCGGCCAGATGCGCACGCGCTGCGCGCATGCTGCCCAACATCAGTCGATCGAAGCCGGTGATGTATCCATGCGTGAGTTGCTTGGAATAGTTGCCGTTGGGCAGATGATGAAACTCCTGCAACACATACTTCGGCAATAACTCTCGACCCGGCATGTCTTCCGGCACTTGCACGCGCCGCCGCTTGGTCATCACGCGACGCATGAGTTTCAGCAAATCCCACGGATGCCATAACTTGAGTCGATCCGCCCAGCTATCGGGCAGTGACAAGTTGGCCCAGTCGGGCACCTCGGGATCGCGCATCATCGAGCTCATAGCTGCAGGTCCATCTCTAGCTGTAGTTCAACGCTGTTATTCGGCAGTGATAGGGCAACGCTGCCACTGCGCTGGTAGGCAAGCAGTTGCAGCAGCGGCAAGGCGCGCGCGGCCGGATTGCCGGTTCGCATGGCTTCGAGCGCCGCTTCATTCATTGGCGTGGCCTTCGAAGTGGTGAGTTGTGTGCTCAGCTTCGCCATGGTATTCGCCGTGCGCTTGGGGGTAAGAATCAAGGCCACACCAACGGGATGATGCACCGGGCGCTTATCCAGCAATTGCGTGGGCGCCGGCAAATCGTAAGCCACCAGCAACGTGGGTTGCTGTTCAACCAGCACCATGCCCAATGCTTCCATCAAACCCACTGCAAAGCTGTGATCGTATGCGGCAATCGCAGTCGATGCGCCGCGCGCTTCGCTGGCAATGCTCCAGTAACCGGCCGCGGCGTTGTGCACCGAGTTATGAAAGTCGGTAGGCGAGATAAAGCGCTGCGATTCTGCCAGCGCCGTGCAAATGCGCTGCGCGATGTGTAGATCGCCATCGGCGCTGGCAAACACCAATGCCAGCTCTGTTGCTTGCAACGTGCTCGATTGCGTGGCGGCTTCGGCAACACGAAACGCCATGCGCACCGTGGCGCTGGCACGCCGCCGTTCATTCGGTGGCAGTAGCGCCGGTTGATACACCGGCAAGTCGCTCGCGGTATACGGCTGCTCGCCGCGCAGTATGGTTTGCGCGTGTTGCCAGTCCGACAAGCCGGGTGCAGCGAATGCGATGCTGTCGATGTAGGCGAAGGTGTTCATTGCAGACCACCGGGCAGGTGGCGTCGCACCGATCTCGCGTAGGGACGCAATTCATTGCGTCCTTCTGCAGGTGCGCACGCGGAGGGCGCAATGAATTGCGTCCCTACAAGCAGGACAACATCTTGTGCATGGCCGATATGTGTAGGGGCGAGGCATGCCTCGCCCAGGTTGGCGCGGGAAGAGGGCGAGGCATGCCTCGCCCCTACGAGATGGCGGTAGTGTGTGCTTGCATTCATCGCGCTGCTCCGAACAACAAGCTGCAATTGCTGCCGCCGAAGCCGAAGGAGTTGCTCAGCACTTTTTGCACGGGTGCATTGCGCGGGTGCATGAGGATGTTGGTGTGCAGCGCAGGATCTTTGCTTCGCGTATGCAAACTCTGCGGCATAAAACCCTGTTCGATGCATAGCAGCGCAATGCCGGCTTCAACGATGCCTGCTGCGCCCAGCGTATGACCGGTGAAGCCCTTGGTCGAACTGCACGGAGTATCGGCGCCGAACAACGAGTACACGCCGTGATCTTCAGCGGCGTCGTTGGTTTGCGTGCCGGTGCCGTGCAGGTTGATGTAATCGATTTGCTCTGGCGTGGCTTGGGCACGTTGCAATGCCAGGTGCATGGCTGCGGCCGCGCCACGACCTTGTGGATCGGGCGACGACATGTGATGCGCATCGCCGCTTTCACCATATCCCAACAAAGCGAACGGCAGTGACTGTTCAGTCATTGCCGCTGATTTTTCAACAATGGCAAAGCCTGCCGCTTCGCCGATGGAAATGCCTTTGCGTTGTGCATCAGCAGGGCGACACACCTCATTGGAAACCAGTTGCAATGAATTGAACCCGTACAAGGTGGTGAGGCAGAGACTGTCCACACCACCGACGATGGCGGCATCGCAATGCCCCATCTGCATGCTGCGATACGCAGCGGCGAATACTTTGGCGCTGGATGAGCAGGCCGTGGAAATGGCTAACGAAGGTCCTGTCAGTTTTAATGCATGCGCGACAAAGTCGGTGATGGAAAATAAATTTTGCGTGTGACGATAGTCGAACCAGTCAGGCAGGGAAGCGGTCTTCCCCTTGCTTTCTCTATAAGCAAGTTCCGCCGCATGAATGCCGGCAGTGCTGGTGCCCATGAACACGCCGATGCGCGCCGAGCCATAACGTTCGCGCAGTTGTTCGACGGCGCGCAGAAACTCATCTTGTTGCAGGCCGAGCCAAGCAAGGCGATTGTTGCGGCAATCGAATTGGCGCAGCTCCGCAGGCAACGCGGTAGCAAGGCCGGTCACTTCACCGACATAGCATTGAATGTCACTGGTATCGAAGTGTGCCGGCCGCAATCCCGATTGCCCCGCGCGCAACGCCTCCCAGTGCGCAGCGCGGCCGTGGCCAAGCGACGAACTAAGCGTGTGGTGACTGATGCGCAGCAAGCTCATGGAATGTCGGAAGGTGGGTTGCCAGAAATACTGTGATGGGTGCGAGGGCGTGTGATCTCATTTACCGGCGAGTCGTCGGCCCAATAGTCGTAAAAATTAAACCAATTGTACGGGGCCAACCGTGCGTAGTGTTCCAGTCTGTGCGCATATCGCTGCGCGCAGTCCTGCAAGCCGGCGGCGCGTTGCTGGCGGGGCAGATCGAGCTGCGCGCTGAATAGCTCGAAATGCGCCGAATAACGTCGGCCGCCGCGATACAGACCAAAGCCCAGGATGACCGGCACACGCAGCGCACTGGCCAAGGTCCACGGGCCGACGGGGAAGCGTGCCGGGCTGCCGCAAAAATCCACCGTCAGCGCGCGCTCATCGGCGCGGGCGCGGTCGGCCATGATGCACACCATGCGGCCCGCTTGCAGCGCTTCTTTGAGCTGTAACATGAGTTCCGGACCACGCTGTGCGGCATCGATGATCTGCAATGCGAAGTCGGGATTGATGCGTTCCAGCATTTTCACCAGCATCTGACCCTGCTTGCGATCCATCAAAATCGTGATGGGCAATTTGCGCTGCGTGGTGCCGAGTTTGCGCAAAGGTTCGAAGCTGCCCAGGTGCGCCATCAGAATCAGTGAGCCGGTGCCGCGTGCGGCCAGCTCGGCAACCTCATCGGGGCGCGCCACATCGATCTGAAAGCGATGCCGAGTGTCCTTCAGGAGATACAGGCGATCCACCACGCAGCCCGCAAAATAATAAAAATGCTGCATCACATCGCGCCAGGTGGGTTCGCGTTGTAACAGGCGACGCAATGCATTTTTTGAGGCGCGTACCGCCACCGGGCTGGTGAGCCTGAAATATGCAACGATGAACCACAGCACGATGCGAATGATAAAACGCCCAAAAAACAGGCTCGCCCAGATCATCAGCCGCAATGCGGCGACGGTGCTGCGTTCGCGTTGCTGCTCCCAGTAGGCGCTCATGATGCGGTGAACGCCGCGTCGTCGTAGGGGCGCAATTCATTGCGCCCTTCCGCCATATCGAACAGGAAGGGCGCAATGAATTGTGCCCCTACGTGGAGAAGGTTGCCAATGCACGTCATCACGATGTCGTTCGCGACTGCTTACTTGCCGTCGCATCCTCCAACCAATAATCATAAAAATTAAACCAGTTGTATGGCGAGCGACGCGCGTAGTACTCCATGCGCTGCGCGTAGCGTTGTGCATGCGTTTGAATGTCGGCGTGACGATTCTGGCGCGAGGTGATCACGCGTTCGCTGAATAATTCGAAGTGCGCTTCATAACGATTGCCGCCGCAATACAGGCCAAAGCCGAGAATCACCGGCACGCCCAGTGCAGCAGCGAGCGTCCACGGCCCTTCGGGAAAATTCACCGTGCCGCCCATGAAGTTCACCGTGACGGCGCGTTCGTCCGCGGTGGCGCGATCGGCGCCAATGCCCACCATGCGTCCCGATTGCAGGGCTTCTTTGAGTTTCAACACCAGCGTGGGGCCGCGCTCCGAGGCATCGATAATGTTGGCTGCCAATTCGGGATTGAGCTTTTCAAACAACGCGGTCATCTGCCGCCCAACTTGTCGATCGAACAGCACCGACACCGGCAACGCTTCGCGCGCGTGGGTGTGCGCATCACGCATCACGATTTTGCCGTCATGCAGATTGCTCGCATCGGGCGCGGGCGGTGGTGGCGTTAAACGCAACGCTTCACGACTACCGACGTGGCCAACCATCAGAATGCAGCCAGGTGTGTGCGCCAATACACCGGGAATATCCGGCGACCAGAAGGCATCGATCTGCAACTCTTGATGTTTGTTGCTGAGCAGGAAAATACGGTCCTGCGTGCACGATGCAAAATAGAACAGATGTCTGGTGACATCGGTGAGCGAAGGGTTGCGACTGAGCAGACGTCGCAAACAATTACGCGAGGCGCGTACCGCACGCGGCGCAGCGATCAGAAAGTACGCCACGGTGGGATACAGAATCCAGCGCACGCCGCGACGGCCCCACTTGAATGCCATCCATAGCATCAGTCGCATCATGAACGGTGCGCCGCGTTCTTCCTGCGCCCAATGTTTGGCGGGCGCATTGTCGTTGGCCGTGGCGTCACTCATGCGCATCACGCCTGGCGATAGTCAGTGCAGTGAGCAGATCGGCTTGCGTCAGTTTGCCGGTGGCATTGCGTGGCAATTGCGTGACGCGATGCAGCGGTCGCGGCAGAAACACGGGGTCGATGCGCTGCGCCAAGGCATCGAGAATCTGCGCTGCTTGCAACGTATCGCTAACGAACAATCCCGCCGTGCGCGTGGCATCGGGCGGCATGAAGATCACGCCGTCGCTGACGCCTTCTATTTGCAGCAATGCATGCGTGAGTTCGCTTACGCTGGCTCGCTTGCCGGCGATTTTGAGTTGCTCGCTGGCGCGGCCCAGCAACCGGAATTGATGGTCGGGCAATAACTCGATGACATCGCTGAGCGGCAAGGGCGCAGGCAGATGCGCTGCATGCAGCACCATGCCCTCTGCTGTCGCTTGCAGTTGCGCACCCGCGATCAATTGCCAGACATCGCCCGCCGTCGTGCGCCGCGTCGCAATCGCGCCGGCTTCGGTCGAGCCGTAAATTTCCAGCACCGGCGCGCGCCAGCGTGCTTCGGCTTGTTCGGCTACTTCAATCGGCATCGGCGCGGTGGCGGACAAGATAAATTCAAGCGACGGCAACTCAATGTCCGCACCCACGCAAGTGCGCAGATGTGTCGGGGTGGTGACCAACGCCCGCGGCGGCGGCAACGATGCCAATGCGGCGCGGATATCTGCCGGAAAAAATGGGCGCGAATCGTCAATCGCGCAGCGACTCATAAAGGGCATGAGCACCGTGGTCTGCAAACCGAACATATGTTGCGACGGCACGGTGGCCACCAGATTGACCACGCGGTCGCCGATAAAGCGCGCCGCATCCAGCTCGCCGGTGCGCGCCAATGTCTGCCAGGTTTTCGGTTGTGGTTGCGGCAGGCCGGTGCTGCCGGAAGTAAACAAGGTCGCGACGACGCGTTGCGCCTCCACATTAAGTTCGGTGTGGTTGTCGCTGTCGCGATGCAGATCGAGGTATTGCACTTCGGCATCGTTCATCACGATGTGATGGGGATGCGCCCCGCGCAATTGCTCCAGCGCGGTGGGTGTCTGATTGGGCGGCAACAAGGTTATCTGGCCACGCAGCGCGGCAGCGGCAAACACCAGCATGAAGTTGAGCCGACCACTGCATAGATTGATCACATGCGTCACGGCGGGCAACTGTTGCGCCAATTGTTGGGCGGCGTGGGTGAATGCGGCGCGAGTGATCGGCTTACCGTGCTGCCAGACCAGCGGTTGAGTGTCATCGTAGTGGTTAAGCAATTGCATTGAGCGGTGTCCTTGCGAGGTCAATGCATGCGAGTGGTCATGAGCGCAGCGATCATGGTGGTGAAGCTTTCATGTTGCAGATGACGAAAGCGCCAGCGACGCCAGGCATATTCGCTGACGAACACCGTGCCCATCAGCAAGTACTGCACGATGTTCGTCATCAACGACCATAGCTCCGGGCTGGCAAACAGCGCCAGCGCCAGTGAGCTGCCCGCCATCAATATCAGAATCACTACCCAGCATTGCGTCACCTGTCGCGTGTAACGACGCAGCTCGTCGGGCAATTCACCGCGGATCTTGGTGGCCACGCGGGTGACCACGGGCATATCGCCTTCGCGCAGGCTGCGCGCGAACAGCCACAACACCGACAGCGGAATAAAGATCGGCGGCAGGTACATGAAGTAGTGCGCCCAGCCACTGCGCGCCAGGGCATATAAGGCGGCAATCACCGCGAGCAGGATGAGCCACGCGTTGCGGTTACCTTGCCGCAATAGCGGCGTCATCGGCACCACAACGAACACCGCCAGTGCTACGGCAGCCAAGGTTTCGCTGTGCAACAAGGTCGCAATGTGGGCAAGCAGGGGATAAGCGAGAAACAGCCAGGGCATTTCGAGTGATTCTGGTGTGGATGCGGGCTAGATATTCACAGGCCGACCATGAGTCGGTCCTGGATTTTGTCCGTTCGTGCTGAGCCTGTCGAAGCATTCGGAATCCCAGAGCCCTTCGACACGCTGCGCTGCTCAGGGCGAACGGAATCTAATGAATGGAAGGCGTGCTCATCCTGCCATTTTTTGCGTAGTTAATTCTTCCGCCGTTCCTTTACAAACTGGGTGAGCGTGCGCAGTGAGGTAAAGGCGGCGCGGGCTTCGGGATCTTCGCTGCGCAGTTCGACGCCATAGTGTTGCTGCACCATCAGCGCTATTTCCAGCGCATCGATGGAGTCCAGACCGAGGCCATCGCTATGACTGCCGAACAACATGCCCTCCGGCGCAATGGCGGCAGGCTCAACGCTATCCAGGCTCAACGCCTGCACCAAGTGCTGGGCCATGGCCAATTCGTCGGCGGTCAGGGAAGCGGAGTCGGACATGCGCACATCTCTGGAATAAAGTCGCGCAATCTTATCGGCCACGCGTACAAATTGGAAACGCGGCGCAAATTGCAAAGCTCGTGCATGGGTTATTCTTCAACTGCTGCATAACTATTCCCAGAACCATATCCCCGAATCATTTCAAGGGTCCCGGCATTGTTAGGAAGAGCTTGGCGCGTAGCCGCTACCGGCTTCGTATTCATTCTGTTTGGCGTGGGCGCATTGATCATCAGCGCCACCCTGTTTCCGGTGTTGCGCCTGCTGGCGGGCAGCGCAGCGCGTGCCCGGCTGCGCATTCAGCGCGCCATGCAACTGACCTTCAAGGGTTACGTGTTGCTGATGCGGCTGCTGGGATTGCTTAGTTACGAAGTACATGGCGTCGAACGGTTGTGGGTGCCCGGCCGGTTGATCATCGCCAATCACCCGACGCTGATCGATGTGGTGTTCATGGTGTCGCTGATGCCGCGGGTGGACTGCATTGTGAAAGAGGGCCTGTTCCGCCATCCCTTTCTGCGCTGGCCGGTCATCTGGGCGTCATACATCCCGAATTCAACTGGCGAGGCGCTGGTGCGCGACTGTGCGGCGACCTTGAAACGCGGCAATTCCTTGCTGGTGTTTCCGGAAGGCACGCGCAGCGTGCCGGGTCAGCCGCTGCGCATGCAGCGCGGCGCGGCGCATATTGCCTTGGCCAGCGGTGCGCCGATTCTGCCGGTCACCATCACGGTCACCGAACCCACCTTGACCAAGGGTCATCCGTGGTACCGCGTGCCGCGCGCGCGACCGCATTTCTGCATTAAAGTCGGTGAGCCTTGGAGCCCAAGCGTTTACAATCCGGCCGGCGAAACGGGCGCCTTGGCCGCCCGACGGCTGACCGAATTTTTTGGCGAGTACTACGCCGCGGTCGAGGCCGACAATGTGCGCTGGGGGCTGCTGGATCGTTGACGACGTTGACGGATTTCAGGCTACACATGCGTTTGACGAACCGGGCCAGTGCACAGCATCGGCCCGCGACCTGAGACTCGAGACGAAAAGCAATGACGAAAACACGCGAACAAGTTTTTGCTCACCTGCGCGATACGCTGGTGGAGCTGTTTGAAATCGACGCGGACAAGATTTCGCCCGATGCCAATCTGTATACCGATCTGGATATCGACAGCATCGACGCCGTCGATCTGGTGCTGAAGCTCAAGGAATTCACCGGCCAGAAAATTCAGCCGCAACAGTTCAAGCACGTGCGCACCGTCAATGACGTGGTGGACGCAGTAATGGCCATTCTGGCCAACGTCAAGTAGTGCCGAGTAACGTCATGGAGTCGCCTCGCAGCGATCGGGCAAGCTGATGTCTGTTGATGTACGACCTTGATAGCCGCCGTGACCGATCTTTCCAGCGAATCCAATCATGACGTCATCGTGCTGTCGGTTACTCCGCAGCAAGACGTCGTGAAGCTGCGCCTGCACGTGCCGGCGAACTCGCAGTGGTTCAGTGGTCATTTTCCCGAGCAGCCGTTGTTACCGGGTGTGGTGCAGACCAATTGGGCGATTGAATTCGGACGGCGCTATCTGTCATTGCCGCCAGTATTTCGCTATCTGAGCAACATGAAGTTCATGCGCTTCATCCTGCCTGACACAACGCTGGAACTGCGTTTGCAATGGCATCCCACCAAGTCCGAAATGTCGTTCGAATATCGCGATGGCGATGCGGTAGTGTCCAGTGGCCGCGTCGGTTTCGGTGAGTCGGGATCATGACACTGGTTTATAAGTCGAGTGAGCGACCCGCGCAGCAAGCGATTCCGGCCGATGAGTTTCGCGTCAGCATTGTCATTCCGTTTTACAACCATCCCCACAGTATTACGCAGGTGGTGGACGAGCTGAAGCCACTGGCTGCACAGATGGGCGCGCGCTGTTATCTGGTGAACGATGGCTCTGCTGCCGAATGCCAACCCGTGTTGAATGACCTCGCGGCACGCGAAGCCGACTGGCTGCGTGTCATCAACTATCAACCCAATCAGGGCAAGGGCGCCGCGGTGATGACCGGTATGGAAGCAGCCGCGCGCGATGGCTATACGCATGCGATCCAGATCGATGCCGATGGACAACATCGTGTCGCCGATGTGCAGGGGCTGTTGCAACTGGCCAAGAACAATCCGCGCGCCATGATCACCGGCTACGGTGTGTTCGATGCCAGCGTGCCGAAGTCGCGTTTGTATGGACGCTACGCGACTCACATCTGGGTGTGGATCAATACGCTGTCGCTGCAGATTCGCGATTCCATGTGCGGCTTGCGCGTGTATCCGTTGGCGGCGCTGATGAAGGTGTGGAACCGCGCGCAACATGCGTGGTTGCTGCGCATCGGCAAACGCATGAGTTTCGATATCGAGATTCTGGTGCATCTATACTGGTCGGGCGTACGCATGATCAACGTGCCGGTGCCGGTGATTTATCCCTTGGATGGCGTGAGTCATTTCAAAGTACTGCGCGACAACTGGCAGATCAGCGCTGCGCATACGCGCTTGTTCCTCGGCATGTTGCCGCGCGCGCCAGGATTGTTATTGCGCACGCTGACGCGGGGTTCACGCCATTCGGGCAATCAGATATGACGCAGCCAGCATTGCGCACGGCGTCGATTGAATTGACGGTGCCGTTTCACGATCTCGATCCGGTGAACATCGTCTGGCATGGCAACTACGCCAAGTATTTTGAACATGCGCGTTGTGAATTGCTGGAATCGTTCAACTACAACTACGATGAAATGCGCCGATCGGGTTACATCTGGCCGATCATCGATCTGCATGTGCGCTACATCAAACCGCTGTTTTTCAAGCAGCGCATCAACGTCCAAGCCGCACTTAAGGAATGGGAATATCGTTTGAAGATCGACTATCTCATTACCGATGCAGCAACCGGCGTGCGTCTCGCCAAAGGTTCGTCGGTACAAGTGGCCGTCGATGCCGCCACCAAAGAGATGACATTGTTGTCGCCGCGCGTGCTGTTCGAGCGATTGGGGTTGGAGTATCCGATATGAGCGGCGACATCGGTACGTTGCGTCAATTTCGCCCCTACATCAACGTGGTGGGTGCCATCATGATGATGTGCTGGTTATTGACCAACACGGTGCACGCCGCCGACGTCTTCGATCATCCGCAAACCGCCGAACAATTGCTCAACGGTCCGCTATCGCGACCTGCTGCAGCGCTGCGCAATGCGCAGGTGATGCGCGGCACATTCACGTACAAAAAATATCTCAAAGAAATTCCGCAGCCGTTGGTGTCGCACGGCGATTTTCTGTTCGCGCGCGACGTAGGCATCGACTGGCATACACGCGATCCTTTCGATAGCGACTTTGTGCTCACTGCCAAAGGCATGAGCCAACGTGACGACGGCAAGCTCACGTTGCAAATGAATGCCAGCGAACAGCCTGCGGTGCAAGTCGTGGCGCATATATTTTTATCGTTGCTGTCGCTGGATGTGGGTGCGTTGCAAAATTCTTTTGCGTTATCCGGCTGGCAGCAAGGCAAGCCTGGTAGCGAAACCTGGCAGGTAGGTTTGCGTCCCACGGTGAGCGCCATCGCGGCGGTGTTCAAGGAAGCAATAGTGAGTGGCGATGCGCAGGTGCAATCGTTGTTGTTACGCGATGCCAATGGCGATCGTACGGAGATCAGCTTTGCCGACGTGCAATATGCAAGCAGCATAACTGCGGCTGAGCGCGCGACACTTCTCAATCGCGCCAAGACGCCATAACTATGCGGATGAGCGCCGCTGCCAAATTTCGTCATCCCCGCGAAAGCGGGGATCCAGGAAATAAAAGCGTCGCTTGGCGACTCACTGTCCACTGGATCCCCGCCTGCGCGGGGATGACAAGTTCTGGGCGAGCGCGCTTCTGCTCATGACATCCCAGTCAGTCATTCACCTGCGCTTTCGCATCTGGGCATTGCTAACCGTCATCATGTTGGCAGTATTCACGTTGCGCGTGATGCCGCATCTCAAAATCGAAACCGACATTCTCGCCTTGTTGCCCAGTGAGCATAGCGATGCGGCAACCAGCGCGGCGGTGGATAAATTCTCGAATGCGTTAACCGGCAAGCTCATTGTATTGGTGGGTGCGACAGATGTTGCCCACGCCAAGCAGGCCGCAGAGGTCTATGCGCAAACGTTGAAAGCATCGCAAGCGTTCACGCAGGTGAACCTGGAACAGGATGGATTGACGCAAGCGTTGCTCGATACTTATCGCGCGCATCGCGGCTACTTGTTATCGCAACGACAACTCGCGTTGTTACAAGCCGGTAATCAAGCGCAATTACAAAACGAAGCATTACGCGCCGCGTTCACGCCAACTGGCTTGATGCGCGTGGTCAGTTTAGCCGATGATCCACTGGGCTTGGCCAATGATTATCTAATGCAGCAACTGCCGCGTATCGGCGCGGCGCAGCTCAACGGCAACGTGCTGGTCGTTAACGAGCAGTCCGTGCTGCATGACGCACGCACTTATGCGTTGCTCACCCTCGAACTCAACGGCAGTCCGTTCGCCTCACAAGTGCAGGACGATGCAACTGCTGCATTGACCGCTGCACGCAACGCTGCACAACAAGCCATTCAACCCGCACAGCTCGATGTGGTGATGTCGGGCGCCATGCCGCACGCCAAGGCAGCGCGCGAGCGCGCCACCGATGAGCTGCAGACATTCGGCACCATCGAAACCGTACTGGTGATGGTGTTGTTGATTGCCATCTTCAGCGCGCTGCGACCATTGGCGCTCGGTGCGATGACCATGGGGCTGGCATTCGTTGCCGGGCTATGCGCTACGCATTACGTGTTTGGCACCGTGCACGTGTTGGCACTGGTGTTCGGTTCCAGCTTGATTGGCGGCGTCATCGATTACTCAATTCATTTTTTTGCCGATCGCTTTCGCGGCGATCCGCAGTGGACACCCACTTCGGCAGTCGATCATGTCGGCGGCGCAATTCTGCTTGGGCTATGCACCACACTGCTTGGCTACGTGGTGTTGTTGCTGGTGCCGTTCCCCGGCTTGCGTCAGATTGCTTTGTTCTGCGTGGCAGGCTTGGCGGTGGGTTGCGCCACGGTGTTGTGCGCCTATCCGGTGTTGTACAAAGTACCCTCGCGCAAGACCGCGTGGGGACCGCGCATCGGTGAGTGGTTGGTGCGATGTTTCAAGCCAGGTGGTTGGACACCGGCGCGCATTGCGTTGAGCGTGGCGTTATTGTTGTCGGCGCTGCTGGGCTTGCAACGTGTCGAGTTGCAGGACGATGTGCGTGCCTTGCAAGCGTCGCCGTCCGAGTTGGTGGCCGCCGAACGACGTGTTGCCGCATTACTGCAATCGGGCATCGAGTCGCGTTACTTTCTGATTCAAGGCAATACCGAACAGGCCCTGCTCGATACCGAAGCGCAGCTCACGCAGCAGCTCGATGCCTTGCAGGCACAAGGTAAGTTGCAGGCTTATACCGCCATCACGCGTGCGTTGCCGTCCTTAAAGCAACAGCAAGCTGCGCACGACGTGTTGAAACAGCAAGTGTTGAACGAGCAGGGCGCGTTGCCCAGTGTGTTACAGCGTCTGGGCTTCAATGCGACGGATATCGCCGCACGCACGGCCGCTTTTGCCGATGGTCAGCCGTTGTTACCCGATGAATGGCTGGCGAGCACAGCATCGCGACCGTATCGCGATCTGTGGCTGGGTAAGCTGCATGATCGTTACGCCAGCATCGTATCGCTGGCCGGCGTGCGCGATGTGTCGGCGTTGCGCGCAGCAGCGAAGTCAGTGGCAGGCGTGCGTTTAATTGATCGCGTGCAATCGGTCACCGATGTGCTGCACAGTTATCGACAAGCCATGTCATGGCTGCTGTGTGTGGTGTACGTGGCCGCGATGTTGTTGTTGAGTTTTCATTATGGCTGGCGCGAAGCGCCGTTGCTGTTGCTGCCGTCGGCGCTGGCCAGTGGCGTCACACTGGGCTTGTTTGGCTGGTTCGGCGTGCCGGTGAATCTGTTTACCTTGCTGGCGTTATGGCTGGTGCTGGGGTTGGGAGTGGACTATGGCATTTTTCTGCGGCATGGTCGCACTGCCTTGCCGACGGCGGTGCTCAGCGTCAGCCTGTCGGCGATTACAACCTTGCTGGCATTTGGCATGCTGGCGTTCAGCGCCACGCCGTTCATTCGCAGCATCGGCCTGACTTTGTTATTTGCGATCAGCCTGTCATGGCTGTTCGCTATGTTGAGTTGTTTGACGGTGGATAAAAGACTGTGGGCTGTGAGCTGAAGGTCGGAAGCAATTCGCGCTTTCGAACCCCACGTCTATTGCTTACAGCCTAATCGGAGGGTTACTTCATGACTGACGTACTGATCATTGGCGCCGGCCCGTCCGGCTCGGTTGCTGCGGCTATTCTGGCGCAGAAGGGTTACGACGTGCTGGTACTGGAGCGCCAGGTGTTTCCGCGTTTCTCCATCGGTGAAAGCTTGCTCGCCAACAGCCTGCAAATGCTCAGCGAAGCGGGCATGGCCGAGGCGGTGATGCGTTGCAATTTTCAATACAAGAACGGCGCGGCCTTCGTCTGCGACGACATGTATTCCGAATTCAACTTCGTCGACAAGGTCACCGAGGGTTGTCCCTTCACCTACCAAGTGCCGCGCGCCGAGTTTGATCAGGTGTTGATCAATGAAGCTGCGCGTTACGGCGCCAAGGTGCGTTACCAAGTTGAAATCACCGCTTGCGATGTCAGCGGCGATCGTCCTGTAGTCACCGCCAAAGACGAACACGGCAATGTCGAGATACACAAACCGCGCTTCGTGCTCGATGGCAGCGGCTTCGGTCGCACGCTGCCGCGTCTGCTGGATCTGGAAAAGCCATCGTCATTGCCACCGCGTGGCGCGTTGTTCTGCCATATCAAGGACAACATCGTGTCGGGCGCATTCGATCGTCAAAAGATTCGCATCGGCATCAATCCGAAAGATCGCGAAATCTGGTCATGGTTGATTCCCTTCTCCAATGGCAACAGCTCGATGGGCATCGTCGCCTCGAAAGAACAGCATGCGAAATACAGCGGTACCCATGAAGAACGTCTGTGGGCCATGGTGGCCGATGAACCGAAGCTCAAAGAACTGGTCGCCAACGCACACACCGTACGTGCTGTCGGCGAAATCATCGGTTACTCGGCTAACGTGAAATCGCTACACGGCCCCGGCTTTGCATTGCTGGGCAATGCGGCCGAATTTCTCGATCCGGTGTTTTCGTCGGGCGTCACCATTGCCATCAAGTCGGCGAGCATGGCGGCGAACTTGCTGGATAAACAATTGCGCGGTGAGAGCGTCAATTGGCAGGTGGAGTTTGCGGAAGGCTTGATGTTCGGCGTGGAAACGTTCCGCACCTTTGTGAATGGCTGGTACGACTTGTCGCTGCAGGATGTGATCTTCGCCCCGAATAAAGATCCGAAGATCCACAAAATGATTTGCTCGGTGCTCGCTGGTTATGTGTGGGATCCGTCGAATCCATACAACGGCCCGCAGTCGTCACGACGTCTACATGCCTTGGCGCAGATGTGCCGCAAGCAGGCGGCTTGATGTCGATGGGTTTGATGTCTTGCGTAGGGGCGGTTCGCGAACCGCGCTCTGCAGTGCATAAGTCAAGAGGGTGCTTCACGAACCGCCCCTACGCGACGTTGGCATTGTCATTTTTGCTCAGCGCCTGCGTTCACACGCCGCATCCATCATCGCTCAACACCGATAACACCTGGCCACTGCTTTCGCCCGCTTCGTTAGGCCAAGCACAGCAAATCGCGCAGATATTGCACGGCGACTATGCCGACCATACCTTCACGCTGCGCAGCGTGGTAACGGTGAATGCGCAGCTACTCACCGTCATCGGCGTCACCAGTATGGGCTTGCGCGCATTCACGCTGAAATACGACGGCGAACACTTAAGTGAAGAACGTTCGCCGCAGGTGCCGGAGGCATTGCAGGCGCAGCAATTGCTCAACGATCTGCAGTTGGCCTTCTGGCCATTGTCGGCATTGCAACAAAGCTGGCAGGCTGCCGGCGGTGAGATCAGTGAGCCTTACGCTGGCACGCGCCGCCTGAAGCGCAATGGTGTGCTGCTCGCAGAAGTGCATTATGCCAACGATGCGTGGAATGGCCGCGTGTGGTTAAGGCACTTCGATTACCCGTATAGTCTGTTTATCGAAAGCAGCCCTCTTGAGAAGGGCCAATAAGACATGAACGGCAAACCGGAATTTTCGATTGAGCGAGTGCTGCCGCATGCGGGCCGCATGGTGTTGCTCGATGAACTGGTAGAACAGCATGGCGACAACATCGTCACTACGTTGACGATCCGTCCCGACAGTGTGCTGTGCGATGGCGTAACCGGTGTGCCGGCATGGGTCGGCATGGAATACATGGCGCAAACGGCCTGTGCATTTTCTGGTGTGGATGAGGCACGTGCCGGTAAACGCGCCAGTATTTCGTTGTTGCTGGGCACGCGTTCGTATCGAGTGAATGTGCCGGTGTTTGCCATTGGTATGCGTTTGCTCGTGAGTGTGCAGATGCTGCTGCGCGATGACGATGATCTCACCGTGTTCGCCTGCACCATTCGCGATGCCGCAACCGGCGCCGAGCTGGCCACCGGTGATATCAAGGCGATTCGTCCTGCCAATCTGCGAGCGTTGATCGAGGAACAACAGCGTGTCTAAACATGAAGGCGGAGCGAAACGAACCGTGCTGGTGACTGGTTCATCGCGCGGCATCGGTCGCGCGATTGCCCTGTACCTGGCGGCGGACGGTTACGACATCGTGGTGCATTGTCGTAGTCAACGTCAGCATGCCGATGAGACGGCTGCCGCAATCACCAGCAAGGGCGTGAGCGCGCGAGTGTTGCAGTTCGATGTGGCTGATCGCGAAGCAACCGCTGCCGCACTGGCCGCTGATGTTGCAGTGCATGGCGCCTACTATGGCGTGGTGTGCAACGCCGGCATTGCGCGCGATGGTGCTTTTCCTGCACTGACCGGTGAAGACTGGGACGAAGTACTCACCACCAATCTCGACAGTTTCTACAATGTGCTCAATCCGCTGATCATGCCGATGATCCGCACCCGCAAACCGGGCCGCATCGTCACGCTATCGTCGGTATCCGGCATGACCGGCAATCGCGGTCAGGTGAATTACAGTGCGGCCAAGGCCGGCATTATTGGCGCGAGCAAGGCGCTGGCCGTTGAGTTGGCCAGTCGCAACATCACGGTAAATTGCGTCGCGCCCGGGCTGATCCGCACCGAGATGATTGCCGAGGTGCCGATGGAAGAAGTGATGGCTGCCATTCCCGCCAAGCGCATCGGCGAGCCGGAAGAAGTCGCCAGTGTGGTAAGTTTTCTGCTCTCAACCGGCGCGGCATATGTGACGCGTCAGGTGATCGCTGTGAATGGCGGCATGTGTTGAGAATGCAGAAGCAAGACGCTTCGACAGGCTCAGCGACCGGAGTATTGGCTCCCGGTCGCTGAGCCTGTCGAAGCGTTCTATAACAAGGTGCCAAAGTTTTTATGCTTTCATGTTTTTTCGTACTTGCGATTGAATTGAGTTTGGCGAGGTTGATTTGATGAGTGGATCGGATCGAAGAGTTGTTGTAACAGGTATGGGCTGCATTACTGCCTTGGGAGATTCCTGGGCGCAGTTTGAAGCCAACCTGCGCAACAATGTCAGTGGCGTGTGCTACATGCCCGAGTGGGAACGCTTCGAAGGGTTGAATACGCGGCTGGCCGGTCCGGTTAAAGATTTCAAACTGCCGCCTCACTACAACCGCAAGGTCACACGCAGCATGGGTCGGGTGGCGATGCTGGCCACGCGCGCTACGGAGATGGCGCTCGACGATGCCGGCTTGCTGCACGATCCCGAAATCAAAACCGGTGCGATGGGCGTGGCCTACGGTTCATGCACCGGCAGCACCGATGCCACGCTGGAATTCAGTTCGATGATTACCACGGGCGTAGTCGGTGGCATCAACGCGACCACTTACCTGCGCCTCATGCCGCACACCACCTGCGCCAACATCGGCGTGTACTTCGGTCTGAAAGGCCGTGTCATTCCCGCGTGCAGTGCGTGCACCTCAGGCAGTCAAAGCATTGGCTATGCCTATGAATCCATCAAGTATGGCCGCATTGCCATGATGGTCGCCGGTGGTTCCGAAGAACTTTGCGCCAGCGAAGCGGCTGTGTTCGATACGTTGTACGCCGCGAGTTTGCGCAACGACGCGCCGACCACTACACCGCGACCATTCGATCGCGATCGCGATGGGCTGGTTATCGGTGAAGGCGCCGGCACCTTGGTGCTCGAAGAATACGAACACGCCAAAGCACGCGGCGCGAAGATGTATGCCGAGCTGGTTGGCTATGCCAGCAACAGCGATGGCGATCACCTGACACATCCCAACACCAACACTATGGAGTTGGCGATGCGCATGGCGCTCGACGATGCCAATCTTGCCCCTGACGCGATCGGTTACGTGAACGCTCATGCTACATCCACCGAACAAGGTGATATCGCCGAATCGCAAGCAACTCATCGCCTGTTCGGCAAACGCATGCCGATCAGCACATTAAAAGGCCATCTCGGCCATACCCTCGGCGCTTGCGGCGCAGTAGAAAGCTGGGCCGCCATCGAAATGATGAACCGCGGCTGGTTCGCGCCCACCTTGAACCTCGAACATCTCGACGAACGCTGCGGCGAACTCGATTACATCATGGGCTCCGGTCGCGAACTGCAATGCGAATACGTGATGAATAATAATTTTGCGTTCGGCGGGGTGAATACGTCGCTGGTTTATAAGCGCGTTTTGTAGACAAGTTCTGGCAGGCTCGTTCTGATGTAGGTCGGGTTTAGCTGTCTTCAGCGTTCCCGGCAGCGATGCGGATATCGGGAACGCTGAAGACAGCTAAACCCGACCTACACAAACCATTCACTCAGCGCTTTCATAGGAGCCACCGGTGATCAGGACTGCCTTTGCCGAGCAAGCTCGTTTTTGTATGCAGTTGGGTTCGCCGCTTACCGCATTGGTGTGCCATGTCTTCGCGCAGCGGCTTGATGAGTCCACTGCCATCAGCGCGCGCATCATGCAATGGTCCGGCGATCCTTCGGCGAAGGCAGACTCTTTGCCGTTGCGTGTTGCAGGAGCGGTGCATGCGCTGGCTCGCAGTGGACGTCATGCGGCGCTCGCTGATTGTTATCCGCCCAATCTATTGCCCGATGCAGAGGTTCTGTGGCGCGCTATTGCGCCATTGCTGGTGACTGAGCAGATACATTTCGAACAATATCTGCAACACGCACCGCAAACTAATGAAGTGGGTCGTTCGGCATTGCTGATGGCTGGATTGCTTGAGGTAACTCGACAAACGCGTCTACCACTTCGACTATTTGAGATCGGCGCCAGCGCCGGGCTCAATTTGATTCTGGATCGTTATCGATACGTGTTTGGTGCGGTCGAATGGGGTAGCGCTGCTGCACGGCTGTGTTTGCAACCGGAATGGAGCGGCAGCGCGCCGGCCGTCAACGAGTCGCTAAACGTGATTGCTCGTCACGGCGTGGATCTCAATCCCCTTGATCTTGGCGACGAACGCGAGCGTGAACGTTTGAAGTCATATGTATGGGCCGATCAGGCAGAACGCCTGCAGCGCATCGATGCTGCCATTGCAACCGCCTTGCCAGATTTGCCGCGTATCGAACGCATGGATGCTGCAGATTGGCTCACCGAGCGCATGAAGGTCGATGGGGAAGAGGGAGTTACGCAGGTGCTGATGCATTCAATCGTGTGGGGTTATCTGAGCGACTCGACTCGTCAGCGTATCGAGGCGCATCTGGATAGGTGCGCGAATCACGCTAGCAAGCAGCGTCCATTGGCCTGGGTGCGCTTTGAGCTGAATGCGCAGAGTGATGCGGCTGAGCTGCGTGTCACGACATGGCCGGGACCTTTAACAAAATTGCTTGCGGTCGGGCATCCGCATGGGACGGTGGTTCGCTACCTGTAAGTCTGGCTCGTTATGAGTCGAGCAATGATTCGTCATTATCTATCCGACAATAACCAGTAGTTGCAAATCAGCCAAGCTCTGATCGCGGCTCAGCGCCCAGAACGACAGCATGAGCGATATGGGAGTCGGTCGCCGATACAAACCACGTGGACACGTTTGAATCTGCAGGTGGGACCGCGCCCATAAGGAGCTGTCGGCCTTCAGCTGAGCCGCCGTCGTTCGCTGTATGACGACGGACATCGATGTGGGCTGAGCATGTAATGTCGAGTGCAAATTGCCCCGCTGCGCCGCTTCGGTTATTGTCGGCCCGGTAACAATGGATGCGGCATCCACCCAGAGGAGTCACTGTCATGATGATATTGCCCCGCCGACCCCGCGAATCGATTGTGATAGGCGATGATACCGTCGTTACGGTGCTGGAAGTGGTTGGTAACCAAGTCAAGGTCGGCATTGCCGCGCCAGCAGAACTCTCGGTGCATCGCGAAGAAATCTACGTGCGAATCAAGAACGAAACCGGTCAGCGCGATCGGTTCGACGAATTCTGAGGCCTGACCTGCAGGTTACGCCTGTCGTGAGTTACATGGAAAACCAAGAGAAGCCGGACGCCCCTTCGGCGGATCACCAAGGTGGCGATGCCACGCCCACGCGCGGGCCCAGGCCCAGTGTGGCACGGCTGTCTTCCGAGCAGTATCGACAACTGCTGATCGTCGCGCGCAGCTATATGCGCCGCGAACGACGCGGTCATACGTTTCAACCCACGGCATTGCTGAATGAAGCGCTGGCGCGTCTGTTCGATTCGCCGCAGCAGTTTGAAGATAAGCAGCACTTTCACGCCACGTGTGCACGACAGATGCGCCACATTCTGGTCGATCATGCCAAGGCGCGAGTGCGCATCAAGCGCGGCGGCCCGGATCGCCAACAAGTCGATGACGCGCTGAATCTCGCTATCGAACCGGTGGACAACGTCAGCCTGATCGAGCTCGATGATCTGTTGTCGCAGTTCGAACAGGTCGATGCCGAGTCGGCACGTGCATTTGAGCTGCATTACTTCGGTGGTCTTACGCTGCCGGAAACCGCGGAAGTCTTGTCGTTATCAGAAGCCACGGTGCAACGTCGCTTGCGATTGGCGAAGGCGTGGTTTCTGGCGCGCATATAGCCCGCGTATATGGCCAGTAAAGGCTTGCTGAACTGTTCCCGTAGGGGTCGGGCATGCCCGACCCTTTTAACAGTGATCGGCAGCAGTGCGAGGCACACTTCGACAAGCTCAGTGCAAGTGCCTCGCTGCTCCTGTTGTTCGTCGCTACACGCTGATAAACGCCCGGCCTACCGGACTGTGCACTTCCAGCGTGGTGGTTGCGTACAAGCGGGTGAGATGGTCGGCCGTCAGCGTATTGGCCGTGCTGCCGAATTCCCAATGACCATCGCCAAACAATAACAACGCCGCATCTGCATAGCGCGCTGCCAGCCCTGGATCATGCAGGCTCATGATCACCGTGCAGCCTGCATCGGCTTTACTGCGCAGCAGCTTCATCACCTGCAATTGGTGTTGCGGATCGAGATGATTGGTGGGTTCATCGAGAATGAATACTTCCGGTTGTTGCGCCAGCGCACTGGCAATCGCCAGGCGACGTCGCTCGCCACCGGATAACGTGGCAATGCTGCGTTGTTCGAAGCTTTGTAGATCCACGGCAGCCAGCGCTTCGCGCGCGATCGCGTAATCCCGCTCGGTTTCCCAGTGCCAGAAATCGATGTGTGGGTGACGACCGCTAAGTGCAACTTCCAGAGCGGTGACCGGAAATGGTTCTTCGATGTCCTGTGCCACAAAGCTCAAACGCTGCGCCAGTTCGCGTCGCGAGTACTGGATGAGTGTGCGCGCATGCAGCGCGACATTACCGGACGATGCGTTACGTAGTCCTGCCAGCGTATGCAGCGTTAACGATTTGCCGGTGCCATTGCGGCCCAGCACGGCGGTGATCGCGCCGGCTGCGAACGACACGCTGAGCTGTTTCACCAGCACGCATTCGTGCACGGCGATGTCGAGCGCCGCGCACTGCAGTCCCATCAACGTGTGGTTGGCTGCAGTTTGGCTCACGGTTGTTTGATCCAGCCGATCTCGCGTGCTGTCAACGGGCCGATGATCACTTGCTGCAGCGAACGTGGTTGTTCGGCTTCGTGATCGCTCAAGGGAATGCGCCCGGCCATCAGTTCGGCTTCATTCTGCGGATACAACGGTTGTTGCCCGGGGTCGGCATAACCATCCGGATAAAACGGCTGACGAGTGTCGAGGTCGTACTTGTCAGTAGCGCTCAGTGTGTGTAGCAGCTCATGCGCCACCACCACCAGATTAGCGCCGGCCATGTTCGCATCGGCAAACGCATGGGCAATGCCCATCAAACCTTTCTGCAATCCGGTCGAATGCGGCAGCACGGTATTGTGCGCGCCATCATGAAACAACCAGAACAAACGAATCGTCGGCGTCGGTCCGGGTGGATCGGGCGTGCGCCAGGTGAACCAACGCAGTTGCAGGCTCCACATCATGATATCGAAGCGGCTGCCGTGTTCGGGTGGCAGGGGCGGTGCCTGCTTGAGTTCAGGCGCAATCGCAAAGCGCAGCGGCGTTGATACATTCAGACGATAAAGCGCCGCCTGCTCGGCAAAAAATGTTTCCAGCTTGTCGAGATCGTCGCGACTCAGTTGCTGAATGAAGCGTTCACTGGCATCGCTGCCGTCGATGTTCACTGGATACAGCACCACTTGTAATGGACCTTTCCAGTTGCGGCTGTAAACGCTATCGAGCCAGGTGTTCAGTGCAACGAACAACAGGATCAGCAGCAACACACCGATGCGAAATTTGCGGAACATGTGATGGTGGTGGATTGGGTTAGCTATGAATTAGATTTGAGTTACGGCATCAGTTAAGCAAACAACACTGCAATAAGACAGTAGTTCGTCATTCCCGCGAAAGCGGGAATCCAGTCAATAATCGTGTCGCGAAGCGACTCAAAATAACTGGATCCCCACTTTCGTGGGGATGACGGGATAATTGTCTCGGTGTTATTTGGTTACGGATTCAATCGCGTGCCACGCCATTCACCCGCGCTGAAGGTGAAGGCGTCGTTGGCTTGCAACTCACGTGACCAACGTGCGCGATCGTGCACGCGGCCTGGTCCCGACACCCATAGCTCGATATGTTCTATCCACAAACGAAAACCGCCCCATTGCGGTGGCCGCGGAATGCCTATCTGTCCCGTAATCGTTTTGATGGCGAACTTGGCGGTCACCTTGGCGACTTCGCCCGCCAGGTGCGCGCGTGAACGCAAGGGTTCGCTCTGCTGACTGGCCCATGCGCCGATCTGGCTCACCAAGGGACGACTGCGGAAATACGCATCGCTTTCCGTTTCGGGTGAACGCACGATACGGCCTTCGATGCGTACCTGCCTCTCCAGCGAGTCCCAATGAAACACCGCCGCAGCGAAGGGATGTGCAGTCAATTCGCGACCTTTGCGCGAGTGATAGTTGGTAAAGAACACCACATAACCGGCGCTGTCGATCAGATGCTTGCACAACACCACACGCGCGCTGGGCTTGCCGGCAGCATCGACCGTGGCGAGCGTCATGCAATCGGGATTGTTCTGCACCTGATGTTCACGCGCATAGGCAAACCACTCGGCGAACATTGGCAATGGATCGGCTGGCAACGGTTCCGGGAGAAATTGATTGGTGCTCATGTCATAGATGTTCAGCTTGGCGGGCGTGACGAATGCGTTGACATTATCACTGAGCGCCGGGGACGAGGTATAGCTGCGACTGGTGCACAATGTCTGCAAATGCCGATGCCGTTGTTAGCGGACAGGTCGCCGAAGCTGACAATCGATGTGAGTCTGCCGAGATGTCGAGCCGGATTGATGTGACCGATTGCGATCGCGCTGGCAACGGTCGAGTACCATGAAACCCAGATTGGAGGCGTGGAAATAACAATGGCTGCACGGGACATCGAAGCTGAAGTAGTGCGCCTGCGGCGGCGCATCGCGTTGTTGACTGACGAAGCGGTGAACAACGAACGGCTGCTGAAAAAAACCCAGCAGCGCGAGCTTGAATTGCTCAAGGCCGGCGACTTGCCGCAGTTATTCGAAGTGATCTGCAATCGTCTTGCCGTATCGTATGGACTGGAAATCGTGACGCTGATGTTGTGGGACCCCAATCATGAGATTCGCCACTTATTATTGGGCATGCAAGTGAAGCTGGAAGCGTTTCCGCGCGTCATGTTCATCGACGAGACTGCGCCGCTGGAGCCTTATTTCAGGCCTGACAAGCGGCCCTATCTGGGCGCCTATCGCACCGAACATCAAGCATTGTTCAAAGCGGCTGGCGGCATTGCCAGTGTTGCATTGATTCCCTTGTGGCAGCAGGAACAATTGCGCGGTTGTATCTGCTTCGGTAGTCGTGATGCGCAACGCTTTCATGCGCAATTGGGCACCGATTTTCTCTCGCATCTGGGTGTGATCGCGGCATTCGCCATCGATAACGCCATCAATCGCGCGCGCCTGGTGCGCAGCGGGCTCACGGATTTTCTGACTGGTTGGCACAATCGTCGTTATCTGCACGAGCGCCTGAAAGAAGAGTTATCGCGCGCGCAGCGCACGCACACGGGCGTGGCGTGTGTGTTGCTCGACCTGGATCACTTCAAAACCATCAACGATACGCACGGACATCTGATCGGTGACATGGCGCTGCGCGAAGCGGCCGATCGTATCAATCAACAGATTCGTGGCAGCGATGCCGCCGCGCGTTTTGGCGGCGATGAATTTGTGGTGCTGGCGCCGGCCATGTCGCATGACCAGGCGGCGGCATTGGCGGAACGCATGCGGCAAGCGGTCTGTGCGACACCATTGGCATTGCCCGATGGTTCGCAACATCAACTGACCGTGTCGGTGGGTGTAGCGATCATGCAGTTGGGTGACAACAAAGTGGATATCAAATCTGCCGCAGAACAATTGCTGGCTGAAGCGGATGCGGCGTTGTATCGCGCCAAACAGAAGGGCCGTAATCGGGTTGATGTGGTGGTGTGTTAATTCCGCTTGTAGGTCGGGTTAGCCGTCTCTCGGCGTTTACCCGACTCTTATATCGCTGTCGGGTTGAAAACCCGACCTACAAAACTTCGTTGGCTGTTTCGCGAAACATCAATCAAAAAATCGCGCACCCAACAACGCGAGTGCATATAACCGTATTTACGACGTACTGGCTCGTAGGGGTGATTCATCGCGTCTGATAGCGGTCAGCTCTTGCGACGAAACATCAACGCCAGAAACACCGGCACGCCCAACAACGCAGTCAGCGCGCCCACCGGCAATTGACGTGGCGCAAACAGTGTGCGCGCTGCGGTATCGGCAAAGGTCAGCAAGGTGCCCCCTAACAAGATGGCAGCCGGCACCAGCCGTCGATGATCGGCACCCACCAGCAAGCGCGCCAAGTGCGGCGTGATCAAACCGACAAAACCGATACTGCCTGCGGTAGTCACAGCGGCTGCGGTGAGTAATGCACTGGCGGCAAACAGGATGATGCGGGTCTGTTTGATATTCAGTCCCAGGGTCTGCGCCTGCAGTTCACCACGTGCCAGCACGTTCAAGTTGCGCGCGAGCGCACAACTCAATGCGCCTGCGACCAGCAACAAACCCCACAACGCGCCGGCCTGCGAGTAATTGTTGATGTCACCCATCAGCCAGAACAGCATGCCGCGCAGGCGCGATTCATCGCCCAGCGCCAGCAGCACACTGACCAATGCGCTGGCGCCGGCTGCGACGACCACACCGGTGAGCAACAGTCGCAATGGCGACCAACTACCTTCGGCATGGGCCAGCGCGAACACCAGAAAGATCACGGCAAACGCGCCGCAGGCTGCTGCGCCTTGAACAAAGATGCCGGTCGCGCCCAGCAGCATTGCGCCTAGCGCCGCCGCCGCAGCGCCACCGGAAGTGCCCATGAGGTACGGATCGGCCAGCGGATTACGCAACAGCGCCTGCATGTAAATGCCTGCCAGCGACAGCAGGCCGCCCAGTGCAAATGCCGTCAGGGCGCGCGGCAGGCGCAGCGACAACAGCACGGTCTGCGGTAACGAGTTGTCATGGCCTTGCAGCGCCAACCACAGCTCGCTGGTTGCGATCGACAGGCTGCCGGTGCGCAAGGCAATGGCCAGCGACAACATGCTGGCCACAACCAGGCTAAGCAACACAGTGGAATAGCGGGACGGGGATTTCAACAGTGGTCAGTGTAGGCGTAATGAAGTGCGGCACCATAACGCAAGCGCATGTTTCAGCCAATTGCATCCGGCATTCATGCGTGTTGAATGGGTTGGAGTGCGCGACGGCTTGTGAAACAATCAATCATTATTTTTCGATGACCCATATGACTGATTTCATTGATTCACATGGATTCCGCGCCAATGTTGGAATCATTCTGATCCGCGATGATCGCCAGGTATTTGTCGGCGGTCGTCCCGGTGGTCGTGGCTGGCAGTTCCCACAGGGCGGCATCGGTCCTGACGAAGCGCCCGAACAGGCGTTGTTTCGTGAACTCAAGGAAGAAGTCGGTCTGGAAGCAAGCGATGTCGAAGTTATGGCCAGCACGCGCGGCTGGCTGCGTTATCGCTTGCCCAAACAATATCAGCGTCACGATGGCAAAACCTTGTGCATCGGCCAGAAGCAACGCTGGTTTCTGCTGCGCTTCAACGGCAGCGAAGATCGCTTTCGCTTCGACACCACCAATCAACCGGAATTCGATCGCTGGCGGTGGGTGGATTATTGGTCGCCGGTGCGCGATGTGATTTTCTTCAAGCGTGCCGTGTATGTGCGAGCGCTTGAAGAGCTGGGTAGACGCGCTTTCAGCGATGGTCCGCCGGCATTGCCGGATTGGTGGGCTGATGAAAAAAATATGCGTGCCTTGCAGCGTCGCCGGGAGTTGAACGAGCTGGTTTGATCGATACGGGTTTGCGATCGCTGGTCTGTTTTTCCATTCGTCCTGAGCAGCGCAGCGTGTCGAAGGACTCTTAATCCAAGTCGGCGAGAACGTTTCGACACGCTGCGCTGCTCAACGCGAACGGAAAAAATCAGATATCAAAACGGTTTCACCACCACCAGAATCACAATCGCGATCAGCAGCAAGCTGGGCGCTTCATTGAACCAGCGATACCAGCGTTGCGAATGCGTGTTGCGATCTTGTGCAAACACGCGCACCAAGTGTCGACACCACAGGTGATACGCCATCAATAGCAACACCAGTGTCAGCTTGGCATGCAGCCAGCCCATCTGCAGATAACCAGGTACGGCGAACAACATGCCGATGCCGCACAGCACGGCCAGTAGCGCGCCGACGCTCATGATTATGTACAGACGGCGTTCCATCACCTTGAAACGCTCAATGCTGATTTGATCGGTGGTGACCGCGTGGTACACGAACAGGCGCGGCAGATAGAACAAACCTGCGAACCACATCACAACAAACACCACGTGAAAGGCTTTTATCCACAAAAAATAGGCGGCAAGACCGGGCATTATTAACTCGCAAATTGAAGTGTGATGCGCAGCAAGTGCCTGTCGGGCTGCGGCGACTAGCGGCGCATTCTAGGGCATGTGTTGCAATGCTGCCGCACTCCTGAAGGCTCACTTTGAACTATGTGTCGTCACGGCGGAGGAAACTCATGGCCAGCTTCGCACCCTTGCATACCGGTCAATTCATCATCAGACCTCGCGCCATGCATCAGCGCCGCGGTGCGCGCTTCGCTGTGTTGCTGTTATTGATCACGTTGCCCTATGGCACCTTTGAGCTGGGGCGTTACTTAAGCGGCTACAGTGTTGTCAGCAGCCGGCTTGACCATCTTGAGCAGTCTAACCAAATCGATTCATTGCACGCTGAGATCAACAAGCTGCATCGCGAACTGAGCAGCGCGCAGGTGGGGCGCAAGGTCGATCGCGAATCTACTGACTCGGTGCAGCAATCATTCAATGGACTGCAGGCCACCATTCAGAAGCAGCAGGAAGAGTTGTCGTTTTACAAAGCCATTGTCAGCCCCGATGCGGCAGCGCCCATTGCACCACAAGTTCAACGCATTGAAGTGCAGCCCGATAACGTGGCCAATCGTTATCGTCTGCAACTGGTATTGATCCAGCCGATGGCGCTCAACGGCAATGCCCAAGGCAGTTTGCAAGTGCTGGTGAAGGGCACGCGCATGGGGCAGGGTGTGAGTTTGCCGTTAAAGGAGTTGCTGGTGGATAAAGGCGAGGCAACGTTGAAGTTCTCGTACCGCTATTTTCAAACGCTGGAGCAGGTGATCGATCTGCCGGCCGACTTTCAACCGCAGAGCGTGCAGATCGAATTGCGTGCGAGCCAGCATCCGGTGCAGTTGCAAGAATTTGCCTGGCGGCCGCGCGCGCGAGCTGTTTAATTCAGGAGTTTCATGTTCAAGCGCACCAACAAGCAGCCCAAAGCGTTGCAGATCGACACACTCATTGGCGTTGGCACGCGCATTCTCGGTGATGTGTATTTCAAAGGCGGCCTGCATGTAGATGGCGCCATACAAGGCAATGTGGGCGCCCAGGATGATGGAGCGGCGACGCTCAGTGTCAGCGACAGCGGCTTGATCGAGGGTTCGGTGCAGGCGCCCAATGTCATCCTCAATGGCGCAATGACCGGCGACATTCACGCCAGCGCCCGCGTCGAGCTGGGCGCGACCGCCAAGGTGGCGGGCAACGTCCATTACGGGCTCATTGAAATGGCGATGGGCGCCCAAATAAACGGCAAGCTGATCCACCAATCGCCAGGCTCGAACGAGCCCGCTGTCGGTGATGCGTCCGCCACCTGAAGAAGTCTTGATTTGATCGACTCCATACTCAGTCGGTCTAAGTTGATGCTCAAACAGGCAGCCCGCGTCCCGTTTCGGGCGGCAAACTTAAGCTACACTGGCGCCACTGTTCGACGTTTTGAAGGTGCTTTCATGGCCGCCCAATCTGCTGAAATGATCCCCAATGCTGACTTGCCCTCGCTGCTGTTCACCGATGCCGCCGCGCGCAAGGTCGGCGAATTGATCCAGGAAGAAGCCAACCCCAATCTCAAACTGCGTGTGTTTGTCAGCGGCGGCGGCTGTTCCGGCTTTCAATACGGCTTTACTTTCGACGAAAGCGTTGAAGATGGCGACACCCAAGTGCAGAACGCCGGCGTCACGTTGTTGATCGATCCGATGAGCATTCAATATCTGTCGGGCGCCGAGATCGATTACAAGGAAGATCTCGAAGGCTCGCAGTTCGTCATCCGCAACCCCAATGCCACCACCACCTGCGGCTGCGGTTCGTCGTTCTCGGTGTGATCATCTTTCTTGCGGCGCTGCCTGTGGCAAGGCTGTATCAAAGAGGACGATGCTTAAGCCGTCATTTCCGCCTGCGCGGGAATGACGGCTGAAGGCTAATCGCGCACTCCAGTGTCATTCGACTGTCGATAAATTCCAGTATGCTGCCGGGCCTGTCCCGGTATTTTTTTGCCTGCAATTTATCCGCGAATAATTCTTCCCATCGCCAGTTCTTGCCACCAGCAATGTCCCGAAAAATCCCCGAAATCATTGCCGCTGTCGATCTGGGATCGAACAGCTTCCACATGGTGGTGGCGCGCCACACTCACGGTCAGATCACCATCATGGATCGCCTGCGCGAAACCGTGCGACTGGCCTCGGGACTTGATGAGCATGGTCGCTTGTCGCGCGAAGTCACCGAACGCGCGCTGGCCTGTCTGCAACGCTTCGGTCAACGACTGCGCGACATGCATGCGGAGAGCGTACGCGTCGTCGGCACCAATACCTTCCGGCAAGCACGTCGCAAAGGCGCGTTTCTCGATCGCGCTCGCGAAGCATTGGGACATCCCATTGAAATCATCGCCGGCATCGAAGAGGCGCGATTGATTTATCTCGGCGTCGCGCACAGCACGCCCAGCGAAAGCGGCAAACGCCTGGTAGTGGATATCGGCGGCGGCAGCACCGAGCTAATCATCGGCGAAGGCATGCACACGCGCCGACTTGAAAGCCTGCGCATGGGTTGCGTCACCATGACCGCGCAATTTTTTGAAGACGGCGAAATCAACGAGAAGCGCATGAAGCGCGCCCGCATGGCGGCGCGCGTCGAACTCGAACCCATTGTGGAACGCTACAAGGCTACCGGCTGGGAGCAAGCACTGGGCAGTTCCGGAACCATTCGTGCGCTCTCCGAAGTGGCGCGCGCCTTCGGTTCCGCGGATGGCAGCATCACCTCGCAAGCACTGGAAAATGCGATGGAACACACGCTGCGTGCCGGTCATGTATCGCGCTTGAAATTGCCCGGCCTTGATGAAGATCGCACGCCGGTATTTGCCGGTGGTTTGGCCATTCTCACTGAAGTGATTCATGCGCTGGATATTCGCAGCATGCGTGCTGCTGACGGCGCGCTTCGTGAAGGCTTGTTGTACGACTTGATCGGTCGTCACACCGATGGCGATGCACGGGCACGCACCGTGCGGGCGATGGAAGCGCGTTATCACGTCGATGCTGCGCAAGCCGATCGTGTCGAAGCCACGGCATTGAAGCTGCTGCGCGATCTCGAACAAGTATGGGCCATCAGTGAACCGCTGGCTGAACAAGTGCTGGGCTGGGCCGCGCGACTGCATGAAATCGGTCTCGATATTTCCCATGCGCACTACCACAAACATGGCGCGTACCTGCTGGAGAACTCCGACATGCCCGGCTTCCCACGCGAAGAGCAGCGCCTGCTTGCCGTGCTGGTGGGCTCGCATCGTCGCAAATTCAGCATTCAGACACTGGAAGAGCTGGTGCCACCATGGCATCTCAAAGCCGAGATGTTGATCATCCTCATGCGCCTCGCCGTGTTGCTCAATCGCGGCCGCAGCAAAGCGCCTTTACCCGAAATCAAACTCAGCGCGCGCGTACGTGCACTGGAGTTGAAGTTCCCACTCCGCTGGCTCGACGAACATCCCTTGACACGCGCAGATCTGGAACAGGAGTGCGAGTTGTTGAAGGGTGTGGGGTTTAGGTTGAGGTTTGAGTAGGTGTATTTTGTTAGTCGATTGATCAGTGCATTGTAAAATTGACGACTAGCCCTAATAGAGAATCAGCTCTACGGCTTGTTTCGGTGAACCATGACTCATTTTGTATGGATGCTATTGAGTGTTGTTGGGATGATGTGCCTGATAGCCGCGAGTTCTTGGCTCATGGTTTGCGCCATGCGTTGGGCGCGCAAGGGGACAGCTTCCAGAAAGTTACTGTCGTATGGATTGTTATTTCTCGGGGTGCCTGCGATTGCAGAACCGCCTCAGAAAAACGTAGTTCAAATAGCCGAAGAGAAGTTGAAGAAGAAGGATTTTCGCTCTGGAGGGCCGGACACGTGAGCTGCTGATGACTCGACCTAAGTACCGCTTGGTAGGGTGGACATCTTTGATGTCCACATGAAGGTTCAAAACGAAGTTGTGGCGTGGGTGAGGTGGATGGCGGACATTCGAAGATGTCCGCCCACATCCACTCTATTAAGCTTGCTTCATTTGCTCACTGGCCGAAACGCCTTCATCACCGCTTCATTCGTCTGCAAATAAGGCCCGCCGATCAAGTCGATGCAGTAAGGCACCGCAGGAAACACCACTTCCAGATTTTCTTTGATCGATTTAGGTTTGCCGGGGAGATTGATGATGAGTGTTTTGCCGCGGGTGCCGGCGGTCTGGCGTGACAGGATGGCGGTGGGTACATATTTCAATGAGGCGCTGCGCATCAGTTCGCCGAAGCCGGGCAGTAATTTGTCGCACACGGCTTCGGTGGCTTCGGGTGTAACATCGCGTGGTGCGGGACCGGTGCCGCCGGTGGTGACGATCAATGCGCAGCCGACTTCATCGGCCATGCGTTTGAGTTCGGTTTCGAGAATGGCTTGTTCGTCGGGCACCACTTTGTACTCGAGTTGGAATGGCGAGTTCAGCCATTGGTGCAGTAACTCGGCGCATGCCTTGCCTGGAAGGTCTTCATAAATGCCGGCGCTGGCACGATCGGAAACATTCAAGACGCCGATGATGATTTTGGCTTGGTTCATAATTGATCCGGAAGCGATGAATTAATACCGCGCCAAGCATAAACTTTTACGGCGGCTTATGCGCCATCAGCGATGTGTTGCAAATTGTAGGTGCTGGGTGACAGGTGGCATCGATGAGCCAAGTGCCTGTTTAATTGGCCGCGTGACTTGCTTTGATAATTTTTATGAGAATAAACGTATGCGTAAATTAGTGCTGGGTTTGCTGTTGTCGCTGGGCGCCGCGTTGGCTGCGCAGGCGGGAGATTTGAACATTGGCGTGGTGATCTCCGGCGAAATTCAGCCCGGCGTGTATGGGCGCGTGGAACTGGGCAATCGTCCGCCACCGCCGGTATTGTACGAACGCCCGCGAATCATCAGAGTTGATCGCTACCATCATTACGAGCCGGTGTACCTGCATGTGCCGCCGGGTCATGCAAAGCACTGGGACAAGTTCTGCGGGCGATACAACGCTTGCGACCGTCCGGTTTATTTCGTCAAGTCTGCCGAATATGAGCCGGGTTATCGCCGCGATCGCGATGATCATGATGAAGATCATGACCGCGGCAAAGGCCATGGTCATGGCAAAGGTCATGATCGGGACGACTAAGGAAGATCTGATTAATAGCCCGACTGTCATTTCGACCGGAGGGAGAAATCTTCCAGGCGCCTTAGGCCGCTGCATCAAACCAAAGAAGATTTCTCCCTTTGATCGAAATGACAACTGATCAGAGATTCCCTAATAGTTGATCTGGCGCTATACATTCGCGCCAGCTTGGTTACCATGCGCGCCGATTCTCGCAGCGCGCGGCCATGTCTCAGTCCAGCTCGTCTTTCACCATTCCGGTCAACATCATTACCGGCACCTTAGGCGCCGGTAAGACCACGGCGATTGCAAAACTGTTGGCGCATAAGCCAGCCGAACAGTCCTGGTTGGTGATCCTCAATGAGTTCACCGACACCGGCATCGACACGTTGACGTTGGCTGCTGCGGCGCGCGGCGCTTATGACGTGCGTATGATCCCCGGCGGTTGTTTGTGTTGCACGGGTGAAGAGGATTTTCGTCGCCAGTTATCCGGTCTGTTGGCGCTGCCTGCTGCGCTATGGCCGGCGCGCATTCTGATTGAGCCATCGGGTATTGGTCATCCCGGTTCGATTGTCGAAGAGCTGCGCGTCTTCGAACGCAGTGGCGCAGTGCGTTTGAGCAGTGCCATCGCGTTGCTAGATGCCGCTGCTCACAGCGATTGGTCGCGGCTCGACGCTATTGCGCAAGCGCAGGTCGATGCCGCCGATGTGGTGTTGCTATCGAAAGCAGATCAAGCCGATGAACATGTACGACGACGCTTCAATGAATGGGCACAGAGTTTGTTTCCGCCGAAACGATTCGTAGGTTATAGCGAACAAGGCGCACTGCCGACGCAGGCGTTGTCGCCGCCGGTTGCAGAGTTTAGCTTTGCGATGCCGCAGCGACCCGCGTTGCATCAACACGCGCATGCACTGCAATCCAAATCTCATCCGCATGAAAAGCACGATCACGCGCTGCGGGCCTCAACACGACAAGTGCAACTTGCCGGGGTAGTGGCGCAAGCCAAGCAACAACAATTGCTGGAGCGCGATGCGTGCGGCTGGATGATTCCTAACTCGGTGTTATTCGATGCCGCGCAACTGCAAGCATTGCTGAATGACGAGACTGCGTGGCAGGGCGTGGATCGTTTCAAAGCCATCGTGCGCACCGACGTCGAGCGTTGGCAGTTGGTGCAGCACTGGCAAGGACAAAGCTCAATAGTTGATGCCCACTGGCATCAGGACAGTCGCATCGAAATGCAATTGGCGCCGCAGGTTCGCGCCGATTGGAGCGAGTGGGATCAACGCTGGCAGGCGATGACCGAGCCTTGTCCGGTGGGATGAGGCGCGGTGTCCAACTACACACCGACGTTCGGCGATGATTCAGTCCATATGATCAAACTAACGTTGTGTGATGAATGTTGCAGCCAGCGGGCGGTAGCTGCGGTGTCAGCCGGTTTGCACTTCGAGCGAAGTTTTTGACGACAAACCGGCGTTGTATTTCTGAAGGTGGTTATGACCAACCGTTTTGACTAACGATTACTCGCGATCGTCGTAATCGTCATCATCATCGTCAAGGTCGTCGTCATCGTCCCAATCGTCATCGTCTTCGTCTTCATCCTCGTCCCAGTCCTCATCATCGTCTTCCTCGTCTTCAGAGCCGGACCAACCTTCGGGTTCGGTGGCTTTATCGAGATCGAGTTCGTGCCAGGTGTCCAGTTCGAGCTCTTCGATTTCGCCGTCTTCGTGTTGAATCTGCACCAGCTCTTCATCCGGATCCACGGATAGCACCTGGAACAGGCTCTCTTCCTCCAAGTCTTCGTACCACTGCCCTGGTACTGGATCAAAATCTCTACCCACGTGACACCTCGAATGAAACGACAAGCAATGCGCGGGGATATTAGGCAGTTATAGGGCGGCGTTCAACACAGTAAAAGCAACCTGCGTGGCGTTTGTGCGGCAGACAGTTACATCGATGGCTTCTCTGCGGAACAGGGCGATGGCATAGTTGCAGCACAGGCCCTAGACTGCGCGCGGCTTCACTGATCACTTCCGCTGCGCATGTCTTCAACTTCAATCAACTCAACCAATCTATCGGCCGCCAAGCTGATTCCGCTGCGCGCTGCGCGCCGTATCGTCGTGAAGGTGGGCTCGTCGTTGTTGGTAGAGCGGAGTACCGGCTTGGTCAATCGCGCCTGGCTGGAAACGCTGGCGCGCGACATTAAGCAATTGCGTGACCGCGGCCAGGAAGTGTTGCTGGTGTCCTCCGGCGCGATTGCACTAGGACGTCGCCAGTTGGGGCTGCCGCCCGGCAAGTTGAAGCTGGAAGAAAGTCAGGCTGCTGCGGCTGTAGGACAAATTCGCCTCGCGCATGCCTGGACCGAAGTGCTGGAGCAACACGCGCTCACCGTCGCGCAAATCTTGCTGACGTTTACCGATACCGAAGAGCGACGCCGTTACCTAAATGCGCGCAGTACCTTGAGCACCTTGCTGAGATTGGGCGCAGTGCCGGTCATCAATGAAAACGACACCGTGGCCACCGCGGAGATTCGTTATGGCGATAACGATCGCCTCGCTGCACGCGTGGCGCAGATGATCAGCGCCGACTGCCTGGTGCTGTTGTCCGATGTCGATGGCTTGTATACCGCCGACCCGACGCGCGATCCGACGGCGCGCTTCATTCCTGAGGTGCGCGGCATTACCGCCGAGATCGAAGCGGTGGCGGGCGGTGTGTCATCCGATGTGGGGTCCGGTGGCATGGCCACCAAGGTCGCGGCGGCCAAAATCGCTGTGTCGGCGGGCTGTCACATGTGTGTGTCGCTGGGCAAGGAGTTGCATCCGCTCAAACGCATCGAGGACGGCGCACGCTGCACGTGGTTTTTTCCTGATGCCAACCCCGCCACCGTGCGCAAGCAATGGATTGCCGGCACGCTCAAACCCAGTGGCGAGCTGAGCATCGATGCCGGCGCCTTGAATGCGTTGAATCGCGGCAAGAGTCTGCTGCCCGCAGGCGTAACGCGTGTGAACGGTCGCTTCGAGCGCGGCGACGCGGTGCTGGTGCGTTCAGCCACCGGCGCCGAAGTGGCGCGTGGCTTGTGCGCTTACTCCAGCGTCGATGCCGAACGCATCTGCGGTCGACAGTCCAGCGAGATTGAAGAGTTGCTGGGTTATCGCGGTCGCGATGAAATGATTCATCGCGACGATCTAGTACTCACGCAGGCGGCGAACAACACGCAAGGATAACGACCGCGCGGTCGATGCGCGCTCAGCGATTGCAAATGCGTGTCAGGAATTCCTGCTGCGCGCACGTAGATGGTTCCTGCAACGCTGCGAGATGTTGGTAGTGGCCATCACTGCGCAGCACCCATGCCTGGGTGTTATCCGCCAGATATCTTTCCAGATCATCAATCAGACGCTGGCGATAACGCTGGTTCAAAATCGGGAAAGCCACTTCAATGCGACGAAAGAAATTGCGCTCCATCCAGTCGGCGCTGGCCAGATATAAATCGGCATCGCCGTTGTTATAAAAATAATAAACGCGCGAGTGCTCAAGGAATCTGCCGACAATGGAACGCACCGTGATGTTGTCGGAGATGCCGCTTACGCCCGGACGCAATGCGCAAACGCCACGCACGATCAGATCCACCTTCACGCCGGCCATCGAGGCTTGATACAGGTTCTGGATGATTTGCGGATCGACCAGCGCATTCATCTTGGCGACGATGCGCGCCGGCTGGCCTTGTTTGGCGAATTCAATCTCACGCTGAATTTTTTCCTGCAGCGCTGGATGCAAGGTGAACGGCGATTGCAGTAACGTTTTCAGATGTGCCGCGCGGGTGGGGCTGGTAAGTTGCAAAAAAATCTCATGCAGATCTTCGCCGATGCTTTTGTCTGAAGTGAACAGACCGTAGTCGGTATAAGCGCGCGCTGTCTTGGGATGATAGTTGCCGGTGCCGAGATGACAGTAACGACGCAGCATCCCCTGTTCACGACGCACTACCATGATCAACTTCGCGTGGGTTTTATAGCCCACCACGCCGTACATCACATGTGCGCCGGCTTCCTGTAACCGATTCGCCAGTTTGATGTTGGCCTCTTCATCGAAGCGTGCCATCAACTCAATAACCACGGTGACCTCTTTGCCGGCACGTGCGGCCTGCACCAATGCATCGACAATCGGTGAATCGGGTCCCGTGCGATACAGCGTTTGTTTGATCGCCAGCACCTGTGGATCGCTGCTCGCCTGACGCAGGAATTCAATGATGGGCGTGAACGATTGATACGGATGAAACATTAGTACATCGCGGTCGCGCAGCACGGAAAACATTTCATCCTTGTTAACCAAACTGGTGGGAATCACCGGCGTGAATGCCTGGAATTTCAGGTCTGCGCGATCAAGTAGATCGTAAATGGCCAAGAGGCGATTCAAGTTCACCGGACCACTGACTTGATACAGATCTTCTGCATCGAGCTCGAAATGCTTGAGCAGAAAGTCGGTGATATCGGGCGGGCAGTCGATCGGCGTTTCCAGACGCACGGCTTCGCCATAACGGCGTTGCGCCAGTTCGCCTTCGATAGCGCGCAACATGTCTTCAACTTCTTCATCATCCACAAACAGATCGCTGTTGCGAGTAACGCGAAACTGCCAGCAGCCTTCCACTTGCATGCCGGAGAACAGTTCGGAAACAAAGCTGGAAATAACGGCCGATAAAAATACAAAACAGGTCGAGCCGGCCGCGTCGGCGGTGCGCGGCAAACGAATCACCCGCGGCAGCGCACGTGGCACTTGCACCACGGCAAGTTCAACATCGCGACCGAAAGCGTCGGAGCCGCTCAGACGCACGATGAAATTCAGGCTCTTGTTCTGAATGCGGGGGAATGGGCGTGCGGGATCGAGCCCTAGCGGTGTCAGCACCGGCTCGACTTCGCCTGCAAAGTAAGACGCCAGCCACTCGCGCTGTTGCGGCGTCATAGTGCGGCCATTGACGAAGCGCGCGCCTTGCGATTCCAGTGTGGGCAGCAGCGTCCTGTTGAGCAGATCGTATTGATTGGCAACCAGTGCTGCGGCGCGCGTATGAATTGCCGACAACTGTTCCTGCGTGCTCATGCCATCCGGGCCGCCGGGGCCGGAGCCGAGTTCCAAGCGTTGTTGCAGACCTGCTACACGGATCTCGAAAAACTCATCGAGATTGGCGCATGAGATGCAAAGAAAACGAAACCGTTCCAGTAGCGGTAACGCAGGATCCGAAGCTTGCGCCAGTACGCGTTCGTTGAATGCAAGCAAGGACAGCTCGCGATTGATATACAGCTCAGGCGCTTGCAGGTTTACATCAAGCATGGTGGTGGCCAGTGGGCAATCATCACCTGAGCATACGCTGCAGTGCGTGAAATGAATGTGACAATTGCCTCGCTGCGAAGCGCGTTAACGGTGCAGCAGGGGACCTATCGACACGGCGCGTTGCACGCTGCGGTCCAGGTTGGTCATCATCAAATCCGCTTGATGTCGGAACTCAGCCGCATAAGCAGGCGGAATCGGCTCCGCGTTCGGCAACGGCACAGTGCGTGGGTCCTTGTAATTGCCGTTGATGCGGTATTCATAGTGCAGATGCGGACCGGTGGCGGCGCCGGTCATGCCCACGTATCCGATGGTGTCGCCTTGTTTGACCCGCTCGCCATTGCGCGTGCCTTTGGCAAAGCGCGACATGTGGCCATATAGCGTGGTGATGCCATTCCCGTGATCGAGAATCACCACGTTGCCGTAACCGTTCTGCACGCCTTGAAAGCTGATTTTGCCGTCGCCCGCTGCTTTGATCGGTGTGCCGGTGCTGGCGGCATAGTCCACGCCTTTATGAGCGCGAATCCTGTTCAGAATGGGATGCAAGCGGGCTAGATTGAATCCTGAACTGATGCGAGTGAAATCGACAGGCGCACGCAGAAATTGTTTGTGCATGCTGCGGCCTTCGGGCGTGAAATAGTTGCCGACTTCGCCATCAGTAGAGTCAAAACGAATCGCACGATAAGTACGGCCAGCATTGATGAATTCCGCCGCCAGGATGCGCCCATCACCAAGGTATTCGTTGTCGCGGTACTGCTTCTCATAGACGACGTTGAATTCATCACCGGGCTGAATGTCCAGCGCGAAGTCGATGTCCCAGCCGAAGATGTCGTTGGCCAGACGCATGATTAGCTCGGCGCTCAAGCCGGCTTTGCGTGCCGAAGCGAACAGCGAGCTTTCTACTAGGCCACGCACGCTGGCAGTTTTAACTGTGACCGGCGTGGCGATCAGTTCTGCTTTGAACCCATCGGCATCGCGCGTGACCGATAGCTTTTCCGTGTTCGACACTTGCCGCGTCAGACTTTGCAGTGCACCGTCGTCATCATGCTCAAACGTAATGGGCTCACCGGGCTTAAGCATATCCAGTGCGGTTTTGACGTCCGGTAGTTGACGAATTTTCGCCAGGTCATCGAGATTCAGTTGTAACTGGCGAAAAATGCGTTCAAGCGTGTCGTTGCGACGCACGACAAACTCGACAGTATTAACCAATGGATTGCTTTGTTCCTTGCTGGGCAGGACTGGGACCGGCAATTCCTGTGTGGCTTGTTTGGTGAGCTCTGCCAATGGTTCGGGCACGAGTACGCCAGCAGGTTTGTTAGTCAGCAGTTGAAACGCGATCAATCCACCGATGACCGGCAGCACCAGACCTGTAAACGCCCAGCGCACATACGAGTGAGCACTACGTTGACCAGTGAGTAATTTCGAGCTGGGCTGGGTAGGCTCAGTCACTGCCCTCTCCTGCGAAGTCATCAAAAGGGTGAAAGTAGAGGCTAAGCCATTGGGCAGTCAACCTATCGCCGCACAACTTAATCAGAACCGCGCGGCGATTGACCTGCTGGCGATGATTTTTGTATTGAGTTTGCGCCGTTCGCTGGAAGTGCCTACAGTCCCGGCACTTTTTTGCAGGTCCTGATTTCCGGCCAAAACGGCTTTTTATCCTGGAGTGTTTGTTGTGAGTGTGTTGTCGCCCGAGGCGCAAATTGCCGAGTTAAAGCGTGGTGCATCCGAGTTGTTGCTGGAGGCGGAGCTGCTTAAAAAGCTGCAACGAGGTGTGCCGCTGGTCATCAAGGCAGGTTTCGATCCCACTGCGGCTGATTTGCATCTGGGTCATACGGTACTGATCAATAAGCTCCGGCGTTTTCAGGATCTGGGTCACCAAGTTGTGTTTTTGATCGGTGATTTCACGGGGTTGATTGGTGATCCAACGGGGAGAAACGCGACGCGACCGCCGTTAACCCCCGATGAAGTCAAAGCCAATGCGCTGACCTATCAGACGCAGGTGTTCAAGATTCTCGATCCGGAAAAAACTCGCGTCGAATTCAATTCAACATGGATGGGTGAGATGACAGCAGCCGGTCTAATTCAGCTGGCCGGCAAGCACACTGTTGCCCGCATGCTGGAACGCGATGATTTCAGCAAGCGTTATAAAGGCGGGCAGCCTATTGCCATTCATGAATTTCTTTATCCATTGGTGCAAGGCTATGACTCGGTTGCGCTCAAGGCGGATGTGGAGCTCGGTGGCACCGATCAGAAATTCAATCTCTTGATGGGGCGCCACCTGCAAGAAATTTACGGGCAAGAACCGCAGGTAGTGCTGACCATGCCGTTATTGGAAGGGTTGGACGGAGTCAACAAAATGTCGAAATCTCTCGGGAATTACATCGGAATTACCGACGCGCCCGATGACATGTTTGGCAAACTGATGTCGATTTCCGATGAGCTCATGTGGCGTTATTTCGACTTACTGTCGTTCCGCACCAATGCTGATCTCGCACAACTCAGGCAAGCGGTGGTTGATGGTCGCAATCCCCGTGATGTGAAGTTCGAGTTGGGTGTTGAGTTGGTGTCGCGTTTTCATGGCGCCGGTGCCGGCGAGGCAGCCAAGAGCGCGTTCATCGCCAGATTTCAAAAGGGCGCAGTCCCGGACGACCTGCCCGAAACCACTGTGGCGATCGAAGGACAACGAATTCTGTTGACGCATCTACTGAAACAGGTGGGATTTGCAGCGAGCGTCTCCGCTGCCGGCCGACTGATCGAGCAAGGCGCCGTGCGAATCGATGGCGAGAAAATTACTGACGTAAAGCACGGCTTGGCTCCGGGTTCTGTCGGTGTGCTGCAGTCCGGTAAGCGCGATATCGCCAGAATTTCCATCGTCGTTGCAGCTGAAAATAAGGCCTAGCAAGGCATCGCGAAAAAAAAGTTGACACTCCTTTCTTGCGAAGTAATATGCGCGCCCTCGCTTCGACAGACACTGAAAAACAGCGTCAAACGCGGCGGGAAACTGAAACAAACGTGTTGAATATGTTTGACACGAAATCGAAAAGCGGTTTATAGTTCCGCTTCTCGACGCAACGAAAGTTGCAAGCTCTTTAAGAACGTAACAGGTAATTTGTGTGGGGACTCGCGTCGTTCGTTTCAACGATTGATGGCGAGTAACCAATAGCCAGTAGAGTTATTGGAGAAAGCTTCTGATCTTAAAGCTTTTGCTTTTAAGTGAAGAGTTTGATCCTGGCTCAGATTGAACGCTGGCGGCGTGCCTAACACATGCAAGTCGAGCGGCAGCGCGGGGCAACCTGGCGGCGAGCGGCGGACGGGTGAGCAATATTTGGGAATCTGCCTATTAGTGGGGGATAACCCGGGGAAACTCGGGCTAATACCGCATACGCACTACGGTGGAAAGCCGGGGACCGCAAGGCCTGGCGCTAATAGATGAGCCCAAATCGGATTAGCTAGTTGGTGAGGTAATGGCTCACCAAGGCGACGATCCGTAGCTGGTTTGAGAGAACGACCAGCCACACCGGAACTGAGACACGGTCCGGACTCCTACGGGAGGCAGCAGTGGGGAATATTGGACAATGGGCGAAAGCCTGATCCAGCGACGCCGCGTGGGTGAAGAAGGCCTGCGGGTTGTAAAGCCCTTTCGGTTGGGAAGAACAGTATTGACTTAACACGTCAGTACCTTGACGTAACCAACAAAAGAAGCACCGGCTAACTCTGTGCCAGCAGCCGCGGTAATACAGAGGGTGCAAGCGTTAATCGGAATTACTGGGCGTAAAGCGCGCGTAGGCGGCTTGACAAGTCGAGTGTGAAATCCCCGGGCTTAACCTGGGACCTGCATTCGAAACTGTCTTGCTAGAGTATGGGAGAGGGAAGTGGAATTTCAGGTGTAGCGGTGAAATGCGTAGATATCTGAAGGAACATCAGTGGCGAAAGCGACTTCCTGGACCAATACTGACGCTCAGGTGCGAAAGCGTGGGGAGCAAACAGGATTAGATACCCTGGTAGTCCACGCCATAAACGATGACAACTAGATGTTGGGAGGGTTAGCCTCTCGGTGTCGTAGCTAACGCGTTAAGTTGTCCGCCTGGGGAGTACGGCCGCAAGGTTGAAACTCAAAGGAATTGACGGGGACCCGCACAAGCGGTGGAGCATGTGGTTTAATTCGATGCAACGCGAAGAACCTTACCTGGTCTTGACATGTC